>ERZ761602.22-NODE-22-length-385154-cov-11.003638_pt1 | contig 385154 bp, 324 predicted proteins | sample MGYA00512165_ERZ761602 | MGnify/ENA primary metagenome ERZ761602 (study PRJEB28899, sample SAMN02445085) | bioreactor sludge metagenome | biome: EBPR sludge; isolation source: Thorneside wastewater treatment plant | place: Australia: Brisbane, Thorneside... | reverse complement strand
TCGCCACTCGCGCACCACGGCCAGCTCTTCCTGCAGTCGCTGCCACGGCCGTTGCCAACGATCGGGAACGTGCTCGACCGCTGCCGCCGCCGTGAGCGCGCCGGCGTGGTCGCCGACGTGGAGCCGCCAGAACACACGCTCCAGCGGCCACTCGACGACGAAGGTGCCGGCGGCGAGCAGGATCGCCGTCAGCAGCGCTGCACCGATTCCGCGGCGCGTAGCGTTCGAGCGCGCGTCGAAGCGGGCTCGGAACGCGGGATCACGCTCGTAGTCGCGCATGGTCTGCCAGCGATCGGACTCCTCGGGATGCAGCGTGAAGATGCGCCCGAACCAGCCGCGCGTCACCGGATGCGCCAGCCGCGAGACGACCAGCAGCGCGTGGGAGCACGGCCCGGCACCGAGTGCCTGCACCGACGCGACGTCGGCTTCGTGTTCGAAGCGGTGCGCGAGCCGCCGCACCACGAACCACAGTATCGCCACCACGCCGAGCGCGAACGCCGCCTGCACGACGGCATCGGCGTCGCCGAGGCCGAGCAGGCGGAACGGCGCGAGCAGCAGGAGCGGCGTCACGACCGCGGCCGCCAGCAGCAGTGCGGGGTGCCCCATGCGCGCGTGCCCCACTTCGTGCGCGACGACCCCGGCCAGCGCATCGGCGTCGAGTTCGCGCAGCAGGCCATCGGTGAGGCACAGGCATCGTCCCAGCGGCAGCGGACCGACGAGCATCGCGTTGAGCGCGCGCATGCCGGTCGGCAGCAGGAAGACACGGTGCGCAGGGAAGGCGAGTGCGCGCGCAGTCGCTCGCAGCCGTTCGCCGATCGGTTCGGGGAGCGGCAGCACGCCGAACGCGACCGGGAACCAGAACGGCACGACGACCATCAGCAGCAACACCACTGCGAACGTCGCGAGCATCGCGCCGGGCGAGGTCACCAGCGTGGCGACGTAGGTCGGGCGATGGAGCTGCAGCAGGTCGAGTGCGGCGCCGTAGGTCAGGATCGGCAGCGCCACGAGTAGATGCCCGCCCAGCCGCATGCGCGCGAAGCCCGCGACCGACGCGTGGTCGGGCAACAGGGCCAGCGGCAGCGGCGCGGTGTTCGGCGCGTCGGCCGCCACTTCGCAGTGCGCGGCGGCGAGAGCTGCGACGCCAATGCGCGGCAGCTCGGCGAGGAACACCGGCAAGGCGACGAGCAACGATGCGCCAAGGTGGCTGTCCCATGCCAGCCGATCGATGTGGTCGCCGTAGTCGCCGAACGCGAACAGCACGTGCACGACGAGCGCCGTCGCGACGTTCGACAACCGTAGCAACGCACGCGGCGGCACGAGGGGTCGTCGCATCGTCACCAGCGCCGAGCGCGCCTGCTGCAGCGCGGCTCCCGCCAGCAACGTCGGCGCCGCCAGCAACGGCAGCAGCGGCAGCAGCGTGTGCGGGTCCGCCGAGCCCGGCAACGACGGCAGCAGCTCGCGGTCGGCCGCAGCCACGAGCAGCCCCAGCAGCAGCGGCAGCGGCAGGATCACGCGTCAGCGCCCGGATCCCGGCGGTGCGGGCGGGAAGGCGCGCAGCAGCGATGCCGCCCACCGCGCATCGGCGCGCAGCCGTTCGAGTTCGGGATCCTGCTCGAACATCGTGCGCGGCAGACGCAGCGACGAGTCGAGGTCCGGGGACGCCAGCAGGTCCGCGCACGCACCGAGCGCCTCGTGGCCTCGCTCGATGTCGCCGAGCAGCGCGTGCACGCAGGCCGCGGAGTACCAGGCGATCGGCTTGAGCCGCACGCCCGAACCGCGGGCGAGCGTTTGCGCCGAGCGGTGCGCGGTCGCGGCTTGCCGCAGTTCGCCGAGCTGCGTGTAGAAGTCGGCGAGATCGAGCGTCGTCTGCACCCGTTCCTCGGCGTCGCCCTCGGCCGTCGCAGCGACGAGATCGGTGATCATCCCCTGGGCGTACTTGCGGGTCCCCCACTGCCAGAGCAGGGTCGCGAGTCCGCGCCGGAGGTTCTCGGGCTCGAGGCGCGCGTTCTCGACGATCGCCACGATGCCGTCGAGGCGTTCGGCGGTGGGCACGCCTTTCTGCGCGTCGCGCAGTGGGTGCACGAGATGCACGCGGTGCGTCGTCGGATACCAGTCCGGCGTCGCCAGCAGCCACTCGAACAGCAGATCGGTCGCCATCGGCTGCAACGCCAGGAGCGCGTCGTACTGGCCGCGGAACGTGATGCCGCTGGCGCGGCGACGGCGCAGCAGCTCGAGGATCCCGTGCGTGACGAGCGCCGAGAGGCCCTTGCTGCGTGGTTCGGCCGGAGCGGCGATCGCGGCGGGCACTCGCGCCGCGAGCCAGGCGATGCCGTGCGGCTCATGGTCGAGCAACACCTTCACCGTCGCCATCAGCTCGTCGCGCGACGAGTGGTCGCTCGCGAGCCACCGCTCGCCGGCGGCGGCGACCCGCTGCTCGGGCGTGTCCTGAGCCGCCGCGATCGCGAGCAGCAGCAGGGGCGCGAGAGAACGCGGCAGCATGCCGCGCCTTGTAGCGCCACCTGGGGAACGGCAACAGGGGGCCGCCGGCTCGACGGTCGCGCCGAGGATCACACGGCGCCCGCAATGGCCGGCGCGCCGCGAGCGGCGTTCAGAACGAGACCTTGACGACCTTGCGTTCCTCGGCCGATTCGACCTCGAAGAACTCGAGCTGCTTGAAGCCGCCCATGCCGGCGATGATCGAGCTCGGGAACTGCTCGATGGCGTTGTTCAGCCGCATCACCGCGTCGTTGTATGCCTGCCGCGCGAAGCCGACGCGGTTCTCGGTCGACGTCAGCTCCTCCTGCAGCTTCAGCATCGTGGTGTTCGCCTTCAGGTCCGGGTAACCCTCGGCCACCGCGTAGAAGCCGCGCAACGACTGTTGCAGCATGCCCTCGGCCTTGGCGAGTTCGCCGATGTTGCCGCCCTTGCTGGCGTCGACGCACGTCTGCCGCGCGCGGGTCACCGAGTCGAGCGTCTCGCGTTCGTGCTTGAGGTAGCCCTTCGCGGTTTCGACCAGGTTCGGGATCAGCTCGTAGCGACGCTTGAGCTGCACGTCGATCTGGCTCCAGGCGTTCTTCGCCTCGTTGCGCTTGCCGACCAGCCCGTTGTAGATGCCGATGGCGATCACCACGAGCAGGACGACGACGCCGAGGACGATCCAGAGTGTGGTCACGGAGGTTCTCCGATGACGAAGCGTTCGCCCCGCCGAACTATTCGGGCAGCGCGACTTCGCCGGTGAAGACCGTACGGGCCGGCCCTTCGATCGCAAGGGCGACGCCATCGCCGACGACGCGCAGCGCGCCGCCGGCGAGTTCGACCGTGACGTCCTGGCCGCGCACGAACCCCGCCGCCCGCGCCGCCGCGACCGCCACCGCGGCCCCGGTCCCGCACGCGAGCGTCTCGCCGCTGCCGCGTTCGAACGTGCGCTGGCGCAAGCGGTCGGCGCCGAGCCGCTGCACGAACTCGACGTTGACACCGTCCGGGAACGCGTCGTGCCCCTGCAGTGCGTTGCCGAGGTGGAGCACCGGCGCCGTCGCGACGTCGTCGACGAACAGCACCGCGTGCGGATTGCCGGCGTCGCCCACCACCAACGACCACGGGCGCCCGACCACGCGAACTTCGATCGGCGGTTGCACGCGCACCTCCCCCATCGCCGCGCGCACGTCGCCGTTGGTCAGCACCTCGACGGACCGAAGCCCGGCGTCCGTCTCGACCACGAAGCGGCGATCGCGGGTGTAGCCGCGCTCGAACGCGAGCCGTGCCAGGCAGCGCAGGCCGTTGCCGCACATCGCTCCGCGCGAGCCGTCGGCGTTCCACATCGCCATGCGCAGCGGCGCGTGGGTTCCTGCGAGCAGGACGATCAGCCCGTCGGCGCCGATCCCGAAATGGCGATCCGACCAGGCCCGCGCACACGCTGGCGCGCGTTCGAGCGGGAACGGCGCCTGCACGGCGTCGACGTGGATGTAGTCGTTGCCGAGGCCCTCCATCTTGACGAAGGGTACGCGCGTCATGCGATCTCGACGCGGTCGTGCTTGCTCGGCACCACGACCTCGCGGAAGCCGGCGTTGCGCAGCCGTGCCGCGTACGCCTCGGCCGGCGCGTCCTCGCCATGGACGACGAACGCCTGCCGGCAGCGGTCGGCGAGCGGACGCGCCGACGCGAGCAGTTCCCGCCAGTCGGCGTGGGCCGAGAAGCCGGGCATCGAGCGCACCTTGCAGCGCACGGTGTGCAGTTCGCCGAAGATCTTCACGGTCGTCTCGCCGTCGAGCAGTCGACGGCCGAGCGTGCTCTGCGCCTGGTAACCGACCAGCAGCACGCAGTCCTGCGGCCGCCCGATCGACTGCGCGAGGTGGTGCAGCACGCGGCCCGACTCGCACATGCCCGACGCCGACACGATCACGCCGCTGCGCATCTGGTTGAGCGACTTGCTCTCCTCGACGTCGCCGACGTAGCGCACGTCGTCGAAGTGCAGCGGGTCGTGGCCGCTCCGCAGCAGCGCCTGCGTCTCCGCGTCGAACAGGTGGGGATGCCGCGCCATGATGCGCGTGGCCTCCTTGCTCATCGGCGAGTCGACGAAGATCGGCATGCGCGCCAGCCTGCCGTCGCGGATCAGCTGGCCGAGGAACAGCACGACCGACTGCGTGCGGCCGACGGCGAACGCCGGCACGATCACGCGGCCGCCGTCGTTCTGCTCTTCGCCGATGATGCGGGCGAGATCCTCCAACATCGACTCGCGCGGTTCGTGCGTGCGGTCGCCGTAGGTCGACTCGGTGATCAGCACGTCGCACGGCGGGATCGGCTCGGGATCGCGCAGGATCGGCAGGTTCTTACGACCGTGGTCCCCGGTGAACACGATGCGGCGCTGGTGCGTGCCGGTGTCGACGTCCATCACGACGATCGCCGCGCCGAGGATGTGGCCGGCGTCGAGGAACTGCACGCGCAGTTGCGGCGTGACTTCGACGGTCGTGTGGTAAGGCACCGACCGCACCAGCCGCAGCGTGCGCTCGACGTCGTCGGCGTCGTAGAGCGGTTCGAAGTCGTGGCCGCGCTTCCTCAGGTGCCGCGCGTCCTGCGCCTGGATGTGCGCGGAGTCGAGCAGCATCATCCGCAACATGTCGCCGGTGGCGTCGGTGCACCAGATCGGCCCGTCGTAGCCGTCCTTGACCAGCCGCGGCAGTGCCCCGCAGTGATCGATGTGCGCGTGGGACAGCACCAGCGCGTCGACGTCGCGGCCGGCGATCGGCAGTTTGCGATTCGCGGCGTCGGCGACCTTGCGCGGACCCTGCACGAGGCCGCAGTCGAGCAGCACGTTGGTGTCGCCGATCTCGAGCAGGTGCTTCGAACCGGTGACGTGTCGCGCCGCGCCGAGGAACCGCAGGGCGAGACCGGTCATGGTCAGGTGCGCACGACGACACTGCGGCTGGTGACCGTCAGCGGCAGCAGCACCGGCGACAGCAGCAGGTCGACCAGTCCGAATCCGGTCTCGACCGTGTAGCTGGTGAGGTCGGCAGCGGCGCGCTGCGAATCGACTTCGTTGATCGGCACGAGACCGAACAGCAGGTAGTACTGACGCTCGGTGACCGAACCGGTGCCGGTGGCGCCGAGGCCGACGACATGCGTGTGGCCGACGCAGCCAGACGCAGCGAGCAACGAGAGCAGGACGACGGGGCGCACCAGCCGGGACGGGACGTTCACGCTGCGTGTTCTAGCCGCCGCGCGGCGCCGTCTCGACGGCGCAGCGGTCATTCGCGCGGAGTTGCGTCGTCGGCTGGCGGCGTCGCTTCGGCGGCCGCGCGTCGGGCAAGCTCACGCCCCGCGCGTTCCTCGGCCCGCAGCCGGCGGATCAGCGCGATCACCAGGATCGGCAACAGCGCGAGCAGGCAGTAACTGAAGCACTGCTCGAGCAGCACGCGCCAGGTGGCGCCCGAGCCGTGGACCACGTGGTGGCGCCACGCTTCTTCGAGCTGCAGCGTCGTGCGCCCGGTGCGGCCGACGAGCGCCGCCTCGAACGACGTCACGTCATCGGCCGCCCGCGCCGCGGCGAGCAGTTCGTCGAGCCCGAACCTCCACACCAGCCACGAGACGTACGAGTAGCTCTGCGCGTACGCCAGGCGCAGGGAGACCGTGTCCGCGGGGAAGTGAGCGCGCAGCTCGCCGAACAGCAGCAGGCGACGCAGCCCGGCCCCCCACACGAGGTCGTTCTCGCTCGCACGCAGGTAGGTGTCGCCGGCGAGATGCTGCGCGAGACCCTCGTGGAACCAGCGCGGCAGATAGCGGCCGTTCGGGAAGGCGAACTGATCGAGCAGCTCGTGCACGAGTTCGTGGCGCACGACGCCGGGCAGCGCGCTGCCCGTGCGAGCGACTTCGCCGACGACGATGTGGATCTGGTGGCGGCCGAGCAGGGCGAACGCCGGCGAGTCCGGGTGCAGGTGCTCGGCCAGGGCGGACGGCATGTCCTGACGGCTGGCATGCACGTGCACGAAGAACGGCTGCTGCGGCCGCGCTTCGAACAGCGGGAGCAGGCGCGGCAGCTCCGTCGCGACCGCCGTTGCCACAGCGTCGACCGCCACGGGGTCGGGTTCGCCGCTGCCGGCGACCACCGTCGCCACCGGGCGCCCGGCGACTGCGGGTTCCTGCGCTGGCAGCCGTCCGAGCGCACCGGCCAGCAGCGACACCACGAAGATCAGGGGCAGGAACACGCGCACCGGGCGTCATAGTCTCCTGTCCCCGGCCGCAGAAGGGCCGGCCTCCCCCATCGTCCCTCAGGAGTCCACTCGTGAAAGCCTGGAAGCTGCTGCTCCCCGTTCCGATCGTCGCTGCCTTGTCCATGGCGCCGCAGGATCCCCAGAACGCCGATCCCTCGCTGACCGAACAGGCAGTGATCGTGTCGATCTCCGACCTGCAGTACGTGAATCTGACGGGCGCCGCACAAACCGTCTCGGCGCGCAGCGTCGTCGAGATCCGGCTGATCGAAGACCAGGGTCAGCACATCCGTCTCGAACTCACCTACGACAACGGCGACTACTCGCTGATCGAGGCGCAGACGTTCCACCTGCTCCGCACCGGCCAGTCGTCGCGCGAAGTGAAGCTCGTGCGCTGCAAGCCGGCGCGCATGCGGTTCCCGCGCATCGTCGGTCCGTGAGCCGCTACGTGCGGCCGGCCGGGGTCAGCAGGTTGGCGAGCAGGCGCACGGCGCCTGGATGCAGCTTCTTCAGCTGCCGCCACAACGACAGCGCGCAGTAGACGTATTCGCCGTCGCCGGTGCGTGCGTGCAGCAGCGCGCCGCGCTCCGGCGGCTGGCCGGGATCGTTCATCTCGAGCAGTTCCTCGAACTGGCTCGCCCACACGCTCGGCAGGTAGAGACCACGCTCCTGCTCCCAGCCGTCCCAGTCGCCAGGGCGGATCGCGTTGGGGTGCGTCAGCAGCACGTGCGCGGGCAGCAGCACGGTGACCGGCGCATCGGCGCGCGTGACGCGCGCTTTCCCGACCTGGAACGGCAGGAACGGCGCGCCGACGAAGCCCTCGCCCGGCGGCTGGAACTCGACGTCCTTCTGGTAGAAGACGACGAGTCGGCGGTGCCGGGTCTGCGCGAACTCGAGCAGGCGGCGGAAGCCGCTGCGCACGGCGGGCCGGTCGTGCAGCGCGCGGATGTCGACGACGATCGTGTCGTGGCGCGAGAGATCGGCGAGCGCCACGTCCGAGTCACTGAGATCGGACCACGGGATGCCGAGCCCGCCGGCGCCGAGCACCGCCGACAGCGTGTCGTCGCGGCTGCGAACCACGCCGACGCGCAGATCGGACGGGACCTCGATGTCGATCTTGTGCACCGGCAACTCGACGCGGTTGTTGCCCATCCGGATGCGCAGCACGTCGACGCCGGGCCGTCGTTCCGCCGGTGCTTGCACCTCGAAGCCGAAGGTCTCGCTGCGCTGCGAGTCGAGCGCGACCTGCAGCCGGTCCCGCGTCAGCGCGTAGCCCGACGCGCCACGAACCTCCAGCTCGCCCGCGATGGGGAATCGCGAGTTGCGCGTGACGACGACGCGGAACTGCAGGCTGCGACGCGCCGTCGACAGCAGCAGAGTGCGCGGGACGACGTGCAGCTCGACTGGCGGGCGCTGCTCGATCGGCAGCCGCAGGTCGACCGGAACGTCGACGTCGCCGTTGCGGACGGTGACGCGCAGCTGCACCGGTGGCTCGAAGTGCTCCGCGCGGAAGCGGGCGGCCATCGGATCGGCGCCGGGATCGCCGCGCGGCACGCGAACGGCGACGCTCGCGCGCGGGGCTGTCGTGGTGCCGTTCGTGGCGCCGTTCTCGTCGTCGAGCAACGTCGCTTCGACGCCATGAAGGCCGGCGATCGACCAGGGCAGCCGCTGATCCTGCGATCGGTTGATCCGCACGACGACGACGAACTCCTCGCCGCCGACCGCGACCGTTCCTGGCGCGACTTCGACTTCGACCTGGATGCCGGCGAGCAACAACGACAGGCGCTCGAGCGACTCGATGCGGCGGTCGAGCCGCGCGCGCACGTCGTCGTTCGCGCGTTGCCGCAGCTCGCGCAGTTCGATCAGCAGCGGCAGGACGTCGCCGCTCGCCAGTTCGCCCGCGTGCCATCGGCGCGACAGGCCCGCCAGGGCCGCCGCGATCTCGCGGGACCGTTCCGGCCGTCCCGGCCACCGGGCGTCGAGCAGCGATGGCAGCGAGGACGCGCCGTACAGCGGATCGCGTTCGTCGGGCTGCCACGAAGCCCCGTTCGACGGCTGAAACCACATGCGCGACTCGAACACCGCGTCGAGTGACGCGGGTGGGCCCGGACTGCGGTGCGCGGAACGCAGGATCTCGTAGGCGTGCCGGCGCAGCGTCGCGCCGAGCACCGGGTCGAGGCGATCCGTGGCGATGCTCCATGCCGCTGCCGACGGCGTCGTGCCCGATCCGAGGCAGAGCGTGCCGACGTGGTGCGGGGACGCGTCGGTGGCGAAGGCAGCATCCGCCGCGAGCGCCACGGCGGCCGGGAGCAGTTCCACGAGCGCGAGGTCGTGCCCATGCTGCTCCTCGGCGTGGTGCATCGTCATCACCGCGTCCGGACGAACACGACGGATCGTGCGCGCGAGCGCATGCAGCGTCGCCTCACGCCCCCACTCCGCGAACGTCTCGGCCGCCGACCGACGGAAGCCCGCGTCGGGCCGGTCGAGGTGCCAGATGTCGGCGCCGATCGCGGCAGCACCCACTTCGGCTTCGAGCGTGCGGATGCGTTCGAGATCGTCGCCGGTTTCGGACCCCGCGCTGTTCTGCGCGCCACCGCCCCGCGACGCCAGCAGGATCGCGACGCGCGCGCCGAACGTGCGGCGCAGCCACACTGCCGGCAGCACGTAGCGATCGTCAGGATGCGAAGCGACGAGCAGGAACAGGGCGTCCGCTTGCACGTCGCGGAAGGCCTGATCGAGGGCCACGGCCCCGGCTCCCGTGCGCAGACCCGTTTCGGACCAACTCTGCGTCGTCGCCGCGCTCACGAGCACCAGGACGGCCGCGAGGAGCCTCATGCGTGCGCGGGCCTTCAGACTCCGAGCGCAAGGCGGTTCGCCAACACCTCCGGCAAGCCCGCTTCGCGGATCTTCCGCTGCACGCCGCCGATGTCGTACTGGACGCGCTTGATCGCCGCGGTCTCACGTTCCGTGTCCACGAGACCGTAGGCGGCACGCGAATCCTCGTCGCGTGGCTGGCCAACGCTGCCGACGTTCATGAGCACGCGATCGAAGCCGCGATACGAGACTTCGATCTCCGATTGCACGGCAGGCTCGATGATGTCCGCCGGCGACGAATCGCGGCGCATGTAGATCGCCGGCACGTGCGAGTGGCCCACGAAGCACAGCCGCGTCTCCTGCTTCGCGATGGAGTCCATCGCCTCGACGCGACTGATGACGTAGCCGAACTGGTCGGGCAGGTGCATCGTGCCGTGCACGACCGTGAACTCCGGATGTTGCACGACCAACGCGAGGCTGCGGAGGAACTCGAGATCCGATGGCCGCATGCGCGGGAGCGTCCACTGGATCGCGGCGCGGGCGAAGTGATTGAAGTAGGCGGTGTCCAGCAAGCCGAGGACTGCAGCGTCATGGTTGCCGAGGCACGTGATGCAGCCGAGTTCCCGGACCAGGTCGATGCAGATCGACGGCTCCGGGCCGTAGCCGACGATGTCCCCCACCTGCACCCAGGTGTCGACGCCGTCGCGGCGCATCGCGGCGATGACGGCGCGGAGCGCCTCGGCGTTGCCATGGATGTCGCCGAGCACTCCGATCCTCATGATCTCTCTCCGTCGTGCATGAGGGTGGAAGTCGTTGCGCCAGCTAGCCCAGCGATGCTAGCGACCACAGTTTGCAACGACCAGCCAGCCTCGTGCACACGCATCCCGACCACCAACGCGAGGGCTGCATGAAGGACCGCGATCGTCATCCACGCCGACCTGGCGCGATCCAGGCTTGTTGTTGCATAAACAACTGCGGGTACAATAGTTATGACAGTTGCGACGGCGGCGGTCGCGACGTGCGGTAGCCGTTCCCCTCGGAGGGCCGCGAAGACGAGCACACTGCCGAACATGACGCCTCCCACCAACCCGACGATCACGACGTTTCGCAAACCCGAGGCGATCGGAAGTCGCACGCTCGGCGCACTCGTGGCGAGGACGAGCGAGACCACGCACGTGGCGGCCAATGCGGCCTCGACTGGCAGGTGGATTCCGAACGAGCGGAGCACGACCGGTTCCTGAAGCGATGCGATCGCAATCCACGCGATTGCGAGGAGCCATGGCACAGGTCCCGCGCCGCGCAGGCTAGCGATGGTCGCGAGGCGCGCAGCTCGAAGGGTCACGCTCAGCATGGGTCACACACGGTCCGGCGATTCTCTTCTCAGATGTTCCGCTGTCTGGCAAGGGTGGATACCATCGCCGTGGTACGAGGCTGGGCGCCTTCGTACGCGACTTGTCCAAAGGGAGTGGTGACGGTGCGGTCGATCGTGCTCGCGAACCAGAAAGGCGGCGTTGGCAAGACCACGACCGCGATCCACCTGGCGCACGGTCTGGCAATCGCTGGCAACCGCGTCGTCCTTTTCGACCTTGATCCGCAGGGTAACGCCACCGTGGCCATGCAGGGAATGGGGAGTGAAAGCCCACCAGACCCCGGAATGCTGGGCCTCAATGCGGTTGGCCCGGGCCTCTGGATGCTCCCGTCTCACGGCGATCGAGCGACCCTTGCTCGCTCCGCGAGCCTCGACACCAAGCGTCTGCACGAGATGGTCGCCGAGCTGAACAGCATGGCGGACTACCTGGTGATCGACTGCCCGCCTCGCATGGATGAGTGGGGCTGGGCGGGCATCCAGATCGCCGACGAGGTTGTGGTGCCCGTTCAGGCCGAGTTCTTCGCCATGCACGGACTGTCGCAGATGCTGTCGAGCCTGGCGACTGCCGCAGCGGAGTTCCCGGGCAAGGGCCGGCTTCGCGGGGTGCTGCCTACGATGGTCGACCTGCGGGAGCCAATCGCAACCGAGATCCTGGCCGACCTGCGTAGGAACCTCGGCGAGAAGGTGCTCTCGTCCGTGATCCTCCGCGATAGCAGCCTGGTGGAGGCGGCGAGTTTCGGCGTCTCGGTGTTCCAACACGCGCCATGGTCCAAGGGTGCTTTCTGCTACCTGGATCTGGTAAGGGAGCTAGCTCATGGTTGATCGTCGACTTGGTCGTGGTCTCGATTTCTTCCTCTCCGGGGCCAAGCAGGCCGCAGGGACGCCCCGCGCTGAGCCGACGGCGGGTTCGCGCCAAGCGGAGGACGAGGTTCTGCACGTTGAGGTGGGGGCTTTGGCTGTCAGCCCCTTCCAGCCGCGAAAGGTGATTCGCGAGGAGGAACTGAACGAGCTGGCGGAGTCGATCCGCTCGAGTGGGATCCTGCAGCCGATCCTGGCTCGTCGCGTTGGCGACCGGCTGGAGATCGTCGCGGGCGAGCGGCGTTGGCGTGCGGCCAAGATCGCGGGCTTGTCGCACGTTCCTGTCCTGGTCCGCTCGATCACGGACCAGGATTCGGCCGTGTTCGGGTTGGTCGAGAACCTCCAACGCGAGGACCTGAACGCGATCGAGAAGGCTCTCGGGTTCGCTTCGCTGCTCGAGGTCTTGAAGGTGAGCCAGGAAGAGCTCGCCAAGAAGGTGGGGCTCGACCGGTCGACCGTGGCGAACTTCCTTCGACTCCTCGACCTTCCGGAAGGGGTGCGTGCCCACGTTTCACGTGGAACACTGAGCATGGGTCATGCTCGCTGCCTGCTGGCCCTCCCCGACGCGGAGTCGATGCAACTGATGGCTGACCAGGCCATCAAGCTGGGCTGGTCGGTGCGCGCGCTCGAAGCCCGCGTTCGCGAGGCCCTGGAGGCCTCGAAGGGCCAGGCGGCCAAGGCCGCCGTGGGACGGCAGAGGCCGGTGTGGCTCAACGAGTTAGAAGAGAGCCTCGTCGACGGCCTCGGAACGCCCGTGACAATCCGCTACGGCCGAAAGCGCAGCCAGATCATCATCGAGTGCGCTGGCCGAGAGGAGTTCGAGCGCGTGTTCCAGCGCCTCAAGAACGCCTGACGCGAAGAGCCGGGCTGGCTAGGATCAGGGGAGCACGGTGACCGCGGTGACTCGAATCGGGTCGAGCGTCCGACCGCGGCCCAGCTCTTCGTCCTGCGCGGTCGGCATCGCCGCCTCGCAGACACGCTTCAGGTTCTCGAGTCCCTCGACGACGTAACCGAAGACCACTCGTTCGCCGTCGTACTGCCAGGCGTCGTCGACGGCGACCCAGAAGCGGTCCCCGCACGACTTGCCGTCGGCTTCAACCCGCGCCGAGACGGCGCCCGCGAAGTGAAGCAACTCGTTCTTCTCGAAGTCGAGAATGAGGGAGCTCGGATCGGTCACCTTCCACAGTTCACGGTCGTCTGCCTTGGTGGACTCGAACCCGAGGTGGAACTCGCGAGGCTGCTTGTTGGTCTTGACCGGCCTCCGAATCTCATCGACCGCAAGTCCTTCCCAGAACTTGGTTTCCGCCAGCTTCTTGAATGCAGCGCCGTGGATTGGCGCGCCCGGCATCAGGGCGATCGTGAAGGCCCCGTAGTCGCCGGACAACTCGAACTTGACCTTGGCTGCGGTGGCCGGGATCTCCGGCTTGGAGAAGCTCGTTGGCAGCGCGAACGCCCGTTCCCGCTCGATCTGGGCTCGCATGGCCGCCACAACACTCCCAGCCACGGCCGGCTCCAGCTCCGGCTTCGGGGGGCGGGTGGCACTCGGAGTCTGGCCAGCAGGCGGCGGCACGGTTTCCTGAACCTGCACCGGGTGCGGCGACTGACGCACGAGCGAGTGGTTGGGATAGCCCTTCTCCAAGGCCGCAAGGTGGCTCTCGGCTGCCGCCCAGTCCCGCTCCAAGATGGCGCGCCTAGCCAGCGCATGGAGAACGAACGGCTTCTGCTCCGGTGATGCCGTATCGAGGGCCGCGCGCAGCTGCTCCGACCCAACGCTCACGAGGGACTCCGACAGGCTTTCCCCGGCCTTGGCCTGATCGGTGTAGGACGAGTTCAGGCCGAGACTTGCAGCGAACGCCGACCAGGTCGAGTCGTTCTTGCGCCCGTCGAAATACTTGATGGCGTAATTGACTCCGAGCGCCCCGAAGATCGCGAGGACCACGACGTAGGCGAGGGAGCGGTAGCGGTCCCAGAGAAGCTCGATCTGGCCCGGCGCCTGCGTGCCGGCGGGGGAGGTCGGGTTGGCTGACATGATGTGGGGGGCTTATCGGCGCGAGTAGTCGGTTGCGTAGTCGACGATCATCAACGTCATGCCTTCGCTGCGCGAGAACGAGTAGTCCGCGGTGTAGATGCCGCGCTCGAACAGCATCCGCATGCCGCCTTCGCCGGTTTCCTCGTCGCGGGTCTTGGCCCAGCCATGCTGGGGCATGCGTTCGCGCACGTAGTTGGCAGCATTCGGCACGTCGACCGCACCGAAGTAGACGAAGTGGCCGATTCGCCAGGCACCGGCCTCCTGCGAGTGGCTTTCGTGCCCGGACTCGCGCAGCCGCATGCCCGAAGGCACGACCACGTCCTGGAACTGCGTCGCGCCCACCCCCTCGGTGGTCGTCGGATCCGTGGCACAACCGGCGAACACGGCCGCGGCGACGATTGCCGCGACGCGGCCGCAATGAGCATTGCGAACGACGACACGGAGCGATGCACAGTTGGTTCGGCCCATGGATTCCTCGCGGCCAGGATCTGGCGGGAAACGGGGGGAGGATCCTAGCGGGGCCGCCGCACCCAGGCAACCGCGGTGCTGCAGCCTCTCGCGGCCTGGGGCAGTTCCGCCGCGAGCAGCAGCGCTCTACACTTCGCCGCGCATTCCGACCGCTCGCGTTCGCGGGCGGCACCAGACCGCATGCGGCCGTGCGACACGAGACGACGCGCTGAACTGCTGGACCGAGCCACGCTCGTCCTCAACCGATCCTGGCGTCCCGTGCACGTGACGACGGTTCGCCGTGCGTTGTGCATGGTGTTCCGCGACGCGGCGCGCATCGTCTCCCCGGAGACGCTCGAGACATTCACCTTCGTCCAGTGGCTCGACGTGCCCGTGCCGAACGACGACCTCGCGATTCGTTCGCCGAGCGTGCGCGTCTCGGCGCCCGAAGTCATCGTGCTGGTGCACTACGATCGCGTGCCGTGCCACGAAGCTCCGTTCACGCGGCGGAACCTGTTCCTGCGCGACGATTTCACGTGCCAGTACTGCGGACGCCGGTGTTCTTCGGACCACCTGAGCGTCGACCATGTCTTGCCGCGATCACGCGGCGGCAGCACGACGTGGGAGAACTGCGTCTTGGCATGCGTCGGCTGCAACGCGCGCAAGGCCGATCGCACGGTGCAAGGCCGATCGCACGGTGAAGGAAGCAGGCCTGCGCCTGCTGCGCGTTCCTGTGCGCCCACGATGGACGCCGTACCTCAATCTGCGTCCGAGCCAACGAATGGAATCCTGGGCGCGTTTCGCGCCCGAACAGAAGCTCCGCCTCGCGAGCAATCTGTGAGATCGACCTGAACCCAATCGCCATGTTCCGAATCCTGTCGGCCACGATCGCCTTGCTGCTCGCTTCCGTTCCCGCTGTCGCACAAACGGCGGCACAACTGCAGAAGGAGCTGAAGGCCAAAGAAGCCGCTGCCAAGAAAGACCCCGAAGCCCTGTTCGAGGTCGGCAAGTGGGCGGCCGAGAAGTCCTTGGCGAAGGAGTCCAAGCGCCTCCTCGAGGCCGTGCTGAAGATCAAGCCGGACCACGCCGGAGCCAACGAAGCGCTCGGCAACGAGCTCGTCGAAGGCAAGTGGCTGCCCGCGAAGGAGGCCGAGGCGCTGCGAAAGAAGGCACAAGCAGCCGAGTACGCTGCCAAGGGCTTCGTCGAAGTCGGCGGCGTCTGGGTCGAGAAGGAGAAGGTCGATGACGCCAAGCGCGGCGTGTTCCATCACAAGGGCGAGTTGGTCACCAAGGACGAGATGATCGCCTTCCTCGCCGGCAAGGTTCGGCACCCGGTGACCGGTGAGATCATCGACGCCACGCACGAGGGCAAGGCCAAGGACGGCTACTTCCCCGCGGGCGCGAAGTGGGTCGACCAGAAGGAGGCGGACACCTTCCACAGCGACGTGAAGCGCCCGTGGCTGTTGCGCACGCAGACGGCAACGATCCTCAGCACGCTCGAGCTGGTGAAGATCCAGGACCTCGGCACGCAGGTCGACATCGCGATCGAGCGCGTGTCGCAGGAGTTCTTCGCCAAGAAGGCCGCGCTTCCCGCCAAGCGACCGGTGGTGACGGTCGCTGCCTCGACGAACGAATACCGCGAGCTCGGCAAGGCGTTCGGTGACGGCACCGACGCCTGCGGTGCGTTCCTGATCGTGGATGACAGCAAGATCTCGGTGCCGTTCGTCGGCGACGTGCGCGGCGCCGTCTGCAACAACGAGAAGGACTGGGGCCCGCGCTACGTGCGACACGCCGGAGCACTCGCCTACGTGAACGCGATCGCCGAGGAGGCTGGCGCCGATCTGCCGCTCTGGATCCTGCACGGCATCGGCAGCTACACGTCGCGCTTCCAGAACGACGGCGACGCGAGCTGGTTCGGCAAGCAGCACGTGGCGAAGGGCGGCGTGCGCAACCTGAAGACGTTCTTCTCCGCCTTCGCGATCAGCGGCGACATGGAGTCGAAGGACGTCGACTACAACATCTACCAGGCGGGCCTGCTGATGAAGTTCGCCAAGGAGGGCGGCGACGCCGCGGTCACCGAGGCCCTCCAGGCAGTGCTCGACCAGCTGACCGGGACCAGCAAGGGCAACCTGGAAAAGGCAGTCGGGAAGCTGCAGGCCCAGTTGATGGGTGCCGAGCAGAAGGTCGGTGCCTTCCTCCAGACCCTGATCGCCAAGGGCTGATCCGCGCGCCGGGCCCACGTCCGAGGCTCAGCCTCGCCCTGGACGCCTGGTTCGGGTAGGAATCCCCGCCCCGAACTCGACACCCGGCGCATCGCTGCTCGTGACGTGCCTGCGACAGTCGCGGGACAGCCGAAGTCCACTACTGCGGCTGCCAACCGCGGCGCCGACGGTGACGCGTCTCTCTTCCGCCAAACCTGACCAACCCATGAAGCCGTTCTCCCTGGCCCTGATTGCCATCACTTCGCTCCTGGCGCCGATCGCCGCCCAGGGCTCCATCGTGGCCTACCTGCCCAAGGACACCGTGGTGGCGATCGCGATGCCCGACCTGCGGACCTCGATGAACGAGTTCCTGCAGATGCCACTCGCGAAGATGTGGGCCGAGAAGGAGGTCCAGGCCTTCGTCGGGGACCTCAAGGAGATGGTGGAGAAGCAGATCCAGGACGGGATCGGGCAACTGAAGGAGATGCACGCCCAGGGCGCCTTCCCGGTCAACCCGGACGAGATCATGAAGCTGCGCGTGCAGGGCTGCACGATGGCCGTGACCAGCATGAAGCTGAGCCCCGGCGGGCGGCGGCCACGCATCGACATCGGGCTCGTCATGCACCTCGACTTCGGCGACTCGGCGCCCACCTGGAACAGCCTGATCCGGATGGGCCTCGGCATGATGGAAGCAGAGGTCGGGGCGATGATGACGAAGGCCGAGAGCAAGATCGGCGACGTGGAGTTGATGACGTTCTCGCCTCCTGCCAACGAGGAGACGTCGATGAGTCTCAACATCGCGTTGGTGCCGAACGGCATCGTCATCGGCAGCCTCACCGACGAGGTCCGTGAACTCGTCGCCGCGATGAACGGCAAGACGCCGATGCTCGGCGCCGCCAGCCACTATCAAGCGACTGCCAAGCAGCTCGCCGTCGACGGCACCGAGGTGGAGATGTTCGTCCGCCCGGACCCGGTCATGGAGTTCGTGATCGGCGCGCTGCGCGCGGCCGACGAGATGGGCGACCTCCATGGCGTCGACGTCGAAGGCATCGCCCGGTCGATGAAGGCACTCGGCCTGCGTGATCTCGGCTCGATGGGCATGACGTCCAACTACGTCGACGGCAAGTGCGTGTCGCGCATGGTCGAGTCCTCGGGCGCCGCCACCAGCACGACCAGCGCCGCCAAGGCGATCGACATGTCGTTCCTCAAGTGGGTGCCGAAGGACGCGGTCTCGTTCAGCGCCGGCACGATGAACGTGATGAGCTTCTACGAGACGCTGGTGCGAGGTCTCGAGGCCTACGACCCCGAGTTCGCCAAGCAGATGATGGGCCAGCTCGCGAAGATGGAGACGCAACTCGGCTTCACGGTGCGCGACGACTTCTTCGGCGCGATGGGCGACCACTTCATCAGCTGGTCGATGCCGATGGGCACGATCGCATCCCCGCCCGAAATGGCCTTCCTGGTCAAGGTCACCGACGAGGCGAAGCTCGTGAAGGTGCTGAAGAACCTCGCCAAGCTGACCAACGGCGTCGTCGAGATCGAGGAAGGCGAGAAGCGCGGCGTGATGGCCTACGAGGTGCGCGTGAACCTGGACGGCCTCGAGGGCATGGGCGGGATCAACCCGCTCGAGATGTTCCAGCCGACCTTCGCGTTCAAGAACGGCTACATGGTCGCCGGCTTCTCCGCCAGCGACGTCAAGCGCGTGTTCCAGCGCATGGATCGAGAAGACGATCCGAAGGGCGACATCCGCGGCAACAAGGAGTTCGCCGCGATCGCGTCGTCGCTGCCGGCCGGCGTCACGAGCGTCTCGTTCACCGACTGGAAGTCGAACTTCGAGAGCCTGTATCAGGTGGCGACTGGACTGCTCGCGTTCGTGCCGATGGGCGACGAGGTGCCGATCGACATGTCGCTGCTTCCCGATGCCGCGACGTTGACCAAGCACCTGTTCGCATCGGTGAGCTGGTCGAGGCCCGTCGCGGGCGGATCGGAAACCGTGACGACGAGCCCGTTCGGGCCGGAGGTCGGGATCGTGGCCGTCGCCGCGCTCGGCGCCGCCGTCGGCGTCGTCGTCCCGCGCGTCGCGAGGCGCGGTTTCTAGGCGGCTTCGCGCGTCGCCGCGTCAGCGCCGAGGAACACCCGGCGCGAGGTAGTCGCCGCTGACGCGGTCCGCCAGCAGCAACCCGGCGGGCGTGAGGGAGAGCACGTCGCCGTCGACATCGATCCAGCCAGCGCGGCGATGCGCGGCGATGTCCTCGGCGAACCAGACCTGCGCCGCGACTCCGGTTCGCGCAGCGACGACGCCGAGATCGACGCCATCGGCTCGGCGCAGGCCGAGCCAGATCGCCTCGGCCGCCCGCTGCCGTGGTCGCAGCGTCTCCGCCGATCCGGCGCACGGCAGCCCCGCGAGCGCGGCCTTCGCCCAGGCTTCGACGGGTTTGAGGTTCGTCCAACGCTGTCCGGCGCGATGGCTCGAGGCGCCAGGCCCGACGCCGACGTAGTCGCCCTGCAGCCAGTAGTGGTCGTTGTGACGGCACGGCCCGCCACGCCCGGCGAAGTTGCTGATCTCGTAGGCGACGAACCCAGCGGCGGCGAGTCGCTCGCGCGTGTGCACGAACATCGCGCGGTCGGCCTCTTCGTCGTTCGTCACGACGCGACCATGCTCGAGGTCGTGGTGCAAACGGGTTCCCGGCTCGAAGGTCAGGTTGTAACAGGACAGGTGATCCGGCTGCAGCGCGAGCGCTCGCTCGAGGTCCGCTTGCCACTGCGCGAGCGTCTCGCCGGGAATGCCGAACATCAGATCGACGCTGACGTTCGCAGCGCCCGCGGCCCGCAGTTCTGCGAACGCCGCCTCGGCGCGCTCCGCCGAGTGGGCGCGATCGAGGAACCGGAGCCGCGCCGGGTCGAACGTCTGCACGCCCATGCTGAAGCGATTCACGCCGGCAGCGCGCGCGATCTCGGCCTTCTCGCGCGTCATGCTCTCGGGGTTCGCCTCGACGGTGACCTCGGCGCACTCGCGCAGCGGCACCACTTCGGCGATCGCCGCGAACAAGCGCGCGAACCGCACCGGATCGAGCAGGCTCGGCGTGCCGCCGCCGACGAACACCGACACCGGCGTGCCATGGCGCCACTCGCGCCGCAGTTCCGCCGTCAACGCGTCGAGGAACACGTCGTGCACGGCTCGATCGTCGACCACGTACGAGTTGAAGTCGCAGTAGCCGCACTTCACGACGCAGAACGGCACGTGCACGTAGAGCGACGTGCCGGCTCCGCTCGCGGCACGCGCGTCGTTCGCAGTCACCGGCGCAACGCTACGTCGCGCCGCGCCCGTCGTCACGCATCGGCCGCAGCGCGTCGCCGACGCCCGGACGCCGGCGCCTCGTCGAACTCGCGACCCATGATCTCGCCGAGCCGCGCCAGGGCGCGTTGCTCCATCTGCCGAACGCGTTCGCGCGTCAGGCCGAAGCGCTTGCCGATCGCCTTCAGCGTCATCGGCTCTTCGGTGCCGATGCCGAACCGCATCTTGAGGATGCGGGCGTCGCGCGTGTCGAGGCCCTCGAGCAGTTCCCGGAGTCGCGCGATCTCCATCGCCGACAGCGCCTGCTCTTCGGGCGAAGCCTGCCGCGTGTCGGCGACCGTTTCCGCGAACACGCCCGTCGCGTCGTCGCTGGTGGAGACGGTGCCCTGCGAGTTCGCGAGCACGGTCTCGCGCACCAGGTTCCAGTTGTGCTCGGGCAGGTCGAGTTGCTCGGCGATCTCGGCGGTCGTCGCCTGCCGGCCGAGGTGGTAGCGCAGCTCCATCGACGTCGCCTTCCAACGCGACACGATCTCGGACATGTAGCTCGGCACACGCACCGACCGCACGGTGTTGACCAGCGCTCGGCGGATGCCCTGCTTGATCCACCACGTCGCGTAGGTCGAGAAGCGGCAGCCGGCCTTCGGGTCGAACTTCTCGACCGCGCGCATCAGGCCGATGTTGCCCTCCTCGATCAGGTCCATGAACTGCATGCCGCGGTTCACGTACTTCTTCGCGATCGACACCACGAGCCGCAGGTTGGCGCGGATCATGTGTTCGCGCGCCGACAGGTCGCCGCGCTGCACGCGCTTGCCAAGCTCGATCTCCTGCTGCGGAGTGAGCAGCGGCACTTCGTTGATGTCGGCCAGATACGTGTCCAGCCCGTGGTCTCGCATGGCGGTCTCCGTCGTGTGGTGACCGCGCCGCTATCGACGTTCTCGACAGCGGCCTTCGCCCGCGCCCGCGCGGACGGCTCGATTCGGGACGCGCGGCGTCGCGCGCTTCGGCGATCAGACGAACGAGTAGAGGAACGGCGCGGCGCCGGTGGCACCCAGGATCAGGAGCACGCCCAGCAGCAAGAACACGACGAGGATCGGCGTCAGCCACCACATCTTGTTCTCCTTCATGAACGCGACGAACTCGGACACGAGGCCTCGCTCCGCCTGGCTGGACGCCTGCAGGAACTCGTTCTCACGGTCGTTGGGCTTCGGTTCGCTCATGATGACCTCAGTATAGCTTGAAGTAGCTCGCCGGGTCGCGAGGCGCCGTCCGCACGTGCCAGTAGCTGGCCTGCTGCTTGTCGATGCGCTTGCCGAGCACGTCGCGTCCCATGAGCCGGAACACCAGTCCGATCGGCGTGATGACGAGGTAGTAGATCACCGCCATCAGCACGTGCGAGATCACGAACCCGATCGGGAACGCGACGAGCGTCAGGGCGATGTAGAGCCACAGCGTCAGCAGCCGGAAGCCGGCCAAGAACCCCGCCAGCTGCACCACCCCGACGCCGGCGAGCCAGAGCACCGCTGTATGGCCCCAGTGCCAGTTCCATGGCGCGAACCAACGCGCCTCACCGCGCGTGAAGAACGCCGCGGCCAGGGGCAGCGCGATCGCGGCGATCTTCGCGAACTGGCCCAGAATGCGGGGCGACGGCTTGAGATCGAGCTTGATCATGGCGTCAGTCCAGTGAGAAGCCGGCGAGGTACTTCGCGCGATCGATCTCGGGCAGGCTCTTCTGCGCCGCGCGGCGGATGACGAAGTTCTCGAGCACGAGCACGTCCATCTCGGTGCCGAGGAAGCAGCGCAGCGCGTCCTGCGGCGTGCAGACGATCGGCTCGCCGCGCACGTTGAAGCTGGTGTTGATCAGCACCGGGCAGCCGGTGCGCGCGTGGAAGCGGCGCATCATCGACGCGAGCCGCGGATTGCGTTCGCCGTCGACGGTCTGCATGCGCGCCGAGAAGTCGACGTGCGTCACCGCTGGGATCACCGAGCGCAGTTGCTTCAGCTTGTCGAGGCCCTTGGCGCCCGCCTCGACCGGCTTGCGCTTCTGCTGGCGCACCGGCGCCACGATCAGCATGTAGGGACTGTCGTGCTCCGGCTCGATCTCGAAGTACTCACTCGCGTGTTCGCGCAGCACGATCGGCGCGAACGGCCGGAACGACTCGCGGAACTTGATCTTCAGGTTCATCACGCTCTGCATCTTCGGCGAGCGCGCGTCGCCGATGATGCTGCGCGAGCCGAGCGCGCGCGGACCGAACTCCATCGGTCCTTGGAACCAGCCGATCACGTTCTCCTGCTCGATCAGTTCGGCGACGCGGTCGGCGAGCCCCTGCTCGGTCGCGCAGTGCTCGTAGACGACGTTCTGGCCGTCGAGGAACGCGCGGATGTCGCCCTGTTCGTAGCGCGGGCCGAGCAGGCTGCCGCGCTGCGAGTCGCTCGGCTTCACCGTGCGCGGCTTGCCGAGCAGGTTGTGCCAGAGGAACTGCGCGGCACCGAGCGCGCCGCCGGCATCGCCGGCCGCGGGCTGGATCCAGATCTTCTCGAACGGACCCTCGCGCAGGATCACGCCGTTGCCGACGCAGTTCAGGGCGACGCCGCCGGCGAGGCAGAGGTTCTTCTTGCCGGTGATCTTGTGGGCCTGCCGCGCCGTGCGCAGCATCACGTCCTCGGTCACCTTCTGGATCGACGCCGCGAGATCCATGTGGTGCTGCTCGAGCGGGCTCTCCGGCGAGCGCGGCTGGAACCCGAACAGCGCGTGGAACTTCGGGCCCGTCATCGTCAGGCCCTGGCAGTAGTTGAAGTACGACAGGTCGAGGCGGTAGCTGCCGTCCTCGCGCAAGTCGATCAGGTGCTCGCGGATCAGCTTCTCGAACCGCGGCTCGCCGTACGGCGCGAGCCCCATCAGCTTGTACTCGCCGCTGTTGACCTTGAAGCCGCAGTAGTAGGTGAACGCCGAGTACAGCAGCCCGAGCGAGTGGGGGAAGCGGATCTCCTGCAGGAGCCGCATCCGGTTGCCTTCGCCGACGCCGAGCGACGTCGTCGCCCATTCGCCGACGCCATCCATCGTCACGATCGCCGCCTCCTCGAACGGCGACGGATAGAACGCCGACGCCGCGTGGCTCTCGTGGTGCTCCGGGAAGACGATGCGGTTCTTCGGCGCCACGCCGAGGTGCTTCTTCAGCAGCCGCCGCATGTTGAGCTTGTCGCCGAGCAGGATGGGCAGCTGCTTTGCGAACGCGCGGATGCCGATCGGCGCGTAGCCGACGAACGTCTCGACGACGCGGTGGAACTTCAGGATCGGCTTGTCATAGAAGGCGACGAAGTCGAGGTCGCCGACGCCGATGCCGGCCGTGCGCAGCGCAAATTCGACGGCCTTGCCGGGATAACCGGCGTCGTGCTTCTTGCGCGTGAAGCGCTCTTCCTGCGCGGCAGCAACGATCTCACCGTCGCGCAGCAGGGCCGCGGCCGAATCGTGGTAGAAGGCCGAAATCCCGAGGATGTGGACGGGCATGGAGTCGGTGGCGATGCGCCGCAATTCGGGCGGCGCGGGAGTATGCCGCGGCGACGCAAGGCGATTCCACGTCCCCTGCTCATGGGCGCGGGCGCATGCCCGGTTCTCGGACGGTGTCCCGTCGTTGCCAGCGCGACGTGCACGCCGCCCGTCCCATTGCAGGATCCGCCGCCACCACATCGCCGGCGGTGGGCGAACACGACGCTGCGCCTGGAGGGCGCACGTGGGTGCGCGTGCGTGCAACGGATCTCTCGAGTCTGCTCGAAGGGTCGCAGCCGCAGAGGTCCCGCCGGATCGTCGCACGAGCACAGCCAGGGGATCAGTCTCCGACGGCGTCGGCTGCGCCGGGAATCCGGTGGCACCGTATGCCGTCCCCAGGCAGGAGCGGGTCGCCATCGAAGCCGTGAAGTGACCGTAAGCTGCTCATTGTTATTGTCTTACGATCTCTCCACCAGAAGTCCGGTCCGGCGCGAGTGCCCCCGTTTGAGAAGCCACGCCCCCCCTCGTCGCCGCCGACTGCGCGAAGGCAGGCGCCCCCGGTCGCACGTACGGGACGCGGGTCGGCGCCATCCCGACGGGGAGCCATGGGTGGATCAGCCCAACTCGCATCCGGGTCTGCGGGGCCAACGCGATGGTCGCGCCATCGCCGCGGAGCGGAGCCAAGACCCGCTCTCCCTGCGGTTCCAGGGCCCCGCGCAGACGTTCCACCGCCGCACCGGCCCGGTGATCGCTCGATCGCGAAACGCAAACTCTGAAATTGACCGAACTGCTGCGATCTTTTAGAGCGGTTCCCCCTCCGGGCCGCCCTGACGTGATCCGTACGCTTCGCTCCGGCATCGACTGCTCGGCAGTCGGTGCGCCTTCGTAGTCACAGCGTATGGACGTGAACAGGCTCCCGGGTTGCCTGACCCGCTCGCTGCCGCTGGCCGTCCTGCCCCTCGTCCCGGGGTGTTGCGGCAGCCCCACCCTTCTGATCGCACCTCGTCCCCGCTTTCGCGGAGGGGATCCCACGTGACCGTCCTGTTTCCCAAGTGGACCAACAAGCTGCCCGCGATGCTGGCCCTCGGCGCCGCGGCAACCGGCCTGGTCGTGGTCTTCGCCGTCAACTTCTGGTTCTCGCCGAAGCACACCGACGTCGGTTACCAGCCGCACCAGCCGATCCCGTACAGCCACAAGCTGCACGCCGGATCGCTGGGCATGGACTGCCGTTACTGCCATCGCCTCGTCGAGGAGGGTCCACACGCGACGATCCCCGACAACGACACCTGCTTCGGCTGCCACAAGCAGGTGAAGAACGACAGCGTGCTGCTGCAGCCGTTGTTCGCTGCCTACGGCACCGGCAAGGGTGACGGCCAGGCGCTCGAGTGGGTGAAGGTGCACCTGCTGCCCGAATACGCCTACTTCAACCACGCCGTGCATCTGCGCGCCGGTGTCGGCTGCACGAGCTGTCACGGCCGCGTCGACCAGATGGAAGTGGTCCGCCAGGTCGAGCCGCTGAGCATGGGCTGGTGCCTCGACTGCCACCGCGATCCGACTTCGCACATCCGGCCGCTCGACGTGTCGCCGACGCAGATGGACTGGCAGCCGAGTGCGGCCAGCATCGCCGCGGCGAAGGCGCTGCTCGAAGGGCAGAACGGCCAGTTGCCCGCCCTCAACCCCCCGACCCACTGCTCGGCGTGCCACCGATGACCAGCGTCCCGATCGAGCCCACGTCGACCATGAGCGACCCGACCACGACGACGACCTACTGGCGCAGCCTCGGCGATCTCGAGAACTCGCCAGAGTTCCAGGCGACGCTCCAGCGCGAGTTCCCCGAGGGCATCACCGAAGCTCCCGACGACGTGTCGCGCCGCGGCTTCCTCGGTGCCGTTGCCGCCTCCGTCGCGCTCGCCGGCATGACCAGCTGCCGCAAGCCGGTCACCAAGATCCTGCCGTTCAACAAGCGGCACGAAGGCGTCAAGCCCGGCCTGCCGCAGTTCTACGCGACGACGCTGACGCGCAACGGCTACGGCATCGGCGCCCTGGTCAAGAGCAGCGACGGGCGTCCGACCAAGATCGAGGGCAACCCCGACCACCCGAGCAGCCTCGGCGCATCGGATCTGCAGCTGCAGGCCGAGTTGATCCAGCTCTACGATCCGGGTCGCAGCCGCGCCGCGCGCGGGCCGAAGAAGGCCGACGCGCCCGCCGACGATGGCCACGGACACGCCACCGGTCACGGCGAGCCGACGCACTCGCACCACGCGCAGTCGCAGGAGACCTGGAAGCAGTTCGACGAGTGGTTCCAGAACACCGCGCTGCCGGACCTCGTCGTCAAGAAGGGCGAAGGCCTGCACGTGCTGATGCCGCCAACGACGTCGCCGTCGGTGCTCGCCGCCGTCGCCGCGATGAAGAACGGCAACTTCACGAAGGCGCGCTTCCACTCCTGGCACGCGCTGCACGCCGACAACGAAGTCGCGGGCGCCAAGCTCGCGTTCGGCAAGGCGGTCGCGACGCACCACGACTTCGCCAAGGCCGACGTGGTGGTGGCGCTCGACAGCGACTTCCTCGCCAACGACGGCAACCACCTGCGCAGCGCGCGGCAGTGGGCCGACGGCCGTCGCGCCCCGGTGCCCGGCAAGAAGCTCTCGCGACTCTACGTCGTCGAGTCGACCTACACGACGACGGGCACTGCTGCCGACCACCGCTTCCGCACCAAGGCCGGTGACGTCGCCAGCGTGGCGTTCGCACTGGCGAAGGCGCTCGGTGTCGGCGCGAGCAGCGACCTCGAACGCGCCCTCGCCGCGCATTCGCCGGCCGCGTTCGAGAAGAACGGCAAGAAGTGGCTCGAGGTCATCGCCCGCGACCTGCAGCAGGCGCGCGGCCGCTGCCTCGTGGTCGCCGGCCCGCGCCAACCGGCTGCGGTGCACGCGATCGTGCACGCGATCAACCAGGCGCTGGGCGCCGTCGGTCAGACCGTGCGCTACGCGGCGTTGCCCGAGGGCCTCGGTCAGAGCTGCGTCGCGTCGATCCAAGAACTCGCGACCGCGCTCGAGAAGGGCAGCGTCACCACGCTCGTCTGCCTCGGCGCCAATCCGGTCTACGACGCGCCCGCCGACTTGAAGTTCGGTGAGTTGCTGCGCACCAAGAAGCCGGCGACGACGATCCACGTCGGCTCGCACGAAGACGAGACCGCGCGGGCCTGCGACTGGCACTTCCCGATCGCGCACGACCTCGAGAGCTGGGGCGACGCCTGCGCCCACGACGGCACGGTGTCGCTGCAGCAACCGCTGGTGGCACCGCTGCACGGCGGCGTGAGCACGCTCGAGTTCCTCGGTTATCTCGACCAGTCGCCGAACGCCCCGAACGTGGTCGAGGCGCGCGACACGACGTTCGGCTACGAACTCGTGAAGGCGCACTGGCAGGGCAAGGTCCAGGCCGCGGACTTCGCGACCGCCTGGTGGCCGAAGGCCCTGCACGACGGCGTCGTCGCCGGCACGGCACTGGCCGCGGAGAACGTGACGGTGAACGCAGGCGCGATCGCTCCCGCGGTGCAGGCCCAAGCCAAGGTCGACGGCTTCGAGGTCGTGCTGCGCGGTTGCGCGAAGATGGCGGACGGCCGCTTCGCCAACAACTCGTGGATGCAGGAGATCCCCGAGCCGGTGACCAAGCTGTGCTGGGACAACGCCGCCACGCTGAGCATGGCGACGGCGAGCAAGCTCGCGGTCGAGAACGGCGACATGCTGACCGTGACCGCGACCGTGAAGGGCGCGCCGGTGCAGTTGCAGATCCCGGCCTGGATCGTGCCGGGCCACGCCGACGACAGCGTGACGATCACGCTGGGCTGGGGCCGCGAGTTGCCGGAGTCGTGCAAGGTTGCGCGTCACACCGGCTTCAACGCCTACCCGCTGCGCGCCAGCGGCCAGTGGATCCTGACCGGGGTGCAGGTCACCAAGGGCCAGGGTCGCTACGACCTCGTCACCACGCAGGAGCAGGGCACCATGGTTGGCCGCGCGATCGTGCGCGAGACCACGGTCGCCAAGAACGAAGCCGACTCGCGTTGGGCGCCGAAGATGTCGCCGCTCGACAAGGCCGCAGCGCTGAAGGGCAAGGTCGAGAAGGACCTCAACAAGTCGCTGTGGGAGGAGCGCGGCTACCTCGACGGCAGCAAGAGCAAGGACCCGGAGGTCGCCAAGTCGCCCTACCAGTGGGCCATGGTGATCGACCTCAACGCGTGCACCGGCTGCAGCGCGTGCATGGTCGCGTGCGTCGCCGAGAACAACGTACCGATGGTCGGCAAGATCCAGGTGCGCCGGAACCGCGAGATGTTCTGGATCCGCACCGACCGCTACTTCAGTTCGGCCGCGGACGGCCGGCCGAAGGCGGAGCAGACGCGCGCCGACCTCCACGCGATGGCGGAGGATCCGCAGGTCGCGCACATGCCGGTGCCGTGCATGCAGTGCGAGAACGCGCCGTGCGAGTCGGTGTGCCCGGTCGCCGCGACCACGCACAGCCCCGACGGGCTCAACGACATGGTCTACAACCGCTGCATCGGCACGCGCTACTGCAGCAACAACTGCCCCTACAAGGTCCGTCGCTACAACTACCTCGATTACGTCGGCAACGCCCCGGACACCAAGCGCATGGCGTTCAATCCGGACGTCACCGTGCGCAGCCGCGGCGTGATGGAGAAGTGCACCTACTGCGTGCAGCGCATCAACGGCGGCCGCATCCAGGGCAAGTTGTCCGGCAAGAAGATCGGCGAGGGCGCCAACGACGTGCACGTGACGACCGCGTGCGCGCAGGCGTGCCCGACGCAGGCGATCACCTTCGGCAACCTGCTCGACACCTCGAGCAGCGTGGCCAAGTTGCGCGCCCTCGACCTGAACTACGGCGTGCTCAGCGAGATGAACACGAAGCCCCGCACCACCTACCTCGGCCGCGTGCGCAACCCGAACCCCGAACTCGTCTGATCCGATGACAGCCATTCACGTCACGCAGATCGTCGACGAGCCGGAAAACCCGCTGGTCCGGGCGCCACTCGTCGAGGGCAAGAACGACTTCACGTCGGTCACCGAGATCATCGCCAGCGTCGCGGAGAAGAAGACGCCGCGCGGCTGGTACCTGATGTTCGGGATCTCGATCGCGCTGCTGCTGAACCTCGGCGCGATGATCGGCTACCTGGTGTTCACCGGCATCGGCGTCTGGGGCAACAACGTCCCGGTCGGCTGGGGCTGGCCGATCGTCAACTTCGTGTTCTGGATCGGCATCGGCCACGCCGGCACGCTGATCAGCGCGATCCTGTTCCTGTTCCGGCAGAAGTGGCGCACGTCGATCAACCGCGCCTCCGAGGCCATGACCATCTTCGCGGTCATGGCAGCCGGCATCTTCCCGGCGATCCACGTCGGCCGCATCTGGGTCATCTACTGGGTGTTCCCGGTGCCCAACCAGATGGCGATGTGGCCGAACTTCAAGAGCCCGCTGCTCTGGGACGTGTTCGCCGTCTCGACCTACTTCACGATCTCGGCGCTGTTCTGGTTCGTCGGCCTCGTGCCGGACCTCGCGACCTTCCGCGACCGCGCCGCCAAGGCCGGTCGCACCGTCGCCGCCAAGCTCTACGGCGCGTTCGCACTCGGCTGGCACGGCAGCAACCGCCACTGGATCCACTACGAGAAGGCCTACCTGATCCTCGCGGCGCTGAGCACGCCGCTCGTCTTGTCGGTGCACTCGATCGTGTCGTTCGACTTCGCCGTGTCGAACGTGCCCGGCTGGCACACGACGATCTTCCCGCCGTACTTCGTCGCGGGCGCGATCTTCTCGGGCTTCGGCATGGTGCTCACGTTGATGATCCCGGCCCGTCAGTGGCTCGGGCTGCATCAGCTCATCACGCTGAACCACCTCGACAACATCGCGAAGATCCTGCTGCTGACCGGCACGATGGTGGGCTACGCGTACGGGATGGAGTTCTTCATCGCGTGGTACAGCGGTGTCGAATACGAGCAGTTCGCGTTCATCAACCGCGCGACCGGTCCCTACTGGTGGGCCTACTGGATCATGGTGACGTGCAACGTCATCAGCCCGCAGTTCTTCTGGTTCCGGAGCCTGCGCCGCAACCCGATGGTGCTGTTCATCATCTCGATCTTCGTGAACATCGGGATGTGGTTCGAGCGCTTCGTGATCACGGTCACCTCGCTCGCGCACGACTTCATGCCCTCGAGCTGGGGCATGTTCCACCCGACGCTGATCGACATCCTGACCTACGCCGGCAGCTTCGGCCTGTTCTTCACCTTCTTCCTGCTGTTCTGCCGCTTCCTGCCGATCCTCGCGATCAGCGAAGTGAAGGGCGTGATGCCGGAGGCGAACCCGCACCACCACGCCGATCACGGCAACGGCGGTCACGGAGGCCACGGTGCACACCACTGAGCCGAAGACCATGGCAACCACAACGACCAGGTGGGGCATCGTCGCCGAGTTCGACTCGGCTGCCGCCATCTACCACGCCGCCGAAAAGACGACGGCGCAGGGCTACACGCGCGTCGACGCGCACACGCCGTTCCCCGTGCACGGCCTCGACAAGGCGCTGCGCCAAGGCCCGAGCCCGCTGGGCTGGCTCGTGGTGTGCGGCGGCCTCACCGGCATCTGCGTCGCGCAGCTGATGATGTGGTGGATGAACGGCGTCGACTATCCCTTCTACGTGTCCGGCAAGGAGCCGTACGCGTGGCCGTCGACGATCCCGGTCACCTTCGAGTTGATGGTGCTGCTGTCGGGCATCACCGCGGTGTTCGGCATGTTCGGCCTCAACCGGCTGCCGCGCCTTCACCACCCGATCTTCGCGCACTCCACGTTCTGGCGAGCGAGCGACGACCGCTTCTTCCTGTCGATCGAAGCGACCGACCCGAAGTTCGACAGCGTGCAGACCGCGAAGTTCCTCGAAGGTCTCGGCGGCAAGCACGTCGCGATCGTGGAGGACTGATCCGATGACCCTGTTCAAGACCACGATCGCCCTCTGCTTCGCCATCGTCGCGGCCGCGTGCATGCGCGGCGGCGTCTCCGAGCACCCGCCGGTCCACCTCGTGCTCGACATGGACTTCCAGCCGAAGCTGCGCGCCCAGGGCCACTCGGACTTCGAGGGTTGGACCGACGGTCGCTCCAGCCGCTTGCCCATCAACGATCCGGTGTCCGCCGATCCGCTCGGCAAGACGCTCGTCGTCGCCCGCGGCTCGCTGCCCAACGCTGCGCTCGCGCACAAGGACGCCGCCGGCGCGTTCGTGAAGCAGAACCCGCTGCCACTGTCGCACAAGTTTCCTGTGCTCGGCCGCGACGTCGCCGCGATCGACCACGGCCGCGAGCGGTTCGACATCCACTGCGCGATCTGCCATGGCCTCACCGGCCAGGGCGGCAACGGCCCGACCGGCCACGGCCTGGTCGGTCGCCGCTGGAAGGTCGCGGTGCCGAACCTCCACTTCGTCGAGGGCAAGGACAACCGCGTCGCCAACCTCAACGACGGCGAACTGTTCGACGTCATCACCTACGGCAAGAACACGATGCCGGCCTACGGCGCGCGCCTCTCGGTCGAAGACCGCTGGGCGATCGTCCACTACGTGCGCGCCCTGCAGTCCCTGAGCAAGTGAGCCCATGACCGCCACCGCCCATCAGACCGCCCCGAGCCTGCAGCAGCTCGCGCCGACCGTCGTGCCGAAGGTCCGCGACGGCGACCTCGCGTCCGCCCAACTCGGGCTCCTCGCCGTCGGCATCGTGCTGATCGCCGTGGCGTGGGCCACCGGCGGCAAGAGCTTCTACTTCAGCTACCTCGTCGGCTACATGGGCGTGCTGGGCATCTGCCTCGGCGCGCTCTTCTTCGTGATGGTGCAGCACATCGTACGCGCCGGCTGGAGCGTCGTGCTGCGCCGCGTCGCCGAGAACATCGCCGGCGTGCTGCCGTTCATGCTGCTGCTGTTCGTGCCGATCCTGATCGGGTTCGACACGATCTTCCATCACTGGGCGCACGCGAACGTCGACCCGGTCACACACGAACCGCTGGCGCCCGGCCATCCGGCCTACGACGCAGTGATCGCCGGCAAGTCGGGCTGGCTGAACAAGCAGTTCTTCCTGGTGCGCGTCGTCATCTACTTCGCGACGTGGATCGGCCTCGCCTGGTTGTTCCGCAGCAGCTCGATCCGTCAGGACGAGAACGGGGATCCGGCGATCAACCTGCGGCTGTCGCGCATCGCCGCGCCCGGCCTGCTGCTGTTCGCGCTGTCGCTGACCTTCGCGGCGTTCGACTGGATCATGTCGCTGGACCCGCACTGGTTCAGCACGATCTTCGGGATCACGTACTTCTCCGGCGGCTACATGGCGTTCCTCGCCTTCGTGATCCTGCTGGTGCGGTGGCTCGGCACCAAGGGCTACCTGCGAGGCGCGGTCACCACCGAGCACTTCCACGACCTCGGCAAGCTGATGTTCGCGTTCATGGTCTTCTGGACCTACACGAACTTCAGCCAGTACATGCTGATCTGGTACGCGAACCTGCCGGAGGAGACGGCGTGGTTCCAGAAGCGCGCCGAGAGCGGCTGGGGCGCAATCGGCACGCTGTTGATCCTCGGCCACTTCTTCATCCCGTTCGTCTTCCTGATGTCGCGGCACGTGAAGCGCCATCCGGTGGCGCTCGCGGTCGGCGCGATCTTCCTGCTGGTGATCCACTGCATCGACATGCAGTTCCTGATCCTGCCCGAGGCCGCGCACGGTGCTCCCGCCGCCACCAGCGCCGTCCTCCCGCCGGAAGAGGGCGCGGTCGCGCGCCTGACGCACGGCCTCGGCGAGTACTTGCACCACGTCGGCTGGGCCGACTTCGGCTGCTTCGTGGCGCTGCTCGCGATCGTCGCGGGTCTCGCGCTCTTCAACATCCGCCGCACCAACCTGGTGCCGCTGCGCGATCCACGGCTCGCCGAGTCGCTGCACTTCCAGAACCTCTGAGGCTCCCATGGCACACGGCCACCATCACGCCGAGTTCGAGACCGGCAAGAAGCACGAGGCGGTGCCGCTCGATCCCGAGCACGACATCGATGCGCGCTCCGCGACCATCTGGGTCGTCGGCGGCACCCTCGCGACGTTCGCCTGCCTGTGGATCATGGTGCCGATCTTCGTGCGCGTGCTCGACGCCGAGCGCGTCAAGAAGATCGACCTCGCCCCGACGACCGAGCTGAACGACGTACGTGACGCGGAACAGGAGTTCCTCCGCGGCGGCAACCCGGCCAAGAAGAACATCCAGTCGGTCGTCGACAGCCTGCGCAAGTGACGTCATGACGCGCCTCGCCCTCTTCCTGCTGCTCGCGATCCCGGCGCTGCCCGCGCAACAGCCGGGCCATTCGCCGTCGCGCAACATCGAGGCCAAGGAAGAGGCGAGCTCGCAACTGGACAGCATCGGCGTCGTGCTCGATCCAACACTGCAGTTCACCGACGAGCGCGGCTATCCGTTCCAGCTGCGCCAGCTGTTCCCCGGCAAGCAGCCCGTCGTGCTGCTGCTCGGCTACTACAGTTGCCCCGCGATGTGCGGGCAGGTGCTCGACGCCGCGTTCCGGGCGCTGAGCGACGTCGATCTGCAGCCGGGCGAGCACTACCGCATCCTCAACGTCTCGGTCGACCCGAAGGAGACTCCGGCGATCGCGAAGGCGCGCAAGGAGACGTTCCTGCCGCGCCTGCGCAAGACCGGCGGCGAGGACGCCTGGCGCGTGCTCGTCGGCGACGAGGCGAACATCGCGGCGCTGACCAAGGCGACCGGCTTCCAGTACTACTGGTCGAAGCTCACCAACCAGTACGCGCACCCGCCGTCGCTGATCTTCCTGACGCCCGAGGGCAAGGTCAGCCGCATCATCGTCAACACCGATTACGACGCATCGGACGTGCGCCTGGCCCTCGTCGAGGCCAGCAACGGCACACTCGGCACCTTCTGGGATCAGGTGCGGCTCAACTGCCTCACCTTCGACTCCCGCACCAACACCTACTCCCTCGCAGCGATGACCCTCATGCGGATCGCCGGCGCCGTCACCGTCGTGGTGCTCGCCGTGATGATCTGGGTCATGTTGCGCCGCGAACGGCACGCCCGCCCCGCCGTCGCCTGACCAGAACGAACTACCGCAGCCCAGGACCCACCGTGTTCGCCCACCTGATCCAGGATCCGACCAAGATCACCTACGTCGAGAATCCCGCGAAGCCGCCGGAGATCGACCAGTGGGGCCAGCTGCCCAAGCTCGCCAGCACGTTCGACCACGTCGACGGGCTGTTCTACTTCACCTACATCGTCTGCATCTTCTTCTTCGTCCTGATCCTCGGCGTGCTGCTGTTCTCGTGCGTGAAGTACCGCCGCCGTACGTGGGACCAGCCGGCGGTGTCGAACGTCACGCACAACACGCCCCTCGAGGTCGTGTGGACGGTGATCCCGCTGATCATCGTCATGGTGATGTTCGCGTGGGGCTTCAAGGGCTGCCTCGACATGACCACGGTGCCGCACGAGGCGACGCGCAACACCTACAAGGCGACTGCCAAGCAGTGGAACTGGTCGTTCACCTACCCGAACGGCACGCAGAGCTTCAACGAGGTCTGGGTCGAGAAGGACAAGCCGGTGCAGTTCCTGCTCGAGTCGACCGACGTGCTGCACGCGTTCTTCCTGCCGTCGATGCGCGTCAAGCGCGACATCGTCCCGGGCCGCATGCAGACGGTTTGGTTCACGCCGACCGAGCTCGGCGAGTACCACTTGTTCTGCGCCGAGTACTGCGGAAACGACCACTCGCGCATGTACGCGAAGCTGCACGTCGTCGATTCGGTCACCTACGCGAAGGAGCCGTGGAACGTGTGGCTCGACGCCACGCCGGCCGAAGCCGCGAAGAGCGGTGAGGGTCTCTACAAGCAGCTCTGCGTGAGCTGCCACACGGTGAACGGCGCGACGAGCGTCGGCCCGACCTGGAAGGGCCTGTTCACCAAGCAGGGTGACGCCTACGTCGGCCGCCAGCGTGAAGTGATCGAGGGCGGTGCGAAGAAGACGATCACCGTCGACGACGCCTACCTGACCGAGTCGATCCTGAAGCCCGACCAGAAGAAGGTCGCCGAAGAGCCGTACGTGAAGAACGCCATGACAGCGTTCACCAACCTTGATGAACGCCGCATCAAGGGCCTGATCCAGTACATGAAGTCGCTGGCGGACGCCAAGTGAGGCAGCCATGACCACCAACACCCCAGTCGTCCACGCGCACGAAGCAGTCCCCGAGCTGCCGAAGAACTACCTGCGCCACTCGAGCGGTTTCATGTCGTGGGCAGGCACCCTCGACCACAAGCGCATCGGCATCATGTACCTGATCGGGACCGGCCTGGCGTTCCTCGCCGGCGGCCTGTTCGCGCTGCTGGTGCGCCTGCACTTGTGGGAGCCGCACGGCAAGCTGTTCACCAACGAGGGCTACAACCAGATCTTCACGCTGCACGGCGCCTTCATGGTGTTCCTGTTCGTGATCCCGGCGATCCCGGGCTCGATCGGGAACATGGTGCTGCCGCTGATGCTCGGCGCGAAGGACGTCGCGCTGCCGCGACTGAACCTGCTGAGTTTCTACCTGTGGTTGTCCGGCGCGGTGCTCGCGACGCTCGCCATCGCACTCGGCGGCTTCGACACGGGCTGGACCTTCTACGCGCCCTACAGCCTCTACACCGAGAAGGCAGTCGTCACGATCGGCCTCGCGATCTTCCTGCTCGGCTTCAGCTCGATCTTCACGGGGCTGAACTTCATCGTCACGACGCACAAGCTGCGCGCGGCGGGCCTGACCTGGTTCCGCATGCCGTTGTTCGTGTGGGCGATCTACGCGACGTCGATCCTGCAGGTGCTGGCGACGCCGGTGCTCGGCATCACCGTGCTGCTGGTCGCGTTCGAGCGGCTCTACCACATCGGCATCTTCGATCCGCGCCTCGGCGGCGACCCGGTGCTGTTCCAGCACTTCTTCTGGTTCTACAGCCACCCGGCCGTCTACATCATGGTGCTGCCGGCCTTCGGCATCATCAGTGAGCTGGTGTCGGTCCACAGCAGGAAGCCGCTGTTCGGCTACAAGCTGATCGCGTTCAGCTCGCTGGCGATCGCGGTCATCAGCTTCCTGGTGTGGGGGCACCACATGTTCACGTCGGGTCAGTCGACGTACGCGATGTTCGCGTTCAGCTTCCTGACCTTCTTCGTGGCGATCCCGACGGCGATCAAGGAGTTCAGTTGGGTGGCGACGATCTGGAAGGGGTCGATCGCGCTGAACTCGCCGATGCTCTACACGCTGGCGTTCCTGATCATCTTCGCGATCGGCGGCCTGACCGGCGTGATCCTCGGCGCTTTGAACGTCGACCTGCACCTGCACGACACCTACTTCGTCGTCGCGCACTTCCACTACGTGATGATGGGCAGCATCGCGCTGGCGTTCTTCGCCGGCCTGCACCACTGGTGGCCGAAGATGTTCGGCGTGATGTACGACGAGACGCTCGCGAAGATCGCCTGCGGCATCATCTTCGTCGGCTTCAACATCACGTTCGTCCCGCAGTTCATCATGGGCAGCCAGGGCATGCCGCGCCGCTACGCGACGTACGTGCCCGAGTTCGCGCCGTACCACCACTGGTCGACGGTCGGCGCGATGATCCTGGGCTCTGGCGTCGCGCTGATGGTGGGCTACCTGGTGGCTTCGCTGTTCGCCGGCAAGAAGGCGATGCAGAACCAGTGGGGGGGCGTGACCCTCGACTGGCAGACGCCGACCCCGCCGCCGCTCGAGAACTTCCACACGCCGCCCAAGGTCACGAGCGAGGTCTACGACTACTCGACGCTCGACCTGCAGACGCTGCGGACCCCGGCGAACTGACCGCGCGACGCACCGCCACACGACGCCTCACAGGAAACCGACATGAGTCACGACGGTCACCACTCGGTAGTGATCCCGGCGCCGGGACCCGAGTTCGTCCCCCACACCGTGGGGCACCACTTCGACACGCCGGTGCAGGAGTTCCAAGCTCTCAAGCTCGGCTTCTGGCTGTTCCTGGCGACGGAAATCCTGCTCTTCGGCGGCCTGTTCGCCGCCTACATCTACTTCCACGGGATGTACCCCGAGACCTTCCGTACCGGCGGCAGGCAGCTCGACTGGGTGCTCGGCGCGACCAACACGTCGGTTCTGCTGCTCAGCTCGTGGACGATGGCCATGGGCGTGCGCTCGGCACAGACCAGCCAGAAGCAGAAGACCTTGATGTTCTGCGGGCTGACCGTGCTCGGCGCCGCGATCTTCATGGTCATCAAGTTCTTCGAGTACAAGTCGAAGACCGAACACGGCCTCTTCGACTTCACGAAGATGTTCGCCGGGTATGACGCCGCGACCGGTCAGGTGGCGTGGTTCACCGACGTGCACAACGTCATGGTCGATGCGAGCGGCGCGCCGTTGCCGCACGGTCACCTGTACTTCGCGATCTACGTCACGATGACCGCGATCCACGGCCTGCACGTGATCATCGGTGCCGGCCTGATCATCTGGATCATGAAGGGCGTCTCCAAGGGACGCTTCCACGCCGGCTACTACCTGCCCGTCGACCTGGTCGGCCTCTACTGGCACCTCGTCGACCTGATCTGGATCTTCCTCTTCCCCCTGCTCTACCTGGTGCCGTGATGAGCGCCCACACCCACGACGACCACGGCCACGGAACCGCTCACGGCGAGCTGCAGATGGGTCACCATCACGTCAGCAGCACCGCGATGTTCACCAACGTGCTGCTGCTGTTGCTGTTCCTCACGGTCATCACCGTCGCCGTCTCCAGGGTCGACTTCGGCTCCGCCAACATGCTGATCGCGATGGCGATCGCCAGCGTCAAGGCGAGCCTCGTGATCCTGTTCTTCATGCACCTGAAGTGGGACACGGCGATCAACCGGATCGTGTTCCTGAGCTCCTTCCTGTTCTTGTCGCTGCTGTTCATCTTCACGCTCGCCGACTTCGGGACGCGCCGCATCGACAGCGACTGGCACGTCGTGCGCACCCCGGTCGACAAGCAGTGGGTGCACCCGAGCACCCTCCCTGGGAAGTAGCCTGCACGCCGCCTACCTGCACTCGCGGCAATCGGCCGACGCACGCATCGCCCTGTGGTCGGATGACGGCACGGCGAGCGAAGGCAGTCTCGTGCCGACGTCGCTGCTCGCGCGGGCCGAGCCGGTCGAAGTCCAGATCCTGATCCCCGCCGAAGAGGCCTCGCTGCGACCGACCGTGGTCGCGGCGGCTGGCGACGGCGATGACGAGGAGCGGCCGCAGGCGCGCATCGCGCCGGCACTCTGGACGATCCCGGCCCGCGGCCTGCGCCTGACCGACGCGATCGACTGGCTCGCTGGCCTCGACGCCGCGCGACTGCCGCCCGCCCTCCGGGCGCTGGCCGCAGCGAGCCAGCTCGTGCTCAAGCTCGTCGCTCGCGGCGACTACGCCCCGGCACCCCAGCCAGGCGTGCTGCATTGGGCGCCGCACTGGCACGCCGACACCCAGTGGGTGTTGGCGGCCCTGGCCGACCTCGTCCCCGGATCGACGTGCACCGCGCGGTTCGCCGTTCCCGACGACCCGGTCTACGCCGTCACGGCGCGCAACTTCCTGGTCAGCTTCGTCGGCCACGCGCTCGACCAGGTCGTGCAGCAGCAGGCCGCCGCCGGCCGCGCCCCGGCACCGCGCTTCGCGAAGGCAGAACGTCTGCCGAAGGAGTACTGGCAGACGCCGATCGTGCCGGTGCTCGAGATCCTGGTGCCCGACAAGCCGCTCGAAGAAGGCGCGCCGTGGGGCCTGCAGATCCTGGTGCGTCCGATCCCGTCGGTGCCGTTCACCGAGACGATCGAGAGCCTGCACCAGCGACTCGGTGCGTCGCCGTTCCGCAACGAGATCGCGGTCGACAACGTGGTGAAGGTCGAGCAGATGATCGACCGCGTCGCCGAGAAGTTGCCGCCGCTGCGCCGCGCCCGCAACCTCGCGGATGGCCGTGCCAGCCTGACGCGCGCCGAGCTCGACCAGATCCTCGACCACATGCCGCTGCTCGAGTCGGAGGGATTCGAGCTGCAGTTGCCCGGCGTGGAGTCGATGCAGCGCCTGTCGGCGCGCGTCGCGATCGTCGAGGGCAAGGGCCAGCAGAACGAGCCGCGCCCGTGGTTCGAGTTCCGTTGGAGCCTCGCGATCGGTGACCAGGAGCTTAGTCAGTCGGAGTTCGACCAGTTGGTCGATGCGCGAACGCCGCTCGTCTTCATCGATCGCCGCCCCGTGCTGTTGTCGCCCAAGGACCGTGAGGCGATCGCCGACTTCAAGGCGCGCATGGAGGACAGCGGCGAGAAGATCACCTTCTTCGAAGCCCTCCGGTTGCGTCTCGGCGGCGCGTCGCACCTGCATGGCCTCGCGATGGAGTCGATCGCCAGCACGCCTCGCCTCGAGAGCCTGCTGCAAGCCCTCGAACAAGCGCGCGGCGTCGAGAGCCGCCCGCTGCCGACGGAGTTCATCGGCGAACTGCGGCCGTACCAGTCGCGCGGCCACTCCTGGCTGCACTTCCTCGTCGACCAGGGCTTCGGCGCGTGTCTGGCGGACGACATGGGTCTCGGCAAGACCGTGCAGGCCATCGTCGTGATGCTCGACTGGCGACGGCAGCGCAAGACCGCCAACACCAACGCGATCCTGATCGTGTGCCCGGTGTCCGTGCTCGGCAACTGGCGCCGCGAGCTCGAGCGGTTCGCGCCGAACCTGCGCGTCACGCTGCACCACGGCAAGAGCCGCACCGAGACCGCCGAGGACTTCCGCGCGATGCTGCGCGCCAACGACATCGTCCTGACCAGCTACAACCTGCTGCAGCGGGACGAAGAGGTGATGCGGGACATCACGTTCGACGGCGTCGTGCTCGACGAAGCCCAGAACATCAAGAACCCGACCACGCGGCAGTCCAAGGTGGCGCGCGCGCTGCGCGGCCACTTCCGCATCGCGTTGACCGGCACGCCGCTCGAGAACCGGCCGCTCGACCTGTGGTCGATCATGGACTTCCTCAACGAGGGCCTGCTCGGGTCGCGCACGCAGTTCTTGCAGACGCTCGAGCACCCGATCGTGAAGCAGCGGCGCCAGGGTTCGATGTCCGCGCTGGCGCGGCTCGTTCGCCCGTTCGTGCTGCGCCGCCTGAAGACGGACCCCGAGATCGTCGCCGACCTGCCGGAGAAGTCCGAGCAGATCGTGACCGCGACGCTGAGCCGCGAGCAGGCGATCCTCTACGAGTCCGTGGTGCGCAAGGGCCTGCAGGAGGTCGAGAAGGCGGCCGAGGGCATCCAGCGCCGCGGCGCGATCCTCACGACGCTGCTGCGGCTCAAGCAGGTGTGCAACCACCCGGCGCACTACCTGATGGACGGCAGCGCCCTGCCGAGCCGATCGGGCAAGCTCGATCTGCTCACCGAGATGATCGAGGAGGCGCTCGACGAAGGCGATCGCTGCCTGATCTTCACGCAGTTCAAGGAAATGGGCTCGCTGCTGAAGACGCACTGCGAGACCTCGCTCGGGCAGTCGGTGCTGTTCCTGCACGGCGGCGTGCCGCAGAAGGAGCGCGACCAGATGGTCACCGACTTCCAGGCGAACAAGCCCGACGGCCCGAAGCTGTTCGTGCTGTCGCTGAAGGCAGGTGGCACCGGCCTCAACCTGACGGCCGCGAACCGCGTGTTCCACTACGACCGCTGGTGGAACCCCGCCGTCGAGGACCAGGCCACCGATCGCGCGTTCCGCATCGGCCAGCAACGCAACGTCTTCGTGCACAAGTTCGTCTGCAGCGGCACGCTCGAAGAGCGAATCCAGCAGATGCTCGATCGCAAGCGCGAGGTCGCCGACAGCTTGCTGGCCGCCGGCGAAAGCTGGCTGACCGAGCTGGACAACGACGAGCTCAAGCGCCTGCTCACGCTCGATCGTCAGGAGGCGCTGGCGTGAACTCCGCCGAACGCAAGTCGGTGTCGCTCGGCGAACGCTGGCGCCGCGAGGCGACGCGCGGCGTCGACGACGCGCGGCTGGCGCAGGCGCTCGATGCGCTGCCCAGCATCCGCAAGCCCATGGTGCGCATCCGCCCCGGCTCCATCCGTTGCGAGATGGAGGGGACGATGGGCAGCATCCACGAGGTCAGCCTGCAGATCCGCACGCTGCCGATGCGCGAACACGTCGTGCTCGTCCGAGTGCTGCGGCGCAGCAAGACCATCGTCGACGCACTCGAGAACGGTCGCGTGCCGCGCAGCTTCGACCGCCTGGTCGCGCGCATCGTCGGCGAACCGCTGTTCCCCGACGCGCGCAGCGTCACGTTCGGATGTTCGTGCGATCTGCCGGAGCGGCCGTGCCGTCACGTGCTCGCGCTGCACGAACTGTTCGCGCGGCGGCTCGACGAACGGCCGTGGGAGATCCTGATGCTGCGCGGCATCGACCTGCAGGCGATGCTCGCGAAGGTCCGGCAGACCGAACCCGACGCCGACCTGCCGCCGCTCGCGTTCGGCGTGCCCGAAGAGCCGGTGCTCTATCCCGACGCCGAGGACGCGGACCTCGGCCAGGTGCTGACCCCGGCCCAGGTTCGCTGGTTCACCGGGTCCCTGTCGGAGCGCTGCACCGACGCGGCGCTGAAGGCACTGTCGGCGTTGTCGCTGACGCCGCCGGCGCCGCCCGAACCACCACCACCGCCGCGGCCCGCGGCGAGCCCGGGGACCCCGCCAACGCCGGTGAAGAAGCAGACGACGGCCGAGGCGGTCGCGGCGGACGTCGAGCGCGTCAGGAAGTCCTCCGAACCATCCTGACGGTCGCCTTCACTTTTTCTTGAAGGCAAAGCGCATCTTCTGGCCGCCCTGGTCCCCTTCGATCGTAAAGCTGCCGTCGGCGTAGTTGCCGATGTGGGTCTCGGCCTTGCCGTCCTTGTTCTTGGTGTCGAACGTGATCTTGTTGCCGTCGAGCTTCCAGGTGCCGCCGACGCCATCGGCCGGCTGGCCGGGGACGCCCTTCAGTTGCGTCGACCCGTCGGCCTTCAGCTCGATGCTCATGTTCATGGCCGCGACCATGCCATCGAGCGTGTCCATCGTCGCCTTCTCCTTCTTCGCCTCCGCGTCCATGCCGGCGAGAATGGCTTCCTTCAACGCCGCTTTGTCGAGTTCGTAGACGCCGACCGCGGCAGAGTTGCCGCCGCCGCAGGCAGCCAACAGGCAGGAAGAAACGGCGAACAGGAACGACGCGAGGGTCTTCTTCATGAGGCCGGCAGCATGCGCGGGTGCTGGCCCCCGCGCCACGACCGCGTGCTAGTCCTTCCGCTTGAAGACGAACGTCTGCGCGCGGCTGCCGTCGAGTTGGCAGATCGTCGCAGTCACGCCTTCCTTGGTCTTCTCGTAGCGGATGCGCTGCGGGTGGTCGTGCTTCTCGTTCTCGAAGACCATCAGCCCGTCCTCGAGCCGCGTCAGCACGAACGCCGTGCCGCCGGCCCCGCCGGGCAGTGCCAGGTAGGCGATCGTGCCACGCATCGCCGCGATGCGCAGGTGCTCGAAGAAGTGCGTGCGGGTCTCGTCGTAGGTGTGCGACGAACCGAGGATCATCGTGCCCTGCAGAGGACGCCAGTGCTCCTCGGTGGTCTTCTTGCCGTCCTGCAGCACCCACGTGCCGCAGATCCACTCCATCCGCTTCAGCAAGGCCGGGTCCATCTTGCCGGGCACCAGCGCCTCCGCTGCCGCCGCCGGCGCGGTCGGCTTGGGCGGATCCTGGGCGAGCGGCGCGATCAGGCAGAGCCCGCAGAACAGCGGGACGATCGTGAGCAGCGAAGTGGTCATGGCAGGTAGGTCTCGCCGGGGAGGCGGGCATGGTCGGGATGCGCGCGCTGCAACTCGGCGGCGAGCGCGAGCAACGGCACGACGACGAGCAGCTGTGGGTTCATGCGATCTCCGCGGGAGCGGACGGAGCCTACGCACCTCGCGGATGCCGCGTCAGACCCGGATGCACATCGCGTAGTTCCGCCACGCTCTTGCCGCGAGGGACGGCGAACGGCCAGGATGCCGGCCATGCCCGACGCCTCCTCTCCGCCCTCGGTCACCAAGGCCGTCTTCGTCGCGGCCCTGATCTCGCTGCTCGTCACCGCGCTGCGCCTCTACGGCGAACAGCACGACTGGGCGCCGACCGTGTTCAACAAGAGCTCGGGTGGCGGAGGTTCGTGGCTCGGCATCACGTGGCTGGTGCTGCCGTTCGGCTTCTGGTTCGGCCGGCGTCTCGCGCAGAACGGTCACCGCCCGGCATCGCACGGCAAGGCGTTGCTGCTGCCGATCGGCGGCATCGTCGCCGCTGCCGGCCTCGGCTACCTGCTCATGCAGTCGATGCCAGCCGGGCGCCCACGCGGCTACGCCTTCGTCGCCCTGTCCTTGGCCGCCGGCCTCTGCACGTTCGTCGCCTGGCGCCGCGCGTGGTTCGTGCTCGCGTTCTATGGCGTGCTCGCTCGCCTGCCGGTCATGCTGGTGCAGTACGAGTCGATCCGCCGCGGCTGGGACAACCACTTCGCCAAGGGACCGCCCGACTCGGACCCGAACGACGTCCTGTTCCTGCTGACGCTCGCGCAGGCCACGATCTGGCCGTTCGGCTGGACGGTGCTCGCCGGCGGATTCTGCGCGGCGATCGGCGCCGCGTCGGTGCGCAAGCGCTGACGTTCGCGCTTCACCAGAACAGGCGGAACGCCCAGCGACCGGCGTCGAATCCGGTGGCGGTGCGCAGGTGGGTGAGGCCGTGTCGTTCGAGCAACGGCTCGAGCCCCTCGACGAGCCCTTCCAGGTCGCTGTCGGCGAGGAACGTCGACACCGCGTTGTCCGGCAGGAAGCCCGCGACCGCGACCACCGTCGCGACGTACATGCGCAGCACGCGCCGCAGCTCGATCTGACCGATGCCGTTGACGCCGGCCGGGGCGTGGCGCATCGCCGGACGCCAGGCGTCGCCGGGATCGGCGCTCGCCGCTGCCTTGGCGCGATCGATCGAGTCACGGATGCGGTCGGCGCCGTCGCGACCGATCGAGACGAACACGAGCCCGCGCCCGATCGCGACCTGCAGCGGCACCAGCAGGCTGCTGTAGTGCGTGATCGTCACGCCTTCGTGTTCCTCCTCGCTCGCCTTCTGCACGTGCGGCTTCCAGTTCTGTCGCATGCGCTCGAAGCCGGCGGCGAACTTCTTCTCGTCGCGCAGACGGAAGACGATGCAGCCATCCTCGACGAAGCCGTCGTCGACGCTCCATCCCGGCGCGCCCAAGAACGCGTAGTCGTCGTGCATCTGTTCGAACACGTCGGCCAGCGGGTCCACGCCCCAGGCCTTGGCGACCGCGGCGGCCGCGGTGCCGGCGGGTTCGTTGCTGAACGCATCGGCGATCGAGCAGCCGGCGCGCCACATCGCTGCGACGTCGAAATGCCCGACCTTCCACGGCGTGCCATCCGCAGGCACGAGATGCAGCAGCGGCGGGATGCCGGTGGTCGCGGGGAAGAACGCGCCGAACACGCCGCGTTCCTGGCCGCCGAACGCAGTCGCGCACTCGATCTGCACGAACGGCCCGGCGGTGCCGATGGCGAACGATGCCGCGTCGACCGCGCCGAAGCCGAACGCTCGCCACGATGCGGCGATCTCGTCGTCGACGCCGCGCAGATGCGTTTCCACGTCCTGCGCGTGGGCAACGACGCGGAGCGAGGTCCGCGCGTCGACCGCGGGCGCGGGGTTCTTCGCCATGCGTTCGCTCGCGGCCAGCGTGCCGGGCTCACCGAGGTGGATCACGACGGCGTCGCCGACGCGTAGCGGCGCGGTCGCGCGGAACTTGCCGAAGCGCGATGTCTGCCACTCGCGATCCCCGTGCACGACCGGTGCGAAGGGGTCGTTCGCGGCCAGTTGGCGCGCAAGGTCCGCGGCCAGGGCGTCGAGATCCGTGTGCGCATCGCCGTGGAACCGCAGCAGCGCGCACGGCGACAACCGCTCCTCGTCATCCGGCGAGACCACCGACGCCACCACGAACTCGACACGGCCCCCATAGTCCAGCCATCGCCGTGCGGTGGCGGCGGCGTCCTGTTCCGGTTGTCCCGCTGCGAGCACCCGGCGGAGCGCGGCGTCGAACGGCTCGAGCCGCGGCTTCCACAGGCTGCCGCCTTCCGCCGAGGCCAGCATCGTGCCGAGGTTGGTCGGCGCGAACTTCGCCCGCCACGCTGCGGGTCCGTCGCACACGATCTGCAGCAGCACGCGCGGTTCGCGCTCGGTCGCGGCTTCGGTCTGCGCCACCGCGGGTGTGGCGACGATCCACGAGCAGAACAGGAAGAACGCGGCGGATGGGTTGCGCATGACGAGTTCGGGCCGAGCGGGCCCGAACGTAGCCGGATCGCGCGCGCGCGTGTCGTGCCCGCGCTACTTCAGGTCCTTCACTTCCTTGACGATCCCCTCGAGCGCTTCCTTGGCGTCGAGGAACACCATCAGCGTGTTCTCGAGCTCGAACAGCGGGTTCTTGATGCCGGCGTAGCCGGGCGCGAGCGACCGCTTGATGACGACCACCGTGCGCGCCTGGTCGACGTCGAGGATCGGCATGCCGGCGATCGGGCCGGTGCTCTCGCGCGCCGCGGGATTCACGACGTCGTTGGCGCCGACCACGATCGCCACGTCGGTGTTCTTGAAGTCGGCGTTGATCCTGTCCATCTCCCAGAGCTGGTCGTACGGCACGTCGCTCTCGGCGAGCAGCACGTTCATGTGGCCCGGCATGCGGCCGGCCACCGGGTGGATCGCGTAGCGCACGGTTGCGCCCTTCTTCTGCAGCAGGTCGGCGAGTTCGCGCACGATGTGCTGGGCTTGCGCCACCGCCAGGCCGTAGCCGGGCACGAACACCACCGACGACGCGCCGTCGAGCAGCATCGCGACCTCTTCGGGCGATGCACTCTTGATCGTCTTGTAGTCCTTGGCGTCCTTGGCGACCGTCTCCTCGCCCATGCCGCCGAGCAGCACGTTGCCGAGCGACCGGTTCATCGCCTTGCACATGATCTGCGTCAGGATGAGCCCCGACGTGCCGACCAGCGCGCCGACGACGACGAGCAGCGGGTTGTTGATGACGAACCCGGCCGCCGCACCAGCGACGCCCGAGTAGCTGTTGAGCAGCGAGACCACGACCGGCATGTCGGCGCCGCCGATCGGCATCACCAGCAGCACGCCGAGCACGCCGGCGACGAGCGCCAACAGGATCGTCGCGATGGTCATCGCCGTGTGGCTGTGCGTGCTGACCTGCCACACGGCCAGCAGCAGCGCCACCACGCCGAGTGCTGCGTGCACGGCATGCCGCTGCATCCCGGCGAACGGATGCGCGACCTTCTTGCCGCTCAGCTTGAGGTAGGCGACGAAACTGCCGGTCAGCGTCAGCGTGCCGATCAGGATCGTGAACGGCGTGCTGATCGCGTTGACGACGCCCGTGTCGGCGAGCGACTTCGTCGGGTCCTTCATCGTCTCGTTGATCAACAGGGATGCCATGGCGACCAGCGCTGACGACGCGCCACCGAAGCCGTTCAATGCCGCGACCATTTCAGGCATCTGCGTCGTCGGCGTGCGTCTGGCGATCACCGCACCAGCGGCGCCGCCGACGAGCAACCCGGCGATCACCACGATCCAGTTGATGCCAGCAGCGACCAGGAGCGCAGTCACGACCGCCAGCAGCATCGCCCCTTCCGACGTGCGGTTGCCGAGCTGGCAGGTCTTGATGCTCGTCAGCCTCTTGATGCCGAGCACGAACAGGAACGTCGCGACCAGGTAGAGGTAGATCACGACTTCTTCTCCTTCTTCTTGAAGGAGCCGAGCATGCGGTCGGTGACCATGTAGCCGCCGACGACGTTCAGCGTCGCCAGCGCGATCGCGAAGAACGCCAGCACCTGCGAGAACCAGCCTTCGCCGCTGCGCGCGCACATGATGGCGCCGACGATCGTGATGCCCGAGATCGCGTTCGACCCCGACATCAACGGCGTGTGCAGCGTCGGCGGCACCTTGTTGATCAGCTCGAAGCCGAGCAGCGAGGCGATGACGAACGTGAAGAGAAGGAGGAAGTCCTGCACGGCTCAGCTCGCTTGCGCGGCCAGGGCCTGCGCGGTGGGTTCGTGACGAACGACGCCGTCGTGCACGATGGTGACGGCAGTCAGGATCTCGTTGTTCATGTCGAGGTTGACGGCGCCCGCCTTCACGAACTCGCCGAGGAACGCGACGACGTTGCGCGCATACATGCGCGAGGCGTCGGCCGCGCACTGCGCCGGCAGGTTGGTGTCGCCGAGGATCGTGACGCCGTCGACGACGGCGCGCTGGCCCGACACCGAGCCTTCGACGTTGCCGCCCTGGCCCGCCGCCATGTCGACGATCACCGAGCCCGGCTTCATGCCCTTGCGCATCGCGGCGGTCACCAGCACCGGCGCCTTCTTGCCGGGCACGAGCGCCGTGGTGATCAGCACGTCGGCTTCGGTGATGCGCGCGGCGAGGATCTCGCGCTGCTTCGCCAGGAACTCGGCCGACGCTTCCTTGGCGTAGCCGCCCTTGGTCTCGGCATCCGGCGGCGTGCCGGTGTCGACGAACTTGGCGCCAAGCGACTCGACCTGCTCCTTCACCGCCGGGCGGATGTCGTTGGCCTCGACGATCGCCCCGAGCTTCCTCGCGGTCGAGATCGCCTGCAGGCCCGCGACGCCTGCGCCCAGCACCAGCACGCGCGCCGGCGTGATCGTGCCGGCGGCCGTCATCATCAGCGGGAACAGCTTCGGCAGGTGCACCGCCGCGAGCAGCACCGCCTGGTAGCCGCCGCACGTCGCCTGCGAGCTGAGGATGTCCATCTTCTGCGCGCGCGTGATGCGCGGCATGAACTCGAGCCCCATCGCGGTGACCTTGCCGTCGCGCATCGCCTTCACCGACGCGAGCGCCGCACCGGGCGTCAGCGTGCAGATGGCCAGCGAGCCGGCCTTCTGCGCGTGCACCTGGTCAGGAGTCGGCACCTGCACGCCGAGCACGACGTCTGCCGTCGCCCGCGCCGCCGCATCGACGAGCACGGCACCGGCTGCTTCGTAGTCGGCATCGGGAAAGCCGGCGGCAACACCAGCGCCGCGTTCCACCTGCACCTGCAGACCGAGTTTCTGCAGGCCCTTGACCGACTCGGGCACCGCCGAGACCCGCGTCTCACCGGCTGCCGTTTCTCTGGGCACGAACGTCACGACCATGGGGGTTCTGCTCCGTAGGAGGCGTGGAAGAGAATCAGACGCGCGCCGCTCGCGCCACGACGAACCCGAGCTAGTCTGCCGGCCCGATGAGCTTCGTCGCACGTCTCGCCGAACGGGTCCTCGCGGGCGAGGCGCCGATCGTGATCGGCCTCGATCCCCGCCTCGATGCGCTGCCGGCGACCGTCGCTCCCGGCGCGCCCGCGCCCGAGCGCATCGTGGGGTTCTACCGCGAGGCGCTGCCGGTGATCGCGCGCAGCGCGCCGTGCGTGAAGCCCAACATCGCGTTCTTCGAGTGCTTCGGGGGCGCCGGCTACGCCGCCTACGAGCAGGTCTGCGAGCTGGCCCGCCGGCACGGCCTCCTGGTGCTTGGCGACATCAAGCGCGGCGACATCGGCTCGACCGCCGAGGCCTACGCCGAGGGCCACTTCGCGATCGCCGATGCGGTCACCCTGCATCCCTACCTCGGCCTCGACAGCGTGCAGCCGTTCCTGCGCCACTGCCGGCCGGCCGGCACCGCCAGCGCCGGCGGCGGCAAGGCGGTGTTCGTGCTGGTGCGCACCAGCAACCCCGGCGCCGCGGACTTCCAGGATCTGCAGGTCGACGGCGAACCGCTCTGCGACGTCGTCGCCCGCGCGGTCACGCGTTGGGGGCGGGACCTGCCGCAGGCGCACGGCTACACGCCGGTCGGCGCAGTCGTCGGCGCCACCTGGCCGCAGGAACTCGCCCGGCTGCGGGCCCTGCTGCCGCACGCCTGGCTGCTGCTGCCCGGGGTCGGCGCCCAGGGCGGCAAGGTCGCCGATCTGGCGGCGGCGTTCGACGCCCGCGGCCTTGGCGCGCTGGTCAACCAGAGCCGCGGCGTGATGCAGTGTTTCCGTCCCGATGACCGCGACTGGCTCGATCGCATCGGCGCCGCCGCGGCGCAGTTCGCGGCCGAGTGTCGCGCCACCGCGAACCGTCGCTCCACCGTGCAAGGCAACTCGTGACTTCGACGCTGCGCCACATCTCCTTCCGACGCCTGGGCACCTCGGAGGTGCATCAGCGGTACCTCGAAGACGACCGCGATCTCGCGCCGTTCCTCGGCATGCGGGCGCGATCGGTCGAAGAACTGATCAAGCGCGCGCCGACGGGCGCTGGCCGTCTGCTGTCGCGCGAGGCGCTGGTGAAGTCGCTGCGCGCCTACGCCGAGCGGCACGGAGCTCCCCCCGAGACGTTCGCCGCCGCCGAGTCGCTGCTCGATCCGAAGGTGTACGCCGTCGTCACCGGCCAGCAGCCGGGACTGCTCGGCGGCCCGCTGTTCACGTTCCACAAGGTCGCGACCGCGATCCGCCTCTGCCGCGACATCGCCGCGGTGCCCGGAGCGCCGAAGGTGGTGCCGATCTTCTGGAACCACAGCGACGACCACGACCTCGACGAAGCGAACCGCCTGTTCCTGGTCAACCAGCAGCAGGACGTGCAGCGCTTCCGGCTCGAGCTCAACCGCACCAACGAGCCGCTGCGCGCGATCGGCATCGGCCGCGACGTCGAGAAGTTGCTGGCCGAGATCGATCCGTTGCTGCCGCAGAGCCAGCATCACGAGTGGCTGCTCGCCGCCTGCCGGCCGAAGCACCCGGACGAGACGTTCGGCGATCAGATGGCGCGACTCCTGTTCGCGACGTTCGGGCGCCACGGCCTCTGCATCATCGAGCCGCGCGACTTGCCGCCCGAGGCGTTCGAGCCGCTGACCAAGTGGTGGACGAAGTCGAACGAGGTGCGCGAGAAGGTCAAGCAGGCCTGCGACGACCTCGGCGACGTCGGCATCGACGTCACCCTCGATCCGGCGACGACGATGATGTTCGATGTCGCGGGCGGCAAGCGCGAACCGCTGGCCGACGGCGAGTCCTTCTCGCGCGCCGAGAACCTGAGCCCTGGCGTGCTGCTGCGGCCGCTGTGGCAGGACGCGTGCCTGCCGACGATCGCGTTCGTGGTCGGACCTGGCGAGCTGTCGTACCTGTGCGCCGTGGCGCCGCTCTACCGCCTGCTCGGCGTGCCGCTGCCGGTGTTCGTGCCGCGCGCCTCGCTGACGCTCGTCGAGCCGTCGATGCAGCGCCTGCTCACGCGCTTCTCGCTCGACCTGCCCGACCTCGACCAGACGCCCGAGAAGCTCGCCGAGAAGCTGCTCACCGCCGACGACGGCAGCGACATCGAGGACGCGCTCGACGACCTGCAGGGCAAGGTCCGCGCCGCGCTCGACGCGATCGGCCCGAAGTTGTCGGCGCTCGACGCCTCGATGCTCGCAGCCCTCGATCGCGCGCGCAGCAAGGCCGGTGAAGAACTCGACCGCTTGCTGCAGAAGGTGCGCAACGCGCGGCAGAATCGCGAGGGCACCGGCATCAAGCAGTTGCGGCGGCTGTGCAGCACCATGCGGCCGAAGAGCCGCGTGCAGGAACGCGTGCTCGGGCCGCTCGGCTACCTCAACGCCTACGGGCCAGCACTCGCCGACGCGCTGATCGACGCCGCGAATCCGTTCCACATCGAGCACGGCGTGCTCGAGCTCGGGGGTGGGTGACGTGGCCACGCTGCCGACCTGTTCGGTGCTGGCGCTGGGGCCGCATCCCGACGACATCGAGATCGCGGCGGCCGGCACGCTGCTGCTGCTGCAGAAGGCCGGGCACCAGGTGGCGCTCGTCGACTGCACGCGCGGCGAGAAGGGTTCGCGCGGCACCGCCGCCGAACGCGACGCCGAGGCCGCCGCGGCCGCGAAGCTGCTCGGCGCCGCCTGCCGGCACGGCCTCGGGCTGCCCGACACCGGCGTGCGCGCCGACGACGCGAGTACCGACGCGCTGGTCGCCGTGCTGCGCGCCGTGCGCCCGGTGTTGTTCTTCGCACCACACGCCGACGACGTGCATCCCGACCACGTCGCCGCGGCCCAGCTCGCGTCGCGCGCGTTCTTCCTGGCCGGACTGCGCCACTACGCCCCGCAGCTCGGCGCGCCGCACCGTCCGCGCGTCCTGCTGCGGTACCCCGGCAATCGCCCGGTGCCGCCGACGCTCGTCGTCGATGTCAGTGCGGTCGCTGCCGCCAAGGCCGGCGTCGTGCGCTGCTACCGTTCGCAGCTCAACCCACCCGACCGCGCGCATCTGGTGCTCGGTCTCGACGTCGCCGAACGCGCCGACGTGCGCGACCGGTTCTGGGGGGGGTCGATCGGCGTGCGCGCCGGCGAGCCGTTCGTGCACGAGGGGCCGCTGCCGGTGGGCGCGGTCGCGGCCCTGCTCGGCTGAGTTTCCCGAGCGGGACATTGTCGTCGTCCTGGTCAGCGGTAATGCCAGAAATGACCCGGTCGGGATATTTCTCTGGCCAAGGCTCAGGGATTGGTCCAGAATATCCCGATCGGGGCATCCATGGTGACTGTTATCTCTCCTGCTGACCTCGGCACCCTCGTCCGCACCACTCGCAAGGCTCAAGGGCTGCGCCAACCCGACCTCGCCGGCGCGTGCGGGACGAGTGTGCGATTCGTGGTCGAGCTCGAACGCGGCAAGACGACCGCCCAGGTCGGGAAGGTGCTGCGCGTGCTGCAGATGCTCGGGCTGCGCCTCGAGGTGACGCCGGCGACGCGGTCATGACGCGTCACCTCGTGCTGTGGTTCGAGCAACGATCGGTCGGTGACTTCCGCCAGCTCGCCGACGGTCGCCAGGAGTTCCAGTACCACGAGACCTGGTGCGACGCCATCGACGGCTTCGCGATCTCGCTGGCGCTGCCGCGGCGACGCGAGCCCTTCGGCAATCGCGAGACGCGCGCGTTCTTCGGCGGCTTGTTGCCCGACGACGAAGTCCGCAAGCGCCTCGCTCGGCATCTGCAGGTGTCTTGGCACAACGAGTTCGCCCTGCTCGCGGAGGTCGGACGGGAATGCGCCGGCGCCTTGGCCTTGTGGCCACCGGAACTGCGACCGACCGTTCCGGGTAGGCAGCCGCCGCAGCCGATCGACGACGTCGCACTCGCTCGGTTGCTGCGCGACCTGCCGCAGCGACCCTTGCTGGCCGGCGGCGAACTGCGGCTGTCGCTCGCCGGGGCCCAGGACAAGATCGCGGTCGTCGTGCACGGCGGGGCGATCGCACTGCCGCCGGTCGGCATGCCGAGCACGCACATTCTGAAGGTGCCGATCGCCAACTTCGCGGCGACGGTCGCGAACGAGTTCTTCAGCATGCAGCTCGCGGCTGCCGCCGGGCTGGTGACGCCGCCGACGTCGATGCGCATCGTCGATGGCATGCCGATCCTGCTGGTCGAACGCTTCGACCGGGTGCGGACACCGGATGGCATCGTGCAGCGGCGACACCAGGAGGACTTCTGTCAGGCGCTCGGCGTGCCACCGGAGCTGAAGTACCAGGCTGAAGGCGGGCCGGGGTTGCCAGCGATCTTCGAACTGCTCACCGCGCACTCGACTCGGGCGGCGCTCGATCGTCTGGCGCTGCTGCAGATGGTGTTCTTCCACTTCCTGCTCGGCAACGCCGACGCCCACGCGAAGAACTTCTCGTTGTTGCTCGGCGTCGATCACGTGCGCTTGGCGCCCGTCTACGACGCGATGTGCACACTCGTCTATCCGTCGCTCTCGTCGCGGCTGGCGATGAAGATCGACAAGCACTTCGAGTTCGACGAGATCACCGTGGAGCACTGGGAAGCGTTCGCGCGCACGGTGGGTCTGGCGCCCGGGATGGTGCGCCGTCGCCTGGAAGAACTTGCCGCCACGCTGCCGGATCTCGCTCGGAGTGTCGCCGCGCGTCACCCGGAGATCGCCGACGAACCGATCGTGGGCAGCATCCTTGCCTGCATCGGCGCACGTTGCCGGGCGGTGCTGGGTCAACTGCGGCCCGGCGCGTGACGCCAGGCGCGGCTCCCAGCGGCGGTTCTTCCGGGCAGACGCTCGTCTGCGGCCGCGGCTTCCCCCAAGATGCCGCTGCACCATGAAGCGCATCGCGGTCATCAACCAGAAGGGCGGCGTCGGCAAGACCACGACGACGGTCAATCTCGGCGCGGCGTTGGCGAAGAGTGGCTTCCGCGTGCTGCTGCTCGACATGGACCCGCAGGCGAACCTGACGGTGCACGTCGACAAGCGGCCCGACCTCGAGAGCAACACGCTCACCAGCCTGCTGGTCGAGGACACGCCGCTGCAGGCGCTCGTGCAGCCGACCACGTTGCCAAACCTGGACGTGGTGCCGAGCGACACGTCGCTCGCCGGCGTCGAGCAGGTGCTCGCCAACCGCATCGGCCGCGAGACGATCCTGCGCGAAGCGCTCGAAGCGTTCCCCGCCGCCAAGGACTACCAGTTCGTGCTGTTCGACTGCCCGCCGTCGCTCGGCGTGTTGAGCGCGAACGCGCTGGTCGCCGCCGACTGGGTCGTGATCCCGATGCAGGCCGAGTACCTGTCGCTGCAGGGCATGGCCAAGTTGCTCGAGGTGATCCAGCTGGTGCAGAAGCGGTTGAACCCGGCCCTGCAGATCGCGTGCGTGCTGCCGTGCATGCTCGATGCGCGCACGAACCTCAGCACCGAAGTCCTGCGCGAGATCGGTGCGCACTTCGGTTCGCTGCTGGCGACCACGCGCATCCGCAACAACGTCAAGCTCGCCGAGGCGCCGAGTTTCGGCCGCACGATCTTCGAGCACGCGCCCGACAGCAACGGCGCGCGCGACTACGAGGCGTTCGCCGCCGAGTTCCTGACCAAGATCGGCATGGCGGTCGCACCCGCGTCGGCGCCGACGCCGTCGGCCGCAGCACCGGTCGAGGCGCCGTCGCCACCGCCGCCTCCGGCCCAAGGCGGCATGGCGGCTGGCGCCGAAGCCTGATCGCAGCAGTCGCTTCATGCCGTCGCCGCGCGCGGCCGATAGCCGCATGGCATGGCGAGCGACCGCAACCTCGATCACCTCACCACGCTGCTCGGCCAGTGCCTCGGCAGGATCGACGAGCGCGCCTACCAGTTGCAGCAGCTCGGAGACGACGACAGCGACCTCGATCCGCACGAGGTGCTCGAGTCGGAGACGACCGCGCTGCAGGACCTCGTCGGTTCACTGCTCGATCGCTGCGCCGAGATCGAGCACGCGAATCTCGCGAACATCGTGACCCGCGCCATCACGGAGTGCCTCCAGGAAGTCGGCAGGCCGGTGGTGGTGCGACGCCAGCTCGCCGAAGGCCTCCCGGACATCGCCTGCCAGCCCGCCCAGCTCGCCTACGCGGTGCAGCGCGCGCTGGTCATCGCGGCCGGCCGCCTCGAAGTCGGGGGTGAGCTGGTCGTGACGACGCGCGCCGACGGCGACTCGGTGCTGCTCGAGATCGAAAGCCGCGGGGCGATGCGGGACCGCCATCTGCAGGAACGCGCCGAGACGCTCTGCGACTTCGTCGCCGCGTTCCACGGCAACTGCCGGATCGAGCTCGAGGACAGCGGCAACCTGCTGGTCGCGATCGAACTGCCGCGCGCCTCGACGGTCGACGACTGACGGCCACGGCGCCGGTAGCATCCGCGCCCATGCGCATCGGCATCGTCTGCTATCCGACGGTCGGCGGCAGCGGCGTGGTGGCCACGGAGATGGCGCACGCGCTGGCGCTGCGTGGACACGAGGTCCATCTGCTCAGCTACGACCGCCCGAGCCGACTGCGACGCGGCGTGCCGGGGCTGCAGTTCCATCAGGTCGCGGTGTCGGCGTATCCGCTGTTCCGCTACCCGCCGTACGACCTGGCGCTCGCCACGCGCATGCTCGAGGTGCGCGAGGAAGCGAACGTCGAGTTGTTCCACGTGCACTATGCGATCCCGCACGCGGTGAGCGCGTTCCTGGCGCGCAGCATGTGCGGCGGCAAGTGCCTGAAGTTCGTGACCACGCTGCACGGCACCGACATCACCGTCGTCGGCAGCGACCGCAGCTACATGCGGCCGACGCGTTTCGCCCTCGAACAGTCCGACGCGGTCACGGCGGTCAGCAAGTTCCTGGCCGACGAGACGCACCTCGTGTTCGGCGTGAAGAAGGACATCGAGGTGGTGCCGAACTTCGTCGACGTCGATCGCTTCCGCCCCAACGGCCGGTTGCCTTGGCGCGATCGTCCGGAGCAGGAGCGCGTCCTCGTGCACGCGTCGAACTTCCGCCCGGTGAAGCGCGTCGCCGATGTCGTGCGCGCGTTCGCGGCGATCCGGCGCGAAGTGCCGGCGCGGCTGCTGCTGATCGGCGATGGACCCGACCGCGAACACGCCATGGCCGTGGCCAGCGACCTCGGCTGCCTGCACCGCGTCGAGCATCTCGGCATGCAGGAGCAGCTCGAGACGCTGCTGCCGCAGGCCGACCTGTTCCTGTCGTCGTCGGAGACCGAGAGCTTCGGCTTGTCGATGCTCGAGGCGATGAGCTGCGGCGTGCCCTGCGTGAGCACGGCGGTCGGCGGTGTTGCCGAGGTGATCGGCGACACCGGCCGGCTGGTGCCGTTCGCGAACCCCGAGGCGATGGCCAAGGCCGCGCTCGGCCTGCTGCAGGACGCGGATCTGCACGAACGGACGGCGAACCGCGCCCGGCAGCGCGCTGTCGACCACTTCGCCACCGACCGCATCGTCGCGCAGTACGAACGGCTCTACGCGCGCGTCGTCGGGTGAGCGGGTGGCGGTCGGCCCACACATTGCCTTCTGCGACTTCAACGCCGGCGCTCCGGTGAGCGAGGAAGTGCTCGCCGACTTCGTCGCAACGGAACGCAGCTGCCCGGGTAACCCCGCGAGTGCGCATGGCGCCGGCCGTCGCGCGCGTGCCGTCCTCGAGGATGCACGACAGCGCATCGCCGACGTGTTCCGCGTCGACGCCGCGGACGTGCTGTTCACGAGCGGGGGCACCGAGGCTGCCAACCTGGCGGTACGTGGCCTCGGTGATGAAGCGCTGCCGGTGTTCGCGAGCGCGGTCGAGCATCCGGCCGTGCACGAGCCGGCGACGGCGCGCGGCGAGCGGACGTTCGCGACCGGCGCCGACGGGTGCGCCGTGCCAGTGGACCCCGGTGGGCCGGTCGGACTCGTCTGCCTGGTGCACGCGCAGAGCGAACTCGGCACCGTGCAACCGATCGACGCCGCAGCCGCCGTCGCAGTCGCGCGAGGGATCCCACTGTTCGTCGACGCGGCGCAGTCGCTCGGTCGCTTGCCACTGCTACCGGTTGTGGCACGAGGCGCGTTCGTCGCACTGTCGCCGCACAAGGCTGGTGGTCTGCGTGGTCATGGCGTGCTGCTCGGCCACGACCTCCACCGGCGGCTGCGGCCGCTGCTGCGCGGCGGCGCCCAGGAGCTCGGGCTGCGTCCCGGCACGCAATCGCCGGCACTCGCGAGCGCCAACGCCCTCGCCATCTGCCGCGCGGCGCAGGAGCAACCGCAGCGCGCCGCGAACATGGCCGCGTGCCGCGACGCGTTCCTCGCCGGCGTGCAGGCGAGCGGCGCGCGGCACCGCGTGTTGACGCCGCTCGCGAACAGCGTGCCGAACACGGCCATGCTCCACTTCGAGGGTGTCGACGGCCGCAACCTCGTGCCAGCGCTCGATCTGGCGGGCATCCAGGCTTCGCACGGCAGCGCCTGTTCGTCCGGCGCACCGACGGCGCCTCGCGTTCTGCTCGCGATCGGACTGTCGCCGAGCGAGGCGCGCGCCTGCGTGCGCTTCAGCTTCGGCTGGTCGCAGGACGCGCGAACGCTGCACGACGTCGGCCGGCGCGCCGGCGAGGTCGTCGAAGCGCTGCAGAAAAAAAACTGAGCGCGTTTCGCGCGCGCGTCCGCATCGTGCTGGCACGCTCCAAGTCGTTGCCGTTGGTGAGCGAGCGTGCATCGTGTTCACCCGCGATGGAGCGTTTCGTGAACTGGTTGTGAGCAAAGTTGTGCATGCGCTCTTGCAAGCTCCGATGGCGCCGGTAAGACGAAGCGCGTCAGTCGCCGAGCGACTCGAGGATGCCTACCTCGCGCCGCTCGTTCTGTTCGCAGCGCAAGCCAACCCTCTCGTCGAGCATCTCACTGTCGGCTGGTGGAGCCAGCCGTTCAGGGGACTCGCAGGATCCGACCGCCACGACTTGCGCGACCGGTCCGTACCCAACCCACCCTCGACTTCGTCGCCCTCGCACCACCATGGTGGACGCCCAAGCTCCCGAGCCGCTGCCATCGATGGCCAACACGCCTTCGACTGCTGAGCGGGAACTGCTGCGGTCGCTGCTGCAGCAACTCGCGACGCGTGTTCGTCGCGAGCAACTCGAGACCTGGTTCCGTTCTCTCGATGTCCGCCGGGCGGACGCCCAGGAGATCGAGCTCTCGGTCACGAGCCAGTTCGTGCGCGACTGGCTGCAGAAGAACTTCCTCGGCGTGTTGCAGGACTCGGTCGCCGCGCTGAATCTCGCCGACGCGGGTATCGCCAACGCCGGCACCCGTCCACGCCTCGTGCTGTCGCATCGCGACGAAGATGGTTGGGATGGCCTGCGCTGGGCGCAACCGACGGCGGCATCGGATGAGGTCGACCGCTTGCTGCGCACGCGCGACGTGCGCACGCCGCCAGCGCCGACCGGAAGCGTGCCGGCGGCGCCGGCCGCCAGCGGCATCGCGACCCAGCCCGCTGCGCGGCGCCTGGGCAACCCGCTCAACCCCAACTACACGTTCGATCGTTTCGTCGTCGGCCCGTGCAACCGTCTGGCCCACGCCTCGGCGCTCGCGATCGGCGAGAACCCGGGTTGCGCCTACAACCCGCTGTTCGTGCACGGGAACGTCGGCCTGGGCAAGTCGCACCTGCTGCAGGCGATCTGCCACACGGTGCAGCGGCGCGACCCGAATGCGCGCGTCGTCTACATGAGCTGCGAGGACTTCACGAACGCCTTCATCCAGGCGATCCAGAGCCACGAGCTCACGGCGTTCCGCGACTACTACCGCAGCGCCGACGTGCTGGTCATCGACGACGTGCAGTTCCTCGCGAACAAGGAGAAGACTCAGGACGAGTTCTTCCACACGTTCAACACGCTTTACGACAGCCAACGACAGATCGTGTTGTCGTCCGACCGGCCGCCGGTCGAGATCCCGACGGTTGAAGAACGCCTGGTGTCGCGCTTCAAGTGGGGCCTCGTCGCCGAAGTCGAGGCGCCCTGCTTCGACACGCGCGTCGCGATCGTCAAGCGCAAGGCTGCCAGCCGTGGGGTCGAACTGCCCGACGACGTCGCTCGCTTCCTTGCCGAGCGCGTGACGTCGCACATCCGCGAACTCGAGGGAGCCGTGATCAAGGTCGTCGGCATCTCGGCGATCACCGAGCAGCCGCTCGACCTGGCGCTCGCGGAGAGCTGCATCCGCGGCATCCCGATGCGTCATGCCCAGGTCTCGATCGACGACGTGATGACGTTGATCACGACCGAGTTCGCGATCACCGCCCGGGAACTCACCGGCAAGAGCCGCACCCAGACCGTCAGCCTGCCCCGGCAGATCGCGATGTTCCTGCTGCGCGAACACACCGAGAGTTCGCTCGAGGACGTCGGCCGCATCTTCGGCAACCGCGACCACACCACGGTGCTCTACGCCGTGAACAAGATCCGCGAACGTGCGCAGAAGGACCGCATGTTCAAGGAACTGCTCGACGGGCTGAGCAACCGCCTGCTGACCCGCTCGTTCCGAGGGTGAGCTGCCGAGGGTGACCTGCGGCGACCCGGTCACCGGGCCACTGCTGCAGTCGGCGCTCCTCGCCGATCGGTTCGGTCTCGGCCGCTCGTTCTTTTGACGCGTTGTCGTTGCCGCTCTGGCCGCGTAGCAGGGCCTGCGACCTCCGGCGTCGCAAGCTCTGTGCAGAGGCGTGGGGGCAAATTTGGAGGCCTCGGGGAGATCTGTGGACCGTCCTCACGAGCGTCGGCGGACTGCGCGGGAGGCCGCGGACCTGGCCTGGAGTTCACGGGTTTTCTCGTGCTGTTCCCGACGGTTTCTCCAGGCCTTCTGGACGCTGCCGAAGCCGCAGAAACGTTCGATCCGCGGTCGATCGACGGCTAACCTTCCCCACTCGTGACGACACGGATGAAGGTGATGAGAGATAGTTTCTCTCTCACCTGACTTCATCGTCCCGTCGCGCGCGCACCACCCGCCCCACGCCGCTCGTCGTGGCGGCCATGCAACCGAGACTCCAGCTTCGAACGATGAAGATCCTCTGCGACCGCACGGCCCTGCTCGAAGCCGCCAACGTGGTGTCGTCCGTGGTTCCGCTGAAGACCACCAAGCCGGTCCTGCAGAACATCCTGCTGCGGGCCGAGGGCGAGGGCATCACCTTGTTCGCCACGGACCTGGAGATGGCCGCCCGCATCGAGCTGGGTTCGGTGAAGGTCAGCAAGAAGGGAACCGTGCTGCTGCCCGCCCGCGAGACGGCAGCCCTGCTGCGCGAGATCAGCGACCCGACGGTGACGCTCGAGAGCACCAACCAGCGCTGCAAGATCGAGAGCGGCGGCGGATCGTTCGTGCTGCTCGGCGAGGATCCCGAACAGTACCCTGACGAAGCGAAGGTGCAGTCGGGCAAGGTCCTCGAGCTGTCCTGCGGCCGCATGCTGCGGATGATCCAGGAGACGGTGTTCGCGGCGGCGAGGGAGGAGACGCGCTACGCGATCCACGGCGTGTTGCTCGACGCTGGCGGCGGCTGCGTTCGCATGGTCGCCACCGACGGCCGGCGCCTGGCCATCAGCTACGAGAACACCGACACCAAGACCCAGTTCAAGGTGGTCGTGCCACTGCGCGCACTCAACACGCTGTCGCGCGCGCTGACCGAGGGCAGCAAGGAGACGCTGCGCATCGAGGTCGGCGACAAGCAGATCGTGTTCACGACCGGGAAGGCCCAGCTGGTCAGCCAACTGCTCGACACGCGCTTCCCCGACTACGAAGGCGTGCTGCCGAAGGCTGCCGACACCACCGTCGAGGTGCCGCGTGCCGTGCTCGAAGGGGCGCTTCGACGTGCGGCGATCCTGTGCGCGGCCGACATGCGCATGGTGCGGTTCGCGGTCGGCGACCAGTCGCTGCGCATGACCGCGGAGAGCAGCACCCGCGGCCGTGCGGACGTCGTCGTCGATGCCGTGGTCAAGGGTGCTGGCGGCAGCATCAACTTCAACCCCGACTACATCCTCGAGGCCCTGCGTGTCTGCCAGATGGAACAGATCCGCCTCGACATGTCGGACGACTCGATGCCGGCGAAGTTCACGCTCGGCGAGTCGTTCACCTACGTGGTCATGCCGATCAGCGGCGCCTGAACGACCCGTGGCCGAACCCAAACCAGTCGGCGACCTGTTGCGCGACATCGTGCGGCAGGCCGGAACCCAGAAGTCACGCAGTGTCTACCGGGAGGCTCTCGACGAGATCCTGGCCCCGCATCTGCGACCACACTGCCAGGTGATCGGATGCCGAGCCGGTCGGCTCGTGCTGGAAGTCGACTCCGCGCCGCTGTTCGCCGAACTCTCCGGCTTCCGCCGCGAAGAGATCCGCAGCCGCATCAACCAACTCGTTCCAACCCAACCGATCGCCCAGTTGACGTTCCGACTGGGGGGCACCGGACATGTCTGACCAGAACAACGAACCCCGCTACGACGCCAGCTCGATCAAGGTGCTCGAAGGCCTCGACGCCGTCCGCACCCGTCCGGCGATGTACATCGGCGACACCGGCATTCGCGGCCTGCACCACCTGGTGTGGGAGGTCGTCGACAACTCGGTCGACGAAGCGCTGGCCGGGCGCGCCAGCCGCATCGACGTGCGCGTCTACAAGGACGGCTCGATCTCGGTGAAGGACGACGGTCGCGGCATCCCGGTCGACATGCACGAGAGCGGCAAGCCCGCGCTCGAGGTGATCCTGACCAAGCTGCACAGCGGCGGCAAGTTCGACAAGGGCAGCTACAAGGTGTCGGGCGGTCTGCACGGTGTCGGCATCAGCTGCGTCTGCGCGCTCGCCGAGGTGCTCGACGTCGAGGTCTGTCGCGACGGCAAGATCTGGCGGCAGACCTACGAACGTGGCCAGAAGGCCAGCGAACTCGCGGTCATCGGCAAGGCCGAGAGGACCGGCACGATGCTGCGGTTCAAGGCCGACCCGCAGATCATGGAGGTCACCGAGTTCTCGTACGAGGTGCTGCGCAAGCGCCTGCGCGAACTCGCCTACCTGATGGGCGCCGCGAAGCTGCACATCACGCTGCACGACGAACGGATCGACAAGTCGGAGGAGTTCCTGTTCCCCGACGGACTGGTCGAGTTCGTGAAGGACCTGACGACCGGCAAGTCGCCGTTGCACAAGGACGTCATCTACTTCAATCGCGAGATTCCGTCGGCGGAGGACCCGGCCAAGGTCTACGGCGTCGAAATCGCGCTGCAGTACAACGACGGCTACAACGAGTCGGTCTTCTCGTTCGTCAACAACATCAACACGCTCGAGGGCGGCACGCACCTCGTCGGCTTCCGCACCGCGTTGACGCGAGCGCTCAACAACTGGGCGCGGCAGGAGAAGCTGCTGAAGGACAAGGACACCGTGCCCTCGGGCGAAGACTTCCGCGAAGGCCTCGCGGCCGTCGTGTCGGTCAAGGTCCCGGATCCGCAGTTCGAGAGCCAGACCAAGATCAAGCTCGGCAACCGCGAGGTGCAGTCGATCGTCGAGACCGTGGTCGGCGACGGCATCCGCACGCACTTCGAAGAGAACCCGGCCGTCGCCAAGACGGTCTACGGCAAGGTGCTCGACGCGCTGCGCGCGCGGGAAGCGGCGCGCAAGGCCCGCGACCTCGTGCGTCGCAAGTCGGCGCTCGAAGGCGGTGGTCTGCCGGCGAAACTCGCCGACTGCCAGAAGGGGACGCCGCGCGACGAAGCCGAGCTGTTCCTGGTCGAAGGTGACTCGGCAGGCGGCACCGCCAAGCAGGGACGCATGGGCCACCAGGCGATCCTGCCGTTGCGCGGCAAGATCCTGAACGTCGAGAAGGCGGCCGTCGACAGCATCCTCGACCACGAGGAGATCCAGACGATCGTCAGCGCGATCGGCACCGGCTTCTTGACCGAGGAGTTCGAGCCGGACCGGCTGCGCTACGGCAAGGTCATCGTGATGACGGACGCCGACGTCGACGGCTCGCACATCCGGACGCTGCTGCTGACGTTGTTCTATCGGAAGATGCCGGAGCTGGTGATGCGCGGTCACGTCTACGTCGCGCAGCCGCCGCTCTACCGGCTCAAGATCGGCAAGACCGAGCGTTATGCGGTGACCGAGGAGGAGAAGACCAACCTGCTCGCAGAACTCGGCCTGGGCGGCACCAAGCTGTCGCACCAGACTGGCAAGCAGTGGCGTGGTCGCGAGCTGCGTTCGCTGATGGATCTCGTCGGCAAACTGCGCGCGCTCGAGAACCGGCTGCCGCAGGACGCCGGCGTGCCCTTCCAGCAGTACCTCGCCGCGGCGACGGTCCCGGACCGCGTGCTGCCCGTCGTGTGGTTCGTCGTCGGCGGCAAGGGCCGCTTCCTCGACACCGAGGCGCAACTTGCGGCGGAACTGCAGAAGCTGAAGGCAGCGAAGGGCCGCGAGCTGTCGGTCTACGAGGGCCCCGAATCGCCTGGCCGCCGCGAGACCGCCGATGCCGAGGCCTACGCCCTGCATCTCGGCAACGACGTGCGCGCGATGATGCAGAAGATCGACGCGATGGGTGTGCCGGTCGGTTGGCCGACGACGGCCGCCGCTTCGTCGTGGCAGGTCGTCGGCGGCGAAGGCGTTGCGCCGCAGACCTGCGAGAACCTGTTCGCCGCGATCGAGGCGATCCAGAAGACGTGCGAGAAGGACCTCGACATCCAGCGCTACAAGGGCCTCGGCGAGATGAACCCGGCGCAGTTGTTCGAATCGACGATGGACCCCGCGCGCCGCACCCTCAAGCGCGTCACCGTCAGCGACATGGTCGAAGCGGACCGCGTCTTCACGGTGCTGATGGGCCCCGAGGTCGAACCGCGCCGGGAGTTCATCGAGAAGCACGCCCTCGAGGCGACGAACGTCGACATCTGAGTTCTGCCGCCGCGCGGGCGACGGTTCGCGCGACGCCATGGCCACGGTGGCCGCCAGCCATCCGGTTCCTGAGGTTCCCCGCCGATGCACCGTTATCGCTACCTGGTCGGTCTGCTGACGCTCGTGATCGCGGTGGCAGGGGCGGTGTGGGTGGTGCGCACGCTGCGCCACCTCGACGAACGGCCGGGGCTCGTGCTGCAGGTCGAGTTCCGCGAGGCGCGCGGGCTGCGTGCCGGCACCGACGTGCGCTACCGCGGCGTCAACGTCGGCAACGTGCGCGCGGTGACGGTTTCGTTCGACGGCGCGAAGGCGGTCGCGCAACTGCGGCTCGATCCGGCGGGCGCCGCGCATGCGTGCGTGAACAGCGCGTTCTGGATCGTGACCCCACGGTTCGCGGGCATCACCGACGGCGCCACCGGCCTCGACACGCTGGTGCGCGACTCGTACGTGGCGTTCCAGACGCCCGACGAACGTGGTTCGCCGCTGATGGCCGGGAGCCTGATCGCGGGCAAGGAACGGCCGCCCGTGGGCACCGAAGCCGAAGGCCTCGAAGAGGTCGAGCACGGCGACCTCCTGATGACCTTGATGGTGCCCGAGAACCACGGCCTGCGGCCCGGATCGGCCGTGGTCTACCGCGGCGTGCGCGCCGGCGACGTTCGCAACGTGGCATTGGCGGCGGCCGGCACGCACGTGGAGGTCGCCGTGCGCATCGCGCGTCGGCATCGGCAGACCGTCACCGACAAGGCGCAGTTCTGGGTCGCTCGGCCCACGGTCAGCGGGGCGTTGTTCTCGGGCTTCACGCTGAGCGACGTCAGCTCCCTGCTGACGCCGTTCGTCGCCTACTACGGCGAACCCGGCAAGGGCGTGCCGGTGCAGGATGGCTTCCGCGCCGCGGCGCTGGCGTCGCGGCCGAGCGTCGAACCAGCACCGGTGCCCACCGAAGCGCTGCGCCAACCACGCCCGGCGGCAACCGTGCCGACCGACGGCTTGGTGCTCGTGCACCTCACCTACGAAGCGATCGAGCGCGACACGTGGAGCGCTGACGATCCGATCCATCGCCGCGGCTCCGGCGTGCTGTTCCTCGATCGTTCGGGACGCCCGGTGGTCGTCACCGCACGCAGTCTCGTCGATGGCAGCTACACCGAACGCGACACGTGGGGCGGGGACCCGGAGATCGACGACGAGCGCATCCAGGTCCAGCTGGCCGGTGGACTCGTGTTGCGCGCGGGTCGCGTCTGGGTCGACGGTGGTGGCGCGGATCTGGCGGCGCTGGTGCTCGAAGGGGCGCCGCCCGACCTGAGCGGCACTCCGCCGGCACGGTTCCGATTCGCCGGCGGGACGACCGGGACCGCGGCATCGCTGCGGGCCGCGGGGCCCGGAGGTGCTGCGCTGCCGCCGGTCGAACTCGGCACGCCAGCCCTCGCCGAAGCGCCGGGTGCCGCGGTGCTCGACGGCGACGTCGTGATCGGTGTCGTCGGCTCGGCACCATCGCCGGCCGTCGTCGCGCTCGAACGGCTGCCTGCCGATCTGCGGCCGCAGTGACGCGATGCCGCCGGCCCTCGTCTTCCGCGGCTTTGGCCTCGCGCACCGCCGCCCGGGCAGCGAAGAAGTGCTGCTCGCCAACGTCGACCTCGAGCTCGAGGCGCACGGCTTCTTCCTGTTCGTGGGCGCGTCGGGCGGCGGCAAGTCGTCGCTGCTGCGCGTGCTTGCCGGTCTCGTCGAGTCTCGCGAGCCAGCCCCGAGGCTGTCGGGCGAACTGATCGCGTGTGGGCAGTCGCTGACCGGCGACCACCCCGAGGAACTGCGCGGCAAGGTCGCGGCGATCCTCCAGGACGAAGGACTGCTGGACGAACTGACGCCGCGCGCGAACGTCGAACTGGCGCTGCGCGCTGCCGGGCAGCCGGCGATCCTGGCGCCGGGGCTGCTGGCGCAGGTCGGCCTCGAGCAAGCGCCGGAACGCACGGCGCAACTCTCCGGCGGCATGCGCAAACGCCTCGCCGTGGCGCGCGCGCTGGCGAGTTCGCCGCAGTTGTTGCTGTGCGACGAACCGACCGCCGGCCTCGACGCACCGGCTGCCCGCACGATCGCGGCGCTGCTTCGTGACGCGCACGATCGCGATCCGGGCCGCACGACGATCGTCATCACGCACGACCATGCTGCCTTCGAGGGGCTGGTCGACGGTGTGCTGGTGCTCGATCGGAACGCCCGCACGCTGCGCCGCGAGGCTCCTGGCCATCGGCCGGAGGCAAGCGCTGCGCCGCGCGACGCCGCGGCGGTGGTCGCCGAGCCGGCCGCCGTGCACGGAGCGCGCCGCCTGCTGCTGCAAGTCGCGGCGGTTGCCGAAACCGTGGTCGAGTCGCTGCGGCGCCTGCCGCCGTTCGAGCTGGGCCAGGTTGCGCGCACGACGATGCGCTTCTCGCTCGAACCAGCACTGTTCGTCGCGGTGGCCGGCGCGGTGATCGGCGGCCTCGCGACCTTCTTCGCGCTGCGCAACAACCCGCTGCACGGCGGCTTCGAGTCGGCGCTGCTGACCGGCACCGGCAAGGTCGCGACGGCGGTGCTGGTGCCGCTGCTGAGCGGGTTCTTCTTCGCCGCGCGCATCGTCGCCGGCGCCGCCGCGCGCCTTGGCACGATGAAGCGTACCAACCAGATCGCCGCGTTGCAGATGATGGGGGTGCGGCCGGCGGACTGGCTGCTGACCCCGCTGGTCTGGGCGATGGTGATCGCGATGCCGGTGGTCACGTTCGGCGGCGTGATGGCGGCGGCCGGGGCGGGGGCGTTCGCGGCTGCCTCGGTGTCGGGAATCTCGACAGAGGGCTGGGCGGCGGCCTGGTTCGCGACCGTCGATGCCCGCGACGTCCTCGTCGTGCTCGCGAAGTCCTCGCTGTCGGGCTACCTGGTCGCCGTCGCCTGCTACCACCTGGCGACCGGGCCCAAACGCTCGAGCGCCGAGGTCGGCGAGGCCGTCAACGCGGCGATCGTGCTCGGCATGGCGTTGGTGCTCGTCGTGCACGCCGGGCTGACGTTCGTCGTCTACGCCTGAACCCGCCTTGGCAACGCCGTGACCTCAAGCCGGGTCGCGCCGACTGCCGATGCAGGCGACGTGAAGGGCATCGACAAGATCACCGCCGTTCGGCTCGCCGAGATCCTGACCGAGCGCGCCGTCGTCGCCAACGAGGTCATCGCCGACGCACTCTACGCGCAGGAGAAGGGCGGTGAGTCGCTGGTGCAGGTGCTCGTGTCCGGCGGCCACATCACCGAGTGGGACCTCGCGAAGATCGTGACCGAGTGCTTCAACCTGCCGTTCCTGATGGCGGGGAACTACCAGATCAGCGAGGACGCGAAGAAGCGGCTGCCGAAGGAGACGCTGTTCCGCCACACGATCGTTCCGCTCGACGTGTTCGGCGACGTCGTCTGCGTGTCGGTGCCGGTGATGCTGACCTTCGAAGAGATGAGTCGCATCCAGAAGGAGAACGGCTGCGACCTGTTCCCGTACGTCGGCCTGATCTCCGAGAACAAGCGCGTGCTCGGCGAGATGCACAAGGACTACAAGGACTGGCTCGAGCGCGAGGGACAGCGGCGCGAGGAAGAAGCGAAGCGCCGCGCCAAGGCGGCGCCCAAGGCCGCCAGCGATTGGATGAGCATCTTCGACGCCGGAGAAGCGGCGATCCACGACAAGAAGAAGGCTGGCGACAAGCCGGCGCCCGGCAGCAGTGCGCCGGCCGAGGCGATGAACGTGTTCGACGTCGGCGACGCGGCGATCCAGGACGCGAAGAAGAAGGCTCCTGCGCCGGCCCCGGCGCCGAAGGCTCCTCCGACGCCTCCCGCCGGCGGCGCGAAGAAGTAGCGCCGGTCAGGTCGAGAGCGCGGCCGCGGCCAGCAGCACGACCAGCACGACGATCAGCGCGGCGACCCACCATGGCGTCGGCCGGCTTCCCGGCAGCGCGCGCGGCGCGGTTTCAGGCGTTCCGGCAGCGAGGGCCTGGGCCGTGAGTTCGTCGGCATCGACGGTCGCCGGCTGCAAGATCGCCTGGGCGTCGGCCAGCGAGCTGGTCGGTACCAGCACGCGCGTGCCCATCAGGTTCATGAGTCGCTGCGCCGCGGCGAACTCGTCGACCAGGTCGTCACCGTCGACGCGCGCCGGGATGCCCTCGGCTTGCAGCATGGCGACGAACACCTTCGCTTGCGCAGGGGACGCCGCGATGCGCGCGACGGACATGATGGGCGTGCTCACGACTTGCCCTCCGTGGCGGTCGGTGGCGGCGGCGCGGGCTCGTCGGCGACCTCGTCCTTCGCTGCGTGCTCGGTGGCCTCGGCGACCGGCGACGACATCGCGTCGTTCGCCAGTTCGCGCAGCGCGTTCGTCGGATTGCCGAACGCGCGCGGCACCGCAGTGATGTCGCGCATCTCGCGCGTCGTGTCCTGGATCGACTTGCGCACCTCGCGCAGGGCCTCGTCGCGATCCATGTTCTCCTTGAAGTCCTGCAGCCCGCGCTTGAGCTGAGCGACGAAGCGACCCATCGTCCGGCCCGCCTGCGGCAGGTTGCGGCCGTACAGCAGGAGGCCGACGACGACCAGGAGGAACATCTCCTGCCAGCCGAGGGTCGGGAGGAACGCGATCACGGGCGGGCCAGCATACCGGGGTGGAGCGGGCTACCGGCACCTCGCGCCCTGGACGGCACCGCGAGCGCTCCATACCCTCTTCGCCCCCGATGAGCGACAAGCCGATCTTCGCCCTCGAGCGCCTGACCAAGGCCTACCTCGGCAAGAAGCCCGTTCTCAACAACATCAGCCTCGTCTTCCTCGAAGGCGCCAAGATCGGCGTCATCGGCCAGAACGGCGCGGGCAAGTCGACCCTGATGCGCATCATGGCCGGGGTCGACAAGGAGTTCGACGGCACTGCGCGCCTCGCCGAAGGCCGCACGGTCGGCTTCGTGCCACAGGAACCCAAGCTCCTCGAAGGGCTGACCGTGCGCGAGAACGTCGAGCAGGCGGTGGCGCCGATCCGGGCGCTGCTGAAGCGCCACGAGGACCTGAGCATGAAGCTCGGTGAGGACCTGCCGAGCAAGGAGATGGACAAGGTCATGGCCGATCTCGAGCGGCTGCAGCACGAGATCGAAGCCAAGGACGCGTGGGAACTCGATCGCCACGTCGAGACGGCGATGACCAAGCTCCGCCTGCCGCCCGGCGACAAGGACGTCAGCGCGTGCTCCGGCGGCGAGCGGCGCCGCGTCGCGTTGTGCCGCACCCTGCTCGAGCATCCCGACCTGCTGCTGCTCGACGAGCCGACCAACCACCTCGACGTCGACACCGTGCGATGGCTCGAGGAGACGCTGCGCGACTACAAGGGCACCGTCGTGATGATCACGCACGACCGTTTCTTCCTCGACAACGTCGTCGGCTGGATGCTCGAGATCTGGCACGCGCGCGCGATCCCGTACCAGGGCAACTACTCCGAGTACCTGATCCAGCGGCAGAAGCGCATGGAGTCGCAGGAGCAGGCCGAGGCCAAGCGCGCGAAGTTCCTCGAACGCGAGCTCGAGTGGATTCGCATGAACCCGAAGGCGCGCACGACCAAGAACAAGGCGCGCCTGAAGAACTACGACAAGATGATCATGACCGAGGTCGAGGAGCGCGACGACACGGTCGAGCTGCACATCCCGGCCGGCAAGCGCCTCGGCGACACCGTGATCCGCTTCGAGAAGGTGAACTTCAGCTACGACGGCAAGACGAACGTCGTCGAGAACCTGTCGTTCGAGATGCAGCCGGGCGACATCCTCGGCATCGTCGGTCCGAACGGCACCGGCAAGACCACGGTGCTCAAGCTGATCACCGGCAAGTTGCAGCCGCAGAGCGGCAAGGTCACCGTCGGCGCGACCGTCGACCTCTGCCACGTCGACCAGGAACGCGAGTCACTCGATCCAGCGAAGACCGTGTGGCAGGAGATCAGCGACAGCCAGGACCTGATCAAGCTCGGCAAGTTCGAGATCAACAGCCGCAGCTACGTCGCGAAGTTCAACTTCACGGGCAGCGACCAGCAGCAGCTCGTCGGTTCGTTGTCGGGCGGCCAGCGCAATCGTGTGCAGCTCGCCAAGATGCTGCGCCGCGGCGGCAACGTGATCCTGCTCGACGAACCGACCAACGACCTCGACCTCGACACGCTGCGCGTGCTCGAGGAGGGCATCCAGGAGTTCCCCGGTTGCATGGTGGTGGTCTCCCACGACCGCTACTTCCTCGATCGCATCTGCACCAAGATCCTCGACCTCGGCAACTACGAGCCGGGCAAGTACCTCGACAGCCTGTAGCGGCAGTGGGCAGCGGCTACGCGTGCCGCCGCAGCAGCGCGAACCAGCCGCCATCGCATTCTCCGGCCTTCGGCAAGGTCAGGCAGCGACTCTCGACCGTGGCCCGCGGCGTCGCGCCGTCGGCGAGCACGGCATCGACGACGCCGTCGTTCTCCTCGGGATCGATCGAGCACGTCGAGTAGAGAACGACGCCGCCGGGCTTGCTGAGCGTGAGCGCCTGCGCGAGCAGGCGGCGCTGCAGCGGCACCAGGTCGGCGAAGGTCGATGGTTGCAGGCGTCGCCGCACCTCCACGCGGCGGGCCAGCACGCCGGAGTTCGAGCACGGCACGTCGGCCAGCACGGCATCGGCGCGCGGCAGCGCGCCGGCGTCGTCGACGATCTGCACGACGTCGCCGAGATGCAGGCGCGCGACGTTCTCGGCGATGCGTTGTCGCCGCGCGGCGTCGACGTCGAACGCGAACACGCGCCCGCCGGGGCGGACCCGTTCGGCGAGGGCGGTGGTCTTGGTTCCGGGAGCCGCGCACAGATCGACGACGACGTCGCCAGGGCCGCAGGGCAGGGCCGCCGCGGCCGCTGCCGCGGTCGGGTCCTGAACGACGAACGCGCCGTCGCGGAAGGCGGCGGTCGCGAACGGCGAACTGCCGCCGCTCCAGCGCAGCATGCGTTCGTGAGCCGTGGTCGCGACCTCGACGCCGGCCGCCGTGAGTTCGGCGGCGAGGGCGGCGGGTTGCCGCGTCGCGGCGACGCGCAGGAAGACGCCCGGAGTCGCGCTCGCCGCGGCCGCGATCTGGCGGGCAGCCTCGATGCCGAATGCAGCGACCCAGCGCTGGACCAGGAAGTCGGGCAGGGAATGCACGACGGCGAGGCGGAGCGCTTCGTCGTCCGGCAGCGGCCGCGCGAGTCGCAACACACGCGTCGGGCCGAGGGCGAGATCGCGCCGCTCGTCGGCGACCGGCCCGTCGACGATCGCCCGGGCGATGCCGCGCAGCACCGCGTTGGCGAAGCCCTTGTTGTTGCGCACGATCTGCACCGTCGCGTGCACGGCTGCGTGCGTCGGCATGCCCGGCACGAACGTCAGCTGGTAGGCCCCGAGCCGCAGCGCGGCGACGAGCCGCGGATCCTCGGGCAGCCCGCGGTGCGCGAGGCCGAGCAGCACGTGGTCGAGCAGGCGTTCGCGGCGCAGCACGCCGTGCGCGAGCTCGAACGCGAACGCCTGGTCGCGCGGCGGCAGGGTGCGTGTGTCGAGCGCGTCACGCAGGCGCGGTGCCTGGCCCAGCTCGAGCGCGACCAGGGCGCGCATGGCAACGGCGCGCGCGTCGGCCATGCCCGATCAGCCGAACCGGGCGTCGGGCGCGATGTGGTGCCCGCGCACGAACTCGCCCGCCGTCATGTTGCGCCCGTTGTCGGGCTTGATGCGGGTGATCCGGTAGATGTCCTTGCCGGTGCACACGCGGATGCCTTCTTCGCCCGACGACTGCAGCGCACCCGGAATGCCCATGCCGTAGAGGTCCTGCTCGACGGTGCCCTCCATGACGATGAAGCGCTTGTTGCCGAGCCGCGTCTGGGCGCCGGGCTTCGGCGTCATCGCCCGCACCAGCAGGTCGATCTCCTTCGCCGGCAGCTTCCACTGGATCACGCCATGCTCCTTCTCGACCTTGGGCGCGTAGGTGGCCTTGCCGTGATCCTGCGGCGTGAACTTCGCCTTGCCCTTGCCGAGAACGTCGATCGCCTCGAGCAGTGCGGCACCCGACAACTCGGCGAGCCGTTCGCGCAGCATGCCGGCGTTCTCGCGCGGATCGATGCGCGTCGCCTTGGTCAGCAGGATGTCGCCGGCGTCGAGTGCTTCGACGATGCGCATGATCGTGACGCCCGTCTCCGACTGGCCATCCCGGATCGCGCGCTGGATCGGCGCCGCGCCGCGGTAGAGCGGCAGCAGCGATGCGTGGGCGTTGATCATCCCGTGTGCGGGCAGGCCGATCAGCTCGGGTTTGAGGATGACGCCGTAGCTCACGACCAGCCCGACGTCGGGCTTCAGGGCTTTCAGCCGCGCGACGAACTCGGGCGCGTGCACGTCGGCCGGCTGCTCGCACGGCAAGCCCAGCTCCTGAGCGGCGAGCTTGACCTCGCTGTCGTAGATCTTGCGACCGCGACCACGCGGCGCGTCGGGCTTGGTGACGACCAGGGCCGGCGCCTGGCCGGCGGCCTGGAGCGCCCGAAGCGATGGGATCGCAAAATCGCTGCTGCCGAAGAAGACGATGCGCAAGGCGCCGAAGGGTATCGACGTCGCGGGGATCCGGCAAAGGTCTGCGGTCCAGGGCGGTGGAGGAACGTCCGCCTGCGCGCTACACCGACGCACGATGCCGGTGCCGTTGCTCGCTGACGATCGCCTGCCGCCGTTCGCGCCGACGGCCGTACGTCGTGTGACGGTGTTCGGCGCGCCCGCCGAGCTCGTGTTGGTGCCGAGCCGCAAGAACCGGCCTGGCCGCGCTGGCGCTCGCCGCCCGGCCTTCTCGGCGCCTGCGGCCGAACGCATTGTGCGCGAGGAGGCGGTCTGGCGCGGCGATGGCATCGTGCTGACGCCAAACCGCTACCCGTTCGCGGCGGGCGCAAGCCTGTTGTGGCCCGAGGCGCCGAGTCGCGATCCGTCGGCCGAACTCTGGCTGGCGGCGGCCGAGTGGGCTGCGCGCACGGACGGCAGCGCGCTGCGCAACGACGTCGGCGCGGCGGCGACCATCGCTCGCGCCCACCTGCATCTGACGCGCGAACGACAACCGTTCCTCGACGCGCTGCCCGAGCGGCCGTTCGTGGCGCCGTGGTTCGACGTCGCCGGTGCGACGTTGGTCGAGAAGCGCGTGCCGTTCTGCCTGCTCGGCGTCCGGGGCGCTCCGGAGCAGTTGGCCGTGGCGCTGCAGCGGCTCGCCGAAGCGCGCCTGACCGCCGCGTGGAACGTCGTCATCGCGCGTGGTGCCGCGTGGCTGATGCCGCGCGGGCTGGAGACGCCAGCACCGCACTTCCCGTACGCCCTCGGTGCTGCCGAACTGTGGGGGCGCTGGTGCTACGTGGACGAGCAGCCATTCGCGGCGGCCACGGGCGACGATCTCGAACGCGCCCTGGTCGCCGCGGGTCTCGCACCGCTGTCGACCTGAAGCCCGCACGCGCGCGGCGTGCGGGCGGCGACGTCACTTCGCCGCGAGCGTCTTGGGCGCCGGGAGCAAGCCGAGGTCGCGCAGGCGCGTCTCGACGGTCAGCGCCTCGTCGAGTTCGCGCACCGTGCTGGCGAGCTCGTCGGCGAGCTTCTTGGTGCGTTGGCCTTCCGGACCCTCGGCGGCGCGCGATTCGGCGAGCTCTTCCTGCAGCCGCGTGCGCCGCGCGTCGAGCACGTCGAACTGGTCGAGCAGCGACAGCCACTGCTTGACGGCCTTGGCCGGGTCCTTCGCGTAGCGCTGCTCGAGCACGTCGCTCAGGCCCTTCCAGAGCTGGGCCTGCGTCTGCTTGCCGGTGAACGCGACGGGTTTCGCCCCGCGGTGGGCCAGCAGATAGAAGTGCGGCGTGCCCTCGGGGAACGCGAAACCGTAGAACGCGCGCGCCAGCGGATGGTGCGCGTCGAGCACGTGCGCCGGCAGCCGCACGGTGCGGAACCACTTGGTGAGCAGCAGCGTGCGGTCGTTGTTCAAGGCGCGCGTCAGCAGCGCGTCATCGCCATCCTTGCAGGCGTTGCACTCGCGCAGCACGAGCAGCGGGCGGTCGTCGTCGGTGCCCCACAAGGTGTCGAGCACCTCGCCGAGCGGCAGCGGACCGACGGCCGACGTGGTGTCCGTGCGGCGGGTCGGCGGCACCGGGTGCAGCCAGTCGACCTTCAGCCGCTTCTTGGACGTGTGGCCGCGCTCGAACGACATCACCGCACCACCGGTCCGCCCCGCCGCGCGCACGGCCGGCATCGGGCCTCGCGGCGTCGTCGGGCCAGCCTTGGGCTGCTCGGGTGCAGGGGCAGCGGGAGCTGCCGGACCCGCAGGCTGCGGCGCCGACGGCGATGCCGGCTCGGACGTGGTCGGGTTGCTGTTGGAATCCGGCATCCAACCGCCGGCCGGGGCTGGCGGCGGTGGCGGCGGCGGCCCGGTGTGGCCGCACTGCGCCGGCAGGATCGGGAGCAAGGACAGGCAGCCGAGGGCAACCTGGATGAGTGGCACGCGCATTCTCGTTCTCCGTTGGTGCGAGGCGACCGTTGGACAACGTCTCGGGGTGAGGGCTCGCCCCGCGGCGCGACCGACCGGGGAGGCCAACCCGCAGGGGTTGCGATCTGGGTCGCGCCGAAGGTGGGGACAGTATCTCGCTCGCAGGCCGCGGTCACCGGGGGTCGCCGCGCTCGATCAGCGTTTCGGCTTGGACTTGGCCGGCAGCAGGCTGGCGCGCCAGGCCTCGCCGAGCTGCTGCGCCGACTGGCCAAAGGCCGCCTGCAGCGCTTCCTGCTGGCGCTGCTGCAGTTCTGGCTCCGTCGGCGCCCGCCGCCGGGCATGGTGCGGGTCCTTAAGCAGGTGCACGAACCGCCCCGTCTGCGGCTTGCGTTCCTTCATCAGCCAGTCGACGACGGCCCACGACATGATGTGCTGCTCGATGCCGAAGTCACCAGATCTGGTGCGGTCCACCAAGACCTCGAACGGTTCGAAGGCGTCGTTCGCCAGCAGGCCGCGGACGCGCGTGTCCCAGCGCCAGAACGGGCTGCGCGGGTCCTTGTCGTGATCGGCCTGCCGATCGTAGGTCGGAAAGCGGGGTGAGACGCGGCGCGAATGCCAATGCCCGAGCCCCGTCGCCAGCCAGGGCGGCAAGTCGTGCCCGTAGCTGCGGTAGCACGTGTAGAGGTTGTGCGCGACGTTGAACGCGAGGTGCGCATGCACCGCCCAGTCGTGCCGGAACAGTCCGTTGGCGGTCTCTTCGGCCGCGCCCCAGTACATGCTCCCAGCCTTGATGTCGTGGAAGCGGATCGGGTCGGCGATCTCGCTCTCCTGGTAGGCCCGCGTGAAGCGCGCATGGCTCGACGCCTTGCGGAGCAGCAGCACGTGGAACTTGTTCGGCATGCCGAAGTGCGGGCCGATGCCGCGGAACTTCGCAGCGTCGGCGGGATCGTCGGCAACGACGGGGAAGTGGAACTCCGGCAGTCCGAGGACGCCGAGGGCTTCGGCGTAGAGATCCTCGCAGCGCTGCGCGAACAGGTGCGCGCGCAGCCACGGATCGAGTTCCTTCGGTTGCGTCTTCACGCCAGGCAGCCGTTTGGCGAGGCGCTCGAGCTCCGGCTTGAGGCGCGCCAGCCATTCGTCACCCCACTCCTCGCCGTTCTTCAGCGGCAGCGCCGACAGCGCGCAGCCGATCCGGAAGTGGGCCGTCTCGATCCACAGCAGCGGTTCGGTGCCGAGCAGGTCCGCGACTTCGGTGGTCGACTGGCCGCCGGCGAACGGGAACGGCCCGAGCGACTCGTAGCCTGCCCGTTGGAGCGCCGCGCGTTCGCCCCGCGTGTAGGGATCGGGCGGCGTCGCGACGCGCTGTGACGGCGGCGACTGCGCGATGGCGATCGCCGCGAGCAGCGATCCGACCGCGACCCGGAAAAGCGACACGATGCCCGGTGGCATCACGGAACCGTAACCAGAGCGAGCGGGACAGGTGCGCATGGGGAGGGTCCTGCGTCGCAATGCAATAGGAAGGCCACCCGAGGCGGTGACACGGTGTCTCGGGATCCGCTGCGCCGTGCCCTCGAAAGTAGGTCCGGTCTGCGCGCACGGGTACGCTCCCTGTCCGCCATGGATCCAAGGATCGAACGCGCCCGCGAGGTCATCGAATGCGAGGCTGCCGCCGTGCGCCAGGTTGCCGAGCGCCTGGGGCCGTCGTTCCTGCAGGCCCTGGATCTCGTCCTGGCACGGCGTGGTCGCGTGGTCACCGCCGGCATGGGCAAGGCCGGGTTCATCGCCCAGAAGGTGTCGGCGACGTTCGCGTCGACGGGCACGCCCTCGATCTTCCTGCACCCTGCCGAAGCGATCCACGGCGACCTCGGCCGCGTCGACCGCGAGGACCTGCTGCTCGCGTTCTCGAAGTCGGGGGAGACGCAGGAACTGCTGGTGATGCTGCCGCACGTGAAGGCGGTCGGCGTGCCGCTGGTGGCGATCACCCAGGACCGCGGCTCGACGCTCGGCCGCCACGCCGATCTCGTGCTCGAACTCGGCCGCATCGACGAGGCCGGTCCGCACGGCCTCGCGCCGAGCGCGTCGACGACGGCGATGCTGGCGCTCGGCGACGCGCTGGCGCTGGTGGTCCAGGAAGGCCGGCGCTTCGGTCCCGAGGAGTTCGCGCGGTTCCATCCGGGCGGCGACCTCGGCCGCCGGCTGATGAAGGTCGGCGAGCTGATGCGCACCGGGGCCCGCAACCCGAGCGTGCGGCTTGGCGCGACGGTGCTGCAGGCGATCGAGATCATGACGCGCACGCCGGGCCGACCGGGCGCCACCAGCGTCGTCGACCCCGCCGGCAAGCTCGTCGGGATGTTCACCGATGGCGACTTGCGACGGCTGATCGAGCGTGGTCTCGCCAACCCACGGGAGCGGCTCATCGACGACGCGATGACCAAGAACCCGCGCCGCATCGGTCCCGACACCTTCGCGTTCGAGGCGCTGGCGCTGCTGCACCAGTTCGAGATCGACCAGTTGCCCGTCGTCGACGCCGAGGACCGCCTGCTCGGCCTGCTCGACGTGCAGGATCTGCTGACCCTGAAGATCGGGTGACGTCCCAGCGATGAAGCGTCTGCTCGCGTTCTTGCTGCTGCTCGCGCTCGGTTTCGGCGCGCTGCTGCTGGCGCTCGGCGACGAGGAGATCGTCAACGAACCGTCGCCGCGGGGCGACACGGTGCGTGGACCCACGGCGCCCGGCGTCCCGGTGCAGCAGGGCAACCTCGGCGGCGCAGTGTCGGTCGCGGGTGAGATCGGATTGCCGCTGTGGCGCGACGTGCCGCAGGCCGACGGTTCGATCCGCAGCGAGGAAGTGTTCGTACTGCGCGCTCGCGACAGCCGTCCGGTCGATCAGGGCCGTCAGCAACTCGACGACGTGCACGCGGATCTGTTCGACGACGGGGTGCTGGCAGCGACGATCACCGCGCGCCAGGCGTTCGTGCAGCTTCGCACGGACCGCAACGGCAGGCTGTCGCTCGACGAAGGCAAGGACGTCGACGGACGCGAGGTGGTGGTGGTCGGGGCCCCGGCGTCGCGGCTCGCCGGCCTGCGGCTCGAACTCGGCAACGCGCGGCTGCGGATCGAGAACGACGAGGTCGTGCTGACGACGCCGCGCGATCAGCCGGTCACCATGGTCTTCGAAGGGGACCAGCCGATCACGCTGCGCGGTCGTGGCGCGCAGGCGCAGCTGCCGCGCGGCAAGAACTCCGCCCGGCGGCGCGCCGACGTCGAGATCCTGCAGGATCCGGTACTGACGACGCAGGGCCTCGAGGTGCGTGCGAGCGGACGGATGCACTTCGTCGAAGACCTGGACACCGGTGCCGGCCGCCTGACCCTCGACGACGACGTCGTGTTCACCGTGCAGCGCGCCGACGTCGCGTTGCTCGGCAGCGCGCGTGCGAAGGCGGGTCGTGACGCGCCGGCGACCGTGCGCGGCGACCAGTTCGTCGGCTGGCTGCTGCGGGCGCCGGGTGGCGAACGGAAGGGCGGCACGTCGCGCGGCAGCTGGCAACAGCTCGTGCTGACCGGCGCGCCGGCCGTTGCCGAGATCGCCGGCCTGCGCGTCAGCACGCCACGCGTCACCGTGCAGCCCGGCGCGCTCGGCGATGCGTTCCTGCTGACCGCGCATGGCGGTGAGTCGGTGGTCGAGCAGACCGAGCGGCGTCCCGGCAGCAAGATCGACGACCTGCTGGTCGGACGTGGGGCGCGCCGCGTGCACGTCGTGCGCGCCGCCGAGCACGTCGGTGCCTTCCACCGCGCGTACGGGTTCCCGCGGTGGTCGATGCGCCCGTTCGAGGACCTGCAACTCGTCGTCGCCGAAGGTGCAGCGGCCGTCACCGGCGGTCGACGCACGATCGACGCCAGCGATGGCGTGCGCATCTGGCGGCGCGACGGCAGCGAGCGCGGCGTCGTGCGGGGCCTGGGCGCGGTGCGCGTTCACCTGCCAGCGACGGAGCGCGATCCGGAGCTGACGGCGAGCGGCAACGACGGCTTCCTGCTGACCAGCGATACCGACGGCGAAACGCTGCAGCTCGGCCCGCCCGAGGCCGCCGCAACGTGGCGCCAGCACACCTACGAAGTGCGGCACGGCGATGCCACGCTGCGCGGCACCGGCAGCTGCACTGCCGAGCGCACGGGCGAACGCATGCGGCTGCACCTGCGAGGCCCCGAAGCCGCGACGACGGCGGCGTGGCCCGCCAACGGAATCGAGCTCAGGCGCGTGCACGAACTGCACGCCGAGCTGGTGGGCGAAGAACTCGTCGCGTTGGATGCGGCCGGCTGGCCCGTCGATCTGCAGTTGCAGCGCGAGGGGGAGCAGGCGCAGGCGCAAGCACCCCGCGTGGTGCAGATCGGCCCACGTTCGCTGCGGCTGCTGCCTGCCGACCCGGCGTCGGCAGCGCGATGGGCGGGCCTCGCCGAAACCGATCGCGAACCGCTGTTGCGATACGAAGAGCAGGCGCGTGGCGCCGACCCGGCACAACGCGTCGAAGTCCGCGGGCCGTCGATCGACGTGCACCACGCGAGCGGTCGCGACGTGCTCGTCGACGCGCTGCAGGTCGGCGACGTGCTGCCGCGGGTGCATGCCCACATCGGCCAGAGCGGGACGCGAACGGACACCACCGTCGTCTGTTCGGCGCGGCGACTGCGCGTCCTGCCGTTCCTGCTGACGCCCGAGGCGCGTGGCTGGCTCACCGGGCATGCCGGCGGCGCTTTGCCGACGGTGGCCTTCCGCGCGCTCGGCGCGCCGTGGCTCCTGGTCGACGATGTCGCCGACTTCCAACTCGAAGACGCGCGCCAGGGCCGTGTCGAAGGCACCGGGCGGCGCTTGCTGGTGAGCCACGGCGGCCGCGCGGCGTTGTTCGTCGGCGACCCGGAGTCGCTGACGCCGGCCGAAGTGCGCCGCACGCATGGCGGCCGCGTCGTGACGATGCGCGGCGCGCGCGTGCGCGCGTTCGAGGACGACGGCGCGCGGCTGCAAGCGCTCGGCACGTTCGAGGACCGCCCGGAGTTCGTGCCGCCGACGCTGACGTTGCGAACGCCGGAGCGCACCGGTCTGCTCTCGAACATGCAGGCGAGCTGCCGCGGCGACATCGAGGTGCTCACCGAGGCGATCACGTTCGGTGGCCCCGTCACGATGCACACGCTCGACCGCGACGGCGCCATCGACCCACGCGGCATGCGCATCGACGCGCGGGTGTTGGGCATGGGCCGTCACGCCGAGTCGGGCGACGTGGTGCTCGTCAGCGGCACCGACGTCGCCCTCGACTGGCCGACCCTTCGTGCTCGCTGCGCCGACGTCGAACTCGATCTCCGGCGCCACATGGTGCTGGCCGTCGATCCGGCGGAGGCGGTGGTGACGCTGCCCGATGGCCGCGAGGTGCGTTCGCCGCGCATCGAGTTCGACTACGAGACGCTGGCGCTGCGCACGTCGCGGGGCCGCGTCAGCGAACCGACGCTCGCCGAGGGCCGTCGGTGACGCCGGCTGGCCTGCTCACCGCTGCCGCCGTCTGCGCCGTCGCCGCCGGCCTGCGGGCCCAGGTCGAGCCGCCGCCGGGCGGATCGGCGCCGCCGTTCGCCGACCAATGGAACTCGCTGCAGTCGATCGATCGCGACGACTACCGCGAATGGCACCTGCTCGGCGGCTTCCGGCTGGCGATGCCGTCGCTGCGGCTGTCGATCCGCGGCCAGAACGCGCTGCTGCTGACCGACCTCGAGGAGACGCGTACGCTGGCACAATCCGCCGCGGACGGCCCCGTGCGGCGCGGCATCGAACTGCCCGAACCGCGCCGGCGGCTGTCGCCGGACGAACTGCGCGAGCGCCTGCTGCGGTCGCTGCGCGCGGTCGGGCGCGCCGATCCGTCGCGCGTGGCCGACGTCGGTGATCGCGCGCTCGACGTGCCGCGTTACCTCTACTGCGAGGGCGGCGTCGTGGTCGTGCGCGACGGCCTCGAGGTGTTGCGCTGCGATCGGCTGTGGATCTCGCCGCTCGACGACCGCATCGTCGTCGAGAACGCCGAACTGCGCTACACGACGACCACCGGTGGCGCCGGCGACACCCTGGTGGTGCGTGGCCCCCGCCTGGTCAAGCAGGGCGCCCGGTGGACCGGTCGCGACGTGACGCTGACGACGTGCACGGCCGCCGAACCGCACGTGGCGTTGGCGATCGGCGAAGTCGAGATCCTCGAGCGCGACGGCGAGTTCGAGGTGATCGCGCGTGGCCAGACACTGCAGGTCGGCGGCAGCAACCTGCTGCCACTGCCCGACGCGCACGTGTTCACCGGCAGCCAGGGCCAGTTCCCGATCCGATCCGTTCGTGCGGGCTGGTCGGGCAAGGAAGGTGCCGAGGCAGGGATCGTGTTCGGATTGCCGTGGAACGGCGCGGGCGGCTCGCTGCACCGCTGGCTGACCGGCCGTCCAGCGCACGAGTTTCGCGGCGACTGGGAACTCGGCGTTGGGTGGATCCAGGAGCGCGGCGCACCCCTCGACGGCGTGCTCGACTACCGCGTGCCCGGCCTCTACGCCGGCCGCACCGAGGGGTTCTGGATCGACGATCGTGGGCCCGATCTGCGCGAGATCACGACCAACCTGGACGGCAGCGCGATCGCGCGCGGCAACCGTGGCCTCGTGCGCACGCAGAATCGCTTCGAGTTCGGGCCGAACACGCGGTTCGACGTGGTCGCCTTCCACGCCAGCGATCCCGCCGTCTGGTCCGAGTACCATCGTGGGCCGTACCGCAACGAGGAGACGCCGGAGACCTCGACCTACCTGCACCACGCCGACGGCAACCGGTTGCTGACGGTCGGTTCGCGCTTCAACCTGTCGGAGTTCTCGTACCGCGACGACCGCGCGCTCGCGCAGCGCTTCGTCGAAGAACTGCCGGTGGTCACCTACCACTGGATCGCGCAGCCGATCGCCACGACGCCGTGGCAGACGCCGGTCGTCGTCGACTTCGCGACGGAACTCGGCCAACGCCGCAGCGACTACGACGATCTCGCTGGCATGCGCGTCTCCGACCGCACGTTCCGCGCCGACCAGCACGCCGAGGTGTCAGCGCCGTTCCGGCTCGGGCCGCTGAACGTGCGTCCGTTCGCGTCGGGCCGCGGCACGTTCTACGACAACGCCGTCGACGGCGAGAGCGAGGGGCGGTTCGCGGCGACGGGCGGCGTGCAGTTCGGCACGCGGATGGCGCGCACCTGGTCGTGGCTCGCCGATGGCGAGAGCCGGGCGCTGCGCCACGTGATGGCGCCGCGCGTGAGTTGGCTCAACCGCTTCCACGTCGACGACGATGCCGGCGAGTTCCTGCAGTTCGACGCCGTCGATTCGCTCGGCGAAGAGGAGCTCGTGCGCGTCGAACTGCGCAACCTGCTGCAGACGGCGGGTGGTGACGACGTCGCCTCGCGGCAGCCGCACGAAGTCGTGATGCTCGACCTGGCGCAGGACTTCTTCCCACGCCGCATGCGCGACAACGCTGGCGAGGACCTCGGGTTGTTCCGCTACGACCTGCTGCTCAGTCCGGAGCCGGGGGCGCTGCCGGTCGACGATTTCGCGTTCGCCATCTACGGCGACCACGACTGGCAGGACGGTCTGCGCACGCTCGACACCGAGCTGCGGTTCGGTCCGCTCGCCGGCATCGCGTGGACCGTCGAGTACCGCACCGATCGGCTCGTCGACGGCGCCGTCGGGATCGGCGCCAACACGCGGCTGCTCGATCGCTGGGATCTGTTCGCTGCCAGCCAGCGCGACATCGACCGCGACGAATGGCTGTCGTGGAGCTTCGGCCTGCGGCGCAACGACCACGACTGGGCGATCGAACTGTCGGCGGTCTACGACCCGTTCGCCGACGAGACGACGCTGCGCCTCGACTTCCTGCCGCGGCTGGGCAGCTTCAACGCGCCGCGCGGCTCACGCTTCGGCGGTTACCGCGGCCCGGATCCCTTCGCGAACGATTACTGATCCGGGCAGCGGTCGTGCTGCGGACTCAGAACGACCAGCCGACGGACAGCAGCACGCGGTTGTCGACGCGGTCGCGGGCCGGTGCCGGCGTGTTGTCGTAGTCGATCACGTGCGCGAGCGAGGCGATCATGCTCTCGGTCAGCGACGTCGTGATCTCGGTCTTGCCCTGGATGTAGGTGTCGCGAAGGTTCTCGGTCGACGGGTACGCCTCGACGCCGTGCACGAGCTTGGTCGACCCGCCCAGTGCGCGGACCAGCTTGTAGGCCACGCGCGCTGCGAGGTAGTCGTCGGAAGGCGTCGCCGAGCGGTAGCTCTCGTTGACGTACGACAGACCGGCTTCGGTCAGGAACGTCATGGTGCTGTCCTCGACCCAGGTGTAGCCGACACCCGCACCACCCTGGAACCGCAGCTCGATGTCCGCGAGCGTGTCGCCGAGCACGCGAGCCGTGGCGAGCGCGTACCAGCGCTCACCCAGGAAGTAGTCGTACTTCATGCCACCGCCGGTGCGGCGCTGGTTGAGCTTCCAGGTCCGGAAGCCGGCCGAAGCCGCGTTGTTGTCCTTGTCCTCGCTGTAGTCCCAGGCGGCGTCGACCGAGATGCGGTCGTCCTTGCGGCGCATCGACGCGTCGAAGGCAGCGCCGACGGCGCGGCGATCGGTGTTGCCGTCGGTCCACAGGCCGTTGATGCGCAGCGTGCCGTCCCACGTCGGCTCGACTTCCTTCGGCGGGTTGATCATGCCGAGGTCGGCGACCGCGAGCGACGTCGTCGCTCCTTCGAGCTTCAGGCTTCCGGCCTCCATGCCGGTGATGCGGCGGCGCAGGAGGTCGCCGCTCTTGGTCTTCAGCTCGACCTGTTCCTTGGTCTCGAGGCTGGCGATGTTCGCGAACGGCACGACGACGTCGCCGAGAGCCGACGAGGCGATGGTGACCTTGCCGTCGGCCATCGTCTTGATCGTGCCCGTGAGCACGTCACCGTTGGCCAGGGTGATCTTGTCTTGGGCGAAAGCGCTGGTGGCGAGGGCCGCCAGCAGAGAGAGGTGTAGGGCGTGACGCATGGAGTCGGGGTTTTTGGGCCGAGCAGCATGCCGAGCGATGCACAGGGGGCCAAGCGTTTTCGCCGGAGGGAGGTGCAGCGCGGTAGTCTGGCGGCGCTTGAGCACCGATCCGGCCTCGACGACCACGACCTCTCCGCATGGGCGCAGTGTCGCGCAGTGGTTCGGCGACATGCCCCGATGGAAAATGGGGTTGCTGCTCGCCGCGGTCGCGACCGCCGCGGTCGGCGGCCTGATGAGCCTCGGCGGCGGCGACGCGGGAACGGGGACTTCCGGTGGAGCGGCATCGGGCGCGGCGACGAGCCTGCTCGCCGGCCAGCCGACGACGGGCGGCGCTGCGAACGCCGGCGAGGAACCGGCCGCGAAGGGCGTGTTTCGCCTGGGCTTCAGCTTCCTCGCCGGGTTCTGCCTCGGCAGCTTCGTGCGCGCCACGTTGCGCGTGGCGGCGATCGCGTTCGGCTTCTGGTTGCTGCTGACGATCGTGCTCGCGAACTACGGCATCCTCGTTGTCGACTGGAACGCGATGTCGTCGCTCTGGGACCGCTTCGCCGCGAACGTCGAGCAGGAGTGGAGCAGCGTGCAGCGCTTCCTCACCGGCAGTCTGCCGGCGGCCGGGCTTGCGGCGACCGGACTCGTCGTCGGCCTGCGCCGGCACTGAGCGGCGCGCGACGCAGCTTCGCGCAGCGCTTCGAACGGCAATCGATGCCCGCGGCGGTAGCTGGGGACGTCGAGTGCCCGGTCGCAAGGCGAGGACCCAGCGGCGGAGTCGGCACCCTCGGCAGTCCATGGCGCACCTCCACCTGGGCGCTCGTCGCGCCGACGAGTAGAACCTGCGCCTCATGGCTTCGCGCACTTCCTCTCGTAGCGGTCGCAGCAGCCGCGCCTCGGCGAGTTCCTCCTCCAACACCACGGCGTTCGCGATCGGCGGCATCGGCGTCGCCGTCGTCGGCCTGCTCGTCGTGGTCTTCGCGAACCGCGGCAACGACGCGGAAGCCGGCGGCAACCAACCGGTGAACCCACCGCCGTTCGCGACGCCAGCGGTGACGCCGACCCCGGCACCCGCGGTCAGCGAGTCGTCCCGCGCCGGCAAGACGCCGACCAAGGCCGCTCCGGCGCTGACGGCCGAGACGTTGCAGCAGGCCCGCACGCTGCTCGGCGAAGCGAAGGCGTTGTGCAACGAAGGCGTGACGGCGCGTACCGCTGGCAACAACCAGGAAGCTCGCACCAAGCAGTCGGCCGCCAAGGACAAGATCGACGCGCTGAAGGCGATGGTCGCCGTTCCCGCCCTGTGGCAGGAGGAAGCGCAGCTCTCCGACTGGGCGCAGCCGGCCGAGTACGTCGCCCTCGAGAAGCTCTACGCCGAGGTCAGCAAGATCGAGAAGCAGATCCGCATGGGCGGCGGCACCTGACGGTCCGGGCCGCGCATGCTGCTCGGCTACCAGACCAACGGGCTGCAGAACCACCGCCTGCTCGATGCCCTCGAGCTGCTGGCGGCGTCCGGCTACCGGGCGGTCGGCATCACGCCCGACACCTGCCACCTGGACCCGTCGCGCACGACCGACGCCGAACTCGCGGTCGTCGCCGCGGCGCTGGTGTCCCTGCGCCTGCACCCGGTGATCGAGACCGGCGCGCGCTTCCTGCTCGACCCGACCCAGAAGCACGAGCCGACGCTGATGACCCGCGACCGGGCACGGCGGGAGCAGCGGCTCGACTTCTACCGGCGCGCGGCGGCGATGGGGGCGCGGCTGGGGGCGAAGGTGTTGTCGTTCTGGGCCGGCATCGACCGGGCGCCCGGCGCCGACAGTGGCGATTGGCTGCGGGATGGGGTCCGGCGAACGGTCGCCGCCGTCCGCGCCGAGGGCCTCGTGCCCTCGTTCGAACCCGAGCCGGGCATGGCGGTCGAGACGTTCGCCGACTGGCAGCGCCTGCGCGCCGATCTCGGCAGCGAGTCGCCGGCGCTGACCCTCGACGTCGGCCATCTCTACGCGGTCTGGGAAGGCGAACCGGCGGCGGTGATCGCCGCGGCCGGACCGTTCCTCGCCCAGGTCCATCTCGAAGACATGCGCCGCGGGGTGCACGAGCACCTGCTGCCGGGCACCGGCGACGTCGACTTCGATGGCGTTCTAACCGCAATCGCTGCTACTGGTTACGCCGGTCCGGTGTGCTTCGAACTGTCGCGGGCAAGCCACCTGGCGCCGGTCGCGGTTGCCGCCTGCCGCGACCTGTGGCAGCGCTGCGTCCCGAGATCGCGTCGTTGACCCGCCGGGGAACGCTCTCGTACGCTCCCGGCCCGCGGTTGCCCGGCGTCGTTCGACTCTCGGGCAGTTCGTGGACCCTGCATGCGCACCTGCCCCTCCGTCGAAGGCTCCGCCTCACCGCTGATCACCCACCGGATCGGGGCGGACGTCTGCATGGCGCGCCAGGGCACGTTCTTCCACAAGTGCCACCGGTGCATCTACCGGGGTCAGGCCGCCACTTGGGAACCCGCCGAGCCGCCGATGGGGATGGTCCATCTGCACCCGCCGGAGGAAGCCCCGCACGCGGACCAGAAGCTGGTCGAGATCGTGCGCCCCGAGGGGGGGCGCCGGGCGGCGGCCAAGAAGAAGCCTGCCAAGGCTCTCGACGTCTCGATCTGACGGGCGATCGCTCGCCCGCGGCGGCTGTCAGCCCTTGTAGGTCGCCAGCAGCTTGCGCAGCGCGACCTCGGCCTCGGCGAACCGCTGGCTGAGCACCGGCTCGATGCGCCGGGACTCGTCGAGCTTGTGGTAGCGGGTCGCGAGCTGCATCTCCTCGCAGGCGTTCTGCAACAGCCTCGCGCCGAGGTTGCCCGACGAGCCCTTCAGGCTGTGGGCCGCGCGTTCGGCCTTGTCGAAGTCGCCGACCGCCAATCCCTCGGTGACCGCGGCCACCTTGGCCGGCCCGTCGTCGAGGAACATCGTGATGAGGTCCATCACGAGCTCCGGGTCGCCGTCGTCCGAGAACGACAGCAGCTCCTCGACCACACTCATGTCCAGAACCTGGTCCATCCCCCGTGTCCTCCTAGACGCGCTGGATCGACGCGACCAGGGGCCGCCTTGACGAGGCTGTCCCAGACAGGGACTCGCCGTCAGGGCTTGGCGGCGGCGCGCACTTCGGCGTCGGTGAGCAGGCGCTTGCTCGACTTGCCGGCGGCAAGGACGCGTTGGACGCGCTCTTCGGTCGGATCGATGCCGAGACGCTCTAGCACGAACGCGGCGTTCGACTTGCCCGCCATCGGCCCCACGGCGATTCGCTGCTGCAGGCCGACCATCCCCGCCGGCACACCCGAATAGACCGCGTCGGCGAGTTCCACGTCGCCCTTCCGGAACGCCTTGATGACCGCGGCGGCGTGCACGCCGGTGCCGGTCTCGAACGCGTCGGTGCCGAGCACCGGGTAGTTGTGCGGGATCTCGACCTCGAGGGCCCTGGCCGCGGCCGCGACGTACTGGGGCAGCGTGCGCAGGTCGTTGTCGATCCAGCCGAGCAGGCGGCAGTTGACCAGCAGCAGGTCCATCGGCGCGTTGCCGGCGCGTTCGCCGACGCCAAGCGCGGTGCCGTGCACACGATCGGCTCCGGCTTCGATCGCGGCGATGCAGTTGGCGATGCCGAGATCGCGGTCGCGGTGGCCGTGCCAGTCGACGCCGAGCGTCTTGTCGTGCTGATCGGCGAGCTGACGAACGAACCGGACCACGGCGCTGGCACCGCGGGGCGTGGCGTGGCCGACGGTGTCGCAGACGCACAGCCGCCGCGCGCCGAGTTCGATCGCTTCGCTGTAGAGCGCGCGCACGGTTTCGGGCCGGGCACGGGTCGTGTCCTCGGTCACGTACATGACCGGCAGCGAGTGCTTGCGTGCGAACGACAACGCTTCGCGCGTGTGCTGCAGCAGCTTCTCGAGCGGCCAATCCTCGGCGTACTGCCGGATGTAGCTGCTGCCGATGAACGCGCACACCTCGATCGGGATGCCGGCCCGCTGCGTCATCTCGACCACCGGCTCGATGTCGCTGACGACCGTGCGGCACGCGACGTTGGCGCCGATGCGCAACCCGTTCTTGGCGATGTGCTGCGCGAGCTTCAGGATGTCCTCGCGCGGCCGGCCGCCAGCGCCCGGCAAGCCGAGGTTGGCGGTGTGGATGCCGAGCCGGTCCATGTGCTCGATCAGCTCGATCTTGGTCTCGAGCGGCGGGTCGCTGACTGCCGGCGACTGCAGGCCGTCGCGCAGCGTCTCGTCGTCGAACTGCAGCGGCCGCGCCGGGCGGAATGCGCCCTGGTCGAGGTTCCAGTCGTGGATCAGGTCCGCGATGCGGGTCATGGGGCGAGCAGCATACCGTCGTCGAACAGGCGCCGAAGACAGGGCCGCGCCTTCCGAGGCGGCGAGGGTCCATGCATGATCGGGGCGTGATCGTGATGAAGTTCGGCGGCACCTCGGTCGGCGACGCGAGGTCGATCCGCCAGGTCGTGCACATCGTGCGGCAACAGCTCGACCGTCGGCCGGTCGTCGTCGTTTCCGCGCACGCTGGCGTGACCGATGCCCTGCTCGCGATCGCCGACGCGGCGCCGAGCGGCCAGACCGACACCGCGGCGATCGAGGAGCGCCATCGGGCGATCGCGCGCGAACTCGAGCTGCCGCGCGATCTGCTCGACGAGCAGTTGCGGGAACTCCACGACGTCGCGCGCGGCCTGCGGCTGGTCGGCACCACCGGGCCTCGCGAACGCGACCTGCTGGCGAGTTTCGGCGAACGCTGCAGCGCGCGCACCGTCGCGGGGGCGCTGCGGCAGGCCGGCGTCGCGGCGACGGCGGTCGACGCGTTCACCGCAGGTCTGCGCACCGACAGTTCGTTCGGTCGCGCCCACGCCGAACTCGACGACGGCCGCCTGGCCAGGGCGCTCGCCGACGTCGACGGCGTGCCCGTCTTCACGGGGTTCCTCGGCGTCGACCGGCACGGCCACATCACCACGTTGGGTCGCAACGGCAGCGACTACACCGCTGCCCTCGTCGGTCACGCGGTCGATGCCGAGGAGATCCAGTTGTGGAAGGACGTCGACGGCGTGCGCACCGCCGATCCGCGGCTCGTGCCGCAAGCGCGGCCGATCGCGGCGATGAGCTTCGACGAGGCCTGCGAACTGACGGCGTTCGGCAGCAAGATCGTGCATCCCGCCGCGATGCTGCCGGCGATGCTCAAGCGCATCCCGCTGCGCGTGCGCAGCACGTTGGCGCCAGAATCGCCCGGCACCGCGATCGACCTCGCCTGCCCTCGCGCGCCGGTGCGGGCGATCGCCCACCGCGGCGGCATCGCGACGGTCACCGTGCAGTCGTCGCGCTGGATCGATCAGCACGAACTGCTCGCCCGCGTGTTCGCCGATCTCGCCGCGTTGCAGTGCGACACGGGTCCGGTCGCGATCGCAGCAGGCGGCATCACGTTCCCGGTCGAACAACGGCGCCTGCGCGAACTGCTGCCGCGCCTCGTCCGCCACGGCGACGTGACCGAGCAACTCGATCAGGCGCTGGTGGCGCTGGTCGGCGACCCGGCGATGCTGCGCGGGGCCGGCCTCGCCGCGGCGACGGCCGCGATGGCGGCGGCGGGCATCACGATGCAATGCGCGGCCCACGGGGCGGGTGGCACCACGTTCTCGTTCGTGGTGCCAGCCGCCGATTGCCGCCGCGCCGTCGGACTGCTGCACGATCACTTCTTCCCGGCATGACGCTCTCGCGACCTTCGCTGGCGATGTTGCGCGACTCGGTTCTGGTCGCGGCGATCGCAGTGCTGACGGTGCAGGCGCTGAAACGGCTCGTGGGAGACCGCTACCTCGTGCCGACGGGGAGCATGGAGCCCGTGTTCCATGGGCATCCGGAGCACGGCGACTGGGTGCTCGTGAGCAAGTTGGCGTCGGCGTCCGCACTGCGCGTCGGCGACCTCGTCGTCATCGACCATCCGAGCCAACCGGGGCAGCGCATGGTGAAGCGCATCGCCGCGCGCGGCGACGATCTGCCCGGCGGGTGTTGGATCGACATCATGCAGGGCGACCTGTGGCTCGGGCCGGATCCGCAGCGCATGCAGCGCGAGCAGAAGGACCCGCTGGCGGCGAAGGCGCAGCGGGCGACCTGGGCAGCGGCGCCGGGCACGGCCGCTGCCCGGGACGGGATCACGTTCGGCCGCGCGCGAGCCGCTGGTCTGGACGGTCCGTGGTCGCTGCCGGCGTTGTCGATCGGCGAGGAGGAAGCGCGTTCGATGACGACCGCGACCTCGCGCTTGGCGCGACGCGCCCGCGCCGAACTGCCCGTTCCCGACGGTTTCCTCGGCGCAGCGCGCCCGATCGACGCGAGCTGCATCGACGCGACCGGCGCGCGGGTCGCCGCCGGCGGCGACGTGCCGGTGACCGATGTCGGCATGGAGGTGGCGTTCGCCGTCGATGGTCTGCCCGCCGCCGACTGCACCGTCCTCGCGGCGATCGAAACGCGGTACGAGAACCTGACCTTCCACTGGCGGCCGCGAACCGGACGCGTCGTGTTGTGGCGCGACGGCGAGGACATCGCCGCGGCGGACCTGCCGGCTGTCGCGCGCCAGGCGACCCTCGAGTTCGGCCTCCTCGACGATCGTGCCTTCTTCGCGCTCGACGGCTCGCGCGCGAATCTGCTCGTCGTGCCAAGGCAACCGCAATGGAACGGGGATGGCCAGCGGCCGCTCGCCGGCGTGCGGTCGGTGTGCTGGCTCGGTCTGCTCGCCGCCCAGGACGCCGAGGCGGTGATCACCCGCCTGCGCGTCTTCCGCGACGTGCACCGCTGGCGTGATCCGATCGTGGGCATGCCCGGGCAGGCCGGCGGATGGCCGCGCCAGGTCCCGCCCGGCCACTGGTTCCTGCTCGGCGACAGCGCGTTCGACAGCCATGACAGCCGGCAGTTCGGACCGGTCGCGTCGTCGGCGTTCGTCGGCGTGCCGTGGTACGTGCTCGGGCCATGGGCGCGCCGCCGCTGGGTGACCCCGTGATTGGTCCCGCCGCACCGCCAGAACGTGGACCCGACGCTGTTGCCCTGGCCGCGTCCGCGCATACAGACTTCCGGAGGCCTCCTTTGCAGTTCGCCGCAGCCTGCCGCCCGCGCGGCTCCACGATCCCGCTCCTCGTCCTGGTCGCATTCGTCGGCAACGCCTTGTCCCAGGCGCCTCCGCCCGGAACGCAGCAGCGTCCGGATCCGATGCTGTTGCCGCAGCTCGTCGCGCTGCCGCGAGGCGACCGCGCGATCGTCGTCGACGGCTCGTTGTCGGACTGGCCCGAGCTGCCGGCGATCCGCATCGACGACCGCCGCCAGTTGTCGGGAACGGCGAACAACGCCTGGATCGGGCCGCGCGACCTCGGAGCGCAGGGCTTCATGCTCTGGGACGAGACGTCGCTCCACGTCGCGTTCGTGGTGCGCGACGAATGGCATCGAGCGCTCGACGCCAAGTCGGTGCGCCTGACCGAGATTCCGGCCGCCGACTCGGTGGTGCTGACGTTCGATCCCGACCGTGACACACGCGGTACCGGCAACGATCCGGGCCGCCGCGAAGATCGTGAGTTCTGGCTCGCCGACGAAGCGGCGCGCGCGGTCGTGCAGTGGGATCGCCTGCGCGGGACCGCGCGCGTGCTCGCCGGCGAGGCGGCCCGCGTCGTCGTGGTGCACGACAAGGAGCAGGGGCTGACGACGTACGAGGCGCAGCTGCCGTGGAGCGAGATCCTGCCGGTTGGGCGACCCGCCACGGCTGGACTCGTGCTCGACGTGCAGATCGTCGTCAACGACTACGACGAAACGACGGACAGCATGCCGCAGACGCGAGCGGGGCTGACGTTCGGCTGCGGCCCACTCGTGGATCCGGGCCTGCTCGCGAGCTTGATGCTCGTCGCCGATGCCGGCGCCCTGCAGGGCGTCGTTCCGGTGTTTCCGCCCAAGCCCGGCACGCCGCCGTCTTCCGTGCTCGGCGCCGAGCACTGGCAGCAATGGACGGCCAGGCTGCTGCAATCGCCGCCGGCGATCTGGACCGGGACGGGTACGCCGCAGGAGTGCGGCGGCAGCAAGCGCCTGGCCCTGCTCGAGGAGCTCGACGAACACTGCGGGCGCATGCCGCGAGTCGACTTCCTCGAGCTGCACCATCGCATCCATCGGCGCATGTCGCGCGAGGTCGCAGGACTGCAGGCGCGCGGCCTGCCTCTGCTCTGGCGCCAACGCCTCGAGTCGGTGTCGAAGAACGCCGAGGACCCGGTGCCGGCAGGCTCGCTGCGCCTCTTCCGGTTGCCGATGGGCGGATGGTTGTTCCGCTCGCCGCAGCGGAACTTCGTCGTCGACGCGGCCGGCGCCGACGTCGCCGAGTTCCTGTTCGGCGGCATCGAGTTCTGTGCGCTCACGCAGCCGCTCGAGCTGACGCGCCGCAACGACCAACTGCTCCTGCGCATGTACTTCGCGGAACCGCCGCGTCCGGTGTTCACGCACGTCGCGTTCCACCTGCCGGTCGTGCCGATGTCGACGATGGCGATCGTCGAAGCGGGGAGCAGCCACGGCAGCCGCACGGGTGCGCGCATCGACGTTCTCGGCCACAAGCTGCCGGACGGCGCGGTGCCGTGGAGCGTGAGCTACCGGATCGCCACGCCGGGCGGTCCGACGGTGCTGATCGTCGGTCCGGACCTGTTGCCGGGCGAGGTCGGCGAACCCGGCGTCGACGTCGCGATCCTCTCGCCTCGCAATCAGGATCCGCTCGCCGTCCTGCAGGCAGCAAAGCCGAAACTGGTCGTCATCGACGACGTGTTCACGTGCGAAGACAATGCGGCAAGAGCGCGCGCCTCGCTGCGAGAAATCCACGCCCTGCAACAGATGCTGCGTGCGTTCCCGTCATTGGTGTTGGCTCCCGGCGAGTCGTGGACCGTCGTGAAGAGTGACGACCGCTGACGCAGTTTGATCGACGCTTGCTTGCGTCGAAGTTGCTCGGGTGCATGATGCTCGGCCGCGATTGGCAATGAGCGCCGATCGCTCGAAACCTGAATCAAAGACGAACCAGAATGGCTGCCAAGAAGAGCAATCCGGCGATGGAGTTCCTCGTCGAGACGTTGAAGGGCGATCGCAACGCGGTGTATGCCGAAGTCGCGGCCAACGCCGCGAAGAAGAAGCTGAAGGTCTATCCAATCATGTGGGGTCGCGCGAAGGCGCTGCTCGGCTACGTCAAGGTCGCACCGCGCGGCCAAGGCAAGATGGCCAAGGCCAAGGCGGCCAAGGCAGTCGCCAAGCGTGGGCCCGGCCGTCCGCCGAAAGCCGCCACGGCGAAGGCAACGTCGTTCGACGGCTCGCTTGCGAGCATCGTCGCGGCAGTCAAGGGCAGCGAGCAGGAACGCAACCGCTATCGCGGCGCACTCGAGCGGATCCAGTCGATTCTCGCCGACGCGTTGGCGTGATCCGCGTGTTCAGCGGCGGCCGACGAGCCGCCGCCAGTTCGGCTCGTCGTGCTCGACGAGCCGCCGCGCGAACCGCTCGCGCAGCGCCGGCAGTAGTTTGGCGCACCGTGGACCCGGGTCGCCGCCGTGCAGGGCGCGACCGTCGAGATGCGTGACTGGCGCGATGTCCCGCAACGTGCTCGACAGGAACAGCTCCTCGGCTCGCCGAAGGTCTGCCCGCGTCATGTGACGTTCGACCACCTGTTCGCCGAGGTCGGGCAGGGCGTCGAGAAGCAACGCGCGCGTCACGCCGACCAGGATGCCGGCGTCGAGCGGCGGCGTGCACCAGACACCGTCGATGCGCGCGAAGAGGTTCGACGTCGATGCTTCGGTGACCTGACCATCGGCATTGCACATCACACAGTCGGTGGCGCCGCGGTCCTTTGCCTCGGCCAGGGCGAGCACGTTGTTGAGGTAGTTGCCGCTCTTCGTCGCGGGATCGAGCGCGCGGCGGTCATTGCGCAGGCGCTCGACGATCGCCAGCCGCACCGGCTGGCCCGACATCGGCGAAAGCGACCGGACCATCACCACCCAGCACGGCTTGCCGGTCGCGCAGGCGAGGTCGATGTTCGGCGCCGAGCCAGCACCGCGCGTGACGATCACGCGCACGTAGTGGTCGCCGGGTCCGGCTTCGGCGATCGTCGCGGCGACACGGCGAGCGACCGTCGGCTCGTCGAGATCGAGGGCGAGCCGGATGGCGGCTGCCGACTCCCGAAGCCGGGCCCAGTGCTCGGGCCAGCCGAACGGCACGTCGCCCACGGTCCGCACGACTTCGTAGATCGAATCGCCGAACAGGAACCCCCGGTCGAGCACGGGGATCCGCGCTTCGTGTTCGGGGGTCACCAGTCCATCGACGTTGCAGAGGTTCGCCATCGCGGGACGGATGGTAAGCTCGCCCCCCTTCATGTGCGGCTTCATCTCGATCTACGGACCTGCTGAGTCCGACGCCATCCACGACGCGCTCGCGGGCTTGCTCGCGATCCAGCACCGCGGTCAGGACGCCGCTGGTGCTGTCACCTTCAAGGATCGCTTCCAGGCCAAGAAGGGTCTGGGCCTCGTGCGCGAGGTGTTCCAGGACAAGCACCTCCATCGCCTGCGCGGCCATCTCGCCGTCGCGCATGTTCGCTACCCGACGGTCGGCCTCGGCGAGGACACCGACGTGCAGCCGTTCTGGCTCGACTACCCGGTCGGCACGGCGATGGCGCACAACGGCAACGTCACCAACTTCCACGAGCTGAAGGACAGCTACTTCGGCCAGCGCAACATCCACCTCGGCAGCACCTGCGACCTCGAAGTCGTGCTCTACGTGTTCGCCGACGCGTTGATGCGCCGCGCCGCCGATCCGGTCACCGTCGACGACGTGCAGGCCGCGGTGAAGGAGGTCTACGAACGCGTGAAGGGCGCCTACTCCGTCGCCGGCATCACCGCCGAGGGCATGTATGCGTTCCGCGATCCGTTCGGCATCAAGCCGTGCATCTTCGGCAAGAAGGAGACGCCCGACGGCACCTGGTACGCGGTTGCCAGCGAGTCGGTCGTGCTCGACGTCGCCGGCTACCAGATCGTCCGCGATCTGCAGGCGGGCGAGATGTTGTGGATCGGCAAGGACCGCGTGCCGCACGTGCGCAAGGTCGCGCAGAAGCCGCACCGCCCCTGCATCTTCGAGTACGTGTACTTCGCGCGGCCGGACACCTTCCTCGACGGCACGTCGGTCTACGAGGCGCGCATGGAACTCGGGCGTCGCCTCGGCCGCGCATTCCTCGAGACCGGTCTGCAGGCCGATGTCGTGATCCCGGTGCCCGAGTCGGCGCGCACCGCCGGCCAGACGATGGCCGAGGAGATCGGCGTGCCGTGCCGCGAGGGGTTCGTGAAGAACCGCTACGTCGGCCGCACGTTCATCATGCCGAACGACAAGGCCCGGCAGGCGACGATCCGCGCCAAGCTCAACCCGATCCGCGCCGAGTTCGAAGGCAAGCGCGTCGTGATCCTCGACGACTCGATCGTGCGCGGCAACACCAGCCGGCAGATCGTCAAGATCGCGCGCCAGATGGGGGCGGCGAAGGTCTACCTCGCGTCGTACTCGCCGCCGCTGCAGTTCCCGTGTCTCTACGGGATCGACATGTCGACGAAGCGCGAGTTCGTGGCGCGCGGCCGCAGCAACGAGGAGATCGCCAAGGAACTCGGCGCCGACTTCGTGCTCTACCAGACGATCGAGCAGATGGAGGACGCCGTGCGGACGGCCGGCAACAAGAAGCTCGAGTTCTGCAAGGCGTGCTTCGAGGGCGTCTACCCGACGGGCGACATCACCGAGCGCATGCTCACCGACATCGAGAACGATCGCCTCGCCGCCAGCCGGGCGTAGTCACTGCCGACGCGTCTTCGGCACGCGTCCGCGCAGCTTGGGCACCAGCAGCAGCGCCTCGCGCGCGATCCGGCCGTCCATCTTCGACTTGCCGACCGCGCGGTCGACGAAGTGGATCGGGATCTCCTTCACGGTGAAGCCCGCGCGCACCATGCGGAACGCCATCTCGATCTGGAACGCGTAGCCCTGCGCGGCGACCGCCGACAGGTCGAGCGCCCGCAGAGCGCTGACGTGGAAGCAGCGGAAGCCGGCGGTGTTGTCGCGGATGCCCGAAGCGAGCACGGCGCGGGTGTAGAGGTTGGCGCCGCGCGACAGCGCACGACGCTTCCAGTCCCAGCCGACGGTGCAGCCGCCGCGCACGTAGCGGCTGCCGATCACGAGTTCGGCGTCGTGCGAGGCGAACACCAGCCGCGGCAGGTCCCACGGCGCGTGGCTGAAGTCGGCGTCCATCTCGCAGACGCGTTCGTAGCCGCGTTCGATCGCGAAGCGGAAGCCGGCGATGTAGGCGGTGCCGAGACCCTGCTTGCCCTGCCGGTGCAGAACGTGCACGCGTCGATCGGCGGCGGCGAGGCGATCGGCGATCGCGCCGGTGCCGTCCGGGGAGCCGTCGTCGACGACCAGCACGTCGACGTCGGCGAACGCGTGGATCGCGCGCAGCAGCGGCTCGAGGTTGTCCTTCTCGTTGTAGGTCGGCACGACGACGAGCGTGCGCCACGGCGGCGCGTGCGGACGCACGGGCACCGGTCCGATTCCTGCCGCGCGTCCTTGTTCGGCTGCGGCGCGCGCGGCGGTCTCGTCCTGACCCCGCAGGACGACCAGGCGACTGCTGTCGATGCCGGCGCGCACGACGCTCTCGGCCGCGGCGAAGTCGGCGACGACGCGCAGCGGCTCGGTGAAGGTGCGCGGGCCGGCGACGGTACTCGCCGGTACTTGCGTCGGGGATGGGCGGGCGGGTTCGGCCACGACGAGAACTCGCGGCGCAATCTACCGGCGACTGCCCCTGACGGAACGTCCAGGCGCCGGGATCCGCCGCAGACGCTGGCATCCCGCGGCCGACGTCCTGCTACGGTCCTGAGCCCCCACCCGGAGCGCCGCACATGCCACCGTTCGTCACCGTCCTCGCCCCGACACTCCTTCTCGCCGGTGCCATGGTCGCGCAGGGCGAAGTCGAGCCGCACGTCACCGCCAAGAAGGGCAGCTCGGTCTGGTTGATCCACGAGATGACCACCGCCGCGAAACTCGAGATTCAGGGCCAGGAGATCACGACGTCGCAGCGAACGGCGCGCGTGCTGCACGTGCAGGTGAAGGACATCGATGCCGAGGGTCGTCTCGTCGTCGAGATCACGATCGCGCGGGTGAGCGGGCGCGTGGACTCGTCGGTGGGTCAGTGGAAGTTCGACTTCGATTCGGCCGCGGAAGCGGATGCCCCGAAACACCCAGGGGCGACGGGAGCCTCGGCCGGAGTTGGCATGAAGTTCGTCTCGAAGGTGAGCCCGAGCGGCGAACTGTTCGAACTCGGCGAAGGGTCTTCCGCGGTGCTCGACGCCAACCGGGAGCAGACCAGCTTGCATCAGATCACCGTGCAAGCGCTGCGGCAGATCGTCGTCGACGTGTTCGGCCAGTTGCCGCAGAAGCGCACCGCGGGCGGCGCGCAGTGGAATCGCGATCGCGTGGAGTCGCTTGGCCGCCTGGCCGCTCGCCAGAAGCTCGCGCTGACGCTGACGGACGTCGCTCCCGAGTCGTTCGCGATCGAAGGCTAGGGCGTGCTCGAACTCGCGCTCGACGTGGTTCTCCGCGACCTCGAGCAGGACGGTGCCCCCGACAAGGAAGAGATGCAGCGGCAGTTCAAGAGCACGAAGCTCGAGAAGGGGACCGTCGCCTACAAGCAGAAGACCTCGCGCGAGGACGGCTTCGTGCTGCAGTCGTCGAGTGAGATGCAGTTCGACCTTGCCACCTCCGAGTCGCAGATGGGCGAAGTGACGACCCACATGACGAGCACGACGACGGTCGTGCGCACGACTGCCGAGCAGGCGATGCCGAAGAAGGAGCCGGCCAAGGCACCGGCGGATGCGCCGAAACCCGACGCCGGCAAGTGAGGCAAGGCGCCTCACGCCGCGAGGGGCCCGCGACCAGACCGGGTCGCAGCGCGTAGACTCCGGCGCTGCATCCGCGCGATCCCGCGCGGGGAATCCCATGAAACTTGCCGCGATCCCGTTCCTTCTCGGCGCCGCTGCGGCGGTCGCCCAATCCCCGTCATGGGCGCCGCCCGTGCGCCTGCAGGCCGGCGAAGCCCTGCTCGGCGAAGGCCGGCTCTTTCCGTCGCCGGTGTGGCACGACCTCGACGGCGACGGCCGGCTCGACGTCGTGGTCGGCGATCTGCGCGGCCACCTGACCGTCGCGCGCGGCACGGTCGGCATCGCCGGCAAGATCGTCTACGGCAAGGAAGAGAAGGTGCTCGGCGCCGACGGCAAGATCGTCGACCTGCAGAATTGGTGATGCATCGGCATGAGTCCACAGTTCGTGGACTTCGACGGTGACAGCCGCCTCGACATCGTCGCCGGCATCTTCGACGGCTCACCGCACCTCGTGCGGGGCAGCGACAAGGGCTGGAGCAAACCCGAGCAGATCCTCGACCGCGACGGCGCGCGCATCGTGCTCAACGCGTTCTGGAACTTCGACACGAAGAAGTGGGACGCGACGAACCGCCACGACGCGCCGGGCCATCAGGGGGAAGGGCACGCGACCTCGGCGCTCGCGTTCGACGTCGACGGCGACGGGGATCTCGATCTGCTGCTCGGCGACCATCGCAGCGGGCGCGTGTTCGTGCGGCGCAACGAGGGCACGGCGCTCGCGCCGAAGTTCGCGACGAAGAACGAGCCGTTGCTCGCGGCCGGCAAGCCGTTCGACGTTCCGGGCACGGTCGCGACGATGCGGCTCGTCGACTGGGATCACGACGGCAAGCTCGACCTCGCGTGCGGCAGCATGGGCGATGCCTACCAGGACGGCGAAGGCGGCGGCGTCTGGGTGTACCGGAACCGCGGCACCGACGGGGCTGCGGCGTTCGGCGCGCCGATCGAACTGCTCCCGCCCAGCAAGAAGGGAGCTGCCGGTCCGACGCGCCCCGACTCGGGCATCTACATGGACTTCGCCGACCACGATGGTGACGGCGATCTCGACATGGTCGTCGGCGGCTACTCGCACTGGACGGCGCCGGCCCCGTCGCTGACCGCCGAACAAACGCAGCGGGTTGCCGCGATCAAGGCGGAGCTGCGCACCGTGAACGAGAAGACGCAGGCGCTGATGGGCGAGATCGAGGAAGCGGTGAAGGGCCTCGACCAGGAAGCCGCCGACAAGAAGCGCGACGAACTGTTCGCGGCGCGCAGCGCGGACTTCCAGGCCATCGGCAGGCAAAGCCAGGCGCTCCAGAAGGAGCTCGATCCCCTCGAGCCGGGCATGAAGCGGCAGAGCTTCGTGTGGCTCTACGAGAACCTCGGCACCGTCGGTAGCACGGCCCCGAAGTGAGGAGACGACATCGGCTAAAGCATGGATAAGCAGTCGTAGACACGAGATATCCATGTCTACGACTTGATTTCGATGCTCTGTAGAGCGACGTTATTCAAGCACAACGCTTGGATTTCCGATCCTCTCCCCGAGGCCAACCCGCCTCGCGAACGCCGATGCAGAACGCCAGCAGCACCGACGAGTGGCTCTCCCGCCTCGGCGATCAGCTGCGGGAACTGCGACTCTCGCGCAACCTGGGCCAGGGCGACCTGGCGGCGCGGGCCGGTGTTGGTCGCAGCGCCGTGCAGAACCTCGAGGCTGGCCGCGGCAACCTGACCACCCTGGTGCGCGTCGTGCGCGCGCTCGGTCGCGAGGAATGGCTGCAGACTCTGTTCGCGCAACCGACGATCAACCCGCTGCACGTGATGCCGGCGAAGGCGAAGCGCCAACGCGCCTCGCGCAAGACCGATGGCAGCCCGCCGCGCTGAACGCTACCAGCCCGTCGAGCGCATCGAGGTCTGGTTGTGGGACCAGTTCGTCGGCGCCACGGCCCTCGATCCGGGACTGGGCTACTACGTGTTCGCCTACGACCCCGACTTCGCGCGCAGTGGCATCCAACCCTCGCCGCTGCAGATGCCGGTCGCGGACGACGAACGTCCGTTCGTGTTCCCGGCGTTGCCCGTCGACACGTTCCAACGGCTGCCGGCAATGCTCGCCGATGCCCTGCCCGACAACTTCGGCAATGCGCTGATCGATCGGTGGCTCGCCGACCGCGGCGTGCCGCGCACGGCGATCACCGCGCTCGACCGGCTCGCCTACATGGGCAAGCGCGCGATGGGGGCGCTGCAGTTCAAGCCGTCACGCGGCCCGGCGACCCGCAAGCCGTTCGCGATCGAGCTCGGCGAACTGGTAGGCGTCGCGCGCAGCACGTTGCGCGGCACCTGGGACGACGACGATGCGACCGCCGCGGCGCTGCGCTCGATCCTCGAGGTCGGCACTTCGGCCGGAGGTGCGCGCGCCAAGGCCGTCGTTGCCTGGAACCCGACCACGCAGGAGATGCGCTCCGGCCAACTCGACGCGCCGCCGGGCTTCGAGCACTGGCTGCTCAAGTTCGATGGCGTCGGCCAGGACCGCGAACTCGGCTCCTCTCAGGACTACGGGCGCATCGAGTTCGCGTACCACGGAATGGCGCGCGCTGCAGGCATCACGATGACCGACTGCCGGCTGCTCGAGGAGAACGGGCGCGCGCACTTCATGACGCGGCGGTTCGATCGCGACGGTGCGTCGATGCGGCACCACGTGCAGACGCTCTGCGCGATGGCGCACCTCGACTTCCGTCGTCGTGGCGCGAACGCGTACTCCCAGCTGTTCTTGGCCATGCGCGAGCTCGGGTTGCCGCGCGAGGACCTGGTCGAGGCGTTCCGGCGGATGGCGTTCGCGGTGATGGGGCGCAACTGCGACGACCACGCCAAGAACGTGTCGTTCCTGCTGCGGCAGAGGCAGGCGTGGCGTCTGGCGCCGGCCTACGACCTGACGTTCGCGCACAACCCGCGCGGCGAGTGGACCAACCAGCACCTGATGAGCGTCAACGGCGTGTTCCGCGACATCAGCGCTGCAGATCTGCTCGCCGAGGCCGATCGCTTCGGCATCGGCGAGGGCAAGTCGATCCTCGCCGACGTGCGGCGCGCGCTCGCGCGCTGGCGCGAGTTCGCTCATGCGGCCGGCGTCGCGGACACGGTGGTCGAGACGATCGCCGGGCTGCATCGACCGCTCGGGTAGGCGAGTCGCTGGCACGACGCCGACCGGTCCGCTATCCCTGCGACCGTGACCACCTCGTTCGATCCGACGCGCGCCAAGGCGCGCCTTCTGCAGCTCGTCCGCGAACGCGCCTACAAGGACGGCATCGACATCGTGCTCGCGTCCGGCAAGCGCTCGACCTTCTACATCAACGGCAAGAAGGTCAGCCTGCACCCTGAAGGGCTCTGGCTGATCGCCAAGCTGCTGCTCGACAAGCTGAAGCGGTACCCGGCGATCACCGCAGTCGGCGGCCTGACGATCGGCGCCGATCCGCTGGCGAGCGCGGTCGCGGCGCTGAGCTTCGAGACCGGCCAGAACCTCAAGGCATTCCTCGTGCGCAAGGAAGCGAAGGGCCACGGCACCGGCAGCCTGATCGAAGGCGAACTCGAACGCGGGGAGCAGGTCGCGATCCTCGAAGACACGGTGACCACCGGAGGCTCGGCGAAGAAGGCGATCGACGCAGTGCTCGCCGTGGGTGCGAAGCCGGTCGTCGTGATGGCGATCGCCGATCGCGAGGATCCCGACGCCGACGCGTTCCGCAAGGAGTGGAAGGTCGACTGCCTTCTGACCCTGAGCGAGATCCGGAAAGGCTGAACGTGCGCGCCGTCGCGATCGTGCCGGCGGCGGGCAAGGGCGAACGCATGGGCGCCGACAAGGCGCTCCTCGACCTCGCGGGTAGCACCGCGATCGAGCGCGTCGTCGCGACGTGCCGCGCCAGCGGGCTCGACGTGCTGGTCGTGCGTCGCGAGGGCGCGGCGGCGTTGCCCGCGGGCCTCGGCGCGAACGTCGTCGTCGTGCCGCCGGGCGGCGAGATGGCCGACAGCCTGCGCGCTGCGCATGCGCGCCTGCCTGCCGACTGCGACGTCGTCGTCGTGTTCCCCGTCGACCACGCGCTCGTCGCGGCCGAGACCGTGCTGGCCCTCGTGCACACCGCGAGCAGCACCGGCGGCATCGCGCTGCCGTTGTTCCGCGGCCGGCCTGGCCATCCGCTCGCGCTGCCTCGTGCCGTGTTCGCGGAGATCGCCGCGCCGCACGCCGTGCTTCGCGACGTCGTCAAGCGCAACGGGGCGCGTGTGCACGCGGTGGCGTCGGCGAACCCGTGGGTGCTCGCCGATCTCGACCACCCCGAAGACCACCGCGCGGCGGTGTGCGCGCTGCGCGGCGAGCCGTGGAGCACGGTGGCGCAGATGTTCCGCCATCGCAGCCACCGTGCGTACCGGCCCGACGCGGTGCCGCAGGAGCAGCTCGAACGCCTGGTCGACGCCGCGCGGCACGCGTCGACTTCGAGCTTCATCCAGGCCTACTCGGTGATCGTCGTGCGCGACGCGGCGCGCCGGGCCGAATGCGCGCGCCTCTGCGGCGGCCAGGCGCACATCGCCCAGGCGCCCGTGTTCGCCGCGATCTGCGCCGACCTGCACCTGCTGGCCGCGGCGTGTGGTCGCCATGGCACGCAGTTGCAGGCGCAGAGCCTCGAGCTGCTGCTGCAGGCGACGATCGACGCCGCGTTGCTCGGCCAGAACCTGCAGCTCGCGGTCGAAGCCGAGGGTCTTGGCGCGTGCATGATCGGCGGGGCGCGCAACCACCCGCTCGAGATCGCGCGGTTGCTCGAACTGCCGAGCCACGCCTATGTCGTGTTCGGCATGACGATCGGCGTGCCCGCCGACGATCCGATCCCGCGCGGTCGGATGCCGCTGCGTGGCGTGATGCACCTCGAACGCCACGACGGCTCGCGAAGCGACGCCGTGCTCGACGCGGCCGACGACGGCATGCGGGCGTGGGCCCGCCGCACCAACGCCGAGCGCGGTGGCTATCAGGGGCGCCCGGTCAGCGAGCAGAAGGGCTGGGCCGAACGCATGGCCGCGGCGTGGGGCGCGGACAGCAGCTATGCGCGGGCGCGGCGCACGCTCGCCGACGAACTGCGTCGGCTGGGCTTCGGCTTCGATTGACCGCAATCGCGGTCGCGCCAGGGGCGTACCTGCTGCGCCGCCGACGCCAGCGATGCAGCGAGGGAGTCGCCAAGGTCTCATCGATGCGCTCCGATGACGGGCCCTTGATGAAGTCGTCCTCGCGCTTGGCGGCCGTCCTGATCGGATCGACGCTGGTTGCCGCCGGCGTGGCGCAGACTCCGGGCTTCGCGCCATGGCGCGGCATCGTGCTCGAGAGCAATGCAATCGGGTCCGACGGGCGCATGGCCGCGACCGACGACGTGCGTGGACGCATCGTGAGTTTCGGGTGCCATCCTCCCGAGTCGGTGTTCGCCGACACCTGGGAATGGGGCGGCACGCAGTGGCTGCCGAGCGATGCGGCGCGGCTGCCGCCGTTCCGGCGCCATGGCGCGTTCGCCTATGACAGCGCGCGGCGGCGCGCGGTGATGTTCGGCGGCGCCGGGCAGAGCACCTTCAACGACACCTGGGAATGGGACGGCGAGGTGTGGCTGCAGCGCACGCCGCCGGTCTCGCCCGCCCCGCGCAGCGGCTGTGCTGCCGCCTACGACGCCGCCCGCGGCCGCGTGGTCCTGTTCGGTGGCCAGTTCTTCGGCGACACCTGGGAGTACGACGGCTCGACGTGGGTGCAGCGATTCCCCGTCAATGCCCCGTCGGCTCGCCGCGACCACCTGATGGAGTACGACGAAGCGCGCCAGCGCGTCGTGCTGCACGGTGGCCAGGCGTTCGCCCCGTATGCGCTCAGCCCTGAGACCTGGGAATGGGATGGCACCAATTGGCTGCTCCAGAGCTCGAGCGGTCCCACCGCCATCCGGCAAGCGATGGTGTTCGATCGCGCGCGCCAACGGTGCGTCATGTTCGGTGGCGACGCGCAGCCCAACGCGACCTTCGAATGGAACGGCACCGCGTGGACCGTCGCGGCAGCTTCGGCGCCGGCGTCGTTGTCGTGGCTGTCGTTCCGGCCCCTGATGGAGCGGGACCCGGCCAGCGGATCGGCGGTCCTGTTCGAGGGCGGCAGGAAATGGCAGTGGGGCGGCTCGGGATGGAGCATGACTCCGACCCAGTTGCTGCCGGTCGATCGCGACACGACGGTTGCGTGCACCGACACGATCCGCAACCGCGTGGTCGCCTACACCAGCACCGGGGGCACGTTCGAGTGGGACGGCGTCGCGTGGAGTCAGCTGGCCGGCGCTACCGGTATCCGCGGCTTGACGATGGTGTTCGATGCTGCGCGTGGCACGTCGGTGCAGTTCGGCGGTCAAACAAGCGGCCTCGCGGTGAACGACGTGACCCGCACCTGGAACGGCACCGCTTGGAGCGTCGTGCCCGCGCCGAACCGACCGTCGCCGCGGTACTACGCGTCTCTCGCGTACGACGCTGCCCGGCAACGCGTCGTGCTGTTCGGCGGCATCGGCCCGAACCCGCCGAATCCGGGGCCACCGCCTGTCTATGGCGACACCTGGACGTTCGATGGCGTGACTTGGACCGAACACTTCGGTCCCGGGCCGTCGCCGCGCTTCGACCCCGCCATGGCATACGACCCCGTGCGGCAAGTCGTCGTGCTGCACGGCGGCGGGGGTTTCGGAACCGGCAACAACGACACCTGGGAGTGGAACGGCACCGGCTGGCTGCAACGCACGCCGGCGGTAGCACCGCCGATCCGCGGCAGCGCGGCGCTCGCGTTCGATCCCCAGCGCGGCGCGCTCGTGCTGGCGGGTGGCAGGTGGGTCGGGCCGAGCACGGACACCTGGACCTGGGATGGCACCACCTGGACATCGCTGACGCTGCAACCCGCCGTCTGGCCGCGCGACTACGGAGCCTTCACGCTCGATCCGTCGCGCCAGGAGCTGATGTTCTTTGGCGGCAGTGTGATCTCGGGCTCGTCGTCGGTGCCACGGCGTGACGCGCAGTGGCTTCGGTTGTCGGTGACGCCGGCGCAAACGGCCACGGTAGGTGCGAGCTGCGCGATCGGCGTGCCACCGCGGCTGTCGTCGCCGCTGCCGTACGTCGGCAACGCGGACTTCGCGATCGACCTGCTCGACGCGAATGCACAGGCCTTGTGCTGCGTCGGGTTCGCGACGACGGTGCAGGCGCAACCGATCGGGCCGTGCATCATGCAGCTCGGCGGCGGCGGCAGCGTGTTCGCCGCCGGAACCACGAGTGCCGCAGGCTTCGCGCGGTTCGCGCTGCCCGTGCCGCCGTCGCTCGGCCTGATCGGCGCGCAAATCGTCGCACAAGGTGCTTCCGCGTCGGCGACCGGGCCCTACCTCGGCTTCGACATCACGTCGGCCCGGGTGCTGTTGCTCGGTGACTGAGCCGGGCGCGTGACGTGGCTCAGGGCACCTGCCCGCGCCGCAGCATCGCCAGGGGATAGAACGTGCCACGCCAGCGCACGCCGCCCTGACGCAGCGTGATCCACGTCGAGCGCAGCAGTGCTATCGGCAACAGGCAGCGCGTCACCGGCACGAGCGCCCCGGCGAACGCCGACCACTGCATGCGGCGAGCGAACGCCATTCCAGGCAGCGCGCCGCCGCACCACGCCACGAACGGCAACCAGCCGAGCGGTCCGGCGAGCCACGGGCCCGCGACCGAGGCCCCGACCAGCAGTACGAACAGCGCGATCGCGCCGAACGCGACGGCCGTGCGGTAGCGCAGCACCGCGAACATGTTCTTGGTCGTCACGGCGAGCAGCTGCCGCGGCGTGCCGCCCCAGTCGATGGCGAGGTCGTTCGCGGCGAACCACACGCGCGTTCGGAACCCGGCGCGGAACAAGAGGCACCCGAGCCAGACGTCGTCGACGACTTCGAGACGCAGCGGCAGGTGTCCGCCGATCGCCCGCCAGGCATCGGTGCGCACGAGGTTGAACGCGCCGGTGCCGACGAAGCTGCGTTGGGGGGTGTCGTTCACCGCCGCCACCCGGCGCAGGATCGTCAGGTGGAACGCCAGCAGGCACGCGCGGCCGAGGAACGTGGTGCCGCGGTGCGTCGGCAGCAGCGACACGTGGTGCGCGCCGTCGCGTTCGGCTCCGGCGATCGCGCGCGCCAGCGTGTCCTCGCGCATCTGCGCATCGCCGTCGGTGAACAGGATCCAGCGGGTCGCGACGTTCGCCGCGCCCTGTTGCAGGGCGTGGGACTTGCCGAGCCACTCGGGCGGCAGCTCGCGCACCGTGACGATCGTCAGCCGGTCGTCGGCCGCCGCGAGGCGCGCCAGCGTGGTCGCCGTGCCGTCCCTGCTGCGGTCGTCGACCACGATCACGCGCAGCCGCACGTGCCGTTGCTGCAACAGCCTCGTCACCGACGCGACGACGTGGGCCTCGTCGTCGCGCACTGCCATGACCACCGTGACCTCCGGCTCGGGAGCCGCAGGGGGCAGCCCGGGCAGGACGCGCAGCCGCCGGATCGCCCCCAGGTCGTGCAGCACGAGCAGCACCCAAGGCACCGCCAGCGCGATCGGCCACCACCACATGCGCGTGTTCTACCGCGCGCTCAGCGATGCACGCCCGGCGCTTCCATGCCGGTCTTCTCGACCCACTCGAGGTAGCTGCCCGGGTACGCGTTCGCCGGCTTGCCCGCCGCGCACTCACTGACGTCGAGCACGCGGTTGGCGAGGCCGCGCAGGAAGCCGCGGTCGTGCGACACGAACAGCATCGTGCCGTCGAAGTTCTGCAGCGTCTGCACGAGCATCTCCTTCGTCAGCATGTCGAGGTGGTTGGTCGGCTCGTCGAGCACGAGGAAGTTCGGCGGGTCGAACAGCATCAGGGCGAGCACGAGGCGCGACTTCTCGCCGCCGCTCAAGAACTTGATCAGCTTGTCCTGGTCGTCGCCCGAGAACTGGAACGCGCCGAGCAGCGTGCGCTTCACGCTTGTCGGCTCGAGGTGGAACTTCTGGTCCACCTGCTCGTACACGGTCAGCTCCGGATCGAGCAGGTCGAGGGCCTGCTGCGCGAAGTAGCCCATCTTCACGCTGCCGAGCTTCACCACGCCGGCGTCGGGCTGCAGGTGGCCGGCGACCATCTTGAGCAGGGTCGTCTTGCCCGAGCCGTTCTGGCCCATCACGCACCAGCGCTCGCCGCGTTTGACTTCGAAGTCGAGCCGCTCGTAGACGACCTTGCTGCCGTAGGCCTTCTTCGCGCCGAGGATCTTGACGACGTCGTCACCCGAGCGCGGCGGCGTCTTGAACTGGAACGGCACGACCTCGCGCTTCTTCGGCAGCTCGATCTTCTCGATCTTGTCGATCTTCTTCGCCTTGCTCTGCGCCTGCGCGGCCTTGGCGACGTGCGTGCCGAAGCGGTCGATGAACCGCTGCATCTTGGCGATCATCGCCTGCTGCCGTTCGAACTGGGCCTCGAGCTGCGCGGCGCGCACCTTCTGCTCGCGCTCCATGTAGTCGTAGTCGCCCGAGTAGGAGACGAACTGGCCGTTGTCGACGTCGATGATGCGGTCGACGACGCGGTTCATGAAGTCGCGGTCGTGGCAGGTCATCAGCACCGCAGCCTTGGTCTGCTGCAGGAACTGCTCGAGCCAGAGGATCGACTCGATGTCGAGGTGGTTGGTCGGCTCGTCGAGCAGCAGCACGTCGTTGTTGCCGAGCAGCACCTTCGCCATGCCGACGCGCATCTTCCAACCGCCCGACAGAGCGCCGACGTCGCCCTCGATCTGCGCATCGTTGAAGCCCAGCCCGTGCATCACTTCCTTGGCGCGCGCCTCGAGCTCGTAACCACCGAGGTCCTGGTACTGCGCCTGCACTTCGCCGTAGCGGGCGAGGATGCGGTCCATGTCGTCCGCCTTCTCGGGATCCGCCATGTCGTGCTGCAGCTGCTCGATCTCGTGGTGCAGTTCGCCGACCTTGCCGCTGCCTCCGATCGCCTCGTCGATCACCGAGCGACCCGACATCTCGCCGATGTCCTGGCGGAAGTAGCCGAGCGTCAGCCGGCGCGGCAGCGCGACCTCACCGTCGTCGGGCTTCTCCTCGCCGACGATCAGGCGGAACACGGTCGACTTGCCAGCACCGTTCGGGCCCGTCAGGCCGACCTTCTCGCCGGGGTTGAGCTGCAGCGAGGCGTCGACGAACAGGATCTGGTTGCCGTGCCGCTTGTTGATGCCGGTCAGGGTGATCATCGGGGGCGAACAGGATAGCGACTGGCCGCGTCGGAACGTCGACGACTATCCTCCTGCGACCGATGGCCAACCTGGACCGCATCGCCCGAGCGTTGCCCGGAGTCGAGACCGGCATCGCCTGTGCCGGCACGAGCATCGAGAGCCGGACCTACAAGGTCGGCGGCAAGGCGTTCCTGTTCGTGTCGTCCAAGGACGTGCGGCTCAAACTCGGTGCGTCCGCCGCCGACGCGAAGAAGCGTGGGTTCGAAGTGGGCGCCAGCCTCTGGGTGAAGTTGCTTCGGGCGTCGTTGCCGCCGGACCGGGTGCTCGCGAAGTGGATTGCCGAGAGCCACGCGTTGATGGTGAGCCCGCCGGCTCGCGCCAAACGCGCACCGCGCAAGGCGCGCGGCGCGTGAGCGATGCCGGCTGAGAGACGCGGCGGGCGGGCGTTCAGCGCGATCGGCTGTCGGTGATCATCGAACCGAGCGATTCGGCATCGCTGCTGGTGCGCGCCCACGCGGCGAAGTTCGCCGCCATCGCCGTCGGTTCTCCGGCCGTCGCCATGACGATCGGCAGCCCGAACGGGTAGTAGCCGTTGCCGAAGGCCTCGACGCTCGGCGGGTTCCAGTCGATCTGCAGCAGGCGCATGCCCTGCGGCAGCGACTGCCCGGTGATACGCACGACGGCGATCGACCCGGGGCGCTGGAGCTGGCGCACGAGTTCGCCGTCGTGGGCTGGCACGGAGTCACGGCCGAACGGATCGCCCGGGATCATCGCCATCGCCGCCCGATCGCGCACGGCGCGATCGCTCGGCACGAACGCGACGACGTTGCCGCCCTCGCAGCCGAGCTCGCTCCACGTCGCGACCTGCCCCGCGAGCACGCTGCGCATCTGCGCGCGCGTCAGCGAGCGCAGCGCGCTCTTCTGCGCGACGGCGAGGCCGAACAGCTCGACGCCGAGCCGCGTCTGCCGCAGGCCCGCTTCGACATCGGCGGCCGCAAGGGCGCTGCCGAGGATCGCGAAGTCGCAGCGGCCGAGCAGCAGCGACGCGACGGCGTCGCGGTCGGTCACGAGCGAGCTCTGCAGCGCGAGCTGGCCGCCGCCGGCGAAGCGTCCGAGCACGCCGGCATCGATCACGTGTCCGGCGTCGCGGCCGACGGCGATGCGCACGGTCGGCGCGTGGCCCGGGAGCAGTGCGGACTCGGCCAGCGGCGTGGGTGTTGGCAGAGCGGCGTGGTAGCCGGCGTCGCGGGACTCCAGCGAAACCGAAGCGGCCACCAGCACGGCGGGTTCTTCCGCCGGCATCCGGTCGCAGCCGAGCTGTCGCGCGATGATGCGCGGATCCGGGTCGGCGCCGCCGGTGCAGGCGCCAAGTCCGGCGAACAACCAGGCCCAACGCCGCTGCCGGTGGCAGGCGGCCTTCGTCGTGTTTCTCCCCATGTCCCCCTCGCTGTCGCGCTATCGAACAGCGGCTCGAGACGATGTCGGGAGATGCGACACTCGAACCGGGATCGCCTCGTTGCGATGGGCGGCTCGTGGCTGCGACAAACCGTCGCCGCGAACTCAAGGACCCGTCGAGCGGGCGCGCCAAGGGTGCGGGTCGGCGTGTTCGGGTTGGCCTGGGACCGGGGGACCGCCCTCCGGTCCCGGAGTGAAACACCGCCCCGGGCCTGGCCCGGGCAGCGAGCGCCGTGCGAGCTCGCTGGCTCGGTGGGCCCGCCGTGACAATATGTACCCGTTGACGATCCAAGATTGTCCGGTACATGTCCACGCCCACTCGTGCCGACCTTCCTCCCCGAACTCGATCGCGCCGCCGCCACCTCGCTGGCGACCCAGATCGCCGGCTTCTACGTCCAGGCGATCGGCGACGGGCGCATGCGCGCCGGGGAACGGCTGCCACCGATCCGCGCCGTCGCCAGCGCCTGCGACGTCACGCGCGCGACGGTGCAGGACGCCTACCGCCTGCTCGCCGAGCGCGGCCTGGTCGAGGGCACCGTCGGTCGCGGCACCGTGGTGCTCGCTGGCGGCACCCGCGGCGAGGCGACAGAGGCCGCGCGCCCGTTGAGTGCCTACGCCGAAGCGGCGCTGCGCCGCTCGCGCGAGATGCCGGGTGCCCCGCCGCTGCCGCCCGGGCGCGCGCCGGTTGCGAACTTCGCCGAGCTGGCGCCGGACGGCGATCGCTTCCCGGTCGATGCCTGGCGCGCCGCGATGGACGCCGTGCTGCAGCAGCGCGGTGGTGCGTTGCTCGGCTACGGCAACGCCGCGAACGGGCTGCCCGAACTGCGCGCGATGCTCGCCGAGCGCGCGCGCGACGTCGATCCTGGCCTCGGCCCCGACGACATCCTGGTCACCGCTGGTGCGCAGCAAGCGCTCGACCTCGTGCTGCGCACGTTCTGCGCGCCGGGCGACACCGTCGTCGTCACGTTGCCGAGCTACCACCAGATGCACGGTCTGTTGCGCGCGCACGGCCTGCACGTCGTGCAGGTGCCGTGGACGCCGGCGGGGCTCGATCTCGCCGTGCTCGAACGGGCGCTGCAGCGGCAGCCGGTGCGGCTCGTCTACCTGATGCCGACGTTCCACAACCCGACCGGCCGCTCGCTCGATCGCGCGCAGCGGCAGGCGTTGTTGGACGTCGTTGCCCGCACGTCGGTGCCGATCGTCGAGGACGAGTACCAGAGCTCGCTGCGCACGCGCGGCAAGGCGGCTCCGACGTTGCGCTCGCTCGATCCGCGCGGCCTCACCGTCACGGTGTCGACCGTGAGCAAGGAGCTGTTCCCCGCGCTGCGCATCGGCTGGATCGCCGGTGCACCCGCGTTGCTGGAGCCGATGGGCGCGGTGAAGCGCTTCATGGACCTCGAGACGAGCCCGTTGCTGCAGGCAGCACTGGTCGAGTTCGTCGCGAAGGGCCACCTCGACGCCTACGCGACGAAGCTGCGTGCCGAACTGCGCGCGCGCCACGAGGCGCTGCAGCGCGCCTGCCGAGCGCACCTGCCGCCCGGCTGCACGATCACCGATCCCGACGGCGGCTTCGTCGCCTGGCTCGAACTGCCCGAGCCCGGCCACGGCGAACGGCTCGCCGAGCTCGCCGCCGAACGCGGCGTGCGTGTCGTGCCGGGGCGCGTGTTCGACCTGCACGGCCAACCGTCGCGCGGCGTGCGCCTGTCGTTGACGCGCTCCGACACTCGCCAGATCGACGCCGGCATCGCCGTGCTCGCCGACTGCGCCCGCACCATCACCGCACCGGCCGGCGCGGCCCGCACCTTCCTCTGACTCTCCTCCCCAACGCAGCCACTGTCATGACCAGCAAGAATCCACTCCCCAAGGTCCCCGGCTTCACCGCCGAAGAACTCGTCAGCAAGATCGGCTTCTGCGAGCAGCTCAAGGGCGGCGTCATCATGGACGTCGTCAACGCCGACCAGGCGCGCATCGCCGAGGAGGCGGGTGCGTGCGCGGTGATGGCGCTCGAACGCGTGCCTGCCGACATCCGCAAACACGGCGGCGTCGCGCGCGCCAGCGACCCGGGGATGATCGCCGAGATCCAGAAGGCCGTGAGCATCCCGGTCATGGCGAAGGTGCGCATCGGCCACTTCGTCGAGGCGCAGATGCTCGAAGCGATGGAGGTCGACTGCATCGACGAGAGCGAAGTGCTCACGCCCGCGGACGAGCAGTTCCACGTCGACAAGCGCGGCTTCAAGACGCCGTTCGTCTGCGGTTGCCGCGATCTCGGCGAGGCCCTGCGGCGCATCCACGAAGGGGCGGCGATGATCCGCACCAAGGGCGAAGCCGGCACCGGCAACGTCGTCGAGGCGGTGCGGCACATGCGCGCGCTGCTGTCGCAGATCCGCGAGCTGCGCGGCATGGACGAGAAGCAGATCGAGAAGAGGGCGACCGAACTGCGCGTGCCGGCCGAGCTCGTCGCCTGGGTCGCCGAGAGCCAGAAGCTGCCGGTGCCGAACTTCTCGGCCGGCGGCGTCGCCACGCCCGCCGACGCGGCGTTGATGATGCAGCTCGGCGCCGAGGCGGTGTTCGTCGGCTCGGGCATCTTCAAGTCCGGCGATCCGGCGAAGCGCGCGCGGGCGATCGTGCGCGCGGTGACGCACTTCGAGGATCCGAAAGTGCTCGTGGAAGTGAGCAAGGGACTCGGCGAGCCGATGGTCGGCATCAACCTCGACACGCTGCCGCCGAACGAACGGCTCGCCAGCCGTGGCATCTGAGGCGCCGATCGACGACGCGCCGCTGGTCGGCGTGCTCGCGCTGCAAGGCGACTTCCTCGATCACGAGGCGGCGCTGCACGCGGAGGGGCTGCGCACGCGCCAGGTGCGCGCGGCCGTCGATCTCGCCTCTCTCGACGGGATCGTGCTGCCGGGCGGCGAGAGCACGACGATGCTGACGCTGCTCGGCGTCGAAGGGCTGTGGGAACCGCTCGGCGTGGCGCTGCGCAGCGGCGTGCCGGTGTTCGCGACGTGCGCCGGGCTGATCCTGCTGGCGGAGCGCGTCGTGAGCCCGGAGCAGCGCAGCTACGGCGTGCTGCCCCTGACCGTGGTGCGCAACGGCTACGGGCGGCAGTTCCACTCGGGCACGTTCGCCATCGCGAGCGACGTGTTGCCGCCGGGCACGACGGGCACGTTCATCCGCGCGCCGCGCATCACGGCCGTGGGCGAGGGCGTCGAAGTGCTCGCGCGCCGCGGTGAGGATCCGGTGCTGGTGCAGAAGGGACCGGTGCTCGCGGCGTGCTTCCATCCGGAGCTGCAGGAAGAGCATCCGGTCGTCGCGCGCTTCGCGGCGATGGTGCGCGAGCATCGTGCCGCAGGGGTCGGGCGATGAACGTCGTCTACGCCGTCGAACCGGCGTTGTCGGCGGGCGAGTTCGTCGACGTGCTGCGTCGCTCCACACTCGCCGAACGCCGGCCGGTCGCCGACGCCGCGCGCATCGCGGGCATGCTGCAGAACGCGGATCTCGTGCTGACGGCCCGGGACGAACGTGGAGTGCTCGTCGGTGTGTCGCGCGCGATCACCGACTTCCACTACTGCACCTACCTGTCGGACCTCGCAGTCGATGTCGCCTGCCAGCGGCGCGGCATCGGCAAGGAGCTGATCGCGCGCACCCACGCCGCCGCCGGTCTGCAGACGTCGTTGATCCTGCTCGCCGCGCCGGCGGCACGCGACTACTACGGCCACATCGGCATGCAGAAGAACGACGCGTGCTGGGTGGTGCCGCGACGCTGACGTTCCGCGACGAGTCGGCGGCGCCGCTGCGCTGGCGCCGGGACTTCGATCGGCCAGCGGCGACCGCCCTTCGCGTAGGGGCGGGTTCCGGGGTCACCGCGCCCGCGTAAGCGGCGTCCAGCGGTCGCGAACGCCGCCGCCATCGTTACCATCCTGCGCCCTCTCCCGCCCTCGATGTCCGCACCCATCCGCGTCGTCTCCTTTGGCCTTGGCCCGATCGGCCTGGCTGCCGCCCGCCTCGCCCTCCAGAAGACCACCGTCCAGCTCGTCGGCGCGATCGACATCGATCCCGCGAAGATCGGGCAGGACCTCGGCGACCTGCTGGAACTCGGGCGCAAGACCGGGATCCTCGTCGAGGGCGACGCCGAGAAGGCGATGCGACGGCTGCAGCCCGACGTGATGCTGCATTGCACCTCGAGCTTCATGCCGATGGTGAAGGACCAGCTGCTGCTCGCGGCGAAGTGCGGCGTCGACGTGGTGTCGTCGACCGAGGAACTGCTGGTGCCGGAGTTCCAGCACGAGGCGCTGGCCAAGGAACTGGACGCATCCGCGAAGGCCGGCGGCGTGTCGTTCCTCGGCACGGGCGTCAACCCCGGCTACGCGATGGACTTCATCGCCGTCGTCGCGTCGGCAGTGACCTTCGACGTGCAGTCGGTGAAGTGCACGCGCGTCGTCGACGCCGCGACGCGACGGCTGCCCCTGCAGAAGAAGGTCGGTGCTGGCCTGACCAAGGCCCAGTTCCAGAAGCAGATGGCGACCGGCAAGTTCGGGCACATCGGCATGCGCGAATCGGTGGCGCTGCTGGCGCGCGCGCTCGACTTCAAGGTCGAGCGCATCGGCCAGACGGTGGAGCCGGTGTTCGCCCCCGAGGACCTCAAGACGCCGTTCCTCACCGTCAAGGAAGGCCAGGTCGCGGGCATCCGCAACCACGGCTACGGCTACATCGGCAAGCGTCCGGTGCTGCACCTCGACCTCGCGATGTACGTCGGCGCGCCCGACCCGCGCGACGAAGTCGTGCTCGAGAGCACCCCGCCGATCCACCTGAAGTTCCTCGGCGGCATCGCCGGTGACCAGGCGACGGCCGCGATCCTGGTGAACAACCTGCACGGCGTCGTGGCCGCGCCGCCCGGCCTGCGCACCGTGCTCGACGTCGCGCCGCCGCGTCTCTGCCGCTGACGCCGCAGGCGATTTCGTGCCCGGGTTGGAGCCGGGCGCGTGGACGCCTACTGTTGCCGCCATGGCGCTTTCGCGGTTGCGACCATCGGTCTGGGTCGGCGCATGGACCCTGGTGGTGGTGGGCGTGTTCGTTGCGCGCGGCGACCTGCGCATCGCTTCGGCTGCCGAACGCGTCGCGGCCGAACGCGCACCCGGCCCGATCGTCGTGAAAGCGCGCAGCGCTCCGCGCCCGGCAGCGATCGTGCGGCAGCGTGGCCGCGTCTTCGACACGCGCGGGTTCCTCGTCGTCGGCGCCGAGATCGTGCCGATGCAAGGGCCGCCGCTGCGCAGCGACGGCGATGGCGCGTTCACGATCGAGTTGGCGCCCGGCAGCACGATCGACCTGCTGGTGCGCGCAGACGGCATGCGCCCGACGTGGTGTCGCGCCAGCGATGGTTCCCCCGAACCGCTGTGCGTGAGCCTCGAGCCGGCAGCGCCGTGGGATCCGCCGGCGAAGGCGCCGGAGCCGCCGTCGACCCTGCGCGGCGAAGGCGTCGTGCGTGATGCGTTGGCGCGTCCGCTCGCGGGAGCCTTCGTGACCGCCGACGCGAGCGGCGTCTGGTCGCGCACCGACGACATCGGCCGCTTCGCCTTGCTGCTGCCGACGCCAGCGACGTCGCTGTTCGTGCATCATCCGGACGGCGGCGACAACGGCATGGGGTCCTACGGCGTCGTTGCGAACCTCGTCGCGCAGCGCTCGAGCGGCGCAATGCCGGTGCCCGACGTGGTCGTCGGCCCGGCGACGGGCGTGCGCGGCATCGTGCGCGACTCGCGCGGCCACCCGGTCGCGGGCGTGCCGGTCGAGATCACGGGAGAAGGGCTGCAGCGGCTCGTCGAGACCGGGCCCGGCGGAGCGTTCCGCGCCGGCGGCCTGCCGCCGGGCAGCTACCGCGTGCATCCTGGCGCGTGGCGCGGCGCGATCGCCGCTCCGGCGTCCGTCGACCTCGGCGCCGAGCCCGTCGATCTCGATCTGCGGCTGGTGGCCGCGGACGAAGTGCGGCTGCGGGTCGTCGACGAGCGCGCGTCACCGGTCGCTGGCGTGATCGTGGCGACGATCATCGGCGACGCGCGGCGCGGCATCGCGCGCACCGATGCGAACGGCTACGCCGCGGTGCCGCTCGCCGACGCGACGGGGTTCGACGTTCGCACCCCAGATCACCACGCGCCGGTTGTCGTTCGCCGCTTCGATGCGGACCCGGCGACGCTCGTCGTGGCGATGCCGTGACCGGCAACGGTCACTGCAGCACGACCATCGCGGCGTTGCTCACGACGAACCCGACGGAGTTGTTGGCGAGCACGGCGGCCTGCGTCGCGATCAGGTAGCCCGGGAAGCCCGAGGGAACCGGGAACGACGACGTGCCATCCCCCGCACCGTTGGTGGGGAACACGGCGCCGACCACGAGCTCGTTGAGCGGCAGGTATGCGGAGCACCCCGGAAGGAACGGCGTGCCGGGCAGGTCGAGCGACAGCGCGTAGAAGTCGCCGCCGAACGTGTTCGGCGTCCCGCCGGTCTTGACGACCTGGATCGTGTTGCCGCCCGTCGGTGCGCCGGACCACGCCACGCCCATGTTGCCGGCACCCACCGGGCAGCCGACGCCCCACACGCCGTTCTGGCCCGGCAGAAGGTAGGCGACGGTCAGCGTCGGCTTGCCCAACGTGTTCTCGCGCGAGTTGAGCCGGTGCGCGCTCTGCGGCTGGATCTCATCGGCTCGCAGCACCCAGCCGAAGTTGGCCGCCGGCGCGTCGAGCCAGGACTGCACGTCCGCGGTCGTGGCCGCCGACAGGTCCGAAGAGAACGAGCCGAACGCCGGCATCGACGCGGTCAGCGTCGCCGTCGCGGCGAAGTCGCCCCCGGGCGTGGTCCACGTGGCGCCGGGGAAGAACGTGTGCAGCCACGTCGCGTCGTTGGTCTGTGCAGCGGCTCCGCCTCCGCCGTTGCCCGACGCCACGCTGCCGCCTTCACCCCAAACCGCCTGCAGCCGGTGGCCGGTGATCGGCGTCGGTCCGACGACGGTCGTCTGCGAGGACGTCAAGTTGAGCTGGGCCGAGACGATCTCGGCTCCGGCCGGAACGTGCGCCGCGACGTTGAAACGCAGCACGGCGCGACGAATGAGCCCGGTCGCGTTGAGCCCGACGAACATGCCCGTGCCGCTGCCGTTGGCCAGGCTGCCCGTGGGGCTTTCGTACAGCGTGCCGTCGGCTGCACACGGCACCACGACGGTGGTCTGGGCGACGGCGAGTGGCGTGATGGCGAGCAGGAAGGCGGCGGAGCCGAGGGTGCGGTGCATGCGAGGATGGTGGGTGGTGCGAACCGGGAGGTCGGGGCCGGGCAACATAGCCTCGCGCGAACATCCGCCCAGCCCCGCAGTCGCGGCCGGTAAGGCGGGGCTCGCGACGTTCGCCGCACCGTTTCTCGCCGAGCGAACTACTACTTCTTCTCGTCGCCCTTGGCCTTCTCGAGATCTTGCTTCTGCTTGTCGCCGACGGCGTAGACCTCGCCGTGGCCCATCTCCGCGAGCCGGCGCAACAGGCCCATGTTGGCTTCGCCGAGGCCGATGCAGTGCAGGCGGATGCGACGGAAGGCGTTCATGCGCTTCACGTCCTCGACCAGCCAGTTCTCGTCCACGTACGGGCCCGGGTAGTAGAGCTGCGGCGTGCGCTTGGCAGGTGCGTCGTACTCCTGGTCGACGACGACGTTCCCTTCGCCGTAGTCCTTGTCGAGTCCCTCGTAGTCGTCGTACGACGGCGCGCCGTCCGACAGCAGGAAGATCGTGTCGCAGCCCTCGGTGAGCGCTTCCGGATCGACGTAGGCAACCTTGTCGACGAACCCGCGCCCGGCCAGGCCGTACGCCTTCTTCAGGCCGGCGTGCATGTTGGTGCGCCCGCGCAGCTGCCCATCGGGTGACTTCACCTTGTCTTCGGGCGACAGCTTGTCCGGCATCTTCGCTTCGATCGAATCGAGCTCGGCGATCACCCGATCGATGTTGCCCTTGGTCGCCTTGATCATGCCCTTGCACGACTCGAGCGGTTCCGCCTCGGTGCCGAACCAGACGATGCTGAAGTGCTTGTCGGGCGTGAGACGGAACAGCGAGATGCGCAGGTTCTCGCGCGCGAGATCCCAGCGCGTGTTGATCTTGTTCCAGGGCAGGTCGCTCTCGTCCATCAGCTCGCGCTTCTTCTTCACGCGTGGGCCGGTGACCGGCGCCGTCGGCGGCTTGCTGCTCGGATGGATCTCCTTGCACATCGAGTCCGACATGTCGACCACGTAGCAGATGCGTTCGCCCTCGGTCTCGACGCCGAAGAACCGCGGCGCGACGACCGTGTGCGACGGTCCGGGCCGCTTGACTTCGCCGCGCGCCATCAGTTCGAGCCACGGCTCCTGGTTCACGAACAGCGCCGGGCCCTTGAGGATCCACTGCAGGTGCCGCGCCATCTGCACCTTGGCGGTGTGCGACAACCCGACGTCGTCGGCGAGCAGGCCGATGTAGGCGGTCAACGCCTCGCGATACTCGGCGTCGTTGACGCGCGTGCGGTTCTCGAACAGCGCGCCCGACAACGCGCCGAGGATCGCCATCCGGTCCGCCTCCTTGTTCTTCGGCGGGAACGCGACGCAGTTCGGCACCACGACCGCCTTCAGGTTCGCGTTGCGCGAGCCGCCGATCGCCGCGATCGCCGCGGCGCGGTGCAGCGCGCTCTTGCTGTCGATCGCGATGGCGATCACGTCGCTGTCGCCGACGTGGTCGGTCTGGATGCGCAGCGCCTGCACCCACAGCCAGGTGTCGACCGGCTTCGCGTTCGCGGTGCGCAGTGCGGTGAGGGCGTCCACGAACTCGGCGCGGTCGAAGTTCCGCCCGAACAGCGCCGCCAGCGTGTAGCGCGACTCGTCGGGGAACGTCTTGGCGTTCGCGTAGTCGCCGGCGAGCAACGGCAGCGCGAGCGCCAGGCGCGTCTCGGCGAGCCGTTGCCGGCCCTCCACGTGGTGGCGGAACGGGATCCTGACCTTGCACTCGTTGTAGCGGGCGAGGGCCTGGTCGTAGCCGGGCGGGTTGGGGCTGGTCGGCTGCGCGGGCTTGGCCTGCGCCGGGCACGAGTGCAGGGCGGCGATCAACGCGCCGAAGAACGGAACGAGCGTGCTACGCATCGGGGAGATCACGGCGGTGGGCGGCCGCACGCGTGAGGGGAGAGGCTAGAACGGTGTGCGTCCGCTGGATAGGGGCGCGCCCGACTCCGGTCACCCCGACCGGCGTCGCACCATGGCATGGCCGGGCGCAAGGCCAGCCGGTGATCGCGCGGGCCGGTCGCGGGTAAGGTCGGGACCCATGGGTCAGATCCACTCCGGCATCGACGACGCCCTGCGCGACTGGATCGCAGCCCAGCGGGTGTTCTTCATCGCCACGGCGCCGAGTGGCGAGACCGGCCACGTCAACTGCTCCCCGCGCGGCGGCGACCCGCTGGTCGTGCTCGACGCCAACACCGTGGCCTGGCTCGACCGCGCCGGCAGCGGGACCGAGACCGCGGCCCACCTGCGCCAGAACGGCCGCATCGTCGTGATGCTGTGCGCGTTCGACGGGCCGCCGCGCATCGTTCGGCTGCACGGCCGCGGCGAAGTTCTGCGCGCCGGCACGCCCGCCTTCACCGCGCTGCGTGCGCGGCTCCCCGGTCCAGCACTCGGCGTGCGCGCGATCGTCCAGGTACGGCTGACTCGGGTCGCCGACTCGTGTGGCTTCGGCGTGCCGCGCATGCGCCACGAAGGCGACCGCGAGCAGCTCGCGGCCTGGGCGCAGAAGAAGGGTGAGGCGGGAATCGCCGCCTACGTGCGCGAGAAGAACGTCGCCAGCATCGACGGCCTGCCGGGCATCGCCGCGGACTGACGCGCGCCTCCACTGGCGCGCCATGGGATTCGCGCCGCTCGCAGGCGCTGCTTCGGCTCAGGAGCCGTAGCCGAACCGCCAGGGCTTGCCGTCCATCGGCAGCTGCGAACGGCGCATGCCGCGCAGTGCATGCAGCCGCGGCCGCATCTCGTCGAGCGAGTCGCCGCCGAGCTTCTCGAGCAGGGCATCGGCGAGAACGATCGCCAGCAGCGCCTCGGCGATCGGCACGGCGCGCGGGACCTGGCAGAAGTCGCTGCGTTCGTACTTCGTCTCGGCGGCCGACCCGGTCGCGAGGTCGACCGAACGCTGCGCGGCGAGCGTGGTCGCGATCGGCTTGATCGCGACGCGCGCGACGATCGGCAGGCCGTTGCTGATGCCGCCCTCGACGCCGCCGGCGCGATTGGTCGGGCGCGTGAGGTCGTCGCCGTCCACTTCGATCGCGTCCTGGGCGCCGGTGCCGCGGCGCTTCGTCGCGGCGAAGCCGAGCCCGATCTCGACGCCTTTCGCCGCCGGCATGCCCATCAGCGCGCCGGCGAGCCGTGCGTCGAGCCGGCGATCGAGCTGCACGTGGCTGCCGAGACCCGGCGGAACGTGCAGTGCGGCGACTTCGACCACGCCGCCGAGCGTGTCGCGATCGCGAATCACCGCCGCGATCGCGTCGTGCATGCGCGCGGCGGTCCCTGCGTCCGGGCAGCGCACGTCGTTGCCGGCGGCGGCAGCGAAGCGCTGCGCGAGGATCGTCGGATCGGGCGGCGGCTCGCCGTTCGACCAGGCGACGTCGCCGATCGCCGTCACGTAGCCGCCGATCGTGATGCCGAACTCGGCGAGCAGCGCGCGGCAGCAGGCGCCGAACGCGACCCGCATCGCCGTTTCGCGCGCCGAGCTGCGTTCGAGGCCGAGCCGCAAGTCGCCGTAACCGTACTTCACCGCGGTGGTGAGATCGGCGTGGCCGGGGCGCGGGATCGTCATCGGCGCGACGTCGCGCTGCGACCAGTTGGCGTGGTCGTGGTTGTCGATCACGAGCGCGATCGGACCGCCGGTGGTCCGCCCCGCCATCACGCCGCCGGTGATGCGCGCGTGGTCCTGCTCGATCTTCATGCGACCCCCGGCGCCGAAGCCCTGCTGGCGGCGCGCCAGGTCGAGGTCGATCGTCGCGGCCTCGAGCCGCAACCCCGCGGGCATGCCCTCGAGGATGCCGGTCAGCGACGGACCGTGCGATTCGCCGGCAGTGAGGCAGCGGATCCGCGTCGTGAACATCGCGCGCAGTCTAGCCCGCGGTTGCGCCCGGCCAGCGGCAGGAGCGGCCGACTTGCGTGAGCGCGGCGGCGACCTGCTCGGCGGTCGGCGCGCTGGCGTCGAGGCGAACGGTGGCCGCTCGTTCGTAGAGCGGTCGACGACGCGCCAGCACGTCCTCGATCTCGTCGGTGATCGAAGCACCCGTCAGCGACGGGCGCGCGCCGGGATCGGCGGCGAGCCGCGCGCGCAGCAGCGCCGCGTCGCCGTCGAGCCAGACCACGAACGCGTGCCGCAGCAGTTCGCGCGTCGCCTCGTGCTCGATCGCGCCGCCACCGAGGGCGACGACGGCGCCAGGACGCAGAGCGTCGGTGCAATGCCGGTGCTCGTGCGCGCGGAACGCTGGCCAGCCGTGCGCGGCCACGAACGCCGCGATCGGCCCATGGGCCGCGACGAAGTCGGCATCGGTGTCGATGGCGCGTGCACCAGTCGCCGCCGCGAACGCTCGCGCGAACGTCGACTTGCCCGCTCCACGCATGCCGACGACGGCGATGCAGCGGCGATCGCGCGCGACGGTGGCGAGGTCGGCCCAGAAGTGCGGGTAGCTCTTGGTCACGCAGCCGGGTTCGGCGATCGCGATGCCGGGGACCAGCAGGCCGAGCAGGGCGAACGCCATCGCGACGCGGTGGTCGTTCGCCGGCTCCACGGTGCCGCCGCGCAGCGAGCGGCCGCCACGAACCAGCAGCCCGTCCGGCAGCTCCTGCACGTCGGCGCCGAGCTTGCCGAGTTCTCGCGCCATCACGGCGATGCGGTCGCATTCCTTGTGCCGCAGGTTCGCGCCGCCGATCACGCGCGTCGTGCCGCTGCGGTGCGCGGCGACGATGGCGAGGTTGCAGAACTGGTCGGGCATCGCCGTCGTGTCGAGCGTCGCGTCGCCGTGGGCCGGCAGCGTGCGCAGCAGTTCGGCGAGGCCCTGGTCCGGTTGCACGCCGTCGGCGACCAGGTTGCTGGCGCGCACGCGGGATCCGGTCAGGTGGTCGAGGCACGTCCAGGTGCCCAGGCTGCTCCAGTCGCCGGTTGCGTGCAGGGCGTCGGGTGCTGCGCCGAACCCCCGGTCGACGCGGGCTCCGTCGCTGCGGACCTGCGCGCGCACGCCAAGCCGTGCCAGGGTCGCGACCGTCCAGCGCGCGTAGCCCGCCGAGGCAAGATCGCCGGAGAACGTCACGTCGATGCCTGCGTCGAGCGCAGCACCCACCAGCAACAGCGACGACACGAACTGGCTCGACGCACTCGGATCGAGGGCGACATGGCTGCCGCGCGGCACCCCGGCGCGCACGTGCACCGGCGGGCAGCCGTTCGTGTCGGTGCAGTCGATGCCGAGCGATCGCCACGCCGCGGTCAGGGCGCCGATCGGTCGTCGCAGCATCGCCGGATCGCCGGTGAGGACCCACTCGCCGGGCGTGATCGCGGCGAGCGAGACGAGGAAGCGCAGCGCTGTTCCAGCGTTGCCGCAGTGCAGTTCGCCGCGCGTCGGCGCCCGCGGGTCCCGGCCGCCGAGCACCACGGTCGCAGTCGGCTCGTCGTGCGTGACGGCGAACCCCAGCGTGCGCAGGCCGTCGAGCAGTCGGCGGACGTCATCGCTGGCCGTGACGCCGCGCACCGTGCACGGCACTCCGCGTGCTGCTGCGGCGACCAGCAGGCGGTTGGCGTCGCTCTTGCTGCCTGGCATCAGCAGCACGGCGTCGCTTGGCCACGCCAGGCGCGGCACGGAGCGGGTGGCGGTCATGCGCGCGGCGATGGTAGCGAGTGCGGAGCCCGCCCTTGAGTGCCGGGGTCCTGGCGCTAGCGCAATGCTGCGGCGAGCCCAGCCGGAGTCAGCGTGACCGGCCGGCCCGCGCCGATCGCGAACGGCACGATCATCGGCACTTCGCCGCCGCGCGCCTTCTTGTCCATCGCGGCGAACGGCCACAGCCGCGCGGCGTCGGCGAACTTCGGCGGGCAGCGTGTCGGCACGCCGAGGGCGAGCAGGGCGCGCTCGAGCCGCTCGACGACGGCCGGCGGTGCGCCGGCGGCGCGGCACTCGGCGAGCATGCCGATCGCGACGCACTCGCCATGGCGGAGCGCGCCGGCGGCGAGGCTCTCGATCGCGTGACCGATGGTGTGGCCGAAGTTGAGCCAGCGGCGGCGGTCGGCCTCGTGTTCGTCGTCCTGCACGACGGCCATCTTCATCACGACGGCCATCTCGATCGCTGCGGTGGCGGCGGCGGCGTCGCGAGCGGCGAGCCGTTCGGCGAACAGTTCGAGCCGCGCGAAGTTCGTGGCGTCGAGCACGGCGGCCATCTTGATCGCCTCGACGAAGCCCTGGCGCCAGGCGGCGTCGGGCAACGTCGTGAGCCAGCCGACGTCGGCGGCGACCAGGATCGGCTGCCGGATCGTGCCGATCTCGTTCTTGCGACCGCCGAGGTCGACGCCGTTCTTGCCGCCGAGCGCAGCGTCACATGCCGCCAGCGTCGTGGTGGGACATGCGACGAACGGCACGCCGCGCAGCCAGACCGCGGCGAGGAACCCGGCGAAGTCCGTGGTCGCACCGCCGCCGAGCCCGAGCAGCGTGGTGCCGCGGTCGGCGCCGAGTTCGCGCAGCCGTTCGGCTGCCACGGCGAGATGGCGCAGGTCCTTCGCCGCTTCGCCGGAGGGCACGGGCAGGCAGGGCGCGTCGAGCGGCGCGGCGATGCGCGCGGCGAGAGCGGTCAGGGCTTCGTCGTGCACGACGACGATCCCGGTGGCACCGGCCTCGCGCAGCAGGGCGGGCAGGCGCGCTTCGACGTCGGCGCCGACGACGAGGCGGGTGGTCGAGCGGCTGGCGAGTTCGAACCTGCGATCCATCGCGCAGCATCCTCGCTGGCGTCCCGGTTTCGGCAAGGGCATGGCGTGCCGGCGCGTCGGGTATCCTGACCGGTCGTTTCGCGGTCCATCCATGCCGAGTTCTGGTCGCAGTCGCCGTCGCTGGTTGTTCGTCGCCAGCCTGCCGTTCACGACGCTGCTGCTGCTCGAGATCGTGATGCAGGTCGGAGCGCTCGGCATCTGGCTGCTGAGCCGCAACGACGTGCCGCCGCTCGCCGACGCGAGCCGCACCGTACTCTGCGTCGGGGACTCGTGGACGCACGGCATCGGCGCCAGCGACTCGGCACACTCGTACCCGGGGGTGCTGCAGGCGCTGTTGCGCGCGCGAACCGGCGAGGCCTGGAACGTGGTGAACTGCGGACTGTCCGGCCAGAACTCGCGCGACGTCCTCGAACGACTGCCAGGACAACTGGCGGAGTTTCGACCGCACGTCGTTTGCGTGCTCGTCGGACAGAACGACTACTGGTCGATGCCCGATCTCCTGCCGGAGACTGGCGAGCCGAAGCGCGACCACCGCGCCTATCGTTTTCGCTGGCGGCTGCCGCGGCTGTGGTCGTGGCTGGTGGGCAAGCTCCGCGGTGCCGGACAGATCGAGGAGCAGTCACGCCCGAGTCGAGATGGTCCGGAGTGGCAGAAGCGGACGGTGACGGTGTCCAACCCGCATGCTCGTGAGCCTTCCCCTTGGACCTCGAGCCAACCGGCCACCGACAAGAAGCTGGAGGGATGGCGGCTCGATGCGGCGAAGGACCACGACGGCGCGCGGCGCGCGTTCGAACAGGCGCTCGAACTCGCGCCTGGCGATGGCCAGTGTCTGCAGATGCTCGCGGTCTTGCATCGGCGTGCGGGACGCACGGAGCTGGCCGAGGAAACGCTGCGCCGGCTCCGGGATCAGCATGCGCGTTCGCCGGGATACTGGACTGCGGCAACGTTGGGCGGAGCGCTCGTCGAATCGTCGCTGGCGGCAGAAGCCATCGAGGTTCTCGGGCCGGCAACCACGAAGTACCCGTCGGACAGCCGGCTGTGGCAGCTCCACGGTCGTGCTGCGCTGTTCCTCGAACGCCTCGACGAAGCGGCGCAGTCGCTCGACCGGGCCATCGCGATCGGCGGCGACCCGTGGCACTGGTTCTGGCGCTTCAAGGTCGCGCTCGCCAGGGCGAACGACGTTGCCGGCGCGGCGCGCACCATGTTCGAGTGCTATGTCGTGTTCAACGACTCGGAGTGGCTCGAGCGAGCCCTGCTCACGCTGGATTCGGAGGAGCGCCTGGCGGTGGCTGCGGCAGCACTGCGCGACTTTCCCTGCGAGCCCGACGTGCGGCAGCGGCTGCAGAGGATCGTCGACGACGTGACCCGGCAGCTCTCCGGCGTCGCCGCTGGCAGGGTGCTTGCGCGCCACCTGGATCGCATCGTCGGCACCGTCCGCCGCGCGGGAGCCACGCCGCTGTTGTTGTGCTACCCCCTCGAGCAGCGACCCGAGCCGATCCTGCGCCATGCCGCCGACGATCGTGACGAGCTCTTCGTCGAAGTGAGCCGTGAGTTCACGCGTCGACGCGGCGCCAGGCAGTGGGCCGAATTGCGCGCCCCCGACGGCCACTGCAACGACGACGGCTACCGGATCATGGCGGAGATCGTCGCCGACGCGTTGGTGCCGCTGCTGCCGCGGAAGTGACCGCTCAGCGGTGGACGAACGCCGCCTTCACCTTCGGGCCGTTCTTCAGGAAGTTGTCGACGCCGATGCGCATGTCCTCGGTGCCGCACACTTCGCCGAAGCACTTCGCCTCGAACGGGATCGCCTCGGCGAGCGGCAGCTTCGCGGCGCCGAGGATCGCCTTCTGCAGGATCGCGTCGACCTTCTTGCTGAGGTGACCGATGTCGACGACCGGCAGCGTCGCGGGCACGTTCGCCAGCGGCGCCTCGCTCATGCGCGAGCGCGGCGCCTTGCCCGCCGCCATGTCCTTGGCGAGCTGCACGGCGCGGGCGACGAGCGCGTCGCCGGCGACTTCCTCGCGGATCAGGCCCCACGCCAGCGCCTTCTCGCTGCTAATCGGTCGGCACGTGCGCAGCATCTCGGCGGCGCGCTCGATGCCGACGAGGCGCGGCAGTCGCACCGTGCCGCCAGCCCCCGGGATGATGCCGAGGTTGGCCTCGGGCTGACCGGCGAGCACCTTCAGGCCCTTTGCGGCGAGGCGCGCCTCGCAGGCCATCGCCGTCTCGATGCCGCCGCCGAACGCGAGCCCGTTGAGGGCCGCGACCGTGGGCTTCTTCACGGCCTGCACCGCGTCGACGCAGCGCTGCGAAGTGCGCGAGGTCTGTTCGCCCATCGCCACGCTGTCGATCTTGGCGAGGAAGTTGACATCGGCGCCGCTGACGAACGCCTTCTTGCCGAAGCCGGTGAGCACGATGCCGGCGACCCTCGGGTCGCGATCGCACTCCTCGAAGCGGCGCTGGATCTCGGCGAAGACGCCCTGGTCGAGCGCGTTGAGCACCTTCGGCCGGCGGATCGTCAGCACCGCGATGCCGTCGTGGTCCTCGCGCAGCACCACCGGCACTTCGAACGGTTGGTTCTTGCTGCCGCGCTCGGCGATGCACTTCGGCACCGGGAAGCCCGGGTGCTTCTGCGCGTAGGCCTGCACGAGCGCGAGCGCCTTCGGCGTGCCGAGCTCGTTCATGAACGAGAACGCCGGCTTCATGTCGAGGGCGATGTCGAGCCCCATGTTGAAGTCGGCGATCGTCACCAGCCCCGCGTCGACGATCTCGCCGCAGATGCCGAAGTAGGCGCCCAGCAGTTCGTCGCGGATCTTCGCCGCGAGCGGCTCGGGCACGTCGACCACTTCGCCGCGCGCGGCGACGTCCCAGTTGGCCTTCGCCGCGACCTTGTCCTTCAGCGACTGCGGCGTGCGGTACCAGCGGTTGATCTTGCTCGTGTAGTTGTCGAGGCCGACGGCGGTGATCGGGTTGCCGCCGGTCAGGTTCATCGCCGTGAACGAGCCGATGCCCATCTTGAACGTCTTCTTGCAGACGACGTCGATCTGCTTGGTCGTGGCGACGCCTTCTTCGGCGAGCAGCGCGCAGGCGAAGAACAGCCCCTCGAACACCGGGTCGAGCGCGTAGCCGTAGCGCGACTTGACGCGGATCGGCACCTTGCCGATCGCCTCGTAGAACGACAGCAGCCACGACGTCGTCGCCGGCGCGGTCGCAGCGCCTGGCACCACCTCGACCAGCAGGTTGCGCTCGGCTGGGAAGAAGTAGTGAACGACCGCCGTGCGGCCCTGGCTCTTGGTCGCGGCGAAGATCACCTCGGGTTCGAGGTGGCTGCTGTTGCTGCACAGGATCGCGTCGGCGCCGACGAGCGACTCGACCTGCGCGAAGATCTTGCCCTTCAGTTCCTTGTTCTCGGTCGCGGCTTCGACGACGAGCTCGGCGCCGCGGATCTGCTGGTAGTCGGAGGTCCACTGCACCGAGCCGACCATCTGCGTCTGCTGTTCGACGGTGAAGGCGGCGCTCTCGACGCCCTTGGCGACCTTCTTCTCGAGCTTCGCCTTGCCCGCCGCGAGCGCCTGCTCGCTGACGTCGACGACGACGGTCTTCACGCCGAACGGGCTCAGCACCTTTGCGAAGTAGAGGGCGATGTCCGGGCCGATCTGGCCCGAGCCGATGACGGCGACCTTGGTGATGCTGCGGCCTGCGTGCGTGAAGCTCATGGGTTCTCGATTGGGGGCGAGCAGGGTAGCGAACGAGTCGGCCAGGCGCGATTCCGGCGGTGGATCGAAGGGGTCCTGCGAGGCCAGCGCGTCGTCGCCTTCTCGCCAACGGGATGCACCGACGCGCTGCGTTCGCCAGTGCCATCGACGTCGCGCGTGGGCGCGCCAAGCGGCGGCTCGCCCGCCTTGACAGCCTCGGCACCACGGACCAAGCTGGCCCGCCCGGCGCGCCTTGTCGGCGTCGAGCAGATCCCATGCCTTCCGAGCGCTACGAACGGCCGTCGCCCGCGACCACCGCGCCGCAGACCGGGACCGAGACGCTCCCCTGGCTCGATCGCCCCGACGCGCTGCAGGCGATCGATGCGCGGGTGCGCGCGGGATCGCTGGCGGCGGACGACGCCGGGTGGCTGCGCAAGTGGGTCCGCGACGGCTACGTGGCGTTCGACGGCGTCGTTCCCGACGACCTGATCACGGCGATCAACCGCGACACCGGTGCCGTGGTCGCCGAGTTCGGCCATCTGCCGCGCGGCGAACTGATCCCGAAGTTCCAGAACCTGTTCGTGCAGTCGGCGGCGACGCGGCGCGCGATGCGGCTGCCGGCGATCCTCGACAAGCTGCGCTTGCTGATCGGGCGCGAGCCGGTGCCGTACCAGACGCTGAACCTGCCCGTGAGCAGCCAGCAGGGCGCGCACTCGGATGCGATCCTGATGACGACGCGACCGCACGGGTTCATGGCCGCGGCCTGGCTCGCGCTCGAAGACGTCAAACCCGATGCGGGGCCGCTGAAGCTCTACACCGGCAGCCATCGCCTGCCGTACGTGGGCCCGGAGGAAGTCGGCATTCCGCGCGGCGTGTCGAGTGCAGCGGCCAGCGCTGCATTCGACGCGAAGTACTACGCGCACATCGACGGCATCGTGCGCGCACGCGGCCTGCAGCCGGTGCCGTTCCTCGGGCGGCGCGGGTCGATCGTGATCTGGCACTACAACCTGCTGCACGGCGCGTTCCTGCAGGATCGTCCCGACGCGACCAGGAAGAGCCTGATCATCCACTACTTCTTCGAGGGCGCCGACGCGTTCTCCGATCTGTGGGAGTGGCCGGCGGTGATTCCGTCGCTGGCGGACTGAGGCGCGGGCGCGCCGGGCGTTGTCGTCGCGGCGCCGGGTCCGCCTGTTGGAGTTTCAGCCGCTCGGCCTCGGGAGGCGGATGTTCCTCGCCGCCGAATGGTCACGCGCGTCGCGTGTCCACGAACGCCGCCAGCACACGGACCAGGTTCTTGTCGCGCGCAAACCCCCGCTCGTGAATGAGCCGCACCGCATCGCGCGCCAGTTCGAGATCACGGTCCGTGGCGACGGCGACGAGTGCGCGAAGGTCCGCCCGGTCGTTCTCGCGGACGTCACTCTCGGAGAGCACCTTCATCGCGATCAGGTGATGGAGGCGAGCGACCGGGATCACCAGCCCGGGTGTGATCTCGAGCCGTTCGCCAGCGGCAACGACTTCCGATTCGATGCCGCTCGAAGCGAACAACAGGTCGAGCTCCGGCTCGACGCGTCCACTCGGCACAGTGAACCGCAGAGTCGCGATCACCCCCTTCGCCGACTGCTCGAGAACCTGCGCCAGCCTGTAGCCGGCGCGCTGGAATGCGAGGCACAGAGCCTCGGCCTCGGCATCGCTGGCGACGGCCACGGCGAAGTCGATGTCCTTGGTGAACCGCTCTCGAGCTCGAAGACTCACGGCGACACCGCCGACGAGAACGGCTCGATGGCCGTGCTTCTCGACGAGGGCGACGACGCTGCGGATGCGCTCACTTCGATCCACGAGCGACCTTCCTCAGTCGCGCCAAGCGTTCGGAGGATGGTCGGATCACGGCGTCGGCTTCGACGGCTGCTGACGACGCGAGACGGCGCTCCTCGATCTCGCCTTCGCCGATGCCGGCCTGCCGGAGTTTCTGCGCCTGAACGGCGGCACCGAAGTCGAACAGTTCGAACGTGCGGGCGAGCCGTTCGGCGAGTGCTTCCCGGCCCGGCGACGATTCTCGGAGCACGGACTGTCGCGCGTGCTCGACTTGGACGAACAGCCGCAGTGCCTCGCGGACCAGCTCGCTGGCCGACGTGTAGAGCCCGGACTCGACGCGCGCTTCGATCGCCGCCATGAGCTCCGGCGTGAGCGAGATGCTGAGGGTCGGAGTCCGGCGTCCGTCGGGCCTGGCCATGGGTGCCAGGATACCATCGTCACGACAGAACAACAACTTGTCGTGCCACGGAAGTCGTATATTGAAAGGCACTTGAGACGCAACCGGGCCCAGTCGGCCACTGCAGGGGGACGCCGAGGGCCATTTCCGCGCGGGCTGGGAATCCACCTTGGATCCACGGGCCCCTCTTCGCTGGAGCGGGGGAGCAACCACTCCCATGAACCACTCCAGCCATTCCGTCTCTTCTCTCCTTCTCGCGGCGGCTCTGTTCGCCGCCCCTGCCGCCGCCCAGGTCGTGGCCTACCACGACCAGGACGCGAACGCGCATCAGGCGCAGGCCAACGTGCTCGCGCCTGCCGGCTTCCGCATGATCGCGCTGTCGATCTACGGAACGACCGCGAGCCAGCAGTACGCCGCCGTCTGGGTGCAGCGCGCCGGCCCGCTCGTCGCCGCGATCCACGCCGCGACGGGCGCGCAGTACCAGACCTTCGTCGACACCTGGTGGCCGCTCGGCTACCGGCCGAAGTGCCTGACGGCGCTCGGAACCGCCGCCAACCCGCGCTTCGCCGCGGTCTGGGAGCAGACCAACGCCGCCGGCTGGACCAGCCACGGCCTCACCGAGCAGCAGTACCAGGACGAACGGGCGCTCGCGTTCGACCAGGGCCTCGACGTCACCGCGGTCGACATCTACGGCACCGGCGCCGACCCGCGCTACATCGTCGCGTTCGGGCCGGTCGCGGTCGGCCAGTCGGAGACCGTGAGCAGCAGCGTGCTCGACTTCCAGTCGCACTTCGATGCCTACGCCGCCGGTCACAATCGCCCGGCGATCGTCGCGTTCAACGACAGCAACCGCTTCGTGTCGACGTGGCGCAGCGACGACGTCGGCGACTGGGTCGCGCACCACGATATGACCTCGGCGCAGTACCAGGCCCACACCAACGCCTACAGCCTGCAGAACCTCTACCCGATCAGCGTGCAGGGCTCGGGCAGCGGCGCTGGCCGCCGGTTCGCCGCGGTGTGGGCGCCGAGCGATCTGCCGCTGCCGAACGTGTGGACCGCGGTCGGGCCGACCGTGCCGCAGTTCGCGCCGTTCGACACGTGGGCGCAGAGCAGGATGGCGCTGACGGGCGCGCGTTCGGCCCAGCTCGCGATCGTCAAGAACGGCCGCCTCGTGCACGCCCGCGGCTACACGCGCGCCCGCGCCGGCTATCCGGTCACCCTGCCGACCAGCATCTTCGAGATCGCCTCGTGCACGAAGCCGCTGACCAGCATCGCGATGCACCAGCACTTCGCGCAGGGCTCGATGCAGCCGAATGAGTCGATGCTGTCCTACTTCCCGACGGTGATCCCGAACGACAACCAGTGCGCGCAGATCACGCTGCACCACCTGCTCACACACCAGGGCGGCTGGGACCGCGACATCACGGACGATCCGATGGTCGGCATCGACAAGACGATCGCCACCACGTTCGGCCAGGCGCTGCCGATCAACAAGTTCCTGATCTACCGCTACCAGGTCGGCACGCTGCCGCTCGATTTCACGCCCGGCACGCAGTCGCAGTACAGCAACTTCGGCTTCTCGGTGCTCGGCCAGGCGATGGAACGCCGCAACCCCGGCATGACCTACGCGCAGATCATGCAGCAGCGCGTGTTCGCGCCGCTCGGCATCACGCGGCCGCGCATCGCCAACTCGGTGGCGTTGCTGCCCGGCGAGGTTCGCTACCACCCGTGGACGCCGATGCTGCGCCGCAGCGTCATGGACAACAACGAGCCGTGGTGCGCTGGCCAGTACGGCGACCTCAACAAGGAGAACATGGACTCGCACGGCGCCTGGGTCATGGCGGCGCCCGACTTCGCCAAGGTGCTCGCCGCGTTCGACCTCGGCGCCAGCAATCCGCTGCTCGGCCTGCAGCAGACCGCGAACATGTGGACGGTCGAGCCGGGGTACACCACGCTGATGCGCGGCTGGTACCGCAAGAACGTCAGCGACGGCATGGGCGGCCAGGTCGCGATGTACCACCACAGCGGCTTGCTGTGGGGCGCGACGTCGTTCATCGCGCGGCGCGCCGATGGGCTGTCGTTCGTGTTCCTGACCAACGGCGACAAGGAAACCCTGTCCGGCAGCACGCACGGCGAGGAACTCAGCAACATCGCCAACACGATCTCCCTGTGGCCCAACACCTGCGCGTTCCCGCAGGTCTACCTGCCGTCGTTCCAGCACGTGCCGGGCTCGGTGAGCACGATCGGCACGACCTGTGGTCCGACCGGCCAGGCCGCGATGTCGTTCGGCGTGCAGGGCACGATCGAGATCGGCGAGAAGCTCACGTTCCAGCTCGGCAACGCGCCGGCGAACCGCTCGGCGGTGACGGGGATCGGCATCGACACGATCGCGGTGTCGCTCGGTCCGGTCGGCGCGCCCGGCTGCTGGCTCTACACCGATCCGCTGGTCACGATCGGCGCCACGACGAACGCGGCCGGTGCTGCATCGATGGCGTGGACGGTGCCGCCCGTGGCGTCCGCGATCGGCTTCGTGCTGACGGCCCAGGCCGGCGTGCTCGATCCGACGGCGAACGCGCTCGGCGTGCGCACGACGCGCGCCCTCGAGCTGACCCTCGGCGGCTGGCAGTGAGACGCCGTCGCGCGCGCACGGTCGAGGCTTGATCTCGACCGTCGCGCGGCGATCATGCGTCGGCGCTGCGGTCGCTGCCCGAAGGACACCGGCTCTTGCGGCGCAGACGCAACCGTCGCCCACGCGCGGGCGACCCGAAGGAGAACGACGTGGTGAAGGTCAACTCGCGTGCTCGTCTCGATGCCCTGCTCGCGGATCCGCGAACGGTGCTGCTGCTCTTGTTCGGGGACACGCCGCTCGCCAAGGCGATCCACGACGTCGCGGAGGCGGAAGTCGCGACCGACATCCGCGTGCCGGCCTGGATCCGCGACGTCTCGCTGCTGACCGCCGCCGAAGTCGCCGCGTGGCGAGCTACCGAAGGTCGCTATGCCGTGGTGCGCGGTCTGCCGCGGCGCGTCGCCAAGACGGCGGCGTTCAGCGATCTGCAGCGCGAAGACGACGAGCCGTCGGTGCTCTACATCACGCAGGCATTCACGGCGGGAGCCTGAACATGGACGCTCGCTGCATCCTGGCAACGGCGTGTGCCACGGCACTGCTCGGCTGCGCCGCCAAGGACCGCTACCGCGAACCGCGCAACGCGCTCGAACGCGCGCTGTCGTTCCGCGAGATCAGCCGCGACGAGGAAGACATCCCGATGGGTCGCGACGGCCAGAAGGTGGTGACGGGCGTGCCGACGCCGGCCAGCGTCGACATCGAGAGCGTCATCGAGATCAGCCTCGACAAGACGAAGCTGCACGAGGCTGCTGGCCTCGGCACCGATGCGGGCGACCTCCGCGACCTGAAGGAGCGCGCCGAGCGGCTGCGCAAGGCCGCGGACGCGGCGCTCGGGTGCATGCAGAAGCAGCAGCAACTGCTGCGCGAGTTCCGCGAACTCGACGCCGAGCCCGCGGACTCGGCGGCCGTGCGCGCGTTCGTGGATCGCCTCGAAGCTGCCGACAGGGCCGAAGCCGAGGTGCTCGCGGTCATCACGACCGAGTACGACCGCGCCACCGCAGATCGCGTCGACACGCGCATGCGCAACCGTCGTGGCCTGCTCGCGGTCAGCGAGTTCCTGCAAGAAGAGGCGGTCGTCCTCGAACGCCGTCAACGCGAGATCTCGGACCGGCTGGCGGCGGCACAACTCTCGTTGCGGCTGTCGGCGTACCTCGACTCGCCGGGCCGCGAACCGGTGAAGGTGCGGCTGCCGGGCTACGACTCGCTGCCCGAGGGCCACATCGTGCCGGTGAGTCGCAACGGCCTGCCGTTGACTGCCGCCGACCAGAAGGCGTTGCAGGACGCCTGGCAGGCGACCGTGGCGATGAGCTCGGCGATGCAGCGCTTCGCCGAGGGTGAGGCCGAGGTGCGCGAGCTGTTGATGGCAGCGACGCCGATGTTGTCGAAACGGCTCGGCGAGGCGCTCGCGGCGGTCGAGCAGATCGTCAGGGACGTGAAGGACCCGGCGTTCGCGGCGGCGCTCGAGCGAGTGCGAACGGACATGCCGCGCTTCCTCGCTCGACTTCGCGAGGCCGCGGGCGCGGCCGGCGCCGACGCCCTCGAGGGCGTTGTCGAAGCGCTCGAGAAGCTGGGGTCGGACCAGCAGCAGCTCGCCGCGGTGCTCGGCTCGGAGGAACTCGTGGCGCTCGTCGTCCGCGGCAAGGAGCTCGTCGATCGATGGCGAGACGTTCGTCCCGCCCAGCTCGTGGCGCTTGGGCTCGACTCGATCGCGTTCGCCAGCGACTTGGACGCGGCGCGGAAGAAGTTCGACAAGCAGAAGGCGCTGGCGAAACTCGAGGAACTGGTGAAACAGGAACTGGGCACGGTCGTCGCTTCTGTTCGTGATGCGCTGCTCGCCGTGCCGGCCGATTTTTCGGAGCTGCAGAAGGCGTTCGATGAGGCGGTGGACGTGGTTGGCAGCGGTCGGCGCGTGGTGAAGGCGCTGGCCGATCTGTTCGCGAACACGAAGAGCGGCGCACAGCCGCTCGCGCATACGCCGGAGTCGTTCGAGGTGCCGGTCGAGGACGCGGCCGGCACCTGCATCGACCTGCTGCAGGTGCCGCGGCGCGAGGGCGACGTCGTGCGCCTGCGGGCCACGGTGTCGCGCGGCGGCAAGGTCCTGCACGAAGGCGAGGCCGGGTTCCGCGTCGAGACGTTCGGTTGGCGCGGCAAGTTGTCGCCGTCGGTCGTGCTGACGCGCCCGAACGAGATCGCTGGCGAGGAGACGTTCCAGTTCGCGCCCGTGCTCTCGTGGTTGCACGGCTACCACGCGCGGCCGACCGAGAGCGACTTCTTCATCGACTTGAACCGGCTGCTGCAGCCGGCACTGGGCATCCACGCCGGGTTCCTGAACTTCGACCCCGCCGAGGAAGTCGAGATCGGACTCGGCGGCACGCTCTCGCTGTGGGACGGGCGGCTGCAGTTCGGCGCCGGCTGCAACCTGATGGCGGAGGACGAGGACCAGGGCCGCTACTACTGGTTCGTCGGCTCCGACCTGATCTCGCTGCTGCAGACGATCGGACTCGCCGAACCGTGAGTCGCTGCGCCGGGGCGCTCGACCGCGCCCCGGTCGCGGCGGCAAGATCCCGGGCATGCCCGACGAGATCTACGTCAGCACCGACGTCGAGGCCGATGGTCCGATCCCGGGGCCGCACTCGATGCTGAGCTTCGCCTCGGTCGCGTTGCGCGCCGACAAGACCACGATCGCCGAGTTCACGGTCAATCTCGCGGCGCTGCCCGGCGCAGCACCGCATCCGCGCACGATGACGTGGTGGGGTGGGCATCCCGAAGCACTCGCCAAGGCGCGGGCGAATCCCGAAGACCCCGCGACCGCGATCCCGCGCTACGCGGCGTGGTTGCGCGGGCTCCCCGGCCGCGTGGTATTCGTCGGCCAACCCGCTGCCTACGACTTCCTCTGGGTCTACTGGTACCTGATGCGCTATGGCGGCGATTCACCGTTCGGCCACTCGGCTCTCGACGTGAAGACCTACGCGATGGCGATGCTCCGACTTCCGTACCGCGACTGCGTGAAGGGGGCCTTGCCCGCGCACTGGCGCGATCCGCTGCCGCACACGCACGTCGCGCTCGACGATGCGCGCGAGCAGGGAGCGTTGTTCTGCAACATGCTGCGCGCGAACGGAGCCGTGCCGTGATGCCCTCGCGCCCGGGTCCGCTCGTCGCCGTGATCTTCGCCGCGTCGGCACTGCCGGCGCAGACGTCGTGGCAGCTGCGCGGCGGCGACGCAACCGTGCGCATCGCGGGCGCCGCGGCCGCCGAACTGCGCGGGCCGCGCGACGTTCGCGACGGCCTGCCGGCTGGCGACTACGCCGTGCACTTCGGTGCCGATGCCGCCGGCAAGCCGGGTTCGCTCGCGTTTTCGGTGCCGGCCGGGTCGCGTGTGCAGCTCGCGAGCGACGCGGCTCCCGCGCTCGCGGCGCGGGCCGTTCCGCTCGACGGCGATGGTTGGCGTTCGTTGCCCGGCGCGATGGCGTTGCGCGTGACGGGCAGCGGTGACGACGGCGACTACCGCGTCGAGGTCGAGTTCGAGGGGGACGGTCCAGCGGGCGTCGTTGCGCGCTGCCGCGACGAAGAACGGTACTACGCCCTGCTGTTCGACGGTGTTGCCGGCGAAGTGCGGCTCGAACGGCGCCTCGGCCCCGACGCGCTCGTCATCGCACGCGCCGTCGTGGCGGCGACCGCACGCGGTGCGTCGCGCCGACTCGCGCTGCAAGCGCAGGGATTCCGGCTGCAGGCCTGGCTCGACGACGCGATCGTGCTGCAGGCATTCGACGGGGCGCTGACCGCCGGCCAGTTCGGTCTCGCGTGGCGCGGCAACGCGCCGGCGTGGGGCGCCATCCGGGTGGCGCCGCCAGCGACGCCGCGCTCGAGCGTGGCGTTGGTGGCTGGTCGCGGCGAGGCGATGCTGCACGCTGCCGTGGCGGTTCTGCCGGGACACCACGCCGTGCTCGAACTCGGCCTCGATCGCCCGCACGCCTTGGTGCCGCGCACGGGGAACGGCTGCGAAGTGGCGCTGCCGCTGCGCTCGGCGACGCCGCAGGTCCTGCTCGACGAATGGCGAGGAACGGTCGGGCCGGGGCGAACGGAGGTCGAGGTTGGCGGGGCGCTTGCCGTTCCGGTGCGCTGGCCCGACGTGCCCGCACTTCGTGGCCAATCCGCGCTCGTGCGGCTGCTGCTCGTGTCGCCGGATGGCGAGGCGTGCGTGGGCAGCACGCCCGCCGTGCCGCTGCGGCTCTGACGCCGGGGGCGGCCGTTACCGGCTCTGCCGTTCGCCACTACAGTGCGCTTGCCATGATGCGTCCCTTGGCGAGTGCGTGCGTGCTGGTTCTGTCCGCGTCGCTGCCGGCCCACGGCGGCCAGTATCGGGGTTCAGGCACGCCAGGTGCCCCGCCGCCCGGTCGCGGCATCCCCGTCGGCCCGACCACGGGCGGTCCCGCGGCGCCGACGCCGGGCGTCGGCACGCCGAGCACCGGAGGGGCCTCGGTGTCGCCGGAAGAGGTCAGCTGGCAGGCGTGGTGGGAGCTCAACAAGGACCCGTTCGTGCAGCAGGACACGAGCGGTCGGCAAGGCCCGGTGACCGGCTCCGACGACTTCTACCTCGGCGTGCGTCGCTCCGAACCGGTCGTCGACACACTCGAGCCGACGGCCGCCGATCTCGTGGATCGAATCGTGCCAGGCCTCGCGGCGTTGATGACCAAGGAACGCAACCGCGACGTGCAGACGGCGTGCCTGATGGCGCTCGCCAAGATCGGTCGTGACGGGCCGGGCGTCGACCTGCAGCAAGAACTGCTCGCGCGGCTGCCGCGCGGCGATCAGGAGGTGCGCGAGACCGCGGTGCTCGCGCTCGGCGTCGCTGGTCGCAAGACAGCGATGCCGAAGCTGCTCGCCGTGCTCGGCGACACCGCCGAAGGCCGCAAGCTGTGCGCCCGCGACGACGTCGACCCCCGCACGCGCGCGTTCGCGGCGTATGCGGTCGGCGTGCTCGCGCGGTCCTTGGACGACGCCGCGGCTCGCCAGGAGGCGCACGACGGCCTGCTGGCGATCCTGCGCGACGACGACCTGAAGAACCGCGACCTGCGCGTCGCGGCGGTGACCGGGCTCGGCTTGCTGAGCGATCCGGGGCAGGGGACGCAGCGACGCCTCGCCTGGCTGACCGTCGAGGAACTGCTCGCGTGGTACCAGCGGGACCGGGGTGCCGGTGACGAGGCCGTGCAATCGCACGCGCCGATCGCGATCGGACGGCTGCTCGGGCGCGGCGACTCGCAACTGCATCAGCGCTGCAAGCAGCACTTCGTCGGCGTGCTCTCGTCGTCGACCAAGCGCGGCAACTCGATCCTGCAGTCGGCAGCACTCGCCCTGGGCATGCTCGCCCTGCCGTCGGAGGAGTGCAGCGACGACGCAGCGGTCGAGAAGGCGCTGCAGGCGTACTTCGAGAACGGCGTCGACCGGCTCGCGCGCAGCCTGGCGGCGATGTCGTTGGGTCGCATCGGCGGTGCCGCGAACCGCACCTGGCTGCTCAGCGCCTACCAGCGCGCCAACAAGAACACCGAGCGGCCGTGGATCGCGCTGTCGCTGGGTCTGATCGCCGCGGAGGCTGCTCGCCGCGGCGAGAGCGACTCGATGCTCGCGACGATGCTGCTCGAGGACCTCGCGGCGGCCTCCCGTCCGGACGTCCAGGGCGCGCTGGCGGTGGCGATCGGCCTCACCCGGCACGCGAGCGCGTTGCCGGCGATGCAGCGGATGCTGCGCGACAGCGAACACCAGGAGGTGCTCGCGGGGCACTTGTGCGTCGGGATCGGTCTGCTCGGCGACCGCAGCGCGGCGCCGGCGTTGTCCGCGGTGCTCGAGCGCTCGCAGCGCCGGCCGTTCCTCTTGCTGCAGACGGCGGTCGCGCTCGGGTGCCTCGGCGACCGCGACGCGAACGAACGGCTGCTGGTGATGCTGCGCGCGAGCGAAAGCGTCGCCGTGGCGGCAGCGCTCGCCAACGCCATCGGCCGCATCGGCGACCGCCGCGCGATCGATCCGCTGCTGACGATGGCGAGTGACGAGGAGCTGCCGAAGCTCGCGCGTGCGTTCGTCGCGGCAGCGCTCGGTGGCATCGGCGACCGTTCGCCGCTGCCGTGGAACGCGCCGCTCAGCCGCGACGCCAATTGGGGCGCGCCGGTCGACACGTTGTCGAACGGCGCGACCGGCGTGCTCGACATCCTGTGAACGGCCGCGGCGCGCGCCGCTCGATCAGAGGGCGCGCAAGTCGAACGCGTCGCTCATCGCGGCGAGGCCGTTGACCGGCGCCGGGGTGATGAACACCGACTGGAAGCGCACCAGCGAGCCGGCGAACCCGGCGGGCATCGTGAAGCTGAACGTCATGCCGGTCGCGTTCACGCCACCGATCAGCAGTTCGCCATCGGCGTGGTCGAGGTGCAGCCCCGCGAAGCCGAGGTTGATCGGCGGGGCCAGCGGAGTGTGCGTCTGGAAGAACAGGGCGCCCAGGTGCGCGGCGTGCGTGTTCAGCGGGCTCGTGACCTTGAGGGTCACCAGATCGCCGGCGCGCACGTCCTTGCCGCACGTCGCGTCCGGAGTGGCGCCGTTCACGGACGTCTGCAGCACGAGGTCCTCGTTCGTGCCGGGCAGGCGGCACCAGCGTGCCGTCGTCATGACCTCGGGTGCGCTGCCGCCGGTGTTGCGGTAGGCGTCGAACAGCTCCTGACCCGCCGTCGCGAGGAACGGGCTGGTGCCCGGGTTCGCGAGCCGCAGGAACTGGATGTACTCCCAGCTCGAGGTCTGGTAGAGCAACTCGACGTCGGCGCGCGTGGCGCCGACCGGCGGCGACAGCGGCACGACGTCGAAGTGGTCGTAGACGCCGTTCGCGGGCGGGTTGCCGTACTGCGTCGCCGGCACCGGCAGCGCGTTGCGCGTGGTCAGGGTCGCCCGGCTGCTCCCGTAGGCGGGGATGCGGTTGTCGGCGAGGATCTTGTTGTTCAGGACGAAGTGGAAGGTCTCGTGTGCCGACCCTGGCGGCATCGACGCGAGCTGGATCAGCGTCATCGTCACGTTGCCGGTCACGCGATCGAACGAAAGCGGCAACGTCGCCGGCACGCCGAGCAGCAGCAGCTGCAGCGCCCAGTCCTGCGTGATGCCGAGCTTGGTCTGCCAGATGTGCGCGTTCGGGTCGGTGATCGAGCTGACCGTGTAGTTCTGGCCGTTGACCGTGGTGGTGAAGCTGCCGTAGGAGCCGTCCTCGCGGAGCAGTTGGTTCTGTTCGTTGCGCCAGCGCGTGCGCAGCCACATGCGGCGGCCTTCGGGATAGCCGGTGATCAGCTTGTGGCCCGTGAGATTGGTCACGCGCAGCGTGTTGTTCGTGATGTCGAGAGCGCCGGCGCGCTGCAGCGTGGCGCGGGCGCGCAGCACGCCGCGGTCCATCGCTGCGATCATCGTCGGCGTCAGGCCGGCACCGAGGCGCAGCAGGCTCGGCGTCTGGTTGTCGAGCCACTGGATGGCTTTCGGCACCCAGGTGTTGCCGCCGGTCAGGTCGTGGTTCGGCAGGTCGTAGCGCAGCGGCGAGATGCCGAACGCCGTGCCTTCGCCTACCACCGGCTCCATGTGGCAGCTCTGGCAGGTGAAGAAGCGCGTCGTGCCGTCCTCATGGTCGCCGTTGTTGCCGGCGAGCAGCGCCTGGTCGCGCGCGCGCTTGATCGCGCCGCGCTTGATGTCGGCGGGCAGCGACGCGTACGCGCTGACCGGCGTCGTCGAAAGCGAGCTCGCGACGTGCTCGCTGAAGGTGCGCTCGACGACACCGTACGTGTAGGGCGCGTTCTTGAACGCCGCCTTGCCGGTCACCGGTGAGCCGGCGATGCCGCTGAACTGGCCGGGCGGGAGCGGGGTCAGCGCGCCGTTGCCCGTTGCGAGGTCGCCGGTAACCGGGTTGCTGACGTCGTGGCACGTGCCGCACAGGTTCGACGAGCGGTGGAACAACGACTGCGCCCACGAGTGGCCGGCCGCGGGGGCTTGGTAGGGTCCGTAGCGGGTCTGGTCGCCGGCGAGCACCTGCATGCCGCTGCCGTACCAGCCCTCTGGCGGCGTGCCGCCGTTGTTCGCGAGGTACGGCGCGAACTGCTGGCCGGGGTACTCGAGCCCGCTCGGGTCGACCATGTTGTGGCAGATCGAGCACTCGACGCCGTTGTGGTCCTGCAACGGGTCGAGGCCCGAGCCATCGGAGAGGTTCGCGCGTCCCTCGTGCCAGCCGCGCGGCGAGTGGCAGCGGATGCAGTAGTTGCCGGAACCCGGGAAGTCGCCTTCGGCGACGGCGAGCGCGGCCCAGAACACCGGATCGCGGCCAGCCTGCGCCATCATGCTGCCCATCCAGTTCTCGACGGGCTCGACCGCCGGGTCGTAGTAGCCGTGGCACCCGTCGCACGAGTTGACGCCGCCCATCAACGCCGCCTGGTACGGCTGGGTGCCGGGCTGTTGGATGTCGGTCGGTGGCGCGAAGACCGGGCCGGTATTGGCGAGCAGCACGGCGAGGGTTGCGGCGCCGAGCAGGGTCGAGGACGTATTGACGAAGCGCATCGGGACGGCGGTTGGCTTGGCGGGAGGCCTCGACAGCCTACGTCATGCGTCCAGTGACGCCAGCCCTGCCGTCGCAGCCGCCGATGCCATCGCTCGCAAGACGATACGCTGCACGGTCATCGCCGTCCGCGACGTCGCAAGTCGGCGTCCGGTCACTTCGCGGGCAGCAACTCGTCGACGACCCGCTGCATGCCGTAGACGTGCTGTAGCGCCTGCACGATCGCGTCGGTGTGCACGCTGACGGCGCGGGCGCGCTGCTGCGTGTAGTAGAAGTCGTTCGGCAGCGACTCGATGTTGCCGTCGAAGATCAGCCCGACGACGCGCAGGTCCTTGTCGACCACGCACGAACCGGAATTGCCGCCGACGATGTCGTTCGTGCTCGCGAAGCAGACGCGCTTCTTCTTGTCGATCTTCGACTCGGCATCGAGCCACACCTGCGGGACGTCGAACGGGTAGGTGTTGCCGAACTCGACGCCGCGCGCGAACAGGCCGTAGAGCGTCGTCGCCCACGGGGCCTTCGTGCCGTTGTAGTCGTAGCCCTGCACGCGGCCGTCGGAGAAGCGCAGCGTCATCGTCGCGTCGGGGCTGACGTTGGTGCCGTAGACCGCGTGCAGCGCCTGGCCGAGCAATGTGCCCTGCGCGGCGAGAGCGTCGCTCGACGCCTTGTCCTCACGCTGCGCGTCGCGCATCCGCGGGTAGAGAGCGCGTGCGGCGACGATGCCCACGTCGTCGCTCGTGGCGAAGCGCTGCGCGGCGTCATCCGCCGTCATCAGTTCGCGGGTGAAGCGTCCCTTGCCGAGCCCGCTCTTGCCGAGCGCCTGCAATGCGGCATTCCAGTCGATGCCGTCTGCTCCCGCATGCGCGCCGCCGACCGCGACCAGGAACGGATCGTCTGCCGGCAGCCACCGGCTCGCGCGCACGAAGTGGTCGACCAGCAGCGCCTGCGTGATCGCGTTGCCGCCGATCTGCAGCGCCATGGCTTCCTCCTTCGCGCTCGCTCGTTCGGCCTCGGGCAGGTTCTCGTCGAAGGACTTGGCGAGCAGCACGCCGCGCTCGAGCACGCTCGAATAGCCGGGCGCGTAGAAGGCGACCTTCGGCTGGACCGCGCGCCGGCGCGCCGCGAGTTCGGCGAGCCGATCCCAGATCGCGCCGAAGCGCTGCTGCAGTTCGGGGTTGCCGGCCACGGCGGCGCGGAAGTGCGCCTCGTGCGCGCGCTTCTTGCCGAGCAGCGCTTCGTCGCGCAGGCCACCGAGCATGCCGGAGATCGCCTTGTAGCTGTTCTCCCAGCTCAGCAGGATGGTCAGCAGCCCCGGGTTGCCCTTCGTGAACGGCCGCAGGATCGCCATGCTGCTCTCGAGTTGCTGCACGACGAGCGGGTACTCGACGTCGCGCTGCACTTCGAGCTGCGCCACCGTCAACTGGCGGTTGGTGTTGCCGGGATTGCCCGGCACGAACACCAGGTCGTTCTCCTGCGCCCCGGTCGCGCGCCAGCGGAAGTAGTGCGCGGTGGTGTCGGCGGGTTTGTCGTTCTCGTAGGCGCGCAGGAATGCGAAGTCGATGCTCCAGCGCGGGTAGGTGAAGTTGTCGGGATCGCCGCCGAAGTGCGCGGTCTGCAGGTGCGGCGCGACGACCAGGCGAATGTCGGAGTAGACGCGGTAGCGATAGAGCTGGTGGACGGCGCCCTGGTAGAGCGCGACGACCTGGTGCATCGAGCCGGGATGCGCTTCGTCGGCAGCCTTCACGATCGCGTCGATGGCGGCCTGCTTCGCCGTCGCCGCTGCCTCGTCACCGGCCGAGCTGTCGATGCCCGCGGCGACCTTGGCCGTGACGTCTTCCTGCGCGACGAGCTGGTGCACCGTGAGCCCCGGGATCGCGACTTCGTCGGCCAGCGCCGTCGCGGCGAAGCCGTTGGCGACCCAGTACTTGTCGCCCTGGATGGTGGCGATCTGGTCCCGGACGCAGTGGTGGTTGGTCATGATCAACCCCTGCGGCGACACGAACGACGCCGAGCACCACGGGTTCTCGCGCTCGCCGAGCCGCAAGGCGCCGAGCCGCAGCGTGTCGAGCCACTTCTGGTCGGGCTGGAACCCGTACTCCTGCTGCAGGTAGGCGAGCGGCGGGTTCTCGAACGTCCACATCTTGCCGAGCGCGAGATGGTCGACGGTGCCCTGCGCCAGGGCCGGGGCGGCGAGCAACAGCGAGAGGATCGGGATGTGCAGTCGGTGCATGCGGGTCGGTTCCGGGTTCGGGCGCGGCAATCTACGGACCTCGCGCGGCAGCGGACAGGCCGAGCGGAGAAAGCTCAGGCCGGCGTCGTCGCGTCGAGCCGCACGACGACTTCGACGTGCTCGGTGTGCGGGAACAGGTCGCACAGCCGCGCGGCGGTGACCCGGTAGCCGCTCGCGCAGAGCACCGCGAGGTCGCGCGCCAGCGAATCGGCGGCGCAGGCGACGTAGAGGATGCGCCGTGCGCGCGAAGCCAGCGCGCGGACCACGCCCTTCTCGCCGAGCCCGCTGCGCGGCGGATCGACGACGAGCAGGTCCGGCTGGTCGGGCAGCTTCGCGCTGGCGAACGGCGAGTGGACCACGGCCACCTGCGGCAGCCCGTTCGCCTTCCGGTTGTGCTCGGCGTCGCGGCAGGCGGAGTCGCCCTCCTCGACCAGCGTGACTTCCGCGGCGCCGGCCTTCGCCAGCCGCAGCGCGAAGCCGCCGACACCGCCGTAGCCGTCGACCACGCGAAGACCGCGCAGCGGCCCGCACATCGCGAGTGCTGGCGCATAGAGCAGCGCACTCGCCGCCGCATGCACCTGGTAGAAGCTGCCGGCACTGATCCGGAACGTCAGGTCGCTGCGCCGATCGACGATGTGGTCGCGCCCGCGCAGCGGCATGTGGCGGTCGCCGAGCAGGAACTCGTCGTCGCGTTCGCTGATCGAGTGCACGACGCCGACGAGCTTGCGTTCGAGACGGCCGGCGGGCACGTCGAGCGCTGCGCGCGTCACTGCTTCGGCGAATGCCGCGCCCTGCGGGAACGCGCCCGGGGTCATCACGATGCCGGCGACCACTTCGCCGGTGCCGCTCGCGAGTCGCGCCCAGACCCCCTTCACGCGGCCGGTGTTGCGCCCGGGCACGAACGGTTCGACCTTCAGCTCGCGGAGGATGTCCTCCATCGCGCGCCCGAGCCCGGTCAGCCAGACGTCCTGGGTCTGGCACTCCTCGATGCGCACGACGTGGTGGCTGCGGAACTCGTAGATGCCGACGATCGGCAGGCCCTGGCGATCGGCGCGCACCGGATAGAGCAGTCGGGTGCGGAAGTGCCGCGGTGCTCGCGCCGGCGCTTCGAACTGCACGCGCACGTCGCCGAGGCTCGGCGCCAGTTGCTTCTCGACCGCCGCGACCTTGTCGGCGAGCTGCCAGCCGATCGGCTGGTCGAGCAACGAACAACCGCCGCAGGTGCCGAAGTGCTTGCAGTGGGGCGTGGCGTCGGGGTCCGCGGGGCGCGTTCGGGCAGAGGGCTTGGGCAAGATGGGAGGCTCGCGTCGCCGGAGCAGCGACCGCGAAATCCGAACGCGGCCAGTGCAGATTGCAAGGTTGGCGCGCGGAACGTCCCCCGCGCGGCGAAGATGCCTGGCGATGAAGTGTCCGCGGGATCGCAGCCGCCTGGAGCAAGCACGCGTCGGTGCTGGCACGTTGCTGTTCGCATGCCCCACGTGCCACGGGCGGGCCGTGGCGTTGCCGGTACTGCGGCGGCAACTGACCGATGACGCGATGCGCGAGCTGTGGCGCGTCGCGCGTTCGGCGCAAGCATGGATGGTCGATGGGGCGTCGTGTCCGGCTTGTGCGCGGCCGATGGCGGTCGTCGCGATGCCCGACGAATTCGGCGGACGCGAACTCGACGTCTGCCGTGCCTGCCAGCTGGTGTGGTGCGACGATCTCGAACACGAGGCGCTGCCGCAACTGCCGCCAGCACTCGCGCCCGACGATGGCCTGCCACCAGCAGTGCGGCAGCAGATGGCGGTCGAGATGGTGCTCGAAGCGAAGCGCCTCGAGCAAGTGCGCCAAGCCGAAGGGCCGGACTTCTCCCTCCGCAAGCTGCCCGCGGTGCTCGGGGTGCCCGTCGAACTGCATCCCACGGCGATGCCGACGTTGCCGTGGCTGACCTGGGCCACGGCGATTGCGACCGCTGTCGTCAGCATCGAGGGCCTTTGGCACGATGACATCCGCAGGTCGCTGTGGCTCGTGCCCGAGCAGTCGGGTCCGTTCGACCCTCGGCTGCTCACGGTGTTCCTGGTGCACGCCGACTGGCTCCACCTGCTCTGCAATCTGTGTTTCCTCATCACCTTCGGCGACGACGTCGAAGTGCGCCTGGGTCGCGGACGCTGGTTCGCGCTGCTACTCGGGGCGACGCTCGCGGGCAGCCTCCTGCACGTCGCGATCGATCCGCACAGCGTTCGGCCGTGCGTCGGTGCCAGCGGCGGCATCTCGGGCCTCATCGTCTGCTATGCGCTGCTGTTGCCGGACGCGCGCCTCGGGGCGTGGATCGGCCGCGGCTATCGAAGTGAGTGGGTCACGTTCCCGGCGAGCAGCGGGCTCCTGATCTGGGCTGGCTTGCAGGTGGCGCTGCTGTTGCAGCAGTTGTCGGGCTTTGGCCGCATCAGTGCAGCTGCGCACATCGGCGGCGCCCTGGTCGGCGTCGCTGCGTGGGCGGCGTGGCGAGCACGCGGGTAGGGTTTCACCGATGCTCGCGACCCTTTCCCTGTCGCTGCTCCTCTGCACCGCCGCACCGCAGGAACCGGGCGCTCGCGATCTCCTCGCCCTGCTTCGCGCCGAGCCGGCCTGCACCGGCGTGCTCGAACGCGCGCGCGAACACCGCCTGCAGATCCTCCTGGCCGAACCCGTCGTGCATCCCGACGGCACGATCACCGTGCGCCGTTCGCGCCTCGGCGACGAGCGTCAGTACTTCTATCCCGCGAGTTCGATCAAGCTGTGCGGAGCCGTCGCCGCCCTGCTCGCCCTGAACGAACACAACCGCGCGCACGGCACCGCCCTCGGCCTCGACTCGCCGCTCGTGATCGAGCCGCGCTTCGCGGGCGACGAACGCATCGCCGCCGACCCGACCAACCTCGCGGGCGGCGTGCTCACCGTGCGCCACGCGCTGCGCAAGCTGTTCCTGGTCAGCGACAACGCCGCCTACAACCACTGCGTCGACCTCGTCGGCCAGGACGGCCTCAACCGCGCCATGCACGACGCCGGCCTGCGGTCCGTGCGGCTCTGGCACCGGCTCAGCGAGAGCCGCACGCTGGCCGAGAACGCCGTCACGCGCACCGTGCGCGTGGGCGACACCGAGTTCGCCGCTCGCGATGCGGCGGCGAAGCTGTCGAACGACGGTTTCGCCGAGCTCGACGTCGGCGAGGCGCGCATGGCCGGCGGCAAGCGCATCGACGGCGCGATGTCGTTCGCCGAGAAGAACGCCATCACGATCGACGATCTGCAGGACCTGCTCATCGAGGTCGTGCGAGCCGAGATCGACACCGGCAAGCGCGGCTTCCCGGGGCTCACCACCGAGCAGCGCGCGTTCCTGGTGCAAGCACTCGGCGAGTTCCCGAGCGAGTCGGCGAACCCGAAGTTCGACGGCAAGGAAGTGCCCGACCACCACTGCAAGTTCGTGCTGCGCGGGGCTGGCGAGGTGGTGCCGCGCCCGCACCTGCGGGTGTTCGACAAGATCGGCCGCGCCTACGGCTTCTCGATCGAGAACGCGTGGGTCGAGGACACCCGCACGGGCCGCGGGTTCTTCCTCACGATCGTGCTCTACACCAACCCGGACGGCGTGCTGAACGACGACCGTTACGGCTACGAGGAGATCGCGGACCCCTTCTTCGACGCGGCGGGGCGCGCGATCACCCGCGCGGTGCTGGGGGCGGAACGTCGGTGATGGCGGCCGGTCGCCGGTCGCGTGAAAGCGACGGCCGCCGGCCGCGACGTCGCGCGGTAGAGTGCGCGCCCCCATGAGGTTCCGCCGCGCGTCGCTCGCCGCCCTGCTGCCGATCGTGTTCTGCAACTGGCAGCCGTGGCGCGAAGAAGTTGCCGCGGCGGTCGCGCCGCACGCATCCTGCGCGCAAGACCAGTTCACCACCTCGGAACAGTGCGGTGTCTGCCACGTGTCGGCGCCAGGAGCGAAGGCGATGCTCGGGAAGGACGGCGAGGACGTTTCGCCGTACCACACCTGGCAGGCGACGATGATGGCCAACGCTTTCCGGGATCCCTACTTCCGCGCGCAGCTGCAGAAGGAGACCGCGGCCGCCGGCGAGGCGGTGCAGGAGCTCTGCCTGCGCTGCCATGCGCCGATGCTGCACCACCAGGCGATGCTCGACGGCAAGCCGCCGCCGCGCCTGGCCGACGCCGCCGGCGACCTGTTCGCCGACGACAGCGTGTCGTGCACGGTCTGCCACACGATGGACGGCAAGAACTTCGGCAAGCCCGAGTCGTTCTCGGGCCGGCCGACGTTCGATCGCGAGCGGCGCATCTTCGGCCCGTACCAGAACGTCGCCGTGCGACCGATGCAGAACATGGTGGGCTACACGCCGACGCACGGCCCGCACGTGCTGAAGGCGGGCTTGTGCGGGACGTGCCACACGCTGATGACCGAACATCACGGCACGCCGTTCCCCGAGCAGACGCCGTACTTCGAGTGGCGCAACAGCGAGTTCAGCGACGAACGCGAAGGTGCCGACCCCGCGCACACGCGCACCTGCCAGCAGTGCCACATGCCGCGCAGTGCACCGACGCGCATCGCGCGCAGCCCCATGGGTTCCGACTTCCGCATCCCGGAGCGCCCCGACTACGCCGTGCACGCGTTCGTCGGCGGCAACGCGTTCATGCTCGACATGCTGCGCACGTACCGCGAGGAGCTCGGCGTGAGCGCCGAGCCGGCGCAGTTCGAAATGATGGCGGCGGCGACGCGGCGGCAACTTGCCGAGGACACGGCCTCGCTCACGATCAGCAAGCTGGTGCGCGACGAAGGCGAACTGGTGTTCACGATCGAGGTCGAGAACCACACGGGCCACAAGTTCCCGACCGGCTATCCGGCGCGACGCGCGTGGCTGCACGTCGAGATCGAAGCGGGCGGCAAGGTGGTGTTCGCCAGTGGTGCTTCGGACGGCAGCGGCCGGCTGGTCGGCGTCGCCGACGAGCAGCGCCTGCCGCACGTGCGCACGGTGAAGGCGCCTTCGGACGTCGTCGTCTACGAGATGGTCGCGGCGGATCCCGACGGCGAGCCGACGACCTACCTGACGAAGATGACGCGCCGCCTGAAGGACAACCGCCTGCTGCCACGCGGTTGGCGTGACGACGGGCCGCACGTCGGCGACATCGCGCCGGTCGGCGTCGACGGCGATCGCGACTTCACCGGTGGCGGCGACGCCGTGCTGTTCCGGATCCCGGCGCCCGCCGGGCCGTGCACGGTGCGCGCCCGACTCTGCTACCAGTCGGTGCCGCCGGTCTGGGTCGATGCCCTGCGGCCGGTCGAGGCCGAGGAGGCGAAGCGCTTCGTCGGTTGGTACGACGTCGCCGACAAGAAGCCCGAGACGGTCGCCACCGCGGAGCGCGTCGAGGAATGAACCTGCAGCGCCCCGATCCGTCCGAGTACGCGAGCCCGTTCCAGGCCTACGTCGATCGGGTGCCCGACGGCGACGTGCTCGCAGCTCTCGCGACGCGTGGTGCTGCGACGACGGCGCTGATCGCGTCCCTGCCGCCGGCGATCGGCGGTCACGCCTACGCGCCCGGCAAGTGGACGGTGAAGCAGGTGCTGCAGCACGTCACCGACGGCGAGCGGTTGTTCTGCTACCGCGCGTTGTGCATCGCCCGCGGCGAGACGCTGTCGCTGCCGGCGTTCGACGAGGATCTCTACGCCCGCAACGACGGCAGCGCGTCCCGCCCGCTCGCGGCGATCGGCATCGAGTTCGCGGCGGTGCGACAGGCGACGCTGGCGCTGTTCGCCGGCTTCGATGCTGCGGCGTGGAGTCGCCGGGGCACCGCCAACGGCAAGCCGGCGAGCGTTCACAGCCTGCTCTGGATCCTGGCCGGCCACGAACGGCACCACCTGGCGGTGTTGCGCGAGCGTTACGGCGTCGGCTGACGCGACGTTCCGGCCGCGGACGGAGCGTGCGCTCACTCCGTCGCGACGACACCCGACGCGAACAGCGCCTGCTTGTCGCGCAGCCCGCGCCAACCCTCGGCCAGGACCGCGTGGCCGACCGGCGCGCGAAGCGAGCTGCCCGGACCAGCGCACAGCAGCACGTCCGGCGCGAACTCGCGCATCGCCGCGCGCACGCACGCCGTGAAGTCGAACGTCTCGAGCACCTGCGCGTTCGTGGTGTAGTCGAGCAGCGCGCGTGGATCGGCCGACCACGGCGTGTGCACGTTGCCGAAGCCGTCGATCAGATGGCATTGCGGCATGCCGATCGGCAGGTCGGCGAGCATCGTGGTCGCCTGCTGAGCCGTCGACGCGCACAGCCGCGTGTGGAACGGACCGTGGCCGGCGAGGCGGAACGGGAACTCGCGATCGCCGACGCGCACCTTCGGCAGCCGCGTGAGCAGTTCGCGCACCGCCGCCTCGGTGCCCGCGAGCACGACGTGTCCGCCGAGCAGGATGCTGTAGTCGCAGAACCACTCGTCACCGCGGTCCTGCAGGGCGCGCACGACCGCGTCGACGGCGACGCGCAGCGGCAGGTTGGCTTGCCAGTCGTCGCCGACGGTGGTCATCAGGACCTGCCCGCCCGCGACCTGCTGTTGCAGCGCGGCCATCGTCGCGACCAGCCGCCAGCCGGCCGTCGGATCGAGCGCGCCGGCCGCGGGAAGGGCTGTGTACCAACCGAGCGAGTTGCCGGCGACGGCGACGATCTCGTAGCGCTCGCGCAGTCGTTCGGCGTGCGCCAGTGTGCCGAAGAAGATCAGTTCGGCGGCGTTCTGGCCTTCGAGGTGCAGTCCGGGGCGGAACGTCTCGGCGCCGTCGATCGACGACAAGGTCGGCCGCGACTGTTCCTGGCGCCAGGCGTCGCAGGCGGCGAGTGCTTCGGCGACGGGTCCGGGGCGAAGCGTGCGGGCGAGGAAGCCGAGCTCGTCCTTGCCGTAGGAACCGCGGCCAGGGCAGAGCAGCACGGCGGTGGGTTTGGTCATCGGTCGGTGCGCGGTCGTGGTCGGTGCAGCGAGGATCTCACCGCAGGTCGGCGCACCATGCTTGCAGGGCGTCGGCGACGAGGCGATGGCCTTCTGGCGAGAAGTGGCCATCGTACGGGAGGAAACAGCGTTCGCTCGGCACCGCGGCGAGCGATGCCGTCAGGTCGAGCGCCTCGATGCCCGCGACCTGGCACGCGGCGAGGATGCGCCGCATCGGCAGTTCGGCGTCGAGGCCCGGGATCGGCTTCGCATGGCCGCCACGCACGTCGACGGCGAACGTGGGCGGCACGATCGCCACGTGCAGCGTGGCGCCGACGCCCTTCGCGATCGCGCGGATGGCCGTGAACTCGTCGGCGACTACCTGCCATGCCCGCTGGAACTCGGGCTGCTCCCAGGTCCGCTCGTTCATCTGCGTCACGTCGTCGTGTCGCCAGCGTGGCGACTGCTTCACCAGCGCCTTGTAGAGGCGCGCACCGAGTCGGTAGAGGTGCGACGAACGCAGTCGATGCCGCCAGCCTGGAGCGCTGCCGAGCAGACCGTCGTGGGTCGGCAGGTCCTTGTCGATCATCGCGTCGAGCACGTCGTTGCCCGAGTACGCGACGACCACGATTGCGCGCGGCCGCCAACCTTCCGCCAGCAGCCACTCGAGCTGCATCCGGTACTGGGTCGGACCGTAGGCCGGTTGGGCGCCGTTGACGATGCGCTTGCCCGGCTGCAGGCGCGCGGCCAGCAGGCCGACGAAGTCCTGGGCGTCGTCGACGGCGTAGCCGAACGTGAACGAATCGCCGAGGAACAGCACGTCGACGTCGCCGCGGGGGCGTGGGCCCGGCTGGGTGGTGCGCAGGCCCAGATCGTCCGTGCACACGCGCCACACCGTTTCGCCGGCGTCCGCCGTCACGTCGGCGTTCGGCAACACGGCGGTCATCGGCTTCGCCGGGTGCTTGGTGAAGATCGGCATCCAGCTGATGCGTTGCGGCAGCAGCACGCGCACGGCGATCTCGGCGACGACCAGGCTCGCGATGACGGCGACGAGCACCAGCGCCGATCGCGCGAGCAGCCGGCGGCCCCTCGCCGTGCCGCGCGCGGAGACCATCACCGCACCCGTTCTTCGCAGAGGGCCATCGCTGCCTGCTCGATGTCGGGCTCTTGCACGAGCACGAGGTTGGCGGCGGCGGCGAGCGGCACGTACGAATCGACGGCGGCGACGCGACGCAGGGCACAGCCCGCGAGCTCCGGATCCTCGGCGAGCCGCGCCAGGATCAACGGGCTCGGTCCGCCGGCGGTCGCGCGACACTCGTCGACCACGAGGCAGCGTCCCGTCGCCTTGACGTGTTCGGCGATCTGGGCGTAGGGAAGCGGGGCCAGCCAGCGCAGGTCGAAGACGCGTGCCTTGATGCCGCGTTCGCGCAGTCGCTTCTGCACCCGCAGGCTCATCCACAGACCGTTGCCGAACGTGACGATCGTCAGCTCGTCGTCGTCGCCCGCTTCGTAGACACGGCCCTCGCCGAGCGGCAGGAGTTCGGCCGGCGGCGGATACGCGAACTGCCAGGCGCCGTCGTTCGGTGCATGCAGGTCCTTCTGCATGTAGAGCGCGATCGGTTCGAGGCACAAGCTGACCTTGCCGTGCAGGTCGGCTGCTGCCGCCATCGTGCGCAGCATCGTCACCGCTTCGTCGGCGCGCGCCGGCACACCGACGATCAGCCCCGGGATGTCGAGCAGGGCACCGACCGAGTTGTCGTTGTGGAAGTGGCCGCCGAAGCCCTTCTGGTAGGCGAGGCCGGCGATGCGCACGACCATCGGGTTCTGGTAGGTCGGTGCGCTGCCGGGCTGATCGCGGTGCGCGCGGCCGCAGCTGAAGAACTGCAGCGACGCTGCTTCGCCGCGGATCTGGTCGAGCGCGTTGTGGATGTAGGCGAGGTACTGGATCTCCGGGAACGGCAGGCAACCGGCCTGGCCCATGCCCTGCGCGAGCCCGAGGATCGTCGTCTCGTCGAGGATCGTGTTGAACACGCGGCCGCCGCCGAACGTCTTCTGCAGGCCGGTCGTGGCGTGGTACACGCCGCCCTTCTTGGCGACGTCCTCGCCGAACAGGAAGGCGTTCGGATACGCGGTGAACAGATCGGTCAACGCCTGCGGGATGCGGTACGCGAGGTGGCGCGGTCGGGTGTCGTGCTCGGGCAGCTTGCCGTCGAAGGCGCGCAGGCGAGCCGCCTCGTCGGCGACGCGGACCTTCAGTTCGCGTGTCGTTGGCAGCTGCAGCGGCGCCGTGATCTCCTCGACGCTCGTCAGCTTGCGGCGGCGCCCGGCTTCCTCGGCCGCGGCCCGCAACCGCCGGTCGGTGTCGGCGTACATCGCGAGGATCTGCTCGCGCGACAAGGCGCCGCTGCGCAGCAGCAGGTCGGCGAACGCGAGCAACGGGTCGCGCCGTTCGTTGGCTTCGATCGCCTCGAGCGGCAGGTAGTTGGCCTCGACGTCGCTGCCGGCGTGGCCCATCAGCCGCACGGTCTTGGTGTGCACGAACGCGGGGCGCCGCTGCGTGCGCACGTATTCGATCGCCGCCGCGGCGACGTCGTGAACGCCCGGGAAGTCCTGGCTGTCGGCGGCGAAGTACCGGATGCCGGGCCGGTCCTGCATCATGCGCGCGACGAAGGTGTCGGGCGTGCGGACCGAGATGCCGATGCCGTTGTCCTCGCAGGCGAACAGGATCGGGCACGGCTGGGCATGCAGCGTCGCCGCGGCGGCGGCATGGAAGCCCGCCTGCGCCGTGGCGTGGTTGAGCGACGCGTCGCCGAAGCTGCAGTAGACGATGCTGTCGTACGGCACGTTGCCCGACGTCGGCAGCGCGAGCCGTTCCATGCGCTGCATCGCCATCGCGAAGCCCACGGCCTTCGGCAGGTGGCTCGCGATCGTGCTCGTCTGCGGCGGCACGTGCAGCGTCGGCGAACCCAGCACTTTGTGCCGGCCGCCGCTGACCGGGTCCTCGGCCGAGGCGGTGAACGACAGCATCGCGTCGAAGAACGGCGTCTCGCCGCGGCCCTGCCGGGCGCGTGCCGCGAGGAACGCGCCGCTGCGGTAGTGCAGGAACGCGGTGTCCGTCGGGCGCAGCAGCGCGGCGAGGATCGCGTTCGCCTCGTGGCCGCTGCTGCCGATCGTGTAGTAGGTGAGGCCCTTGTCCTTCAGTTCGCGCGACAGGAGGTCCTGCAGGCGCGACTGGATCGCCGATTCGAAGATCGCGACGGCCTCACGGCGCGTCATCGTGGCCGGCGGGGCGATCGGCAGGTCGAGCGGGCCGGTGCGGTCGGGATCCGGCCCCGGGTGGGTCTTCAGGAACGCCAGCAGGCGCTCGGTGACGGGACCTTCGCGGCGGAGGGACATGCGGGGGCGCGGAGCATAGCGACCGCCGGGGCCTGCTGGTCAGGCCACGTTCACCGTCCAGACGCGCAGGAACAGGCGGGCGTTGGCCGGGTCCACGCCCTCGGGGGCCACCGGGTAGACCAGGCTGGCGCCCTGCGTCACGGGATCCCAACGTCCGGTCTTCGGGTTCAAGTTCGAGGGCTCGGCGCCGTCGAAGTCGATCACGTTTCCGTCAACGGGCAATGGGAAGGGCACTGCGACGACGTGCGCGTGCAACGCCGCCGCCTGCTGCTGCTGGTTCGCGAACTGCTCGACGCGCTTGTCGGTGTCGGCGTCGACCAGCGCCGTCTGGATCTCCACGTCCGCCGGTGCGGTCACCGGTTCGTACATACCCGTGTCGTTGGTGTAGAGCGTGTAGTCGATGTCGATGAGGGTCACGGAAACTCCAGGCTTGAGGGAATCGGCTGGCCGAGGCTGCGGTCGTCGCGCAATGCGGTGGCGAGCAGTCGGCCGAAATCGGCCGCCAGTTCGGGCAGGGTGAGTGCGCGGAAGTGGTGGTCGAGCACCGCGAGCACGGTCGCACTCGCGGCATGCGCGCGGCGCAGGTTGCGGCAATCGTAGTCGGTGGACGTGCGGGTACGTCGGTTCCAGAAGGTGGCTGCGAAGAACTGCGCGCTGCAGACCAGCGCCGGCAGCGTCGCGCGCCAGAAGTCCGCATGGAGCCCGAGCCTCACGAAGTACAGCGCGCCCTCGGGCCAGCAGAAGTGGTTGGCGCTGTCGGGGACGCCGTGGCCGAACAGCGGGTGGTCCTTCGTCACGCCGACGAGAGCGCCCATGCCGATCTCGCCGGTCACGTAGGAGCAGAACGTCTGTTCGAAGTCGCGGACGGCGAACGGCGCCCCCACGGCCGGCGGGGGAAATGCGGCTTCGATCGCTGCGCGCAGACGCGCCTCGACCTGGACCGCGGCGCGCCGGTGTCGCTCGTCTTCCGCGGTCGGCGGTGCGAACTCGCGTCCGAACACCGCATACGAGGCGCGGCGCAGGACGCGGGAGTGGAGGAAGGCCGTGCAGGTCTCGATCGCCGCCGCCAGTTCGCCGAGGCCTCGTTCCTTCAGGATCTCGGGATCGGTCGCTTCGTCGATCGTGCACATCGACAGCGCCTGCTTCTCGAGCACGGCGCCCAGGTTCGCGTCGAGGATCCGTTGCCGTCGCTCCGCGAACCAATGCGTGGCACTGGTCGCACTCGTCACTGGCGCTGAGGCGTCATTCATTGCGCATCGCTGTTCGCGCAGCGGAACCCGACGACGTACTGGTAGTGCATGTCGGTCGAAGGAAGGATGGAGATGGTGCCGAGGTCGCGCCGAGGTTCTTGGGCCAGCGAGGACCAGTGCAGGCCGCCGGCGATGCGCGAGCGGGGATTGACGAACAACTTCCCGTCGTGGCGGTCGATGGCGTAGGACTCTAGCCACTCGCTGACGTTGCCCAGCATCTCGTAGAGGCCCTCCGGGGTCCGGCTCGCCGGCGAGGCGTCGACGTCGGTCGTGTGCTGCAGCCAGGCGTCGTGTCGTTCCTCCCGCGTCAGTGGAGTCGGTGCCGTCACGAGGCAGTTGCCGAAGATGCCCTCGCCGAGCCACGGGTACCGCCGCGGATTCGGACCAGCCCCGCGCGCGGCGATGGCCCACTCCGGATAGCTCGGCAGGCGCTTGCCGGCCCATTCGGCGTAGGCAGCCGCGTCAGGCCAGCTGACGCCGGCAATCGGCCGCCGATCGTGCTCGGGCGAGCGGACCCGTTCCCAGTAAGGAGGCGGTTTGCGATTCGTGGCCGTCAGGAATGCGCGGTACTGCGCGACGGTGACCTCGCAGGTGTCGATCCAGAAGGGCGCCACCGCCGCCACCCTTCCCTCGAGGAAACCGACTGCTCCTTCGATCGGGAGGTGAAGGTTGCCGCCGGCGATGCGCACCATGCCGGCGCGCCGATCGGCGACCGGCCAGATCGGGAACGTGAAGGCGTGGCTCTCGCAATCGTCGAGCGTCCGTACGAACACCCGCTCGTCGCTGTCGATGCGCACGAGGAAGCGGTAGTAGCCCGGGTCGAGCCGGATGTTCTTGCGCGGCGCGGTCCCGATGGGCTGTTCGGCGCCCGGCATGCCTCGCGCGTCGATCGGCACGCAGGCGAGCGTCGCCGCGAGCGGCTGGCCACGCTCGTCCACGACGTCGATGGCGACGCGGGCCGCGAGGATGTCCGCGGGTACGGCCTCGGTCATCCGGGGCTGTTCCGGGAAGATCCCGCGGGCCCGATTCTGGATCGACAGCGCCTCCACGGCCGGGAGGCGTCGCGGCTCCAGCAGTCCCGGGTCCGCCATGGACGCGGTCAAGACGCCCATGCGACGAACGAGCTCGTCGGCGTAGCTGCTCAGCCGTTGTCGCGCGTCGGCGATCTGCTCGTTCGCCGCGACGGAGCGCAGCAGGAGCCAGCGAGTGGCGAGATCGTCGACGGCGACGTGGTCGAGATCGGCGTAGGCGAGCACTTCGCGCGCCGCTTGCTCCGCGGCCGTTCGGGCACGGCGTGCCGCCAGCCAGTCGTTCACCTGCAGCGCAGCGAACGCCGTCGCCGCGACGACGGCGACCAGCACCAGCGCGCGCCGATGGCGGTGCAGCGTGTGCAGCAGCCGTTGCGACCACGAGGGCGGCTTCTGGGTGATCGCTTCGTGACCGAGGAACCGGCGCAGGTCGTCGCGCAAGGCGCCAGCACTCGCGTAGCGGTCGTTGCGATCGCGGGCGATCGCCGCCATGCAGATCGTCTCGAGATCCCGCGGCACGTTGCGGTTGCGCAACCGGACGGCCGGGGGTTCGTGCTTGCGGATCTTCTCGAAGACCTCGTGCGCCGTCTTGCCTTCGTACGGGCGCGTCAGCGTCAGCAGCTCGTACATCACGACGCCGAGCGAGTAGATGTCGGTGCGGTGGTCGATCGGCGTGTTGGCGACACGAGCCTGCTCGGGGCTCATGTAGTGCCACGTGCCCGGGATCACGCCTTGGTCGGTGAGTTCGCCGAAGCGGACGTCGCGCGCGATGCCGAAGTCCACGACGAGCAGGCGGGCGTCCTGGTCGAGCAGCAGGTTCGACGGCTTGATGTCGCGGTGCACGATCCCCTTGCCGTGCGCGGCGTGCAGGGCATCGGCGGCTTCGGCGACGATCCGCGCCACCGCCGCGAACCACGCGCCGGTGCCGAACTGCGGCAGCAGCGGCTGCGGGTCGTTCGGCTTCTGCGCGCGCTGTACGCGGATCTCGACATCGAGGCCATGGCCGGCGACGAGCTCCATCGCGAACCAGTGCGTGTCGCCGCTGCTGCCATCGGCGATCACGGGCACGATGTGCGGGTGGCGGACGCCGGCGATCGCCTTCGGCTCGCGATGGAAGCGCTCCACGACGTGGGCCGGGGTCCCCGGGCCTGCGGTCATCACCTTGACCGCGACGTCGCGGTCGAGGGTCGCCTGCCGCGCCCGCCAGACCACGCCCGAACCACCGCTGCCGATCGGCGCCAGCAGTTCGAACCCGCCGAGCTGGCCGCCCGCGATCGGGTTGCTGTCGCCGTGCGGCGCCAGGAAGTCATCGGCGGGTTCGTTCGCCAGCATCTCGCGCAGCTCGGCGAGCATGCCGGCATCACCGCGACAGGCTTCCACCAGGATGCGTTCGCGCCGTTCGGGATCGGGTTCGGCGATCGCCGCGTCGAAGGCTGCGCGCAGCTGCTGGAAGCGAGTCATGGCTCGAGCCGCTTGCGCAACCAGGCTCGCGCGAAGCGCCAGTGCTGGTTGCCCTTCGATTCGGAGATGCCGAGCAGGCGGCAGACTTCGGGGTTGCTGTGGCTGCCGAAGAACCGCAGCGACACATACTCGGCGAGTTCGGCGTCGAGCACCTCGAGTTCCGCGAGTGCGGCGTGGGTCTCGGCGAGGTCACCGCCGCTGCGCGCCTCGAGATGCTCGACCACGCTGTCGAGCGGCTCGGTGACCACGTTGCCCCCGCGCTTCATGGCCGCCTTCTGCTTCTTGTGGTCGAGCAGGATGTAGCGCATCGCCGTTGCCGCCCAGCGGACGAAGTGCTGCTGGTCGCTCCAGGAACGCGGCTTGCCGCCGAAGAACCGCAGCACGAGCTCGTTGACCAGGGCGGTCGGGTGCATGGTGTGCCCCGCCTCGCCGCGCGCGATGCGTCCGGCGATCAGCCGCAGTTCGGCCGACAACGCCGCGAACAACGGCCCGCAGTTGCCTGCCGCCGCGGCGCGAGCGAACTCGGATGGGTCGACTGGCTGTGCCGTCATCGGGGACGCGGGGGCGGCAGTGTAGCTCCCAAGCACAAGGCCGCGTCGGAGCAGGGAGAGCGACGAGGAGTTCACGGGCACCGCTTGGCGACGAAAACCGGGGAGGCGGCTGGTCCCTCGCGGGGCCAGCCACCTCCCAGAACTCTCGCCTCTTCCGCTTGGCTCCTGACGCGACGCAGGGCGTCGGCCAGGAATGATCGGTCGGTACGCGAGCACGTGGCCCGCCACTCGGAGAGCGACGTTCCGGCCCGTGGCTGACGGAAAATCTGGCTCGGCTGCGACTTTTCTTTCGCGCCGTCGCGCCGTCGCGCCGTCGGGGGGGGGCGTGCCCCCGAGGTGGAGCCTTCGCCCTGCTGCCGCCGCGGACTCGCTTTCGCTACGGCTGCAGCAAGATCAGGTTGCCGCGTGGCAGATGGTAGGGCGGCACGTGGCTCTGCCCGAGCAGCGGGATCGCGATGCCTTGCCCGTAGAACTCGAGTCCCGCGAGCGACGGCACGTTGGGGATCGGCACCGTCAGCGTGCTCTGGAAGACGACCTGCACCGGCAGGAAGACAGCCGAAGCCGGGTCGCCGTAGAAGCGGACCGGCTCCTGGGTGGTGACTGGGCGTGCCTCGCTGTTCGCGATCGCCCAGACGAGGCCGATCCCGAACGGCAGGTCGGCGGTCAGCACGAGGTTGGTGCCGACCGACGGTGTCGCGGGGCCGATCGTGGTCGAGCCGAGGAAGGCGTTCGGTGCCGGCACTTGTTCGCTGGCGAAGCCGGTGAAGGAACTGGCCGTGCGGAAGCAGCCCTGCAGCGTCACCGGCGCCAGGAACGACGCGCTGCTGACCGGCGTGTTCGCCAGTTCGCAGCTGCGCACGACCACCGGTGACCGCGCACTGGCGGGCACGACGAGGCTGCAGTTCGCGAAGCGGTTCCACAGCAGGTTCGGCAGGGCGCCGTCGACGTCGATCGTGACGGTGCCGTTCTGGTAGCGGTTGTTCTGCTGCCAGAAGCGCGGGCTCGTCAGGTTGCCGGTGATCACGACGTCGCCGTCGAAGACCATCTCGCTGCCGTGCACGTCGAACTGCGCCGTGCGCGGGTGCACGTAGAACGCCCGCTGGCCCGGCCCGGCGACGAAGTCGCTGTGGTGGTGGTGCACCATCGTCAGGCCGACGGCGTTGCCCTGCACGTCGAGCACGTCGCCGCTGCACTCGGCGTGGCAGTGCACGATGCGGAACATGAACTGGTTGGTGCTGCCCGCCGTGCGCACCTTGCGCGCCAGCGTCTGGCCGTTGTGGAACTCGCTGCGGAACAGGTTGAACATCGACATGTTCGCCCCCGCGCCCGACTCGTCGACGTGGCAGCCGACGGCGACGCCGTCGAAGTGCACGCGTTCGGCCTCGATCATCACCATGCCGCCGGCGGTCGCGTCGTCGATGCGGAACGCGAGCGGCATGTTGGTGAACTCGCAGTGCTCGAGCATCACCATCGACTCGTCGCTGCCGGTCCCGTGCGCGCGCACGCCGGCCACCGTCTGCCCGTCGAACTCGCAGTGCATGACCTCGGCCATGTGCGCGCTCGGCGACATCGGGTGCGGCATCCGGGCGTCGACGCCGACCTGCCCGCCGACGATGCGGAGATCGTGCAGGCCGATGTTGTAGGTGCGCAGCGTGAACACGCGCGGGTGGCCGCCGCCGGCGATCACGGGTCGCGGCGAGCCGGCCATCGCCAGGCCGACGATCTCGGCGTGATGGTGCACTCCGGGCGGACCCAGCACGTCGCTCAGCGGCCCCTGCAAGGTGATCGTCGGCGTGATCGCCGCGTCGATCGTGATCGCGTCGAGCATCGGCGGCGTGCCGGTGACGCGCGCCTGTTCGGCCGGCGACAACGACGACATCGGCAGTGTTCCGTTCAGCAGCCGGATCGCTTCGTCGAGCGACAGCTTCGAATCGCCGACGGCACCGTGCGAGAGGGGATCGTCGACGGACGCGGTTGCGGCCGGCCCTTGCGGGAGAAGGAAAACGACAGCGAGGAACGAGAGCATGGAATCGGCGGGGCGGCCGGACCCGAGCAGGCTACCTCGTCCACCGGGCTCGGGAAGGCCCGGCGACGGGGTGGCTCGTTTGCCATCGGTGTGCGATCCTGCTGCGGCCCTCGCCGGCGCCGCGCAGCGCGCCTCCATCGCTCCCATGCCACGGTTTCCGTTCCTGCTCGTCGCGGCGGTCGCGTCGTCGTCGCTGCCTGCCCAGGGTTACCAGTGTTCGATGCTCGCGAACCTCGACCAGCACGCTCCCTACAGCGGCATGTGGGGCTACGTCGCGCCCAACGGCAAGGAGTACGCGCTGCTCGGCACGACGACCGGCATTGCCGTGATCGACTGCACGAACGGCTCGTCACCGGTCGAGCGCGGCTACTTCCCGTGGGCGACCTCGACGTGGCGTGAAGTGCGCACCTACGGCACCTACGCCTACGTGACGACCGAGGCGGCGGCGGGCTTCAAGGTGATCGACCTCACCAATCCCGATGCGCCGGTCGACCTCGGCATCGTCGGCGCCGCGAACCACGGCAACACGCACGCGATCGGCGTCGATCTGGGCACCGGACGCGTCTACCTCACGGGTACCAACAACGGCCTCGCGGTCTACGACGCGGCGGCGAACCCGGCGGCGCCGGTGTTCGTCGGCTTCGCCGCGCCTTCGGGCAACAGCAACTACTTCCACGACATCGCGGTCGAGAACGGCATCGGCTACGGCGCGATGATCTACGCCGGCCTGTTCCGCCTCCTCGACGTCACGACCTGGCCGCCGACGGTGCTCAGCAGCGTCACCACGCCGTCGGCGTTCACGCACAACGCGTGGCCGACCGCCAATGGAGCGATCACCGTCACGACCGACGAACGCGACGGCAGCCTGCTCCGGTTCTACGACACCACGAACAAGCAAGCACCGGTGCCGATCAGCCAGATGACGATGTTCGGCAACTCGGTGCCGCACAACGCCTACATCCTCGGCAACCGCGCGCACGTCGCCTGGTACACCGAGGGTTACCAGTGCGTCGACTTCAGCGACCCGAGCAAGCCGGTCGTGGTCGCGTCGTACGACACGTGGCCGGGCGCGTCGGGCGGATTCAACGGCGCCTGGGGGTGCTTCCCGTACCTGCCGTCGGGCAACGTCTACATCTCCGACCGCGCGACCGGTCTCTACGTGCTGCGTCCGCACCTCACGGACCTCGCGATCACGCATACCGCGCTGTCGAACACGCTGAACGAAGAGGGTCCCTACACCGTCGTCGCCGACGTCGCGAGCAGCCATGCGATCTCGTCGGTCACGCTGCGTTGGCGTGAGGTCGGCGGCGCGTTCCAGGCCGTGGCGATGACGCCGACGGCCGTGCCCGGCCAGTGGTCCGGAGCGATCCCGGGCCAGGACGCCTTCCGCACGATCGAGTACCACATCGACGCGATCGACGCGCAGGCCGCACGCCGCAACCCGGCGACCGGCGAACATCGCTTCGCGATCGGCAGCAAGGTCACGCGCTGGTTCGACGACTTCGAGGGTGCGTCGAACTGGACCAGCGGCGGCACTGCGAGCGACTGGCAGCTCGGCCCGCCGGCGGGCCGCGCCGGCTTCTCGTCAGCCATGGGCTGGCAGGATCCGCTGCACGCGACCTCGGGCAACAACGTGCGCGGCAACGACCTCGGCGGCGCGAGCTTCAACGGCGCCTACGCGAACAGCCAGAACAGCTTCCTCGAGTCGGCGTCGATCCCGACCAACGGCGTGCAGGGCTTGCGACTGCGCTTCCGCCGGTTCCTGTCGCTGGTGGCCAGTGACACCGCGCGCCTGCGCGTCAATGGCACGCTGGTGTGGAGCACGAGTGCCGCGCTCTACGACACGTCGTGGCAGTGGATCGAGCACGACATCTCGGCGATCACGAACGCGGCGGCCAACGTGGTGATCCGCTTCGAACTGCAGACGACGAGCACCAACGCTGCGGGGGGCTGGCAGATCGACGACGTCGAACTGTGCACGCTGCACGACGCCGCGCCGACGCTGGTCTACGGAACCGGGACGCCGGGCACCGGGGGCCTGGTGCCAGCGCTGGCGACGTCGGCGCCCGCAGTTCTCGGCACGACGATCAACGTGCTCGGTTCGTCGATGCTCGGCAGCAGCCCGGCCGTGCTCGGGCTCGGCGTGGCCGCGGCCGACTTCCCGGCCTTCGGCGTGCAGATCCTGGTCGACCCGACCGGCGCAGCGTTGCTCCAAACGACGACGCTGGCGAACGGCACCGCGGTCTGGCCGTTCACGCTGCCGCCGACGCCGACGCTCGACGGCATCTACCTCTACGCGCAGGCGCTCGTGCTCGACGCCGGATCGCCGGGTGGGCTGGTGTCGGCGTCCGCGGGGCTGCGCTTCCGCACCTGCCTGTCGGCGCCGTGAGGCCGAGATGGCGATCGGCGTCGCACTGCTCGGGTTGTTGGTCGCCGGCGGCGAGCCGCCGCCCACGGCCGTCCACGCGTTGGCGTTCGTCAACGACCCGTTGTCGCACGGCGTTCTCGGCGACGCTCTGTTGTCGCTCGACGAGGCGATCCGCCTGCACAACGGCACGCTGCTGAGCGCGCAGCTGTCGCCGGGCGAACTGGCGCAGTTGAGCCTGATCCCAGGCACCGGCGCGACCACGTTCGTGTCGTGGATCGACATCGACGGCACCAACACGCCCGTGATCACGGTCGAGCAGGATCTGACGCCGATCGCGAACACGACCTGGGGTCTCTTGATCAAGGGCTTCGGCGACCTGCCGGTGATCGACTTCTCGGCGCCGGGGCTGCAGCACGGTCTGCGCGCGCCGACCAACGCGCTGGTGCTACAGGACCTGGTGCTGTCGGGCGGCGTCTACGGCGTCGACGTCACGCAGACCGACGTCACCGGGCAGCCCGGGGTCGTGCTGTCGAACGTCCGCTTCGAGAACCACGCGCAGTTCGGCTTGCGGGTCAACGCGCTGACGGCGGGAGGGACAGGGCGGGTGATCCTCGAGCGTTGCCGATTCGACAACGTGCACACGGCAGTCGAGACCGACGAGTCAGGAGGCAGCCGCATCTCGATCTTCGAGGCGCACGAGGTCGACGTCGCCGGCGCGTCGTTCGGCATCACCGCCAAGCTCGGTGCGGGCGGATCGACGCGCTACACGTTCGATCGCGTGACGATCGACGCGGTGACCGCGGGCATCCGCATCCAGCGTGTGCCGACCGCGAATCGCCCGGCCTACGTCGAGGGCTCGTTCGTGCGCGTGCGCGCGCTCGACGCCGTGGACATCGATTGCCACGGTGTCGGGGCCACCTGGCTGCAGTTGCACCTGTGGAACGTGCGCACGACGGGCGGCGGCGGCGCGATGATCGTCGGCCCCGGGGCCGTGTTCGGGGACATCACCGAAGTCGTGGTCGAGGGCAACTTCGGCGTCTCGAGCGACGGTGGTCCGGCGCCGATCACGATGCACAACCTGCGCTTTCGCAACAGCTACGCCGCAGTCAGTCCGTTCGCGGGGCAGACGATGACGATGCGCGAGAGTCGCTTCGATGGCGGTGGGCTGCTCGTCCTGGGATCCGCGCCGTTGTTCGCGAGTGATTGCTGCTTCGTCGGCGCGACGCTCTCGGCGGGCCCCTCGTCGCCGATGCTGCTGACGAACTGCTACGCGCCGGTGCTCGGTCCGTCGGTGACGTCCTGGTCGCCGTCGCCGGTCGAGCACCTCGGCAGCATGTCGATCACGCCCGAGAACGTCGCGCTCGGCGCGTCGGTCACGTTCGTCGCCGATCTGCCGCCGGGGCTGGTCGGCTACTTCGCGCTCGGCTTCACCGACCCGACGCCGACCGAACTGCAGCCGGGGCTGTGGGCCTACGTCGACCTGACGCAGTTCGCGTTCGCGCCGGGCAGCTACCAGCTGCAGCAGTCGTTCACCTGGAACACGCCGGCGTCGATCGTGTTCCTCGGGACCGACCTCACCGTGCAGATGGTCGTGCTGCCGGGCACCGTGCCGTCGGCGCCGTGGGCGCAACTGCCGCCGGGCCGCCGCTTCGTGCTGCAGTAGCGAAGCCGAAGCGCGCTGCGCGTCGATAGGATCCGGCATCGCGATGCCCTCGACCCAACGCCGCCTGCTGCGTCGCGTCGCCCTCGTGCCGCTCGCCGTGCTCGTTGCACTGCTGCTCGCCGAGCTCGCGCTGCGGGTCTGGACGGCCGTCGCCAACCCGCAGATCTACGCGCTCGACGACGAGCTGGGCTGGCGGCATGCGCGCGGGATCGATCGCTGGCTCGACGACCCGAACGGGCGGCGGGTGCGCTTCGCGACCGACGAACGTGGTCTGCGCGTGGCGCCGCACGCCGCGACCCGCGGCCCGAGCACGCGGCGGGTGCTGGTCGCCGGCGACTCGTTCACGCAGGGATCGCAGGTCGAGGCCGACGAAGTGTTCACGACGCGTCTGGAGCGCGTTCTCGGCGACGCCGAAGTGTGGAACGCCGGCGTCGGCGGCTACTCGACGCTGCAGGAACTGCGCGCTCTCGGGCCGCAGATGCGCGACTTGCGCCCCGACCTCGTCGTGCTGGTCGTGTTCGAGAACGACTTCCAGGACAACCTGATGTCGTACTACAGCTTCCTCGGGCCACGGCCGCACGTGCGTGTTCGTGGCAGCGAGGTCGTGGTCGTCGACCAGCCCGACACGAGGCCGTTCGAGCGGTGCCTGCTGCCGGTGCCGGGGGCGCTGTGGTGGTACGAACACTCGGCGCTCTACCGCTCGCTGCACAAGAACCTGTTCCTGCCGCAGCGCAGCACGGCCCTCGACCTCGAAGAACGCCGGGAGCGCGCGACGTTGTCGTTGGCGGATCAGCGCACGGCGATGCGCTGGCTGCTGGCGCGCGTGACGGAGACGGTGCGCGCCGCCGACGCGGAACTGCTGCTGGTGGCGATGCCGGAACGGGAGTCGGTCGAGGCAGGGGCGGCGCCGTCGCACGAGTGGCTCGCTGGCGAGGCGGCTGCCTTGCGGGTGCCGTTCGTGTCGTTGCTCGCGCCGCTGGTCGCCGCGACTCCGGGGCGCGCTTACTTCGCCGCCGAGGACGACATCCATCTGACCGCGGTCGGGCACGAGTGCGTCGCCGCGGCCTTGCGCGAGCCGGTGGCTGCGGCGCTGCGGCGGGGCGGCTGAGGCTGGCTGCGGCCTCCGGCGGCGTTGCGGCGGCTCGCCGCCTGGGGCGACGTTGGAACGTGCTGTAGGCCAGCGGCTTGGGGTGTCGCATGCAAAATGGCGATGAAGTCGCCATAATGCGCCCAAAATTGGCGACTCTAGGGAGATTCTTCGTTCCCCCAGCGGGCTCGTTCCTGCTCTTCGGTCCACGCGGCACCGGCAAGTCGACGTGGATCCAGGCTGCGTTCCCCGGCGCGGTGCGTGTCGATCTGCTCGATCCGGCGGCGCAGCGCCACTACGGCGCGCATCCCGAACGCCTGCGCGAACTGGTCGCAGCGCACCCGGGGGTTGCGACCTACGTCGTCGACGAGGTGCAGCGGGTCCCGGCAGTGCTCGACGTCGTGCACGGACTGCTCGAGGCGCGTCCCGATCTCCGGTTCGTGCTGACCGGCTCGAGCGCGCGCAAGTTGCGCCGCGCCGGGGTCAACCTGATGGCGGGGCGGGCCGTGCAACGCGCGATGCACCCGTTCATGGCGGCCGAGCTCGGAGCGGCCTTCGACCTCGAGCGGGCGCTGCAGCAAGGACTCGTTCCGCTGGTGTGGAATGCGGCAGATCCCGCCGATGCCCTGCGCAGCTATCTCGCTCTCTACGTGCGCGAGGAAGTGCAGCAAGAGGGGCTCGTGCGCGATGTCGGCGCCTTCGCACGCTTCCTCGAGGCGGTCGGATTGACGCATGGGGCGCCGCAGAACCTGTCGTCGATCGCGGCCGAGTGCCAGGTGAGTCGCAAGACCGTCGAGGGCTACCTTGGGATCCTGCACGACCTCATGTTGTGCTTCTCGCTGCCGGTGTTCCGCAAGCGTGCGCAACGTCGGGTGACGGCGCATCCCAAGCTCTATTGGTTCGACACGGGGGTGTTCGTTGCATCGCGCCCGCGCGGGCCCCTGGATCGACCCGCCGAAATCGGCGGTGCTGCGCTGGAAGGACTGGTGGCGCAGCATCTGCGCGCCTGGATCGACTACGGCCAGCGCGACCTGCAGATGCACTTCTGGCGAACGCCCGGCGGCAACGAGGTCGACTTCGTTCTGTACGGCGGCGGCGGGTTCTTCGCCATCGAGGTCAAGAGCGGTGACCGGGTGCGCGGCGACGACCTGAAGGCACTGCGAGCGTTCGGCGAGGACTACCCCGAGGCCGAGCGGGTGCTGCTCTACCGCGGCACGGAGTCGTTGGTGATCGACGGGGTCTGCTGCGTGCCGGTCGAGTCGTTCCTTCGGCAGCTGCATCCCGCGCGCGAGCTGCCGTTCGTTGCGTGACGGCGTCGGCGCCGCGGCTGGTGTCCTCGCGACCCTGCCAACCCGGCCACCCGTCAGCGGTGGCCTGGCCACTCCAGCATTCCCTCTTGACGTCCGGGGGCCTTATGAGTGTTGGGCCGCCCAACCTTCGCGAATGATGCCGTCCTCACGGTCGAGCACACCTGCTACGTCGTCCGCGGAGAAGTAGGCGACGCTCAGGGCAGCATACTGCCCAGGATGCTCAGCAACCTGACGCATGATCGCAAGCGCATCCTCCACGGTGGCCGCCTGACCAGCTACGAGCCGCTCTGCCAGAGGCTTGATGATGGGGACAAGCGGGTGGCGAAGTTGGTTAAAGACAGCGTTGAGAAGGTCCCGTCGCAGAGCAACTGGCGCAGAGATACCGCGCGCAGGCCGAACGATCTCGTCAACCAGCGTGAACCCAGCATTGGGTGACAATCGGCATCCCTCCTGGATCAGCTGCGCCGCCAGATCTCTGTCGGAGAATGGGAACCGACAGTCAATCGCCTCTAGGAACTCCTGCTCAGTGCGCATGGACGGCCCAACGTCTTTGCCCTTGAGCCGCGATCGCCGCTGCGGCGATCGCCGGCTCCAAGGGCTTGTTAGGCATCATCCACGTCCCCGCGCGAAATGGAACACCGGTCAATGCCCAGGTCGTGCAGCCGGTGGAGAAGCTCCTCAAGCGCGCTGATGGGGGCCGATCCGAGGTCCACGATCAATCGCCACTGGCCAGCCTGATCCGAGTCCCACGATAGGTCGTGGACAACCCCGCTTAGCCCATTGTCATCCGGCTTCTGCACCTCTGCGACATCCAGCCATCGAGCGTACCAATCTCCCAACTGCAACATGTCGAACCCAGGCAGACCAAAGGTCACGACCAGCGATTCCCACGAGAACGAATCCACAGACAGATGCATGCCGTCGCAGCTCACCTCAAGGCCCCAGCCGGCAGCGTCAAGGCCAGCAGCGAATCGATAGAGCCTGGGAGAATCTGGGGCCCCGGAAATGGCGTCAACTCGGCAGAGACAGAAAGGCGCAGGATTGGCTCGTCCGCTGGGCTTGACCAGCAGCTCGACGGCTGTCGCGTCAGAGCGGCGCAGCTCAGTAAGACTCGCTATGAAATGATCGACATACTGTTGCCGAGCGCTCGCCGCCTTGTGAAGCAGGATCTCCATCCGCTTGCATGCCTAACTCAACTTCCGGGGAAGTGCAGAACTACCGAACTTCCACGTTCCCCGCAGCCTAACTCCGCGAGCCGCGCCAGCAAGCCCAGGCGCGCTCGTAGTTGAGCCGACCGGTTCAACTCCGGGGATCGTCTCACGCCCTCGACACTGCGAACGCACTCCCTGCGCGCCGCGGGCCGCCGCGCTATGGCACGGACGGCGGGCCGGCGCTCCGATGCGGACGTGAGTGAAACCGTTCCTGCCCGCGATGCCTCGCGCGACACGCCGCTCGCTGCCGAACTGCGCGAGTTCGCCGCGTTCGGCGCGCGCACACTGGTCGGCGAGATGTCGACAGATGGGCAGCGCGTGCCGACGTTCACCAATGAGTTCTGGACCGCGGCGCAGCGCGAGGGGCACAGCCTGCACGAAGTCAGCTACCGCGCGTGCTTCAAGCCGTCGCTGCCGGCGTTCTTCGTCGAACGCCTGAGTCGGCCGGGCGACGTCGTGCTCGATCCGTTCATGGGTCGCGGCACGACCGTGCTCGAAGCGGTGCTGCGCGGGCGCGTCGGCTGGGGCAACGACGTGAACCCGCTGTCGGCGATGCTGGTGGCGCCGCGGCTGTCGCCGCCGCCGTTCGCGGCCATCCGCGCGCGGCTCGACGAACTCGACCTCGCGTACGACGGTGCGGTCGACGAAGACCTGCTGACGTTCTTCCATCCCGACACGCTGCGCGAACTGTACGCCCTGCGCGCGTGGCTGCTGGCGCGCGCCGCGAGCGGCGAACTCGACGCCGCCGACGCGTGGATCCGCATGGTGGCGGTGAACCGGCTGACCGGGCACTCGCCGGGCTTCTTCTCCGTCTACACCATGCCGCCGAACCAGGCGGTCTCGGTCACAGCACAGCGGAAGATCAACGAGAAGCGGAACCAGAGCCCGCCGCGGCGTGACGTGCGCGCGATCGTGGCGAAGAAGTCGCGGGCGCTGCTTGCCGACTGTGCTGGCCTGTGGCGCAGCGGTTGCGGTGGCGCGCGTTCGCTGCTGGCGACCGGACCCGCCAACGACCTGCGCGCCTTCGAGGGCGGCAGCGTGCAGCTCGTCGTCACCTCGCCGCCGTTCCTCGACGTCGTGCAGTACGCCGACGACAACTGGCTGCGCTGCTGGTTCTGCGGCATCGACGCCCAGGCGGTGCCGATCACGATGGCGCGCACGGTGCCGGCGTGGCAGCAGGCGATGCACGAGGTGTTCGTCGAGCTGCGACGCGTGGTACGGCCCGGTGGGTGGATCGCGTTCGAGGTCGGCGAAGTCAAACGCGGCACCGTGAAGCTCGAGGAGGTCGTCGTGCCGGCGGCGGCGGCCGCCGGCCTCGTGCCGGAGCTGGTGATGATCCACGCGCAGGAGTTCACCAAGACCGCCAACTGCTGGGGCATCGGCAACAACCGCGCGGGCACCAACACCAACCGCATCGTCGTGCTGCGGCGCCCGTGACCGGCCCTGGGGTCGCGCGCGGCGGGTGGGGCGAGGCAGCGCTGCTGGCGGCGGTGATCGTGGTCGGCCTGCTCGTCGACCAGTACGTGCGGTGGGGGCAGACGGCCGTCGCCGTCGTCGTGTGGCTGCTGTTCGCGCAGCGCGTGGCGGGCGCCAATCGCGAACATCGCGTCGTGCTCATCGCGTGCCTGCTGTGGGCGACGCTCGGCGAGTGCTTCCTGTCGCTGGTCTGGGGGCTCTACGACTACCGGCTCGGCAACCTGCCGCTGTTCGTGCCGCCCGGCCACGTGCTGTTGTTGCTGCTCGGCATCAACCTCGCCGCGCGCCTCGACGAACGGCTGATCTGGGGCGTGCCGCTGGCGATGGCGCCGTTCGTCGTCTGGCAGGCCGTTGCCGGGATCGACCTGCTCGGCGTGCCGTTGTTCGTGTTGTTGCTGGTCGCGATGTGGCGCGGGCGCTCCCGGCGGCTCTATGCAGTGATGTTCGTGCTGGCGTGGCTGATGGAGATCTACGGCACGGCGCTCGGCAACTGGACGTGGCGATCGTCGGCGCCCTGGCTCGGCTGGCCGATGCGCAACCCGCCGCTCACGGCCGGCGCGTTCTACTGCGTGCTCGACGCGTTGGTCATGACGACTGCGGCTGTGCTGTGTCGTCGGCGGTAACGTCGTGCGGCAATGACGAGAACCTGGCCGTCGTTCGTCCTGCTGCTGTTCGCGGGCGCTTGCGCCACGGCGCCGGCCGTCGACCCGGCGGTCGCCGACGTCGCCAGTCGGGCCGCGGTGTTCCTCGAAGGGTTGCCGGCAGCGCAGCGGGCCAAGGCAGCGCGGACGCTCGACGACGCCGAACGCACGTCGTGGGCGTTCGTGCCCGGCCGCTACGCCGGCGTCGAGTTCGGCGAACTCGACGCCGCCGCGACCGATCGTGCGCACGCGCTGCTGCGGTCGTTGCTGAGCGCGCGCGGCTTCGCGACGACGATGGCCATCGTCCAGCTCGAAGAACTGCTGCGCGCGATCGAGAGCCGCAACGGGCGCGATGCGAGCCACCGCGATCCTGGCCGCTACGCGTTGTTGGTCTGCGGCGAACCGTCGCCGGCGGGCGCGTTCGCGGTGCGCCTGCAAGGGCACCACGTGTCGCTGCACTTCACCTTCTTCGGAGGTTGGCTGGTCGGGGCGACGCCGCACTTCCTCGGCAGCAATCCGCACGAGCAGCGCGAGGGACCGGGCGCTGGCACGCGTGTGCTGGCGGCGGAAGAGGACCTGGCGCGCGAACTGCTCGCTGCGTGCGACGCTGTGCAGCGGGCGCAGGCGGTGGTTGCCGCGACGGCGCCGGCCGACGTGCTGCTGATCCCGGGGCGCGGGCCCGAAGCGTTGGGCGAACGCGTCGGCCTGCCGGCCGCGGCCATGACGCCTGCGCAGCGCGAACTGCTCACCCGGCTGCTCGAGCAGTTCGTGCACCGCTTGCGCGGCGAGTTCGCGGCGCAGGAACTGCAGCGGCTGGCGCCACAGCTCACCGACGTCGTGTTCGCGTGGGCCGGCGGCGTCGAGCGGGGCCAGGGCCACTACTGGCGGCTGCAGGGGCGCACGTTTGCCCTCGAGTACGACAACACGCAGAACGACGCCAACCACGTGCACGTCGTCTGGCGCGACTTCGAACGCGACTTCGGCGGCGACCCGCTGCGCGCGCACGTCGAGGCGCAGCACCGCCGCTGACCGCTTCAGCTGCTGTCGCGCAGCGCCTTCTTGGTGATCTTGCCCGAGCCCGTGCGCGGCAGGGCGGCGAGGAAGCGCACTTCCTTCGGCGCCTTGTAGTGCGTGATGCGGTCGCGGCAGAACGCGATCAGGTCGCCAGCGGTCGCGCGGGCGTCGGGCCGCAGCACGACAGCGGCGGTCACGCGTTCTCCCCACTGCTCGTCGGGCACGCCGAACACCGCGCACTCGAGAACTGCGGGATGGGCGTAGAGCACGTGCTCGACTTCGACCGAGTAGACGGACTCGCCGCCGGTCTTGATGACGTCCTTCTTGCGATCGACGATGTCGACGAAGCCGTGCTCGTGCCGGGTCGCGAGGTCGCCGGTGCGCAGGAAGCCGTCGTGGTCGAACGCGGCGGCCGTGGCGGCCGGGTTCTGCCAGTAACCGGGCGTGACCGTCGCACCCTTCACGCGGATCTCGCCGACGGTGCGGCCGTCGACCGGCACCGAGCGTCCGGCATCGTCGACGACTTCGAGCGTGACTCCGGCGAACGGTCGACCGGTCCGGCACTTCCACGGCAGCTGTTCGGCCGGCGGCAGTCGCAGCAGTTCGGGCGGCAACAGCGACAGCGTCAGGTAGGGACTGGTCTCGGTCATCCCGTAGGTCTGCACGTAGTCGCAACGGAACGTCGCGAGGATGTGCGCGACGACGTCGGGCGCGATCGGCGCTCCGCCGCTCAGCATCACGCGCAGCGAGTAGCTGCGCGACGCAGCGCCCAGCGCCTTCACCATCAGGTTGAGCATCGTCGGGACGAGGTTGGTGATGGTCACGCGCTCGCCTGCCAGCAAATCGAGCGCGGCGTCGGCGCTGAAGATCGGCAAGAACACGTGGTGGCCGGCGACGGCGGTGATCGCGAACGTCGCCCACGCGTCGGCGAGGTGGAACATCGGCGCGATGTGGGCCCAGGTGTCCGTGCTCGCGAGCCCGAGTTCGTGCACGGCCGTGCGCGCGTGCACGCTGACGTTGCGATGGGTCAGCACGACGCCCTTCGGATCGCCGGTCGTGCCGCTGGTGTAGTAGAGCTGTGCCGGCGCGTCGTCGGTGGCGAGCGGCAGGGCGCCGGCGAACGGCCGCGCCGCGGCGATCGCCAGGTCGGTGCGCAGCGTCGACGCGACGGCCGAGCGCAACTCCGCCGCGCGTTCGGCATGCGCGCTGTCGTGCAGCAGGAGTGCGCTGCCGGAGTGCCGCAGCACGTTCGCTTGCTCGGGCGCCGACAGGCGCGTGTTGAGCGACACCAGCACCGCGCCGGCCGCGGCGACGCCGAAGTACGCGAGCAGGTGGTCGAGCGAGTTGTGCATCAGGCAGCCGACGCGGTCGCCCGGCCGGACGCCGGCCTGCTGCAGCGCGCCCGCCAGCTGCCGCGCCCGCCGTTCGGCGCCCGCGTAGTCGATGGCGTCGCCGCCGTCGCGCAGGCGTGGGCCAGCCGGCGATCGAGCGGCGGCTCCGGCGAGGAAGTCCCAGACGTTCACACCGCTGGTGTAGCGTCCGACGGCTTCTGGTTCACGGCATCGGGGCGGAGCGGGCAGACTGTCGCCGATGACGCCGTTGCCGCCGCCACCGAGCGAAGGGATGCACGAGCCGCTGCGCGTGCTGCTGCTCGACGACGACTTCGTCGCGGTCAGCAAGCCGAGCGGTCTGCTCGTGCATCGCGACGAGCACCATCCCGACGCTCCCGCGGCGCTGCAGACGGTGCGCGACCAACTCGGGCGGCATCTGTATCCGTTCCACCGGCTCGACCGCGCGACGTCGGGCGTGCTGATGTTCGGGTTCAGCCGCAAGGCCGCCGCCGCCCTGCAGGAGTCGCTCGCGGCACCCGACGCGCGCAAGGAGTACGACGCCCTGCTGCGCTGGCCTGGCAGTGACCCGAGCCTGCCTTCGACGTGGTCGTGCGATCGCCCGCTGCACGACGACAAGAACGTCGCGCGCGAGTGCCGAACCGATTTCACCGTGCACGAGGCGTTCCGCGGCTGCGCGCTCGCGACGTGCCGGTTGTTCAGCGGCCGCTACCACCAGATCCGGCGCCACGCCAACCACTGCGGTCGCCACGTGCTCGGCGACACCACGCACGGCAAGGGTCGGCTGAACGCGCTGTTCCGCTCTCGCTACGGCCTCACGCGGCTGTTCCTGCACCTGCAGCATGTGGTCCTGCGGCATCCACGCACGGGGGAGTCGCTCGCCCTGCACGACCCGTTGCCCGCCGAGCTCGCTGCGGTGCTCGAACGACTGCGCGCCGAGGCTGCCAACACGGTCGCCGGCGGCGGGGAAAGCCCTTGACTGAGGCGGGGCGGTCATCAAGATGCGGGCAGTCGCCCCGCATTTGTCCGGTAATGCCGGACTACGGGCGCCGGCGTAGCGACCGCAGCATCACGCACAAGCAATTGGAATACAGCGGGTTATAGGATGCCAGCAGTCGCGGTCGGTGTTCCGGTCGGGCGAACACGAACTCTCATGTCCAGAGGGGGCCGCACCCCTCGCCACCGGACCCCGGAATGAATCAGAAGAAAAAGTATGCGCTGGCCGGCGGGTATTGCCTCTACGCGCCGCGGTTTCCCCGCTTCCAGGAGTCGCCTGGCTTCGCGGATGAAGCCTGTCTGGGCAACGGCACGCTGCCTTCCGTCTACTTCCTGTCGTTCCTCGAGCACGGCAAGCCGCTGTCGATGCAGTGCCGCAGTCTGCACGCCGAGGACGGTCGCGTCGTCGCGACGTTCGACGAACCTGGTGGCTTGAAGGTCGTCGAGCGGCGGTTCGTCACGATGGACGATCGCTTCGTCAGCGAACTGGAACTCGCGAACACCGGCAAGGTCGATCGCGAAGTCACGGTCGTGATGTGGACGACGACCGATCCGGACGGCGAGCCGGTGTCGCTCGAGGGTGACAGCTTCCGCATCCGCCGGTTGCTCAAGGACGGCAACAAGGCCGAGGTGCCGATGGACCTGCACTACAGCAGCCCCGACAGCAAGGGCGCGCGCTGCCTGCAGGCGTTCTTCGCCGAGGGCGGCAGCGATCGCCCGGACTTCGAGGAAACGCCGTGGTTCGAGCTCGAGCAGCTGCCGACGCCGCGCGCAAAGCGCCCGATGGAGAAGCCGAGTCCGATCGTCGCCGGGTCGCGCGTCTACTGCGGCCTGTTCCGGCCGGTGCCGCTGAAGGCGGCTGCGAAGGCGACGCACCGCTTCGAAGCCAACCTGATCTTCAAGGGCAAGGGCATCAACTTCCGCGCGCGGCGCCCGGACGTGCGCGAGGAGATCGGTTGGGGCGCGTTCTGGGAGAAGGTCCCGAAGTTCCACTGCGACAACAAGGAACTCGAACGCGTCGTCAAGCACCGCTTCGAGCTGCTGTACTACCTGCGCCAGCCGCACGGCGCCGGGCTCTACGGGGCGCCGGCGGTCTGCGAGGGCAACGGCCCGTTCCACCAGCCTTCGGCGTTCAGCACGCCGGCGATCATGCGCGAGGCGCGGTGGCTGCAGGATCCGGCGCTGGCTCGCGGCTGCCTCAAGCTGTTCTTCGAGAACATCCACCACAACGGGCAGGTGCCGGGCCGCGTCTACATGACGGGGCTCGACGCGGCGGACTTCTTCCACGCCGACTGGGGCGGCGGCTTCGAAGCGCTCGACGCGATCCATCCGGACAAGGCGACGAAGAAGGCCGTGCTGATGGCGATGCAGCGCTACGTGAAGTGGCTCGCCAACAACCGCGACCCCGAGGGCAGCGGCCTCACCGACATCGTCAACCACTTCGAGGCCGGCCAGGAGTTCTCGCGCCGCTACACGGTGATCGACGACAAGGCCGACCGCGCGATCGAGTTCACCGAGCAGTTCCGGCTCAAGGGCATCGACGCGTCGGTGTTCCGCTACCGGATGGTGAAGTGGCTCTACAAGGTCGCCGAGGAGATCCAGGAGAAGGCGATGGCCAACCGCTTCCAGGCGGAGTGCGAGGTCATCCTGGACACCATCCGCAAGAAGATGTGGGACGAGAAGGCGGGTCTGTTCATGGACCTCGACCCGGACAACCGCCGCAAGACCAACGTCAAGGCGGCCGTCGGCTTCTACCCGCTCGCGACCGACATCCCGAACCAGAAGCAGGTCGAGCGCATGCTCGAGACGCTCGGCAGTCGCGAGGAGTTCTGGACCAAGTACCCGGTCCCGAGCATCTCGGTCAGCGACTCGACGTTCGACGGCACCGGCCGCTGGAAGGGCACGCGCAAGAACTGCCCGTGGAACGGCCGCGTCTGGCCGGTGATCAACACGCACATCCTCGAAGGCCTGACCTACTGGGCCGAGCGCGGCAACAAGCGCGCGCAGAAGATGGCGCACGAGCTGCTGAAGAAGACCGTGGCGATGTTGAGCGGCACGCTCGAGGGCAACGACCACGCCAACTCGTTCGAGCACTACCACCCCGAGACCGGGCGTGGCTCGCGCTACCGCGGCGTCAACCTGTACCTCAACGCGTTCGTGCTCGACAACATCTTCCGCATCGCCTGCGGCTTCGCGGTCCGCTACGGCGAGGTGCAGGACGATCCGCTCGGCGAGGCGATCGACTTCAAGCTGACGGGCATGCCGCTCGGCAACAAGGTCTACGACGTCGACCGCAAGAACGGCCGGCTGCGCGTGCAGCTGCAGTAGGCGCGGCTGCCGCTACTTCGGCGGCGGCGCGGGCGCGTCGACGACGGTGATCCACGTCCGCACGATCGTCACCTTCTCGGGCAGCGCGTCGCCGTCCTTCTCGACGCCGCGCGCCTCGATCGCCTGCAGCGTCGGCAGGCCCTCGGTCACGAAGCCGTGCACCGTGTGCTTGCCGTCGAGGTGCGGTGTCGGCACGAACGTCAGGAAGAACTGCGAGCCGTCGGTGCCCGGCCCCGAGTTGGCGGCGCTCAACGCGCCCGGCTTGTCGTGCTTCTGGTCGGTCAGGAACTCGCCATCCATGCGATATCCCGCGTCGCCGGATTGGTCGTTCGTGGGGCTGCCGCCTTGCGCCATGAAGCCCTTGAGCACGCGCGGGAACACCAGGCCGTCGTAGAAGCCGCAGCGCGCCAGGTAGATCACGCTGGTGACGTGCCGCGGTGCTGCCTCGGGCAGCAAGGTCACGACCAGCGACCCGACGCTGGTCTCGACGTGCCACCGGTACGAACGCGCCGGCGGGAACACGACGACGGGCGGCGCTGGCAGACGCGTGCGCCAATCGGCGGGCTTGGTGCTGACCTTCGCCTTCCGGAACTTGTCGATCGCGACGATGACCGGGTCCTTCGCCGTCTTCGCATCGTCCTTCACCGGCGCGACCTTCGCCGGCTTGCCAGCGGCCGGCTTGTCCTTGCCGGCGTCCTGGGCCGCGAGAGGTGCCGCGAACAGGCCGGCGAGCACGAAGGGCACACAACGGTGGAAGCGCATCCCGGCCACGATACTGCTACGCACTCGCCGATGACGACCCTCGCCGATGTCCGGGCCGCCGCCGACCGCATCCGCGGTCACGTGCACCGCACGCCCGTCCTGACCTCGGCGACGCTCGACGCCGAATTCGGCGCGCAGCTGTTCGCGAAGTGCGAGAACCTGCAGAAGGTCGGCGCCTTCAAGGCGCGCGGCGCCTGCAACGCGGTGATGGCGCTCGGCGAGGCCGAGGCGCGTCGGGGCGTGATCACCCACAGCAGCGGCAACCACGGCGCGGCGCTGGCGTGGGCGGCGCGGCTCCGCGGCGTGCCGTGCACGGTGGTGATGCCCGACAGTGCACCACAGGTGAAGGTCGCCGCGGTGCGCGGCTACGGGGCCAACGTGGTGCTCTGCAAGGCCGCCGAACGCGACGCGGTCAGCGCGCGGGTGCAGCAACAGACGGGCGCGGTCATGGTGCACCCGTTCGAGAACCCGTTCGTGATCGCGGGCCAGGGCACGGCGGCGCTCGAACTGCTCGAGGACGTGCCCGATCTCGACGTGGTGATCACGCCGGTCGGCGGCGGCGGACTCTGCGCGGGCACGGCGGTCGTCTGCCGGGCGCTGCGGCCGCAACTCGCCGTACTCGGCGCCGAACCCAAGGCAGTCGACGACGCCGCGCGTTCGCTCGCGACCGGCGTGCGGCAGCCGCGCGTGGAAGGGGCGCGCTCCTGGGGCGACGGGCTGATGACCGGCATCGGCGAACCCAACTTCCGCCTGCTGATGCAGCATCGCGTGCGCATCATCACGGTCGAAGAACCGGCGATCGTCGATGCGGCGCGGTGGTTTCTCGAGCGCATGAAGATCGTCGTCGAGCCCAGCTCGGCGACGGTGCTCGCCGCGCTGCGGGTGATCGCGCCCGAACTGCGCGGCAAGCGCGTCGCCATGATCCTGACCGGCGGCAACACCGACTTCAGCTGGCTGCAGCGCTGACGGCCGCCGCCACCGCTCGGCTACGCGCCCGCGCTGCCGACCAGCGCCTCGATGGCCATCCTCTCCTTGGGGACCGCCGCCGTCAGCACTTCGTGACCCGATGGCGTGCACAGCACGTCGTCCTCGATGCGGATGCCGCCAAAGCCTCGCAGCGAGTTCATGGTCAGGAACGACTCGGCGCGGGCGAAGTCGACGCGGCCGCGGAAGCGCTTGCGGAACGCCGCGTCGTGCAGGATCGCCGGCACGAAGTAGATGCCGGGCTCGATCGTGACGCACATGCCCGGCTCGAGGTCGAGGTCGAGTCGCAGGTAGGCGGTGCCGAACTGCTCGCTGCGCAGGCGTCCGGGCGCGTAGCCGACCTGGTCGCCGAACGCCTCCATGTCGTGCACGTCGAGGCCGATCAGGTGTCCGACGCCGTGTGGGAAGAACATCGCATGGGCGCCGTCGGCGACGAGTTCGGCCGGGTTGCCCTTCATCAACTTCATCTGCACCAGACCGTCGGTCAGCACGCGCGCCGCGAGCATGTGGATGTCGCGATACCGCACGCCGGGCTTCACGGCAGCGATCGCTGCCTGCTCGGCCGCGAGCACGATGTCGTAGACCTCGCGCGCCTCCGGTGAGAAATGGCCGTTGACCGGCCAGGTGCGCGTGACGTCGGCGCAGTAGCCGCTGCGTCGTTCGGCGCCCGCGTCGAGCAGCACGAGATCCGTCTCCTTCAGCAGGTTGCCGTGCGCGTGGTTGTGCAGGACCTCGCCACGCACGGAGAGGATCGTGTTGTAGGCCGGCACGCAGCCGGCCCGCGCGAAGGTGCCCTCGACGTGACCGACGAGGTCCTGCTCGTAGATGCCGGGCCGCGTGCGCGCCATCGCGACGGTGTGGGCTTCCCGCGTCACTGCGGCCGCGAGCCGCATCTCGGCGAGCTCGTCCGGTTCGCGGTGGTTGCGCAGGCGAGCGATGGCGCCGATCAGGTCGCTGTCGCCGACCTTCGAGTTGTCGTGGAAGTCGAGCGCTTCCCCCGTGATCGCCAGCGCCTCCGCCGTGGCGCGCGAGTCGGGCACTGCCAGCGTGCGCAGCTTGCGGCGGCCGACCCTCTTGGCGACGACCTTCGCAAGCTCGGTGCGGCGTTCGATCGCGTCGACGCCGGTCGCCTTCTTGACGTCGGCGAAGCTCGGCACGGTGCCGTGCCACAACGCGTCGGTCGGGGTGCGCTCGTCGAGGAACAGCGTCACGGTGCCGTCCTTCGGGTCGAACAGCGCCGCCGACCCGGGCTCCGCATCTGCGAAGAAGAACAGGAACGTGCTGTCGGCGCGGAACGGATGCCAGTTGGCCGGGTAGTTGCGCGAGCGCCAGCCCCCGGCCATCAGCAGGACTGGCGAGTCGATGGCGGCGAGCAACTGGGCGCGGCGGCGCTTGCACTGGGCGTGGTTCGGCATGGGGAGGAGCGATCGTAGGCCGGACGCAGCGCGCGCGCATCGGATCGAGGCGCGATACCCTGGTCCGGATGGGAGTCTTGCGTCCGACGTCCCGTCGTGGCGCGCCACTCGTCGCCCATGAACAGCAAAGCCCTCGCCGTCGTTCTCGTCGTTCTCGCCGCGGTCGGCATCTGGTGGATCGGGAGGGGGGATGGCGCCGAGCCTGTGCCGATCGCGCCGACGCCGACGCCGGTCGCCCAAGGGGGACCAGCGACGCCCGCAGGTCTTGCGGACGCCAAGCAGAACGCGGGCGTCGCGCACGGAGCGGCGCCTGCCGCGGTGGACGCGTCGGAACGCGTCGCGGCGCCGGCTGTCGAGGGTGGCGCGCCGTCTGGGGTGGTGATGGTGCAGGGACGGGTGGTCGATGCGGGCGGTGCGGCGCGCGCTGGCGTGACGCTGACCCTGCGCACGTGGGAGGGCATGGACGGCCTCGAGTTCCTGCCGCCGCCATCCACGCGGGAGCGCGAAGATCTGCCGACCTGGACGACGCGCCCTGACGGCACGTTCCGGATCCCGCTGCCGAAGAACCGTCTCGGTCAGCTCGGCCTGACCGACGACGAGCTCGTGTTCGAGACTCCGCCAACGGCGATCGCCGCCAGCAAGGGCGACCAGGATCTCGGGGACGTGCGGGTCCTGCGCGCCGGTCGCCTGCAGGGCGTCGTGCAGGACGATCGAGGCAACGGTGTTGCCGGCGTCAAGGTCCAGATCACGGTCGGCACCATGGGATTCGGCGGCCCCGGCAGTGTGAGCGGAGCCGACGGCGCGTTCTCGATCGGCAAGCTGCGTCGGGGCACGTGGACGCTGCGCACGGCGTCGGGCAAGTTCCTGCCGACGACGGTGGAGGTCGAACTCGGCGCCGAGGAACAGAAGACCGGCGTGGTGATCGTGGTGAAGGCCGGCAACGCGATCGCCGGTCAGGTGGTCGACGATCGCGGCGTCGGCGTGCCCGGGATGCGCGTCGGCAGCAAACGCAACGAGGCGCTGGGTTCGCTCGACATCGAGCGCTTCTCGCCCGACGAGTCGACGTCCACGGACGCCAACGGCTACTTCACGCTGTCGGGCCTCGATGACGACGCCGCGACCGTGCGTGCGTTCGGCCCGGGCCACTCACCGGTGACGGCCAGCGACGTGCCCGTGGGCACCGGCAACCTCGTGCTGCGCGTCGAACGCCTCGGCGCGATCGAGGGCGTGCTCGTCGCCGGCGACGGCAAGCCGATCGCGGGCAGTCGCGTGCGCGTGCAGAGCGGCGCCGAAGCCGGGCTCCTGATCGCCGACGAGTTCGGTTTCGGAGGCGTCGGCGCTGCGAGTGGCGCCGAGACCGCGAGCGATGGCTCGTTCCGCGTCGAATCGGTGCGTCCGGGGACCGTCGTCGTCGTTGCCAACGGCAAGGCGCATCGTCCGGCGCGGCAAGGGGACGTCGCCGTGATGCCGGCGCAGACGACCAAGGGCGTCCGGCTCGTCGCCGATCTCGGCGCCTCGGCGCAGGTCCAGGTGCTCGACGAAGCGGGCAAGCCGGTTGCCGGCGCCAAGGTGACCGCCGAACGCGCCGCGGAGCGTGGCACGCCGGGCGGCGCGACGTTCCGCGCCCGCGCCCTGGCGATCGAAGACCACGACGGTGAAGTGTCGATTGGCGGCGCCGGGCCGTTGGGGTCGGCGACCACCGACGAACAGGGCCGCGCGACGCTCGCGGGTCTGCCGGCCGGCAAGCTGTCGTTCGCGGCGACGCACGACGAGCATGCCAAGGCCGAAGCCGTGCAGGTCGCGGTGCCGAAGGCGGGAGTGGTCGAGGCGGTGCTGACGATGCGCAAGCCTGGCGTCGCGGAGATCACGGTGCGAGGCACCGATGGCGCGTCGCAGTCCGGGGTCGCGCTGCTGGTGACGGCGATCAGCGACGGCGAAGGCACACCATCGCGGGTCGTCAGCGACGACGATGGTCTTGCGCGCGTGCCGTTGCTGGCGCCTGGCGAGTACGACGTGGCGATCGCGCGTGCGCCGAGCGGCGCGAGCTTCGGCAATTCCATGGTGTTCATGGGCCCCGGCGACGAGTCGATCGCGGCGTCGCGCCAGCGGTTCACGATCGTCGCGGGCCAGACGACGAAGATCGCTGTGCAGCGGCCGCTGTTGGCCAGGGTGCATGGCGTGGTGACCGGGGCCGATGGTCCGGCTGGCGGCGTGCAACTCGCGCTGCGCCGGGACGGCGAAGACGGTCCCGAGATGCCGGGGTTCGGCGGCCGGCAGGCGACGACTGCCGCGGACGGCACGTTCGCGTTCGACGACGTCGAACCGGGCGCCCACGTGATCGAATACGGCAAGCGCGACCAGATGGTGAAGGCGCAGCACTCGCTCGACGTGCCAGCGAACACTGCCGACGTGCGCGCCGACCTCGTGCTGCGCACGGGCAAGGTCCGCGTGCATGTCGTCGCCGCCGGCAGCATGGAAGGTGTTGCCAAGGCCGAGGTCGAACTGGTGCGCGCGAACGCGAGCAGTGCGACCGCAGGGGCGCCGCCGCGGGCCGAACGTCGCGTCATGATGGTGTCCCTGTCGGTCACCAACGACGGCAACGGCGGCGAGGAGACGACGACGATGACGTCCGGAGCGCCGCGCGCCATGACCGACGAGGACGGCGTCGCCGAGATCGACGATGTGCCGGTCGGCGACTACACGCTGCGCATCCGCCACAAGAAGCACGCGCCGCGCGAACTGAAGAACCAAGTCGTCGTCGACCGGCAACTGACCGACTGCGGGCGCGTCGAACTCGCCGGCGCCGGGCAGATCCGCGGCAAGGTCGTCGATGCCGACGGCAAGCCGGCGCGCATGGCGCTGGTCACCAGCCGCCCGGCGGACAGCCAGCAATGGTCGGAGCCGGAGATGGTGCAGAGCGGCAACTACCGGCTGCAGGGCCTCGCGGCCGGCAAGTACTTGGTGCGCGCGCAGTCGATCGGGCCGGCGGCTGGCGCCTACTCGCCCGAAGTCGAAGTCGAGGTCAAGGCCGGCGAGACGGCGACGACGGATCTGCAGCTGCCGGCGAAGTGAGCCGCGCGGCGGGTGCGGTGATCCCGATCACTGGATCGGGTTCTTCTTCAACCACGCCTTGGCTTCGGCTGCCGTGCTGAAGCGCTGCCCGGTGACGGCGAACAGCGCGTCCTTGACCTTGCCGCGCCACGCCGACCACGACTTCCAGCGCGCCTCCCAATACTCCTGCGGCGGGTTGCTCGCGTCGTCGACGTTCTCGGGCACGGGCTCGTCGAGGTTGCGCAGCAGGATCGGCAGTGCCTGCTTCTCCTTGTGCGCGATGACGAGCTCGAGCACCGCTTCCTGGATCGGCACGCGCTCGACGTGGTACTCACGCTCGAACAGACCGTCGATGTCCTTCCACTGGCTCTTCGCGTAGCCGCAGCGCGACAAGCCGCGGATCAGTTCGCCGACGACGACCGGGTGCGTGCCGACGCGTGGATTGGCGATCAGCCGCCGGATCGCCGCGTTGGCGTCTTCGGCGGGCTGGTTGGCGAGCAGTTCGGCAGCGCGCTTGCGCACCACCACGAGCTTCTCGCTCTCGACCAACTGCGCGAGCGGCCGGACCAGGAGCTTGTGGGAGCCGCCGGCCAGCTGGTCGAGCGCGCGGTTCTTCTGCGCCATGTTCGCGGAGCCCTTGACCAGCTTGCCGAACTCGTCGACGGCGGCCTTGGCGGTCTTGTCGTCCCACGGCTCGACGGCCTTGGCGGTGACCGGCGCTGGTGCCTCCGGAGGCTTGGGCGGCGCGGGTGGATCCTGGGGAGCGAGCAGCCACGAGAGGGCGATGGCCAGCATCGCCCGATGGTAACGCAGGCGACCTGCCGTGTCGGGCGCCTGGGGAACCCGACCCATGGCGAGGCGTTCGGGCCCGGGTCGCCGAGGGTCGTTCCCGTTCCTGTTCCCGTTCCCGTTCCGAGAAGCCGTCATGAACCGTTGCCTGCGTTTCCTCCCGTTCGTTCTCTGCGCGCCGCTCGCGGCGCAGGGTCTGTGGATCGGTCCGCTGCCGGGCCCGGGCGTCGCGCCGCCCGACATCGTGGCGCGGCGGCCCGGCATCGTGCAGATCGTGCGCACCGGCGTGAACGCGGAGATCGTCGATGGCGTCGCGACGACGACGATCGACCAGGTGTTTCGCAACACCGGCCCGCGCGACGAGGAAGGCACGTGGTTCCTGCCGCTGCCGATCGGTGCCGTGGCCGACGGCTTCACGATGACCGTGGGCGGCAAGGAGGTGAAGGGTGAGGTGCTCGGGGCTGGGGAGGCGCGGTCGATCTACGAGTCGATCGTGCGGCAGCGACGGGATCCGGGGTTGCTCGAGTACGCGAGCGAAGGCTTGCTGCGCGCCCGCATCTTCCCGATCCCCGCGAACGGTGAAGTCGGCGTGACGGTGCGGCTGCGGCAGGTGATCCACCCGACCGGCGGCCTGTTCGAATGGGTGTGGCCGCTGCGCGCCGCCGGACTCGGTGATGCCACGGTCGGACCGGTCGGCCTGCACGTGCGGATCAAGTCGCAGTCGACGATCGCCACCATCGTGACGCCGCACGCCGGCGCCGAGATCCGGCGCGTCGGGGATCGCGAAGCGACAGTCGGCCTCGAGGGCCAGGTGGGGCAGTTCGAGGATCTGCGCGTGCTCTACGGGCTCACGCAGCAGGACTTCGGCATGCACCTGCTCGCGAACCGGCCAGCCGGGGAAGCCGGCTACTTCACGATGCTGGTGTCGCCGCCGCGTCGCCTCGACGAACGCACGCCGCTGCCGCGCCGGTTCGTGCAGTTCGTCGTCGACACGTCGGGCTCCATGGCGGGCGACAAGATCGAGCAGGCGAAGGCGGCGCTGCGCACGTTCCTGCGCAGCCTGCGGCCCCAGGACGTGTTCCAGGTCGTGACGTTCGCCTCGTCGGTGCAGACCTTCTTCGAACATCCGCAGACGGCCAGCAGCGAGAACGTCGAGCGAGCGCTGCAGCGCATCGACCGGCTGCAGGCCATGGGCGGCACGGACATCGCCGGCGCGCTGCAGCAGGCGCTCGAAGTCTCGCTGCCTGGTGACGACGAAGTGCTGCTGCCGCAGATCGTGTTCGTCACCGATGGCCAACCGACGGTCGGCCTCACCGCGCCGCAGCAGATCCTGGACCTGACGAAGCGACTCGACCGGCGAGCCACGCGCGTGTTCGCGCTCGGCGTCGGCGACGAGATCGACGTGCGCTTGCTCGACGATCTGGTGCAGCAGCACCGCGGCGCGCGCGACTTCGTGCGCAACAAGGAGAAGATCGAGGTCAAGGTCGACGCGCTGTGCCAGAAGATCGCGCAGCCGGCCCTGACCGACGTCGAGGTGCGTTGCGACGGCATCGACACCTTCGACGTGCACCCGGCGCGCACGAACGACCTGTTCTGCGGCGAGATGCTGCACGTCGTCGGCCGCTACCGCGCCGGTGGCAGCCGCAACGTCGTCGTGCGTGGCCGCCAGAACGGTGTGCAGCGCGAGTACGTGTTCCCGGTCGAGTTCCCGCACGCGAGCGAGCAGCACGCCTTCGTGCAGACGTTGTGGGCGCGGCAGCACGTCGCGGGCTTGCTCGATGCGATCCGTCGCAATGGACCGAGGCAGGAGCTGCTCGACGAGGTGCGTCGGTTGGCGACGCGGCACGGCATCGTCACGCCGTACACCTCGCAGCTGATCGTCGAGGAGGGCATGCGGCTCGCGGGACGACCGGGGGCCGACCCCTTCGGGACCACGGAGGTCCGCAACGGCCTCGCGCCAGGCGCTCTGCCGCCCACGGCGGGCGGCGCCGTCGTTCGCCGGCTGGAGGCGTTCGGCCGCGCCCGCAGCGGCAGCGAGGCGGTCGAAGAGAGTCTGGCTCTGGACGCCGGCAAGAACCTGTTGGCGCCGGTGCGCGAGGCGGAGGCGAAGAACAAGGAACGCGATGCGGAGCTGCTGCGCCGCGCCGGCGGCCGCGTGTTCGTCCGTGCCGCCCAAGACCTGATCGAGCAGGGGTTGCCTGCCGACTGGCTGCAGCAGGCCGTCGTCGTCGAGGCGTTCTCGAGCGCGTGGCTCGAACTGTCGCGCAAGAGCCCGGCGCTGCGGGAGATCCTCGCACTCGGCGAACGCGTCGTGCTGCGCGACGGCGATCGCATCGTGCGCGTCGTGCCCGCACCGGCCGCGAAGTGAGCGTGGCGTCCCCGCCACGCTCGCGCCGCGCGGGCTGGCGGGCGAACATGCGCGCATGCTCGCCATCGCCCGCTGGTTCTTCGCCCTGCTCGGTGGACTGCTGCTCGGTGGCGGCCTCACGCTGCACGGCCAGGTCGCGTTCGCGCGCTACGTGAAGCAGGAAGCCGACAGCACCTTCTTCCTCTGGCGCGCGATCGGCGAGGCGACGTTCGCGTTCCAGGGCGGCGAGACGCAGATGGCGCTGGCGATGGGGGCGGTTCCCGACGCCGCACTCGCCGAATCGGATCGCGCGGCGCGCGTGCTCGTGATCGTCGGCGGGCTGATCGCGCTCGCCGGGCCGATGCTGCGTCGCGGCAAGCCGCAGCCGGTCGTGCGCCGACCGTGACGGCGTGATGCCGCCTACAGCTCGCGGAACTGGCCCTTGTTATCCGTCGCCATGGTGCGCATCAGTTCCTGCGGCGTCTTCGACATCTTCGGTTCGGCGGCGCGAGCCTCCGGCGGCGTCGCTGAGCTGATGAAGATCGTGTTGATGCGCACGCTCGCGAACTTGTTGCACTCCTGCACGAGCCGCAGGATCTCGACCGGGTCCTGGACGTCGCCGACGGTGGGCGCGCCGTCGGAGAGCACGAACAGCTCGTCGATGTTCGACGTGTAGCGGTTGCCGTAGACGATCGACTTGATCTTGAGCGCGGTCTCGAGACCGCTCCACAGGTTGGTGCCGCCGTCCGCGCGCAGGCCGCCGACGTAGTCCTTGAACGCCTGCCGGTTCTTGGCCGTCGCCGGCACCATGTCCGGCTTCCATGCCTCGGCCTTCGGGTTGCCGTTGAACGTGATCAGGTTGAACTGCGCGCTCGGCGAGATGCCGTCGATCGCCCGGATCAGCTCACGCTTCGCGAAGTCGAGGCGCACCGACTTCTTCTTCTTGCCGTCGCCGGCGTCTTCGTCCATCGGCCACTGCATGCTGCCCGACAGGTCGACCACGAACACGACGCGCGTGCCCTGGACCGGGATGCCGCAGAAGCCGCGGTCGACGATCGTGTGCTCGACCTTCGGCGCGCGCTTCTGTGTCACCGAGATCTTGTCCTTCTCGGCGTCCCAGAACGCGCGCCACTTCTCTGGCTGGTCGGCCGGGTGCACCGCGCCGGTCATCGACACCAGCAGCTCGTGCGCCTGGTAGAGCATGAGCCCCGAGAGCTTTCCCGACTTGACCTGATCGGGGTTCTTCCAGAAGTGCTCGAGCACGCCGATCAGCGCCGGCACCGTCTCGAGCGAACGGAAGTCGTCGAGCAGGCGCAGCAGCGCCATGTCTGCGCGCCAGGTCGTGCGGCCGAGGGCTTGCTGCGCCGCGCGCACCGCCAGGCGGACGCTCTCGGGCAGCTCGGCGGGCGGAGCGGCCGCGGGCGCTGCCGGTGCCGGGGCTGGGGCCGCCGGCGTGGCGGGAGTGGAGGGTTCGGCCTTGTCGCCGCCGGCGTCGGCAGCGCCGCCCTCGGCGGGCTTGGCCTTCGGCGCTTCGCTCGGCGTGAACACGCTCGCCTTCTCCTTGTGCGGCTTGTAGAGCTCGCGCAGCGCGTCCACCGCCGCGATCAACACCGCATCGACGGATTCTCGTTCGAGCACGGCGATCAACGCCGGCGCGGCGCCATCGTCACCGAGCGTGCCGAGGACTTCGGCGGCACTGACCCTGACGATCTCGTTCTTGTCGGCGAGCACCTGCTCGAACACCTGCCGGTAGGACTTGTCCTTGGTCGTCCCGAGGCAGCGCACCCCGGCAGCTTGCAGCGCCGCGACTTGCGCCTTCTCGGCCTTCAGCTCGCCGCGCGCGGCCTTCGCGAAGACCTCCTTCATCACCGCGCTCGTGCACTTCGCTGCCCACGTCTCGGCGAGCTTGCGAACGTCGTACGGCGCCATCTCGTACTCGTACTTGCCCTGATCGAGGCCGACCGCGGCGACGTCGAGCAACGCGCGCGCAGCGTCGGCGGTGTCGAGCTGGCTCGTGGCCTCGAGCAGCGCCTCGAGGTCGCCGGCCCAGGTCGGGGTCGGGAGGCCGCCCTTGGGGGCGACGCCGTATTTGATCGCGAACGAGTCCTTGCTGATGTTGTCCTTCGACCGGAAGTCGATCTTCCCGGCGCGGTAGAGCTTCAGCCACGCTTCGAGCGCCTTGATCGGCTTGTCGTCGGCGACGACGGCTGCGAGCGCGGGTGGGGGCGAAACGGCGAAGGAGGAGATCTGCAGACCGGTGAGGGGTCGCTACCAATGCCAATGCGAGCATGCTGCGGTCCTGAGGGCGGCCGGGGTGGCCCCGCATGCTAGCTCGCACGCCGGCGAAGTTGCGCGATTCCCGCCCTCCAGGCGGCTCAGCGACGCGATTCGACGTGGATCTCGACCTGCACGGCGCCGGTACCGGCGCGGCGTCCGCGCATCACCCGCACCAGCCCTTCGCGCGATTCGACTTCGCTGCGTGGCGCGACCCAGCTCGGCCCGCAATCGTCGGCGAGCCAGAACGCGCTGCCGGGTTGCATCCGGCCGAACTGGTAGGCCAGTTCGGTGTCGCTGCCGAGCACGAAGAACAACTTCGGGAAGATGTCGGGGCGCTGCGTGGTGAGCCGCAGCAGCAGTTCCTGCTCTTCGCGCGGATCGAGTTGCACGGGTGCGATCGACCGGGCCACTGCCGAGGGGCGGTAGTGTTCGAACGCCGGCGCGACCAACGACCGTGCGGTGTGCAGGTTGCGCACCGCCAACGGGAGGCGCTCGAGCATGCTCACCGCGTAACGCAGGTCGGGCTCGACGCGGTCGTCGGCGAACAGCAGCCGGTCGCCGTCGCGCATGTCCAGCAGCAGCTCGCCGAAGGTGTGGAACTCCTCGGCGTTCGCGAACACTTCGTGCGCGTCGTTCTCGCCGGCGTCAGGGGATGCGAGCCGCTGCAGTCCGGCCTTCGTCGCGGCGAGCCGTTGGTCGAGTTGGCGCGCGGTCTCGGTGGCCACCAACTGGAAGCGCAGGCGCTGGGTCGCGGAGAGCATCGGACTCTCGTCGAGCGGCGGCGCGTCCTGGTGGAAGACGAACCGTTGGCGCGGCGCGGTCGTGTCGTCGGCGATGCCGCCGGCGTTCTCGGCGCGGGCGATCGGCTCGGCGATGCGCTCGTCCTTCGGCGCCAGCCACGTTGCGCACAGCAGCGCAGCAGCGGCCGCCGCGGCGCCGGCGAGGGCGTAGCGCACCTTCGCGAGCAAGGGCACCGGCTCGCGGAACACGGCGTCCGGCGTGCCTTCTCCGGCCTGGATGCGCTGCCACAACGAATCGCGGAACCCGTCGGACACGCGCGGGCGCTGCAGCCGCAGCGTCAACTGTTGCGCGGCTTGCAGTTCCTTCCAGAACGTGCCGCACTCGGCGCACTGTGCCGCGTGCTGCAACACCAGCGTGCGGCGGCCGGCCGGCAGGCGCCCGTCCAGGCACACCGAGAGTTCGTATCGACAGGAGGAGCAGTTCATCGCGTCACACCTTGATTAGCCGGCTCACGAGCGACTTGAAGCGATGGCGGGCGCGGAACAAGCGGGTGCTGACCGTCTTGACCGGGCAGCCCATCACGGCCGCCGCGTCCTCGTAGCTGAGCCCTTCGACTTCGCACAGCACGAAGGCCTCCCGGAACTTCATCGGCAGCTCGGCGATCGCCTTCTCGATCGCCTCGTTGGCCTCGCGCGTTTCGGCCAACTGGTCCGGTGCGACGGTGTCGTGGTCCGCCGGCACGAACGGCTGGTCGTCGTCCTTCTGCAGGTCGCGGAACAGGCTGAGCTTGAACTTGCGGCGGCGGAGTTGGTCGAGGCAGAGGTTGCGCGAGACGCGGAACAACCAGGGCCGGTAGGCGGCCGTCGGAACGTGGTTCAGGTGACGGTAGAGCGCCAGGAACGCGTCCTGGGCCACGTCCTCCGCGGCGGTGGGGTCGCCGAGCAGTCGCGTCGCGTAGGCCTTCAGGCTGTCGGCGTGCTCGGCCAGGGCGCGATGGTAGGCCACCATCGTCACCGGGTCGGGCTGGCTTTCCTGGCTCGGCTTCGCCATCGCGGGAGAGGGTATCGGCTGGGACTGGCGAGTCCGGGGCCCCGGCTCGCCAGGCGTCGCAGAACGGGGGCCTCGGGCGATAACTCCGACTGGACGAAAAACCGCAGGCGGGGCACTGTTGCCCGCCCCATGGCGGACTCCGCGAACACCACCTCACCGCCGACCGCGCGGCGCTGGCTGGTGACCGGCGCCGTCGCCCTTGCCATCGTCAGCGTCTATCTCAGCACCCGTTCCGGCTCGCTCGGCCATCGGTCGGTCGCAGAAGAGGACTACGAGTTGCCGATCGGTCAGGAAATCGACCGAGTCCGCATCGAGATCCAGAGTGGGACCGTCGGGGTCGCTGCGGCACCTGCCCCGGTGGTCGCGGTCAGCGCCGGCGTGCGCCGCGCCGCGGATTCGGCCGAGGATCTGGCGACGATCGAACAGTTGCCGATCCGCCTGGCCGCCGCGCCCGACCCTTCGCGCCCGGGAACCCTGGTCCTGCGTGGCGCCGCCCTGCCGGCGACCCACACCGGGGTGTTCGCCTACGACCTCACGCTGCGCGTGCCGCCGTCGATCGCCGTCGAGGTGGCCATCGCCGGTAGTGGCCACGTCACGATGGCCGACCGCACCGGCCGCATCGACGCGAGTACGGGCCGTGGCGATTTGCGGTTCGAGCGATGCCATGCGGTCGTCCACGCCAAGACCGGGCGGGGCAACGTCATCGCCTTCGACCATCGCGGCGATCTCCGCCTCCTGACCGACGTTGGCGACATGCAGGCGTTCGTCGAGCAGGCTGGCCGCGAGCTGGAGATGTCGACCGGGCAGGGGACGGTGCAGTGCGTGGTGCCAGCCGGCCTCGAGTTCGACCTCGACGCACGGGCCGAGATGGGCCGCATCGGAGCCGACTTCGACCTCGTGGCCGAGCGCGTCGGCGAGTTCGGAGCGTCGCTGGTTGGCCGGCGCGGCAACGCGTCGACGAAGGTCGTGCTGCGCACCGGCAAGGGCCACCTCGCGTTCCGCGCCAGGTAGCCCACTACTGGGCGCGCTGTTACGCGCAGCCCGTTCGCGGATACGCACCTGCGCTGCGTCGACGCGCGGCACGCGAAACCTGTTCGGTGTGGAAATCTGGGCAGGAACTTCGCGTCTTCGGCGACTGTCCGTAGCACCCCGACGCCCCCAACGTCCTCTGACCCCACCGCCCATCGTCCGGTCTCACACCGACGCCAGGCGGCTGCCCCTTCGCACATGACACTCGGCAAACGCCTGCTCGTCTACTCTGCCCGCGACCCCTCTGGTGCGACGCTCGCCAAGCCCACCGCCGATTGGGGGTGCATGGTGACAACGTGCAGTTCGGTCGACGAACTGCGCGGCCGCATCGAAGGCGGCGAATTCGACCTCGTGCTCGTCGAACCCTCGTCGAGCCTGACCCAGCTGGTCGCCGAGAACGCGATCGAGGAGGCGTTGCAGCTCCCGCTAGCGGAAGTCGAGAAGCGGCACATCCAGCGCGTGCTCGCGTCCACCGGCGGCAACAAGACCCGCGCGGCACGCATCCTGGGGATCGACACCAAGACGCTCTACAACAAGCTCAAGAGCTACAAGTCGTCGGAAGCGGTGGCGCGCAAGCGCCTGCAAGGCCAGTCGAGCGTGATGCTCTGATCGTGGCCCGGCGGGCGACGCGGATCGCTCGTCGCCATTGGGATCGCCGGCCAGCGGACAGGGGGCATTGCCGAGAAGCTCGACGCCACGCGTGCGCTGCCGCGCGCCGTCCCGCAGCGGGAGATTCTCGCTCCGACCGCTGGGCCGCTGCTGCGCGTGAGCGGCCGGTAGGAACGTCACGACCCGCGCGGCACCGCCGCAAGGAGGCCGCGCGAGCGGCCAACGACGCTTCAGGCACGAGCGGCTGCGGTCGAGAATCTGCCAGCGGCGCATGCGCCGGGAACCGCACTCGGAACCCGCGACGGGCCAGATTCGCCGACTTCGATCCTTTGCCTGCAGTGCCCGTCGCGGGTCCCACTTCTCACTCCGCGCCTGCCACCCCGTTCTCCGACGATGGAAAACGGCCATGGTCTCGGCTCAGATCCGTCCGACCATGGGTCTGAACGATCACGAGCAGGCACTGAAGCAAGCGGAGCAGCGAGTCGAGTCGCTCAAGGTGAGTCTTTGACTACCTTCGCCGACACCGCGAACTCGCCGACATCGACCACCAGATGACGCAGCCGGACTTCTGGGAGAATCCCGAGAAGGCCCAAGTCATCGTTCAGAAGAAGAAGACCTGCACGCAGGTCGTCGAGCCGATCGAGAGCCTGCTGAAGCTCGTCGAAGACGGCCGCGTCCTGATCGAACTCGGCGCCGACGATCCCGCCGCCGTCGAGGCCGACCTCGTCGACGTCGAGAAACGCATCACCGAACGGCTCGATCAGCTCGAGTTCCAGTTGATGCTCGGCGGCGAACACGACGCCATGAACGCGATCGTGACGCTGCAAGCGGGTGCTGGCGGCGTCGACGCCTCGGACTGGGCCGAGATGTTGCTGCGCATGTACGTGAAGTGGGCAGCGAAGAACGAGATGCAGGTCGAGGAGTCCGACTTCCAGAAGGCCGAGGAGGCCGGCATCAAGAACGCGACGATCGTGATCCGCGGCCCGTACGCCTACGGCAAGCTCAAGGCCGAGCAGGGAGTGCATCGGCTCGTGCGCATCTCCCCGTTCGACGGCCAGGGCCGTCGGCAGACGTCGTTCTCCTCGGTCGAAGTAGTGCCCGAGTTCGACGACACGATCGAGATCGACATCCGGAAGGAGGACCTCAAGGTCGACACCTTCCGCGCATCGGGTGCGGGCGGTCAGCACGTCAACAAGACGGAGTCGGCGATCCGCATCACGCACATGCCGACCGGCATCGTCGTCGCGTGCCAGGCGGAGCGCAGCCAGGGCAAGAACCGCGAGACCGCGATGCGCATGCTGAAGTCGAAGCTCTACCAGCTCGAACTCAGCAAGCGCGAAGCGGAGCTCGCGAAGTTCTACGGTGACCGCGGCTCGATCAGCTGGGGCAACCAGATCCGCAGCTACGTGCTGCAGCCCTACCAGATGTGCAAGGACCTGCGCACCGACGTCGAGACGTCCGACGTGCACGGCGTGCTCGACGGCAAGCTCGATCCGTTCATCGAGGGTTACCTGAAGCAGAAGAAGGACGAGGTCAAGAAATGAAGCGCGCGCTGTTGTCGGTGACCGACAAGACCGGAATCGTCGAGTTCGCGCGTGGCCTCGTCGAGGTCGGCTACTCGCTGCTGTCGACCGGCGGCACGGCGCGAACGCTGATCGACGCCGGCGTGCCCGTGCAGGAGGTCGCCGACTACACCGGGTTCCCCGAGATGATGGACGGCCGCATCAAGACGCTGCACCCCAAGGTCCACGGCGGCCTGCTCGCGCGGCGCGACGTGCCGGCGCACGGTGTCGCGATGGAGAAGCACGGCATCGATCCCATCGACGTGCTGTGCGTCAACCTCTACCGCTTCCGCGAGACGGTGAAGAAGCCCGGCATCACGCGACAGGAGATCGTCGAGCAGATCGACATCGGCGGTCCGGCGATGATCCGCAGCGCGGCGAAGAACCACGCTGCCGTCGCCGTCGTGGTCGATCCCGCCGACTACGGCTCGGTGCTGCGCGGCCTGCGCGATCACCGCGGCACGCTGCCGCCCGAGCAGCTGCGCTCCCTGGCGGCGAAGGCGTTCGTGCACACGGCCACCTACGACGCCGCGATTGCGCAGTGGTTCGACTGCGAACGGCGCGCGTTCCCCGGCGAGCCGTTCTTCGCGGGCCGTGTCGCGTTCCACGGCGAGAAGCTCCTGGATCTCCGCTACGGCGAGAACCCGCACCAGAAGGCGGCCTTCTATTCGATCGGCGAATCGTCGCCGAGCCTCGCCTCCGCCAGGCAGATCGGCGGCAAGGAACTCAGCTACAACAACATCCTCGATGCCGATGCGGCGTTGGCGCTCGTGCTCGAGTTCGACCAGCCGTGCTGCGTGATCGTGAAGCACGCCAACCCGTGCGGCACCGCGGTCGCGGCCAGCCTTGCGCGGGCCTTCGAACTCGCGCGCGCCAGCGACCCGGTGTCGGCGTTCGGCGGCATCCTGGCGACGAACCGGACCTTCGACGCGGCGACAGCGCTCGCCGTCGTCGCCAGCGGCACGTTCCTCGAGGTGATCGTGGCGCCGCAGGTCGAGCCGGCGGCGATGACGACGCTGCAACAGGCGAAGTGGGGCGCGAACGTGCGCGTGCTGCAACTCGGTGGCTTGCCGGACCTGTCGCTGCGGCATCGCTACGTCGCGCGTCCGGTGTGCGGCGGCTTCCTGCTGCAGACCGCCGACTTCCCGGCCGAGGCTCCTGGCCGCGACGCGCCGACGCGGCGCGCGCCGACCGAGGTGGAGCGCGCGACGCTCGCCTTCGCGTGGCGCGTGTGCAAGCACGTGAAGTCGAACGCGATCGTGCTGGCCCGGACCGCCGAAGACGGCGCGCACCACACGGTCGGCGTCGGCGCAGGCCAGATGAGCCGCGTCGATTCCGCGAAGATCGCCGCCGAGAAGGCAGGTGATCGCGCGCGTGGCTGCGTCGTCGCCAGCGACGCGTTCTTCCCGTTCGCCGATGGGCTGCTGGTCTGCGCGAAGGCGGGGGCGACAGCGGTGATCCAGCCTGGCGGCAGCAAGCGCGACGAAGAGGTCGTCGCCGCGGCGAACGAACACGGCATGGCGATGGTCTTCACCGGACAGCGCCACTTCCGGCACTGAGAGCCGATGGACGTCCCCGCCGCCGCTGCCGACGTCCTGCTCGGCGCCTCGCTGCTGCAGATCGCGAGCGAAGTGCGCGAGCAGTGGATCCGCGACTTCCAGTTCCGGCCCGAGGAGGTCACCGCGGAGACGTTTCGCGCCGAAGTCGCGGCGTTCATGCGCAAGCTGGCGCGCCATCTCGGTGATCGTCACGCCGGTGATCCGCGCGTCGGCGCGGCGTTGCGCGAGTGGGTCGCGCAGTGCGACCACTACGAAGCCTGGGATGCCCTGCTGTCCGGTTTCGACTTCGCCGAGCGCGAAGTGCTGGTGCGGCGCGGCCGCGTGCTGTTTCCCGGTCCGTTGACGGCGCACTGGGGCTCTGAGGAGTGACTGCCGCGGGCGAAGTCGTCGCGCAGAACCTCGCGCGCGTGTACGCCCGGATCGTCGCTGCGTGTCGGCAGTGCGGACGCGACGAGGGCTCGGTCGAACTGCTCGCCGTCAGCAAGACCTGGCCTGCGACTGCGGTGCGGCTGGCCTGGGCCGCCGGGCAGCGTGCGTTCGGCGAGAACCGCGTGCAGGAACTCGCCGCCAAGGCCGTCGATCTGGTCGATCTCGCCGATCTGCGCTGGCACCTGATCGGTTCGCTGCAGACCAACAAGGTGCGTGATCTCGTCGCCGTGCCCGGACTCACGTTGCTGCACAGCCTCGATCGCGTCCGGCTCGCCGACGAACTGCAGCGCGAACTCGCCCGCGGCGGGCGCTGCTGCAGGTGCATGCGACCGACGAGCCGACCAAGCACGGCGTCGCGCCCGCCGACGCCCTGGCGTTGCTGGCCCACGTGCGCGGCAACTGCCCGGCGATCGACGTCGTCGGCGTGATGGCGATGGGGCCGCTCGCAGGCGATCCGGCGTCGACGTTCCGCCGCGTCGCCGCGTTGCACGACGAACTGCGGCAACGCGCCGGGATGGCACTTCCGGTGCGCAGCCTCGGCATGTCCGGTGACCTCGAGGCCGCGATCGCCGCGGGCTCGACGCTGGTTCGCATCGGCACGGCGGTGTTCGGCGCGCGTGGTTGAGCGCGGCGCCTCCCGCCCCTACCGTTCCGGCCCGTGGTGACGCCGAAGCAGCCATCCGCCGACGGCCAGAACGGCCCGCCGGCGGACCCCGGGGAAGTGCAGAACCGCCTCGCGGTCGCCATCCCGCAGCCGCGCTGCGAACTCGACCACAAGGACGCCTGGACGCTGTTGATCGCGACGATCCTCAGCGCGCAGAGCACGGATCGCACGGTCAACACCGTGACGCCGTTGCTGTTCGCGAAGTGGCCGACGCCCGCGGCGCTGGCCGCAGCGCCCCGCGACGAGGTCGAGGCGGTCGTGCACCGCACCGGGTTCTTCCGCAACAAGGCGAAGGCGATCCAGGGCGCGTCGCTCGCGATCCACCAGCAGCACGGTGGCGAGGTGCCGCGCGACATGCAGGCGCTGGTCGCGCTGCCGGGCGTCGCCCGCAAGACCGCGAACGTCGTGCTCGGCGTCGCCTTCCGCATTCCGGCCGGCATCGTCGTCGACACGCACGTGATGCGCACGAGCCAGCGCCTCGGCTGGTCCAAGGCGAAGAGTGCCGAGAAGGTCGAGCAGGAACTCTGCGCGCGCTTCCCGCGCGAGCAGTGGATCGACGTCGGCCACCGCCTGCTGCTGCTGGGCCGCTACGTCTGCCTGGCGAAGGGGCCGAAGTGCGAGCACTGCCCACTCGCGGACCTCTGCCCGTCGCGCACGACGGCCGGACTCGGGTCGTGGCAGGATCGTGCCGCGCACGTGCGCGTCGCGGTGCAGCCGGCGGATGGCGCCGCCGGCGCGTGACTCACGCGCTCACTCGAACCGCGCCTGGCGCGCGAGCCGCTTGCGGATGATGTCGATGCGCTCGAGTGGGCCGCGCGCCGGGAAGCGCTCGTAGAAGCCCTCGCGGCGGAACTCGGGCACCATCTCGGTGATCGGCTTGAAGCGCGTCTCGAGCAGGCGCACCAGGTCCGGGCCCGGCGCGACGGTGGCGTCCATGCGGGCGGCGACGTCGCCGGAGAGCCGCAGCATCGCTTCGATGGTGACGTCGCGCGTCACCATGTGGTTCTTGTTGTCGCCCCAGGCGGCGCCGAATGCGGTGCGCAGCGCCTTCAGGGTGTCGCGGATCAGGCCGTAACCACGTTCCTTGCTCCAACCGCGCCCGTCCTTGAAGCGATGTTGCGCGTCCTTGCGGCCGATCAGCCGCAGCACTTCGCCGAAGATCTGCGCCTGGTTGATCCACATCTCCTGGTGGCTGCGGCCGCCGAGCATGTTGATGTGGTACTGCAGCGGGCTGTCGTCGTTCTCGTAGCAGGCGCGGACCAGCGACGCGGCGAACTTCTTCAGCGGGTCGGTGCCCCACTCGATGCGCTCGTAGAGGTCGATCAGGTGCGACTTGTTGATGCGCGTGTGCGTGCTGTTGATCACCACGAACATCTCGGTCGCGAAGTCCGCGGTCTTGCCGTCGAAGACCACGACCGGCACTTCGACGCGTTTGTCGGCGTGCGGGTCCTGCAGGTAGAAGTGCAGGCCGGCGAGCCGGTGCTGGCCGTCGATGATCAGGTAGTCGCCGCGCGGCTCGACCAGGTTGCCGGCGCGCTCCATGCCCTTCAGCGGCTGGAACTCGAGCTTCTCCGACGTGAACAGCAGCACTGCGCCCGGAATCACCGGCTGCCGTGACTCGTTCCGGTAGAAGTCCTTGATCTGCTTGATCTTCCTGCGGTTCAGATCGCGCTGGAACGACTTGCTGTTCTTCTCGATCGCCTGCACGTAGCGCTCGACTTCGTCGGGCTCCTTCGGCTTGCCCTTCACTTCCTCGGCGCCGCCGATGGCCTGGCCGCGATCGCCGTAGAAGCGCGTCACGAACCGCACCTTGCGCAGCAGGTCTTCGGCCGGGTAGCTGACGAAGTAGAACTCCGACTCCTTCTGGCGCATGCGCTGGGCGAACACGGAACGAACCTCCTACGGGTATTTGATGGGACGACAGTTTGCTCGTTCGGGCTTGGCTTGGCAAAGGTCTGCCCCGGTTCGTGGAACGTCCGGTGGCGCCGGTGGTCGGCGCCACCATGCAGCCTCATGCTGACCGTCGTCTGGGCCTACCGCCGCACCGGCAAGTTCGCGTTCCACGTGCTGACGGGCGCGTTGGAGACCGACGCGAGCACCTCCGGCGTGCCAATCGCGTTCGCCAACGGCGTCGACGCCGTCGTCGCCGCGGTCACGACAGCTCTCGCCGCGAATCCGATCGCGCGCGTGCTCGTCGGCTGGTCGTTCTACTCGCCGGATGCCGAGGCGATGACTGGCGAGCTGCACGCCGTGCGCGCGCGGCTCGCCGATCCGCGCGTGCTGCACGTCTGCGGCGGTGTGCACGCGAGCGCCGAGCCCGAAGCGACGCTGCGCGCCGGCTGGGATCTCGTTGCGATCGGCGAAGGCGAACGCACGATCCGCGATCTCGTGCAGGTGCTCGCCGCGGACGGCGACGCGCGCGACGTGCCCGGCGTCGCTTCGCTGCGCGCCGATGGCACGCTGCGCAAGAACGGGCGCGCCGAACGGGTGACCCTCGACGACTTCCCGCCGTTCGGCCCCGCGCACGGGCGGTTTGGTCCCATCGAGATCACGCGCGGTTGCGTCTACGCCTGCCGCTTCTGCCAGACGCCGTACTTCGCGGGGGCTGCCTTCCGCCATCGCAGCGTCGACAACGTGCGGCACTGGGCGCGCTTCCTCGTCGGGCGCGGCTTCCGCGACTTCCGCTTCCTGACGCCGACGTCGTTGAGCTACGGCGCGCACGGGCCCGAGCCGGATCTCGCCGCCGTCGAAGCTCTGCTCGCGTGCGTGCGCGAGGAGATCGGCACGCAGCGCAAGCTGTGGTTCGGCACCTTCCCGAGCGAAGTGCGGCCCGAACACGTCACGTCCGCGAGCCTGCTTCTGCTGAAGCGTTGGGTCAGCAACCGCACGTTGATCGTCGGCGGCCAGTCGGGCAGCGACCGAGTACTCGCGGCGAGCGCGCGCGGCCACGATGCCGAGGCCGTCGAACGCGCGGTCGCGCTGTGCGTCGAGCACGGCTTCGTGCCGCACGTCGACTTCCTGTTCGCGTTGCCCGGCGAAGAGCCCGCCGACGTCGATGCGACGCTCGCGATGATGGACCGCCTGGTCGCGCGCGGCGCCAAGGTGCACGGGCACACGTTCCTGCCGCTGCCCGGCACGCCGTTCCGGAAGGCGGCGCCCGGGGCGCTCACTGCCGAGGTGCGGCAGCGGCTGCGCCAACTCGCCTCGAAGGGCCAGCTCTACGGCCAGTGGGAGCAGCAGGAATCGACGGCGCAGGCGATGGTGGCGGGGCGCACTCGCGCGCCGGGCCTGCGATGAACACGCCGTTCGCCGCGGTGACGCGGAACGCGGCGCGGCCGCTCCTGAGGGCGCGTCGAGCGGTCAGACGCTGAACTTGAACAGCAGCACGTCGCCGTCCTGCACGACGTACTCCTTGCCTTCGATCCGGTAGAGGCCCTTCTCGCGCGCCGCCGCGACGCTGCCGCAGGCGACGAGGTCCTTGTAGGCGACGGTCTCGGCTTTGATGAAGCCGCGTTCGAAGTCGGTGTGGATCACGCCGGCGGCGCGCGGCGCGGTGTCGCCGGCGTGGATCGTCCACGCGCGAACCTCCTTCTCGCCGGCGGTGAAGTAGGTGCGCAGGCCCAGCAGGTGGTAGGTCGCGCGGATCAAGGCGCCCACGCCCGACTCCTGCACGCCGAGGTCGGCGAGGAAGGCCTTGGCGTCGGCGGGCTCGAGATCGACGAGGTCGCTCTCGATCTGCGCCGAGATCACCACCGCCTCGCACGCGAGGTGGGTCTTGGCGTACTCGCGCACCTTCTGCACGAAGGGGTTCTGCTCGGCCTTGGCGAGCTGATCGTCCTTCACGTTGCACGCGAAGATCGTCGGCTTGTCGGTCAGCAGCTGGAACTGCTTCGCGATCGCCTTCTCGTCATTCGTCAGTTCGACCAGGATCGCCGGTTTGCCCGCGTTCAGCACCGGCAGCATCTTCTGCAGCACCGGCAGCTCGGCGATCGCTTCCTTGTCGCCGCGCTTGGCCTGCTTGCCCTGACGATCGATGCGCTTCTCGACTGCCTCGAGGTCGGCGAGCACGAGTTCGGTCGTTATGATCTCGATGTCGCGCACCGGATCGACGCTGCCGGTGACGTGGTGGATGTCGACGTCCTCGAAGCAGCGCACGACCTGCACGATCGCGTCGACTTCGCGGATGTGGCTCAGGAACTTGTTGCCGAGCCCTTCGCCGGTCGAGGCGCCCTTGACCAGGCCGGCGATGTCGACGAACTCGATCGCCGCCGGGATCACGACGTTGGTCTTCGCGATCTTCTGCAGCACGTACAGCCGATCGTCGGGAACGGTCACGACGCCGACGTTGGGGTCGATCGTGCAGAACGGGTAGTTCGCGGCCTGCGCCTTCTGCGTGCGCGTGACGGCGTTGAACAGCGTCGACTTGCCGACGTTGGGCAGCCCGACGATGCCGGCCTTGAGCGTCACTTCTGAGCGACGATCGCGGCGATCGCCTTGGTCAGCGCGGGCACGATCTCGAACGCATCGCCGACGATGCCGTAGTCGGCGACCTTGAAGATCGGCGCGTCGGCGTCCTTGTTGATCGCGACGATCGTGCGCGCGGTGCGCATGCCGGCGAGGTGCTGGATCGCGCCGCTGATGCCGACGGCGATGTAGAGCGGCGGGCTCACGACCTTGCCGGTCTGGCCGACCTGCTCGCTGTGCGGACGCCAGCCGGCGTCGACCACCGCGCGCGAACTGCCGACCGCGGCGACGCCTGGTCCGAACGCGGCGGCGAGGTCCTCGATCAGCTTGAAGTGCTGCGGCTCCTTCAGGCCACGACCGCCGGCGACGACGACCTTCGCCTCTTGCAACGGCGTCTTGCCGCCCGCGGCGGCGACGATCTCCTTGACGACGGCGAGCAGGTCGCCGGCAGGGGCTGGCACCTTCTGCACGGCCGCGCTGCCGCCGCCGGCGGCGGGCGCGAAGTTGTTCGGCCGCAGCGACGCGCAGAACGGGTTCCGCGCCGCGCGCACCGCCATCGTCGCCTTGCCGGCGAACACCGGCTTCTTCGCGGTGAACGCGCCGCCCTCGAAGCCGACCGCCACCGCGTCGGTGACGACGCCGGTGTCGAGCAGGGCCGACACGCGCGGCAGCAGGTCCTTGCCCATCGCCGTGTGCGCCATCAACACGGCCGAGGCCGCGTGCTGCTTGCACTGCTCGGCGATCGCCTTCGCCCAGGCGTCCCCCGAGTAGGCGGCGAACGACGGCCCGTCGATGGCGATCACCTGGTGCGCGCCGCTCTTGGCGAGTTCGGCGCACGGCGCGTCGAGGCCCGACCCGCAGGCGATCGCGAGCACCTTGCCGCCGGACGCGCCGGCGAGCTGCAGGGCGGCGGTGACGGCTTCGAGCGACGGGCGCTTCAGCGCGCCGCCGCGGACTTCGGCAATGACGACGATGTTGCTCATGTTCGCTTCTCCTTCCTCACAGCGCCTTGGCTTCGCGCAGCGCCGCGATCAGCGCCGGCACCGCGTCCACGCCGGTGCCGACGATCTTGCCGGCCGCGCGCGGAGCCGGCAGCGTCAGTGCGGTGATCTCGAGGGCCTTGGCCGGCAGCGCCGCCGGCTGCTCGACGAACGGCTTCTTCTTCGCCGCCATGATGCCCTTCAGGTTGGCGTAGCGCGGTTCGTTGAGGCCCTTCTGGCAGCTCAGCACCGCCGGCGTCTTGCACGTCACGATCTCGCGCGCGCCTTCGATGTCGCGCTCGGCCGTGAACACGCCGCCATCGAGAGCCAACTTGGCGACCTCGGTCACGCAGCCAAAGCCCAGCCGCGCCGCGAGGTTCGCCGGCAGCTGGTTGTTGTCGCTGTCGACGGCCTGGCGGCCGCACAGCACCAGGTTGCACGGCACGGTCTTGATCCACGCCGCGAGGGCCGCCGCGGTCGACGCGCCGTCCCAGATCCACTCGGTGGTGCTCAGCAGCACCGCCTTGTCGGCGCCGCGCGCGAGCGCATCGTCGAGCTGCTTCTTGGCGTCCTTCGGGCCGATCGTGACGACCGTCACCGAACCGGCGCCCAGTTGCTCCTTGATGCGCAGCGCCTGCTCGAGGGCGAACTCGTCGTAGGCGTTCAGTTCGAACGTCACGCCGGCGGTGTCGATCGACTTGCCGTCGGCGCCGATCTTGATCGCCGCGTCGGTGGCGGGAACTCGCTTGATGCAGACGACGATGTCCATGGGGGCTGCGGGCGGTGGCCCGTTCGGGTCGGGTTTTGAGGGCGAGGAGTCTAGCGATGGGCCGGCGCCGTGCGAAGGCCGACCTTGGCCGGCGGCGGGGTCGGGGTGCACGACCACGAAGTCGGCGATGCCGCGCGCCGGGGAGCCACCGAACCCAGTCCCCGGACACCCGCGCGAGGCGGGCGATCAGCTGCCGAGCAGCCGATCCGCGGCGGCGAGATCCTCGGCACTGCCGATGTCGAGCCAACGGCCGGTGAGACGGTTGGCACCGAGCGGCGCACGCGTGTGCAGCCACGCCAGGAAGTGGCCCGGGGCATCGGGATTGCCGTCGTCGGCGAAGTACTCACGCAGCAAGCGCGGCAACTCGCGCGGCAGCAGGTAGACCGCGATCGCCGACATGTTGCTGCGCGGGTCGGTCGGCTTCTCGCGGAAGCTCACGACGCGGTCGTCGGTGATCACGACTTCGCTGTACTTGCCGGGCGGCACGGGCGCGGGCACTTCCCTCACGACGAGCTGGCCGTGGCCGCTCGCCTGGAAGCGCGCCGCGAGGTGCGCGAGGTCGAACTCGAACAGGTTGTCACACGCGAGCACGAGGTAGCCGTCGGCGGCGGCTGGCGCATGGCGAAGGGCCAGTTCGAGGTCGCGCAGGGCGCCAAGCCGCGTCTCGTTGGTCAGCGCGCCGTCGTCCACGATCGTGAGCGGCAGGCGCGGCTTCGCGGTGGCCTGCCAGCGCACGAAGTCGGTGTGGAAGCGGCCGTTGACGACCACGGTCGCCGACGAAGCGCCGCTCGCTTCGACCTGCCGCAGGATGCGCGTGAGCATCGGCGCGCCGCCGACCGGCAGCAGCGGCTTCGCGGTGTGCAGGGTCAACGGATAGAGCCGCGTCGCGAAGCCCGCCGCGAGCAGCACGGCATGCAGCCGGGGTCTCGCTGGATGCACCGTCGGCACGAACGTCGTGTGGCCGTGCGCGCGGCACGCCGCGGCGACCTGTGCGCGCTGCGGCTCGTCGCGGCACGCGAACAGCACGGCACCGCCCGACCCGGGGAACTTCGCCGCCGCGCCGAGCGAACGGCCGAGTGCCACCAGCTCGCGATCGGCGGGCGCGATCGGGAACACGCTCGCGCGCAGCTCGAAGTTGCGGTCGACGCACGCCCGGAAGGCCGCGTGGTCGCGCGCGAGCAGGGCCGCGCGCCCTGCGTCGGCGTTCTCGGCGAGTGCCGTCATGGCAGCACGCACCGCGCGGTCGCCGGCCTGGAAGCGCGCCCACACCGGCGCATGCACGTCGCCCGAGCTCGGGCTCGGGATGCCATGCCAGGCGAGCAGCAGCGGCGGCAGCAGCGAGGCGTCGAGTCGTTCGACTGCGCCGTCGGCGAACGGGTGCGCGAAGTCCATCGCCAGCAGGCCCTCGTGCGCCTGCACCAGCCGGTCGAGCGGCCCGGCGCGGATGTGCAGCCGTTCGTTCTCGGTGCGCCACGCGAGTTCGGCGAGACGCGATGGCGTCAGTGGCACGCCGAACCACCGGCTCCACGCGCGCAGCGCTGCGACCAGCAACGCACTCGAGCCGGACAGGCCGGCCTGGAACGGGATGTCGCTGGTGAACGTGAGCGCGAACGGCCGCGCGTCGGCAGTGATGCCGAGCACGTCGAGTTCGCCGGCGAACAGGTCGAAGCCGGCGCGCAGCAGTTCGTTGGGCAGCGACGTCGTGCTGGCGTCGGTCAGCGTCACCGTGGCGCCGAGTCCTGCGACCGCGAAGCCGAGCCCGCGCCCGCCGTAGAGGTCCGACGGATTGCCGAGCAGGCCGACGCGGGCCTGCGCGCTTGCGGTGAGGGACGCCATCGCGGTGCAGGATACGGAGCGGCCGCCGCCCCGCACTGCGCCGCCTCGCCAGACGTGTGCCGGGGCGCCTTCGCACAAATCGGCCGAAGCGCGTTGACCGCACGTTGCCTCGCGGCCGTATCCTCGTGGTCCGCCCTAGTACGAACGCGCGTTCGTTCGTGATGCCCACGATGGTCCGATCCACCATTCCGGCCGCTGCCGCGGTCCTGCTCACCGTCCTCCCCGTCTCGGCCCAGCGTCAGGACGACCCGGTGATCACCTGGCCGCAGAAGACCTTCGCCGAGGCGAAGGCTCGTTACGACGAGTGCTTGCGGCGCAAGCCGTTCCTGCATCACTGGGAGGCGCGCGAGGTGCTCGGTTCGCTCGGCAGCCCCGAGGCGCTGCCGCTGCTGTGCAAGGACTACGCGAGCGTCAAGGAGTTCGCCGAGTACTCGCGCTACACGATCGCCGAGGTGTTCGCGAAGCGCTTCGCGAAGCGCGACGCGCTCGACGCGATGAAGGCGCTGCGCGCGGAGCAGCGCGCGCCGGGCGACGTCTGGCTGTGGTACCACACGCTGCGCATCGAGGCGAAGTTCGGTGGGGAGGCGGCGCTCACCGAGATCGCGACGACCGACAAGAGTCCGCTGCTGCGCGCTGCGGCGATCCTCGCACTCGGCGATTCCGGCGCCGCCGACCTGCGTCAGGCCGTGGTCACCAACTGCATCGAGCTGCCGAAGAAGGAGGGCGAGCGCATGGCGGTGCTCGGCGCGATGACCGGAGCGTTGTTCGCCGCGCGCAAGGACATCAACGACGAGAACTACCGGGCCGCATTGACCGCGTACATCGGGTTGCTCGGCGACGACGTCAAGCTGGCGCACATCGCCAAGGTGCAGATGGCGCGCCACCTGCAGATCATCTTCGACGCACCGGCCGCATTCGCCGACAGCGAATCGTGGCTCGCGATCCTCGCTCGTGGCGAGGTGAAGGAGAAGAAGCGCACGGAGACGGCGGCAGCGCCACGCTTCTTCGGGCTCGAGACCGACGGCGAACGCATGGTCTACGTCGTCGACATGTCCGACTCGATGCTCAAGCCGATCGAGCCGTCGGCGAAGCCGCCGACCGCACCGGTCACCGGCCCCAAGCAGAAGAAAAAGAAGAAGGGGGAGATCCTCGATGAGAGCGATCTGCCCTGGCACGAGATCAAGACGCGCTGGGATCTCGCCCGCGAGAACCTGCGCATCTCGCTGTCGCGACTGACGCCGGACAAGGAGTTCTGCGTGGTTTGGTTCGGCAAGAAGGCCGGCACGCTGGACGCCTGCAAGGGCATGACCAAGGCGACGCGAGCCAACATCGACCGCGTGGTCGCCGAGTTGGACTCCATCAAAGCGAGCATGGAGCCGGATCCGGATCGTCCGAACAACCCGATCCCGCCCGAAGGCCGGTTGCGCGGCGACACCAACCTGCACGGCGGACTGCGGCTCGCCTTCGCGCTGCATGACAAGGGCTTCGCGAACAACGCCGCCTACGTCGACATGCAGGCGCTCGCCAACGGTTGCGACACCATCCTGCTGTTGTCGGACGGCGACCCGTCGGTCGACGACTTCGTGCAGGTCGACAAGAACTACAAGGAAAGTCGCACCGTGAAGTCCTTCGAACGCGGCGAGCCTGCTGACGAGCAACCCGAGTCCACCTACAGCGGTCCGTTCGTCTCGCAGGGGATCAAGGAGTGTCCGACCATCGTCGCCGACGTGCGGCGCATGAACGCGTTCCGCCGCGTGCGCCTGCACGCCGTCGGCCTCGGCGAGGCCAACATGGAGCTGATGCAGCGCCTCGCTGCGATCGGCAACGGCCAGTCGATCACCGTCGGCAAGAAGGCCGACGACGGCGCCGCCAAGAAGTGAGGATCGCGAACCGCGGCAGCGACCCGGCCGCGCGGCCGCCGATCCGAGGGATCGCCGAACCGGCCGATGCGAGGCAGGGCGCGGGCGAGAGACGCCACTGCGCTCAGGATACGGAACGACGCCGCGCCTAGACTGCGCCCCCTCGATGACCGCGCGCGAACCGCACCGCCCCGATGCCCGCGGCCTGCCGATGGTGCACGCGCCCGATCCGGCGAAGCTCGCGGCCGAACGGGCGTGGCTGCGCGAACTCGCCGACCGACCGTGGCTCGTGCGCAAGTGGGCGCTGCTGCGCCGCGGCGGCCCGGGCTACCTGCAGAGCGCGCTCACCCTCGGTGGCGGCACGGCGTCGGCGTGCCTGCTGTCGGGCGCGGCGTTCGGGCATCAGCTGCTGTGGGTGGCGCCGCTGGCGATGATCCTCGGCGGCGTCGTGTTCGCCGCGATCGCGCACCAGACGCTGTCGACCGGCATGCGGCCGTTCGTCGCCATGCGCACGTTCGCCGGGCCGGTGTTCGCGTGGGGCTGGGCGATCGGCACGGTGCTGGCGTCGTGCGTGTGGCACTTCGCGCAGTACTCGCTCGCATCGGCCGTGCTCGTCGACCTTGGTGCTGTCGCCGGGCTGCAGCTCGAACGCTGGGTGATGGGGCTCGTCGTGCTCGCCTGGGCGGTGCCCACGGCGCTGAGCTTCGGTTCGTCGGGCGCCGTGCAGCGCGCCTTCGACCGCCTGATGAAGTGGATGGTCTGGACGATCGTCGCGCTGTTCGGCGTCGTCGCCGTTCGGCTCGGCGTCGCCGATCCGGGCGCGGTCGCCGCCGGGTTCGTGCCGTCCCTTCCCGCGGATCGTGGCGAAGTGCACGCGCTGGCGGTGGTGATCTCGGGTCTCGCCACGGCGGTCGGCGTCAACATGACGTTCCTCTACCCGCACTCGCTGCTCGCCCGCGGCTGGGGGCGCGAGCACCGCGAACTCGCGCGCACCGACATCGTGTTCGGCATGGTGTTGCCGTACGTGCTCGTCACCACGCTGATGGTCGTCGTCGCGGCGGGCACCCTGCACGCCGACTTCCAGGGCAAGAGCATCTCGCCGGTCGAGGCCGCGGCGACGCTCGGCGGACTGCTCGGGCCGGTGTGGGGGCGCGTGCTGTTCGACCTCGGGCTGCTGGCGATGCTGCTGACCACGATCACCATGCACATGGTGTGCTCGGGCCTCGCCTGCTCAGAGATGTTCGGCCTGCGCGTCGGCGGCGTCGGCTATCGCGTCGCCACGCTGCTGCCGGCACCGGGCGTGCTCGGCAGTGTGTTCTGGTCCAAGCTGTCGGTCTGGCTCGCCGTGCCGACGAGCGTGATCGCCGGCTGCCTGCTGCCGCTCGCCTACGCGGGCTTCCTCAAGCTGCAGACGAGCCGCGCCTACCTCGGCGACGACCGGCCGCGCGGATGGCGCGGTGCACTCTGGATCGGCGGCATCGGCCTCGCGACGCTGGTGCTCGTGCTGTTCCTCGGCTCCTACCTGATTGCGGAAGGCCCCACGTTCGCCGCGAGGGTCCGTTCGCTGTTCACCGCCTCGCGATGAAGGGCCCTCTGCGCGTCGCGATCATCGGCACCGGCTTCCTGGCCCGCACCCGCGCGCGCTGCTGGGCGCGTGTGCACGGCGGCGACGTGCAGGTCGTCGTCGCCGCGCGCGATCGGGCCAAGGCGGCGGCGTTCGTGCAGGGCAACGTCGGCGTGGCCGCGGCGACGATCGACGAAGTGCTCGCCGATCCGGGCGTTCGCCTGGTCGACGTCTGCGTGCCGAACGCCGTGCACCGTTCGCTCGCCGAACGCGCGGCCGCCGCTGGCAAGCACGTGCTGTGCACCAAGCCGCTGACCGCGTTCCACGGCCAGGGACTCGCGCCCGACGCGACCGCTGCCGCGGTCGCCGCCGTGCCGCGCGCCGCGATGCTGGCTCGCGCCGTCGCCGACGCCCAGGCGATGATCGACGCCTGCGCGCGGGCCTCGGTGCGGTTGTTCTACGGCGAGAACTGGCTGTTCGCGCCCGCCGTGACGCGCGCCGCGCGGCTCGGCGCGGCCGCGAAGGGCGCGATCCTGGAGATGCGTGGTCACGAGTCGCACTCGGGCTCGCATTCGGTCTACGCGCGCGACTGGCGGCAGACCGGCGGCGGCGCGCTGCTGCGGCTGGGCGCGCATCCGATCGGCGCGATGGTCTGGCTGAAGCACCAGGAAGGACTGCGCCGACGCGGCAAGCCGACGCTGGTCACCGCGGTGACCGGTGAAGTCGCCGACGTCACGGCTGCGGCGACGATGGTCGGCGCGCCGAGCGACGTCGCCACCGGCTGGAACGGCGTCGAGAACTGGGGCAGCGTCGTGCTGCACTTCGACGACGGCTCGCGCGGCATCGCGCATGGCGCCGACACGATGCTCGGCGGCATGCAGAGCCACCTGACGATCCTCGCCAGCGACCATCGCTGCGAATGCGCGCTCTCGCCGCACGATGCGCTGCGCGCGTACGCGGTGCGCGACGGCACGTTCGGCAGCGAGTACGTGATGGAGAAGGTCGCGGGGCAGGCGGGCTGGTCGACGCCGATCCCCGACGAGGACGTGTCGTCGGGCCAGCAGGGACTCGTGCAGGCGGTCGCCGACGAACTGCGCGGCGGTGCGGTCGCGGCGGGCGACGGCGCACTCGGGCTCGAAGTCGTGCGCGTCGTCTACTCCGCGTACGTGAGTGCCGCGGAAGGGCGGCGGGTCGCGATCGTCCGGTGAGGGAGCCGCTCGCTCACGCGAGCAGCCGCCGCAGCACCTTCCCGCCGACGTCGGTGAGCCGGTAGTCGCGGCCCTGGAAGCGCCACAGCAGCCGTTCGTGGCCGATGCCCAGCAAGTGCAGCAGCGTCGCGTGCAGGTCGTTCCAGTGCACCGGGTCGCGCACCACGTGGTAGCCGAGTTCATCGGTCTCGCCGAGCGTCGTGCCGGCACGGATCCCCGCACCCGCCAGCCAGATCGTGCTCGCCTGGCGATGGTGGTCGCGGCCGAGGAACTTCGGGTCGCGCACTTCCTGCATCGGGGTGCGGCCGAACTCGCCGCCCCAGACGACCAGCGTGTCGTCGAGCAGGCCGCGGCGCTCGAGGTCGAGCACGAGAGCGGTCGCGGCGCGATCGGTCTGGCGGCACATGTTCGGCAGCCCGTGCAGCAGGTCGTCGCTGGCGTCGCTGCCGTGATGATCCCAGCCGCGGTGGTAGAGCTGCACGAAGCGCACGCCGCGCTCGACGAGCCGACGCGCCAAGAGGCAGTTGTTGGCGAACGAATTGGCGCCGGGCGACGTGCCGTAGAGCGCGTGCACTTCGGGCGGTTCCTGCGCCAGGTCGGCGAGCTCGGGCACCCGGTCCTGCATGCGGAACGCCAGCTCGTACGCCGCGGTGCGCGTGCCGATCTCGGGATCGCCGAGCGTCGCCAGGCGCCGGCGGTTGAGCGCGCCGATCAAGTCGATGCTGCGAGAGCGCATGGCGCGATCGACGCCATCCGGATCGCGCACGCACGGCACCGGCTCGCCGCGCGTGCGCAGCTCGACGCCCTGATGGCGCGTCGGCAGGAAGCCACTCGACCACAGCGACGAGCCCGCTCCAGGATCGATCTTGCCGGACACCAGGACGACGAAGCCGGGCAGGTCGGCCGACTCGCTGCCGAGACCGTGGTGCACCCACGCACCGCAGCTCGGCCGGCCGACGACGGCGTGGCCGGTGTTGGCGAACACCTGGGCGGGGCCGTGGTTGAACTGCTCGGTGTGCAGTGACTTCACGAACGCGACCTTGTCGACGATCGTCGCGAGGTGCGGCAGCAGTTCGGACACCGGCGCGCCGCACTGGCCGCGCGCGGCGAAACGGTACGGCGAGGCGAGCAGCCGCGGCGTGCCCTTCAAGAACGCGAAGCGCTGCCCGGCGATCAGGTCCTGCGGCACCGGCTGGCCGTCGTGCCGATCGAGCATCGGCTTTGGCTCGAACAGGTCGAGCTGCGACGGCGCGCCGGCCATGAACAGCCAGATCACGCGCTTCGCGCGCGGCGCGAAGTGTGGGCCGACTGCGGCGGCGCCGCCGTTGGCCAGCGCGTGCAGGGCAACCGGCGCCAGGCCGAGCTGGGCCAGGAACGCGCGGCGCGTCGGCAGCACGAGCTCGCCGTTCTCGTTCATCGCGACAGCGCCTCGTCGAGGTTGAGCAGCGCGTTGGCGAGCAGCGTCCAGCGCAACGTCTCGGGTTCGGCGGCCAGGGCGACCGCCAGCAGGTCGAGTTCGTGCGCGTCGGGCCGGCGCGACGTGCATACGCGGAAGCCGAACGCGAGCCGGGCGCGATCGTCGCCGGGGACGGCGCGCATGCGTTCGCCGAGTGCCTTCGCCGCTTCCCACGCCGCCGGGTCGTTGAGCCCGGACAACGCCTGCAGCGGCGTGTTGGTGCGCGCGCGCTGCACGATGCACTGTTCGCGGCTCGGCGCGTCGAACGTCGCGAACTGCACGAACGTCGCGGTGCGCTGCCAGAACGTGTAGAGGCCGCGGCGATGGCGCCGGCCGTCGGTCGCGGCGCGCCAGCCGAGGTCGGCCTTGTTCGTCGGCACGACACCGCTGATGTCGGCCTGCAGCGGGAACACGCTCGGTCCGCCGATGGTCGGCACCAACAGTCCGCCGGCGGCGAGTTGCTGGTCGCGGACGAACTCGGCGGCGAGCCGGAAGCGCGTACCGCGCGCCAGCCAGCGGTTGTCGGGATCGCGTTCGCGGTCGGTGTCGGTGGTGCGGGCGTCGCGGCGGTAGGCCGCCGAAGTCACGATCGTGCGCAGCAGGGCCTTCTGCGACCATCCGAGCCGCACGAACTCGGTCGCCAGCCAGTCGAGCAGTTCGGGATGGTCGCGCGGCGGCGATTGCGTGCCGAGGTCCTCGGGCGTCCCGACGAGCGCGCGGCCGAACAGCTCGCCCCACAGCCGATTGACGTGCACGCGAGCCGTCAGCGGGTGATCGGGACGGACCAGCCACTGCGCGAGGCCGAGGCGATTGCGCGGCAGGTCGGCGGGCCACGGCGGGTCGATCGCGGCGGGCACGGCGGCGGCGACGTCTTCGCCGCGCGCGTCGTAGCCGCCGCGGAGGCGCAGCGTGGTTACGGCACGCACGTCGGTGCGTTCGCGGAAGATGAGGGTGCTGTCGATCGGGGCCGCGGCGAGCGCCTTCTTCGCGCGGGTGATCGCCGCCTCGTCGGTGCTCGTGGCCTCGAGTCGCGCGAGTTCGGCGCGCAGTTCGGCGCGTCGCGCGGCCTGTTCGGGCGTCGCGACCTCGAGCTTCGTCTCCTCCGCGGGCTCGAAGAACGCGACCAAGGCGTAGAAGTCGCGTTGCGAGATCGGATCGAACTTGTGGTCGTGGCACTGCGCACAGTGGAACGTGCTGCCGAGCCACACGGTCGCCGTCGTCGACGCGCGGTCGAGCAGGCGCTCCCACCGAGCTTCCTCCAGGTCGACGCCGCCCTCGTCGTTCCACATCGTGTTGCGGTGGAAGCCGGCCGCGATGCGATCCTCGTCGGTGGCGTCCGGCAGCAGGTCGCCGGCGAGCTGCTGGACGGTGAAGCGGTCGAACGGCACGTCGCGGTTCAGGGCGTCGATCACGAAGTCGCGCCACTTCCACATCGTGCGCGGGCGGTCGAAGTTGAAGCCGTCGGTGTCGGCGTAGCGGGCGAGATCGAGCCACGGCACCGCGAACCGTTCGCCGTAGTGCGGCGAGGCGAGCAGCCGATCGACGACGCGCTCGTAGGCGCCCGGCGCGTCGTCGGCGAGGAACGCGTCGAGCTCCGCGAGCGTCGGCGGCAGCCCGGTCAGGTCGAACGTCACCCGCCGCAGCAGCGTCGGCCGATCGGCCTCCGGCGTCGGTGCCAAGCCTGCGCGCAGGGCCGAGGCGAGCACGAATGCGTCGATCGGGGCGACATCCGTGCGCGGTGGTGTTGGGCGCACCGGGGCGACGTAGGCCCAGTGGGACTTCGCAGCGGCGGCGTCGCCGCCTTGCGGCACGAGCGTCGGCAGGAGCAGCAGCGCCCACATGGAGTGGACACGCATACCATGCCGCCACGACGAGCTGTCGCGGCTTCAGCGGAACGTGACAGTCCGTTCGCGGAAGTCGTGCGCCGGCCAGGAACCCGCCGGCCCGCCATCGACCAGGACCGTAGTGGTGGCGGCGCGCACGGCTTCGAGCGCGAGCAGCGCGGCGGCAACGATGCCGAGCCAGCGCGGCCACGTTCGCGCCAGCCGTTCGCCGAGCAGCGCATCCGCCGCCGCCGCCACGCCGAGCGCCACGACCGGGAGGCACATCGCGCCGTGCCGCGCGTAGCCGTAGAACGCGGCGACGACGAGCAGCTTGGTCGCCGCGAACACCAGCAGCGGCTGCAGCGCGCGCACGGAGCGCAGCCGCCACCAGCCGATGGCAGCGACGACGAGCAGCGCGAGGCGCCAGCCGTTCGCCCACCAGCCGGTCGCCGTGACGAAGTCGACCTGACGCCGCGTGCCCGTGAGCCCGATCGGCAGGGCGTGGCCGCCGAGGCCGCCGGTCGCGCCTTCTGCGGCATGCCACAGCTTCGTCGCGACGCGCACCGCCGCGGCGGACGGGTCGGCGGTGATCTCCGCGAGCCCACGTTGCGTGCCGTTCACGACGAGATCGAGATGCGGCGGGTAGCCGAGCGCGATCGTGCCGTTGCGCGGCAGCACCTGGCGCAGCCCCGGCGGGTAGCGCGCATCGCCGCCGGTCAGCGGCGGTGCTCGGTCGAGCGCCGCGGCCGAGAAGCCGCTCGCCGCCTCCGGCGTGTTGCCGAGGTAGAAGTTGAGCCCGCCGTAGAGCGCGACGAAGCGGCGCGGCAGCGGCTCGGGCCAGCAGTCGTACGCTTCGCGCACGATCGCGAGATCGGCGGCGCGCACACGAGTGCCGCCGCGCGCGCGCACGGTGTCGCCGACGAACGCGAACACCGGCACCTGCTGGAACGACGGCAGCGCGCGCACGGCAGCGACGGCGTCGTCGTCCCACGGCACCACCGCCGGCGGCAGTGCCGGCGCGCCGGCGTTGTAGTCGTCGATCATGGCGTTCGCGCGCAGCTGCCAAGGTGCGACGACCGCGGTCGCGATGGCGCCCGCCAGTGCCAGCACGCGCCAGGTGGCGCCGCTGCGCCGCGCGAGCCACAGCAGCGGCAGGGCCGTGAGCACGTGTTCGGCGCGCAGCAGGCACAGCAGGCCGTGCAGCAACCCGAACGCGAACGCCCAGCCGTGCGCGCGCCGTCCCGCGAGGTGCGGCTGCAGCAGCAACGACGCCAAGACGAGTGCGAGGTAGAGGCCTTCGACGTGCAGCCCGCTGCTCAGCAGGAGCAGGTTGCTCGACGCGGCGCAGAGCACGGCCGTCAGCGCCGCCGTGCGGGGCGCCACGTGTGTTCGCAGCAGCAGCCACACGAGCGGCGCGATCGACGCCCCGATCGCGGCGAACACGCTGCGCACGAGACCGACGGTCGCCGGATCGCCGTTCCACAGCCATGCGACGAGCCACTGCATCGCCGGCGGGCGCAGCGGCAGGCGCAGGGAGTCGTCGACGGTGCCGTTCGCGAGCTTGTGGGCGAGTTCCTGCCAGACGGGAGCGTCGCCCTGGAAGCCGGCGTGCCAGCCGGCTCCGCCGTCGTGGGCCGCGGCCTGGAACAGCAGGCGCAGCGCGAGGCCGAACGCGAACAGGACGAGCGCGGGCACGCGCGGATCCTACGGACGCGCCGTGGGCGAGGCACTTGGCGAAAGCGCGGTTGCCGACGACGATGCGGCCCCACGTTGTCCAGGGAGTGAAGTGAAGCCGCGCGTTCTGGTCGTTCTGGGTATCGCAACTGCCGTTGCGTTGTCGTGGCTGGTGCTGCGGCAGGGCGATGCCCCGCGGATCGAGGATCCATCGTCCGCCGCACACGTCCCTGCTTCCGAAGTCGTGAGTCAGACGAGTGTCGCGGCCGACCCTGCACCGCGTGCCGTGGCCAACCAGTCGAGCAGTGTCGAAAGCGACGCCTCATCCGCGCCGACCGCGAGCCCCGAAGGCACTGCCGACATGGTGGGCTACGTTCGGGATGGAGACGCGCGCCCGGTTGTCGGGGCCCAGGTGTTGGCGATGGGGTTCACCCGCAACGTCGCCGTGACGGATGAGAAGGGGTGGTTCCGACTGCCGACTCCGATCCGCAGCGGCACCAACCTGATCCTCCTTGTCAGCTGCCGGCGCTACCTGGATGTGGAAGCCAACGTCACGGCACGCGCGGACTCCCCGGCGATCATCGTGCTCGAGCGGGCGCCTCGCATCTCCGGCACGTTGGTCGATCCGCGCGGGCAGCCGATCGAGGGCTATCGGCTGCAGGCGCTGGGTGACGCCGGCAAGCCGATCGCCTTCGCGATCACCGGTGCGCGTGGCGAGTTCGACCTGCTTCGAACCGAAGCGAAGAGCGACAGCAGCGTCGTCGTGTCCGAGATGTTCACGTACGGGCACGGCCTGCTCGTGGAACGGCCGTTCGTCGCCTGGGGCACCGAAGACCTGACGCTCCGCACGCAGAGTTCAGGGCAGCTCGAGATCCGGGTCAAACGTGCCGGCGACGCGACGCCGGTGACCGCGTTTGCCGTCTGCCTGTTGCACCACGAGCACCAGGGACCGCAGGGTTGGAACGTTCGCAGCCCGGTTCGCGGCACGCGCGACGATGGAGTGATCAGCATCCGTAGCATCCCCGGGCCCGTGTCTTTCGTGGTGATCCCCGACGACGCGACGCTGCAGCCGAGCGGCACGATGCCCGTGCATGTCCCTGAGAACGGCACGTGCGTCGCCGACGTGGTCCTGCCACCGCAGCGCGTGCATCGCATCCGCGCGTTCGATCGTCAGACCGGACTCGGGGTGGCGGGCGCCGTCGTGCGCATTGTCGTCGGCAGTTCGGGCCCAGGAAACCCGACCGACGCGACGTTGCCCCACGTTGCCGACGCGCAGGGCATCCGCATGTTGACGTGGCCGCGCAGCGGCGTGCTCGTGAAGACCAAGACCGAGGCGGATGGAACCGCCGTGGTACGGTGGGTGGGCCCGGCGACGGAAGCGTTGCTGCAGTGCGAACACCCGCAGTACCGGGCGGCGACGGTCAAGCTCGCACCCAGCGACGAGCCCGTCGATGTGGAAGTTGCACTCGATCGCGGCATGCGCATTCGCGGCGTCGTCGAACCCGCTGGCATCCTGCGGTTCAAGCCACGCGTGCGTGCCGTTGATGATCGGCGTGGCAGTGAGTTGCGGAGCAAGTGGGTCGCCGTCGATGCGCAAACGGGCGCATTCGAACTCGACGTCGACGCCTCGGGTACGGTGCGCCTCGACCTGGCCATCGTGATGTCGGACGGCGTCCCCGTGTTGACTGCAGCGGGGATCGCCAAGGTCGTCGCTGGCATCGACGACAGCCATGCTCCCATCGTGCTGGATGGCGCGCCCTACGTGCCGGGCGTGGTCACGGGCCGCGTGCTCGTGGACGGTAGCGCACCGGCGAAAGTGCGAGCGCACCGCGTCGTCAACGGCGTCGGCAATCCCGGATGGGCTGCCGAAGCCGCCGTCGGGGCGGATGGGACATTCGTGGTTGCCCCGATGCTGGTCGGCGAGTGGTTGTTCTCTGCCGTGGCCAAGAACGCCGACTCGTTCAACTACCAGCCGGTTCTCTTCGCGAGTTGCTCCGTGCGTGCGGGAGAAGAAGTCTCGGTGGTCGGCGACGTGGCGACGACCACGATCAAGATGGCTGTGTGCGATGCCTCGGGAGCACCACTCGCGGCAGGTCAGAAGTTGTCCCTTGCGCTGAAGCGATGCCCCGAGCGTCGGTTCGGGGCGCAGTTGGGACCAGGGGGCGTGCTCCGTGTCGATGGCATCATGAGGAATGAGATCGTGCTGGTCGAAGTACAGGGAGGTCAGCTCGACAAGCAGCGCGGCGAAGCCGAGGTGGAGTCGCAGAAGCTCGTCGTGCGGTGAGAAAGCGCCGCACGCTCTTCGCTTGACTCCTGAGTGGTACTCGGAAGGGCACCGCTGTCACTCCCGCCGCCCGAACGCGATCCCGTCGCAGCCCTTCCGCGCCGCGAGCCGATCGACGACCGCCATCTTCCCCAGATCGATCACCGCGACGAACTCGCCGCGCCCGCACGCGACGAACGCGCGCTTGCCCGCCGGATCGACGGCGATCCCCATCGGCATCGCGCTCTGTTCGCTGACATCCGCGTGGATCGACACTTCGCCGAGCATCTCGCCCTTCGCTGCGTCGAACACCTGCACCTGGCCGCCCTCGGCGCACGTCACCACCGCCAGTTCGCCGCCGCGCGCGAACACGATGCGGAATGGGAAGTCGCCGGTCGGCAGCGTCTTCACGACCTTGCCCGCCGTCGCGTCGACGACCGACACCGTGTTCGCAGAGCGATTGCCGACCCACACGTGCCCGCGCACCGGATCGATCGCGAGCCCCTCACTGCCGTCGCCGCACGCGATCGGCGCCTTCGCCGCGGTGGCGTCGCCGTCGAGCGCGAACGCGACGACGTTGCCTTCCCGGATGCTCGTCGCCGCGGCCGTGCGCAGGTCGGCGCTCACCGCGACCATGTGCATCGTCGCCTGCGGCGTGCTCCACGTGCGCGTCACCGCGCCCGCGGCGAGGTCGACGAGCAGCAGGCGGCGTGTCGACTCGCTGGTCACCACGACGCGATCCGGCGCCACGAACTGCACGCCGTGCGGCCGCAGGAACGCGCGCTGCCTGGTCAGGCCATCGGACCCCTTCTCGGGGCCGACGAGATCGATCGTGCGCAGCACGCTGGCGGCGGCGATGTCGACGATCGTCAGCGTCTGCCCCGGCATCTGGTCGCCGTAGTCGGTGACGACGGCGGTGGCACCGTCGGGCGACACTGCGACTTCGTGCGGGCCGCGCCCGGTCGGCACGACCGCGAGTTCCTTCTTCGCGGCGAGATCGAAGATCGACAGCGAGTGCTCGGCCTTGTTGCAGACCAGCAGCCGCTCGCTCGGCGGTGCCGCGGCGGGCGAGCCGGGCGTCGCGGGAGCCTGCGCAGGGACGGTGGCGGCGGCGAACAGCAACGCGAGCGATCGGAGCGGAGCCATGGGGGCGCTCATACGGGGTCGACGCCGATGCGGCGAGCGGGGTGGGCAGTCGTCGATACGGGGCTGCGCCCGGGCGCTCCGGCGGTTACAAGGTTCCGGCCCCGACCGGACTCGCCGTGCGCTGCCGTTCCTTCTTCGTGTCGCTGCTCGCCGCCGGCGCGCTGCTCGGTGGCGCTCGCGCCCAGGAGCCCGAACCCGTCGAGGCCTCGGTCGACCGTGTGCAGCAGGCGATCGCCGACTACCGGGCGATTCCCCGCGACGTGCCGAGGGCAGCCCAACGCAAGAAGGCGATGGTGTGGCTCGGCGCGATCGACGACCCCGCGATGACGGCGTTCCTGCAAGCCGAACTGCAGACTGCCGGCGACACCACGTTCGCGGCCAGCGTGCTCGAAGCGATCGCCGCGGTCGCCAGGCCGTCGCTGCAAGGCGACATCACCGCGGTGCTGCAGCGCACGTCGGCGCCGGTGTCGGTGCGGATCGCCGCAGCGGCGGCGCTGGTGCGGCTCGGCGATCGCCCGCTCGATGCGCTGCTCGTGCGAGTGGCACTGCCCGACGCCGAGGTGCCCGCGGCCGAACGCGACGCGATCCTGTCGGCCCTGGTCGACAGCGGTCTCGAACGCGCGCATCGCGGGCTGGCCCCGCTGCTCGTCGCCGAGGGCCCTCCAGCGCCGCGACTCAAGCTGCTGCGCCGCATGGAGGCCGTCCAGGGCGTGGCGCCGGTCAGCGCGGCGCGCATCAAGCTCGCGCTCGAAGGCGAACTCGAACTCGCCGCGGTCGCCTGGCGGCAGCTCCTGCTCGAGAAGCACGAGCGTGCCAAGGCGCTGACCATCGACGTGCTCGAGCGCGTCGTCGGCGAGCCGCGCGCGTCGGTCGCGGCCGATCTGATCGGCGGACTCGTGCACGTGCGCGATCCGGACTACTACCCGGTGCTGCTGCGCTTCGGTGGCATCGCGAACGACGTCGTGCGGCGCGCGCTGCGGACTGCGGCGCCGGTCGCCGCCGAAGACGCGGCGCTGCTGAAGTGGCTGATCACCGTGGGGCTCGACGATGCGCAGCCGAGCCGCCGCGAAGCCGCCAAGTTGCTGCTGCAGGAGGCGCCGCCCGAGGCCGTTCGCCCGCTCGTCGAACGCATCCGCGCCGACCTGCGCGCGGGCAGGAAGAAGGCGCTCGAACTGGCCGCGGGGCTGCACACGCTGCTGGCCAAGGACCCGTCGTGGCGCCAAGACCTCGCCGCACTGGCGGCGGCGCCCGAATTCGAGAACCGCATGCACGGGCTCGCGATGCTGCTCGAACTCGGCGCCGACGCCGGCGTCACGCAGGCGCAGCAGGGGCTGACGCACCGGGCGTGGGAGATGCGTTCGCTGAGCATTCGCTACCTCGCCAAGTGCCGCGACGTCGCGTCGATCCCGCTGCTGATCGCGCGCTACGGCAAGGAGGAGGGCCGGCTCGCCACCGAACTCGAGCACGCGCTGTTCGTGCACACCGGCACCCGCTGCTTCAGCAAGCGGGAGTGGGAGAGCTGGTGGCTGAAGAACCAGACCGGCTTCGCGCTGCCACACGCCGACACCGTGCGCAGCGGTGGCAACTCGAGCGGGGGCAACACGGTCGTCTACCACGACATTCCGATCGTCAGCAACCGCATCGCGTTCCTCGTCGATCGCAGCGGCTCGATGCGCGAACCGATCGGCACCGACCGCAAGTTCACGCGGCTCGATGCGGCGAAGGCGCAACTGTCGCGCGTGGTCACGGCGCTGCCCGACACGGTCCACGTCAACCTGATCGCCTACGAGACCAAGGTGCATCCGCACTGGGACGCGCTGCGGCGCCTGAGCGAGGAGAACCGGGCCGAGCTGCTGAAGGCCACGAACCGCCTCGAGCTGGGTGCTGGCACCAACATCTTCGAGTCGCTGGAGAAGGCGTTCGAGGATCGGCAGGTCGACACGATCTACCTGCTGACCGATGGCACCCCGACCTCGGGCCGGGTGACGGTGCCCGAGGAGATCCTCGAGGAAGTGCGCCGCTGGAACCGGACGCGCCAGATCGTGATCCACTGCATCGGCCTCGGCATCGATTCCGACCTGCTGAAGCGCCTCGCGGCCGAGAACGGCGGCACCTACCGCTACGTGCGGTAACGAGCCGGCGCGACCGGGCCCTCGTCGCTGAGCAGCACGTGCAGCACGGGATCGGCGAGCACCGCATCGACGGTCGTCCGGTGGCCGTCGACGAGCATCGTGCGCAGAACGAAGCGGATGCCGTGGCTGTAGTCGACGTGCGGCGTGGTGTGCACCTTCGACAGCGGCTGGATCGCTCTGCCGTCGGGTCGGTGCCAGCCGTAGATCACGACCCGTCCCGGCCAGTCGGCCAGCAGCGCCGAGATCACGACGTCCTTCTTCTGCCCGGCGACCAGGGTGCCGCGGCGCGTCCCCTCGAGCTGGCGGTCGATCGCCGCGTGGCTCGCCGCGAACACCGCGACCGACGTGATGTCGTGTTCGCGCGGATGGAACGGCGTTGGCGTCACCCGCGCGCCGGACTGCTGCCAGATCGCGTCGACGATGACTCGCGTCGGCAGCACGCAGTCGAGCCGGTCGGCGAGCTGCTGGGCCAACTGCGGTGTCACCGGCATGCGCAGCCAATCGTCGTCGTTGCCGACACCGAACACGTCCGGCGTGCACCAGATCGTCGCGACCCGTTCGCGGTCGCCGATCGTTGCGCGCAGTTGCACCGGCGTGAGCTCGGCGAGCCACGCCGGCACGTTGCCCAGTTCGAACTGCTCCGCGACGGCGGCTTCGCGCGCGCAGAGCGGCACTTTCGCCCAGAGCTTCGCCAGGGCGCTGCCCGGCGTCGACGCAGCCCGCGCCGGCAAGGCCAGGACCGGCGCTGGTGCCGGGGTCAGCGCGCAGGCGGCGAGCAGCAGGCCGGCGGCGCCGACGACGCTCGCGCGGGCGCGGCGGCACGGTCGCAGGCTCGGCATCAGCCGCGCTGCAAGGTGCCGTGCCGCCAGCGATCGGCGAGCGCGCTGATCGGCTCACACAGCAGGTCGACGACGGGCATCGCCGCCAGCAGTCCTTCGTCGAACGACGGCTCGGTCTCGGTCACCGCGTCGGCGAGCGCGCCGTAGCGGTTGCGGTAGCTGGCGAGCACCGAGCACGACGTGGCGACGTCGAGGTGTTCGTGGAACCGCACGTGCAGCAGCGTGATGCCGACGGTGCGGTTCTGGTCGACCTCGGGCACCATCACGACCGTGCGGTCGTCGTTGCGCCCGCGGGCGACGAGCAGGTGCTTCTCGGTCGCGACCATGTGCTTGGTGCCACGCAGCGTGGGATTGGCGGCGGCGCGCGATCGCAGCGTGGCGGCGATGCCGCGCTGGTCGAGCACGTGGATGCGCGCGGTGCCCCCCTCGAGGTCGCCGTCGATGCGGTAGCGCGTGCTGCCCAGCACTTCGACGACCGCCGGATCCAAGCCGGCGAGCGCCTTCAGGTCGCGGTAGGTCAGGTGTTCGCGCACCGCACCCGCGGCGAGCGTTTCGCGCACGAGCGGCACGGTCAGCACCGCCTCGTCGGAACGCGAGATGCCGACGGTCACGGTCTTCGCCTGGTGCTTGATCGCGTCGATCGGGCGCGTCAGTTGATCGATCGCGACGGTGAGCTCCTCGGTCAGGCGATCGACGACGACGCCCGGCGTGCCGGGTTCGCCGAACTCGACCGCGAAGACATCGAGCGGCACGTAGCCGAGCGCGTAGTTGCACAACGACGTGAGCCGGGCCGCGGTCCGCGCTTCGAGCGTGCCGTCGTAGCGCCCGTGCAGCAGTTCGCGGCGGAACTCGAGCCACGGCGGCTGCAGGTGCGGTTGCAGCGCGCCGAGTACATCGTCGGTCGAAATACCGGGACCGAACGTCGCCTCGATGGCGCCGCGCATGCGCCGCAACGGCAGCGCCAGCTGGTCGATCGCCAGCGCGGTGCGGTAGCCGAACAGGTGGCCCGCCATCGTGCTGAGCACGTAGGCGAGCGACGGATGCACGGCGGGCACCGTGATGGTCGCCGCGGCGGCGCCGAAGCGGGATTCCCCGGCGGTCGCGATCACGATCGGACAGGCCTTGTGAGCGCGGTAGATCGCGACTTCCTTGGCGACGTCGTCGGCGGTCGATCCGGTGAGTCCGGCCGCGCACACGAGGATCAGCGGCTCCGCCGACAGATCGATGTGCTTCTTGTCCTCCGTCGCGTCGCAGGCGATCGACTTGTAGCAGAGCTCGCTGAGCTTGATGCGGACCTCGGCGGCGGCGACGCGGTTCTTGCCGTTGCCGACGAGCGCCCAGTAGCGGCGCTGCGGCGCGAGCTTGCGCGCGACCTCGGCGATCGCCTCGTCCTGGGCCAGCACCTCGCGCATCTTGGCCGGCAGACCGACCACCGCCTGCAGCAGTTCGTCTTCGCGCCGGTCGTCGTGCACGCCGGCGGCGCGGGCGAGAGCCAGCGCGAGCAACTGCCCCGCCGCGCACTGCGCGTAGAAGGCCTTGGTGCTCGCGACGCTCATCTCGATGTCGCGGCCGTCGCTGGTGTAGAGCACGCCGTCGGCCTTGTCGGTCAGGTCGCTGCCGCGGCGATTGACGATCGCGAGCACCGACGCGCCACGCCCACGCACCAGGTCGACGGTGCGGTTGGTGTCGGTGGTCGTCCCCGACTGCGACACCGCGACGATCAGCGTGTCGCGCATGTCGGGCCGCAGGCGGAAACCGCTGAGCTCGGTCGCTGGCATCGCCTGCACGACGATCGGCGAACGTGCGAGCGCGTCGGTCATCGCCTCGGCGATCGCCTGGCCGGCGACTGCGGCGGTGCCCTGGCCGATCACGACGATGGCCCGCGTGGCGCCCGAGGCGAGCGCCTTCGCCACGGCCGGCGGCAGCGACGCGGGCGGCAAGGCGGTGCGCAGCCGGCCGCCATCCTCGACGATGCGCCCACGCAGCGTCTTCTGCAGGGAGAGCGGCGCTTCGCCGATCTCCTTCTGCAGGAAGTGGCGGAAGTCGCCGCGGTCGATGTCGCGCGTCGTCACGGCACCGCGCGTCAGGTGGCGTTCTTCGACCGGCAGCGGCGTGCCGTCGTAGGCCAGCCGCGTGATGCCCGCGATCTCGCCGGCGCGGGTGCGGTCGAGCACGACGACCTGGCCGCGCGACGCCGCGACGTTCTGCGGATTGCCCGGCGTCTCGCCGTCCATGCGCAGGTAGCGGCTGCACTCTTCGATCACGCCGTACGGCTCGCTGGCGACGACGAACGTGTCCTCGGCGACGCCGACGTACAGCGCCTGCCCGGAGCCACGCAGCGCCAAGGCCAGGCGATCGGGCTCGCGCGTGCTCGCGGCGGCGATCGCAACCGAACCGTCGAACGTCGCCACCGTGCGGCGGAAGCCCGCCGCGAGCCCCTGCCCGTCGCCCATCGCGCGCGACACCAGCACCGGGATCACCTTCGCGTCGGTGGTGATCGGCGCCGCGAGCCGCAGGCCGTGCTGGGCGACGAGCGCGTGGTGGTTGTCGACGTCGCCGTTCAGTACGCCGAGCACGAACGCGCCGCCGGCGTCCGGTTCCTCGCGCTGCTCGAGCGGGTGCGCGTTGGGTTCGCTGATGATGCCGACGCTGGCCCAGCGCGTGTGGCCGAGCACGAGCGCCTCGACGTTCGCGTCGCGCAGCGCGGCCTGCAGCAGGCGATCGCCGCGCGCCGAGGCGCGCAGTGCCGCCGTGTTGTCGCCGAGTTCGCCGATCTCCGCGGCGTGCTTGTAGACGATCACGATGCGCCCGTCGGCGACGCGCACCGAGCCGTCCTGGAACAGCGGATCGCCGTCGCGCCCGGCGCGCAGCTGGCGCAGGTCCTGGCGTTCGGGATCGATGCCGGACAACACCACCGACATGCCGGCCGAGTCGCGGCCGCGCACCTCCAAGCGGTCGAGCGCGTCGAACGCGATCTGCAGGCTCGAGAACGCCGCTGCCGCGGCGAGATGCGGCACGTCGCCGCCGGCGAGCGAACGCACGCCCTCGGCATGGCGCAGGCGGTCGCGCCGGATCGACCACAGGGCGTCCTTTGTGCGCACGATCGCCTGGTTGCGCAATTCGAGCGTCGGATCCGCACCGCTGCCGGTGGTTGCGTCGAGCGACCGTTCGAACGCGGCGAGCTGTTCGTGCAGCGCCTGCGTGCGCGTCGCCAACGCTCGGGCGGCATCGACCTCGCGCAACAACATCCACAGGCCCGGCACGCCGCGCAGTTCACGGTCGATGCCTTCGAGCGCGTCCGCCGCCGTCGTCAGGTTGGTCGGATCGAACCCCGCGCCGAACGCGCGTTCGGCGACGGCCAACGCCGCGAGGAGCGTCGGCGCGGTCGGAGCGGTGCGGCGCCCGGCTCGGCGCGACACGGCGATGATGCCACACATCGGGTTGGTGTCTCCTGGTCAGCGCGCGGCGAACTGTTCGAGGCCAGCGCGCAAATGCGCGGCGAGGCGTGGTTCTCCGGCTTCTTCGATCGCGGCGGCGAGCGCCTTGAGCCAGTCTGTTGCCGGTTGCGGCAGGCTCGCGGGAGCAGCCTTGGCGTGCACCTTCGGCGACTGCCAGCGCAGGCGGATGCTGTCGCATACCACGACGCCGAGGACGTCGCCGAGGATCAGCGCCGTGCGATCCTTCGACAGGTTGTCCCGAACCTGGGCTGGCAAGCGCAGCGTCTTCGTGGCGTCGATGCCGAACGCCAGGTCGCCCTCGTCGGTCCACTGCACGAATTGGTCGCCGTGCTTGCACGACAACAGCTCGATGCCGCCGCTGAAGGGCGTCGCTCCGTCGCGGAGGATCGCCGGCACGACCAGTTCTTGCCCGCTCTTCTTGGCGCAGGCTTCGCGCAGGGCCGTGAGGCCGGACGCGGTGTCGGCGAACGACCCGCCGGCTGCCAGCGGATGCGCATCGCCGAGCCAGGTCTTGAGCGTCTTGTGAACTTCGCCGGCGACCTGCTGGCCCCACGGCACGCCCTGGAACGTGCGCTCGTCGGCGAGTGCGTCGAGCAACGGCTGCAGTCGCGGCACGCGGTTCTCCTGCAGCAGCAGCATCGGCAGCCGCGCCCTGGCGCGTGGATCGTCCTCCGGCAGCGCCGCCGCGGCGTCGTCCCCGGTCAGCACGAGGCCGAGCCGCGCGTGGGTTCGCATCAGCCAGGCCGGATCGTCGCGGAACGACACGAACAGTCCGTGCAGCTCCTTCGCGATCAGCTCGCCGGTCAGCCGCGGCGCGCGCAGGGCCAGCCCGCGCAGGGCCGAAGCACGCCAGTAGAAGTCGCGGTCCTTGCTCCAGGCGATGAGCTGCTCCCAGACCACCGCCTCGAGGTGCGTCTGGTCGGCGATCGCGTCGACGAGGGCCGACGGCAGCGCGTTGTTGCCGTTCTTCTGCGCGTAGGCGGCCACGGCCGGGATCGCCGCAGGCCCGGCGGCCGCGACCTTGCGCGACGCCGCGAGCCGCAGGCCGTAGCGGGGCGAGGTGCAGGCGCGCTCGACCTCCTTCGCCCAGTCGGTCGCGGCGGAGTCCTGGCCGAGCGGCAGGATGGCGAGCAGCGGCGAGGCCGCTGCAACGAGCAGCAGGATGCGGGCGGCGTTCACTCGCTCACTGCACCGAGTCGGCGTCCATCTGGTAGAGCATGATCACGACGTCGTCTTCCTTCTCCTCGCCGACGTAGAGCGTGCCGGTCACGGTCACGACGCCGGGTTTGACTTCCATCGTGACGCCGTCGGGCAGGGTGCAGAACACGATCTCGTTGAGCTTCGGCGTGCCGTTGCAGCCGCACGCCTCGTTGATCAGCAGGAACTGGTTGACGGCGCCGCTGCCCGGGACCTCGCGCAGCATGAAGCCGCGGATCGTCACCTGCTTGCCGTCGAGGGCGGTGACCTCCTTCGGCAGCGCCTCGCCTTCCTTGTATTCGAAGCCTGCGAGCACCGCGAAGCCGACCGGCGTCGGATCGCCGGCGGGCAGCAGGAGCAGGGCAGTGAGAACGGACGCACGCAGCATCGGGCCAGCGAGGATAGCCGGCGGGGTCGCGTTCGTCAGCGGACTGCTGCGCACAGGGCATGGCGGCGCCCGAGTGCCGCTGGGGGCGGGCGGGTTCCATCCGTGGCGAGGCGAAGTCGGGGGCGCGTGGCATGATCGGCGCCACGATGGCGAGCCGACCGAAGGGTGCGCGTTCCGACCTGTTGGCGCGGGTGCGGCGCTTGTGCGCGACGCTGGACGACGTCGAGGAGTCGTCGCGGCTCGGCGGGCAGCCGCACTTCTACGTGCGCGGCAAGATCTTCGCCGGCTGCGGCGAGGAGGACGGCGGGTGGTGCGTCGGGATGAAGGTCGGGCTCGACCTGCAGTCGCTGCTGGTGACGCGCGCCGGGTTCCGGGTCGCGAAGTACGTCGGCAAGCACGGTTGGATCACGGTCGACGAGGCAGCGCTGGCGGACGATGCCGAGCTGCGTCGTCTGCTGCGCATCAGCTACGACCTGATCGCGGCGTGTGCGCCGAAGGGCAAGGGCGGCAAGGCGAAGTCGGGGAAGGTGGCGCCGCGGGCGAAGCGTTCGCGCGGGCGCTGACGCGGTAGGTGGGTGGCGACCGCGGCCGTGCCGTGGGGTCGGCAGACTCGTCGCCGCCTCCGGATGGCGGTCACGGCAACCGAACGCGCACCTCGGTGACTTCGCGCGGCGTCACGCGGAACCGTTCGCGCACCGCCCCGTGCTCGCCGAAGTCGCACTGCAGTTCGTACTCCCCCGGCGCCAGCACGCGCGTGCACGCATTCGTGCCATCGGGCAGCAGTTCCCCGTCCGTTCCTTCGCCCCCGTTCCTGCGAAAGCGCACCGGCACTTCCTCGCCCGACGGCGCGAGGAGCACGCACCGCCCGCCGACCCACGCGCCCGCGCGGTTCGTCGCCATCACCGTGAACGTCCCGCCGAACACTGCCGGCAGCCGCAGTTCGACGCGCTCGGCGCCGACTTCGATGTCGCGCTCCACCGGCAGCAGGAACACGCCGTTGCGCTCGCCGCCGCCCGGCCCCGCCGTCACCCGGTAACGCCCCGGCTCGAGGAACACGCGGAACGCACCCGGCCGGTCGTCGCGCAGCAGGTGCTCGCGCCCCTCCATGCCATCGTCGCGCCGCCACTGCACGATCGTGTTGCGCACCCGGAAGTCGCCGTCGAACTCGATCGCGACCTCGACGAGTTCCGCCGACAGCGCCAGTTCGATCGTCGCGCGCGCATCCGGGGGCCCGACTTCGCGCCACGGCGAACGCAGCCGCTGGTGCCCCGCGCGCAGCCGCACCATGCCCGTCGGCACCACGAGCAGTTCCCCGCGCCGGTTGGTTCGCAGCTTTGTCCCGCTTTCGATCTCGACGGTCGCGTCCCCGACGACGGCGTCGCCGTTGCGCACGACCACCAGCACCGGCCGCGGCAGCGTGAACTCGAGGCGCTGGGGCGCGACGGCGGACTGCTGCAGCGGCGGACCGATCAGCACGCCGTGTTCTTCGCTGCCGCCGAGCGAACGCACCTGCACGTCGAGCGACACGCCGGGCACGGCCGGCAACACGAACTCGCCGCCGTCGACGGTCGCCGCCACCGCTCCGGGCGACAGCCGGCCGTCGATGTCGCGCTGCACGAACGTGCTGCTCTCGAGGGCGAACGTCGAACCGCCGCGCGGCAACGCGTGCACCCGAACGTCGGGCAGGCCTTCGCCGTCGAGCCAACGCACGCGACCCGTGATCGTCGCTGCGGCGCCCAGAACGAGGTCCGGCACTGCGGTCGGCGTTCCGAGGTGACCCGTCGCGGTCGCCGAGGCCGGCAGCAGGTCAGCGCGCATCTCGCCGTGGTCGCGGATGGCGCCGTCGCGACCGACAGAGCGTCGCACGTTGGCGGCGGCGTGCATCGGCACGGCGAGCAGCCACAGCGGCACTCCGCTCGGCGCGGTGAGCCGCCAGGTGCCGTCGGCGCGGCAGTTCGTGGTGCCGAGTTGTCCGTCGACCGGCTGCCCGGAACGCAGCGCGAACGCGACGACGCGCGCGGCGGGAACCGGTTGGCCAGCGGCGTCGACGACGCGCCCGGTCAGCACCGCGACGGCCTGCACGTCGAGGACGAGTTCTTGCGCGAGGTCGAGCTTGTCGGTCCAGCCGTGCTCGACGTCCTGGTAGTTCGGATCGTCGGCTTCGAGGCGCCCCTTCTGCTGCGTCGCGGTTGCGTACCAGTCGGGCAGCTCGATCGTCGCCAGGCCCTCCGCGTCGACGGTCGCCGAGGTGTCGACGTCGAGCCACTCGTCGCGGGCGTCGTCGCGGCCTTCGAGATCGACGCGCAGCTTCGTGGTCCACGGCGCGTCGGGATGCAGGCCGCGCAGGCGAACGCGCAGGACGAGCCCGAGGGTGCGCGGCGTGCTGGTCGTCGGCTGCGGGGGTGGGGGTTCCGCGCGGGGATCGGCCGCCGCGTCCCCTGTCGCGGTGCGCTCCACGACATGCGGTGCTGCGGGCTCGGTGCGCGTCGGCTCGACGCGCTGCTCCGGTTGCGAAGGCGGCGCGACATCCGGGTCTCGCGTGAGCCAGTAGCCGAGCGCGATCGCGAGCGCGACAGCGAGGGCGGCGAGCAGGACGCGGCGACGCATGTCGGGATGTTACCGGGCGGCGATCCCCGGCAAGGTCCGCGCCGATCGTGGTAACCTCGCGCCGCCGCTCCGCCTTCCGCGCATGAATCCGCTCCGAGCTGTCGCTACCGCCGTGCTGTTTGCATCGTCGTTGCTCGCGCAGAACCCTGCGCCCGGCACCACGAAGGACGACGAGGACGTGGTCAAGGCCGGACCGAAGGACCCGTTCACGGGCGGCGATCCCAAGGCGATGGCGGCGGCGGGCATCGTTGCCTACGGCCCGTTCGTGTGGGCCAACGACCAGCGCACCGAAGACATCGAGAAGGTGCTCGGTGCCGGCCGCATCCTGTGGATCGAGACGCCGCACTTCCTGATCGGCAGCTCGCTCGGCACCGCCGGGATGCCCGAGGAGTCGGAAGCGCGCAAGCTCACGAACGCCGACCTGCAGCGGCTCCGCAAGCGCCACGGCAAGTTCCCCGAACGCGCGAGCAAGCTCGAGCCGTGGCTGCGGCTGCACCTGTACGCGCTGCGCGCCGAGGAGCTCTACGCCGAGTTCGCGACGCTGGTCGGCCACGACGACGCGACCGGCACGCATCTCGGCCAGAAGCGGAAGTTTCCGCTGCTGCTGTTCCAGAAGAAGTCGGACCTGGCGCGCTACCACGACCGGTTCTGCAACACGAAGAGCCAGCTCGGCCAGCGGCACTACTACCCGGCGACGCAGCAGAACGGCCTCACCCTGGCGGCCGAGGACGACGAGGTGCGCGACGAGGCGACCGTGCACGCGTTGTTCCGCTACCACCTGATCGGGATGTTCTGCGACGCGGCCGGCGGCGCGCCGTACTGGGTCTCGCTCGGGCTCTCGCACTGGTACGAACGCCAGGTGCCGACGCGCACGATGATGGCGACGATCAAGGATGAGGAGAGCGTCGACCAGGAGACGCAGCACAAGTGGCACGCGAAGACGAAGGGTCGCGCGCAGCACCCGCGGCTGCTGATCCCGTTCACCGAGCTCGCGACCAAGACCGACTTCGGCTACTGGGCGCACCTGCAGGCGTGGTCGCGCGTCGACTGGCTGATGACCACGGATCGCGCGCGGTTCGGCCGCTTCCTGGTCGGGCTGAAGGGCAGCTACGGGGTCTCGCGCCAGGTCGAGCAACTGCTCGCCGTCTACGACCTCGAACCCGAGGCGTTCGACGCCAAGTGGCGCGAGTGGGTGCTGAAGACCTACAAGTGAACGGCGCGCGCGCCGGTCACAGCACGCGGTACTCGATCGCCCGGCTCGCGTCCTTGAGCACGTAGTCGACGACCAGGGTGCGCGGCCACGAACGCGTGTCGAGTTGTCGCCGCACGGTGGTGAGCAGCGACGCGGCGTCGCCCACGGCGATGCCGTTGACGTGCGTGATGATGGCCTCGGCGGGGATGGCCAGGGGCTTCAGTTCGTCGGGCACGCGCGCGACGCGGAAACCGCGCAGCCAGGTGCCGTCGGCGCGCTGGCCGGTGAACGGATCGCCGATCGACGAGTTCTCGAGCGCAGCCACTCCGGCCGCGGCGAGTGCATCGCGTTCGGGGCTCGCGTGCAGCTGCACGATCGCGTCGTTGAGGTTGCGGATCGGCGGGAACAGGGCCTTGCTCGCCTCGTCGGCCCAGTCGACGAGCGCGCGAGCATCGTCGACCGGCGGCTCGCGCAGCTTCTCCGGCCCGATCGTGCGGAACAGGCTGATGACCTGATCGCGCACCTGCGACGACTTCGAGCCGAGCAGCTGCCGCAGTCGCGGCAGCGCCGGTTCGAGCCAGCGCAGCGCGAGGTCGCCGCGCAGCGCGAACGTCTCCTTCAGGAACCACGCACCCTGCGCCTGGTCGAGCGGATCGTCGAGGTCGAGCAGTTGGAAGAACGGCACGAGGGTCAACGCGTGCAGGTGGTCGCCAGGCACCGGACGGCGGTTGAGCCCGCCGGCGCGCGCCACCGGGCTGCCCGGTTCCGGCAGCGCCCTGACCAGTTCGTCTTGCTGCTCCTTGGTCAGGTCGCCGAACTTGCGCCGCAGGTTCTTGCGCAGGAACTCGATCGCGCGCGGCAACGCCGCCTCGCGCGTGGCCCGCACCGGCTCGCCGGGGATGTGCGCGATCAACTCGAACACGTGGTCGACGTTCGCCAGGTAGAACATGCCGTAGAACGCGGTCGCGCGGTCGGCGGCGTTCTTGTTCACGCGGATGATCTGCGCGAGGTAACCGGCGTCGAGATTCTGTCGGTGCAGGTCGTCGCGGGCGGCGCGCCAGCGCGGGTCGTCCAGGCTCTCGCGGCCGTCGGCGTCCGGTTGCTTGGGAGCGCCGCGCGCGTCGGCCAGTGCCTGCATGACGCGCAGCAGGCGGAAGACCTCGTCGGGCGGCGCGTAGACGTCGGTCGGGTTGCGGAACGGCGACAGCGCGTCGCGCACCGGATAGGCGATGACCTTCTGCTCCTGGGCCTGCGCCGGCGCGAGCAGGGAGGCGAGCAGCAGGGCGGGAATGGCGGGGCGAACCGACATGGCGGGGGATCTAGTCGTCCGTCGGCGGGGCCGTAACGGTCAGCGGAAGTACAGGAACGCCACCTGGGTGAGGCCGATCAACACGCCGAGGACGCCGCCGAGTATCTCGATCGCCTTCAGCTCGCGGCTCGCGACTTCGAGGATCAGCGCCTCGAGCTTCTCGATCGCGAAGCCGGCGACCTTCTTCTCGACGAGGGCGGGAACGTCGAGGCCGGCGGCGAGACCACGTTCGACTTCGTCGAGCACGGCCTCCTTGTGCTTCATGATGCCGTCGACGATCGAGTTGCGCAGGTCGCGCACGCGCTCCTCGGTCAGGAAGCCGCCGATCAGCGGCAGGCCGCGCAGTTCCTGGATCTTGGGGCCGAGGCCCCGATCGAGCACGCCGCCGAGGATGCCGTGGAAGTCGAGCTTGTTGAGGCTCTTCACGACGTCCTTGTGCTCGACGAGGTGATTGCCGACGACGCGGCCGATCGCCTTCGCGAGTTCGTGCTGGCGGCGCCCGACGAGGCCCTGGATGCGGATCCCGAGGAAGCGGCGCGGCTTGATCGGCCGGAAGATCATCTTCACGGCGAGCCAGTTGGTGCTCCAACCGATGACGCCACCGATCGCGGGGATGGTGATCCAGGTCCAGAGGTCGGGTGCGGGCATTCGGGGGCGCGGGAGTATCGCGAGGGGGGTGCGCCGGCTCAACGAGTGTCATTGCCAGGCAGGAGTTCGCGCCCCTCCACGCATTGTCGCGCCGCGCTGCACGGTCGTGCCGCGCATCCGAAGTCGCCGTCGAAACGCGATCGCGGCCTCGACGTGGTTCGCCACCAGGCTTCTAGTGCCGCGCTCCGCTTCGCACGCACCCGCCATGAACCACACTCGCGCCGCGTCGTCGTTCCTGCTGCTGCTCCCCGTGCTGCTCCCCGCCCAGGACGCCCCGCCCGGCCCCGCGCCCGAACTGCAGAAGCTCGCGCCGATGCTCGGCAACTGGACCGGCGGCGGCGTGATGAACGAGCCCGGTGGGCCGACGACGAAGTGGACCGGCAAGGGCACCTACGCGTGGTGCCTCGACGGCCACTTCGTGCAGGGCGACTTCGCGGTGCAGTTCGAGGGGATCGACGGCACCTTCGTGCACCGCAGCTACCTCGGCTGGGATCGCGAGAACAAGCGCTACGTCAACGCCAGCGTCAACAGCGGCGGCCAGGCCTACCTGAACGAACTGCAACTGCTGCCCGACGGCTCGCACGTGCAGATCTCGCTGACCAGGCAGGCGGGAACGACCTACGCCCAGCGTTCGGTCATGAAGGTCGACGGCGAGACGATGAAGCACACGATGCACCTGCTGCTCGCCGAGGGGGAGCCGCTGCACATGATCGACGGCACGTTCACGCGCGGCGGCGACGGCTTCAGCGCCACCCTCGACGGTGCGTCGTGGATGGGGGCGAAGGCGAACGAGCAGATCGTGCGCCTGGGCAAGTCGGCCGGCACCTACGCGGTCGTCGGCGAGATGGTGATGATGCCGGGCGCGCCGCCGATGAAGATCACCGGCACCGACACGTTCGTCGCGCGATACGGCGGTGCGGTGCTGCACGGCAAGACCGAGGGCGAGGCCGAGGGCATGCCGGGCAAGTACCTCGGCGACGTGTTCTGGGCCCACGATGCCGGTCGCGACTGCATCAGCGGCATCTACGTGAGCAACATGGGCGAGGTCATGCAGCTCGAGGCGCGCTGGACCGCCGACGGCAGGTTCGTCGCGACCAGCAACGCGCTCTACCAGGGCCAGCCGAGCGCTCAGCGCATGATGATGGAGTTCACCGCCGACGGTGCGGCGAAGTCCGCGAGCAACCATGCAATCATCGGCACGGCCGCGCCGTTCGAGAGCTTCCGCGCGACCTACACGAAGAAGAAGTGATGCCGAGGGTGCTCGGGTGTCATGGATGCCGGACGCGTAGCGAAGAGACCCGCGCCAGGTGGTCGTAGTCCCGATCGCGATGCAACACCTCGGCGTCGTGCCGCAACGCGCACGCGGCGATCAGGCAATCCGTCGCTGATCGCACGGTGATGCCAGCGTTTCGCGCAGTCCGGTAGAGCTGGGACGCCTCCAGCCAGACCTCGATCGGCATTGGCGACTCCAGGATTGGCAGGGCCAGCATGGCCAGCCGCGCCACGCGGAACGCTTCGGCCTGACGGATGCCCTGCAGCACTTCTTGGACGATGGGTGGGCAGGTAGCGACTTCGTCGAAGTCGATCGCTTGGGCCAGGTCGAGGGGGCGCTGGGGTTGGAAGAACTCGATCCAGACCGAGGTGTCGACCAGGATCACTTGGCCTTCCTCTTCGCCGGGGGGGCCGGGTCGCCTCGCATCTCCGACAGGTCGCCTTCCCAGACACCGGATCCGCGCAGGCGCAGGATCTGGCGAGCCTTCGCGCGCCGCACGTACTCTTCGAGCGCCACGACGACCGCGCCGGAGTAGGTCTTCTCGCCGCTCACCTGTACGGCTTCGCGGAGCAGCTCATCAGGAAGCACAAGATTCGTACGTTTCATACACTCAGTATGTATCGGGTGCCGGGCCGCGACAAGTGGCGGCGATCCAGCGCGCCAGCCCGGGTTGCTGCCTCGAAAGCGATGCCAAGGCATGATGCGCGCCATGCTGCAGTTCTCGCAGGTGCTCCAGGCGATCGACTCGCACACCGCCGGTGAGCCGACGCGCATCGTCACCGGTGGCCTGCCGCCGATCCCCGGCACGACGATGGCCGAGAAGCGCGCGGCGCTCCAGCGTTCGCACGACCACCTGCGGAAGGCTCTCGTGCTCGAGCCGCGCGGCCACGACGCGATCGTGCTCGCGTTCTTGCTGCCGCCGTGCACGCCGAACGCGCACCTCGGCGTCGTGTTCGCGAACGACGCCGGCTACCTCGGCATGTGCGGCCACGGCGCGATCGGCGTCGCCACGGTCGCGGTCGCGACGGGCATGGTCGCGGCGCAGGAACCCGTCACCGAACTCGTGCTCGACACGCCAGCCGGCGCGGTCACCTGCCGCGTCGCGGTCGAGAAGGGCAAGGTGAAGAGCGTCGCGATCACCAACGTGCCGTCGTTCCTCTTCCGCCAACGCGCGATCGTGAACGTGCACGGCTTCGGCAAGGTCGCGGCCGACGTCGCCTGGGGCGGCAACTGGTTCGCGTTCGTCGAGGCCGACCAGCTCGGCCTGTCCGTCGAGAAGGCGCACCTGCCGGTGCTGATGCAGGCGGCGACCGCGGTGCGAGAAGCGCTCGTGCGCGACGGCGTGCGCGGTCGACTGCCCGACGCCGCCGAGGACGCGATCGTCGATCACGTCAAGCTGTTCGCGCCGATCGCCGGCGAGGCCTGCGGCAGCAAGGCGCTGACGTTGTGCCCAGGCACCGCCTACGACCGCTCGCCGTGCGGCACCGGTACCTCGGCCAAGCTCGCCGTGCTGCACGCCAAGGGCGAACTCGGCCTCGGCCGGTGGTTTCGTTCGCAGAGCGTGCTCGGCACCGAGTTCCGCGCGCGCATCGTACGCGAAACGAAGGTCGGCCCGTTCGCCGCGATCGTGCCCGAGGTCGAGGGCTCGGCGTGGATCACCGGCTTCCCGACGTTCGTGATCGATCCCGACGATCCGTGCCGGTTCGGGATCTGACGCGGCGGCGCGATCCGGAAACGACGCGGGCCTGGCGTTGGCGGGCTGTCTAGCGCTTCGGCTTGCCGACGTGCTGGTCGACCAGGATCGGGTTGCCGTCGGGATCCGTGATCTGGAAGAAGGCAGGGCCGTCGGTCTTCTCGTCGGCCTCGAGTGCGAACGGAATGCCGCGCTGCTTCAGCACGCGCTGGATCGCGCGCACGTCCTGGAAGTCCTTCAGCTCCTCCTTCTCGCCGCCCCAGCCAGGATTGAAGGTCAGCATGTTCTTCGGAAACATGCCCTGGAACAGGCCGACCTTGGCCGAACCGTTCTTCAGCACGATCCACTTCTGCTTCATGTCGCCGGAGACCTCGGCGAAGCCCAGCTTCTCGTAGAAGGCGCGTGCGACCGCGAGGTCCTTCACGGTCAGGCTGACGCTGAAGTTGCCGAGTTGCACGGGATCGGCTTTCTTCGGTGCGGGATCCTGGTGAAGGCCGGTGGTGGCCACGCCGGTCAGCAGCCCGGCGGCGAAGACGATGGTGAGTGGGTTCATGGTTCGTGTCCCCGCGCACTGCGGGTCCTGCGGGTTTCGAGCGAGCCGCTACCATGCCACGCCGTTCCGCCGCGACTTGCCAGATCTTGCGAACTCGACCGGAAGCCCCCGATGAGCCGCCCGAGGACTACGTGGCTCGCGTCAATCGCGCGATCGACCACGTGGTGGGCAACCTCGACGGAGACGTGAGCCTCGCGTCGGTGGCCAAAGCGGCGCACTTCTCGCCGTTCCACTTCCACCGCGTCTTCCAGGCGGTGGTGGGCGAGACGCTTGGCCAGTTCGTGAAGCGCCTGCAGCTCGAACGGGCGCTGTCGTTGATGTCGCACGCACCCGGCCGGTCGCTGACCGAGGTGGCGCTCGCGTGTGGATTCGCGTCGTCCTCGGACTTCTCGCGCAGCTTCAAGCAACGTTTCGGTATGTCGCCCAGGGCCTTCGACCTCGACGCCTTCCGCAAAGCGCGTCGCGCGGAGTTCGAGCGTGCGCACGTCGGGCCGGACGGCGTGCCGCGCTTCACCGCCTTGCCGGCCGGCGCGAATCCGGACGGGTTCTCGGTCACGTTGCGCGACCTGCCGCCACGCACCGTCGCGTATGTCCGTGTGCTCGATCCGTTCCGCTCCTTCGAGCGCGTGCTGGAGGCGTACGAGCATTTGCGGCTCTGGGCCGAGCCGCGCGGCTACGCCGACCGGCAGTGGCTCGGCTACATGTGGGAGGAGCCGGAGATCGTGGCTCTCGGGGACTGTCGCTACGACGCCGCGGTCGAGGTCGACGACGTCCGTCCCGAAGGGCGGATCGGGCGCTTCGAGTTCCCGGCGATGCGGGTCGCAGAAGTGCGGATCGCTGGCGACATCGCGATGGAGGTGCGCGCGCTGGACTGGCTGTACGGGACCTGGCTGCCGCGCAGCGGCTACGAGCCGGACGACCAGCCGGCGTTCGAGGCGTGGCTGGGCCGACCGTTCGCACACGGCGTCGAGCACTTCACGATCGCCTGCCAGCTGCCGGTCCGGCGCAGTCGGGCGTAGTCGCCAGCAGGGCCTCGGCGACGCGATCCAGAAACGACGCGGGCCGCCGGCTTGCGCCGACGGCCCGACGTGTTCGCGAGCTGCGATCCAGCCAGTCTCAGTAGAGGCGCACTGCGATCGGGTCGGTGACCATCGTGCTCGTCGGCGTGCCGAAGCCGTCGAGCGTGAGCGACACCACCGCGTGATGCAGCGTCGGATCCCACGTGAAGCCGCCCGGCACGAAGAACGTCGCCGTGCCGCGGCCGTTGGCGTCCAGGAACCCGATCGTGTTCTGGTAGACGAGCGTGTTGTGGAACGTCAGGGAGATGTCCGTCCAGGCGTCCCAGTTGAGCGGGATCATCTGCGGGCCGATCGGCGAGATCGTGCCGGGCCGCGTGCCCGACGCGCTGCCGATCATCGCGTAGATCTGGCCAGCGCGCGCCGTGCCGAAGTCGAAGGCGAAGTTCTGCTGCCCACCGAGGGACTGCTTGATCGCATACGACGAAGACGTCTGCAGCGAGCCGACGCGGCCGTGCACGACCGCGGCGGTGAGCGGCGCGTTGAACAGCGGCTTCCAGATGAAGTCGCCCTGGCTGTTGAACCAGGCCGAGCTGCCATCGCTGCTGGTCGATCCGGAGTGGCTGAAGCCCGTCCACGCGGCCGTGCCGTTCGGCGTCGTGAAGGTGTCGGTGCTGTCGAGCTGCAACTGGATGCCGAGGTTGCTGTCGTAGCTCATCAGCACCGAACGCTGGACCACGCCGTCGCTGAGCGTGTTCTGGAACACCACCTGGCCCCGGTTGTTGAGGTGCGGCGAGCCGGTGCCGGCGCTGACCGGGCCGTAGCGCCACGGGCCGTTGCCGCTCGGAGCGAGCCCGGGCACCACGTCGCCTTCGCGGGCGAGCAACATCAGGTTGCCCGGAGTGCCGTACCAGTAGCTCGAGTCGTCGGCAGTGGTGACCGCGGCGCCCTGCAGCGAGGCGATGAAGCAGAGCGTGCCGTTGTCGTTGATGGCGGCGCCAGCACTGTTCGGCACGCCGAAGTTCACGCCCGCCGGCAGGCCAGGGCACGGGTCGTTGCGCCGGAAGACGAGCGTCAGGCCGCTGGCTGAGCCGACCCACAGCGTCTGCTCGTCGGTGCCAATGGTCGTGCCCCCTTCCTCGACGCGGGCCTGGATCAGCGCCTGGCCGTTCACGTTGAAGCAGGTAGAGCCGACGCCCGGCGCCCAGCCGTTGAACGCCGCCGAGTCCTTGAACACCACGCCGGCCGGGAGGCCCGGTGCCTGGTCGCCTTCGCGGATGATCGTCGTGTACGAGCCACCGGTGTAGAGGACGATCGCCCGATCGTTGAGTGCCGTCACCGAACCAGCGACCTGGTAGCGCGTGTCGAACAGCACCTGACCGACGCCGTTGATCAGGGTGGTGAAGCTGAGCGTCGTGCCGGAGACCGGGATCACGACTTCGCCGCCCGGCATCGTCTGGCCCTCTTGGACGACCGCGACGAGGTTGCCGGGCACGCCCGTCACCATCACGCTGTCCGTGGTGGTCGTCGCGCCGACGAGCGGCGCGCTGAACAACACCAGGCCGGACGTGTTGATGTGGCTGTACTGATTCGACTGGGACAGCGCACCCCACGTGATGCCCGGGGCCAGGAACGGCACCTGGTCGCCTTCACGCGCCAGCGGCACGAAGCCGCCGACCGGACCCCAGAACAGCGCGCTGTCGGCCGTCGTCGGGATCGGGTTGCTCGGGTCGGCCAGAGCGCTCTGGAAGAACAGCAGCTCGCCGAATGGGCTGATGCGCGGGTTGCTGTTGAGGCCGGCGCTGCTGGTCGACCGGAGCAACGTGCCGGCCGGCAGGCCCGGCGCCTGGTCGCCGGCACGCACGACCATCTGCAGATCGCCCGCACCCCGGCCCATGAAGTAGGCGCGGTCGTCGGTGGACGCGACGCCGCCGCCGATCATGCGCGCCCGGAACAGCATGGTGCCGTTCTGGTCGATCACCGGCGCGTCGAAGTTGCTGGCCGAGTTGATCGTGGCGCCGGGGATCGCGGCAACCGGCGAACCAACTGCCATTACGACTTCGTGGTATTGGCCAGTGATGCCCTGTGCGGCAGCCGCAGCGGCGATCGTGAGCAGGGCGAGCGCGCCTGCGGGGAGGGTCGGGATCGGGTTCATCGGGGAGTGTACTGCGAGTTGTTGCCCGAGCCGGGTTGGCGCGGATGTCCCACAGGCGATGCCGGCTCGCCGTCGGCCAACGGAATCCCCGAAATCGCGCGCCGCCCGGGCGCCCCTCAGCTCCAGCCGTCGTGGTCCGAGCCGATGCGCGTGAGGGCGGTGCCACCGGCGCGAGCGACGAACACCCCGAATGCCGCCAGACCGAACAGGGCGCGGTCGGCTGGATCTTCCGGCCACACGAGCCACGCTCGGACCCACAGGAACGCCACGGCGAGAATGGCCAGTTCGACCAGAGCCGCGCGCCGGTCGGACGACCAGTTCCAGACCGCCGCAAGCACCGACGCGGCCAGGTCGCCGGCGACCACCCCGCCGAGCAATGCCTGGCCGCAGTCGTAGCGGCTCGCGAACGTCGCCAGCAGCGCGTAGACGGCGCCACGTAGCAGCACGCCGCCGACGTGCAGGCCACCGGCGATCGTCGGGAGCGGCAGTGGTGTGCTCGTGCTCACGCCGCCGTCATCGGCAGCATGGCGCGTGTGGTCGAGTCCGTTATGGTCGCCGCCAATGCGGTTCGTTCAGGTCGGATTGCTCTTGCTGGCCGGCTGCATCGGCGCCAGCCCACGGGACCCCGAATGGCGTCGTCGCGGTGATGCCCTTGGCACCGGAGCGGGTGCGCGGCAGCGCGCGGTCTGGCACGAGGTCGGCCGCAGCGTCGAGGGGCGACCACTGCGCCTTCTCCAGCTGGGACACGGTCCGCGCCGCGTGCTCTGGGTCGGCGGCATCCACGGCAACGAACGCGAGGGCCACATCGCGACCGCCGAGCTGCCGGCCGTCTTCGCGGCGACGCCGGGTGCGGGCGAAGCCGTCACGTTGACGATCCTCGAGGACGTCAACCCCGATGGCTCGGCGGCGAACAGCCGCACCAACAAGAACGGCGTCGACCTCAACCGCAACTACCCCGCGAACAACTACCTGGCCGGCGACGGCCGCGGCGAGCGGCCGCTCGACCAACCCGAGGCCAGGGTGCTGCACGACCTGATCCTGGACGAACGGCCGCACCTCGTCATCGTCGCGCACAGTTGGCGGGGCGACCACTTCATCAACTTCGACGGCCCGGCGGAGGGCTTCGCGAAGTTGTTCGCCGCGCGCTCGGGGTATCGCGTGCATGCGTCGGACAAGTTCGCGCCGACGCCGGGTTCGCTCGGCTCCTGGGTCGGCCGCAAGCTGGGCATCCCGATCCTGACGCTCGAGTACCTGCGCGGCATCGACCCGCGCGTCGCGTGGATGGACACGCGCGAAGCGATCCTCGCCGTGATCCTGGCGACCGGCGAGCCGGCGACCGGGTGAGCCATGCTGCGCTGGCTGCTCGCGCGCCTGCTGTGGCTCGTCGCGATGCTGCTCGGCATCACGTTCGTGACCTTCGTCGTCATCGACCAGGCCCCGGTCGATCGCGCAGAGTTGCGCATCGGCGATCCGGCGACCGAGCGTTCGTTCGTCGATCCGGCGGCGCGCGCGGCGGCGATCCGGCAGCTGCGGATCCGCTACGGCATGGTCGATCCGGTGACGAACGAACCCGCGCCGCTGGCCGAGCGCTACGCCGCGTGGCTCGGCAACGCGGCGCGGTTCCGCTTCGCCGGCCCGCACGAAGACGACGCGGCGCTGCGTGCGCGCATCGCCGGCGCCTGGCCGGTGACCGCATGGCTCGGCGGCCTCGCTCTGCTCGTCGCGTTCGCGATCGGGATCCCGGTCGGCGTCTGGCTCGGACAACGCGTCGGCTCGCGCGCCGAACGCACGGCGTCGGTCGGCATGCTGGTCGGCGCCGGCCTGCCCGAGTTCCTGCTCGCGACGCTGCTGCTGCTCGCGTTCAGCTCGGCGTGGCTGCAGTGGTTGCCGGCGTCGGGCCTGCGCACGCCGGGGTCGGAGCAGTGGTCGTTGGCAGCGCAGCTCGTCGACCACGCGCGGCACCTGCTGCTGCCCGTGGCGGTGACGGCGCTGGCGCCGACGGTGCTGGTGGCGCGCTTCGTCCGGGATGCGGTGGCACGCGCCGCACGAGCGCCGTTCGTCGCCGCCCTGCACGCGCTCGGTCAGCCCGCCGCCGTCGTGCGCGCCCGCTTGCGACGCCACGGGCTGACGCCGGTCGCGACGCTCGTCGGCAGCCTGCTGCCGATGGTGGTCGGCGGCTCGATCGTGGTCGAGAACCTGTTCGCGCTCGACGGCCTCGGGCACCTCGCGTTCACCGCGACGATGCAACTCGACCAGCCGCTGCTGATGGCGCTGGTCGTGCTCGGCTCGCTCGTCACGCTCGCGGGGTTCGTGCTCAGTGACGCGCTGCACCGGCTCGTCGATCCACGGGTGCGCTGGCGATGAAGACTGCGAACGTCGAACCGCGCCGGCGCAAATGGCGCAGTGGCGCCTGGCTGCTGCTGCTGGCCATCGCGCTTGCCGGCGTGTTTGCGCCGCTGCTGGCGAACGACGTGCCGCTGGTGGCGCGCGTCGGCGGCGTCTGGTCGTTCCCGGCGTTCGCCGATCTGGTCGGTTCGCCGCCGCCCGGGCCCGGCGATCGTACGTGGCGGCAGTGGCACGCCTCCCTGCCGCCGGGCAGTCGCGATTTCGCGCTGCCGCCGCCGCTGGCGCACGGACCTTTGGCGACCGACGTCGCGCGCGCCGACTCGGGGCCGTCGTTCGAGCATTGGTGCGGCTGCGACGACACCGGACGCGACGTGTTGTCGCGGCTCCTGCATGGCGCGTCGGCGTTGGTGTGGCTGGTGCTGCCGGCGGTGCTGCTCGGCGGCTTCGTCGGCGTGGCCCTGGGCGCGTGGGCGGGCTACCGCGGCGGCGTGGCCGACTTCGTGGTGTCGCGCGTGGTCGATCTGTTCGCGTGCTTCCCGACGCTGCTGTTCTTGCTGTTCGCCGCCTCGTTCTTCGGCGACTCACGCGAGGCACTCATCGTCGTCATGGCGGCGCTGTTCGTGGTCGCCTTCGCGCGCGTCGTGCGCGGCGAACTGCTCGGCCTGCGCGAGCGCGAATGGGTGCACACGGCGCGCGGGCTCGGCGTGTCCGGATGGCGCATCTTGACGCGCCACTTGCTGCCGCAGGTCGCCGGGCCGATCGGCGTGACCGCGGCATTCTGCGCCGCGAGTGCCGTCGTCGCCGAGTCGACGCTGACGTTCCTCGGCTTGGGGGGCGGCGGCGTCGCCAGTTCGTGGGGGACGATGCTGCGCCAGGGCGCGGACCGCGCGGTGCTCGGCGCCTGGCACTCGTGGGTGTTCCCGTCCCTGGCGATCACGTCGGTCGTGGTCTGCTGCCACCTGCTCGCGGACCGGCTGCGTCGGGCGGACGACTGAACGGCTAGCCGCCGCGCGTGTGCATCTCGAGGTGCGGGTCGGTGCGCAGATGTCCCGCTTCGGCCAGCGGCGTGCGGGCGACGAGGGCTGCGCGTTCTTCGGCGCCGCGGTCGGCGCGTGCCCGCCAGATCGCCGCGATCCGCGTGCGCAGCTCGTCGTCGCCGGCCCCGCTGCGCAGCAGCGCGCGCAGGTCGGTGCCGCTCCGAGCATAGAGGCACGTGAACCACATGCCGTCGGCGGTCAGCCGCGCGCGGTCGCACGTCGCGCAGAACGGCTGCGTCATCGAGGCGATGATCCCGAACGTGGTCCCGTCGGCGAGGCGGAAGCGCTCGGCCGGCGCGCTGTCGTTCCTCGGCACTGGCGTGATGGCGCCGTGGCTCGCCGTCAGGATCTCGAGCATGCGGGCGCGGCCGACCACGGCCTCGGGCCGCCAGTTCGTCGCGCCGCCGACGTCCATGTACTCGATGAACCGCAGCTCGGCGCCGAGGCCACGCGCGTGGTCGAGCATCGCGGGCAGTTCGCGGTCGTTGACGCCTGCGATCACCACGCAGTCGAGCTTGAGTTCGGTGAAGCCGGCGCTGCGCGCCGCCGCGATGCCGTCGAGCACGCGCGCGAGGTCGTCGCGACGAGCCAGCATCCGGAACGTCGCGGCATCGAGCGTGTCGAGGCTGACGGTGACGCGATGCAGCCCGGCGGCGCGGAGTGTCGCGGCATGTTCGCGCAGCAACACACCGTTGGTGGTCATCGCGAGGTCGCGCAGCACTGGCAGGTTCGCGAGCCTGCGCACGAGCACGGGCAGATCGGAGCGCAGCAGCGGCTCACCGCCGGTCAGACGCACCTTGTCGACGCCGAGCGACGCGAACACCGCGACGAGGCGCGCGATCTCCTCGAACGTCAGCACGTCGGCCTTCGGCAGCCAGACGTAGTCCGCCTCGGGCATGCAGTACTGGCACCGCAGGTTGCAGCGGTCGGTGACCGACAACCGCAGGTTGCGCAGTGGGCGGCCGAGGCGATCGGAGACGGCGCTCATTCCGGGCCGCGCAACATAACGACCGGCCCCGATCACGACATGATTCACTCGGGCAGGCGGGCGACGCGCGTACGAAGTTGCGCGAGTTCGACCGGGCTGACTTCGCCCGCGACCGGATCGATCGGTGGCAGCGGGAGGCCGAGCATCGCCTGCAGGGCAGCGGCGATCGCGTGCCGGCTCTGCGGCGGCGTCGACGCGGCGGCCAGGAGGCCCGTGAGCTGCTCGGCCGTGGCGCGTCGAGGGCGCCGCACGAGCGCGTTCCACAGCGATTGCGGCACCGGGTTCTGGCGCAGCGCTCGCTCGAGTTCGGGGCCGCCACGCCGGGCGAGATCGAGCGCCCTCACGTCGACGCGCTGCGCATCGGCCTCGACGGCGCGGATCACGTCGGCGATGTCCCGGTCGAACTCGCGCCCGAACGCGAGCGTCAGCACGCGCTGGAGCACGCGGTCGCGCGCCGCCAGCCGCTGGCAGGTCCCCTTGCCGGCCGCGGCGATCTCCTGGAACGCGTCGAACGCCGCGCCGCCGACATCGCCGTACGACTCGCGCGAAGTCAGCAGCGTGTGCACGAACGAACTGCCGTTGCGCGCGAACGCGCGCACCTCGGTCAGCATCCGATCGTGGTCGGCGGGGTGCGGCGGTGCATCGCCAGCGAGCACGACGACGCGCCGCGCGCCGTACCGCCACGACTGGCCGAATGCCTCGCGCAATCCCGCGCGCACGTCCTCGGGCAGGTCGCCGCCGCCTTCCGCGGTCACGAACTGCACGAAGTTCGCAGCGCGCCAGAAGTCGGCGCCGAGCGGCACCGACTGCACGAGGTACCGTTCGTTCGGGCCGCGGTCGCGGTAGGTGACGAGCCCGACGCGCGCATCCGGCACCAGCGCACGCAGCACCGAGAGCATCTGCGTGATCGTGGTCTTGGTGTCGTGGATCGTCTGCGTCATCGAGCCGGTGCTGTCGAACACGAACACGATCTCGAGGCCGCTCTGGCGCAGTTCGCCGACCGCGCGCCGGAACCCGCTCGAGCCGACGCCGCCGAGGTCCCCGGCAGCGACCTCGTCGTTGCCGCCGCCGTTGCGGGCGACCAGGCGCTCGCGGGCGCCGTGCACCGGCAACGCGACGTCGCGCACCGGCGTGCCGTCGGCGGGGACGACCGGGGCGTCGGGTGCCGACCGTTCTTCGGCGGCGGCGGCGGGCTCGAACGTGGCCGGCGTCGTTTCCACCGCGACGTCCGCCGTCGGCGCGGCGGTGTCGTCGGCGTCCGCGCGTTCGCGCCAGTCGATCGCGACCTCGGCGTGCGGCATGCCCCGGGTCTTGTTCGCGGGCAGGAGCAGCCAGAGCACGAGCAGCAGCACGAAGTGGACGAGCAGCGACGCGGCGAGCCACGGCGCGCGACGCAACTCGCCGGCGACGAGCCGTGCGAACGACTGCTCCCGAGCCTCGCGCAGCGAAGCGGCGGCGTCGAGCGCGGCGACGACGCGCCGACCCTGCGCCGCGGTGCGCAGCGCCGGGATCGGCACGATCGCCGCGCTGCCGTCGTCGCGCACGACCGTCGCCTCGCTCACTTCGCCGAAGCGCAGCACGTCATCGGCCTCGAGCCGCGCGCGGGTGATGCGTTCGCCGTTGCGGAACGTGCCGTGCGTGCTGCCGAGGTCGACGAGTTCGACGCCGCTGGCTCGCACTTCGAGGCGCGCGTGCTGCGCGCTCGCCGTCCCCGGCAACCGCAGGTCGCACGACAGCCCGCTGCCGAGCAGGTAGTCACGGCCCGCTTCCAGGGCGTGGTCCTGGCCGGCGAGTCGCAGCGCGAGCAGGGGAGAGGCGTCCACGGGTGCAGCGAGTATCGCCTCTATCCCGGTCCGGACCGAGGTTGCGCCCGGAGGTCGGCGCGGCGAGCATCGCCGGCCGCATGAGCCTCAAGATCATCGGCGGCAGCTTCGGCGGGCGGGTGTTGCGCTCGGTGCGCGGCCTCGGGACGCGGCCGCTGCTGGGGCAGGTGCGCGAGTCACTCTTCAACATCCTGCAGGAGGAGATCCCGGGGGCCGTGGTGTGGGACCTGTTCGCCGGCACCGGGGCCTCGGGCATCGAAGCACTGTCGCGTGGCGCTGCTCGCGTGCTGTTCTGCGAGAAGAACGGCAAGGCGCTCGACGTGCTGCGCGGCAACCTGCAGATGCTCGGGCCCGACGCCGTCGAACGGTCGGTCGTGGTGCGCGCCGATGCGTGGGATCCGCCGCCGATGACGCCGGCCACATTCGGCGGCGATGGCGACGTCGGCGCTGGCGCCGAAGTTGCGCCGAACGTGGTGTTCCTCGACCCGCCGTACGCGATGGTCGCCGAGGATCCGGTCAAGTCGATCGCCCGCGCGCAGCGGCTGCTCGCGCGCACCGCCGCGGGCGGCGTGGTGGTGTTCCACTTCGCCGCCGGCGTGCTCGACGAGGACGACTTCGACGGCGATCTCGACGTCGATCTGCGCGAGTGGGGCAGCACCGCGATCGCGATGATGTGGCGCGCCGGCGAGGCCCCGGAGCGAGTGCGTCGGCGGCAGGAGCGGCAGCGCGAACGGCAAGACGACGCCTGACGTCGAGGCCGCGGGCGGCGCCGAAGCGACGATGGCGCGGGCCGTTCGTTCCGGCCGCGATCGTGCCGTCGCGAGGCATCAAGGGACGGCGGGGGGCGGGCCGATAGCCGACAGGTGCGCGGGAAACCGCGCGCACTCACGCACCCGGGTCCAGCATCGTGCCGAAACCGTCAACCGCCGCCGTCGAGCGCATCGTCGAAGAACTCATGGAACGTGGCCTGTCGAAGGCCGAACGCATGCGTCGACTGCGCGAGCTGGTGCAATCGGGAGACGACGTTCCGGACGACCTGATGGACCAGGCCCTGCGCAAGTTGATGGAGCGACTCACCGAGTGACCTTCACTCATCCGTCTTCACCTATCGGAACCGCCATGAGAACTGCGTTGATCGTCCCGTTCCTGCTCGGCGTCGCGGCCCTTCCTGCGCAGGATCGCGAATTCGGTACTGCCGTCGCCACCACGCTGTCGCACGTGCGCGAAGAACCCGAGGCCTTCAAGAACGTGAAGGTGCAGTTCACGGTGCAGTTCGCGTCGCTGGGCCGCATCAGCAACCCGTTCTTCACCAAGTTCACGCCGACCGACTTCGCGAACTTCTACGCGTGGGCGGACGAGCAACCGATCTGGCAGGAGAAGGCCTACGAGGACGTGTTCGGGATGCTGTTCCTGGGCAAGTCGCACCCGAAGCTCCAGCAGCTCTACGAGCTGCAGACCTACCAGCGGATCGAGATCACCGGCGTGATCCGCAACACGTTCCAGAACACGCCGTGGATCGAAGTCACCGACTTCCGTGCCGTCGACGGGCAGCTCGACACGGCCGTGCTCGCGCACCTCTACCGCGGCGAGAAGCTGATGGAGCAACGGCTCTGGCAGCGGGCGATGGCCGAGCTGTCGCTCGCGCCCGGCGGCGACGTGCCGCCGCACGCGCAGCGCGCCGCGCACAAGAACCTCGGCATCTGCATGCTGCGCATGGGCGAACCGGAGGCCGCGCTCGGCTACCTCGAGACCGCCGCCCAGACCGGCGGGCGGGACGCCGAACTGCAGTCGCTGATCGCGATGGCGCGCACGCAGCCGGAGAAGGCGATCGACCGCACGGTCGATTCGCGCACGCTGCGCGAGAGCGAGCGGCCGATGTGGGAAGCGTTCGAGGGCGACCGCAAGCCCGCCGCGAAGAGCTGACCCCCAGGCGGCGGATCGCCAACGCCGTCACCGACGACCCGGCCGCGGCCGGGTCGTTTCGTTTCCGGGCACGGCGCGCGCTCTCCGATCGCCGGCACCGAGGACTGCCGGGGCCCACGAAACGCCCCGTCGGACCTGAAAAACCGCGCCGGCCGCGGCATTCTGTTCGCCCCCCATGGCCGCGAGTGCCACGCCTCCGCTTGCCGCGAGCACCCGCGGCCCCCTGCGCCTCGCGATCCTGCTGCTGGCCCTGACCATCATCACGATCCTGAAGGGGGCGCTCACCACGAGCACCGGCTCGGGCATGGCCTACCCCGACTGGCCGCTGTCCGACGGCCAGCTGATGCCGGAGTCGAGCTACACGACCCTCGCCGGCTTCCTCGAACACTTCCACCGCCTGTTCGCGACCTCGGCCGGCCTCGTCGCGCTCGCGATCGCCCTCTGGCTGCACTTCGGCCGCCTCGCCGATCGCACCGCGCGCATGACCGCGTGGGGTGGCGGCTGCCTGCTGCTGGTCCAGGGGGTCGTCGGCGGCACCGGCGTGCTGAAGAACCTGCCGACGATCACTTCGGTCACGCACGGCACCCTCGCGCAACTCACGCTGGCGACGTTTGCGTGGCTCGCCTACCAACTCAGCGAACGCTTCCAACGCACACCGCCCGCGACGTCGGCCCCGCCGGGCAGCGGCCGCCGACTGATGCTGTTCGCACTCGGTGTGCTCGTCGTGCAGACCGTGATCGGCGCGCTCGCGCGCCACACCAACAGCCCGCACGCCCTGTGGACGCACGTCGGCAACGCGTTCGTCGTGTTCCTCGTCGCCGCCATCGCCAGCGCGTTCGCGATCGGACGGCTCGGCGACACGCCGGGCATCAAGGGTGTTGCCCGTTCGATCGTGTGGCTGCTGATCGCGCAGATCGCGCTCGGCTTCGTGGCGCTCGTGGTCCGCAACCCCGACGGCAAGCGGCCCGAGAACGTCGACAACCTCGGTGCTGCGGTCGTGATCTCGAGCCACGTCGTGATCGGGGCGCTGCTCACCACGCTGGTCGCCGCGCTCGCGGCGCACGTGTTCCGTGCCACGCGTTCGCCGGACGCGGAGCCGCGCGCGTGACCACGCCGTCGAGCCGGCTTGCGGCCTACTGGGAACTCGGCAAGCCGCGGCTGTCGGCGCTCGCCGTGTTCGCGGTCGTCGCCGGCGTCTACCTCGCCTGGCCGGCGCGCACCTCGCACCCGCCGCTCGACCTGCTGGTCTCGACGACGCTCGGCACGTTCCTCGCCGCGATCGGTTCGGCGGCGCTGAACATGTGGCGCGAACGCCACCTCGACCCGCTGATGGAACGCACGCGCGGCCGGCCGTTGCCGAGTGGTCGCTTGTCGCCGCGCGAGGTGCTGGGCTTCGGCGTCGTGACCTCGACGCTGGGCGTGCTGCTGGTGCTGGTCGGCGCGGCACCGCTGGCGGCGGACGGTTCGCGCCCGCCGGGCGAGTGGAACTGGGTCGCCGGCGGCCTGTGCGCGGCGATCGTCGGCAGCTACGTGCTCGTCTACACGCCGATGAAGGTGAAGACGTCGCTCAACACGCTGGTCGGCGCGATCCCGGGTGCGCTGCCGCCGGTCGTCGGCCATGCCGCGGTGGTCGGCCAGCTCGCGTGGCCGCAGGCGGTGCTGTTCCTGATCCTGTTCTGCTGGCAGATCCCGCACTTCCTGTCGATCGCGTGGCGCTACCGCGAAGACTACGCGCGCGCCGGCATGCAGATGCTGCCGGTCGTCGACCCGAGCGGCTATCGCACCGCGACGACGATGCTGCTCTACGTCGCCGGACTCGGCGTCGCGAGCTTCCTGCCGGCGGTCACGGGGATGCTCGGCCAGGACTACGTCGACCGGTATCTCGTCGCCGCGATCCTGCTCAACGTGCTGTTCTTCGTGCCGACTGTGTTCGCGGCGCTGACGCGGCGCGACGCGGCGATGCGCATGACCTTCCTCGCGTCGATCGTCTACCTGCCGCTGTTGTTCGTCGCGATGGTGCTGACCCGCTGATCCCATGCTCGCCTTCGACTTCACGATCCTCGCCGACGTCGACGCCGTGCTGAACGGCTGTGCGTTCGTGTTCCTGTGCGCAGCACTGGTCGCGATCAAGCGCGGCAACGTCGAGCTGCACAAGAAGCTGATCTTCGTCGCGGTCGGCTTCTCGGCGGCGTTCCTCGCCTGCTACCTCACCTACCATGCGACCTGCGAGCCGGTGAAGTTCCGCGGCGAGGGTTGGATCAAGTGGGTCTACTACCCCCTGCTGATCTCGCACATCGTGCTCGCGGCGGTGCAGGTGCCGCTGATCCTGCGCACGCTCTACCTCGGCGTGAAGGACCGCCGCGCCGAACACCGCCGCTGGGCGAAGGTCACGACGCCGATCTGGCTCTACGTGTCGCTGACCGGCGTGATCGTCTACCTGCTGCTGTATCGGTACTGAGCGATCACGATGGCCGACAAGCGCCGCTTCGAACTGTTCGCCGACCTGGTCGCCGCCGAGTTCCCGGGCGTGCGTTCGGCGTACGACATCGCCGGCGGCCAGGGCAAACTCAACGAAGCGCTCACCGTGCGCGGCCTCGACGTGACGACGTTCGACACGCGGTGGAAGCGTGCGCCGGTGCGCTACGCGGAGCGACGTTTCACCCTCGACGAGCCCTGCGCGTGCGGGTTGCTCGTCGGCATGCACCCCGACGGCGCCACGCGCGTCATCGTCGAGTACGCGCAGAAGCACCGCGTGCCGTTCGCGATCGTGCCGTGCTGCGCCGACAACGGCATGCCCTACAAGCCATGGATGCGGCACCTCGCCGAGCTGGCGACCGCCGGCGGGATCGAGGTGGTGGAGCGGCTGCTGCCGATGCAGGGGCGCGCCCGGGTGCTGGTCGGCCGGCCGCGCGGCTGACGCCGAGAATCCGGTATTGCCGGACGACGCAGACTCGTGCCGTCTGGCGGGTTCTGGCGGAGTTCGGTATCCATTAGGGTCCAATCGGAGTGACCCATGCTGCACACCCTGCACATCCGCAATCTGGCCCTGCTCGAACGCGCCGAGCTGCGCCTCGGCCCCGGCCTGACCGTGATCTCGGGCGCGACCGGCGGCGGCAAGTCGCTGCTGGTGACAGCCCTCGACCTGCTGCGCGGCGGCAAGGCGAACGGCAGCCTCGTGCGTCACGGCGAGGACGAACTGCAGATCGACGGCGAGTTCCGGCTCGAGGCCGGGGATCGGCGCGCGTTGGTCGCGGCGACCCTGCGCGCGAGTTGCGGCGCCGAACTCGAAGACGACCTGCTGCTGGTGACGCGCGTCGTCGACAGCGCGGGACGTTCGCGGGTGCGGATCGGCGGGCGGCCGGCGACGCTCGGTGCGCTGCGCGAACTCGGCGCGCTGCTGCTCGAGATCCACGGCCAGGGCGAGTCGCGCGCGCTGCAGCGGCCCGAAGCGCCGGCCGAGACGCTCGACGCGTTCGCCGGCTGCGAGCCGCTGCGCGCAGAGTTCGCGGCGGCGTTGGCGGCGGCGCGCGCGGTGCGCGAACGGCTGCAGGCGGCGATCGCCGGTGAACGAGAGCGGCGGCAGCGGCTCGAGTTCTTGCGCTTCCAGCGGCAGGCGATGGTCGATCTGCGGCTCGGCGACGGCGAGCTCGCGGCGCTCGAACAGGAACACCAGGTGCTGCAGAACCTCGACGCGCTGCGGCAGCGGCTCGACCGGGCGCTCGGCGCGATGCAGGAAGGTGAGTCCGCGGCAGCCGACCAGATCGGCCAGGCGCTGCGCGCCGCCCGCGAGGCCGCCGCGTTGGACGCACGCCTGCAGCCGGCGGTGGACCTGCTGGCGCAGATCGACGAGCAGGTGGCCGAGGCGTGCCGGCTGCTGCAGTCCGGGCAGGCGCGGCTCGATCTCGACCCGAGCGCGCTGGCGACGACGCGCGAGCGGCTCGATGAGATCCACGGCGCGTTGCGGCGCTTCGGGCCCACCGAAGCCGACCTGCGCGACAACCTCGCGCGCATCACTGCCGAACTGCAGACCGCCGAAGCCGCGGCCGACCACGAGGCGATGACGGCGGAGCTCGAACAGGTGACCGCGGCGGCCGAGGCGCTCGGCCGGAAGTTGCTGCGGGCGCGCACCAAGGCAGCGAGCGCTCTCGTCAAGGCGATCCAGGCCGAACTGCACGACCTCGGCATGGCGCGCGCGGAGTTGCGCGTCGCGATGGCGACGGAGTTCGCGGCCGATCGGCTGCTCGACGAGGCGACGGCGCACGGGCCCACGCCGATCGACTTCGAAGTGCGCCTCAACCCGGGCGAGCCGTTCTGTTCGCTGCGCACGACCGCGTCCGGCGGCGAACTGGCGCGCATCGTGCTCGCGATCGAGAAGGTGCTCGCCGAGGCGGGCCGCGTGCCGGTGCTGGTGTTCGACGAGGTCGACGCCGAGATCGGTGGTCGGCTCGGCCTGCAGATCGGCAGCAAGCTCCACGCGCTGGCGCGACATCACCAGGTCGTCGTCGTCACGCACCTGGCACCGGTCGCGGCGTTCGCGCAGCAGCACGTGCTGGTCGGCAAGCAGGCGACGCGCAGTGCTGGCGACGAACGCACGCGCGCCTCGCTGCGGCAGCTCACGGGCGCCGAGGTCGAGGCCGAACTCGCGGCGATGACGATGGGGGACGGTGCCGACGCCGGGGCGGTGCAGCAGGCGCGAAGGCTGGTGGCGACGGCGCGGGCCCGTGCCGCGGCCGGGTGAGGGTGGGAGAGGAGTCTTCCGAGGGCGGTCTGTGGGTCGCCACGAGGATGGCGGACGAAACACCGGCCCGCGTATACGTAGACTGGCTAGACTTTACGTATAAATGATCCACCGCCACGGACAGGACACCCAGACCCTGCACGCCGAACTGCTTGCGTTGATGCTCGCGACGGAGAGCGAGCGGGCATGGGCCCATCTGGCGGGGGCGTTCGTGGAGAAGCAGGTCGCGGGGCGCACGTACGTGTACTTCCAGTACTCGGATCCTGGCGGCGCCTACCGGCAGTTCTCGGTCGGCCCCGCTTCGAGCGAAGTGAGCAGGGCGGTGGCGGCGTGGCGCGCTGGACGCGCCGCCGGCGAGGCGGAACGGGCTCGCGCCGACCGCCTCGCGCAACTGCTGGTCACTGCCGGCCAGGCGGCGACACCGAAAGCTGTGGCCCGGGTGCTCCGGGCGCTCGCCGACGCCGGCGTGTTCCGAATGGGCGGCGTATTGGTCGGCACCCATGCCTTTTCCCTGCTTGGCAACATGCTCGGCGTCACGTGGCCGGCCGGCACGTGGCGGACCGAGGATGTCGACGTGGCCGGTCACGTGCAGGTCGCGACGCCGCTGCTCGAGACCGATATCCCGAAGGCGCTGGACAGCTTGCGCATGGGGTTCGTGCCCGTGCCGCCCTTCGATCGACGGCACGCTTCGACATCGTTCAAGGTGCGCGGGCAGCAGTTGCGCGTCGACTTGCTCACGCCCGGCGCCGCGCGCGACGATGCGCCGGTGTTCGTGCCTCGCTGGCGTGCGCATGCCGCACCCATCAAGCACTTGTCGTTCGTGCTCGCCGACCAGCAACCGGCAATCGCAATCGACGGCGGCGCGACGTTGGTCATGGTGCCAGCTCCGGCGCGCTATGCGCTCCACAAGCTCTTCGTCAGCCAGACCCGTTCCGTCGTGCAGCAGACCAAGGCCAGCAAGGACCTCGAGCAGGCAGCACTGCTTTTCGAAGTGCTGGCCGAAGACCGCCCCGACGATCTTCCGGCCGCAGCGCGTGCCTTTCGTGCCTCGGGAGCCGTGGTGACGCGCAAGGTCGAGCGCGCGGCGAGCATCGTCGGCAAGCGATGGCCCGCGGCTCAGGCGGGAGTGCGTCTGGTGACCCGCGCTCTGGCGCGGTGACCCGTCTTCCGTGCGGCGCTCTGGACTCGTGACGCCCGGCGGCACACCCTGCCCGGACTCTCGCCGCGCCGCCCATGAACGAACCCACCACCGGCTTCCAGCCGCTCGTTCCGCCCGCTGAACAGCAACCCGAACTGACCGTGCGCGCGATCGTGCTCGGCGCCGTGCTCGGGTTGGTGTTCGGCGTCGCATCCACCTACCTCGCGCTCAAGGTCGGCCTCACCGTCTCGGCGTCGGTGCCGATCGCCGTGATCGCGATCGCGGTGCTGCGGCGCCGCGCGCAGCAGCGCGCGATCCTCGAGCACAACATCACGCAGACCACCGGCTCGGCCGGCGAGTCGGTCGCCGCGGCGGTGGTGTTCACGGTGCCGGCCCTGGTGCTGCTCGGCTACCCGCTCGAGATCGGCGCGACGACCATGATCGCGCTCGCGGGCGGCATCCTCGGCGTGCTGATGATGGTGCCACTGCGTCGCTACCTGATCGTCAAGGAGCACGGACGGCTGCGCTACCCGGAGGGCAAGGCGTGCGCCGAGATCCTGCGCGTCGGCGAAGAAGGCGGCACCTCGGCGAAGAAGGTGTTCATCGGCATGGGCGTCGGTGCGGCGCTCAAGGCGTTCCAGGCGATCTTCGGCGGTGCGATCGCGACGGTCGGCACCAAGCTCAGCTCGTTCTTCGGCAGTCGCCCGGCCTACTTCGAGAAGACCTACGTCGGCTGCGACTTCGATCCGGCGCTGCTGGGTGTCGGCTACATCATCGGCTACCGCACGTCGCTGATCATGGTTGCCGGCTCGCTGATGTCGGCGCTGATCCTGATCCCGCTGATCTACACGTTCGGCGCGCAGGCGCCGGGCCTGTTCGGCTTCGGCCTGAAGCCGATCGGCGAGATGAGCCACTCGGAGATCTACAGCGCGTATGCGCGCCACATCGGGGCCGGTGCGGTCGCGACCGGCGGCATCTTCGCGTTGCTGCGCGCTCTGCCGGCGATCCGCTCGGCGTTGTGGAACTCGGCGAAGGGCCTGCTCGGCGGCGGTAGCGCTGGCACGCTGCGCACCGAGCGCGACACGCCGATGCCGATCCTGCTGGGCGGCGCGCTGCTGCTCGTCGGCCTGATCTGGCTGACCCCGATGTTCGAGATGCCGCTCGTCGGCGCCCTGCTGATCCTCGTCTTCGGGTTCTTGTTCGCGGTCGTCAGCTCGCGCGTCACCGGCGAAGTCGGCTCGACCAGCAACCCGCTGTCGGGGATGACGATCGCCGTGCTGATGGGAACGTGCGGCCTGTTCCTGGCGATGGGCGACGTGGAGCCGACGCACAAGAAGCTGGCGCTCACGATCGGCGCCGTCGTCTGCATCGCGGTGAGCCAGGCGGGCACGTGCTCGCAAGACCTCAAGACCGGGTTCCTGGTCGGCGCCACGCCGGTGCGCCAGCAGGGCGCCCTCGTGATCGGCGTGCTGACGTCGGTGCTCGCGGTCGGCTCGACCGTCTACGTGCTCAACGTCGCCGGCACGAACGACGTCCCGATTGCCGAGCCGTTCGCCGTGGCGGAGAAGGCGCTCGAGGGTCGTGAGCGCGTCTTCGCGCGGCCGGCCGACGGGGCGCCGGCACCGGCCAGCGAACTGTGCCTGCTGCGGCTCGATCTGGCCGACCTGCCGCCCGGAGGTGGCCTGGCGCCCGGCAACTACCTGGTCGATCCGATGACCAAGCAGGCGATCTACCAGCGCCGCGACGGCATCGGCGGCGAGCGTCTCCCGGCGCCGCAGGCGAGCCTGATGGCGACGATGATCAATGGCATCCTCGACCAGAAGCTGCCGTGGGACCTGATCCTGATCGGCGCCGCGATCGCGCTGTTCATGGAACTGCTCGGCATCGGCTCGCTGACGTTCGCGGTCGGGCTCTACCTCAAGATCCAGTACACGATGCCGGTGTTCCTCGGCGGCCTCGTGCGCAAGATCGCCGACCGACGCTATCGCCGCGTGCCCGACGCCGACGAAGAGCCCGAAGGGACGTTGTTCTCGTCAGGCCTGATCGCGGGGGCCGCGATCGTCGGCGTGCTCGCCGCCTTGCAGGCCTTGCTGCCCGGATACGACGATGACACCGGGCTCATCAGCGGCGTCGCGTTCCTCGCCAATCTGCCGTTCGGGGCAATCGGCGACCCGGATCCGGCGAAGGTCAGCGAAGTCACCGGCAACCTGTTTGGCCTCGCCCTGCTGGCAGCGCTCGGATTCGTTATGTTCCGCGGAGCTCGACCACGCGGCACCGGCACCCGGTGACGCGCGCCACCACCTCGCCCTCATGCTCGCCGCCCTGAAAGCAGTCACGCGCACGCTGGGCGTCTACTCGCTCGCACGCTCGATCTACCGGCGCGTGCATCCAGGGCATCGGCGGGAGCGCAGCTGCAATCTGCAGTTCTACCGCCAGCTCGTGCGTCCCGGCGACCTGTGCTTCGACATCGGCGCGAACGTCGGCCAGACGACCGAAGCGATGCGCGCACTCGGCGCGACCGTCGTGGCCGTCGAGCCGAATCCGCACTGCATCCCGGTGCTGCAATCGCAGTTCGGTCGTGACGCGGGCGTGCGCCTGATCCAGAAGGCGATCGGGGCGGCGCCGGGCCGCGCCGAACTCCACTTCCGGGGCACGGATTCGACGGCGAGCATCCGCAGCGACTGGCCGTTCCCCGCCGACCAACACGTCGGCGTCGAAGTGACGACGCTCGACGACCTGATCCGCGAGTTCGGCCGTCCCCGCCTGATCAAGGTCGACGTCGAGGGCTTCGAACTCGAAGTGTTCAAGGGCCTGGGTCAGCCCGTGCCGCTGCTCTACTTCGAGATGCACGGCCAGGAGCTCGCGGCAGTGACCGCGATCCTCGAGCGGCTCGCGAGCGTTGGCGACATCGAGGGGCTCAACGCGGTCGACGCCGAGAACGCGTCCTGGCTGCTCGATCGGTGGGTGAAGCCCGGCGAGTTCCTGGCAGCACTCGGCAGTCCGCCGCCGCACCGCGCGAACGTCGTCGTGCGCATGCGGACCTGATCCGCCGGGCGCGGCGCCAGACGGCCGTTGCCGCCCGCCCCCCTGTCGACCGAGGATGTGCGCATGAGCCCCGCCGACCCCGAAACTGGCATCGTCGAGCGCAACCCGGACGGCACGTTCACCAAGGAAACGCTGCAGCGGGCGATGAAGGCGCTGAAGAAGCGCATGAAGCTGACGCGGCTCGACGACGAGTCGCGGCTCGGGCACGACGCGATGAGTCGCGGCGGTCGTTCGGGCATCGTCGCGGTGAAGCCGCCGGCGCAGTACCCGCTCGAAGTCTGGCAGGCGCTCGAAGCGAAGGGGCGCGTGCGCAGTGATCGCAACGGGCTCTACGAGATCATCGAGCAGCCGCCGAACCCCGGTCCGAGCTGAGCCGCGGAGCGTCGCATGGCGCGCGCTGGACGCGTCCGATAGAACAGCGGGTTTCGCCACCGTTGCCGGACTCCGTCGGAATGCTGCCGCTCGAACCGTTCCTGCTCGAACGCATCACCCTGCCCAAGGTCTGGGGTGGTCGGGCGTTGGCGCAGACTCCGGGCATCGCGCTCCCGCCCGACGTGGCGATCGGCGAGACCTGGGAGCTCTACGACCGCCCCGAGGGCAGCAGCCGGCTGCGCGGGCGCACGACGACGCTCGCCGACCTGATGGCGCACGACGCCGAACGGCTGTGCGGACGCGGCGTGCGGCCGGCGTTCGGCGGCCGCTTCCCGCTGCTGCTGAAGTTCCTCGACGCGCGCGACGGGTTGTCGGTGCAGGTGCACCCCGACGACGCGCAGGCGCTGGCGGACCAGGACAGCGGCAAGGACGAGTGCAGCATCGTGCTGGCCGCGGGGCCGCGCGCGTGCATCGTTCGCGGTCTGCGTCCCGGCGTGACGGCGGCCGAGTTCGCCGCGAAGGCGGCGAGCGACGCCGTCGTCGAACTGCTGTGGTCGTTCCGGCCGGAGGTCGGCGACACGGTCCACATCCCGCCCGGGACGGTGCACGCGATCGGTCCCGACGTCGTCGTGTTCGAAGTGCAGCAGAACAGCGACCTGACCTACCGCATCAACGATCTCGGGCGTGGGCGCGAGACGCACGTGGCGAAGGCCCTGGCGGTCGCGAAGCCGGAGCCGCGACCGAACGACCGGCCGGTCGTGCCATCGGTCGCGCTGCCCGATGGCGGCACGCAGCTGATCGCGACGCCGCACTTTCGCGTGCGGCGCTACTCGCTGCGCCAGCGCACGCCGATGCGCACCAGCGGTCGCTTCGTCACCGTGACCCTCGTCGCCGGTCGCGCCACGTTGTGGTGGCCCGGCGAACGTGTGCACGGCACGCTGGCGATGGTCGCGGGCGACACGGCGCTGGTGCCGGCGTGCGTGCCGTCGTTCGCGCTGCTGCCCGAAGACCACTGCAACGTGATGCTCTGCGATCCCGGAGAGAACCATGGCGCGACGACATGAAGATCGTGGCCGCGGCCAGCGCTTCCAGCGCGGACCGCGTCCGGAGCGCCGGCTCGATCCGCGCAGCCGTCCGGTCCGCACCGGCCGCCGTGCCGCGATGGGCCTCGTGGTCACGCCTGCTGCACCGCCGGGTGCGCCGGCCGCGACCGACGGCAAGGTGCGGCTCAACCACTTCCTGGCGATGAGCGGTGTCTGCAGCCGGCGCGCCGCCGACGCGCTGATCCGCGGCGGCCGCGTCGAGGTCAACGGCGAACTGGTCACCGAGCTCGGAGTGCGCGTCGACCCCGAGCACGACGACGTTCGGTTCGACGGCTCGCGCGTGCAGCCGGAGCGGCAGACCTATGTGCTCTTCAACAAGCCGAAGGGCGTCGTCTGCACCAACGCGCGCCACGAGCAGAAGAAGCGCGTGATCGACTTCCTGCCCACGGTGAAGGGGCGCCTGTTCACGGTCGGGCGGCTCGACCTCGACAGCGAGGGCCTGATCCTGCTGACCAACGACGGCAGCTTCGCGCTCGAGATGACGCACCCGCGCTTCGGCGTGCCGAAGCTCTACTCGGTCGTGTTGCGCGGCCGCGTCGAGCAGCGTGATCTCGACAAGGCGCGCGGCGGCGTCTGGCTGGCCGAGGGCCCGACCACGGGCATGAACGTCAGGGTCGAGCGCACCGGCAAGGACCGCACGTTCCTGAAGGTGACGCTGCGCGAGGGCAAGAACCGCGAGATCCGGCGCGTGTTCGCCAAGCTCGGCTACCCGGTCCTCGAGCTCAAGCGCATCCGCATCGGCGAGCTCAACCTGCACGGCCTGTCGCCCGGCGAGTTCCGCTTCGTGCAGCGCCACGAGGTCGATGCGCTGCGCGCGCTCGCCAGGTCGCAGGACGCCGAAGGCGCCATCCGCGAGTAACGAACATGACGACGATGACGATGTTGCCCGACGTCGAGGTGGTGGAGCTCGAGAACGGGTTCAAGGCGCTGCTGGTCGAACGCGGGCCGCTGCCCGTCGTGGCTTCGGTGCTGTGGTACCGCGTCGGCTCGCGCGACGAGAACACCGCGCAGACCGGCGTGTCGCACTTCCTCGAACACATGATGTTCAAGGGGACCGATCGTTACGGGAAGGGCCAGATCGACCTGCAGACGAGCAAGATGGGCGGCACCAACAACGCCTTCACCGACAACGACGGCACCGCGTACTACTTCACGCTGGCCGCCGATCGCTGGGAACAGGCGCTCGAGATCGAGGCGAGTCGCATGCGCGACTGCCTGCTCGATCCGCACGAGTTCGCGAGCGAGAAGAACGTCGTGCTCGAGGAGCTGGCGATGGGCGAGGACGAGCCGTGGCGCCCGCTCTACCAGGCGACCGAGGCGCTGCGGTACCAGGTGCACCCGTACCACCATCCGGTGATCGGCTGGCGCCAGGATCTCGAGCGACTGACCGCGCAGGGCATGCGCGACTACTACGCGCGGCACTACGGGCCGAACCGTGCGTTCCTGGTCGTCGTCGGCGCGATCGACCGCCCGCGCGCCGCCGCGCGGATCCGCGAGCTGTTCGGCGCGATCCCGCGCGTCGCCGAGCGCGCGGAGCCGATCGAGGAACCCGCGCAGCAGGGCGAACGGCGCGCGATCCTGCGCACGCCGCATTCCGTCACCCGGATGTGCATCGGCTTCCCGACCTGCCGGATGGGCGAGCGCGACGACTACGCGCTCGATCTGCTCGCGCACGACCTCGGCAACAGCAAGAACAGCCGGCTCTACCGGCGGCTGGTGCTGCAAGACGAGCTGGTCACCGACGTCAACGTGATGAACGAGACGCGGCAGAACCCCGGGTCGCTGATGATCCTGTGCGAGCTGCGTCTCGGCGTCACGCCGGGGCGTGTCGAGCAGGCGGTGCGCGAGGAAATCGCCGCGCAGATCGCCGAGGGCGTGCGCAAGAAGGACCTCGCCCGCATCCAGGCGCAGATCCGCGCGTCGTTCCTCTTCCAGGACGAGGCCGTGCTGGACCTCGCGTTGAAGCTCGCGCGCTTCGAGGCCGGCACCCCCGACGGCTACCGCACGCTGGCGGGCGTGCTGCCGACCTACGAGTCGATCACGGCCAAGGAACTGCGCGCCGCCGCGGCGAAGTACTTCGACTTCGAGCGAGCATCGATCGTGTGGGCGCTCCCGGGCGCGGCGCCCGCGGCCGATTCGCGTGAGCGCGGGCGCAAGCGCAAGGCGCGCGCGGCCGGCAAGAAGAAGGGCAAGCGAGCATGAGCGTCCCGCTCCGCCTGACGATCGCCGAGCGCGAACTCGGCTCGGGCCTGACCCTGCTCGCGGTGCACAACCCGCGCGTGCCGACGTACGCGTGCGCCGTGTCGCTCGACGTGCGTTCCGGGGACGAACCCGAGGCGCATTCGGGCCTGATGAACCTGGTCGGCGAGTGCCTGGACGAGGGCACGGCCCGGCACGACTCGCTCGAACTCGCCGCCGCTGCCGAGGGCCTCGGCGCGATGCTCGAGGGCAACGCCCGCGGCGGCGTCGTGATGTGCCCGGCGACGTCGCACAAGGAGGCGACGGAGTTGCTGCGCGAGATGGTGGTCGAGGCCGAGTTCCCCGGCCGCGAAGTGCGCCGCGTGCAGAGCGAGATCCTGACCGAGATCAAGGCCGAGGAGGACGACCCGCGGTCGGTGGCGGCGCGGCGGTTTCGCAAGGAGGTCTACGGCGATCACCCGCTCGGGCGCCCCGGCAACGGCACGGCGAAGTCCGTCGCCAAGATGCGGCCGCGCGACCTGCGCGCCTTCCACGACGAGTGGTTCCGGCCGGCCGGTGGCTACGTCGCCGCTTCCGGCCCCGAGGATCCGGAGAAGACGCTCGATCGGCTCGAGAAGGCGTTCCGCAGGTTCAAGGGCAAGGCGAAGGCCCACCCCACGCCTCCCGACGTCGAGCTGCCGGCGAGCGGGCGCGACGCGCATCTGCCGATGGCGCGCGAACAGGTGCACGTGTTCCTCGGGCACGTCGGCGTGCGTCGCACGCACCCCGATTACCACGTGCTCTCGGTGATGGACCACGTGCTCGGCACCGGGCCGGGGTTCACTTCGCGCTGCGCGCGCAAGCTGCGCGACGAACAGGGCCTCTGCTACTCGGTCAGTGCTGGCATCACCGGGAGTGCTGGCGAGGAGCCCGGCATGTTCACCGCCTACATCGGCACGTCGCCGGAACACCGTCAGCGCGCGATCGACGGGTTCCTCGACGAGATCCGGCGCATCCGCGCCGAAGCGCCGACCGCGCAGGAACTGCAGGACGTGAAGTCCTACCTGACCGGCAGCTTCGTGTTCGGCTTCGAGCGCAACAGCAACCTCGCCGCGTTCGCGATCCGCGCGCGGCGCTTCGGGCTCGGCTTCGACTACCTGCAGCGCTACCCGGAGATCGTGCGCGCGATCACGGCCGAACAGGTGCGCGAGGCGGCCGAACGCCACCTGCATCCCGATCGCCTGGTCGTCGTCAGCGCGGGGGCTTCCTGACGTGGGCTCGCCGTCGCTCGCCGAAGTCGCCGACATCCTGCGCGAGATCGCGCCGCTCGAACTCGCGGCCGAGTGGGACAACGTCGGCATGCTGCTGCAGCCGAAGGCGCGCCCGGGGCGCGTTGCGCGGGCGCTGTTGACGATCGACCTGACCGATGCGGTCGCCGCCGAGGCCGTGAAGGCGCGCGCCGACCTCGTGGTCTGCTACCACCCGCCGATCTTCCAGCCGCTGAAGAAGCTGTCGGCGGAGCCGGGGCGCCACGGTGCACTGCTCGCGCTCGCCGCCGCCGGCATCGCTGCGTGGTCGTCGCACACCGCGCTCGACGCCGCACCGGGCGGGCTCGGTGACTGGCTCGCCGAGGGCGTGCTCGGCGGCGAGGCGCCGAACGAGCTGCGGCCCTGCGGCGATGGAGAGTTCGGGCGCGTCGTCGTGCTGAAGAAGCCGCTGACGTTCGCGACGCTGCTCCAGCGCTGCAAGCGGCGGTTCGGCGTGCGCACGCTGCAGGTCGCGAGACCTCCGAAGGCGCCGTCGCGCGTGCGTTCGATCGCGGTCGCCGCCGGTTCGGGCGGCAGCGTGCTGCGCGCGGCGGATGCCGATGTGCTCGTCACCGGCGAGATGTCGCACCACGACGTGCTCGCAGCGTTGTCGGCGGGACGTTCGGTCGTGCTCGCCGGGCACGCCAACACCGAGCGCGGGTTCCTGAAGGTGTTGCAGCGGCGGCTGCGCTCGGCGTTCGACGGCGACTTGGACGTGCGCATCGCGACGAGCGATCGCGACCCGATCGTGGTCGCGTAGCGACGTTCGCGCCACCGGGTGCGGGCTGCCGGCGATCAGAACGTCACGCCGAAACTCAGGGTGAACGTCGAGACCGCGTCCTCGAAGACCTCGGTGCGATCCTCGGTGCGGCTGACGAAGTGGTCGTAGCCGCCGAGCAGCTGCACGAACGTGCTCGGCTTGATGAAGATGCGAGCACCGGCATGCAGGCCGGCCAGGACCGTCTCGTTGACCGACTCGCCGTAGGCGACGCCGATGCCGAGCCCCACGAACGGCGACACGCCGCGCGGTGGTCCCGCGAAGTCGACGGCGATGCGATCGGAGAAGTAGGAGTTGTCCTCGCCGTTGTCCGAGAACGAACCGAGGTGGCGGACCGACAGGATCACGTCTGCCGACGCGTACCAGCCGATGGCGAACGCGCCGTTGACGAAGCCGTTGTTGCCGCCGGGCGTGATCGCGAGGCCGCCGATGCTGGCCTCCAGCGAGCCGGCCGTCGGACCGGTGTCGGTCGTGGGCGCTGCCATCGGCTGCGACGAAGGGGCGATCGGCCACGGGATCGGCGCGGGTGCCGTGCATGCGGCGCACAGCAGCAGGGCCCACGCCCGGACGGGGACGCGCCAGCGGCAGGCGACGGGTGTGGATCGCTTCACGCCATCATCGTCGCACGGGATCAGGGCAGCGTCATCGTGGCACCGTCGGGCGGCAGCGTGAACGGCTTGGTGACGACCTGGCCGGCGAAGTGCACCGTCGCCACGTAGTCGCCGGTGGGCAGCTGCTGGCTCGGGATGCGTCGTGAGCCGAGTTCGCCGTGGTGCACGATGAGGCCGCTCGCCGTCGCGATCGTGTAGCGCACGACGCCGTTGCTGAGGCGATCCTCGATCTTCAGTGGGGCTCCAGGTTGCATCGCGAAGCGGAGCGGCGACGGCGGCAGCGCCCTGGTGTCGACCAGCTGCAGCGCGACGCCGTTCGCGCCGCGCGCGAGGACCGCGTAGCGGCCAGGGAACAGGCTCACCGTCTGCAGAGCCCCGCTGTCGCCGCGGTGGGAGAACTCGCGCGGCTGCCAACCGGAACCGGCCGGCATGTCGAGCCAGTTCAGACGAACCTGGCCGCCCTTGCCGAGTTCGGCCGTGGAGAACTCGAGCTTCACCGTGTGCTGCATCGCGATCGTGCCGAGATCGACGTCGGCGCCGGCGGACAGCAGCAACTCGAACGGGGGCAACTGCTGGTCCTGCTTGTGCACCGACAGGCTGACCTTGCCCGGCAGCAGGTCGACGGCCGCGAAGTGGCCCTCGGCGTCGGTCTTGTTGCCGCCGCCCGAGCCATTGCCGCTGCTGACCCACACGGTTGCGTTCGCGACTGGAGCGCCGTGGGCATCGACGCAGCGAAATCGCACCTTGCCGGTCTTGGCGAGCACCGCATCGATGGCGACGACGAACCGCACCGTCTCCTGCTGGGGCGCCACCGGTTGCTGCGCCAGCATGGCCCCGCCGAGCAGCAGCGCCACGTGTACCGGCTGGTCGGACGGAAGCGTGAGCACGCTGACGACCTCCTTCGGCAGTGCCTTCTGGCCTCGGTCCCCGAACGGCTCGTTGCCTCGCGCCTCCCCCAAGCCCGTTGCGAAGTTGCTGCTCGCGAAGTCCACGGGGAGCGGCGTCGCGAAAGCGGCCGCGCGCAGGTGCCGCATGAGTGAGAAGGCCCGGTGGTCGCCGCCGGTGGTCGCGAGCGGACCGCCATCCGGGGTCACGGCTTCGACCTGCAGCACCCAGCGCGAGGTCAACTCCAAGTCGAGTCGGGTGTGCGGCGCGTGCACCTCGATCTCGCGGTCGAGCGCGAGCTCGTCGGCGACCCGCGACGTGAGGCGGTGTGTGCCCGGCAGCAGTCCGGCGATCGCGAACGCACCGTCGCGCACCGTCGCGCTGCCGACCTGGTTGCCGTCGCGCTGCAACCAAATGTGACCCTGCTTGACGATGGTGCCGTCGGCACGTCGGACCGTGCCGAACAGGGCGGCGTCGGCGGCGTCGGCGGTGCGGGCGTCGGGTCCCGTGGTTCCTGCGGATGGCGTCGAGTCGATGGCCCCCGTGTAGGTGGGATTCGCTGCCGCGGACGTGGGCGCCGCGGGCGCAGGTTCGGCGTGGATCGTGCGCACGGACGCGGGATCGGGGACGGCCGGCGGCAGCGCCGTGTCGCGACGAACCCAGAGCACGAACAGCACGACGATCGCCGCGGCCAGGATGCCGGCGAGAGCGCGCAACAGGCGAAGCGGACTGTTCATCGGATCTCCACGGCGGTGGGGGACGCACCGAGTGTCACGCGGCCGGATTGCACGAGACGGTACTGCTCGTCGTGCACCTCGAACCCATAGTCGCCGGGCGGCAACGGGATCGACAGCTTGGTCACGCGCGGCTCCAGCTTCTGCGCGGCGACCGGCCGTTGCCGCGAGTCGTGGAACGTGATGGTGAACGACCGCGTCGGGTCCGGGGGGCGCGTCACCATGCACACCGCGGGCTTGCCGAGGCGCAGCACGATCGGGTTCGGCGACGGGTGGTCGAACACGCCGCGGCCGACATTGCCGTCACTGTCGCGAGCCGAGACCGCGATGGTGCCGTGTCCCGTGCCCCACAACGAGAACGTGCCGTCGGCCTCGGTGCGAGCCATGCGATTGGTGGCGAACTCCATCGGGCCAGTGCGCCACTTCAACTCGATCCAAGAGATGTCGGCGGTCGCCGGCTTGCCGTCGACGTCGAGCACGGTGCCGCGCATCGGGTCCAACGCCCCGAGCCGCACGTCGCCCAGGTCGAGCCGTTGCCCCGGCTCGACGCGCACGGTCGTGTAGAACGTCTCGCGGTCCTTCGCCGAGATCTGGCAGCGCAGGTAGCCCGGGGACAGTCCTTCCAGCAGCGCCCGCCCCTCGGCATCGACCTTCTGACCGCCGCCGCCGCGGTTGGAGGTGCGGAGGCTCACGGAAGCGTCCACGAGCGGTGCGCCGCTGGCCGCGTCGAGCACACGCACCGCCGCCGAGCCGGCAAGGCCACGCAGGGCCGCGATGTCGACCACGAACTTCACCTCCGTGGCGCCGGGCTGCACGAGCTGTTGCTGCAGCACGAGGTGGCGCTGCATCAGGGCCACATGGGCCGGGAGCGACGCGCAATGCAGCGTGCCAGCGAACCCGTCGCGTGGGTTCATCTCTGGTTGCCAGCGCGCATCGCCGACGAAGACGACACCGTAGTCCGTCGGTGGCAGACGGTCGGGTACGGGGTCGCGCATGCCGACGACCGCGAACTCGCCGAAGGCCGGCATCGCCTTCCGCAACGCGCTCGTCCCGTCGGCGCCGTCGGCGGTGACGATCGACACGCGCAACGGGATCGAAGCATCGACCACGAAATCGCGGCGTTGCACGGCGTCGTCGCCGATCGTGACGTCGACCGTCGTCTCCGCCACGGCGGTCCCCCGCAGCGAGAACGTCCAGGTGCCCGGTCGCAGGCCGAGCACCGCGTAGCCGCCGTTCGCAGCGGTGGTACCGCTGCGCCACTGGCCGTCGATCTCGACGTTCACGTAGGTTCCCTCGGCGGGACGCCCGTCGCCGAACTTGACGCTGCCGACGAGCAGCACCCCTACCGGATCGTCCTCGCGCCACTTCGCCGCGACCGCAGCACGTTCGACATCGGTGCCGGTCACGGTGCCCGTCCCCGTTGGCAGCGTGGAAGCTGCGACAGTGGCGGTCGCTTGCGTCGCGTCACCCACCGTGGCAGTCCTGGGTGTGGGAGCGCCAACGGGCGGTTGCGGCGTAGCGCCGAACACTTCGATGGCGAGCAACAGCACGATCGCGGCTTCGATCGCGCACAGGGCGGCGACTCTCGGGATCACGGAATCTCCTTCGCGCCGACCCACGAGCCGGCATCAGGCTTCGGCGGGTCGTTCCTCGGGGCGGCGGATCGCGTGGCGGAACACGTAGTTGACGATCGGGATGCCGAGCAGCAGGCCCCACACGCCGAACAGCTTGCCGCCGATCGTCAGCACGATCAGCACGAGCACCGGGTTCATGTGCATGTGGTGCCCGTAGATCTGCGGGTTGAGCACGTAGGTCTCGAGCGCGTGGATCACGCAGATCAGCACGATCGCGAGCACCATCGTCGAGACGCCGCCGGCTTGCAGCGCCACCAGGCAGATCGGCGTCGAGCTGATGAACGTGCCGGCGACCGGGATGAAGCTGCAAAAGAACACGATCGTCGACAGCACGAGGATGTTGTCGAGACCCATGGCCCAGATGCCGATCGCGGTCAGGATCGTGTTGACGATCGCGATGCCGAGTTGGGCTTCCAGGGCACGCCCGAGCACGCGGCCGAAGCCGGCGATGTTGTCGGCGACCTCGTCGTAGACGAACCCGATCTTCGTGCGCGACAGGCCCTGGATCGCGCGCGTGAGCTTCGGCATGTCGAGCACGATCAGGAACGAGAACAGCAGCGCCATCAGGAACGACGTCGCGTAGCCGAGACCGGACTGCACGATTTCGAGCGGGTTCTCGGCGAGCGACTTCGTCGCGCTGGTCACCAGGTTGCGGATCAGGTGCAGGTTGTCGGGCAGCGGCTCCTTCGGCGGCTCCGTGCCTTGCTCGCCGGTGGTCGGTGGAGTCGCGCCGTTGTCCTGCGGCGTCGGTGGTGTCGTCGGCGCCGTCTCGCCTTCGCCGGGCGGCTTCTCGACGGGCTTCTCGTTCGGCTTGTCGACGTGCGGCTTGAGTCGCAGGGCCTCGGTCGGGTCGGGCAACTCCTTCTGGTTGCCGGCGATGCCCTCGTAGAGCGATGGGTACTGCTTGAGGAACGTGTTCAGCTCGCGGTCGGCGTCGGCGATGTACTTGTCCTTGTCGCGCAGGAAGACCGCCGCCTGTTCCTTGACCTGCGGCGCCAGCGTGAAACCCGTCGCGAACAGCGTCCCGAGCACGACCAGGCCGACGATCACGACGCGCGCGACGCGGTTCTTGATGCGGTGCTGCAGGCCGTCGACGCCGTGCGCCTGCACGTAGGCGAACACGAACGTCAGGAAGATCAGCAGCAGGAACGGTCGCAGCAGCCACAGCACGGCGATCAGCAGGCCCCACACGAACGTGCGCGTGGCCAGCGAGAAGATGCGGTCCCACGGCGGTGGGAGGGTTTTTTCCGAGTCGTGGACGGGCGACATGCCACCCTCACGGTAGGCACGCCGCCGCACAACCGCCAGCCACGAACGGCCTGGACGCGCGGACGCCATGTCGGGCGTTCCGCCGTCGCGGGGCGTGGTTCATGATCGCGGGATGTCGCTCCGTGCCGGACCGCTGCTCGTCGTGGCCGCCGCCGCCGCCTGCTCGGGCGACGCGGAGAAGCTGCCGCCGATCACCAGCACGCCGCTGCCGGCGCGCCTCGCGGCCGATGGGCCGCGGTTCATGAAGCGCGACGGCGCGGCGACCGGCCTCGCCTTCACCAACGTGCTGCGGCCCGAGAACGTCGTCGCCTACGTCTACATGGGGGCGGGCCTCGCGGTCGGCGACTACGACGGCAATGGCCTGCCGGACGTCTATCTCGTGTCGCAGGACGGCCCCAACAAGCTGTTCCGGCAGACCGCGCCGTTTCGCTTCGAAGACGTCACCGAGTCGGCCGGTGGGCTCGGCGGCGGCGATGCGTGGGGCACGGCGGCGTCGTTCGCGGACGTCGACGGCGACGGCGATCTCGACCTGCTCGTCTGCAACCTCGAGAGTCCGAACTTGCTGTTCCAGAACCAGGGCGACGGCACGTTCGTCGAGAAGGGCGGCCCGTTCGGGCTCGGCACGGTCGCCGCGAGCACCGGCTGCGCCTTCGCCGACTACGACAACGACGGCGACCTCGATCTCTACCTGCTGACCAACCGCGTGCTCCGCATGACGCTGCCGACCGAGATCGTCGCCGGCATGACGCTGCCGAAGGATCTGCGGAAGTCGCGCGAGCAGCTGTTCCCGCCGTTCCCGCCGCTGGTGCGCGACGGCGTGCCGCACGTGCCGGCGGGCTACGAGGACCACTTCTTCACCGTGCCGGGCGCGCCGGCGGCGTTCCAGGCCGGCCAGCGCGACCGCCTGTTGCGCAACGACGGTTACGGCCGATGGGTCGACGTCAGCGACGAGGCCGGCATCCGCGACCAGGGCAATGGCCTTTCGGTGGTGTGGTGGGACTTCGACGGCGATGGCCGTCAGGATCTCTACGTCGCCAACGACTTCCAGTCGCCCGACCATCTGTACCGCAACCGCGGCGACGGCACGTTCGAGGACGTGACGGCGAAGATGCTGCCGCACACGGCGTTCTTCGGCATGGGCGCCGACTTCGGCGACCTCGACAACGACGGCGACTTCGACCTGCTCGTCGCCGACATGTCGAGCACGTCGCACTACATGGGCAAGATGCTGATGGGGAGCATGGACCAGCACCGCTGGTTCCTGATGAACGCCCGCCCGCAGCAGTACATGCGCAACGCGCTGTACGTGAACACCGGCACTGGGCGCTTCCAGGAGGCGGCGCACCTCGCGAACCTGGCGAGCACCGACTGGACCTGGGCCGTGCGCTTCGCCGACCTCGACGACGACGGGCGCCTCGACTGCTTCGTGACGAACGGCATCCCGGTGTTCACCGACAACCCGGATCTCGGCGAGCGCTTCGATCGTCTGTGGCGGGAAGGGCGCAAGAACGAGGCCCTCGAGGTGTTCCGCGCGATCCCGCGGGTCGACGAGAAGAACATCGCGCGTCGCAACCTCGGCGACCTGAAGTTCGAGGACGTGGGGGCCGCGTGGGGACTCGACGAAGCGAGCGTCGCGCACGGCGCGGTCGTCTGCGACCTCGATCGCGACGGCGATCTCGACGTGATCACCAACAACCTCAACGCGCCGGCGAGCGTGTTCGAGAACCGGTCGAGCGAGGGCCACCGGGTGCTGGTCGAACTCGTCGGCGCGCACGGCAACCGTCAGGGCGTTGGCGCCGCGATCACGCTGGCGGCGGGCGGCGTCACGCAGACGCGGATCGTGTCGCTGACGCGCGGCTACATGTCGGCGGGCGAGGCGATCGAGCACTTCGGGCTCGGCGCCGCGACGTCGATCGACCGGCTGACCGTGCGCTGGCCGAGCGGGCACACGCAGCAGTTCGAACGCCTTGCCGTCGACCACCGCCACACGATCCGCGAGCCGCTCGAGGCGCCGCTGCGGCCGACGTTCTCGCCGAGCCCCGACGACCGCGAACTGCTCGGCACGTTCTGGGCGCACGACGGCATCCCGTTCCGTCACCAGGAACGCGACTTCGACGACTACGCGGTGCAGCCGCTGCTGCCGCACCGGCTGTCGCGGCTCGGGCCGGGCCTCGCCTGCGGCGACACCAATGGCGACGGGCTCGACGACGTGTGGGTCGGCGGTGCCGCGGGCCAGGCCGGTGCGCTGCTGCGCGCGGACGGCAAGGGCAAGTGGGCGGCGATCGACGGGCCGTGGCGCGACGACGCTGCATGCGAGGATCTCGGCGCCGTGTTCGTCGACTTCGACAGCGACGGCGACCTGGATCTGTACGTCGCCAGCGGCGGTGTCGAGGCGAACGAAGGGGACGAAGCGCTTGCCGACCGGCTGTTCGTCAACGACGGCAAGGGTGCGTTCACGAAGGCTGCCGCGGGCGTGCTGCCCGACGTGCGCACGAGCTCGAGCTGCGTGTGCGCGGCCGACTTCGACCGCGACGGCGATGTCGACCTGTTCGTCGGTGGCCGGGTCGTGCCGGGCCGCTTCCCGCACGCGCCGCCGAGTCGGCTGCTGCGCAACGACGGCGGCCGCTTCGTCGACGCGTCGGCGGAGCTGCCGATGCGCGAGCTCGGCATGGTCACCGCGGCGCAGTGGACCGACCTCGACGGCGACGGCTTCGTCGATCTGGTCGTGGCGGCCCAGTGGCAGCCGATTCGCGTGTTCGGCAACGACGGCGGCAAGCGGCTGGTCGATCGAACGCAGACGCTCGGCCTCGCGGAGCTGCGCGGGCAGTGGAACAGCGTCGCTGCCGGCGACCTCGACGGCGACGGCGACCTCGACCTCGTCGCCGGCAACCTCGGCCTCAACTCCAAGTACAAGGCGAGTCCGCAGAAGCCGCTGCGCCTCTTCGGCAGGGACTTCGACGGCAACGGCTCGTTCGACGTGATCGAGGCGAAGCAACCGGGCGACGTCGTGCTGCCGGTGCGCGGCCTGTCGTGCAGCAGCCAGGCGATGCCGTTCGTGCGCGAGCGACTGCCGACCTACGACCAGTTCGCGCGCGCCAACCTCGCCGAGATCTACGGCGCCGATGCGCTCGCCGGTTGCCTCGAACTCACCTGCAACGAGCTGCAGCACGTCGTGCTCGAGAATCGCGACGGCACGTTCGTCGCGCGGCCGTTGCCGCGGCGTGCGCAGATCGCGCCGGTGTTCGGCATCGGCATCGCCGACCTCGACGCCGACGGGATCCAGGACCTCGTGCTCGCGCAGAACTCGTTCGCGCCGGAACCGGAGACGGGGCGCTTCGACGGCGGGCTCGGGCAACTCCTGCTGGGGCGGCCCGGGTTGCAGTTCGACTGCGTCGAACCCGCCGACTCCGGCATCGTCATGCCCGAGGACGGCAAGGCGCTCGTGGTCGCCGACCTGTCCGGCGACGCGACGCCGACGATCGTGTGCGCAACGAACGACGGGCCGCTGCGCACGTTCGCTCGCGTGCCGACCGGCGGAACGGGCGGCTCGGGCCCATGGCTCGCCGTGCGCGTGCATGGCGGCAAGGGCAACCCGACGGCGATCGGTGCGCGCATCGAGATCCTCGTCGCCGACAAGCTGCACGCGGTGCGCGAGATCGCGGCGGGTGCGGGCTACCTCGCGCAGACGAGTCCGGTGGCGTGGTTCGCCGGCGTGCCGGCGATCGCCAAGGCACGCGTGCGCTGGCCGGACGGCAGCGTGACCGAGCACGCGCTGGCGGCGAAGAACGGCCGCGTCGAGCTGTCGCGCTGACCGCCGCGTGTGCGGCAGCACGCCAGCGCGGAGCGCTACGAACGGCCGCCGCAGTGAGCGCGGGATCGTCGTTATGCTGCGGGACGTGCCACGCCTCACGGTCGTCGTCGCCTGCATGCTCACCGCCGCGAGCGCGGCTGCGCAGCAAGGCTTCGGACCGCTCGGCGCCGCGATCGAGGCGCGTTGCGTCGATTGCCACGACGCCGAGACCAAGAAGGGCGGGCTCGACCTCGCCGCCGCCGAACGCGCCGACGCGACGACGTGGCTCACGACATTGAGTCGGGTGCGCGATCGCATCGCCGCCGGCGAGATGCCGCCGCCCGATGCCGATCCGCTGACCGCCGACGAACGCCGCGATCTGCTCGCGTTCTGCAGCACGACGCTCGCGCGCGACGTGCCGAAGCTGCCGCGGAGCCCGGGTCGCGTCACGGTGCGCCGGTTGTCGCGGACGCAGTGGGAGCACACGGTGCGCGACCTGTTCGGCGTCACCGTCGCGTCGACGGCCGCGTTCCCGGCCGACGACCTCGGATATGGCTTCGACTCGATCGGCGATGCGCTGACGTTGTCGACGTTGCACCTCGAGAAGTACCTCGCGGCGGCTGGCGAGGTGGCCGAGGCGGTGTTCCACGGCGAGGATGCGAATGCGCCGGCGGTGCGGCGCGTCGAGGGCGAGCGCATGCGGCTGCTCGACGGTCCGAGCGTGTCGCAGGACGGCGAGGTCGCGGGGCTCTACACCAATGCCACGATCGCCGCCGACGTGCCGCTGCCGCGCGACGGTGTCTACCGGCTGCGCATCCGCGTCGGCAGCACGCCGGCTGGTGACGAGGACGCGAAGATGGCGGTGGCCCTCGACGGCCGCGAGCTGTGCGTGATCGAGGTCCCGGCCGGCGAGATGCGCGTCGAAGAGATCACGTTGCCGACCGTCGGCGGGTCGCACCGCTGGGATCTCGCGTTCCTCAACGACTTCTACCAACCGGATCACCCGGACCCGAAGCGCCGCGATCGCAACCTGCGCATCGACTGGCTCGAGATCACCGGACCGCTCGATCCGCGGCCGACGCCGCGCGAACAGCAGTGGTTGCCCGGCGCGGGCGACGAGAAGCAGCCCGCCAAGCGGCGGTTGCTGGCGTTGGCCACCGCGCTGCTGCCGCGCGCATGGCGGCGTCCGGTCGCCGCCGAGGAAGCGTCGCGCGTCGCCGCAGTCGGCGAAGAGGCGCTCGCGCGTGGCGAACCGTTCCTGCTCGCCCAGCGGCGCGTCGTGCAGGCCGCGCTCACGTCGCCCAACTTCCTGTTCCGCGCCGAGCCCGGTGACGGCGCGCTGCCGGCGTGGGCGCTGGCCGTGCGGCTCAGCTACCTGATCTGGAGCAGCCAGCCCGACGACGCGCTGCGCACGGCGGCGGCGCGCGGCGAACTGGCGACGATCGCGGGGCGGCGTGCGCAGGTGCGGCGGTTGCTCGCCGACCCGCGGGCCGACGCGCTGGCTACCGACTTCGCGGCGCAGTGGCTCGAACTGCGGGCGCTCGTCGACCGCATGCCCGATCCGGAGCGCTTCCCGTGCGACGCCGCGTTGAAGGCGTCGATGCGGCGCGAGACGGAGCTGCTGTTCGCGGCGGTGCTGCGCGAGGACCTCGACGTGCGCACGCTGGTCGACGCCGACTTCACGCACGTCGACGCGCGGCTGGCGGCGTTCTACGGGATCGCGGGCGAGTTCGGCGAGTCGTTCACGCGCGTCGCGCTGCCGACCGAGCTGCGACAACGCGGCGGCGTGCTCGGTCATGCGAGTGTGCTGCTCGTCACGTCGAACCCGACGCGCACGTCGCCGGTGAAGCGCGGCAAGTGGGTGTTGGAGAACCTGCTCGGCCAGGCGCCGCCGCCGCCGCCGCCCGGCAACGACTCCTTTCCCGACGAGGGCGCCGCCACGTCGCCGCGCGGGCTGCGCGAGCAGCTCGCGTTGCACCGGCAGCAGGCCACGTGTGCGGGCTGCCACGTGCGCATGGATGCGCTGGGCTTCGCACTCGAGCGCTTCGACGCGATCGGTCGCGTGCGCGAACGCGAAGAGCATGGCGTGATCGACGACCGCGGCGAGCTCCCCGGCGGCGTGGTCCTCGACGGCTTGCCGGGCCTGAAGCGCGCGCTGCTCGTCGATCCGGCGCTGCCGCGCACGATCGCGCGCAAGCTGTTCGTGTACGCGGTCGGGCGGGACCTCGGGTCCGTCGACCGGCTGCGCCTGGATCTCGCGGTCGACCAGTTGGCCGCGACGGGCAGGGTGACGCTTGCCGCGTTGCTCGAACTGGTCGTCGAGAGTGACGCGTTCTTGCGCCGCGACTGACGGCACTGGGCAGCTGGCGGCCGGGGGGACAGAATGCGCGCCCATGCCGCCGTTCCACAACCGCGCGCTCGACCGGCGCACGTTCTTGCGCGGAGCTTCGGCCTGCATCGCGCTGCCGTGGCTCGACGCGATGCAGCCGGCGATCCCGCGCGGGCAGCCCGCGGTGCGGCGGGCGCTGTTCGTGTTCGCGCCGAACGGCATGAAGATGGACGAGTGGAAGCCGGCGAAGTCGGGCCGCGACTTCGAGCTGCCGTTCCTGCTGGAACCGCTCGTGCCGGTGCGGAAGCACGTGACGGTGTTCTCGGGACTGGCGATCGACGGCGGTCGCGCGCACGGCGACGGTCCCGGCGACCATGCGCGCGCCGGTGCCTCGTTCCTGACCTGCGCGCACCCCAAGAAGACCGGCGGGGCCGACATCCAGACGGGAGTCTCGGTCGACCAGGTGCTGGCCGCGCAGGTCGGCGGCGCGGTGCAGTTCGCGTCGCTGGAACTCGGCCTCGAACGTGGTGCCGCGGCCGGCATCTGCGACTCCGGCTACTCGTGCGCCTACAGCAACAACATCGCCTGGCGCACGCCGTCGACGCCGGTCGCCAAGGAAACCGATCCCCGGTCGGTGTTCGCGCGGCTGTTCGGCGATCCGAACGCGGCGCAGGATGCCAGTGAACGCGCGCGCCAGCGGGCTGGCGATCGCAGCGTGCTCGACGCGGCGCTCGCCGATGGCAAAGCGCTGGCCGGCAAGCTCGGCGCCGCCGACCGCGGCAAGCTCGACGAGTACCTGACCTCGGTGCGTGAGATCGAGCAACGCCTGCAGCAGGTGCGCGAGGAGCCGGCACCTCCCGTTCCGGCCGGCCTGCTGGACGACGGCGCGTCGTACGCGCAGCGCGTCGATCTGATGTACGAACTGATCGCGCTCGCGTTCGCGGCCGACCTCACCCGCGTCGCGACGTTGATGCTGGGCAACGCCGGCAGCAACCGCAGCTACCGCTTCCTCGGCGTGCCCGACGGCCACCACGATCTCAGCCACCATGGCGGCGATGCCGGCAAACTCGCGGGCATCCGCGCGATCAACCGCTTCCACGTCGAGCGCTTCGCGACCTTCCTGCAGCGGCTGGCGACGAGCCGCGACGGCAGCGGCACCTTGCTCGACGCCGCGGGCATCGTCTACGGCTCGGGTCTCGGTGACGGCAACCGCCACAACCACGACAACCTGCCGGTGCTGTTCTGCGGCGGGCTCGGCGGTGCTTGCGTGGGCGGTCGGCACGTGGACCTCGGCCGTGAGACGCCGATGGCGAACCTGTATCTCGCGCTGCTCGGTGCGTTCGGCGCGCGCGAGGAGCGGTTCGCCGACAGCACGAGACCGCTCGCGCTCGCGTAGCGACGGTCAGTACGGCGTGCGTGCCGAGAATGCGCGCCAGGCGGCGAACGGCTCGCCGCCGCGCTCGGGCAGCAGCGGCGCGATCGGCAGCGCGCGTGCGGCGAGCGGCCGACCGATCTCGGCGTAGAGCGTCGCGTCGTCGAAGCCGGCGGCGGCGGCATCGTGGCGCGACGCCGCGAACCAGACGCGGGCGACGCGGGCCCAGTGCAGGGCACCAAGGCACATCGGGCACGGTTCGCACGACGTGAACACTTCGCAGCCGGTGAGCACGTGGCTGCCGAGCGCGCGCGCAGCGGCCCGCAGGGCCTGCACTTCGGCATGCGCGGTCGGATCGCGGTCGAGCACGACGCGGTTGTGACCCGTCGCGAGCACCCGGCCTTCGCGCACGACGACGGCGCCGAACGGGCCGCCGCCCGCGGCGACGGAATCGACGGCGAGTTGCAGCGCCTGCTGCATGAACCGCGAGGGCTCGGGCATCGCCGTAGCGTAGCGACGATCAGCTCGGCACACTGCGCGCGTGAAGCTGCTCGTCGTTCTCGCGGTCGGCCTCCGTCCGAAGGACCTGCAGCACGCGCCGGTCCTGCGCGGCCTCGGCCAACACGGCTTCACGGCGCCGCTCGACACGGTGTTTCCGGCGGTCACGTGCAGCGTGCAGGCGACGCTGCTCACCGGGCTCCTGCCGCGCGACCACGGCGCCGTCGGCAACGGCTGGTACTTCCGCGACCTGGCGCAGGTGATGTTCTGGCGGCAGCAGAACCAGCTCGTGCGCGGCGAGAAGCTCTACGAGGCGGCGCGCGCACGCTTCGGCACGCGCACCAGCAAGCTGTTCTGGTGGTGGAACATGTACGCGCCGGCCGTCGACTGGTCGGTGACGCCGCGGCCGGAGTACCACGCGAACGGACTCAAGCGGCCGGGCCTCTACAGCGAGCCGCCCGGCCTGCAGGTCGAGCTGCAGCAGCAGCTCGGGCCGTTCCCGTTGTTCGACTTCTGGGGGCCGAAGGCGGGCATCGCCAGCACGCGTTGGATCACCGACGCCGCGCTGGCGGTGGTCGCGCGGCACGACCCGGATCTGCAGCTCGTCTACCTGCCGCACCTCGACTACGACCATCAGCGCTGGGGGCCCGACGATCCACGCAGCGTGCAGGCGGTGCGCGATCTCGATGCGCAGTGCCTGCGCCTGATCGAGGCGGCGCGCAGCAAGCAGGCGCATGTCGTGGTGCTGTCGGAGTACGGCATCGAGAAGGCGGAGCGCGCGGTGTTCCTGAACCGGCTGCTGCACGAGAAGGGCTTCTTGCGCGTGCAGGAGACGAGCCACGGCCAGCTGCTCGACTGCGGCGCCTGCCGCGCGTTCGCGGTCGTCGACCACCAGTGTGCGCACGTGCACGTTCGCGACGCCGCGGACCTCGAGCCGGTGCGCACGCTGCTGGCGAAGACACCGGGCGTCGCCCGCGTGCTCGATCGCGCGCAGCAGCGCGAGCTCGGCATCGACCACGAACGCAGCGGCGAGCTGGTGTGCATCGCCGAGGCCGGTTGCTGGTTCGCCTACAACTACTGGCTCGACGAGGCGCGCCGCCCCGACTTCGCGCCGACGGTCGACATCCACCGGAAGCCCGGCTACGACCCGGCCGAGCTGTTCGTCGACCCGAGGATCACGTTCCCGAAGCTGCGCGTCGCGAAGAACCTCGCCAAGAAGCTGCTCGGCTTCCGCTACCTGATGGACGTGATCCCGACCGATCCGTCGATGGTGCGCGGCTCGCACGGGCGGCTCTACGGCGACGACGCGGCGGGGCCGGTGCTGCTGTGCAGCGACCGCACGCTCGCGCGCGACCGCATCGCGGCGACCGACGTGAAGGAGCTCTGCCTGCGGTTGCTCGCGAACGCGAGCCGGTGACTTCGTGCAGCGCTTGTTCCGACTCTCGTGGCTCTGCTCGATCGCACTCGCTGGTTGCGCGACCGCTCCTGCTCCCGTTCCGCCAGCACTCCTGCCGTACGCGGACGCTGCCCGCTTCTTGCTTCCCGGGTTCCAGAGCGTGGCTTTCGGCCGGCTCGAACGCGTGCCCGATGACGGCGGTCCTGCAAGGATCGATCGTGCTGCTTGGTGTGGCAGTGACTTCGAGTCACCGGGTGGGGTCGGCGTCGGCCCGTTCCGCGGCATCTGGGTCACGGATCGAGGACACGAGGGGTTGCGCGGCGAGCCGCCGGTTGGAGAACCGGATCAGCCGATCGGGCAGACGGCGATCTGGCGCGACCGCACGGTGCGTCGGGATGGGGCGGTGATCCACACGTTCGTCGCCCACGTCGAGGAGCGCTTCATCGTCTGGTCCCACGATCGTGAGTTGCTCGCCCGCGCGCTCGGACGCCCTGGCGAACTCTCGACCCTGATACGGCCGTTCGCCGCCGTGAGGCTGATCCCGCGGGACGCAGATGCGGTGGCGTGTCTGCTCTTCCGACCTGGCGATGAACTGAGGTTCTGGGGACGCCTCATTCCGCGGGAGACAACGGTTGTCGCGGGGTGCGGTAGGCGGATCATGCTGTTCCACCGGGAACAACTTCCGGAGGGGTTTCTGGAGATGTTCGCGTTGGCGGTTCCTCCATCGACGACATCGCGCGACGGTTGGCTGGTGTCCGAGTTGACGGTGAGTGCTGACGTTCACCTCGAGCTTCTCTGGTTGTGCCTCGCCGGCCTCGCCATCTTCATGTGATGCCGAGCGGCCGCGCAATCTGCGGGCTGGTCGCTAGCCTTCGAGCATGGTGGCTCCTCGTTGGGTAGCGCTCCTCGTCGTGGTGTCGCCGCTCGCGCTCGCGCAGGCGAAGCCGGCAGCCGCGTGGATGAACCTCGCACCGGGAACCGACGTCACCTACGCCGTCCTGGACGAGAACAAGACCACCGACGGTGCTGGCACCGGCTCCGGCGGTGCAGGGCGCGTCGCGGTGCGCATGATCGCGCTCGGCCTGGACGCCACCGGCGCGCCGCGCGTCGCGATCCTCGAAGAACAGCTGCCGAAGGAGTCGTTCGAGACGGCGATCGTGCGCGCGCAGGTCTTCACGCTCGACGCTGCGACCGGGGCCCTGTCGCCCGAGGGCACTGCCAGCGCGTTCACGTCGACGCGGGCGGCGTTTCCGTTCCCGCCGCTGAGCACCGCGCAGTGGAAGGCGAAGAAGGCGGTGGCCTGCGCGATGCTGGCGCCGGTCGCCGGCGAACCGCGCGAGTTGCCGTTCAAGATCAAGTGGGAGACCAGGAAGGACGGCAAGAAGACGGTGCCCGTGCTCGTCGCCGAACTGGACAGCAAGGACCCGGTGATGGTGAAGCTCGCCGGAATCGCCGGCATGGTGGCGATGGCGCAAGGCGAGATGCCGAAGCTCGGCGCCAGCAGCGTCGAGCCGGTCGACGCGTTGGTGGTCGCGCTGCGACGCGAGTACACGATCGACGCCAAGGGCAACTGCAGCGAGGTGAGTACGACCGGCACGGTCACCGCCGCCGACGGCAAGGTGAAGATCGCCTGCAGCAACGTGCAGAAGGAGACGGCACGGCGCGTCGTCGCGGCGAAGGAGTTGCCGGCGGTGGTCGAAGTCGTCGAGGAGCTGTGCGATCTCGCCGGGTCTGGCGCCAAGGAAGAACGCAAGGCGCGCGCCGAGGCGCTGCAGGCGAAGGCGAAGGCCGCGGGCTTCGGCGAGACCGCGGCGCGCCTGCTCGACAGCCTGTCGCGCAGCGGCCTGCCACCCGGCGTCGGCCGCTAGTCGAGCTGCACGCCGGTGCGGCGTTCGAGGTCGTCGAGGATCGCCATCGCCTCGGCAGCGTTGGCGCCGCACATCGACGGCTCCGCGCGCAGGTCGATGCAGAAGCGCGGCCGCTCGGGGCGCCCGAACAGCCGGCACGCGTTCGCCTCGTCGAGGTGCACGCAGCGTTCCCCGGCGCGCTTGCCGTTCGGCATGCCGAAGAACGGGGTCGTGATCGACGGCGCGATGCAGCAGGCGCCACAGCCGTTGCGGCACTCGAAGCTCATGCCGGGCTGGCCAGGCAGAGCATCGAGGCGCCGGGGAGCCATGCCTCGAGCGTGTTGCGTTCGCGCCTTGCGTCGTCACTCATGGATTCGCGCCGGGTCAGCGCGGCGCCAGCGTCGTGGTCTCGAGGTTGCTCAGATGGAGCTGGCTGCCGGCCGAGAGCGCCTGCCAGTAGAGCGTCAGCCCGATCAACTGGGGGTCGTTGGGGACCGCGGCCACGAACATGCCCTGGCCATCAGGGCCGTAGTTGCCATTCGCGACGACGAAGATCGAAGCGGGATCGAGCCACAGCCTGCCGATGCCGGGCAGCACGAGAGGGGTCGGAGCCAGCGTGAGAGCGACGCCGAGCGTGTAGGAATCGCACGCACGGCCCGACACTCCGATGCGCAGCGGGCATCCGACGATGGGCCATCCGAGCCTCTCGACCTGATGGTGCTGGTTGCGTAGGGCGAGTGTTCCCGTGAACACGTCGAGATCGCCGTCGCCGTCGATGTCACCGGATTCGAAGATCCCGAGATTCAGCCAGTCCCCGAACGAGTTGCGCAGAGGCTTGAAGGCGCCGTTGCCCAGGTTGTGCAGGATCCGGGGCTCTGCGCTCCCGTTCGGCAAGGGGACGTTCTCGATCAGCTCGGGCAGGCCGTCGTTGTCGAGATCAGCCGCACCGAGCACGAGGGACGATCCCGGAATGTGCTGCATCGGCGTGGCGATGAAGCCGCCGGCGCCGTTGTTGCGAAGCACGCTTCGAGAAACATTGGGCGTTCCGTCGTCGACGATGTCGAGGTCCCCGTCGCCATCGACATCCACGGGGATGACGATCGTAGAGCCGGACAACGCCGGGATCGGCGTCAGCGTGAACGTGCCGGTGCCATCGTTCGCGAGGTAGCCGTTCGAGACGACGCCGACGTCGAGATCCGTGTCGCCGTCGAAGTCGGCGAGGATGACCCGACGTGAGACATAGGAGTTGAGAACGGTCACCGTGCTGGTCGTGAAGACGCCGCTCCCGTTGTTCTTCATCACGATGCGCGTGTTGAAACCGAACAGCACCACATCGAGGTCGTTGTCGCCGTCGATGTCTCCGACCGCTCCCTGTTCGGCGTGCCATGGGAGAACCGACACCGACAAGCCGCTCGGGGTGTTCCAGTACAGACGAGATGTAGGCACCGACGTGTACGGTTCCTGGCGGCTCGTGCACACGATGTCCGTGTCCCCATCACCGTCGAGATCGCCGAACAGCAGAGTGCCACTCCAGCTCGAAATCGCGGTCGCGAAGTCACCGAGTTGCGACGCGGGAACGGCGGTGAGTCTGCCGGAAGAGTCCCCACGCCAGATCGACCCCGGGCGTCCGTGCGGCGAGCCAAGGAAGTCGAGATGCCCGTCGCGGTCGAAGTCGTGCAGCTGGAACCAGCTACCCGACGGACCTGGTGGTAGCGGCTCTACAGGCGGGAGGTTCCAGGCAGTGCCGAGGTTGCGGAACCAGGTCGCGGTTGATGGGCATGGCCATGGCCACGATCCGATGAACGATGGCGTCGATGCGAGGATGTCGGAGTCGCCATCACCTTCGAAATCGTGCGCGAACAGGTGTCGATCGCCGGTGACCAGCGGCGGCAAGGTGCTGTGCGTGAAGTGGCCTGGGGTTGTCTGCACCATGAACAGGGCCCCGGCGGTGACGCGGACCGCGAAGTCGAGCATGCCATCGGCGTTCCAGTCACCTACCAGCGACTGCAGGACATTCGTGGTGCCGGGCGGCAGCACGGGCACGAAGTCGGTGTACACGCCGGCGTCGTTCCGGTAGTAGTGGAACACGGGCACTCCGCTGGTCGACACCTGTCGCGCCATGATGTCGACGTCGCCGTCGCCGTCGAAGTCACGCGCGTAGACGTCGAGCGTGTTGTTGCCGGCGTACGAGAGCAGTGGAGCCTGCGTGAAGAAACCGGTCCCGTTGTTGCGAAAGAGCTGATCGCCGACCGATGGTTGCAGGATCCCGGTCGGGCCCCACTTGTTTCCGAAGTAGACGTCCAGATCCCCGTCGCCGTCCTGATCGAACATCACGATCACGTTCGTGCCGCCCGACTGGTGCGGCAGCCTCGAGGAGTCCAGGGTGAACTGACCGGCGCCGTTGTTGAGATAGAGTCTGGTGGTGGCGCCGTAGGCCGGTGGCGGGCTGCCGATCAGCAGGTCCGCATCACCATCACCGTCGATGTCTCCGGCAGCGATCGAGGTGTCGTGGCTCCAGAGAAGCGAGATGGGGCCATGCGGCGAGTGCGAGAACTTCCCCGTGCCGTCGTTGAACAACACGCGGTCGTAGCCCTGCTGCCCGTAATACGTCCCTGGACTGCACGCGCACGCGCAGTCCAGGTCGCCGTCGCCATCGAGGTCGGCGAACGCGGTCGCTTGGACGACCTCGTCGATCTTCGGGAAGGCGTCCGGCCGGTCTCGGAACACGCCTTCGGCGGAGCCGAGAAGGACCGCCACGCCGTACCCCGTTACCACGAGATCCTGATGCCCATCGCCGTTGACGTCCGCGGTGGCGTATGAGCGCACATCGGGGACGTAGTGCGGGATCAGGCGGTGTGCGTCCCGCAGCACCGGGGTCTGCGCGACCGCGCTCGCGACGAGCGACGTGGCGACGAAGGCGACGAGACGGCGGAGCGGCATTGGCGATCCTCCTCACCCAGGATCCGTGGGCTCCGTCGCGGTGGCAAGGGGGCAACGGATTCGGCCGGGCCAGATGCACCCGGAAACGCCGCCGGCCCGCCGACGCGAAGCGCCGACGAGCCGTCGTGAGGGGAGCCGGGACTTCGATCAGAAGTCCATGCCGCCCATTCCGCCCATGCCACCCATTCCGCCCATGCCACCACCGTGGTCATGGTCGTGGCCGCCGCCGGCGGGCTTCTTCTCGGGCACCGAGCTGATCAGCGCCTCGGTCGTCAGCAGCAGGGTCGCGACCGACGCCGCGTTCTGCAGTGCAGCGCAGGTGACCTTCGCCGGGTCGACGACGCCGGCCTTGACCATGTCCTCGTAGACGTCGGTCGCGGCGTTGTAGCCGAACGTCTCGCTCTTGTTGGAGCGCACCGTCTGGATCACGATCGAGCCGTCGACGCCGGCGTTCGCGGCGATCTGGCGCATCGGCGACTCGAGCGCGCGGCGCACGATGTCGGCGCCGATCCGCTCGTCGCCGGCCAGGTTCATGCCGTCGAGCGCCTTGGCAGCGCGCACCAGCGCGACGCCGCCGCCGGCGACGATGCCCTCGGCGACCGCTGCGCGCGTGGCGTGCAGCGCGTCCTCGACGCGGGCCTTCTTCTCCTTCATCTCGGCCTCGGTCGCGGCCCCGACCATGATCTGCGCGACGCCGCCGGCGATCTTCGCCAGCCGCTCCTGCAGCTTCTCACGGTCGTAGTCCGACGTCGTGCGCGAGATCTCGGCGCGGATCTGCTCCATGCGCGACTGCGCCTCCTTCGGCTTGCCCGCGCCCTCGATGATCGTGCAGTCGTCCTTGCCGACGACGACCTTCTTGGCGCTGCCGAGCTCACCCGTGGTGACCGACTCGAGGTTGATGCCGAGGTCTTCGAAGATCGCCTTGCCGCCGGTGACGATGCCGAGGTCCTCGAGCATCGCCTTCCTGCGGTCGCCGAAGCCAGGCGCCTTCACCGCGCAGCACTTGAACACGCCGCGGAGCTTGTTGACGACCAGCGTCGCCAGCGCTTCGCCCTCGATGTCCTCGGCGACGATCAGCAGCGGACGCCCGCTCTGCGCGATCTTCTCGAGCAGCGGCAGCATGTCCTTGATCGTCGAGATCTTCTTCTCGTGGATCAGGATGAAGGGGTTCTCGAGGACCGCCTCCATCTTGTCCTGGTTGGTGACGAAGTGCGGGGACACGTAGCCCTTGTCGAACTGCATGCCCTCGACCCACTTCACCTCGGTCGTGAGGCTCTTGCCCTCTTCGACCGTGATGACGCCGTCCTTGCCGACGCGCTCCATGGCGTCCGCGAGGATGTTGCCGATCTCCTCGTCGTTGTTCGCGGCGATCGAGCCGACCTGCGCGATCTCCTTCTTGCCCTTGACGTCGATCTTCACGTTCTTGATCGACTCGACGACCTTGGCGACCGCCTTCTCGATGCCGCGCTTGATCGCGACCGGGTTGGCGCCGGCGGTGACGTTCTTGATGCCCTCTTCGAAGATGGCTTCGGCGAGAACGGTCGCCGTCGTGGTGCCGTCGCCGGCGACGTCCGACGTCTTCGAGGCGACTTCCTTCACCAGCTGCGCGCCGAGGTTCTCGTACTTGCCGGCGAGCTCGATCTCCTTGGCGACGGTGACGCCGTCCTTGGTGACCGTCGGGCTGCCGAACGACTTCTCGATGATGACGTTGCGGCCGCGCGGGCCGAGCGTGACCTTGACGGCGCGGGCGAGCTGCTTGACGCCGTCGCGCATGCGCTCACGCGCTTCCTGGTCGTATGCGATCTTCTTGACTGCCATGGGATTGTTCTCGGTGTGGGGTTCGGGGTGTGGGCAGCGCGATCAGTTCTCGATCACCGCGAGGATCTCGTCCTCGCCGAGGATCAGCATCTCGTCGCCGTCCATCTTGATCTCGGAGCCGGCGTAGGAAGAGAACAGCACGCGGTCGTTCTTCTTGACCGACATCTCCTGCCGCTTGCCGGTGTCGAGCAGCTTGCCGTTGCCGACGGCGACGACGATGCCCTCGCGCGGCTTCTCCTTCGCGGTGTCCGGGAGGATGATGCCGCCCTTGGTCTTGTCGTCGGCAGCGACGCGCTTCACGAGCACGCGGTCGCCGAGGGGAGTCACGGTCATGGTCTTGGTCTTCGACATGTGCAGTTCTCGAACGGGGAGTGGTTTCGAAAGGGAGAGTCGTCGTGGGGGCGGGCGCTTCAGCGGCCCGGTCGCGACGGCGGGGAGGGCTTGGACGGCGGCCGGTGCGCGGCAGTGGGCGCGAGTGGACCGCCGAAGTGCGTCTGGATCAGCAGCTGCAGCGACGCCCGCAGCCTGAGGAGGTCGAGCGGCTTGCGCAGGAACGTGAAGAAGCCGGCGTGCTGGGCGGCGGCGGCCTCTTCGAGTGACGCGAGGCCCGACATCAGGATCGCGGGCAGGGGGCGGAGCGCGGCCATCTGCTGGAACAGCTCGAGCCCGGTCATGCCCGGCAGGTGGAAGTCGACGAGCGAGAAGTCGAACCGCTGCCTGCGGATCATGTGCAGCGCTTCCGCCGCGGTGCCTGCTGCCCCGACTTCCCAGCCCTGGTTGCCCAGGAACTCCGAGAGGCAGCTCCTCAGGGAGTCATCGTCTTCGACGAGCAGCACTCGGAAGCTCTGGGGCATTGTGGGAATGGGCGGGGAGAAAGGGCGCGCGCAACGCAACGCCTGTGCCCGTGGGGTCGGTCCGCTGCAACCGTCTTCCTGAGAACAACCTACGTCCTGACTGGCGGATCAGCAGGGGGCCTGAGACGGTCTTTCGCGGCCAGATTGGCAGGCGTTCGCGGCGCCTGGGCTGACAAGTTGGCGCGCGTGCAGCGCGATCGGGTGGTGTCGCGGTCGCGCGCGAGCGGAGCAGCTCGCTCAGCTACTTCTCGTCGTCCTCGTCTTCGTCCTCGTCCTCGTCTTCATCCTCGTCGTCCTCGTCCTCGTCGTCGTCGTCTTCGTCGTCGTCCTCATCGTCCTTGCCGTCGTCGACCTCGTCGAACTCGGCGCTGGCGCCCGCTTCCTCGGAGTCGGCGTCCGCTTCCTGCTCCTCGTCCTCGTCTTCCCAGTCGTCGTCGTCCTCGCCGCCCTCGGCGTCCTCGTCTTCGTAGGAAGCGAGAACCCGGTCCCAATCGGGCACTTCGATGGTGTTGTTGCACACCAGGCAGACGCTGTCGTTGTCGCGCAGGTCCTCGAGTTCGTCGAGCTCGCGGTAGACCTTGCCGCACTCGCGGCACCTGACGATTTTGCCCATGGCGATCGGGTTCGGAGGGACGCCCCTGGGAGGGCGTCGCCGATGCATACCGACTGCTGCGTGCAAGGCAATGCCTGGGGGCGGGATTCTTGTTCGCATCGCGCCCCGGGTGGCGCTGCGCCGTGTCCCTCCCCGGCTCCCGTTCTGGCCGTCCCGTGGCCGAAAGGGCGGCATGCGCGCGTCGCTGCTGGTGATCTTCGGCGTGGGCCTGGCAGGCTGCCTCGCTCTGGCCGCGTCGATGCGACGGCTGTCCGAGCATCGGCCACCGGGCCGAACGCCAGCCGTGTCCGGGGCCATGCTCGCCGCGGAGTTCGGCGCTTCGCTGGTCGGCAACGTCGGCCTGTTCACCGAGACGGAGGGCGATCGCACCCGCCTGTGCGTGCATGCCCGCGCGGCGCATGGCGCGGACCGTGGGGCCCTCGCCACGGCGATCGGCTCGCGCGTCTGGCGCCTCGTCGCCGGCCGGAACGGCGCCCCGCACGAAGTCGTCGTCACGCTGCGCGACGCCGACGGCGCAGATCCTCGCGCGACGCCGGTGCCGCCGCCGCGGCCCGTTCCCTGACGGCGCGATGCCACCGAGGCCAGCCGGTCGCCAGCGGTGCCGCCGCCCCGGCGCTCGATAGACGCCGCACATGTCCGGCCCCGTGGTGTTCGCCTTCGCCGTCGCCGACGGTCTCGTGCCCGTGCCGGGCGCGGCGCCGTACGAAGTGCTGGCGCGGCAACTGCCACGGCTGCTCGTCGCCCGGCTCAACGCCGTCGTCGATCGTGGCGCGCGGTTCTTTCCGTTCCTCGGCCTGCTCGAGGGCAAGCGCGACTTCCTGCGGCCGTCGTCACTGCTCGAACCGGGCGTGCTCGCGTCGGTGCACAAGCAGTCCGACGTGTCGCTCCTGGTCGACGGCATCGTGCGCGGTTCGACGCTGCACTGGCGCCTGATCGACGCCGCGTCGCGGAACGTGCGCATGACGATCGACGTGCCGTTCGATCCGCGCACGCCGCTCGCGGTGCTGCCGCGGCTCGAATTCGAGATCGCCGACCAGCTCGGGTGGGAAGGCCGACCACAACCGGTGACCCGGCTGCAAGGCGAGACGCTCGGCTGGTACCTCGTGCTCAAGGACGAACTGCTGCGCCGCGAAGCGAACCTGCCGGAGACCGCGGGTGATCCGCTGCGCGCGGCGCGTCGCTGCACGGCGCTCGCCGCCGCCGACGTCGACGTCCAGGACCTGGTGTTCGACTTCGTCGCGCACCTGCTGCGCCGCGGGGAGCGCCGCGAGGAGTGTGCGGCGGTGTTGGCGCCGCTGGCCGCGCTGGTCTCGGCCGTGGAACGCCTGGAACGGCTCGACGCGTTGCTGCTGGCGGCTGGCGATGCCGCGACCGCGGCGACGGTCGCCTGCCGGGCGGCGACGCAGCGGCCCGAGCGCCCCGAACTCGTCGAGCGGGCGGCGGCCCAAGCCTTCAAGCTCGGGCGCTACGACGACGTGCGCGCCGTGGTCGAGAATGCGCGGCGGCTGGGCGTCGCGAGCCCGGCGGCGTTGGCGCAACTCGCGGCGGCGTGCGACCGCACCGAAGACCGGGAAGCGCGCGGCGCGCTGGTTCGCGAACTCGTCGGGATGGACGACCTGCCGGTCGCCGTGGCGCGGCTGGTGGCGTCGTTCCTGATCGAGGAGGACCAACCGTCGCTGGCGTGCGCGATCGTCGGCAAGGCGCTGCAGAAGGAACCGACGAACGCGATGCTGCACTTCGAGTTCGGGCGCGCGTGCATGCTGCTCGACGACGTCGGCCGCGCCCACACGGCGTTCGCGCAGGCGTTGCAGCTCGGGCTGTCGCCCGTCGTCGCCGTGCAAGCGAGGCGGTTCGCGCGGCTGACCGGAGTGTCGGGGCTGTGGACCGGCATGCAGCGCGTCGAGCAGGCGATCGCCCGCAGCGACCTCGCGGACGCCTCGTCGGCGGCGCGCACGCTCGCGAAGGTGGCGGCCGGAGCGGCGGAGTCGTGGTATCTGCTCGGGCTCGTCGAGCACAAGCGTGGCCGGCTGCGGCGAGCCGAACGACTGCTGCGACGCGCGCTGCGTCTGGACGACACGTCGGCGGACGCGCACAACCGGCTGGGCATCCTGCTGGTCGAGACGGGCCGCGTCGCCGATGGCCACGGGCAACTGCAGCGCGCGCATGCGCTGGCGCCGAACGATGCGGCGCCGCTGCTTCACCTCGCGCAGGCGTGCGCGCTGCTCGGGCGGCGCGTCGAGGCCGAGGCGCACATCGTTGCAGCGGAACAACGAGGTGCCGCAGCCCAGCTCGTGGCCGCCGTTCGTCGCGAGATCCTGGCCAAGCCGGCGTAGCGGCACGCGTGCGCCAGACGCTCGGGCTCCGTAACCTGCGGGCCGTTCCTCGCATGCCTGCAACGGACCCCCTGCTCGCGTTCCGCGATCGTTTCCCGATCACGTCGCGCGCCAACTACCTGATCTCCAACTCGCTCGGCGCGATGCCGTCTGCGGCGCGCGCGAGCGTGCAGCGCTTCCTCGACCAGTGGGACACGCGCGGCGTGCGGTCGTGGGGCGACGGCTGGTGGACGCTGCAGGAAGAAGTCGCCGATCGCATCGCCGGCATCCTCGGCGCGACCAAGGGCAGCGTGTCGATGCACCAGAACATCGCGGTCGCGCAGGAGATGATCCTGTCGTGCTTCCGCTTCGACGGCCGCCGCAACAAGGTCGTCTACGCGGACCGCAACTTTCCCAGCGACCAGTACATCTACGAAGCGCAGGCGGCGCTCGGTGCGCGGCTGGTGCGCGTGCCGGCGGCGAGCGACGGCATCTCGACCGACGGTGAACAGGTCGCGGCCGCGATCGACGACGAGACGCTGCTGGTCGCGATCGACCACGTGATGTTCCGCAGCAGCGCGATCGTCGATGTCGCGCCGATCGTGCAGAAGGCGCGCAAGCACGGCGCGTTCGTCGTGCTCGACGTGTTCCATTCGGCCGGCATCGTGCCGCTCGATGCGAACGCGCTCGGCGTGCACGCGATCGTCGGGGGCGCACTGAAGTGGCTGTGCGGCGGCCCCGGCAACTGCTTCTTGTGGGTGCATCCCGACGAAGTGCGACGGCTGCGGCCGCGATTCACGGGCTGGGCGGCGCACAAGCAGCCGTTCCTGTTCTCGCCCGCGGGCCAGGACTACCGCGACGATGGCGGCCGCTTCCACACCGGCACGCCGAACGTCCCCGCGTTGTGTGCGGGCCAGGAGGGGATCGCGACCGTCGCCGAGGCCACGGTTCCGGCGATCCGCGAGAAGAGCCGCCGGCAGACGAAGCTGCTGGTCGACGAGGCCCGCGCCGCGGGGCTCGCGATCCGTTCGCCGCAGGACGGCGCGCGTCGCGGCGGTCACGTGGCGCTCGACGTTCCGGACGGCTACGCGGTGTGCCAGGCGCTGTCGGCGCGCGAGATCGTCGTCGACTTCCGGCCCGATGCCGGTCTGCGGGTCGCGCCGCACTTCTACAACACCGACGCCGAGGTGGTGGCCTGCGTGCGGGCGATCCGCGAGATCCTCGACCGCGGCGAACACGAGCCGTTCAAGGCGCTGGCGAAGAAGCCGGGTTGACCATGCGCATCTGGGACATCAGCGAACCGATCGAGCCGCAGTCGGCGACGTTCCCCGGTGACTCGCCGTTCACGCAGGAATGGGTCGCGCGGCAGGAGCGCGGTGCATCGTGCAACGTCAGCACGATCCGCATGTCGGTGCACGTCGGCACGCACACCGACGCGCCGCTGCACTTCGATCTCGCCGGGGCCGACATCGCCAGCGTCGATCTCGGCGCCTACCTCGGTCGTTGTCGCGTCGTCGACGTGCGCGCGGTGGGGGCGCCGCCGGTGATCCCCGCGGCGGCGCTGACGCCGGCACTGCTCGCGGGTGTCGAGCGCATCCTGTTCCGCACGCGCGCCGAGCACGACCACCGGCGCTGGGATCCGGCGTTCCCCTCGCTCGGCCCCGACGCCGCGAAGGTGCTCGTCGCCGCCGGCATCCGCCTCGTCGGCATCGACACCCCGAGCATCGACCACGCCGACTGCAAGCACCTGCACGGGCACCACGCGTTGCACGTCGGCGGCGTCGCGATCCTCGAGAACATCGACTTGCGCGCGGTGCCGCCGGGGGACTACGAACTGATCGCGCTGCCGCTGCGCATCGTGAACGGCGACAGCAGCCCGGTGCGCGCGATCCTGCGCGAACTACCACCTTCGCCATGAGCAAACGCGCGATCAATCCTGCCGAACTCGCGCCGCCCGTCGGCTTCGCCCACGGTTGGCTGGTCGAACACGGCGAAGCGCGCACGCTCTACCTCGCCGGCCAGTGTGGCTACGACCGGCAGGGGCGCGTCGCGCACCCTGGCGACCTCGTCGGCCAGCTCGACCAGGCGCTCGCGAACATCGGCACGATCCTGCGCGACGCCGGCATGGCGTTCGCCGACGTCGTGCAGCTCAACTTCTACGTCACCAGCCGCGACGACTACGCCGCCGCGCGCAAGGCGTTCGGCCAGGTGTGGAAGAAGCACTGCGGCAAGCACTACCCGGGCATGGCGATGTTCGAGGTGGTGTCGCTGTTCGATCCACTGGCGCGCATCGAAGTGCAGGGGATCGCGGCGCGATGATCCGCACGACGGCGAGCATCCGTGTCGTCGCGATCGCGGCGCTGCTCGCGTCGTGCGAGATCGGCCATCCGGCGGTGCGCGAGTTCGACCAGTCTGCCGGCCTCGCCGAGGTGTTCGTCGGCGACGACGGTTTCGGCGTCTACGAGGGCGAACGGCAGCCGCTCGATCTCGTCGTCCTGAAGTTGCGGTGGCGCACGCGGGCCCTCGACCTCGAGGCGCGCCGCCACCGCTTCGTCGCGCGCCTGCTGCCAGTCGAGAAGACCATGTCGCCCGAAGTCGCCGAACGCGTGCAGGCCGCGATGAACCGCCTCGTCGACGAGCTGCACGTGATGGGTGTGCTGCAGGTGCGCTACCTGTGACCGTCGACGCACGACAACGGCTGTTGCGCGCGCATCTGCCGCCGGACCTCGTCGTGTTCGACGTCGATGGCACGCTGCACGACACGTTCCGTTGGTGGTCGCCGATCCTCCGCGCCGGCCTGCAGCGCTTCGCCGCGCAGAACGGCATCGCGATCCCCATGCCCGACGATGCAACCGCCGAGGCGGTCGTCGGCATGAAGGATGCCGGCGTCTGGGCGCCGTTCCTGCCGCACGAACACAAGCATCGCTGGCAGGACCTGCGCGCCGTCGTGCTGCCGATGGAGGTCGAGGAAGTGAGCCGCGGCGTCGACTACCTGTTCGCCGGCGTCCGGCCGATGCTGACGCACCTGCGGCGGAGCGGCATCAAGGTCGCGATCGCCAGCAACTGCCGTCGCACCTACATGGGCGCGATGCAGCACGGCCAGGGGCTCGCGGCCCTCACCGATTGGCAGTTCTGCCTCGACAGCCCCGGCGTGCAGACGAAGACCGACATGCTGGCCCTGGCGCGGGCCGCTGCGAAGGCCGACCGCGTGGTGATGGTCGGCGACCGCGAACCCGACCACGAGGCTGCCCGCGCGCTCGGCTGGCCGTTCGCATGGCGGCGAAACGAGCGCTGCCGCATCGACGACGCCGACCTGGTCTGGGGGGGTGACCCCGGCGAACTGCTCGCCATGCTCGGCCTGCCGCCGATGCCGTAAGCGGCGCCGGGCGGACTTTCCGAATAGACTCCCCGGCCTGCCGTAGCGCGCGCCCGCCGGCGAGGTCTGGCCATGGAACTGACCCTCATCCTGATCCCGATCTTCGTCTTCGTGCTGCTGAAGATGGTGATCGACCACCGCGCGGCGGCCCGCGCCGACAACGTCCGTCTGCTCGAGGAGGCGCTGAAGAGCCCGACCGTCGATCGACCGACCCTCGAGTCGCTGACGTACCAGCTGACCGGACACCGGTCGCCTCGCCAGGCGACCCCGAGCCGGTTCCTGGCGGTCTTGCTGGGCCTCGGTTGGCTGGCGCTGTTCACCGGCGTCGGCGTCTGGATCAGCGGCAGCATGACGGGGCTCGAGAGCATGGAGATCGGCGGCGTGCTGACGGCCGTGATCGGTTTCGGCCTCGTCACCTATCCGTTCGCCCTGCGCGAACTCGAAGCGCGGCGGCAGCCGCAGTGAGATGACGCATGAACGGTCGTGAACTGGTGATCTTCCTGGCGTGCCTGGCCTGCGCGGCCTCCGTGATCATGGCGTTCGCGTATCGCAAGAAGGACGGCGATGCCCGCGAGCGGCGCCTCGATGCGATGCTGACGGCGTTGAACGATCCGGGCCTCGATGCGACGACGCGCGCCGACCTGCTGCGCGCGATCGCCCGCGACCACCTTGGCTTCGGCGGCCGGCTGTGGGCGCTGCTGTCGAATCCGGTGCTGTGGCGCGTGCTCTGGTTCTCGGCGGGTTGGCTGATCCTGGTGCTGTCCGGGACCATGTTGCTCCTCGAGGTGATCGAAATGACGCACTTCGGGGGCGTCCTGCCGGCGATGTACTTCGCGCTCGGCTTCGCCATGGTGACGCTGCCGATGGCGTGGCGCGAGGTCGCGCGCCGCGAAGCGGACGCGCCCGCCGGTTCGGTCGGCCGTTGAGCCGGCTCGCGTGACTTCGGCTCGCACGCGCGGTTCGATGCGGACGTGACGCTGCCGTCCGTCGACGAACTCGAGCGCCGCGCCGCCGAACTGCTCGCCGCCTGGCGCGTGCGCGACACCGCCGTGCGCGTGGTCTGGAACGGCAGCCTGACGACGACGGCCGGGCGGGCGTTCTGCCGCAACGGCCGCGTCGAGCTCAACCCGACGCTGCTCGCCAAGGCGCTCGATCAGCTCGCGATGGTGCTCACGCACGAGGCCGCGCACATCGCCGCGTTTCGCCTGTTCGGGCCCAACGTCGCTGCCCATGGCCGCCACTGGCGCGCGCTGATGCGGCTCGCCGGCCACGAGCCCTCGATCACGCACGACATCCCGATCGACGACGTGCGCGGGCCGCGGCGCCGCATCGTGCGCCGCCGCCGCTACGTCTACCTGCGCGTCTGCGAAGCGTGCGGCGATCGGCAGCTGATGGCCGCGGTCCGCTACGGGCGCTGCGGCGGCTGTTCGGCGCGCGAGGCCTTCCTGGTGATGAAGGCGCCCGCCGGCCCCGCCGGCACGGCGGCGCTGCAGCGCCTCACGCTCGCCGACGTGCGCGCCGTGTGCGGCTGACGGCCGCGGCGATCACCATCCCGGCGGCAGCACCACGTCGGCGCGTCGCGACGCAGGGCTCACCTCGAGCCGCGTGATCTTCCCCGCGCGCAGCGTGCACTCGACCGTGGTGCGCATCGGCGCGTGCAGCTTGAACGACACGTCCCGATCGCGCGGCCAGCACGGCAGCACGCGGATTGTGCCGTCGTCGCACTGCAGCAGCATGCGCTGCACGGTGTCGAGCAGGTTGCTGCCGTGGCACTGGTCGGGCAGCCAGTCGAAGTTGGGACCCCACATCACCGGGAAGCGGTGCGCGCGATGGCTGTTCTGCAGCCGGCCCAGCACGTTCGCCCACGCGTCGTCGACCAGTCCGAGCAGCGCCGCCACCTGGCCGTCCTGCGGCCAGCCGTTGGTGTGCTTGTCGTGCCGGGTGCGGAACGCGGCGCGCGCAACTTCGAGGTCGGGCTTGCCGAGGCCGTAGAGCCGGAACGGGAACACCGCGGACAGCTCCGGGCTCTCGACGTTCTGGCGGCTCGGGTCGTACTTCGCGGCCGGCGCCAGCATGCGCACGCCGTCGACCTCGCGCGTCGGGACCGCCGGCAGGGACTTCTCGAGCGCGGCCCATCGTTCGCGCAAGGGCTCGGGCACGAGCTGGCCCGCTTGCTGGCGCAGGCGCGCGAGGCACCAGTGCAGGCCCGCGACCGTCGGCAGGTCGTTCTCGACGCCGTGCCAGTGCGTCTCGAGCGCCTGCGTTGGCGTGATGCGCAGCGTGCCGTCGGCGGCACGTGGGTAGGCGTTGGCGAACCACGCCAGCACCGGCTCGGCGACCGGCAGCACTTCGCGGGTGAAGAACGCGTCGTCGCGCTCGAAGTCGTGGCGGTCGAGCAGCAGAGCCAGCAGTTCGAGCCCTTGGTTGCGCGCGTACTCCCACCACGGGCACAGCACCTTGCTGACCGGATGCTCACCGCGCACCCAGCCGTAGTCGCCGTTGGCGTGCGTGCCGAACGGAGTCATCGTCTCGGGCCAGTAGGCGCCGTCGACGCCGTGCCAGGTCTTCGCGCGCGCGGCCGCGAGCGGCAGCGTGCGGCGGTAGAACGCGAACAGCGGCGCCTGCATGTCGAGGTCGCCCTGCGCGAGCATCGGGTAGTAGGGCAGGCGGGTGTTCTGCCACCAGAAGCAGTCGCCCCAGCGCCGCCAGTCGGCGTTCCACTGCTGGCCGCCGGTGTGCACCGGCTCGACGGTGAAGATCGAGCCGTTGAACTTGATCGGGAACTGACCGCGGCCGCCGCAGGCCTGCACCCAGCGCTGCAGCACCAGCGCCTGCGTGAGTCGCGACTTCGGCAGCTCGTCGTCGCCGGCGCTGTCGGCGACGACCTTGCCGTCGCACGCGAGCTGCATGCGACCGGTGCGGTCGTCGTACTGCGCCATCACCACGTGCTCCTTGCCCGCCTGCAGCACGTCGTTCGCCACGAGCTGGCGGTCGCCGACGATCAGGCGCAGGGCGCGGCCCGGATGGGTGTCGAACAGGAAGCCGTCGCCCGTGCCGGCGGTGACCTTGTCGACGATGCGCCCGATCGGGTGCGCGTCGTCCTGCGTGATCGTCGCGATGACGCGCAGGCCACCAGAGAAGTCGAGGTCGGACTTCGCGGCAGCGAAGACGGGCAGGTTCTTGCCAGGGGTCGCCTGCAGCAGCGGTTCGCGGAACGGGCTCTCGATCGCGAGAGCGCTCAGGTCGGCGCTGAACGGGCCGCCCTGCACCATCACGCGTGCGATCGTGCCGACGAAGCGGTTGCCGCCGTTGCTGTCGACACCGATGCGCAACGGATGCGCGTTCGTCGGCACCGGCGCCGCGCCATCCGATCCCGTCACGATCCACGAGCGCTGCCAGAACGAACGCCACCACGCGGCGGTGCGTTGGCGCGCGGTCTTGCTGTCGGTCGCGGCGAGCAGGTGCTTGCCGTGCTCGATCCACTGCGCTGGGTCGTCGACGACCCGGCACGGCGCCGCGATGCGCAGTTCGTGATGACGGGCACTGGGCAACACGAACGGCACGACTCCCAGGGTCGTGCGTTCGCCGGCGCCGAACGCCGCCTCGGTGAGCAGGCCGAACGTGCGCCCACGCAGCACGTCGGGCACCTGCGCCGCGAGCAGGCCCTGGTGCTGTGCGGTCGTCGCGACGACGGAGTGTTCGTTGTGGTGGAACCAGCCGAGGTGCGCGCGGGCGTCGATCGCGTGGTCGGGCAGGCCGTCGAGACGGCGTTCAACCCTGGTGTCGACCGACTCGATCACCTCGATGTCCTTGGGCGCGTCCTTCATGGTCCAGCTCGACGCGAGCTCGTCACCGCGCAGGCGCTTCTGGTCCGTGCGCCACGACGTCAGGGTGCCGGTGAGCAGGTGCTCGGTCTCGCTCTCGCTGGTGACGTGCACCACGTCGCTGCCCGAATCGACGAACACGTTCAGCACGACGCGCTCCGCGCCATCCCCGAGCGTGATCTCGATGCGACCCTCCTCGAGCACGAGTCGCTGCGCGAATGTGTCGGTGCTGCGCGGCGGCAGGACCTGCAGCCACACCGAGCCGAGCTTCAGCAGCCGCGACGCTTCGGAGAAACTGTCGGTGCGCGCGACGTGGAAGCGCAGCCCCGCGTAGCGCTCGTACCACACGTTGCAGCCGACCTCGCCGTTGCCGATCGGCATCGAGCCTGCCGAATTCGTGCTCGGCGTGCGCCACACGACGTCGTGTCCGCGGATGTCCTGTGCCGTCGCCGTCGCCGTCGCCGCCAGCACGAGACCGAACAAGAACGAGCGCCGGGGCACGGTCCGCATCGGCGCAGGATATCGAGCGGCTCGCCATCGCATCGGACGAACGGGCGGCGTCGCCGGCGCCGGGGTTCCCGCCGCGCCGCTCGCCGCCTAACCTCTCGCCCGAACGTGAAGCCCGACGCCGACATCTTCGAGGAGATCGTGCGCCTGCGGCGCGAGGGCATGCCCGCGGCGCTGGCGACGATCGTCGGCACCCGCGGCAGCACGCCGGGCCGCACCTCGATGCGTCTGCTCGTGCTCGGCGACGGCACGTTCCTCGGCACCGTGGGCGGCGGCTGCCTCGAAGCCGAGGTCTACGAAGCCGCGCGGGCCGTGCTGGCCGACGAGCAGCCGCGCTCGTTGCAGTTCCGGCTCACCGAGAAGGACTCTCCCGACTCGGGTCTCATGTGCGGCGGCGAGGTGACGATCTTCGTGGAACCGATCACGACTCCGGCTCTCTGGATCTTCGGCGCCGGCCACGTCAGCAAGGCGTTGTGCCAGGTCGCGACCCTCGCGGGCTTCCGCACGACGATCGCCGACGACCGCGCGACCTTCGCGACGGCGGCGCGCTTTCCCGAGGCGCACGCCACCGTCGCAGCGCCGTACGCCGAGATGGTGGCGCAGATGCCGATCCGCCAGAACAGCTACGGCATCGTCGTCACGCGTGGCCACCAGGAGGACGCGCACGTGCTCGAAGCGCTCGGCCGGCGCTTCGCGAAGGGCGAACGCCTGCGCTTCCTCGGCATGATCGGCAGCACGACCAAGCAGGCGTTGTTGTGGAAGCACCTGCGCGAGTGCGGCATCGGCGACGACTTCCTGGCGTCGGTGCGCACGCCGATGGGGGCCTACCTCGGCGGCAAGACGCACGAGGAGATCGCCGTGTCGGTGGTCGCCGAACTGATCGCAGTCCGGCGCCTGGGGCACGACCTCGGGGCGTCGTGGCAGGGTCGCAAGAAGGAGAAGCGGGCGCAGGGCGTGCGCGAACTGCCCGCGGCCGAGGCCTGAACGGCCGGATGTGCCGGTCCGGCCGGCCCGCGGCGTCTCCGAACCGCGAGACCGCCACCGCCGTTGTCTCGTCGTTCCGACCTCGGCATGATGTTCCGCCCCCTCCCCTGATTCCCGCCGCGCGCTGCCCATGACGTTCCGCCTCTCCGCCGCCACGTTGCTCGCTGCCCTGCTCGCGGTCCCGGCCGCCGCCCAAGACGACATCGTCACGCTGCACAACGGCACGGTGTTGACGGGCGTCAAGGTCGTGTCGTTCGACATCCGCAGCCTGCGCTACACCAAGGGCAGCACCAACGAACAGGTCAGCAGCGACCAGATCGCCCGCGTCGAGCTCAAGAAGTTCGCCGACGTCTACCGCCGCGGTCTGCGCGACCCGGACCTCATGTTGACCGTCGCGCGCGAGAAGCTCGCCGAAAAGGACGTGCTGCTCGCGCAGTTCGGGTTCGTCGGCGCCAGCGCGCAGTTCTTCGACAACGACGAGCCCGCCAAGGCCGTCGGCGCGCTCGAGGAGATGCAGAAGGGCATTCCCGAGGCCGGCCTGCTGCCCGAGATCCACCGGCAGAAGTTCGAGTTCTACAGCGGCCAGGGGACGAAGGGCGCGGGCAACGCCGCCGCCGTCGCCAAGAAGTACGCGCAGGAAGCGCTGACCGGCGGCTGGCCGGGCGGCTTCGCCGTCGAGGCCGAGTTCTTCGCCGCGCTCGCGGAAGCCAAGGATCCGAAGGACTACCAGGCCAAGCTGCGGGCGGTGGCGCAGAAGGCTGGCGGCAACATGCCGCTCGTAACCAACCGCGCGAACGTCGCGCTCGCGCACAGCCTGCGCGAGACCAAGGACGTCGACGGCGCGCAGCGCATCTACGAGGACGTCGTCAAGAAGGAGAGCGTCGACTCGAGCTCGCGCGCCGGCGCCTACCTCGGCATCGGCAAGATCCTGCTCGAGAAGGCGGCGCCGGGCGAGAAGGACAAGTTCAAGGAAGCGATGCTCCTGTTCCTGCGCGTGCGGCTCGAGACCAGGGACTGCTGGCCGAGCCTGCAGGCCGAGGCGCTCTACCACGCGATCCTCGCCGCCCAGAAGTGGCAGGGCCCGGAGTTCGCCCTGGTGATGGGCCGGTGTCGCTCCGTGCTCAACGCCGAGTTCGGCGGCACCGAGTGGGCCGAGCGCGCGAAGCGCTGAGCCGATGAACGCGCCGGGCGCCGCCAGCGATGACGGCCCGGCGTTGGCCGCGCCGCCGTCGCCGGCGGACGAACGGCTGTTCCGCGTGTTCCGGTGTGTGTTCGGCGGGCTGCTGCGGGCGTGGTTTCGCCTGCGCGTCGAAGGGCCGCCGCCGCCCGACGGCGCCTGCGTGCTGGCGGCGAACCACACTTCGTTCGTCGATCCGCTGGTGCTCGGCGCGGTCTGCCGCGCCCGCATCGTCTACCTGATGACCGAAGTGCACTGGCGGTCGCGCGGGCTCGGCTGGTTCTACCGCTGGAATCGCGCGATCCCGGTGCGCGTGCGCGGCGGCAACCGCGAAGCGCTGCGCGCGGCGCGCGCGGTGCTGCAGCAGGGGCGCACGCTCGGCATCTTCCCGGAGGGCGGGTTGAGCCGAGACGGTCTGCCGATGCTCGGCAACCCGGGTGCTGTGTCGTTGGTGCTGCAGGAGTCGGTGCCGGTGGTGCCGGTCGGCATCGTCGGCGCGTACGCCGCGATGCCGTCCGGCGCGTGGTTCCCGCGGCCGCGCACGATCACGATCCGCTTCGGCAAGCCGATCGCACCGGCCGAACTCGACGCGCTCGGCGGCGGTGACCGTCGCGCGCGTTTGCGCCTCGCGACCGCGCACATCATGCGTGCCATCGCCGCGCTGACCGGCCACGTCGCACGCGAAGACCTCGTCGGCGACGGCGGCTGATCCGCGGATTCCGGCCGGGATCGCGGTCGCCCGCTCCCCTCTAGTCGTCCCCGCTCACCGTTCCCCGCTCACCGAGGCGAGGGACATGGAACGACCCGACGACGCATGGCAACGAGCCCACCACCAGGCGAGCAACTGGCTGCGCCGCTACTCCGACCCCTGGACCCGCAACAACAAGGACGACCTCGTCCAGGACGTCGCGATCGCCGCCTGGCGCTGGGCGCGCGGCGTCCGGCACCGGGATCGCTTCTGGGCGGCCGTGCAGACGATCGCGACGCGTGTCCGCGCGCGGGCGATGCGCGGGCAGCGGCGACTGCAGGTGGAACAGGCCTTGGTCGACGGCGCGGTGGCCCGTGAAGCGCCGTCCGACGACTACTGGACGATCGGCGGGCGGCGGGTGCCTGGGCAACACGTTCGAACGTGGCTGCTCGCCGCGATCGAACGCCTGAAGGAGCCCGATCGACGCCTGCTGCTGCTGTTCCACGAGGGTTTCTGCTGCGCCGAGCTCGCGGAGCGGTTCCACCGCACCGAGGCGTGCGTCAAGACGCGCCTGCACCGGGCACGGCACCGCATTCGAAGGGAAGTCGAGGCGTTCGTCCGCACCGCGGGCCGCCTCGACGGTTGAAGGTCGAAGAACGAAGGAAGCACCATGAAGACGACGATGTCCGTGCCGGCGAAGTGGATCCTGTGCGCGCTGCTCGCCCTCCCCACGATCGCGCAGTCCGAAGTCGGCGAGAAGCCGAAGTCGGTGGTCAGCCCGGCGGGTCGCGAGGCGCTCGCGGCGGGGCGGGAACTCGGCGCCAAGGTCCGCGGCCTGCGCGGGCCCGAACGCGCCGCGGCGCTCGAGGCGGCGGCCAAGGCGTTCGACGAGATCGCCGTGAAGTTCGCGACCGAGCCCGCGGTCGCCGCCCAGGCGGCGTTCACTGCCGGCGAGACGTGGCGGCAGCAGGGCAGCCTGGCGCTCGCCGAGAAGGGCTACCTGCTGGCGGTGCAGCTCGACAGCGCGCGCTTCGCGCAGCGCGGGTTGCTCGGTGCTGCCGACATGCAGCGTCGGCAGAAGCGGGTCGACGAGGCGATGACGACCTACGGTCGCGCCGCGGCGATCGATCCGGGGAGCTCTCGTGCGCAGGACGCGAGGCTGTGGCAGGCGCGGCTGCTGCAGTCCGGCGAACGGCTCGACGAGGCGATCGTCGCCTTCCAGGGCGCGCTCGAGAGCGCCGACCCGGGCCCGCAGACGATCGAGGCCTGCAACTTCCTGGCGCTGGCGTGGATCGAGAAGGGGGACTTCGACGCCGCGAGCCGCGCGATCGAGCACGCCGCGCAATCGGTGGCCTCGCACGGCGAGGACGACCCGATCGTGCAGGATCGCCTGCAGAAGTCGCTCGAGGCGATGTCGGCGAAGAAGGCGCTGCAGCGCGCCCGCGACAAGCAGAACGAGGTCGGCAAGGACGCCGCCGCGCTCGAGACCGCGCGGGCCGGCAAGTAGGCGAGGGCGATGGACGACCGGCGTGGTGCTACCATCACCAGGATGATGCGTCGTGCCGCGCCGTTCGTTCTCGCCGCGCTCGGTGGAGCCTGCGCGATCCCCGACACCATCGACGCGCTCGCGGATCGTTCGCCGCCGCCCGAGTTCGGTCGCCCGGCGTGGGTGCGTGGGCCGGCTGCTGCGGGTGCGTGGCTCGGCGGCATCGTCGGTGGTGCGGTGTCGATCGTGCTGCTGCCGGTGAGCTGGCCGCTCGGCCGGCTCTGCGGCGACAGCCTCGGCGAACAAGGCGCCGACGAGTTCCTGTTCTGGCCCGCGAGTGTCGGGTCGTCGATCGGCCACTGCGCACTCGGCCTGCCGTTCGACGTCGTCGACTACGTCGGCCGCCGAGCGTGGGTCGATCCGTCGCCTCCGATCGTGGCGAAGTAGCACGCGAAGCGGGTCACGCCGCCGACAGTTCGCTACGCTCCGCGCGGCGCACGCCCGTAGCTCAGTTGGTAGAGCGCCTCCCTTACAAGGAGGATGTCGGGGGTTCGAGTCCCTCCGGGCGTACCATCCATCGACACGGGAAGGCCGCGCAGAGCCTTGTCGACCAAGTTTCGAACGACGATCCCATGCCACGCAGTACGCCACCGACCGCAACTCGGTTTGGAGAGCAACGAATGAACCTCGCCAGCCGGTCGGGTTTTCTGGGAGGCCGTGATGGCCGCTGAGACGCACCGCGACCTCGCCAACTTCATCTGGAGCATCTGCAACTTGCTCCGGGGCCCCTACAAGCGGAACGAGTACCGCAAGGTCATCCTGCCGCTGACGGTCCTCCGCCGCTTCGACTGTCTGCTAGCGCCGAGCAAGGACCGGGTGCTTGCCGAGTATCCGAAGATCAAGACGAAGCCCGAGACGGTGGTTCGGAGCTTGCTGGAGAAGATCACCGAGCGACCCTTCCACAACCTCTCGAAGCTCGATCTCGGCAAGCTCCTCGGCGACCCCAACCAACTCGCGCCGAACCTGAACGCCTACATCAACGGCTTCTCGAAGAACGTGCGCGAGATCATGGAGCGGTTCGCGTTCGACGTGCAGATCGCCAAGATGGCCGAGAAGAACCTCCTCTACGAGGTGGTCAAGAAGTTCGCGGCCATCGACCTCTCGCCGGACAAGGTCGACAACGTGCAGATGGGCTACGCCTTCGAGGAGCTCATCCGGATCGGCGCGGAGCAGTCGAACGAGGAGGCCGGCGAGCACTTCACGCCTCGCGAGGTCATCCGGTTGATGGTCAACCTCCTGCTCGGCCCCGAGAAGGACCTGCGCAAGAGCCACGTCGTCAAGACCATCTACGACCCCGCCTGCGGAACGGGCGGCATGCTGTCCGTTGCGGAGCAGTACATCCGCCGGCTCAACAAGGACGCGAACCCGCACCTGTTCGGCCAGGACTGGAACGACGAGTCGTGGGCGGTCTGCAAGGCGGACATGCTCATCAAGGGCGAGGACGCCGACAACATCGTGCTCGGCGACTCCTTCACCAAGGACGGTTTCGAGCGCGACCAGGACGGGAAGAAGCGCACGTTCGACTACATGCTCGCCAACCCGCCCTTCGGCGTGGAGTGGAAGCAACAGCAGAAGTACATCGAACACGAAGCCGAGTCGCTGGGCTACGAGGGGCGCTTCGGCGCCGGCCTACCGCGCATCAACGACGGCTCGCTGCTCTTCCTGCAGCACATGCTGTGGAAGATGCGCGCACCCAAGGACGGAGGCAGCCGCATCGGCATCGTCTTCAACGGCTCGCCGTTGTTCACGGGCGATGCGGGCAGCGGCGGCGAGAGCAGCATCCGCCAGTGGATCCTCGAGAACGACTGGCTTGAGGCGATCGTCGCCCTGCCGGACCAGCTCTTCTACAACACCGGCATCTCGACCTACGTCTGGATCCTGACCAACAGGAAGGAGCCCCAGCGAAAGGGCAAGGTCCAGCTCATCGACGGTCGCCGCTTCTTCGTCAAGATGACGAAGAGCCTCGGCAACAAGCGGAACAAGATCGGTGACCCTTTGGATCGCGCAACCGAGCCGGACCAGATCGCCGACCTCACCCGCATCTTCGGGAACTTCCAGGATGGCGAGACGCGTACGTTCGTCGAGGAAGATCCGATCACGAGGCAACCCGTCGAGAAGACCCGGGTCGTGAGCAAGGTCTTCGACAACGAGGACTTCGGGTACCACAAGATCACGGTCGATCGCCCCTTGCGCCTGAACTTCCAGGCCAGTCCCGAGCGCATCGCCCGCCTCGATGCGCAGAGTGGCTTCGCCAACCTCGCCACGAGCAACAAGAAGAACGAGAAGGCGCGGCTCGACGAGATCGAGGCCGGCAAGCAGCGGCAGGAGCAGGTCCGTGGCCTGCTGACCAGCTTCGCGAAGCAGCACGGGTCTCGGATCTACAAGGATCGCACCGAGTTCTTGTCCGCCCTGCGCGACCTCGACCGCGCCTCGGGCGTCAACCTCACGGCGCCCGAGCTGAAGGCAGTGGTTGCGGCCCTCGGCGAACGGGATGAGACCGCCGAAGTCTGCAGGGACCGCTCCGGAACCGCCGAGGCGGACTCCGACCTGCGCGACACCGAGACGGTCCCGCTCAAGGCGAGCATCGACGAGTACTTCGCGCGCGAGGTGCGCCCTCACGTGCCGGACGCGTGGATCGACACGACGAAGACGAAGGTGGGCTACGAGATCCCGTTCAACCGGCACTTCTACGTGTACGAGCCGCCCCGTCCGCTCGAGGTCATCGAAGCCGACATCAAGCAGCTCGAACGCGAGATCATGCAGATGCTCGCCGACGTGACCGGCAGCGCCGAGGAGGGGGCGTGACCGCCGGCAATCGACCCTCGCGCGAGATCGACGGGCGCGCGCGGACCGTTCGCGAGCTGCTGGCCGGTCGCAAGTACTCGGTCGACTACTACCAGCGCGAGTACAAGTGGAAGCAGAAGCACGTAGCCGAGCTGATCGACGACCTGACCAGCAAGTTCCTCGAGAGCTACGAGCCGGGGCACCCGCGCAGTGCCGTCGCCGACTACGGGCACTACTTCCTCGGCTCCATCATCCTCAGTGACAAGGACGGGCAGAAGTTCGTCATCGACGGACAGCAGCGCCTGACCACCCTGACGCTGCTGCTGATCTACCTGCTGCATCGCCTGCCCGACGCGAAGGGCAAGCTGACCGACCTCATCTTCTCGGAGAAGTACGACCAACGGTCATTCAACCTCGACGTGCCCGACCGCACGCCCTGCATGGAGGCGCTCTACACCGGTCAGGCCTTCAACGACGCGGACCCGAACGAGTCCGTCGCCACCATGGTGGCGCGGTACTCCGACATCGGAGAGTTGCTGCCCGAGGACGTCACCGGCGCTGCGCTGCCGTACTTCGTCGATTGGCTGATCGAGAACGTGCACCTGATCGAGATCACCGCCTACTCCGACGGGGACGCCTACACGATCTTCGAGACGATGAACGACCGTGGGTTGTCCCTGACGCCCGCGGACATGCTGAAGGGCTACCTGCTCGCCAACATCCGAGACGGCATGATCCGCACGCGCGCCAGCAAGACCTGGAAGGAGCGGGTGCAGGCGTTGGCCTCCATCGGCAAGGACGAGGATGCCGACGGCATCAAGTCATGGTTGCGCAGCCAGTTCGCCGAGACCATCCGCGAACGCAAGCGAGGTGCTGCGCCGCAGGACTTCGATCTGATCGGCACCGAGTTCCATCGCTGGGTTCGCGACCACGAGGAACAACTCGGTCTCTCGGGCGGTGCGGACTTCGCCCGCTTCATCGAACGTGACTTCGCCTTCTTCACGCGCTGGTACGAACGGCTCCGCCTGGCCGGCGAGGAGCTGACGCCTGGCCTGGAATGCGTGCACTTCAATGCCCAGCACAACTTCACGCTGCAGTACGCCGTGCTGCTCGCGGCGCTGCGCACCGAAGACGATGAGGCCGCCGCGCTGCGCAAGGTGCGGATCGCCGCGGCATGGATCGACATCCTGATCCATCGCCGCATCTGGAACTGGCGCAACATCGACTACTCGACGATGCAGTACGCGATGTTCGTCGCCATGCGCGAGATCCGCGGCAAGAGTGCCGCAGAGCTCGCGGCCTCGCTGCGTGCGCGCCTCGACGCCGACGAAGAGACGTTTGCGTCCACGGACCGCAACTCCAACTTCGGCCTGCATGCGATGAACGGCCCACCCGTCCACCGCCTGCTGGCCCGCATGACCGACTACGTCGAGACTCGGTCAGGGCTTGCGTCCCGGTATGTCGAGTACGCACAGCGCGGCAAGAAGGGCTACGAGATCGAGCACATCTGGGCCGACCACGCGGAGCGGCACACGGACGAGTTCTCGCACCCGAGCGAGTTCGCAGAGTACCGGAACCGGATCGGTGGGCTGGTCTTGCTGCCGAAGAGCTTCAACGCGAGCTACGGGGACCTGCCGTACCGGGAGAAGCGGGAGCACTACCTTGGGCAGAACCTGCTCGCTCGCAGCCTGCATGCGCAGGCGTACGAGCGGAACCCTGGGTTCAAGAGGTTCGTGTCGGAGAGCGCGCTTCCGTTCCACGCGCATTCTGAGTTCAAGAAGGCGGATCTCGACGCGCGACAGGAGCTGTACCGGAAGCTCGCGGAGCAGATCTGGAACCCGGAGCGGCTTCAGCAGGAGGCGGGAGCATGAAGTTGCCACCCTACCCCAAGTACAAGGCCAGCGGCGTCGAGTGGCTCGGCGAAGTGCCAGGGCACTGGGACGTCAAGCGCCTCAAGATGGCAGTGCTACTGAGCGACCACAAGGTCGAAGCCGACGAGGAGAACCCCGTTCCGTACATCGGGCTGGAGAACATCGAGTCGTGGACCGGCCGCCTCCTGCCCATCAACGCCGACGTCGTGCCAACTGGTACCGCGAACACATTCGCCGCCGGCGACACGCTGTTCGGCAAGCTCCGGCCCTACTTGGCCAAGGCGTGCAACCCAGACTTCTGCGGAGTGTGTTCCACGGAACTGCTCGTTCTGAAGGGGATGTCTCTCGGCCGGCGTGCGCTTCTCTACTCGTTGCTCTCCGATGGGTTCATCGAGCTAGTGGACTCTTCCACCTACGGCTCGAAGATGCCTCGTGCGAACTGGGACTTCATCGGCAACTGCCTCGTCCCCATCGCGCCACCTGACGAGCAGCGCTCCATCGCCGACTTCCTCGACCGAGAGACGGCGAGGATCGACGCCCTGATCGCGAAGAAGCGCACGCTGATCGAGCGCCTCCAGGAGAAGCGCACCGCGCTCATCTCGCGCACCGTCACCCGCGGCCTCCCCCCCGCCGCCGCCCGCGCCGCCGGCCTCGACCCCAACCCCAAGCTCAAGCCCTCCGGCATCGACTGGCTCGGCGATATCCCGCGCCACTGGTCTACACGGAAGATCAAGTGGATCGGACGAGTGGGCAACGGTTCCACGCCCAACCGAGACAACGATGCGTACTGGGAGGATGGGACCTACCCTTGGCTCAACAGCTCGTTCGCGAACCAAGAGAGCGTCACGTCGGCGGATGAGTTCGTGACCGAGGTTGCACTCAAGGAATGCCATCTGCCGAGGATCCCACCGCCTGCAGTACTGGTTGGTATCACGGGGCAAGGGCGGACTCGTGGGATGGCAACAACGCTTCTTTTCGAAGCCACCATCAATCAGCACCTCGCCTTCATCAAGGCCGATCCGCAACTGATGAGCACGTGGTTTCTGCGCCGCGCGCTCGATTCCGCCTACGACTACCTACGGAGTGAGAGTGACGGCGGTGGCAGCACGAAAGGCGCGATCACTTGCGAGCAGCTCGCCAATCTTCCTCTGCCATTGCCCCCACTGCCTGAGCAGGAGGCTATCGCCGACTTCTTGGCCGGCGCGACAAGCGACATTGACCCCATGATTCTGAAGGCTGTGAAGGCCATCGACCGACTGAGCGAGTATCGCACAGCCCTCATCACCGCAGCGGTCACCGGCAAGGTTGACGTGCGGAGTGTCGCGTCATGACTACGGCATTCGAAATCAACAGTTTCGAGGAGTACCTCAAGACGGTGCGCGACGAGTTGCCGGAAGGACGGAAGTACTTCCGAGGCCAGACGAAGCTCGTCTCGGCAGGCTACGACTTGAAGCCGTCGCTCGGTCGATTCGCACACCTGAACGCGAAGCCACTTCGTGAACTCGATGACCTCGAGCGGGAGGTTCTCGACGTGTTCAGCAACCACCTGGTCACGCACGTTCAGCATCTGCCTCGCGACGAGTGGCAGAGCCTCGCCATCGCGCAGCACCACGGGTTGCCGACGCGGTTCATGGACTGGACCACCAATCCGCTTGTCGCGCTCTACTTCGCGGTTCGCGAAACGAAGACCGACGATGACGACAAGCCCGTGCACAGCGCAGTCTACGTGCTGACCAGCGACCCGATCCGCTACACGGACTTCTCGCGCAACAACGGAACGGTCCGGCCCGTGCGCGACACGGCGACAGAGCGGCCTGCCGGGGATGATCCCTACTCCAAGTTCGGCGTCGGGGACACTCAAGAGCCCGAAGAGGAGAAGGCAGAGACCCCCGACGCCGAGGAGGTGGCCGAGGAAGCAGCGACCAAGATCCCATCTCCCTTCGACATCACGGAAGACGTGATCTACCACCCGCCGCACATCTCGCCGCGGATGCGCGCCCAGGACAGCGTCCTGCTCGCCTGCCATCGGCCCCTTCAGTCGGTCGAGGAGAAGGACTGGCTCGAGCTTCTGATCCATCACGAGGCCCACGACGACATCCGCCGACGCCTCGACCAGTACGGCGTGTTCGATCGCCAGCTCTTCCCAGACCTCGACGGCATTGCGCGATGGCTGCGCTACCGCAAGTTCGAGATTCAGGGGGCCTTATGAGCGGTGATCCGGGACACAATTCGGTCGCCGTAGGATAGGCAGATGCTCCGAGTCGACGTGAACCCCGAACTCCTCCGCTGGGCGCGCGAGCGCTCCGGCCTGGAGATCGCCACGCTCGAACACCGCTTCCCAAAGCTCGAAGCCTGGGAGCGCCGCGAGGCTCAGCCGACCTTCAAGCAGCTCGAGGACTTTGCCCAGGCCACGCACACGCCGATCGGTTTCCTGTTCCTCAACAGGCCACCCGTCGAGCGCGTCCCCATCCCCGACTTCCGCACGGTTGCCAGCGCGCGCTTCGACCGACCCAGCCCGGACTTGCTCGACACCATCTACCTCTGCCAGCAGCGCCAGGACTGGTATCGCGACTTCGTGCGAACCAACGGCGATCCGGCACTCGCCTTCATCGGCTCCGTCAAGCTCACCGACGACATCCCTGCGGTCGCCTCCAAGATCCGCACGACGCTCGGGCTGGACATCGACGAGCGCCGGCGCATGCCGACGTGGGAGGCAGCACTCCGGCGCCTGATCGAACAGGCCGACGACATCGGGGTGCTCGTCATGGTCAGCGGTGTTGTCGGCAGCAACAACCGGCGCAAGCTCGACCCCCAAGAGTTCCGGGGCTTCGCCCTGTCTGATCCGCTCGCGCCGCTCGTGTTTGTCAACGGGGCCGACACCAAGGCTGCACAGATGTTCACGCTCGCGCACGAGTTGGCCCACCTGTGGCTCGGCGAGAGCGGTATCTCGGAAAGCCAGGCATCCACCGTCCCTGAGCATGACACCGAACGCTGGTGCAACCAGGTCGCCGCGGAGCTACTGGTCCCGCTCGAGCTCGTCCGGTCCGAGCACGATCGCAGAGCGCCGCTCCGCGACGAGGCCCAACGCCTTGCCCGGCACTTCAAGGTCAGCACCTTGGTGGTGCTCCGCCGGATTCACGACACCGGGGCCGTGAGCAAGAAGGCGTTCTGGGACGCCTACAACAGCGAACTCCAGCGACTGATCGAGATCGCCAAGACCGGTAGCGGGGGAGGCGACTTCTACGCCACGCTCGGCGTACGGACCGGCAAGACGTTTGCGCGGGCTCTGGTCAGCAGCACTCTCGAAGGCCGCACGTCCTTCACCCTGGCCTTCCGCCTGCTCGGCTTCAAGAAGATGGCCACCTTCGACGAACTGGGAAGGAGCCTCGGGGTGGTGTCCTGATGGCCTACCTGCTCGACGCCAACGTCTTCATTTCGGCGAAGAACCTCCACTACGGCTTCGACTTCTGCCCCGCCTTCTGGGACTGGCTGATCGCCCAGAACGCGGCGGGCAAGGTCCTCAGCATCGACAAGATCGAAGACGAGGTCGTGGCACTGGGCGACGATCTGTCGGTCTGGGCACAGGGACTGGGAAAGACCTTCTTCGTGCCGGTAGATGCGGCGGTGGTTCCCTCACTCGGCGCGGTGAGCGCCTGGGCGAACGGACCGCGCTCCGATGGCAAGCGGTACGAGCCGGCTGCCATCAGCGCGTTCCTGCAGGTCGCGGACTACTACCTCGTCGCGCACGCCCTCGCTGGCAAGCACGTCGTCATCACCCACGAGGTAGCCTCGGCCTCGCAGAAGAAGATCAAGATCCCCGACGCCTGCCTGGGTCTAGGCATCAAGTTCATGACGCCCTACGACATGCTCCGTCGCGAGCGCGCCCGATTCGTCTTGGGAGGAAAGCCGTGAGCCGCCAGACCAACGAACGCGCGTTCGAGACGCACGTCGAGGAGATGCTGGGCAAGGTCGGTTGGCAAGCCGGCACCAACGCCGAATGGGCTGTCGATCTCGCCCTGTTCCCGGCCCGCGTCTTTGCCTTCCTCGAAGCGACCCAGCCGAAGCTGTGGGGCGAGATGCGGACTCTGCACGGTGTCGGCCTCGAGAAGCTGCTGCTGGCAACGCTGGCCAAGGAACTCGACCTGAAGGGCTCGGTGCACGTCCTTCGCCACGGCTTCAAGTTCTACGGCAAGACCTTCCGCCTCGCGTACTTCAAGCCTGCGCACGGCCTCAACGACGAAGTCCTCCGGCTCTACGGCCTGAACCAACTCACGGTCACGCGCCAGGTCGTGTGCCATCCCGGGAAGCACGACACGGTGGACGTGGTGTTCGCCCTGAACGGGTTGCCGATCGCCACGTGCGAACTGAAGAACCCCGGCACGGGCCAGAGCTGGCGGAACGCGGTGCGGCAGTACCAGGTCGATCGCGATCCACGCGCGCCGCTGTTCGCGTTCAAGACCCGCGCCCTCGTGCACTTCGCTGCGGATCCGGACGAAGTCCACATGGCGACCCGCCTGCGCGGCGAGTCCACCACGTTCTTGCCGTTCAACCGGGGCAGCGACCCGGGAAGCGTGCGATGCGGCGCCGGCAACCCACAGCATACGTCCGGCTACCGGACCGGCTACTTTTGGGAGGATGTGCTGACCCGCGACAGCTTCCTCGACATCGTGGGGCACTTCGTGTTCGTCGAGAAGAAGGAGGAGAAGGTCGATGACGGACGCGGTGGCCAGCGTCACGTCACGAAGGAATCCCTGATCTTCCCCCGGTACCACCAGCTCGACGGCGTTCGCAAGCTCGTGGAGGCCGCGCGTCGGGAAGGGCCCGGCCGCAACTACCTGATTCAGCACTCCGCCGGCAGCGGCAAGACCAACAGCATCTCGTGGCTGTCACATCGACTCGCCAGCCTGCACGACGCCAAGGATGGCAAGGTCTTCGACTGCGTCGTGGTCATCACGGACCGCCGCGTGCTCGACCAGCAGCTCCAGGATGCGATCTACCAGATCGAGCATGCCCAGGGAGTCGTCAAGGCGATCGACGAGGACAGCAAGCAACTGGCTGCTGCGCTCGTCGATGGCACGAAGATCGTCATCACGACTCTCCAGAAGTTCCCGTTCGTGCTCCGCGGCTTGCTGAGCGTTGCGGGTGCTAGGACCCAGGAGGAGGCGTCCGCCGAGGAGAAGGCCAAAGCCAAGGCGTGGGAGGCGGAGATCCAGAAACGCCGCTACGCGGTCATCGTCGATGAGGCGCACTCGAGCCAGTCCGGCGAGACGGCGCGTGAACTGAAGGCGATCCTCGGCGCTGGCAGCGAAGACGCCGAGGGCGAAGCAGACTGGGAGGACCGCCTCAACCAAGTCATGGCGTCGCGCGGACGGCAGCCGAACCTCTCGTTCTTCGCCTTCACCGCGACGCCGAAGGGCAAGACGCTCGAGCTGTTCGGCCGCCCAGGACCCAACGGGAAGCCGGATCCGTTCCACCTCTACAGCATGCGGCAGGCGATCGAGGAGGGCTTCATCCTCGACGTGCTGACGAACTACACGACCTACGCGACCTTCTACAAGCTGCTGAAGGCGGCAGAGGACGATCCGAAGCTCCCCAAGAAGAAGGCTGCCCGGGCGCTGGCGAAGTTCATGAGCCTGCACCCGCACAACATCGAGCAGAAGACCGAAGTCATCGTCGAACACTTCCGACGCAGCGTGATGCATCGGGTCGGCGGACGCGCGAAGGCGATGGTCGTCACCTCGTCTCGCCTGCACGCGGTCCGCTACAAGGAGGCCTTCGACCGCTACGTCGCCGAGAATGGCTACTCCGGCGTGCGCGCCCTCGTGGCGTTCAGCGGCACCGTGAAGGACCCGGACACCGGCAAGGAGCACACGGAACCGGGGATGAACTTGGACATCGTCACCGGCAAACCGATCAGCGAAGCCGCGCTACCCGGACGCTTCGACTCGCCGGACTACCAGGTGCTGCTGGTGGCCAACAAGTACCAGACGGGCTTCGACCAGCCGCTGCTGCACACGATGTACGTCGACAAGCGCCTCGACGGCGTGCAGGCCGTACAGACGTTGTCGCGGCTCAACCGCATGATCCCCGGCAAGGACGCGCCGTTCGTGCTCGACTTCGTCAACGACGCCGAGAACATTTTCCGCGCGTTCAAGCCGTACTACGACAAGACGGAGCTGGCCGAGACCTCCGATCCGAGCCAGCTCGAGGCGCTGAAGCACGAGCTCGACCTGGCCCAGGTCTACCACTGGAGCGAGGTCGAGGCCTTCGCCAGGATCTTCTACAAGCCGCAGGAGAAGCAGGTTGCCGGCGACCACGCGCACATGCAGCGGCACCTGCAGCCGGCCGTGGACCGCTTCAAGGCGCTCGCCGAGGAGGATGCGCGTACGGCCTTCCGAGACAAGCTGTCCGGCTACGTCAAGATCTACGCATTCCTGAGCCAGATCGTGCCCTACGCCGACCGCGACCTGGAGATGCTCTACAGCTTCGGCCGGTTCCTCCTGCCGCACCTGCCGCTCGACCGGGATGACACCATCGTCAAGGTCGGCGATGAAGTGGCCCTGCAGTACTACCGGCTCGAACGCACGTTCTCTGGCGCGATCGAGGTCCGGGAAGGTGACCAGCAGTACGTGGCGGGCCCGACCGATGTCGGCACAGGCAAGGCCACGGATGAGCAGGTTCCCCTCTCGGAGATCATCGAAGTGCTCAACACGCGCTTCGGGACGCAGTTCAACGAAGAGGACCGGCTGTTCTTCGAGCAGATCAAGGAGCGCGCCTGCAACAACGAGCAGATCCAGCGGACGGCGATGGCGAACCCGCTCGACAAGTTCGAACTCGGCATCAAGAAGCTGATCGAAGACCTGATGATCGAGCGCATGGCGGAAAACGACCATTTGGTCACCCGCTACATGACGGAGGCGGACTTCCAGGGTCTGGCGTTCCCGATCCTGGCGCGGCAGATCTTCGAGGACGTCCGCAAGAAGGCCAAAGGGCTGTAGCGCGCGGCGCAGCCCTGCCTCACTACGTCGGGCGCCGGCCCAGTTGCCAGGCTCCGCGCGCTCGCGCGCTTGCCAAACGTCGCGCCGCGGCGAGGATGCGCCAGCCGCATGGAAACCCGCAAGCTCACTTCGTTCGTCGACGGCGTCTGGGACAAGGACATCGTCCCCCAACTCGTCGACTACATCCGCATCCCCAACAAGTCGCCCGCGTTCGACAAGGACTGGGCGGCCGCCGGGCACATGCAGCGCGCGACCGAACTGATCGCGGGCTGGTGCAAGGCGCAGCCGATCGAGGGGCTCACGGTCGAAGTCGTGCAGCTGCCGGGACGCACGCCGGTGATCTACATGGAGATCCCGGGTGAAGGCACCGACACCGTGCTGCTCTACGGCCACCTCGACAAGCAGCCGGAGATGACCGGCTGGTTCGACGGGCTCGGTCCGTGGCAGCCGGTGCTGAAGGGCGACAAGCTCTACGGCCGCGGCGGCGCCGACGACGGCTACGCGGCGTACGCGTCGTTGACGGCGATCCGCGCGCTGCGCGAAGCCGGCGGCAAGCACGCGCGCTGCGTCGTGCTGATCGAGGCGTGCGAGGAGAGCGGCAGCTACGACCTGCCCTTCTACATCGACGCGCTGAAGGACCGGATCGGTTCGCCGACGCTGGTGGTCTGCCTCGACAGCGGCTGCGGCAACTACGACCAGCTGTGGTGCACGACGTCGCTGCGCGGCCTCGTCGGCGGCGACGTGCGCATCGACATCCTGACCGAAGGCGTGCACAGCGGCGACGCGAGTGGCGTGGTGCCGAGCACGTTCCGCGTGTTCCGCCAGCTGATGGAGCGGCTCGAGGACAGCGAGACCGGCCGCATCCTGCCCAAGGAGTTCTACGTCCCGATCCCGAAGGCGCGGAAGGACCAGGCGAAGGTCTGCGGCAAGGTGCTCGGCAACTTCATGTGGCAGCGCTTCCCGTGGGTGAAGGGCACCAAGCCCATGGCGAAGGACCTGCAGGAGCTGGTGCTCAACCGCACTTGGCGTCCGTTCGTCGAGCTCATCGGCGCCGACGGCATCCCGCACGTCGACAAGGCCGGCAACGTGCTGCGCCCGTTCTCGACGTTCAAGCTGTCGCTGCGCATCCCGCCGCGCGCCGACGAGAAGGCGTGCATCGCGCACCTCGAGAAGCTGATGACGTCGAACCCGCCGTCCGGCGCGAAGATCACGTTCTCGTCGCACAAGGCCAGCGTGGGCTGGGACGCGCCGCCGCTCGCGGGCTGGCTCGAGAACGCCTGCGCCGCCGCGTCGAAGACGTTCTTCGGCAAGCCCTGCGTCTACATGGGCGAGGGCGGCACGATCCCGTTCATGGGCATGCTCGGCGAGAAGTTCCCCGAGGCGCAGTTCATGATCACCGGCGTGCTCGGCCCGCAGAGCAATGCGCACGGGCCGAACGAGTTCTTGCACATCCCGATGGGCAAGCGGCTGACCGCGTGTGTCGCGACCGTGCTGCAGGACCACCTGAACCGGCCGCGCGCGACCAAGCAGGCTGTGACGCGGGCGCCAGCGAAGAAGAAGCCGGCGCGCGCGCGGTGAGCCGCGCGCCGCGTGCCCTCAGAGGCCGAGCACGATCTCGTTGCCGTTGCTGACGATCGCCCCGAGCGTCGTCAGCGGCGACAGCGCCGCGGCCTGGGCCGTGACGGAGGCGCCGATCAACGTGATCGTCGCCGGCAGCGCGAACGGCTGGTTGCCGACGCCGGCCGGATGCACGACCGCGAACGTCGTCGACGTCAGGTCCGCGCTGGTGTAGCCGCGGCAGTTCTCGAGGCCGTTCGGCGTGAGGTCGACGCCGGGGAGTGCCGTGGCGCCGAAGAACAGGGCGGCGACCGGGCTGACGTTCGGCACGTTGCTCACGACCCACCCGAAGCCGGCGTTGCCGAGCGTCGGCAGGCCGCTGGTCGTCAATGCGAGCCCGGGCACGCCCGCGTCGGCGATCGTGAGCGCGGTCACCAACGCGCTGACGTCGGACTCCTCGGGCCGCCACGACGGTCCGCCGCGCGAGTAGCCGACCAGGTAGTCGTTGGCGCCGGTGCTCATCGCCCCGTAGACGATCGTGCAGTTGCCGGTCGCGAGCTCGAACTGGTACTGGAACGTGTCGGGGCTCGACGTCAGGTAGCTGAAGACGCCGTTCCAGGTCACGTAGGCGAAGCCGCCCGCCTGTTCGAACAGCACCTTGCCGCTGGTCGCGAGGCCCGGGTTGTAGTCGTGGAACGCCGCCGCGATGCCCGTCTGCGCGAAGGCGAGGAAGTTGCCCACGTCGGGCGCGAACCCGGCGCCGTTGCCCGTCGCGGCCAGCGCGATGTTGCCGTTCGACGAGATCGAGAGCGCCGACGTCGTGCCGCCGGGCACCGGCATCGGCGAAGCGAGCGCCACGGTCTGCACGACGTCGTCACCGTTGGCGACGATCACGGCTGCAGCGCTCGGCGTGAACCACGCGCCGGGCCCGCTCGCCGTCACCGTGTAGCCGCTGCCGTTGCGCACGAACGAGAGCGTCGAGTTGGCGAGGTCCCACTGGCTCGCCGGCATGATCTCGTAGAACGAGTCGCGCGCGTTCACGCAGCCGCTGCCGTAGTCGGTGGTGGTGGCGCATCCCGTCCATGGCGTCGCGATCCACACCCAGCCCGGCGACAGCGGGATCAGCTGCAGGCTCTTCAGCCCGAGGTCGAAGAAGCCCTGCGTCGAGAACGCTTCGTAGAGCGTGTTGCTCGCCGTCGTGCCGCCAGGCGAGAGGTCGGTCGAACCGGTCAGCACGACGCCGAGTCCCGGCGACAGCCCGGTGAGACCGACGCCGGCCACGTAGTTGTACGTCGAGTTGTTGGTCGCGCCCGCCGACCAGAACATCTGGATCTCGCCGGTCGGGAACAGCTGGACCTGCATCTGGAAGCGCGTCGTCATCCCGTAGTTGACGGCGTTGTCCCACGTGATCGTGCACTTGGTTCCCGACGTGTTGGCGATCCAGGCGCCGGCACCGTTCGGGGCCGTCAGGTTGAGGTCGCACCACAGCGGCGCGATGCGCGGCGACTGCGAGCCGAGTTCGAGTGGCGAGCTGCTGTAGTCGCCGGTCGTCGGCGCCGCCGGCACGTTGTTGTTCGAGAAGAAGAAGTAGCCGTTCGCGCAGATGTGCACGTCCGTCCAGGTCGAACCCGCGAACGGGAACGCGAAGCCGATCGGCTGCATCGGGAACATCGTGTCGTCGCCGACGCCCAGGTTGACGCCGAGTGTGCGGTCGGGACAGGTCTGGGCGGACAACAGGCCGGCGAATGCGGCGACGAGCGGCAGCAGTGGGGTCTTCACGGTCGGGCTCCGGGTGGGTGGGCGTCGGGGAAGGGCGCGATCCTAGTCGCCCGACGCTCCCACCTGGGCCCCGGGGGCGCCCGCTACAGCAGCCCGATCAAGCCGATCGTCGCCACGAACAGCGCGGCCATTCTCCCGAGGTCGGTCGGCTGGCTGACCTTCGCCAGCGACAGCTCCTTCACCAGCAACGCTTCCTCGTCGGCGACGACCTGCAGCCTGTAGATGCAGCACATCAGCTCGGCGGCGCGGTCGCGCGGTGCCTCGAAGCGCAACGGCAGTTCGAAGCGCGCGTGGCTGTGCGGCGCCAGCGTCAGGATCGGGAACTCCGCGTGCGCCGGCAGCAGCTGCGGAGCGCCGTCGGGCCGCGCCAACGTGAACGCCTTCGAGCCGAGCGGCCACGGCGCGTCGCCGGCGTTGCGCGCCGAGAACGGCAACAGCACCGACAGCGCGTAGCCGTCGGCGCCGGGGTCGCCGAGCCGATAGACGAGCGTCGAGGTCGGCGGCTGGGCTCTGGCCGTGGTCTCCTGGGGCGCGAGCCGAGCGAAGCGCATGCGCAGCATGCGTTCGCCCGTGCCTTCGAGGCCGGCGTGCGGGTTGACGACGAGGAGCGGCACCGGCGTGCACGCTGCGACGAACGAAAGAAGGCCGAGAACGAGCCAGCGTATGGAAGCCATCAGTACCACCTCTGCGGCAGGAGCGAGAACAGGTCCACGCTGAACGTCATGCCCATCGACGGCCCGAAGTCGGTGCCGTTGGCGATGTCGTTCCAGATCTCGTACATCAGCCCGCTCGCCCACTTCACGCGCAGGCTGATGAACCAGGTGCCGATGCCCGAGCCGCCGCCGGATTCGACGAACAGCCCGGTGTCGTAGGAGAGGGTGAGTCCGAACTCGGGGTTGCCGAGGAACTCCATGAACCACGCCGTGCTGTCGATGCGTTCGGGCGCGTAGCCGGCGTAGAGCTGGATCACGTTCGCCTCGTCGGCGACCTGTGCCAGCGTGTCGCCTTCGTCGAGCACCGAGTAGCGCTCCATCGCCCCGAGCTTGACGCGCCATTCCGGGATCAGCATCTCGGCGCCGACGTGGCCGTTGAGTTCCTGGTAGAGCGAACCGGTGGTGACGCCGCTACCGGCGAAGAAGCGCAGGCGCTGGCCGTTCCAGCCGCTCTCGCGCGACCACGTCAGGCTGCCGCCGAGTTGCCAGTCCCAACCGTCGCCGGTGCCGTCGACGGGCACCTTGTCGAGCCCCCAGAGCTCGTGCAGGAACTCGTTCTGCAGGAAGCGGGTGGGCTGGTCGGAGGTCGGGCCGCCGCCGGCGACGACGGTGTAGGTCCAGTCCGGCCAGGCCGGGATCTGGTCGACCGCCGAGACGTGCAGCATGTTGAAGCCGAACGTCTCGTCGATGTCGTTGTAGACACGGCGCGTCTTGCTGAACTCGGTGAAGCGGTTCAGCGACAAGCTGACGCGCACTTCGGGGTCGATCGGCGGGAAGGCGTTGGCGCCCCAATGCACGTCGGGCGCGAGACCCTGCGCGGCGGCGGCGCCGTGCACGCCGCACGCGACGGCGGCAGTGAGCAAGGCGCGAGAGAACGAACGGGTGGGCATGGCGACTCTCCTTGACGGCGAGCATGCCCACGTGCGCTCGCCGTCGCAATCCTGCGCTGGCCGCTACCCGTTCAACGACGCTGCGGTACCGGCTCGACGCCGGGCAGCAGGCTGAGCCCGCTCGCTTCGACCGCGGCGCGGAACGTCGCGAGCGGCCCGCTGACGAACTCGTCGACCGTCGCGGCGACCTCGGGCGCCTTCGCGGCGGCCTTCGCCATCGACTCCACTTCGGTCGGATTCGGCGCGTCGGGCGTGCGGGTCACGCGCAACAGCGTCTGCACCTTCGCGAGCAGCCCGTCGTCATCGCGCACGATGCCCTGCACGGGCTTCGGACCCCACAGCTTCTCGTCGCACGCGTCGAGTGCCTTCTTCACCGCCTGAACCGCGTCGCGCAGCGGCTGCTGCGGATCGCCCGCGTCACCCTTGGGCTTCACTTCGAGCGCGAGCCGCTTCTCGACGACGTCGACGTCGCGACGTGCCCGCGCGAGCCGCTGCGTGCTGCGATGGAGGTCGGCGAGGATCTCGTCGCGCTGCGCACGCATCGTGTCCTTCGCGGCGCGATCGGTGGCGGCGATCTCGACGCGTGGATCGGCGAGCACCACGACCCGCTGCTCGCGCGCCTCGCCCTGGAAACGCACCGTCAGCGTGTATTCGCCCGGCAGCACCTCGCGCCCGCCCGTCGGCAGCTCCGGCTCTTCCTGCAGTTCGCGCGCCGGCCGCGGCCCGCCGTCTCGTTCGAGGCGCCACACGATGCGGTTGAGGCCGAGCTTCACGTCCTCGCGGAACGTGCGCACCAGGACGCCGGCGGCGTCGCGCACCTCGATCGTGACCTTGTCCTTCGGCTCTTCCTTCGGCTTTGGCTTCGGCGCGTCGCTCGCCGCCGGCGCGTCGGCAGGTTTGTCGGCTGGCGGCTTCTCGGCGGCCTTCGCCGCAGCGCGCGCCTTCTCGATCTTGGCGTCCGGGTGCTTCAGCTCGGGCGCGTTCACGATCAGGTGCACGAAGGCTCCACGCTGCCGCGTTGCGCCGCGGAACTCGCCCTGCCCGGGGAAGCGCGAACCAGGCGTCTGCGCGGTCTCGAATGCGACGGCCGCCTGCACCGGGAACACGTGCAGCTTCTGCGCCAGCACCTCGGCCGACAGCGTGCGCAGCGGCGTGATGTCGTCGAGCACGAAGATCGAGCGGCCGTGCGTGGCGACGATCAGGTCGTGGTCGCGCGGGTGCGTGGTGATCGCCATCGCCGAGCACGCGGGCACGCCGTGCGACCAACGGTGCCAGTTCGCGCCGCCGTCGATCGTCACGTAGAGCCCGAACTCGGTGCCGAGCCACAGCAGTTCGGCGCGCACCGGGTCCTGCTCGAGCACGAGGCAGTAGCCGTCGATCGCCGGCGTCGCCAGCGATGCCCACGTCTCACCGTAGTCGCGGGTGACGAACACGTACGGCGTCCAGTCGGTCGTGCGATGGCCGTCGAAGACCGCGAACGCGGTGGCGGCGTCGTGCTTGCCGGCCTCGAGATGAGCGCACCAGGTGCCCTTCGGCAGGCCGGGCATGCGGTCCTCGACGCTGCGCCACGAGGCGCCGCCGTCCTGCGTCACGTGCACGCGGCCGTCGTCGCTGCCGGCCCAGATCACGCCACCGCGCACGGGGCTCGGCGCGATCGTGTGCAGCGTGCAGTGGTTCTCGGCGGCAGTGACGTCGCGCGTCAGGCCGCCGCTCTCGTGCTGCTTCTGCTTCTCGGGATCGTTGGTGGTGAGGTCCGGCGAGATCACGCGCCAGCTCTCGCCGCGGTCGTCGCTGCGATGCACGAGCTGGCTGCCGTAGTACACGGTCGCCGCGGCGTGCGGATCGAGGGCGATCGGCGCGTTCCAGTTCCAACGCAGTTCGACGTCGTCGGGTGCTGGCGGCCGGATCGACTTCGACGTGCCGGTGCGCAGGTCGTAGCGCACGAGCGCGCCGCCCTGGCTCATCGCGTAGCCCTGCCGGCTGTCCTGCGGATCGGGAACGGTCGCGAAGCCGTCGCCGAAGCAGACCTCCTGCCAGTGCAGGTTGCGGATGCCGCCGTTCTCCCACACCGTCGACGGACCGCGCCAGCTGCCATTGTCCTGCAGGCCGCCGTAGACGTGGTAGGGCACGTCGTGGTCGACGGCGACGTGATAGAACTGCGCGAGCGGGAGGTTGGCGCAGAAGCGCCACGAATTGCCGCGGTCGTTGCTGATCGAGACGCCGCCGTCGTTGCCGAGCAGCAAACGCAGCGGATCGCTCGGATCGATCCACAACGCGTGATGGTCGGGATGCGCCGCGTCCCAGCCAACCAGCCCGCCGAACGTGCGGCCGCCGTCGCTCGAAACGTCGATCGTGACGTGCAGGTTGTAGAGGCGATTGCTGTCGCGGGGGTCGACGCGGATGTCGCAGAAGTAGAAGGGCCGCGGCGCCACGTCCTCGCTGGCGTTCACCTGGCGGAACTTGAAGCCGCCGTCGTCGCTGCGCAGCAGCGCGTTCTTCTTCGCCTCGACGAGCGCGTAGACGACGCGTGGATCGCTGTCGGCGATCGCGAGGCCGATGCGGCCGAGTTCGCCGGCCGGCAGGCCATCCTCCTCGCCGAGCCGCGTCCACGTCGTGCCGCCGTCGAGCGAGCGGTGCAAGCCCGAGCCCGGGCCGCCGGAGTCGAAGCTCCACGGAAAGCGGCGGTGTTCCCACATCGCCGCGAACAGCTTGTCGGGGTTGCGCGGGTCGAGCACGAGATCGCCGCAGCCGGTGCGTTCGTCGACGAACAGCACCTTCTGCCACGTCGCGCCGCCGTCGGTCGTCTTGAACACGCCGCGCTCGGCGTTCTCGCCCCAACTGGTGCCGAACGCCGCGACCCACGCGGTGCCCGGCGCGGTCGGGTGGAGCAGGATGCGATGGATGCGCTCGGTGCGGTCGAGGCCGAGGTGTTGCCAGGTGCGGCCACCGTCGCGGGTCTGGTAGAGGCCGCGGCCAACACTCGCGGAGTTGCGCGGGTTGCCTTCGCCGGTGCCGACCCAGACGACGTCGGGGCTGCGCGGATCGATCGCCAGGGCACCGATCGACGTGACGTTCTGGTCGTCGAAGACCGGCGTGAAGCGCACGCCGCCGTCGGTCGACTTCCACACGCCGCCGCTCGCCGCTCCCACCCAGATCGTGGTCGGATCGCCCGGGATGCCGGCGATGGCGCCGATGCGGCCGCCGCAGACCGCCGGGCCGATGCTGCGCGCCGTCAGGCCGGCGAGCAGGGTGGGATCGAGCGTGGCCTGCTGTGCAGCGACGGCAGCGAGGAGGAACGAGATCGCGAGGGCGGTGCGGACGAGCATCGGGCCGCACCATACGTGCGCGGCCTCGGGGGCGCAGGCGCGAGTTGCCCCCGGATCCTGGCGTTCGTCCAGGCCCCCGGATCGCGGCCGAAGTGTCGATGCCAGCGGGCGTCGCGGGCCGTGCGAAACGTGGGGTGAGCCGCAGCGGAGACGCAGCCGAAAAGGGACCGGTGACCGGTCCGCAGACCCGACAGCCCAGCGTGCTCGAGCGCGTCGACCTTGCGCTGGCTGCGCGCATGGTCGCGGCTGCGCACGACGATGAACCGCTGGCTGCGGCGCAGCGCGTGCTCGACGGCGTGCGCCGTCCAGCGCCCGGCGACGTGCCGTTCCTCGCCTCGCTGCTGCGCCTGCGCGGCTTCGTGATCAACGACGACGACGTCACCGACATCGTGCACGGCCGCCCGAGCCGACTCGCTCCCGTCACCCAGGAACACCGCCTCGTGCTCGGTTTGCGCGAGTGCCTGCGCCTGCTGCGCCAGCGCGCCGCGGCCGAACTGCCGCCCGACGGCTGGTTCCTCGTCGACCTGTTCCGCACGCTGACGTCGGAGCTGCCGCGGTTCCGCAACAACGAGCTGCGGCGCGGCCCGCCGTGGGACGCCGTGCACAACCTGACGTACCCCGCACCCGAGCAACTGCGCAGCGTGCTCGATGGCTTCGACGCCGGCCGCTGCTACCGCGACGTGCCGTTGCTCTTCCAGGGCCTGCACCCGGTGCGTCAGGGCTTCCGCCTGCTGTGGCGGCTGCTGCGCATCGCCCCGTTCCACGACTTCAACTTCGTGATGGCGTGGCTCGGCATGAACGCCTGGTTGCAGTGCAAGGGCTTCCCGCTGCTGCCGGCGGCGCCCGGCGACCAGCAGCTGCTGGTGCGCATGGTGGGCGGCCCGCCGCCGACCAAGCTCGCCGTGTTCGAAGGACGCCTGCTCGAGAGCCTCGGCGAAGCGGCGTGATCCGTGGCGCGGGCGCTTGCCGCGTCCACCGCCACCCGCTTGCCCGTGGTCAGAATGTCGTGCAAAATGACCACTATGTATGCGCGCACCCTGGCGCCGCCGAAGACCTCGTTCTTCCTGTTCGGGCCGCGAGCGACCGGCAAGAGCACCTGGTTGCGGAAAGTGCTGCCGGACGCGCACTGGTGCGACCTGCTAGCGACCGACGTCTACCTGCGGTTCCTGCACGAGCCCGCCGCGTTTCGCCGCGAGGTCGAGGGATTGCCGAACGACACTTGGGTCGTCGTCGACGAGGTGCAGAAGGTGCCGGCTCTGCTCGACGAGGTGCACGGGATCATCGCGCGTCACGGCCGGCGCTACCGCTTCGCGCTGTCCGGGTCGAGTGCGCGCCGCTTGCGACGGCTCGACGCCAACATGCTCGCGGGCCGCGTCGTCAACCGTGCGTTCTTCCCGCTGACGCTCGCCGAGCTGGACGGTGACGCGACGATCGACGACGTGCTGCGGACCGGGCTGCTGCCGGGCGTGCGCAGCGAGCCCGAAATCGCGTTCGAGACGCTCGAGGCCTACGCGGCCAACTACCTGCAGCAGGAGATCCAGCAGGAGGCGCTGACGAAGGACCTCGCCGGGTTCTCGCGTTTCCTGCGCGTCGCCGCGCTGCTCAACGCCCAGATCGTGAACGTCAGCAACGTCGCCAACGAGGCCCAGGTCGCTCGCTCGACGGTCACGCGCTACTTCGGCGTGCTGGCCGACACCCTGATCGGCGTGTGGCTCCCGGCATGGCAGCCGCGGCTGAAGGTGCGCGAGGTTGCGCACCCGAAGTTCTACTTCTTCGATCCTGGCGTCGCGCGCGCGGCCGCCGGTCGGGTGCGCGCCGCGGTGCACGAGTCGGAGAAGGGGGCATTGCTCGAGACCTGGGTGCTGCACGAACTGCGAGCGCATCTGCAGCTTGCGCAGTGTGGTGGCGAGATGGCGTGGTACCGGACCGGTGCTGGCGTCGAAGTCGACTTCATCTGGAACGGTCCGGACCACCGTGTCGGCATCGAGGTAAAGGCGTCGACGCGCTGGCGCCCGGAGTACGGCGCGGCGCTTCGCGAGCTGTTGGGGCAGAAGGTGATCCGCAGTGCCGTCGGCGTCTACCTCGGCGATCGCACGCTCGACGATGGCGGCGTGAGGGTGCTGCCGGCGAAGCGTTGGGCGGCGACGCTCGGCGACACGCTTCCCGGGCGCTGACCCCAGGACTCAGACCGCGCGCAGCGAGCGCACCGTCGCCAGCGGCAGGCGCCGTTCGCCGTCGAGCGTGACCTGCACGAAGTCGACGTGCTGCAGCACGCCTTCGACCGGCGGTCCGCCCGCGTCGATCGCCACGCGCTGGCCGACGAGGCCGAGCCGGTCGCGGAACGTCGCTTCGAGCTCGTCGTGTCGCGCCGCCGCGAGGGCGCGGAGCATCGCCTCGATCTGCACGGCGATCGCCAGCAGCAAGGCGCCACGATCGACGAGGCGGCCGGTCGCCAGCGCCAGCGAGGTCGCGATCGGTTCGAGTTCCGGCGGGAAGCGCACGCGGTTGCAGTTGACGCCGATGCCGATCAGCCAGCTGTCGGGTCCGACGACGCCGGCGTCGATCAGCACGCCGCACACCTTGCGACCGTCGAGGAACAGGTCGTTCGGCCACTTCAGCCGCAGCGCCACGCCGGCGAGGGATTCGACGGCGCGCAGCACCGCGACCGGCAGCGCCGCGGGCAGCGCGAGAGGGCGCGGCAGCCGCTGCGTGACCCGGACGGTCATCGCGAGGTCGGCGCCCGGCTCGTCGTGCCATTCGTGCTGCTGTCGGCCACGGCCCTTCTGCTGGTGATCGGCCCAGAACACCGCGTCGCCGTCGGTAGGGGGGGCCGCCGCAAGATCCTGCGTCGAGGTGCAGGTCGCGACGTGCACGAGCCGGGCAAAGCGCGTGTGCCTGCCGAGCTGGCCTTCGAGTGCGGCGTCGTTCGACATGCGGCGGAAGCGGCCGGCAGGTCGAAGTGCCCACCGGCAGTCCGCCACGGTGCGGTTTTTTGCGACGGCGCGCAAGTTCGAGGGCCGGTCGTGCCGAAAGCGCCCATGGCACGGTGCTCGACCGTGCTGCTGTCGCCCCCGCGGCAGTTCCCCCCGACGCAAGACGGCCATGAAGAACCTGAGCTTCTCCGGACTCCCCCGTGTCCTGGTCCTCGACGACGACGTCACCGTCGCCGAAATGCTGCGCAAGCTGCTGCAGCCTGAAGGCGTGATCGTCGAAGGCGCGACGTGCATCGCCGATGCCCTCACGCGTCTCGCTGCGGCACCGTGCGACGTCGTGTTCGCCAACGTCCAGTTGTCCGACGCCGATGGTCCCGCCGTCGCTGCGCGCTTGCGCATCGGCGACCAGCCGGCCGACGTCGTGCTGCTGGCCGGCTACGGCGCCGCGCCGTTCGCCGTCGAAGCGATGCGCCACGGCGCCTGCGACGTCATCGAACGGCCGTTCGCCGCGGACCGGGTGTTCGCCGTGCTGGGCCGCGTGCTCGATGGCCGGCAGCGCCGGCAGGAATTGGCGTGGCTGCGGGCGCGAGTGCGCGGGCTGACGTCGACCGAACTGATCGGTCTGTCGCCGGCGCTGCGCCAGGTGCAGGCGCGTGTCGAGCAGGTCGCGGCGACGCCCGACGCGCCGGTGCTGGTCGTCGGCGAGGCCGGCACTGGCAAGGAACTCGTCGCGCGCGCGATCCACGAACGCAGCGCCCGGCACCCCGGACCGTTCGTTGCCGTGAACTGCGCCGCGACGACGCCAGCGCTGCTCGAGGCCGAACTGTTCGGATACGAAGCCGGCGCCTTCGCCGGCGGCGCGCGTCACGGCAAGGACGGACTGCTGGCGCTCGCGGCTGGCGGCACGCTCCTGCTCGACGAGGTCAGCGCGATCGACCCGTCGCTGCAGGTCAAGCTGCTGCGGGTGATCCAGGAACGCACGTTCCGGCGCGTCGGCGGTGTCGTCGACCTGCCGGCCGACGTGCGCATCGTCGCGGCGTCGCGCCAGGACCTGCGGCCGCTGCTGGCCGATGGCCGCTTCCGCGAGGACCTGTTCTTCCGCCTCGACGTGACGACCGTGCGCGTGCCGGCGCTGCGCGAACGCGCGGCCGACGTGCCGTTGCTCGCGCACTTCTTCCTCGACCAGATCGGCCGCCAGATGGGCAAGGCGTTCGCCGGCTTCACGGAGGAGGCGATGGAGACGCTGTGCGAGTACGCCTGGCCCGGCAACGTGCGCGAACTGCGCAACGTCGTCGAGCACGCGTGCATCGTCAGTCCGGGCGGCATGCTCGACGAGAAGCACCTGCCGAAGTTCACCGGCGGTCTGGCGGACGGCAGCGACGAGATCGACCGCTCGGCCGTCGTGCTGACCGGCGCCGATCGTTCGATCCGGGCGCTCGAGGAACGGCTCGTCGCGTCGGTGCTCGAAGACACGCAGTGGAACATCAGTCGCGCGGCGTCGATCCTCGGCATCAACCGCACGACGCTCTACAACAAGATCCGGCTCTACGGCCTCGGCAAGCGGCCGCAGCGGACCAAGGTGGACGTGTGACCGCACCGGGCCGGCAACGCGTCGACGTCGACGAACTGCTCACCGCGGTCGCTGCCCGCCACGGTGGTGAGGTCGTCGCCGGCGTCGCCGGCCTGTCGTTGGAAGGCGATCGCCAGCTGCTCGAACGAGCGCTCGCGGCGTTCTGCGAAGCGGCGCGCGCCGCCGGCGCATCGACCGTTCGCTTCGCCGCGCAGCAGCTTCCGGCCCACGTCGCGATCCACTGCGAGCACGACGGGACCGGTCGCTGGCGTCCCTGCCCGACGCTCGCCGTCGCTCTCGCCGTGCACGATGGCAGCCTGCGCTGCACGTCGCTGCCGCGCGGCCTGCGGCGCACGCTGCTGCTGCCGCAGCCCGTGGCAGCGGTCTGATCGCGCCGTCGGCGCGCGCCCGGTCCGGCCGCCGGCGGTGGTCGGCGCGCGGCATCAGGTCGTTCGCTGGAATGCCGATGAGGTGGGCAACGGCGAGGGCGCCGCACCATGAGCGAGCAGCAGGGCGACAACGGCACGGCAACCCCGGCAACGGCACCCACGCAGGCGCCGCCGGACGACCTCGCGCGGCTGATGGCGGCGAGCGTCCCTGCGCCCCTGCCGACGGCAGAGCAGCAGGACGACGTCGACGCCTTGCAGGCGGCCGAGCTGGCGATCGCCGCCGGCGAACGTGCGCTCGCGGCCGCGGGCGCCGGGGTGCCGGAGCCGACCGTTCGCCATCGCATCTACGGCATGCTCCTGCTGGCCAACCTGCTGGCACTCGTGGCCCTCACGTCGTGGCCGATGACGCCCGCCGCGCCGGCGCCCGGCCCCGTCGCGCCGACGCCGGTTCTGCTGGCCCGGCAGGCCGCGGCGGTCGCCGTCGACGATGCGCTCGCGGCCTCGACGCGCAACGCGTTCGGCGAGGCGCTCGCGGCGATCGAGCCGGCGCTGGGACTGCGGGATCTGCCCACGAGCCCGCGCACGCAGTTGCTGGCGATGGCTGCGTACTACGCCGCCCGCAGCGGCGACGTCGCTCGTGCGCGCGAACTGCAGAACTCTGCCGAAGCGCTGGTGCCGGGAGACCAGGCGCCGCCCGAACTCGTCGCGATGGCGGACAACGCGCTCCGGCGTGGGGATCGCGCCGTGCTCGCGCGCACCTGGACCCGGTTCCTGCTGCAGCAGCGGCGGCTGCCGAGCTGGCTCGAGGCGCCGTTGGCGAGCGCGTGGCTCGGGCTCGACGGGCTGGGCGGCGTGGACGCCGCGGTGGACGCTCGTGCCGTGCGCACGATCCTCGCCGCGAATGCCCGCCTGCTCGACGAGGCGCGAACGCGGTGAACGGCCGGCGTGCCTCGGAGGGCGCACCGAAGAAGGCGCCGCGACCGCGCGGCCCTCTGTCGGGTCGGCGCACGGCGTTGCGGCGCTTCGTCGCCAGCGCGACCGCCGCCGTCAACCGCTTGCTCGACCGACTGCCGGTCGGCCACTGGCTGCATCGTCGCGTGCACCGCAGCTTCGAGTTGCCCGAACTCGAACTCACCCTGCGCACGCATGCACCCGGACTCGACGGTCTGCGCATTGCGTTCGTGACGGACGTGCACGCCGGCAGCTTCCTCGACGAAGGCGATCTGCTGCGCATCTTCGGCCAGCTGCGCGACGCCGCGCCCGACGTGGTGTTGTTCGGCGGCGACCTGATCAACACGCGCGAGCGCGAGATCCTGTTGTTCCAGAAGCCGCTGGCGATGCTGCGGCCGAGGCTCGGCATGTTCGCCGTGCCGGGCAACCACGATCACTTCTTCGGACCCGACATCGGGCTGTGGACCGCGTTCCTGCAGGACCATGGGGTGCAGGTGCTGCAGAACCGCGGCGTGCGCCTCCAGCACGGCGGCAGTTCGTTGTGGTTGTGCGGCGTCGACGATTTGACCGAGGGCGAGCCCGATCTGCGGCGCGCGCTCGCCGGACGCCAGGTCGACGAACCGGCGGTGTTGCTCAGCCACCATCCGGACTTCTTCTTCGAGGCCGCGGCCGTCGACGTCGACCTGCAGCTCTCCGGGCACACGCACGGTGGGCAGATCCGGCTCGGCGACTGGGCGCCGATCCACCACAGCCGCTTCGGCTACGAGCGTGGTTGGTTCGTCGAGAACGGCTGCCGTCTCTACGTCAGTCGCGGCGTCGGGGTCACGGTGCTGCCGTTGCGCATCGGCGCGCCGCCGGAGATCCCGATCGTCACGCTGCGCAGCCGCGTCGGGTCGCCGGTTGCGTCGTCGCGCCCGCAGCTCGAAGTCGCACGACGCTGAGAGGCGGCGGCGGACCGGCTCGGTATGCTCCGCCGCGCCCGATGCTGACCCGAGTGCACACCCTGCGACGCTGCCGCGACCTCGGCGGCGGCTCGTTCGCGATCGAGGTCGACGGCCCGATCGCGCCGACGCTGCCGGGCCAGTTCTACATGCTGCGCACGGAGCATCGTTGGCCCGTGCAGTTGCCGCGACCGTTCTCGCTCTACGACCGCGCGGGGGACGGGTCGTGGGGGAGTTTCCTGATCAAGCCGGTCGGTGAAGGCACGCGCGCGCTGTGCGCGCTGCGGCCGGGCGAAGGCATCGTGCTGAACGGGCCGCTCGGGCAGCCGTTCCCGCGCGACATCGCCGACCCGATCTGCGTCGCCGGCGGCGTGGGGCTCGCGCCGTTCCTGCTGCTCGCGCGCGAGGCGAAGGCGCAGGGCCGTTCGCTGCGGTTGTTGTTCGGCGGCCGCACGCGCGAAGCTCTCGCCGGCATGGACGACTTCGCGGGCCTCGTGCGCATGTTCGCGGCGACCGACGACGGCAGCCACGGGTTCCGCGGCATGGTGACCGCGCTGCTCGACGCCGTCATCGCGCGCGGCGAAGCGAAGCCCGGCGAGGTCGTCTTCTGCTGCGGGCCGGATCCGATGATGCACGCGGTCGCGGAGCTGTGCGAACGGCGCGGGCTGCGGTGCTTCCTGAGCCTCGAGACCTACATGGCCTGTGGCTACGGCGTCTGCAACGGCTGCACGGTCGCGGTGCAGGGCCCGCGCTTCAAGGGCTGGCCGTACTCGCGCACGTGCATGGAAGGCCCGGTCTACGAGGCCTGCGAACTCGTGCACGAGTGAGCCGCGGCGCTGCGGGCGTCACTTCAGGCGTTTGATGATGTGGTACCCGTAGGGGCTCTTCGTCTTGTCGTACGGAGCGACGCCGATCTCGCCGACCTGCAGCCGCCAACCGACGTTCTCGAAACCGGGGACCATGCTGCCGCGCGCCGCCTTGCTCATCGGGTAGACGCCCGGCCCCGTGTCGTTGCTGTGCTGCTTGCGCAAGGCGCTGAAGTCGGTCCCGCTCGTGGCCTGTTTCCAGACGTCCTCGGCGAGCTTCTTCGCGTCGTCGAGCGATCGCGTGACGCCGGTGATCCGCGGCGCGCCCTGGAACGCGATCAGCACGTGCTCGACTTCGATGGTGTCGGCGGAGTGCTCGGGTCGGGCTTGGAGTGCTGCGATGGCGGCGTCCATCGAGTCGGACGCGCCGCCGGTGCAGGCGGCCAGGGTGATCGTGACCGCGGCGAGGAATCGTGCGTGCATGCGCGCAGGCTACGGGCTCGGCCGCGCCGGCCACAACGTGCGTTGCGGTGCGAGGGCGGCGCCCGACCCTTCGCAGGTCCTCAGCCGGGGATCGCGTAGCGCTGCAGCACCGCGAGCGGCACGAACTCGAGCGTGCGCGCGTGCGTCGATTCGAGCACCACGCGCGGCGCGCGTCCGGCCTCCATCGCCTCGACCCAGCGCGATGCGCACAGACACCACCGGTCGCCGGGCTGCAGCCCGGGGAAGCCGAAGGCGCGGTGCGGCGTCGACAGGTCGTTGCCGGCGTCCTTGCTGAAGGCGAGGAACTCGGCGGTCACTTCGCAGCACACGGTGTGCACGCCGTGGTCGTCCTCCGACGTGTTGCAGCAGCCGTCGCGGAAGAAACCGGTCATCGGCTCGGTGCTGCACGGCACCAGCGTGGTGCCGAGCACGTTCTGCACGGTCGTCGCGTTGCGTGGCATGCGTCGATGCTACGCGACCGCGGCGCGGCGTCGCTACGGCGCGGGCGCGACGACGACGTGTTGGTCGGCGGCGACGTCGAAGCGGTGCGCGCGCATGCTCCCGTCGGCGCTGCGGAACAGCAGCACGTAGCGGCCAACGGGCATGCGGATCCGGCGGTCGCGCGGCAGGGCGGACGGTTCGATGCGTACGTCGGCGTCAGCGCGCAGTGCGCAGACTTCGAACTTCGCGCCGTCGCCGCCAGCGAGTTGCGCATCGGGCAGCGTGATCTCGATCGTGCCGCACGGCGGCGCTTCGACGCGCCCGAGTTCGACCACGTTCTCGCCTTCGCACCAGTGGCGGCCGAGCGAGCGCCAACCGCGGCCGGTCACCCGCATCTCGACGTCGTAGAAGCCGGCGGCGAGCGGCAGCGACGACCAGACGGCGCCGGACTCGGGCGCGCGCAGGATCGCGCCGACGCGGGTGTCTGCGTGCCAGATGCGGACTTCGCACGTGCCGGCTTCGGTCGCCGCGACGGGTTCGAGGGTCATGACGCTGCCCTTGCCGCCCGACGCCGCTAGCACCTGCTCGCCGCTGTCCGGCAGCAGCGACGGCAGGAACGCGATCGGCATCGCTTCTTCGGTCGCCAGCAGCGTCAGCGAACCCGGCACGCCCGGCAGGTTCGCGAACAGGAACGCGCCATCGGCGCCGGTCTTGGTCCGGTCGGCCCACGACTGGTCGAGCGCTTGCCACTCGACGACGTGGTCGGCGAGCGGTTTGCCGGTCGCGTCCACGGCGCGACCGCGCACACAGGCGCCGAGCTGCAGCTGCAGCGTGCACGGCGTCACTCCCTGCGTGACCACGACGGGCACCGTGTGCAGGCCCTGGTGGTCGCCGCCGGCGCGCACGGTGAACTCGCCGGCAACGCAGTTCTCGAACCGGAACTGCCCTTCGTCGTCGGTGGTCGCCACCTGGAGCGGCTGCGGACTCGTGCCGATCAAGGCGACGGTCACATTCGCGGCCGGCTTGCCGTCGGCGCCGAACACGACGCCCGCGACGCCAGGGGCGGGAGCGGCGGCTGCGGGCGCTTCGGCTTCCGACAGCGATACCAAGTAGCGGCCAACCGCGGAGTGGACGACGAAGTCGGGCGCGACAAGGTCGCCGAGCGTCTTGTACTCGCTGTCGAGATCCAGCGCTTTCGCCTGCGGGTCGCCGAACACCGCGTGCGGGTGCAGGCCTTCGCGCATGCGCAGATCCACGTTCGTGGCGAGGACGTTCACGGCATTCATGCGGATGTACCCGCTACTCACCGAGATCCGCGTGCCCCTGGCCACGTAGTAGCGGTCCGCAGCGCGTGCGCTCGCCGCGCCGAGCATCACGATGCGCGTCGGCCTGCCGTGCTCGACCTGCACCCGGCGCAGTTGCCCGCGTGGATCCGCGAGCTGCACTTCCATCGTGCGTTGCCGCATGCGCCACGTCAGCGCGATGCGGCCGTCGGCGGCGGTTGCATGGCTCGCCTCGTTGTGCTGGCACCCCGTCGGTGCGAGGCGCAGCGCGTGGTCTTCGACCGGCAGACCGAGCGGATCGACGACGAGCACCTCGAGCGATGCCTCGAACGGATGGTCGAGCCACGGCGCGATTGCCGCGGCCGGACCGGCGGCGACGCGCGTGCCTTCTCCTGCCGCGTCGCGCGAAGGCGTGGCCGCCATGGCCGCGGCGTCGTTGGCCGTCGCCTTCGCCGCATCGCCGGCGAGCGGGCGCGGGTCGTCGCGGTCGGAGAGCAGGAACAGGCCGCCGATGCAGAGCAGGCCGGCAGCGAGCAGGGTTTTGGTCGCGGTGCTCACGAGCAGGGGTCCGATGGGAAGTAGGAGCGTCGTGACGAAGGGCAGTCCGAAGCAGGTCGCGAGTGCGCGCCGCCAATCGCGCTCGCCGTGCGGGGAATCGAGCCGCGCGCGCAACAAGACGAGGCCGCGTGCGAGCCGGCTCTTCACGGTCGCCACCGGCGTGTTCGTCCGCCGCGCGATCGCGCGCGGCGGCAGGTCCTCGAAGTACCGCAGGAACACCGCGGTCTGGTACGGCTCCGCGAGCGAAGTGACCGCGGTCGTCACGCGCTGCAGCATCTCCGCGCGAGCGACTTGCTCGGCCGCGGACGGTGCGGGCGCGCGTTCGGGCAGCGCCTGCACGCGCGTCTGCTGCCGGCGTTCGGTGCGGCGCCACTGGTGCGCGAAGTTGCCGAGCGTGCGGAACAACCAGCCGCCGAGTGGGCCAGGCTTCGGACCGTGCGCCGACAGTGCCTGGTGCAGCGTCGCCTGCGTCACGTCCTCGGCGGCGTGGGCGTCGCGCAGCAGGTCGCGCGCCAGCCCGCGGAGTCCGGCGGCGTGCTGCAGCAGTTCGCGTTCGAGGGAGTCCGGCATCGGTGGGAGACGATGGTATCCATGCCGCACGACCGCGATCGGTGCCCGGGACTTCGAGAATCCCTCACTTGTCCAGAGCAGGCAGCGGGAACACCGCCGAGGGCGTGTGCTCCCGGGCCGCGATCGCCAGCATCGCCCGCACTCGCTCCGGGGCGTCGGCGGCGAGGTCACGCTGTTCGCCCACGTCGGCCGCCAGGTCGTACAGCTCGGTCGTCGCCTTCGCCGGTTCCTGCAGCCGACGCCGCACCAGCTTGTGATCGCCCTGCCAGACGGCCTGCCAGCCGCCGTAGCCGGGAAATTCGCGGTAGAGGAACGTCCGCGCGGGTTGTGCTTCGCCGCGCAGCATCGGCAGCAGGTCGATGCCGTCGCCACGCGCCGTCTGCGCGCCGCAGGTCGCCGCCAGCGTCGGCAGCCAGTCCTCGAAGCCGCTGATCATGTCGCTCTGCGAGCCGGCCGCGACGCGCCCCGGCCAGCGCACGATCGTCGGCACGCGGATGCCACCTTCGTACAGCGAACCCTTGCGGCCGCGCAGTTCTCCGCACGACGCGAAGAAGTCGACGTCGGTGCCGCCGACCGGACTGTGCGTGGCGCCGTTGTCGGACGTGAACACGACGATCGTGTCGCCGGCGATGCCCGCGGCATCGAGGGCGTCGAGCAGTTCGCCGACCTCGCGATCGAGCCGCGTGATCATCGCTGCATAGGCCGCGCGCGGCGTGCGATGCGGCGTGTAGCCGCGGTCGCCGACGTACGGCGTCTCGGCGAAGGTGCTGGCGTAGGCCTCGAGCTCGGCCGCGGGAACGTGCAGCGCCAGGTGCGGCAGCGGCGACGGGTAGAACAGGAAGAACGGTCGCTCGCGATGCGCGCGCACGAAGGCGAGCGCGGCGTCGCGGATGCGGTCGGGGGCGTAGTCGCTGCCGACGAATCGCGCGTAGGCCGCGGGGTCGTTCGGGTCGCTGCCGTCGGCCAGCCGGCCGGCGCCGGGCACGGCGGGCTCGTTCGCGAGGGTGAGCCGTTGCCGGTCGTCCCACAGGAACGCGGGCCAGTACGAGTGCGCGTGGCGCTGGCAGATGTAGCCGAAGAAGCGGTCGAAGCCGCGCGCGAGCGGATCGCCGCTGGTGCCGAACGCGCCGAGGCCCCACTTGCCGAACGCGCCGGTGGCGAAGCCGGCCTCGTGCAGCACCGCAGCGAGCACGGGCTCGCCGGCGGGCAGCGGCCATTGGCCTTCGGGCTGCGCTTCCTTGTTGTCGCGCACCGCGGCGTGGCCCGGGTGCTTGCCGGTCATCAGCACGCCGCGCGACGGCGCGCACACTGGCGCGCCGGCGTAGTGGCGCAGCAGCCGCATGCCCTCGCGCGCAAGCTGGTCGAGGCGTGGGGTGCGGATGCGCTCCTGACCGAAGCACCCGAGCTCGCGGTAGCCGAGATCGTCGGCGAGCACGAACACGATGTTCGGCGGGCGTGGCGGCACCGGGCCGTCCTGGGCCGGCGCGAGCGAGGCGGCGGCGAGTGCGAGCGCGATCGCGCCGGCGCGCCGGATCCTGGCGACGAACCGCGGCACCAACGCGCCGTGCCGCGACGGGTGCGGGGTCGCGCTCACATCCGTTCCGGCGCCGGGATGCCGAGCAGTGCGAGCCCCGTCGTCAACAGCCGTCGCGCCGCGTCGACCAGCACGAGCCGCGCATCGCGCACCTTCGCTTCCTGGCCGATCACGTAGTGGTCGCGCAGGTAGGAGTGGATCTCGCCGGCGAGCGCGATCGTGTGGCCGGTCACGTGGCTCGGCTCGCTCTGTTCGGCGGCGCGCTGCACCGCGGTGCCGAAGTCCATCATCGTCAGCAGCACACGTTCGGCGTCGGCCAGCACCGCACAGTCGATCGTGTCGACGCCGGGCACCGGCACTTCGGCCTTGCGCAGGATCGAGCCGAGCCGCGCGATCGCGTACTGCACGTAGGGACCGGTCTCGCCTTCGAAGGCGAGCATCGCGTCCCAGTCGAACTTCACGTCGCGGATGCGCGAGTTCTTCAGGTCGTTGAACACGATCGCCGACACGCCGACCTGCTCGGCGACGGCATCGGCATCGGGGAGGTCCGGGTTCTTCTCGCGGATGATCGCGCGCACCTTGGCCACGGCTTCGTCGAGGATCTCGTCGAGGAACACCGCGTTGCCGGCCCGGGACGCGAACTTCTCCCACTTGCCGTCGTCGGTCTTGCTGAGCACGAGGCCGAACGGCACGTGCTCGACGGCGGCGGCGACCTTCTCCTTCATCTTCGTCAGCACGCCCTTCAGCTGATCGAAGTGCAGCTTCTGTTCGGCGCCGACGACGTAGAGGATGCGCGTCGGACGGAACGTCGCCTCGCGGTAGAACGCGGCGGCGAGGTCGCGTGTGTGGTAGAGCGTCGTGCCGTCGCGCTTCTTCAGGATGCACGGCTCCTTGATGCCGAGTTCCTTGAGCCAGACGACCTCGGCGCCGTCGCTCTCCTCGAGCACGCCCGACGCGGTGACGCGCTGCAGCGCGGCCGCCATCTTGTCCTCGAAGAACGACTCGCCGGTGACGTGGTCGAACGTCACGCCGAGCCGCGAGTACGGACCCTGGAACGCCTTCAGCGACTCGTCGCGCAGCAGCTGCCACATGCGCCGTTCCGGGTTGTCGGCGCCGCTCTCGAGCGCCCGGAAGTGCATGGCCGCCTCGTCGTCCAGCGCGGGGTTGCCCTTCACCTCCTGGCCGTAGCGCTTGTAGAGGTCGAACATGTAGCGCATCGGCGAGCGGTGCAGTTCCTGCTCGTTTCCCCACCGCATGTAGGCGGTCATCATCTTGGCGAACGGCATGCCCCAGTCGCCGAGATGGTTGATGCCGTGCACTTCGGCGCCGACGTGCCGCCAGATGCGGCACAGGGCGTTGCCGATCACCGTGCTGCGCATGTGGCCGATGTGGAATGGCTTGGCGATGTTCGGCGAGCTGAAGTCGATGCAGACGACTTCGCCCGAGCTGCGCGCGCGGCCATAGGGCGCGGCGTCGCTCTGCACCGCGGAGAGCACTTCGCGCGCGAGCGCTGCGCGGCGGAAGCGGAAGTTCACGAACGGCCCCGCGGCGGTCGACGACTCGACGATCGGGTCGGGCACGACGAGCGCCGCGAGTTCGTTCGCGAAGGCGGGCGGCGGCTTGCCGGCGAGCTTGGCGAGTTGGAACGCGCCGAGCGTCACGTCGCCGTGGTCGCGGTTCTTCGGCGGGTCGAGGCGGAGCAGCGGTTCGGCCGCGGCAGCGGGCACGCCGAGCGTGGTCACGGCGTGCAGGAGTCGTTCGCGAAGGTGGCGGTGCAGGTCGGTCACGTTGGGCGGGTTCGCAGCGAGGGGCGGGGAGAATAGCGGCGTGCGCTCACACCCGCCGCAGCGGAAACCCAGGTGGCAGCGGCCCTTGGCGCGGACGCCCGGCCAAATCGTGGCCGAGCGGCGTCGCCAGGTCACGCCGGCGGCGGTTTCCCGATGAGCAGGACGGTCTCCCGGAGCCTCGTCATGCCCAACGTCTCCCTCGTCCGCGCTTTCCTCGCCGCCGCCTGGCTGGGCGTCGCCGCAGTTGCCCAGGTCACGTCGTACTTCGATGTCTCGTCGGCCACGCACCAGACGAACTTCAACAACCTGAGCAACCAGGGCTATCGCCTGGTGTCGTTGAGTGTCGCCGGAACCCTGGCGACGCCGCGCTACTCGGCGGTGTGGGAACAGGTCATCGGGCCCGCGTGGGTCAGTTCGCACGACATGTCGAGCCTGCAGTTCACGACGTTCCGGAACACGTGGGAGCCGCTGGGCTACCGAGCCAAGATCGTTTCCGCCGCGGGCAGCGTGTCGACGCGCGTGTATGCGGCGGTGTTCGTCGCCGACTCAGCCGACGTCGCCGTCTATCTCACCACGCCCGACTTTTCGGTCTCGGCCGTCATGGACTTGGAACGCGACAACGATCGCATCCCGGTGTCCGTCGACATCGTCGGCAGCTCGTCGAGCTATCAGTACGTGATGGTCTTCGAGCCCAACCCGACGAACGTGTCGTGGGGCTACGCCGTCGATGCAGACTCCACGGAGTTCGGCGAGACGCGCACGGCGCACGGTGAGCCGGACCACCGACTCGCCTGCATCGGCATGTCCGACGACCACCGCTACATCTCGGTGTGGTACGACCAGCGCGTCGGCACGGAGACCGTCGCCTCGAACCAGTCCACGGCGGGCTGGACGAACCTGAACGGCACGTTGATGGGGCTCGGCCAGTTTCCGCGGTTGATCGCGTCGGGAGGCAGCGGCAGCTCGATTCGTCACGCCGGGTCGTGGGCCCAGTTCCGCACGCCCCGCACGCGGGTGTGGACCAACCACGGTTCCGCGTCGGCGACGTTCGCGTCGATCGACTCCTACGTGCAGTCGGTCATGCAGAGTGGCCGCCATCGCGGCGCTGCGGTCGCCATCACCAAGGACGGGCGATTGGTGCACGCCCGAGCCTTCAACTTGACGGAGCCCGGGAACGCGCTGGTGTATCCCGACAGCTCGTTCCGGATCGGCAGTTGCGCCAAGCCCGTCGCGGCGTTCGCCGCGCACCAGGCCGATGAGCAGGGCTACTTGTCGATGTCGACCTTGCCGGCCACGACTTTGGGCCTGAGTTACCCGTCGGGCAGTTCGTTCGCGAACGTGACGATCCGCAGCATCCTTCGCTACACGAGCGGCATTCGCGAAAGCTACACGCCGGGCGAGGTGGCGAACTGGCTGAGCTCCTCGTCACCGCAGTACCCCGTGAGCCTCGCCGATGGCGCGGATTGGCTGGCGACGCAGGCGATGCTGTTCAATCCGTACAGCCTGCCGACTACGGCCGCCTACTCGAACGCCGCGTTCCTGCTGGTCGCGGAAGTCATCCGCGAGAACTCGGGCCAGTCGTACTGGAACTACGTGCAGAGCCAGGTGCTGTCGCCGCTCGGCATCAACCGCATGCACGTGGCGCCGTCCCTGTACTCGGATCTGACGACGAACGACGTGCGGCACCACATGTCGGGTGACCTGTGGCTCAAGCAGAGCGAACTGCACACCGATCGCCGCCGGCGCGCGGCGCTCTACGCCGAGGACCTCAACTTCAAGCGCGCGTCCGGCGGGCTGTCCGCCTCGGTCGTGGACTACGTGCGCCTGCTGTCGGGTGCGTTCGACCTGGAAGGGTCGGACGCGATCCTGTTCCAGTCGGCGACGCGCGCCACCATGCTGCAGCCCCTGACCTACCCCAAGTTCGGTACGAGCGACACGTCGGAAGTCTGCCTGGCGTCGATGGCGTGGTCGTCCCGCCCGGGCGGCGTCACCTCGTACTCGAAGGGCGGTTGGCTGCCCAGCAACGCGACCGCCGACGTCTGCTGGCGAGACGATGGCATCGCTTGGGCCGTGTTCTTCAACTCGCCGACCAGCAGCGCCTCGACGTCGGCGATGAACGACCGCATCGAAGCGATCACGGACTGGCCCGACATCGACCTGTTCCCGACCTACGGGTTGCCGTCGTACCCGCAGCGGCCGCGCATCGACTCGGTCAGTCCGACGTCGCGCAACAACGTGACGACCGGCTACTTCACGCTGACCGGCAAGCGCATGAACACGGTGACCCGGGTGAACCTGATGTTCGCGCAGATCACCAGCACGTCGCCGACCACCTGGGGTTCGGGCTACTTCGAGGTGGTCGACGCAGAGACGCTGCGCTTCTACCCGCCGAAGGGATGGTCGCCCGGCACGTATCCGCTGTCGTTGACCAACGCGGCGGGCACCAGTTCGGCCGTGAACGTCACGTTCGTCGAGAATCCGACCTTCTTCCTCGGCGCGCCGCCCGTCGTGGGCAGCCATCCGTGGTCGGTGTGGGTTGCGCGCGGCACCGGCAGCGGGCTCACGCAGTCGACGGGATACGGCATCCTGTGCCTCAGCTTCAGCAACCAGCCGACGGTCGTGCCGGGCCAGGTGAGCCTCGGGCTCGGCAACCAGTTCGCCGATCTCATCATCTCGGACGCGTTCCAGTTCAGCGCCACGACGAGCGCATACCGGTTCAACCTGCCGCCGCTGCCGGCCGGCACGATCTACCTCGAGGCGGTCGGGGTCGACCTCGGTTGGCCGAGTCCGTTCCCGGTGCTGACGACGAACACGGCGTCGACGACCCGGCAGTAGACGATCACGTCGTCGCGCCAGCGCGCGTGCCATCGGCGGGCGCCCGGCGCGACGGTGGACGAGCTCGTCCGTGCTGCCGCCGAACGCGCGATGCTCCGGCCGCACCCGATTGTGCGGTCGGGATCGCGGCGGTCGAATCGGCGAACCCGGCGCCATGGACCCGAACGACCCGATCGACTCCTTCTACCAGCAGCTCGACTCGGAGGCGTTGCTGAACCAGCACGGCAAGGAACTGCTCGCCGAGGCGCGCGAGATGCTGGCGAAGGCGCCGATGGCGCGGGTCTGCGGCATCGTCGCGACCGCCGACTCGCGCGACGCCGACCAGCTGCGCGCCGCGATCCGGCGGCTGACCGGCGACGCCCTGCCGCCCGGCAAGCTCGTCGGGCTGATGCCGCGGGCGGCGATCGAGCCGATGCTGCAGGCGAACGTCGACGCCGCGCACTGGGCCGAAGAGGAGTGGCAGCCGCAACGCGTGCTGCCGGTGCTGGCGTCGACGCGCGACGGCATGCGGTTCGGGTTCTTCCGGTTCGGCGACGACTGAGTCAGCGCGTGCGCGCCGGAGCGCGCAGCTCGATCTGCTCGATGCGCAGCTCCTCGCCCCAGGTCGCGATGCCGATCCGGTGCCGGCCCGGGATCGGCAGCAGCGGCGCCTGATCGAACAGGGTTTCGCCGCCAAGCGTCACCGACAGGCGCCGCGCGAAGTACGTGACGACCAGTTCGATCGGCTTCTTGCTGCCGGCGTCGAACGCCACCGCGGGCGACTCGAACACGCGCTGGTCGTAGCGCTCGAGCCACGCCGTGACCTTGCCATCGCGTGGGTCGAGGATCAGCGTCCACCCCGAGAGCGCATCGCGCAGCCCGTCGCCTTGCACGATCACGCACGCCTTCGGGGCGGCGCTGCCGGCGGGCAACTCGATCGTGAGGCAGAACGCGTCGAGCTGCTCGGTCGCCTTCTCGGAGAGCCACGCGAGGTTCGACGGCGAGTCCTTCGGGAAGCCCGGGCGGACCGTGTACTTGCGCCACTCGACCTCGCGTTCGCGCGCGAAGCCCTCGAGCGCCTGGTTGCGCACACGCCACTTGCCGACCGTGTCGTCGAGCTTGCGGTGCGCGCCGCCGGCGTCGAACTTGAGGCGCAGGCGCGACGGCCACTTCCTGCCGTCGGGCGCGTCGATGGCGGCGAGCTTCTTGGCCGGCGCCTCGGCGTCCGCGGTCCAGCCCGGCAGCGGCAGCCCGTTCCGCTGCGCGATCGCGAGGATCAGTCCGCTCGGCCCGCTGCGGTTGTGCACCTTCACCAGCACCTTGCTGCGCCCCTTCGGCAGCGGCACCGCGAACTTGATCGCGTCGGGCAGCTCGACGCGCCAGTCCGGCCGCCACGGCCCCAGCCGGCCGCCCGCGCCCTCGTACTTGCCGATGAGCTCGTCGTTCACGAACAGCGTCACGTCGTCGTCGGCGCGCAACCAGAACCACGCGTCGACCGGCTCGGCGGACGTCACGTGCGTCAGCGCGTAGATCGCGCTGTCGTCCATGTAGGAGAAGTCGAACTGCAACCACCCGGTCGGCTCCACCGTCACCGGCTTGCTGCCGGGCCGCCGCCACGTCGGGTTGTTGTTGATGCTCTCGTAGCGCGCCGCGAGGTCGATCTCGAGTTCAGGCGCGAACCGGAACGAGTCGGGGTCGACGCCGACTTTGCGGAACGGGCCGATCACCTGCCAGTCGCGCACCACGCCGAGTTCTTGCGCGTGGTCGGCGACGTCCGCCTGCTCGCGTTGCAGGCGCGACGCCATGCGGTCGCGCGGCACCGGCGAGCCCGGGTGGTCTTCGAGCGTCGGGCCGAGCGCGCGGTTCTTCGCTGCATCCTGCTCGAGCCGCACGGCCGCGAGATCGCCCGGCAGCAACGGCCAGCGGAAGCGGATCAGGTCCGCGAACGCAGCCTCGCCGAAAGCCTCGGTCAGCCAGAATGCGAACGCGCGCGCCAACGTCGGCGTGCGTTCGTCGTCGACGCGGCAGCCGCGGTAGTCGCGGAAGAACCGGCGCCAGAGATCCCAGCGGTAGCCGTCGCCGTTCTTGCCGTAGGTGGTGACGAAGTGCAGGAAGAAGCCCGCGCTCGGTCCGTAGTTCGGGATGCGCCAGTACTCGAGATCGCGTTCGAGGTAGTCCTGCAGGAACGCGCGCGTTGCCATGCCGATCGACGCGCGGCCGACACCGGCCTGGCCGAGTTCCATCATGCAGAACGTCGCGCCGAAGTCGGCGAGGCCCTCGCGCATGCCGCCGTAGACGGGCCGCGTGTCGTCGACGCAGTGGGTCAGCTCGTGGTAGAGCAGGCCGTTGTCGACGCGCGTCGCCTTCGCCGCTGCATCGGCGTTGCCGATGTCGATGATCTTGCCGCCGCCGACGCCGCCGCCGAACTCCCACAGTTCCTTCCAGTAGACGGTCACGCGGTCGCCGTCCGGGTTGGGCAGGCGACCGAACAGGTCGGTCACGTAGAGGTAGGCGAGGTCGAAGCGCAGCAGGCTGTCGTCGGCCACGCCGTCGAGCAGCGTCTGCGGGCCGATCAGCACGAAGCGGTGTGACACGCGCGTGGTCGTGCGGGCCCAGCACGGGTGCTGCATCGCGGCCTCGGCCTCGGCTCGTTCGTCGGGCGGCACGTCGGCGAGCCACGCCTTCTCGATGGCCGCGCGCGCGACCTTGGCCTGTTCGCGCAGTTCCGGCGTGAACTCGAGCGTGCGCACGAGTTCGCGCCCGACGGCGCGCTTGGCGCGGTCCTTGGCGAGCTTCTCACCGACGGTCAGCCGTTCGGGGCCGTGCTTGATCGTCTGTTCGAGTTGCGCGAGCTCGGCCTTCTGCTCGTCGGTCAACGCGAACACCTTCGCAGCGATGCCGTCGCGGTCCTGCGTGACGCGCCGCGCGTCCGCCAGCGCGCCGAGCACCGCGCGATCCGCGTTCTCCTGCAGCGCTCCGCCGACCTCGTCGAGCAGCATCAAGGCGCCGAGCAGGCGGCCACGATCGTGCATGCGACCGGCGATCTGGCGCAGGTAGCGGGCGCGCTCCTCGCGGATCCGTTCTTGCACGATGTCGCGTTCTTCGAACGTCAATGGCTCGGGCGGCATGCGCCCGATCGGCAGCAGCGCCTTCTGCACCTTCTGCTTCAGCGGGTAGTCGTGCAGGCGGCGGAACACGAACTCGAGACCGTCCCATGCCGCGCGCGCGTCCTTCGCCGCGAGTGCTGGGGCAGCGGCGATCGCCGCGTCGACCGCGGCGGCGTCTGGCGTGCCGCCGAGGTCCGGGAACACGAACGTCGCGACGCGCGCCATGCCGTCGCCGCCCGCACCCCGCGACAGCGGCGGCGACACGCTGTCCTCGGCGGCGTCGAAGAAGCCGAGGCACACCTCGATCGTGTCGCCCGCCTGGACGCGCGGCGGCGGCATGCGGAAGACGATCGGCAGCGCGTACTCGACCGGCTTGCCCTTCGCCCACTGGCGCGTCGGCACCGGCGGCGCGTGTTCGCGGCGGAGGACCATCGTGCCCGCGCGCCGCAGTTCGACGCGCACCGCGTAGGCCTTCGACAGCGCCTCCTCGCAGGCGAACTTCAGCCGCAGCTCGGTGCGCCCGGTGGTCGCCAGCGTCGCCGCGTCGACCTCGGCCGTGACGTTGACCGGGACCGACATCGGCGCCTGCGCCGCCAGGGCGGTCAGCAGCGACAGGGTCGGGACGAGAAGCCGTAGGGAGTGCATGCCGCGAGGTGCGGGAGTCTAGCGACGCGCGGCGCCACGCCGACCGCCGGCATGGCGTGTTGCGTCGTTCGCGAGTACATCGGGCGGTCGTGGACGCAGCGAGTTCCCGACTCCAACTCCGCCGGCTGCTCGTGCCGTTGTCGATCGCAGGGGCGATTGCGGCGCAAGGTGCGCCGCCGACCTGGTCGCGCGACGTCGCCCCGCTGATCCATCGCGCGTGTGTGGGCTGCCACCGCCCCGGCCAGCCAGCACCGTTTGTCTTGCTCGGCTTCGATGACGTCTGGAAGCGGCGCGAGATGATCGTCGAGGTCACGCAGCTCCGGCTGATGCCGCCGTGGTTGCCGACGCACGGCGACTTCCTCGACGATCGGCGCCTGCGTGCCGACGAGATCGAGCTGCTGCGCGCGTGGGCGGCGGCCGGCGGTCCACGCGGTGACGAGAAGGACGAGCCCGCGCCGCCGACGTTCGCCAGCGATTGGCAGCTCGGCGAACCGCACCTCGTCGTGCGCGCGCCAGTACCGCTGGCGGTAGCGGCGAGCGGCCCCGATAGCGTCCGCAACCTGGTGATCCCCGTCGACGTCGATCGGCTGCGCTTCGTCGAGGCCGTCGAGATCCGCCCTGGCAATCGCGCCGTGCACCACGCGGTGCTCGCGGTCGACGAGACGCGGCAGTCGCGTCGGCTCGACGACACCGACGCCGAGCCGGGGTTCGCCGGCATGTCGCTCGGCGCGGCGGCGCCGCCCGACGGTCACTTCCTCGGCTGGACGCCGGGCAAGAGCGTGCGTCGCAACGCGCCGGGCGGAGCGTGGCGCCTGCGTCCCGGCGCGGACCTCGTGCTGCAGCTGCACGTCGTGCCGACCGGCAAGGACGAGCTCGTCCAGCCCGAGATCGGGTTCTGGTTCAGCGACGTGCCGACGACGACGACGTTCCGCACGGTCGTGCTGTTCTCCGAGGCGATCGACATCGCCCCGGGCGTTGCGGACTTCGTGCTGCGCGACCACTTCGTCCTGCCCGTGGCGGCGACGCTGCATGCGCTCTATCCGCACGCGCACCGCATCTGCCGACGCATGCGCGCCACCGCGACGTTGCCCGGAGGCGAAGTGCGCGTGCTGCTCGCGATCGACGCGTGGGACTTCGACTGGCAGGACGACTACCGCCTGCGCGTGCCGATGCCGCTGCCCGCCGGAACGACGCTCGCGATCGAGTACGGCTACGACAACAGCGTGGCGAATCCCGGCAACCCGTCGCGGCCGCCGCAGCGGGTGCGGTTCGGCCAGCAGTCGGCCGACGAGATGGGCACGTTGACGTTCGCGTTGACCGTCGCGCCGGCGGACGCCGTGCCGCTCGAAGAGGCCCACGTCGCGCGCCAGCTCGAGAAGCTGCCCGATGCGTGGAACCTGCTGCTGCAGCAGGCGCGGTTCCGTCGCGATCGTGGCGATCTCGCGGGCGCCAAGGCGGCGTTGGTGCGGGCGCGCACGATCTCGCCGGGGTCCGCGGACGTCGTGCTGGAACTCGGTCTGTGCGCCGAACGCGAAGGGCGGCTCGACGACGCGGCGCGGGCCTACCGCGAGGCGCTGGTCCTCGATCCGGGCCATGGACTCGCGCACGTGCAGCTCGGCGTGCTCGCCGGTCGCGACGCGCGCGCCACGGAGGCGCGGCAGCACTTCGCCCGAGCGCTGGAGGTGCTGCCGCATTCGGCCGTGGTGCACGGCAACTTCGCCAACGCGTGCTTCCAGCTCGACGAACTCGAACTGGCGGCGACGCACTACCGCCGTGCGGTCGCGATCGATCCCGAGTACTTCGGGCCCTGGCTCAACCTCGGCCGGGTCCTCGCGCGCCTGGGCCGGCGCGACGAAGCGCGCGCCGCGTTGCAGCGGGCGCTGACGCTGCGGCCGGGGCATCGGGATGCTGCTGCGGAACTGGAAGCGCTCGCACGCTGACTCCGGCGTGCGCTACGACCAGTTCTCCCACTGCGCATAGGCGTCGGCGAGTTCGGCCTGCAGCCGCCGTTCGTCGCCCTGCAGCTCCTTCATCCGCGACGCGCTCGCGTAGTTGGCGGGATCGAGCATCGAGGCGCGCAGCGACGCGATGTCGGCCTCGAGTTGCATGATGCGCTCCTCGAGGCGGGCGAACAGCAGCGGGTTGCGCACGCGGCCGGTCTCGATCGCCTTCTTCGCGGCCGGCGCCTCGGCCTGCGCCTTCTTCGCCGCTTCGTCGCGCGCCGCCGTCTCGGCCGCGCGCACCGCGGCGCGTTCTTCGGCGAGCACGCGTTGGCACTGCGCGAGACCCTGATCGAACGTGCGCAGGCCGCCGTTCTCGACCCACGCCACGCGGTCGGCGATCTCGTCGACGAGCCGTCGATCGTGCGAGACGATCACGACCGTGCCCGGGAACTCCTTCAACGCCTGCTCGAGGCCCTCGGTGCCGGCGACGTCGAGGTGGTTGGTCGGCTCGTCGAGGCACAGCAGGTCGAACTGCGAACGCAGCATGCGCGCCAGCGACAGGCGCTGCTTCTCGCCGCCGGACAGTTCGGCGACCGGCTTGTCGACGTCGTCGCCACAGAACAGGAACAGCGCGAGGTGGTCGCGCAACGGACCCTCGGGCACCGTGCGGTCGAGTTCGCGCAGCGCGTCGAGCACCGTGCCCTGGTGCGGCAGGTCGTGCTTGTCCTGGCTGAAGTAGCCGACGCGCAGGTTGTGGGCGCGGCGGATCGTGCCCGCCGCGGGTTGGCCGATGCCGGCGAGCAGCCGCAGCAGCGTCGTCTTGCCGGCGCCATTGCGGCCGAGCAGGGCGGTCACCTCGCCGAACCAGATGCGCAGATCGGCGCGTTCGAGCAGCGTGCGGTTGCCGGCGCGCACGGTCAGGCCCTCGCACTCGATCGCGGTCTGGCCGCGCTGGCCGCGCGTGGTCTCGCCGAACGACAGCCGCATCTGCGCGCGCTTGCCCTGCGGCTTCTCGATCAGTTGCAGCCGCTGCAGCCGCTTGAGGCGGCCCTTCGCCTGCGCGCTCATGCGCCCCGCCATGTTGCGGCGGATGTACTCCATCTCCTTCTCGACGAACTCGCGCTGGCTCTTGAAGGCGCGGGCCTGCGTCAGCAGCGCGAGATCCCGTTGCTTGCTGTAGTGCGCGAAGTTGCCCTTCCAGCGGGTGGCCACGCCGTCGCCGACCTCGACGATCGCGTTGGCGATCGCGTCGAGGAACGCGCGGTCGTGGCTGACGACGACGCAGGCGCCGGGGTAGCGCACGACGAAGTCCTCGACGAACTCGATGCCCTGCAGGTCGAGGTGGTTGGTCGGCTCGTCGAGGATCAGCAGATCCGCCGGCGTCGTCATCAGGATCGCGAGCTGCACCCGCGACTTCTCGCCGCCGCTCAGCACCGACACGTCCTTCTGCACGTCGGCCGGGGTGAAGCCGAGTCCACCGAGCACCTTCTCGACGCGGTGCTTGCGGTCGTAGCCGCCGCCGGCCTCGAATGCCGCCTGCAGCACCCCGTACTCGCGCAGCGCCGGTTCGTCGCCGGTGGCCATGCGCGCTTCGAGCGAACGCATGCGCTGCTCGAGCGCGTCGTGCTCGCCGGTGCCGCGCAGCACGAGGTCGAGCACCGTGCTGCCCTTCGGCATCGCCGGCATCTGCGCGCCGTAGGCGACGCGCAGGTCGCGCCGCGGATTGCGCGAGCCGGTGTCGGGCTCGTCGATGCCGGCGAGGATGCGCACCATCGTCGTCTTGCCAGCACCGTTGTCGCCGACCACGCCGATGCGGTCGCCCTCGTCGACGCGCAGCGACAGGCCGTCGAGGATCGCGTACTCGCCGAAGCGGCGGACGATCTTGTCGAGGGTCACCAGGGTCATCGGGGGCGCGGAGGATAGCGGCTAGTCCGCGCGGCTGCGCTCGCCGCGATGCACGGCTACGCTGCGGCGATGGGAATGAACTCGTTCCTTCGCGCGGGCCTGTTGGCTGGCGTGAGTGCGGCCGTCAGTGCCCAGGCGCCGACTCTGGGCAAGAGGGCGCATTTCGATCTCGAAGTGGTGACCGTCGATGCGGGCAAGCAAGCACGTCGCATCGACGAGCCGCTGCCGGGTGAGGCCGCGTGCCTGGCCTTCACGATGGTCGGCCGTCAGCTCGAGTGGCGCTTCGGCGAACAGCGGTTCCGGGACCTCGAAGCGCTCCGGGCTGCGTTGTGGAAGGCATCCAACGACGAAAGGAAGCGACGCGAGTCTCCGGACCCGCCGGAAGAACGCAGACCGCTGCCACTCGTCGTACGGTTCGACGACCGGGTGCGGTGGTGTGAAGTCGTGAGTACGTTGGACGTCGCTCGCGAGTCCGCGTTCTTGGAAGTGCACCTCTTCGGCGGAAAGGACTTCGAGCCACAGTTCGAGGCTTGCGCCGTCGCCGACCCGGTCCGCGCGAACTGCGCTCACGTCGTGCCACGCGCGATCTTCAGCGAGCCTGACGACCAGCGGCTGAAGTTCCGTCCCGTGTTGACGGTCGCCCAGGATGGCCGCGTCGAGTACGAGGGAGTCTGCGTGTTCGATCCGAAGGCCCCCGACGGCGGCAAGGCGCTGACTGCCGTGCTGGCGAAGTGCGCGCGCCGCGACGACAACAAGTTCGGCACGCGTCGCTTCGGCGAGCACGGCCTCGAGTTGTCGAACAACTACCTGCTGATCCACGCCGACCTGTGGGCGCCCTGGCCGGTCGTGCACATGATCAGCAGGATCGCGACCGAGGTGACACCGCCGCTCTACCAACTGCAGTACGCAACCGGCTCGGCCGACTACGAGCCTCGTCTGCGCGCGGGCGAACGGTTCCTGGCTCCCGCCGCCGACGGTGAGCGAGCCCGTCGATGAGGAGCCGTTCCCACCGCGGCGGATGACGGGTATGCCAACGGCATGGCTGACCGCTACGTCGACGGCTTCCTGCTCGTGGTCCCGAAGAAGAACCTGCGCACCTACTTCGCGATCGCGAAGAAGGCCGGCACGATCTGGAAGGAACTCGGCGCCATCGACTACCACGAGTGCGTGGCCGAGGACCTCGCCACGCACTGCGGCGTGCCGTTCGACAAGCGCGTGAAGACCAAGCGGTCGGAGACCGTGGTGTTCTCGTGGATCACCTACCGGTCGCGCGCGCACCGCGACGCGGTCAACGCCAAGGTGATGAAGGACCCGCGCATCGCCAAGATGATGAGCAAGGGCTGTCCGTTCGACGTGAACAAGATGTCGTACGGCGGCTTCGACGTGCTCGTCGACATGTGACGTTGGCGGCGGCAACGCGCGGGCGCTACGAACGCGCCATGCTCCGTCACGCGGCGTTCGTTCTCGTTCTCGTGGCCCCGCTGGGTGCGCAGCAGCCGAGCCCGCGCTGGCTCGACCTCGACGGCGACGCCGCGCGGCAGACGACGGTTCGGCGTGATCCGGGCAAGTACCTCGGGCATCCGACGACCGTGCTGCTGCCCGACGGCATGACGATGCTCTGCGTGCACCCGGAAGGGCACGGCAAGGGCCCGATCGTGCTGCAGAAGAGCGGCGATGGCGGCCGCTCCTGGAGCGAGCCGGTGCCGGTGCCCGAGAACTGGGCGACGAGCCTGGAGACGCCGACGATCCATCGCCTCGTCGACCGCGCGGGCCAGGCGCGCTTCGTGCTGTTCTCGGGGCTGCACCCGATCCGCAGCAGCATCTCGACCGACGACGGGGCGTCGTGGACGCCGCTGCAGCCGATCGGCGACTTCGGCGGCATCGTCGCGATGGCGAGCGTGGTGGCGCTCGCGGACGGCACGCACGCAGCGTTCTTCCACGACGATGGCCGCTACTTCCGCGCCGGCGGCAAGCGTTCGCAGTTCACGGTCTACCAGACGAACTCGGCCGATGGCGGCGTGTCGTGGGGTGCGCCGACGGTGGTGTGGAGCGGCAACGATCTCGATCTCTGCGAACCCGGCGTCGTGCGGTCGCCGGACGGCAAGCGGCTGGCGATGCTGCTGCGCGAGAACAAGCGCGCGAAGGGCAGCCACCTCGCGGTCTCCGACGACGAAGGGCGCAGCTGGTCGGTGCCGGTCGAGCTGCCGCCAGCTCTGTGCGGGGATCGCCACGTCGGCGCCTACGCGCCCGACGGTCGCCTCGTGCTGTCGTTCCGCGACATGAGCCGGCAGAGCCCGACGCGCGGCGACTGGGTCGCGTGGGTGGGCACGTTCGACGATCTGCTGCAGCGCCGCGAGGGGCAGTACCGCGTGCGACTGTCGCGCAACTGGAAGGGCAGCGACTGCGGCTATCCCGGCGTCGAGGTGCTGCGCGACGGCACGTTCGTCGTCACCACCTACGGTCACTGGCTGCCGAGCCAGAATCCGTTCGTGCGCGCGGTGCGGTTCACGCTCGGCGAACTCGACGAGCTGGCGAAGGGGCCGGCGCCGACGTTCGCGCGGCCGAGCGACGCGGTGACGCCGGCGTCGCGGCACGGCGACTGGTGGGAGAAGCGGCACGCCGATCAGCTCGCGGCGGCGAAGGCCGGCGGGAATCGCGTGGTGTTCGTCGGCGACTCGATCACCCAGTCGTGGGAAGGGCCTGGTGCCCCGCACTGGGCCGAGTTCTGGGAGCCGCGCAAGGCGCTCAACATCGGCATCTCCGGCGACCGCACGCAGCACGTGCTCTGGCGGCTCGACGACGGGGTCGCGGCGGCGCTGGCGTCGCCGGCCAACGACGTGCGGGCGGTGGTCGTGATGATCGGCACGAACAACAGCAATGGCCCCGACAACACCGCCGAGGAGATCGGCAGCGGCATCACCGAGGTCGTGCGCCGCTTCCGGCGAGGCCTGCCGAAGGCGAAGGTGCTGTTGCTGGCGATCTTCCCGCGCGGCGAACAGCCGAACCCGCAGCGCGAGAAGTGCGCGGCGGCGAGCCGACTCGCGGCGGCGGCGTTCGCGGGCGACGCGATGGTCGCGAGCGTCGACATCGGCGACCGCTTCCTCGCGGCGGGCGGCGTGCTCACGAAGGACGTCATGCCCGACGCGCTGCACCTGAGTCCGGCCGCGTACCGGATCTGGGCCGAAGCGATCGTCGCCGACGTCGACGCGATGCTGCGCTAGCCGACCGGTTGCCGCGGTGCGCGCTTCTTCAGCTCGCGCGCCGCGGCATGTCCGATCCAGCGCGCGGTCACGTCCTTGCCGGCGGCGAGACGCGCAGCGAGTGCGAGCGCGCCGGCGTGCAGGTCGGGGCTGCGTCCGCCGATGCCGCGCAGCGCCCAGAGCACGCCCTTCTTGACGAAGTTGCGCGGATCGGTCGCAGCACTCGCGATCCACGGCAAGGCGCGGCGGAACGGCGCATCGCCGCTGCCCTTGTCGTGCAGCGCGAGCGAGGCCAGCAGTGCGAACGCGGCGCGACGTTCGAACTCGGGTTGGCGCGTGCGCCACTTCGCGATCCGCGACCACGCGTGGCCCGAGCGGTCGAACAGGTGGAAGCACATCGTGTCGACGACGCCCCAGTTGTCGAAGTCACGACACCAGCGGTCCATCTGTGCCTTGGTCAGCGCCGCAGGATCGGCGACGAATGCGACCAGCAGCCGCGCCTCGTAGATGCCGCTCGCCCACAACGCGTCGACCAGGTCGTGCCGGCGGCCGAGGCGCTTGGCGATGGCGTGCAACCGGTGCATGGCGATGCCGAGCGCGCGCTCGGTCGGCAGCGCGAAGCGCCCGTAGCCGGCCAGCACGCGCCGGCTCGCGGCCTTGCGCAGGGTGGTGATGACGGCAAGGGCATCGGGGCGGGAGGCGGCGTGGGCCATCAAGGCGAGGACGTTACACGGGGGCCGTTGCGAGGGGACCGGTCGCGACGCACCATTGCGCCCTGTCCCATTCCGGAGATCCATGAACCTGATCGCTGCAACCAGCCTGCTGTTGTGGACCTGTGCTCTTGCGCAGGATCCTCCCCCGAAGCCCCCAGCTCCGCCTGCTCCCGCCGACAAGGTGCTCGCGATCGGCGACGAGTTGCCGAAGGGTCTGTCGTTCCGCACCATCGATGGGGCGGTGCAGGCTCTCGACGATCTGCGCGGCAAGGTCGTCGTGTTGCACTTCTGGTCGATGACGTGCCCGTGGGAGGTTCTCGCCGAGCCGAAGATCAACGCGCTGAGCGCCGAGTTCGCCGGCAAGGGCGTGGTCGTGCTCGGGGTCGCGGCCAATGCCAACGAGACCGGGCCCCCGCCCGCGGCCGCGGAGTTCGAGCAGAAGGACGCGGCGAAGAAGCCCTACGGCAAGTTGCGCAAGAAGGCGGAGGAAGTGAAGTGCAACCACGCGATCGTGGTCGACCACGAGGCCGTGCTCGGCCGGCTGCTCGACGCGAAGACGACCCCGCACTGCTACGTCTTCGACAAGGAGGGCAAGCTGCAGTACGGCGGCGCACTCGACGACGACGGCCAGGGCAAGAAGGAGAAGCCCACCCAGTACGTGCGCGACGCCGTGACGGCGTTGCTCGCGGGTGAGAAGCCCGGTGTGGCGACGACGAAGCCGTACGGTTGACGCACCAAGTTCGCGCCCCGTGCGGGCGCGAAGAAGGAATGAGCACCGATGCGGGCGGCGAGGGCCGCCCGCGCTGCTTCACGGGACCGGGGACAGGACACCACCGCAGCGATGCAGGTGCCGCGCTGGAGGATTGCGGCCCGAGCATTGTTCGGAGCCCGACGCCTTGCCAGACTGCAGGCTCTCGTTCCGTCTCTACCCGAGGAGAATCAACATGTCCGCGTTGCGTGTGTTGTCCGTGGCCTCGCTGCTGCTCGTCACGGCGTGTGACAGCAAGGTCACTTCCGAGGTGTTCGATCCGGCTCTGCAAGGACGGGTCAACGCCTTCCTCGACTGCTTCCCGAACCTCTACGAGCGCGCCGATCAGGTGCTCGAGATGGCCAACTCCTGGCGGGTCGGCACCAGCACGCCGGTTCCCGATCCGGCCGGCCTGACGTTCAACGTCGGCAGCGAAGCCGGTGGCACGGTCGTCAACGTGACGTACGTCGTCGACTCGACGACGCTCTCCGCGCAGATCCGCTTCTACAGCCCGACCGGCGCGCAGCAGACGCTGGCGATCACCGGCTTCGCGACGCTGAACGCGACGATCGACGAGGCGGCGAACCAGCTGCGCAACCTGTTTGGATCGACCAACCCGTTCATGGTGGGCGACTACTCGCTCAGCGGCGGCGGCATCTCGGCCAGCGGCGAAGCGTTGACCGGCATCATCGGCGGCGCGACCAACCAGAACGAACTCGAGGAACTGCGCTCGACGTTGACCAGTGCCGCGATCGCCGGCGGCCCGCCCGCGGTCGACCCCTCGACGATCACCGACAGCGGCCCGCCCGTCTGCACGCTGCAGTTCAACATCCCGTCGCTGCTCACCGACGAGACGCCGACGCAGCAGTACCCGATCGGCACGGTCACGTTCGTCGTGACGAGTCCGAACACGACGCTGAACGCCTCGTTGGTGCTCGACGGCAGCAACACCGGCGTGCTCACGGTGACCGACATCCCGGGCACGTTCTCCATCAACCTCGACACCCTCGTCGTCACCTACGTCCCCTGAGGCCCATGAGAATCCACTCCCTCGTGGCTGTCGTCGCGCTCGCGACGCTGCCCTCTTGCTACCAGTTCGCGGTGACGGCGCACGCCGGGTTCGCGCAGTACGCGATCGAAGGCGACCTCGGCTACGTCGACGGCTCGTCGGCGGCCGCGGTGGACCAGGACGTCGAGTCCGCATTCGGTATCGGTGACGACCAGGGCACTCCCGTCGCCCGCATCGCCATCGATACTGGCGTGCCGGTGCTCTCGGCGTCCGGCTTCATGTTCGACGAGCAAGGCAGCGGCGTCCTGCAAGGCAGCTTCGGCAACGCGTTCGCCGCCGGGTTGCCGGTCAACTCGGACTTCGAGCTGACGAACCTCAAGGCGGCGTATGCCTTCAAGATCCCGCTGGGGCCGGTCAGCGTCTCGCCGGGCGTCGGCCTCGACTACTTCGACCTCACGCTCGAGTTGCGCGACCAGTTCGGGTTCGGCCGCGAGACGCTCGAACTGAAGGCGCCGGTGCCGATCGGGTTCCTGCGTGGTGAAGTCAACCTCGGCGACTACGTGAGCCTGCTCGCCGAAGGCGGCTACATGAGCATCCTCGTCGACGACTTCGACATGACGTTGCTGGACATCGAAGCGATGCTGATGGTCAGGCCGACCAAGATGCTCGATCTGTTCGTCGGCTACCGGATGATCGACTTCGAGGGCGAAGGCGAGATCGAAAGCGATCGCACCGACGCCAACTTCCAGTTCGGCGGCTTCATGATCGGCGGCGGCGTGCGCTTCTGATCGCGCCGGTGGGGACGCGGCGGCCCGGCTGCTCGTCCCTGCCGTCCTCCGCGCGACCCCGACGGTTCGCGCCGGCGCTGCGCAAGGACGCGGCGCGTGCAGCAGGGGTCGGCGTAGGCGGCCCTCGAGTCCCCCCGAACCCGCGGCGCTGACGCCGGTCGCACCGGCGCCCCCGTGGCGAAGGCGGCAACTTCAGGGGGGCATGCGGCCGTCGGCCGACGGGCTCGTATCATCCGCGCCCCGATGCGCGCCCGGCTCCACTGGCTGTCGTTCTTGCTGTTGCTCGTGCCGTTCCTCGCGCCGTTGCCGGCGCAGGATGGCACGCTCACCCTGGCGGCTGCCTTCGAGCCGGCGACCGCGAAACCTGGCGACAAGGTCGTGCTGGTGTTGCGCGCCGAGGTCAGCGAAGGCTGGCATGCCTACGGCACGCTCGAGCAGACCAACGTGCCGGTCGGGCTCGCGGCCGAGAAGGTCGTGACGGGCGGTCTCGAGCTCGATGGGCCAGCGGTGGTTCCTCCGGGCGTGCGCACGATGAAGGGCGGCCTCGCGACGTTCCCGCTGCCGAACCGTTTCACGGTGCGGCAACCGATGCGCGTGCCGGCGGCGATGGCCGGCGGCGAAGTCACGGTGAGCGGCGAACTCGACTACGGCATCTGCGACGAGAACAGCTGCCTGCCGCCCGACGTCGCGGCGTTCTCGGCCAAGCTGGTGGTGGCCGGCGAACCAGCGCCTGCCGTGCGCCCCGAGACCAAACCGGGGCTGCAGCTCGATCCCGACCAGAAGATCGTCGTCGCGGCGAAGGTCGCACCAGCACCGGCGCGCGCCGGCGAGGTCGTGCAGCTCGTGCTGACGGTCACGATCACCGATCCCGAGTTCCACGCCTACGGCGCGCTCGAGACCGTGAACCTGCCGGTGACGCTCGACCCGCAGAAGCTCGATGCCGGCGCGCTGGAGGCCGTCGGGCCCGCGGTCGTGCCGCCCGGCACGCGCACCGAGAAGAAGGGCATGGTGCAGTTCCCGCTGCCGAACGTGTTCGAGGTGACGCAGGCGCTGCGGGTGCCTGCTGCGCAGGCACCGGGGACGATCGAGATCAGCGGTGCGTTGACGGTGCAGATCTGCAATGCGACCGGGTGCCTGCTGCCCGAGGACGTCGACTTCGAAGCGACGCTGGCCGTCGAAGCCGGCGCCGCGCGCACGCTGACCACGTTCGTCGGGCCGTCACCGGTGCCGGAGACCCCGCCGCTGATCGCCGTCGAAGTGCGAGACGACGGCAGCAACCCGTTCCTCTCGTGGTGGGGGCTGATCCTGGCCTGCATCGGCGGTGGCCTCTTCGCCCTCGCGATGCCGTGCACCTACCCGATGATTCCGATCACGTTCAGCTTCTTCACCAAGCAGGCGGAGAAGCGCGGCGGCAAGGTGATGCCGCTCGCGGTGGCGTACGCGGGCGGCATCGTGCTGATGTTCACGGGGATCGGGGCCGCGGTGGCGCTGGCGTCGGAGACGGTCGACGACCGGACCATCATCGCGCTGGCCAATCACTGGCTGCTCAACTCGGTGATCGCGATCGCGTTCCTGGTGTTCGCGTGCACGCTGTTCGGCTGGATCAACCTGCAGCCGCCGCAGTTCCTGACCAACGCGGCCGGCAAAGCCGGGGCGACGGGCGGCTACCTCGGCGTGTTCTTGATGGGCGCGACGCTCGTGATCACTTCGTTCACCTGCACGGCGCCGATCGTCGGCACCTTGCTCGCGAGCGTCGTCACCGCGGGCCCGGTGCGGATCATCCTTGGGATGTCGATCTTCGGCCTGACGATGGCGTTGCCGTTCCTGTTCCTGTCGCTGGCGCCGACGCGGGTGAAGGCACTGCCGCGGTCGGGCGAGTGGATGGAGACGCTGAAGGTGTCGCTCGGCTTCGTCGAACTCGCGGCGACGCTGAAGTTCGTGTCGATGGTCGACATCGCGCTCGACTGGAACGCGCTGCCGCGCGAGCTCTTCCTGCTGCTGATCGCGGTGATCTTCGTGCTGTGGGCGCTCTACCTGTTCGGCATCCTGCGCAAGGCCGGGAGCGCGAACGAAGGCGTGGGCGCGGGGCGCATGGCGGGTGGCATGGCGGTCACCCTGGTCGCCGCCTACCTGCTCTTCGGCGCGATGGGCTACAAGCTCGACTACTACATGACCGCGTTCGCGCCGCCCTACTCGGCGCCCCTGGTCAGCACGCGAGCCGACAGCGGGGGTGTGCCAGCCGCCAGCAAGACGCACGTGATCGTCAAGGACGACGGCGACCGGGCGCTCGAAGTCGCCAAGGCCGCCGACAAGCTGCTGCTCTACAACTTCACCGGCTTCAATTGAGTGAACTGCCGCGCGATGGAAGACGACGTCTTCCTGCGTCCGGCGGTCGCCGGGATCATGAAGGAGCACTTCGTCGAGGCGCGTCTGCACTGTGACCTGCAGAAGCACCTCACCAAGGAGCAGTTCGCCCGCAATCGGGAGCTGCAGAAGCAGTTCGCCAGCAGCCGGGCGATGCCGATCTTCGTCGTCGTCGATCCGAAGACCGGGCAGGAACTGGGCGAGACGCCGGTCGTCGGCCTGACCCCGGCGGCGCAGACCGAGAGCTGGGCCGCGTTCCTGCAGAAGATGGTCGCGGCCCGCGGGAAGTAGGCCGCCAGCAGGCCGGCGGATCAGGCGCGGATCAGTTGATCTCGCGCGTCGGGGTTGCCGCGGGCTTGCTCGCGGGCTTCGTCTTCTTCGGCTTCCCGGGCGCAGCCGCGGGCGTGCTACCAGGCGACGATGCCGAGGCTTCGGCCGCGCAGCACTCGGGCGCCGGGGTTGCGGCAGGCGCACAGCACGGTGAGGTCGGCGCGGCGGGAGCCGCGGTCGCGGGAGCATCTTCGGCAGCCACCGTTGCCGTGGCCGCAGGAGCCGGGGTCGCGGCGCGCGTCAGCAGCGTGCGGCGCGGGGGGGCGCAGCGGCTGCCATCGCCGGAGCTCTGCGCGGCGCGAGCGATGGCGGCCTGCAGGCGGCCCTGTCCACGCTGCACGCTGGCGCGTGCCGCGTTGGCGCGGTCGTTGGCGAGGGCCTCGGCCGCCGCGTCGAGTTCCACGTTCGCGCGCTCGAGTTCCTGCTGCACGCTCGCGCGCAGGCTCGCTGCCCGCGCCTGCTGCTGGCCCGCGTCCTGCTCGGCGCGCGCCTTCGCCCGCTCGACCTCGCGATGGGCCCGCTCGAGCTCGCGCTGCAGTTCCTGGTGTTGGCGCTCGAACTGCCGCTGCATGTCCTGCTGCTGGCGCTCGACGGCGCGCTGCAACTCCTGTTGCTGTCGTTCGTGCTCGCGTTGCGCCTGCTCGTGCTGCCGTTGCATCTCTTCGTGCTCGCGGATCCGGGAGCGCTTCTCGTCCGTCATCGCCCGCTCATGCGTCGCATGCGCGTGCAGCAGCGCCTTGCGCAGTTGCTGCAGCTCGCGCTTGGCCTGCTCGAGTTCGTTCTCGGCGGTCTCGATGCGCGTGACGGCGCGCTCGATGACGGCCGAAGCCTGTTCGGACACGGACTGGGCTGGAATGGCGCAGGCGGCGAGCAACGCGGCGCCGAGGCCCACGACGAAGGGACGGAGGAACATGTCGGACTCCGGAAGGGACACGGTGGTGGGCGGCGCCATCATGGGCGACGCCCCATTATTCGCGAACGGGCCTCTTTCCCGGGACGCCGGCGCCGACGTCGCGCACGATGGTGCGCGTGCCCAGGTTCCTGCACACGCTACGCCTCGTCGCCTTGGTCGAGGCGGTCTCCTACCTGTTGTTGCTCGGCATCGCGATGCCGCTGAAGTACGTCTGGCACGAGCCGATGGCGGTGCGTGTGCTCGGCATGGCGCACGGCGTGCTGTTCCTGTGGATGGTCTGGCTGTTGATTCGGGCGCGGTTCGAGGCGAACTGGCCGATCGGGCGCGTGCTGCTGGTGTTCGTCGCCTCGCTCATCCCCCTGTGGCCGTTCTTCCTCGATCGCCGGGTGCGCGGCTGGCTCGCCGAGCCGGTCGCGTGAAGTCGCCGCCAGCGTGAGCTGCCTGACGGCGGTTCGCCCGACACGGCCCTCGTGCCGCGCCGCCGGCGCGGGCATGCTCGCGTCGTCATGTCGTCGCGAAACCACCTCGTCCCGTTCGCCGTCGTCGGTCTGACGTTCGCCGCCTTCGTGTTGCCGCGTGGGCCGTTGCCGCGCGCGTTCATCGACGGCGAAGGCTGGCGCGTGCTGACGCTCGCCGACTTCGTCAACGTCAACGGCGACGCCGACACCTGGACCGAGCGCGTTGGCGTGATCGCCGGCACGGGGAAGCCGATCGGCGGCGCGCGCAGCGTGCAGACGTTCACCAACTTCGAATTCGTCGCCGAGTGGCGGCACCTCGAGCACGCTGGCAACTCGGGGCTGTTCCTGTGGTGCCCGGAGTCGGCGTTCACCGAGCTGAAGCCTGGGCAGTTGCCGCGCAGCGGCATCGAGGTGCAGGTGCTCGACCTCGGCTACGAGGAGAACTGGCTGCGCGACAAGGGCAAGCGCTCGGACTGGTTCACCAGCCACGGCGACGTGTTCCCGGTCGGCGGCTCCACGATGCGGCCGTTCACGCCGAAGATCACGTACGGCAGCGGCGGCGACGCGTTCACCGTCGGCAGCGAGAAGGGCACGCGCTGCTTCCCGACGCAGCGGCTGGTGAAGAAAGCCGGCGAGTGGAACCACTACTACGTGCGCGCGGTGAACGGCGAAGTGCGGCTGTGGGTGAACGGCGAGGAGGTCGCGGGTGGGACGGGGTGCTCGCCGGCGAGCGGCTACCTCGCGCTCGAGGCCGAGGGCGCGCCGGTGGAGTTCCGCAACCTGCGACTGCGCGAGCTGCCCTGAGCCTCGCATCAGTCGCATCAGGGGAGGCGGTTGACGGGGTTGGCAGGCTCGTTACGGTGCTACCCGCCGTGGGTAGACGGCGCCGTGGCCATGGAAGAGCCCTCGATCGACGTGGAAGAGATCCGTCGCTGCGCGTTGCGCGGGGCGAGATCCGTGACGAGCCGACGGCAAGTTGTCGAGGACGCGTGCGATGTGGCAGTGCAGCAGTGGGAGAACGCGGTCCTGTCCCGCAAGGCGGTCGAGGACTGGTGCGCGTGGGTGTTCCGAGTGGGAGCGAACGCAGCGCGCCGCTTGGCAGGCTGCAGGCAGGCGGGTCGCGCGGCGACGAACCTGGATGTCGTCCTGGAGTCCGCGGCGTCCTGGGTGGAGTCGGCCGGCGATGCTCCGCTGCCTGCCGTCGATCGGGCGGAGTTGCGGGAATTCGTGCTCGGCAACAAGGCCAGGTTCGTCGGCCGACAGTGGGAGGTCCTGATGAAGTTGACCGAGGGTGGAGTGTCCGTGCATCGCGCGTCCAGGGAGCTCGGGATGGACCGGAAGAGCCTGCGGCGGTCGTTCCGGACGGCGTTGAAACGCATACGGCGCTAGGGGGGTGCCCCCCCCCCTCCCTCTTCCCAGCGAGGCTAGCGAGAGTCGCCCCCTCGAACGGTCCTCTTCTTCCAACGATTGGTGAACTGATGCAATTGCTCACTCTGTCCGTTGCGTTGCTTGGGGTTCTGGCATTGGTGAACCCAGTGCGAGAGTCAGGCATCGCGGCTGCGTTGCCCCTTTCGTCCTCGCCATCTGCCTGTCAGGAATCGACTCAGGTGTCGCCCCAAGGGGTGGTCGTTTGTGGCGCCCCGTCGCTTTGCGAAGGCAACACGTGCCGCGAGCGCGTCGTCGAGTACGGGAGCATCGGGAGTTACTTGGCTTGGTGCGACTGCGACCAACCCGAGGACATCTTCGACACCGGCGTTTGCCACGCCGTAGCTTGGAAGATCGGCGAGTTCCCGCCGAGTCGAGCGTGCCGAGGCGAGTGCGCCATCGATCCCTCCAACTGCGAAGAGGAGTCAGGGACGCACACCTACAAGCGATGCATCTGCCAGTAGGTCACTCGCTCGTGGCCTCGCGCGCTTGTAGGGGTATTGCAGTTGTCGTTCTCGGCTTGGTCGTCGCCGTTGTGGCGAGCCGTGGAGACGCCGAGCCACCAACGCGTGGCTCGGCAGTTGTCGAAGGGCCGGTTCATGGGCACTCGGTTTCGGCGTTGGTGCCCGTGGAAGCGGCGTCGCGCGTGCAGGGGTCACTGACGCCCGTCGCATGGAGGCTGGTCGTCGTCGACAAGTTGGGTGAGCCGATCCCGCGTGCCGCCGTGATGGCTTCGGGGGGCCTCGAACGCGTCGGTGCAACCGACGAAATGGGCGAGTGCTCGATCCCGCTGGGAATTGCCGAAGTCGTCGCCGATGCCGTAGGCCACTTGCCTGGCGTTGCTCGCAACGAGGGGGGCGACCTCGCGCGTCTCATCTTGCAAGACGCATGGGTGCTCCGGGGAGTCGTGGTCGACCAGGATGGCCAACGACTGTCTGGAGCCGCAGTGCGGATTGGAGTACATGGAGGCGTCGATGCGCGCCTCTCCGTCGATGACGGCGCCGTAGGGGCCGAACAAGCGGGAGCAGCTGCTGCTGGAACGACCACGTCACGCCTGCTCGAGGTGCGTTCCGATGGATCGGTCACTCGCACGTTGGAGGCTTGGTCGAGCGAGGACGGCACGTTCCAGATCCGGGGCGTGCCCCGGGGCAGGCACGTGATGACCTGCCTCAAGCATGGGTACTTGGTCGATGGCGCAGCCGGGAGTGCGGATGCTCAGGCCGTGCAGGTCGACGTCGATGGCCAGTCCGTCGAGTGTCGGCTGCGACGCGTCTATGTCGCTGTGTGCGAGTTCGTCGTGAGCACGAACTGGCCGGCGAACGCAGCACTCTCGCTGACCAAGCGCGCGCGTAGCGCCCCGCCCGGCCTGCGCTTCGTTGCCGAGGCACCCCTTGCCTGGCAGGCTGCGAGCTTGGAGAAGGCACTACGGCCTGGGATACCCCATTCGCGCTACTTCGCGCTTGCTCAGGATGGATCGCGCCTCATGGGGCTCGTCCCCGGCAGTCTCGCGGTTGGTGTCTGGAAGCAGGCTACTCGAGAGGAGCCGCTGCACTTCGTTCCTCTGGATCGGTTCGCTTCTGACGACATTCGGACCATCAACATCACGGTGACGGAGGAACCGCGGACATTCGTTGCGACGAGTCCGCTTGCGCTCAGCATCATGTCGGTCGAGCCGCGGGGTTTCGGCTTCGACCCCGAGAGTCGCGATGGCGGTGATCAGTTGTTCCACTTGCCCGACGGCAAGTACCACGTGACCGCGGCGATCCCACTGCTGTTGCGGAGCAACCGCCGAGAAGAAATCGCCATCCACGATGGGGTCGCCTCGCCACGGAGGATCACCGCCTTCGACGACGTCGGCACCCTCTTCCTCTCGGCCGGCACAGGCCGCAGTCAGGTCAGGGAGGGTGTGTTCATGGTTACCTGCAAGACGAAAGCACGCGGCAGCTTCATGGTCCCAGTGGATCTGGCTGCGCAGACCTTGATCCCTTGCGAGCCTGGAACCTACGAGGTCAGTTTCCAGAATCAGGCCGCCGAGCGGATCGGCGCCGGGGTTTTCGAGGTGGTTGCGGGAGAAACCACAAAGTGCCACATTGAACTTCGTTGACCGGCGCGCCGGTGGAGTTCCGCAACCTGCGACTGCGCGAGCTGCCCTGAGCCGCAGCGGGCGCGCGACGCGCTACTCTGCGCGACCGCATGAAGCTCATCCCGCAGCCGAAGATCTGGTGGAACGGCGACCTCGTCGACTGGGACAAGGCGCAGGTCCACGTTCTCTCCCACGCGCTGCACTACGCGTCGAGCGTCTTCGAGGGCATCCGCGCCTACGCGACGCCGAACGGGCCCGCGGTGTTCTGCCTGCGCGAGCACGTCGAGCGGCTGTTCCAGTCGTGCCGGATCGTGCGCCTGCCGCTGCGCTGGACCGAGCCGCAGATCGCCGACGCCATCCGCGCCACCATTCGCGCCAATCGCCAGGAGGCGTGCTACATCCGCCCGCTGGTCTACCGCGGCTACGGCGCGCTCGGCGTGTTCCCCGACGAGTGCCCGGTCGACGTCGCGATCGCGTCGTTCCCGTGGGTGCGCCCGAACGAAGAACAACTGCTCGCCCAGGGCCTGGCGGTCGGCGTGTCGAGTTGGCGGCGCATGGCGCCCGACACCCTGCCGGCGATGGCGAAGTGCGCGGGCAACTACGTGAACAGCGCGCTCGCCGTCGGCGAGGCAAAGGACCGCGGCTTCCAGGAGGCGGTCGTGCTCGACGTCGACGGCTTCCTCAGCGAGGGCAGCGGCCAGAACCTCTTCCTCGTGCACAAGGGCGTCGTGTCGACGCCGCCGATCGCCAGCTCGATCCTCGGCGGCATCACCCGCGCCTGCGTGATCCGGCTCGCGGCCGATCTGGGGATCCCGTGCCTCGAACAGCGGTTGCCGCGCGAGATGCTCTACACCGCGGACGAGGCGTTCTTCACCGGCACCGTCGCCGAAGTGATGCCGATCCGCTCGGTCGACGGCCTGGCGGTCGGCAACGGCGCGCGCGGCCCGATCACCCAGCGGCTGCAGGAGCGGTTCTTCGCGATCGCGCGCGGCCGCGAGAAGGACCGCCACGGCTGGCTCACGCCGGTCGGCTGAGGCTGCCGACGGCCCGGCGCCGTCAGACGACGTGCAGGTGCGGCACGCGGCTCGGCAGCGCCCGCAGCCGGGCGCGGCACTCGGCGAGGGCGCCGTCGGCGACGGGAACGGCGAAGCGGTGGAGCTTGCGCAGGCCGAACTCGGCGCGCGTGCCGGTCCAGGCGCGCAGCTCGCCGGCCGCCGTGTCGAGCAGTTCGTCGTCGGTTGCGGTCGGCGGCGCCGAAGCCAGCTCGGCCCGCACCAGGAACCGGCCGGGCAGTGCGCGGGCCGGGAACACCTCGCTGCAGAAGATCGCTTCGGTGAGCGGGGAATCGAGTCCGTCGGCGAGCAGGATGCCGTAGCCGGTGAGCTCGGGCGCTGCCGCGCGATCGCCGCCGAGGAAGGCGAACGCGCGGGGCTCCGTTCGCACACGGGCCGCGACGTCCGCCAGGGCCGGATCGAAGCGGGCGAGCAGGCGGCCCGCGGCTGGCGCGGGTATCGCCAGGTGCAGCGAGCCGGCGCGAAGCGCTGCCGGCGGTTCGCCGGCCAGGGTCACGACGAAGGCGTCGCCGTCGTGATCGATCGCCTCCGCGGTCCGGCCGAGCCGGAGGGACGAGCCGAGTTCGCGCCGGAAGGCCTGGGCGAGTTCTTCGTTGCCCGAACGGAAGGTCCGCGGCATCGGGTCGACGGCGACGGGCTCGTTCCCTCGCGCCGTGCGCAGCCAGCCACTGGCGGCGGTGGGCAGCGCCTCCACCGGCGTTGGCGGCCGCTCGAGCAGGCCGAGCAGCGGCGTCAGTTCGGCCTGGCCGAAGGCGAAGCGACCAAGCTCGCAGACGAAGCCGTTCGTCCGGTGTGTTCGAATCGACCCCCCGGGTGCGGGGGCGGACTCGACGACGAGCAACCGGGAGCCGGGGTTCGCGCGGTGCTGGCCCGCAGCCGCCGCGAGCCCACGGCGACCAGCGCCAACCACGATCGCATCGAACTGCTCAGGGCCGTCGGACATGCGCTCCGTACATGCAAGGAGGCGGGACAACCCGCCTCCTGCACTCGATCAGAACCGCAGCGGCGCGCCGAAGGCGCGCGGCCAGGTCCTGATCGAATCCGCGCCGTAGGCGCGGCTTCGATCAGAACTCGACTTGGAACCCGACGCGCAGCAGGTGGTTCGTGGTGTCCACGCCACCCGTCGGCTCGACGTCCTGCATCGTGTACTCGATCTGCGTCTTGCACGCGTGACCGTGGTAGAACGCGTTGATCACGACGCTGATCTCGCTGAGGTCACCGGCCGCGCCGGCGCCGACGAAGTTGACGGCGGCGTTGTTGCCGGCGTCCGACTCGACCATGCTGTAGCGGAGGCCGAGGCCCCACTGGATCGAGCTGTCACCGCTCTTGTCGAGCAGGTAGCCCAGCGACAACGCGAAGCCCTTCGGCTCCTCTTCGTCACCACCGGTCGCCTGGACCTCGTCCGTGCGCGTGAAGTACTCGCCCTGGATGCTGGCCTTGTTGACCGTCCAGGCCGTGTTGATGTTGATCGAGGTGCTCTCGACGTCCACGCCGCCCGCACCGGCCGCGGTGCGGCCGTTGCCGAGCGCCACGGCTGCGCCGATGGTGCCCTTCAGCGCGGTGTCGTCCTTGCGCCAGTCGCCCTGGCGGCGGCCCTCGACGGTCTGCTTGCCGTCGTGGAAGTCGCCCATCGGGTCGACGTTGGCGGCCAGCACGTAGCTCAGCTCGTTGTCGGGATTTGCGGTCTCCTCACCGACTTCGACGATGCCGGCGTTGGCGCGCGACGAGTCGCCGTTCATGGCGCCGATCGCGAAGCGAACCGGCATCTCCTTGCCGTTGAAGCGGCCGTTGATCCACGCGCCGCGACTGAAGCTGTCCGCGAAGGTGCGGGACGCGATCGAGCGCTCGACGAACCACAGGCCGGCCGAGGTTCCGGTCGCCTCGTAGCCGAACATGGTCTTGGCCTGGCCGGCCCTGAGGCCGATCTCGCCGTCCTCGTTCTTGCTGAAGTTGTACTGCGCCCAGGCCTGCTTGATGTTGCCGTCACCAGCCGCGCCGGCGTCGACGCCGTCGAGGATGAGGGCGAACGTGATGTTCTTGTTGAAGACGTGGCCCGTCAGGTTGGTGCGCGCGCGGCGGACGGTGAAGCTGTTGGTGTCCGCGGCGTTCTCGTTGTTGGCGAAGTTCCAGTGAACCTGGAGCCGGTTGCTCCACTTCAGCCCGAAGGCGTCGCCGCCGTCGTAGGAGAGGCCGGAGCCGGGCTTGGCGCTCCAACCGCCAGCGGGCTTGTCGCCTTGGGCGACGAGAAGGGACGACGAGACAGCGAAGGCCAGGAGGCCGGTTGCGATCGACTTGCTCATGCGTGTTGGTGAACTCCTCCCTTTCGGGATGCCGTAGAGGGCTGCCCTGGCACGCGACGAGGAAGTCGTGTGAGTTCGTCGCGCTTGGAACCGCCCAAGTGAGGCGCAGGGTACGAAGAGCTCCCCGCGGCCGTCAAAGGACTTTCTCGGCGCAACCCCCCTTGCCACCGAACCTTTGTTAGGTTCTGGAGAGTTAGAACTGTGCCGGCACTACCTCATGTTCCGAAGCTGCTTGAGTTGTGGAAAACTACTAATAGCTCATGAATTCGAGCGCCATTCGAGGATTGGCCCTTCGCCGTAAGCGTGCTCCACGGCGGTCTCGGAAGCCCCTTGCCCAGGGTCGCGGTTTTCTGCCGACAGCAGCGACTTTTTTTTCGTCGGCCGCCGTCAGCGTGGTAGTTCAGCACCCCAGTTCGTGACCGTTTGGCCCCGTCGAGGCTTCGGATGAGCCACCAAGTCCTGCACACGACCTGCAACCGCGACTGCCCGGATGCCTGCCGGATCGAGGCCACCGTCGAAGCGGGCGTTGTTACGCAACTCACTGGCGACAAACGACATCCGGTAACGAACGGGTTCCTGTGCTTTCGCACGAGCCGCTTCCCGGAGCTGCTCGCGAACGGCCCCCGCGTGCGGCAGCCGCTGCTGCGCCAGGGCGGCGACCTGAAGCCAGCATCGTGGGACGAGGTCCTTGCGGTGATCGCCGGGAGATTGATGCAAGTCCGTGCAGAATCAGGTCCTGCAGCGATCTTCCACTATCGGTCCGGGGGCTCGCTCGGGATCCTCAAGCACCTCGCCGACCTGTTCTTCGATCAGTTCGGGCCGTGCACCGGCAAGGTCGGCGACATCTGCTCCGGTGCCGGCGAAGCCGCACAGATCGTCGACCTGGGCACCTCGGACAGCAACGACCTCTTCGACCTGCTGGAGAGCCGCCACATCGTGCTGTGGGGCAAGAACCCGGCCGTCAGCAACGTGCACCTGGTGCCCGTGCTCAAGGACGCGCAACGGCGCGGCGCCGAGGTGGTCCTGATCGACCCGATCCGCCACAAGTCGGCCGCGCTGGCCGACCACTGTCTGACGATCGCCCCCGGGCGCGACTTCGAGTTGGCGATGGCGATCGCCCGCCGGCTGTTCGACCGCGGCGCGGTCCACCCGCGCGCCGAACGGTTCTGCGACGGCTTCGACGCCTACCGGCGGCTCGTTCTGTCCAAGACCGTCGCGCAGTGGGCGGCGGCAGCCGACGTGGCGGTGGCCGAGGTCGACGCGCTGGCCGAACGGTTCGCCGCCGGGCCGACCGCGATCCTGGTCGGCTGGGGCATGCAGCGGCGCCAACGCGGCGGAGCGATCGTGCGCGCGCTCGACGCCTTGGCGGCGATCTCGGGGAACCTGTTTCGACCCGGCGGCGGCGTGTCGTTCTACTTCAAGCGGCGCAAGGCCTTCGCGCCGTTCGGTCCGACCGTCGTCCACCCGCGGGTGATCCGCGAGCCCGTGCTCGGCAACGATCTGCTGGCCGCCACCTCGCCGCCGGTCCGGTTCCTGTGGATCACGGCCGGCAACCCGGTCGCGATGCTGCCGGACTCGGCGACGGTCTGCAGGGCCATCGACGCGACCGAGTTCGTGGTCGTTGCCGACGTGTTCCTGACCGACACGGCGCGGCGTGCCGACGTCGTGCTGCCGGTGCCGAGCCTGCTCGAGGACAGCGACCTGCTCGGCGCCTACGGCCACCACTGGCTCGGCGAGTCGCGTCCGGTGGTGCCGGCCCCGCCGGAGGTGCGGCACGAGGTCCACATCTTCCAGGAGCTGGCACGTCGCGTTGGACTGACGAGCTACCCGCAGGACGGTCTCGACGACCTCAAGCGCCGCGCCCTCGCCGCGGTCGCGGGCCGCGGCGCCAGCCTCGAAGACCTGCGCCAGGCGACCGCCGTGCGCAGCCCGGCGTCGGGCAAGCACCTGTTCCCCGACGAACGGGTCGCGACGCCGAACGGCCGCGTCCAACTGCTCACCGAGGCGCCGCCCGAACCCGAGGTCGCCGTTCCGCCTGCCGCCCCGGGCAGCAGCGTGCCGTTGTGGCTGTTCTCCAACTCGACCGAGAAGAGCCAGGCGTCGCAGTGGGCGGGCAAGGGGCTCGGCGAGCGCGTGCCGGTGACCGTGCATCCCAGCGTGGTCCCCGGCCTGCGCGACGGTGCGATCGTCCAGGTCACCAGCGCGATCGGCTCGCTCGAGGCCGAGCTGCGCCTCGACCCGGCGCAGCGACCCGACGTCGCGATCGTGCCCAAGGGCGGGCACTTCGATCGGGGTCACAGCGCCAACTCGCTGATCGCTGCCCGGCCGACAGACCTGGGCCTCGGTGCCGCCTACCTCGACTGCCTGGTGCGCATCCGGCCCGTCTAGTTGCTGCGAGCGGTCCGGAAGACGCCGGCGAGCAGCATCACGCCCCCGACCGGGACCAGCACGATCGCAAACCCAGGGTCGGCCCCCATCTGGAAGACGCCGCCGAACAGGAACCCGACCGGCATCAGCACGGCGGCCCAACGCAGCAGCCAGCTCGCCGACCGGAGTGCGGGCAGCGTCGACTCGGTGGGGCGCGCGTTCGCCGCGAACGCCAGGTTGACGAGCGCCAGCAAGGTGCCGTGCACGTGGGCCAGGGTCAGTTGCAGGCGGCGGCCGTCGTTGCCGACGTCGAGATACCAGCCGACCTTGAAGCCGTGCATGGCCTCCAGCACGAGGCCGAGCCCGAGCCAGACGAGCAGCGACCACCAACCGAAGCGCCGACTGGCGAGTGCCGGGTCCATCGTGGCGGCTGAGGCTACCCGAGGCGCTCCGCCGAGCATCGAGGCTTGCGCTACCGCAGGCCGGCGGTAACCAAGAACGTGCATGCGGCGCATCACCGGCACCCACGTCTATTCCTACGTGAAGTGCCCGCAGCTGGCCGCGCTCGACCTGCATCTGTCGCGCAGCGAACGGCGGCCGGCGCACCCGTGGGAGGAGTTCGCCGCCCAGCGTGGACGCGACTTCGAGGCCACGTTCGTGCGCGACCTCGGCGTGGTGTCGCCGGAGTATCCCGAGCGCGACTTCGAGGCCGGTAGCGCGGCGACGCTCGCGCTGCTGCGAGCCGGTGCGCCGTGGATCCACCAGGCGGTGTTGATGGTGGGTGACCGGCTCGGGCTGCCCGACCTGCTTCGCCGCCTGCCCGGGCCGTCGGAGCTCGGCGACTGGCACTACGAAGTGATCGACGTGAAGACGTCGGGGCGACCGCGCGGCGAGCAGATCCTGCAGGTCGTCTTCTACACCGACCTGCTCGCCGCGGTGCAGGGCCGCATGCCCGAGCACGGTGCGCTCGTCCTCAAGGACGGGCGCGAAGAGCGCTTCGCGATCGCCGACTACGCGGCGGCCGGCGCCGAGGTGCTCGCCGAACTGCGGGCGCTGCGCGACGAACCTGCCCGGGCGCGGCCGTTCTTGCAGGCGGCGTGCTCCGGCTGCTACCACGATCGCCGGTGCCTGGACGCGATGACCGCGGCTGGCGACCTGTCGCTGGTGCAGGGCATGAGCCACGGCGCGCGCGCGATCCTCGAGCAGGTTGGCTGCCGCACCGTGCAGGACCTCGCCACGTTCCATGCCGACGGGGCGCGGGCGCGAGGCAACCTCGACTCCGCACTCGTGCGTCGGCTCGTGCGTGCGGCGCACGCCCACCTGCTCGGCGAAGTGCTGGTCGAGGAACGGCCGCGCGCCGCGCGCGGCGGTGCCGAGGCCGTCGTCCACCTGCTCACCGACCCGTACGCCGACCGCCTGCTCGCGTTCGGCGTGCTCGATCCCGCTGCGCCTGGCAGCACCTTCCGCTGCGTGTTGCCGGCGACCGCAGCGGACGAATGGCCCGCGGTGAGCGGCCTGCTGGCGTCGCTGCCGCGCAACGCCACGATCCTCCACTTCGGCGAAGCGCTGCCGCGTTGGCTCGAGGCCCATGCGCTGCACGAAGATGCCGACCGCACGTTGGACGGGCGCCTCGTCGACCTGAAGAAGCGGTTGCGCGGCGCGGCGACGTTCCCGCGCGCCGTGTTCGGGCTGCACGACTTCGTGCAGTTCGGCCTGCGTCGCGACCCCTTGCGCGCCGGAAGTCCCGGCGAGGCGGCGATGTGGATGTCGCTGCCCGACGGCCAAGACCGCCTGCGCCGCAAGCTCGAACAGGACCTGCACGACCTCGTGGACCTGCAGGCGGCGGTGCTCCACGCCGTGCCGTCGCCGCCGGTCGCCGCCGCGGCAGCCGCGCCGCCGCCGGGCTGACCAGCACGCCAGCGCGGCCCGCGCTTGCACATTCGACCGGCGCCGCGAGGATTCGCCGCCCCATGGCCGAGAGCCTTCCGATCCTCGACTTCGTCGCGCGCAACTACCGCAACTTCAACTCGCGTTCGACGCGCGACGCGTTGTTCGCCTACTGGGACCACGTGCGCGGCGGCGGCCGCATGTACTGGGCGATGGCCGGCGCGATGTCGTCGGCGCAGCTCGGCATCACTCTGGCGCCCGCGATCCGCGCCGGCCTCGTGCACGGACTGTCGGTGACCGGCGCCAACCTCGAGGAGTCGCTGTTCCGGCTGGTCGCGCACCACTCGTACAAGGACTTCCCGGAGTACCGCTACTTCACCAAGCAGGACGACACCGCGATCCTGGCGCAGCGCATGCGGCGCGTGACCGACACGTCGATCCCCGAGGACGAAGCGTTCCGCGCGGTCGAGAAGATCCTGGTGCCGATGTGGGTGCGCGCGACCAAGAACGGCGAGCGCCGCTTCTGGCACGAGTACTTCTACGAACTCGTGCTGCAGCTCGGACCGAAGCACTTCGAGGGCAACCCCGACGAATGCTGGTTGCTGGCGGCGGCGAAGGCCAACCTGCCGATCGTCGTGCCGGGCCACGAGGACTCGACCTTCGGCAACATCTTCGCGTCGCACGTCGCCCTCGGCGAATGCAGCGCGTCGATCGTGAAGTCCGGCATCGAGTACATGGCGCAGCTCTACGGCGACTACCAGCAGATGTCGAAGGGCAAGGGCATCGGCTTCTTCCAGATCGGCGGCGGCATCGCCGGCGACTTCCCGATCTGCGTCGTGCCGTCGATCAAGTACGACATGCAGCAGCCCGTGAAGCCGTGGGCCTACTTCTGCCAGATCAGCGACTCCACGACGTCGTACGGCTCGTACTCGGGCGCCACGCCCAACGAGAAGATCACCTGGGACAAGCTGACCGAGACGACGCCGATGTTCGTGATCGAATCGGACGCGACGATCGTGGTGCCGTTGATGCTGTCGGCGCTGCTCGAGTGCAAGCAGAGCCCGAAGGCCGCCGACGCGATCATCGCCGCCTCGCGCAAGCTGCAGCGCAAGTCGCTGGCGCGCTGAAGTAGGCCGCATCGATGCTGTTCGCCGCGACGCCCCCGGCCTCGATCGATCCGATCGCGCTGTGGGTGCTCGGCGGCATGGGGTTGGCGCTGGTGTGGGTGTTCGGGCGCGAGCTGCGGAACGTGCCGCCGAGCCTGTTCGTGCTGATGGGCGCGGCCTTCCTCGACATGGTCGGCCTGTTCATGGTCGTGCCGCTGCTGCCGTTCTACGTGAAGTCGCTCGCCGACTCGGGCGAGCGCCTGTTCGGGTTGCCGCTCGGCCTCGGGTTGCTCACGGGCGTCGTCGTCAGCGCGTTCACCATCGCGCAGATGCTCGCCGCGCCGTGGTGGGGGCGCTGCTCCGATCGCTTCGGCCGCCGTCCCGTGCTGATGGTGGCGCTCGCCGCCTCGGGCGGTGCGTTCTTGCTGTTCGGCTTCGCCGAGTCGTTGTGGGTGCTGGTGCTGTCGCGGCTCGTGCAGGGCGCGGGCGGCGGCACCGTCGGCGTGATCCAGGCCTACGTCGCCGACACGGTCGCGGCCGAGCAGCGCGCTCGCGCGCTCGGCTGGCTGTCGGCGGCGACCAACCTCGGCGTCGCGTTCGGCCCGGTGCTCGGCTCGCTCGCGGTCTGGATCGGGCATCACGACCTGTGGCCGGCCGAGGGCACGCAGGAGCTGGGCCGCGCCGCTCCCGGCGTGTTCGCGGCGATGTTGTGCGCGGCGAACGTGCTGTTCGCGTGGCGCTTCCTGCCGGAGTCGCGCGCGCAGTCGCCACACCAGGCCGCCGCGACGACACCCGGCTCGGCCCTTCGCACGGTGTTCGCGCATCCGGGCCAGCCCGCATCGCGCCTGCTGCTGACCTACGGCATCGCGATCGGCGCCGCACAGGGCATCCATCCGACGGTCGTGCACTTCCTGCGCGAGCGGCACGGCTTCGGCGAAGCCACGATCGGCTACTTCTTCATGTACCAGGGCGCGCTGTCGGTGTTCGCGCGCATCCTCGTGCTCGGTCCGACCGTCGACCGGCTCGGCGAAGCGCGACTGGTGCGAGTTGGACTCGTCACGCTGGCGGCGGGCCTCGCCGCGTTGCCGCTCACGGGTTCGCTGCTCGGGCTCGCGGTCGTCGTCGTGCTGGTGCCGCTCGGCACCGCGCTGACGTTCCCGTGCCTGACCGCGTTGCTGACGCAGGTCGTCGCGCCCTCCGAACGCGGCATGTACATGGGCTTGCAGCACACCCTCGGCGGCATGGCGCGGCTGAGTGCTCCACTGCTCTACGGCGTCGTGTGGGACGCGCTCGGCATCGCGTCGCCGTTCTGGCTCGCCGCCGGACTCGTCGCGACCACGCTGCTGTTCGGCGCTGGCTTCCCGCGCGGCGCTGTTGCGCCGACGATCCCGTCGCGATGAACCCGACCTCGTTCACGTTCCGCGTGCATCCCGAACGCCTCGCGATCGCGCGCCTGCCCACGACGGCCGACGTGCCGCCGTGGGCGCGCGGCGCCTTCGTCAACATCGCCCGCACGGTGGACGAACTGTCGATCGTCTGCGCGCAGGCGAACGTGCCCCCCGACGTGCAGCACGAACGCGACAAGGTCGCGTTCGGCATCGTCGGCGTCGTGCCGATGACGACGATCGGCGTGCTGGCGAGCCTGTGCGGAGCGCTCGCCGCCGCGAAGGTGCCGGTGTTCGTGCTGTCGACCTACGACACCGACTGGCTGCTGGTGTCCGCCGATCGCTTGGCGCCGGCGCGGGCGGCGCTGGAGGCGCTTGGGCACTCGTTCGTCGGCGAAGTGCCCGCGTGAGCGCCGGACGCCTGCGACGCGTCAGCCGATGTTGATCGGCAGCCGGCGCAGCCGGCGACCGGTCGCGGCGAAGATCGCGTTGCAGACCGCGGGCGCGAGCGGCGGCACGCCGATCTCGCCGACGCCGCCGAGCCGCTCGGGCGGCAGGTCGCGCGCGACGAGGTGCACGTCGACGCGGGGCATCGCGTCGATGCGCAGCAGCGGCTGGTCGTGGAAGTTGGAGACCTGGGCTTCGCCGTCGGCGAAACGGACCTCGCCGAACAGCGCGGCCGACAACGCGAACGCGACGCCGCCTTCGATCTGCGCGCGCACGCCGTCGGGATGCACGGCGAACCCGCAGTCGACGGCGGCGGTGATGCGCTGCACGCGCACGGCGTCGCCGGCGACCTGCACGTCGGCGACCATCGCCACCTGGCTGCCGAACGATGCGTGCACGGCGACGCCGCGACCGCGGCCATCGCCACGAGGCGCCTCGCCTGCGTTCGCCAGCGCGAGTTCGAGCACGCCGGCGTGCAGGGCCTGCTGCGGCCCACGCAGCAGCGACCGCCGCAGTTCGATCGGATCGCGGCCGCCGGCGTGCGCGATCTCGTCGACGAAGCACTCGACCGCGAAGGCGTTGAACGAGTGCCCGACCGACCGCCAGAAGCCGATGCGGAACGGCGCCTTCGCCATCGCCAGTTCGATCTGCACGTCGCCGATCGAGTACGGCATCTCGATCGCACCCTCGACCGCGACCGGATCGATCGGCGCGGTGTACCGGGGATCCTGCGCGAGGATCGACGGGGTGACGATGCGGTGCGTCCAGGCGACCGGCAGCCCGTCGGGGCTGAGGCGTGCGGCGAGCCGATGCAGCGAACACGGCCGGCAGTTGTCGTGGCGGAAGTCGTCCTCGCGGGTCCACACGATCTGCACCGGCCGGCGCGCGTGGCGCGAGGCGGCGACGGCCTCCTCGACGAACTCGGTGGTGACGCGGCGCCCGAAGCCGCCGCCGACGAACGTCGGCTGCACGACCACACTGCCGGGCGGCAGCCCGAGCATCGCCGCGACGGTGTCGCGCGTCTCGAGAGGTGCCTGCGTCGGGACGTGCACGGTGCAGGCGCCGTCGCGAACGTCGGCCGTCGCGTTCATCGGCTCCATCGTCGCGTGCGCGAGGTAGGGCAGCCTGTACTCCGCCGTTACCACGCGGCCCTCGCCGCCGAGGCCGGCTTCGCCGTTGCCGTCGCGGCGCGCGATCGCACCGGGCTTGCCGGCGAGCTCGACGAGCAGGGCATCGACGCGATCGCTCGACCACGCGCCGAGCGGGCCGCGCTCGAACGTCGGCCGCAGCGCCTCGCGGCCGCGGATCGCCGCGTGCGTGGTGTCGGCGAGCACGACGACCCCGCGGTCGATCGGGAACACGTCGCGCACGCCGGGCACGGCCCGCGCTGCCGCGTCGTCGAACGTCGCCACCTTGCCGCCGTGCGCCGGGCAGCGCGCGACGACGCCGAACAGCATGCCCGGCAATCGCACGTCGAGACCGAAGCGCGCCGAGCCGTCGACCTTGGCGGTGTGTTCGAGTCGCGGCATCTTCTTGCCGAGCCAGGTGAACTCGGCCGGCGTCTTCAGCCGTGGCGCGGCCGGCACCGGCAGCAACGCCGCGGCGCGCACCAGCGCCGCGAACGGCAGCCGGCGTCCCGACGCGACGTGCAGCACGGCGCCGTTCTCGGCGCGGCACTCGGTCGCGGCGACGCCGAAGCCCGCCGCGGCCGCCGCGACGAGCATCTCGCGCGCCGCCGCACCCGCCGTGCGCAGGTCCAGCCAGTGATCCCGGACGCTGCTGCTCACCGCCGTGACCTGATTGCCGTAGGCCTCGTTCGCCGGCGCCAGCACGACGCGCACGTTCGCAGCGTCGGCGCCGAGTTCGTCGGCGAGCGCCATCGGCAGCGCCGTCGCGACGCCTTGGCCCAGCTCGGCCTTGGTGAGCCACACCGCGACCTGGCCGCGTTCGTCGATCGCGACGAACGCGTTGGGCGCGAACGCCTGGTCGCGCGGGGGCACGATGCGGCGCCGACGCTCGTCGCGCCGGCCGAGGCGGAAGCCGCCGTAGACGCCGACGCCGAACGCCGCGGTCCCGGCGAGGCCCACGAGCAGCAGGTCGCGGCGGGTCACTCGGAACAGCGCCACGGTCAGTTACCCGCGGCGCGGTGGATCGCGGCGCGCACGCGTTGGTAGGTGCCGCAGCGGCACAACACACCGGCCATCGCCGCGTCGATCGCGGCGTCGTCGGGCCGTGGCGTGCGCGCGAGCAGCGCTGCGGCGCACATGATCTGCCCGCTCTGGCAGTAGCCGCACTGCACGACGGCTTCGTCGAGCCATGCGCGTTGCACCGGATGGCGTTCGCCGGCGTGGCCCGCGCCCAGGCCTTCGATCGTCACCACGCGCTTGGCGCGCACACCGTCGATCGGCAGCGTGCAACTTCGCACGGGCTCGCCGTCGACGTGCACCGTGCAGGCGCCGCACAGCCCGAGGCCGCAGCCGTACTTGGTGCCGGTCAGAGCGAGCACGTCGCGCAGCACCCACAGCAACGGTGTGCCGGCTTCTGCTTCGACGCGCGTCGACGCGCCGTTGAGTTCGAACTCGATGACCATGGCGTCGTGCGGGAGCAGACAGTCGGCCGTGGGGCGGCGAGGGTCAAGCACGTGCGTTCGCTTGCCGCCGAACAGCGCCTTCGCGATGCTCCCCGTCGTGAGTTCGACGGCAGCAACGGGGTCTGCGCGCCTGCCGGCCGTGGCGCTGCTCGGCATCCGCCTGCACGCGATTACCGAAGCCGAGGTCGTCGCCCACGTGATGGACGAACTCGCGGCCGGACGCGGCGGCTTCGTCGCGACCGCCAACCTCGACCATCTGCGGCGGCTGCAGACGCCCGGCGCGTTCCGTTCCGTCTACGAGCAGGCGACCGTCGTCGTGGCCGACGGCATGCCGCTGGTGTGGGCGTGCCGGCTGCAGGGCACGCCGCTGCCGGGGCGAGTCGCCGGCTCGGACCTGATCCGGAGCCTGCCGGCCGGGGCGGCGCGGGCCGGGCGCAGCGTGTTCCTGCTCGGCGGCGATGCCGGCACCGCGGATGCCGCGGCCGCGGAACTGGTGAAGGCGAGCCCGGGCCTGCGCATCGCGGGTACGGCGTGTCCGCCGTTCGGTTTCGAGCGCGACGAGGCGCGCATGCACGACCTGCGGCGCGCGCTCGCCGCCGCGCGACCGGACCTGGTGTTCGTGGCGCTCGGTTCGCCCAAGCAAGAGCTGCTGATCGCCGAGCTGCGGTCGCTGCTGCCGCGCGCGTGGTGGGTCGGGGTCGGCATCAGCTTCAGCTTCGTTTCCGGCGACGTGCGGCGCGCGCCTCGCTGGGTGCAGCGGCTCGGCATCGAATGGCTGCATCGCCTGGCGCAGGAGCCGCGCCGGCTGATGGTGCGCTACCTGTGGCACGGGCTGCCATTCGCGGCGGTGCTGTTCACGAAGGCGTTCGTGGCGCGGTTCCGGCGGCGGCGTTCGTGAACGAAGTTCTCTACTACACGGGGCGCACGCTGTTGGTCGTCGGCTGGCTGCTGCTCGCCGGCAGCGCGTGGCGACTGCGCGCGACGGCGCGCAATCCGTGGACCGGCATCGCGCTCGCCGCGGCCCTGTTCGCCAGCGTGCGCGCGTGGCCGTGGAACTACCGGCTGCTCGACGGGGCGCGTGCCGTGCTGCGCGGCTTTGGCGTCTACGACGAACGTCTGGCGGCGAAGATCGTCGTCGGTGCGCTGCTCGTGATCGTCGTCGTGTCGCTCGTGCGGTCGCTGCGACGAGTACGGTGGTCGTCGTCGGCGCGTGGCTGCGCGCTGGCGACGGGGGTCTTCGGCTGCCTGCTCGCGATCGAGACCATGTCGCTCGACGAGGCGCTGCCGGGATGGCTGCTCGAGCAGCCCGTGCGGTACTTGTTCGAGGGGGCCTGCGTGATCGCGGCACTGCTTGCGGCCAGGGACTGGCGGAGGTCGTCGTGAACCTCGTGATGGATCTCGCCTGGATCGCCGCGGCGGTCGCCGCGGTCGTGCTGGTGCGTCGCCGGCGCGGATCGCCGCGGGCGGTCTGGGGGATCACGGCTGCCGGCCTCGTCGTCATCGCCCTCGACAAGATGCTCGACCTGCAGAACCCGCTGCTCGCCTTGGCGAAGTGGAGCGTCCGCCAGCTTGCCGGCGGCGAACTCGGCGAGCACCGCCAGCAACTGCGCGACGCGCTGATGGTCGCGGGGGCCATTGCCAGTGTCGCCTTCGTCGTCTGGTTGTGGCGGCGCGAACGCGCCCGCGAGCGTGGCTCGCTGCTGGCGGTGACCGGGCTCGCGGTGATCGTCGTCCTGGTCGGGCTGCGGCTGGTGCCGGCGTTCGGCGTGCTGGACGACGACCGCGTCGGCTGGTTGGTCGAGGCGGCTGCCCTGGCGCTCGTGGGGGCGGGGTTGTGGCGAGGACTCGCTCCGCCCGCACCGGAGGCCGTCCGGGACTGACTTTGCGTGATCGACTGGAATCCCGACCCGGTCCCTGCCGATTCGACGGCACGGCTCGAGGGCCGCTCACCGCCATGCTGTTGCGTTCGAGGTTCCAGCGATGAAGACTGCCGTCGTGAACGCCACCTGCCGGGCCGTCGTGTCGGCCGTCCTGACTTTCGTCCTCGCGGGTTGCTCGGCGACGGGGTACTCGATCACCGAGCTCGCCGCGAACATCAACGCGACGCTCGACACCGGCCAACGCCTGGTCACGCCCGGCGACACGATCCGCCTCTCGTTCCTGCAGACGCGCGAATACAACCAGGACGCGCGCGTGCGTCCGGACGGCAAGGCGGTGTTCACCGGGATCGACGAAGTCGAGTGCGTCGGTCTCTCGGTCACGCAGCTCGATGAGCGGCTGACGAGGCTCTACGCGTCGAAGAACGTGACCGCGGAAATGTCCGTCGAGGTCCTGGCCGCGTCGGGCGACGGCGTGACGGACGCGGCGTTCGTGATCGGGGAAGTGCAACGACCGGGGCCGGTGTCGCTGGTCGGCCGCACCTGGACGCTGACCGAGGCGATCGGCGCGGTCGGCGGCCACCTGAAGGCCACCGCGAACCTCCGCAACACCATCCTGGTACGGCGGCTGGCGACCGGCGAGATGCGGTCGTGGCGGCTCGACGCCGACATCTACCGCTGGGGTGACCACCCGCCGATCTGGCTGCAGGCGCGCGATATCGTGTTCGTGCCGAACACGGCGATCGACGAAGTGGACATCTGGGTCGACAAGTACATCCGCCAGATGATCCCGCTGCCCGCCCTCTTCCCGGCCCCATGAACTCCGCCCCAGAGCCACAGAGTGCGTCGGCCCCCGATCCGACGAGCCTCTACGTTCGTCTGCGTCCGGTGCTGCTCGCCGGACTGTGGCGGCACCGTCTGCTGGTCGTCGTCGCGGTGATCGTCGGCGCGTTCATCGGCACGTTCCGCGGCATCGTGATGCCGAACCAGTACCAGTCGGTCGGCAAGCTGTGGGTGAAGCCGGGCATCCGCGAGATGTTCATGCCCGACGCGATCCTCTCGGGCGTGGCGCCAAGCGCCGCGTCGCGCGTCTCCGGCTCACGCGAGGCTGTCCTCAACGTGATGCAGGTGCTGTCGGCGCCCGAGCTGTTCGACAAGATCGTCGCCAAGGTCGGGGCCGACACGGTGCTGGCTCCCTACGACCCCATCGGCAACCGCGAACAGTTCGAGAACGTGCCGTGGCACACCTCGCTGTTCCACCTCTTCCAGTCGTGGTGGTTCAAGTCGGGAGGCGGCGAACTCGCGAGCGAGCATTCGATGCCCTCGGACCGCCTCGCGAGCATGGTGTTGCGTCGCACGCTGCTGTTCGTGCCGGATCCGGCGGCCAGCGTCATCATCGTCAGCCACGTCTCGCACAAGCCCGAGCTTGCCCAGAAGATCGTCAACGCTGCGCTCGAGGCAGCGCGCGAGTTCCACGGCGAGGTGTTCGAGACGATGTCGGCGGTGGTGCCGCTCGAGGAAGAGGCCAAGCGCGAAGAGGCGGCGGCACGCGAGGCCGAGAAGAGCCTGCGCGAGTTCCGCGTCAAGCACGACATCGACGACTACGACACCGCTCGCGCTGGCCTCGTCACGTACAACCGCGAACTCGGTCTGCAGCTCGACCGCATCGACCTGCAGATGCGAGGGCGCGAGGGCGAACGGGCCGAGCAGGTCGCGCAGCGCAGCGCGATCCCCGACAAGCGCACGCAGGTCGGTACGCAGAGCATCGTGCTGAACCCGGCGTACACACAGTGGACCGAGGTGCTCGGCGATCTGTGGCGGGCCTTCTACGAGGTCGAGCGGCAGCCGGGCGACGCCGGACAACGCCAGCTGCGCCGCGAAGCGATCGAAACGCAGATCAAGAGCGTCGAGGAGCGCCGAGCGAACGAGCCGCGCCAGCTGACGTTCGACGGCATCCAGGAGGAGAACCCGAACTTCGTGCGCGTGCAGCAGCACATCAGCGACATCGACGTCGACCTCAAGCGCCTCGCCGCCGAGCGCGCCCAGCTCGTGCAGATCCGCGCCGCGAACCGGGCCCGCCTGACCGACCTCGAGGCTCAGGCGCCGTTGCTGCGCGAACTCGAGGAGAACCTGCGGCAGAGGCGCACGAGCGCCGACCGTCACGCCGAGAGCGCGGCGAGCCTGCGCACGGTGCAGCGGCTCGACCAGTTCAAGCTCAGCGCCGTGCAGGAGATGCACCAGGGCACGCTCGAGTACGACAAGATCGCGCCGCGCCGCGGTTCGATGGTCGTCTACGGCGGATTCGGCGGCGGCATCGTCGGTCTGCTGCTCGTCGTTCTCCTGACGCTGCTCGACTCGCGCATTCGCGTGCCCGGCGACCTGGTCCGCCTCGACGTGCCGTCGGCGGGCGTGTTGTCGTCCGGCGGCAAGTCGGGGTCGGCAGCCGCCGGCTCGTCGCTGCCGCCATCGCTCGTCGACGCCCGCGACGACATCGTGACGGCCTGGTCGGCCTTGCCGTACGACCGTCGGGCCAAGGAGCCGCTGCAGCTGGCGTTCCTCTCGTGTGGTGACGGCGCGGACGCCGGACGCGCGGCCGGGGCGCTCGCGGTCGGCCTGGCGATGCACGGCGCCGAGCGCGTCGCCTACGTGGCGTGCGCCGAGAAGCCTTCGTGGATCGCCAACCGCCTGAGCCTGCCGGCCCGACGTGGCTGGTCCGAAGTGCTGCGCGGCGAGGCCACGATCGAGCAGGCGATCGTCGCGACATCGGTCACGGGCCTGTCCTACTTGCCTGCCGGCAACTTCGGTGGGGCGATCCCGCATCCGCTCGCGAGCGAGGGCTTCCTGCAGCTGCTCGATCGGATCGCCAAGACGCACCGCTTCGTGATCGTCGAGCTTCCCGAACTCGCCACGCGTCCAGAGGGCCGGCAAGTGCTCGGCGTCGTCGACGCCGTGCAACTCGTCGTGCGCCTCGAGGACGGTCGCAAGGCGAGCGTGAAGGCGGCCATCGACGCCGTGCGCGTCGCTGGTGCTCGGCTGCTGGGCGCCACGCTGCAGCCCAAGGAAGGCAAGGCCGTTGCGGACCAGGGTGCGGCTGGCACCCCGCTCGCCTGAACCTCAGGTTCTCGCGGCTCGATTGCCGAACCAGAAGTTGTGGCGCACGAAATCGCGCAGGAACCGGGGCGGGCCGTTGTCTCGGCGACCGCGCAGCAGGCGCAGGCAATGCCAGACCGCCTTGCCGCCCGTGAACAGCACGTCGGCGGCGAGCTTGTAGAAGCGTCCGTGGTGCTTGCGGAAGTAGCGGTTGCGGGAGACGAACCAGTACGCCGGCGTGCGATCCGGGCGTCGGTCGCGCACGGTCACGCCGGTGCTGCGACCGACCAGGTGCACCACGCGGCTCTGCGGCACGTACCACGACGTGATGCCGAGCGCGTGCGCGCGCCGCGCGAAGTCGAGTTCTTCGAAGTAGAGGAAGTAGCCCTCGTCGAAGAGCCCGACGCGCCGGAACACGTCGGCACGCACCAGCATGCACGCACCCGACAGCCAGTCGATGGCGTGCGGATGGTCGACGAGCGGCGGTGCGGTGATGCGAGCTGCGAACAGCCGGCTGACGACGCCGAGCGCCAGGCCTTCGTCGAGCTGGCTCGCCAGGCTCGGGAAGCGGAAGCGCGAGTGCTGCACCGTGCCGTCCTCGTCCTCGAGCCGGCTGCCGGCCATGCCGACGTCCGGGCGCGACGCCAGGAAGCGCGTGAGTTCGACCACGGCTCCCGGTCGCACCCAGGTGTCCGGGTTGAGCAGCAGGAAGGCGTCGGGCGGGTCGTGCGAGCCGAGTGCCGGCTGCACGCCGGCGTTGATGCCGTACGCGAAGCCGCCGTTCTTCGGCATCGGCCGCAGCGTGACCCAGTCGGACCAGCCGTTGTCCGCGATCGCCGCGCGCAGCACGGCCAGGGAGTCGTCGCCGCCGGGGTTGTCGACGACGACGGCCGTGAGTCCGGGCAGCGCCTTTCGTTCCTGCGCGAGCGATGCGAGGCACGCGACGACGAGCGCGCCGGCGCGGTAGTTGACGATCACGACGTGGACTCGCACGGCTCGAACTCAGGTGCGTATCGGCGCGCCAGCGCCTCAGCAAGAGCGAGTCGGCGGCGGCAGCCGATGGTCGGCGCGTTCCTGCCGCGGTACCCTGGCCGATTCGAGACAGCGTGGACCACGACATCGCAGTAATCGGCATGGCGGCGCGGCTGCCGGACGCCCGCACGATCGCGGACTACTGGCGCAACCTCGCCGGTGGCGTCGAGTCGGTGCGTTCGTTCACCGACCAGGAACTGCTCGCCGCCGGCGTGCCGCCGCGGCGGATCCGGGATCCTCGCTACGTCAAGGCGGGCATCGTGCTCGACGGCCTCGCCGAGTTCGACGCCGAGTTCTTCGGCTTCAGCCCGAAGGAGGCGGCGATCATGGACCCGCAGCACCGCCAGTTCCTCGAGTGCGCGTGGGAGGCGCTCGAGGACGCGGGGCATCCGCCGCAGACGTTCGGCGGGCCGATCGGCGTGTTCGCTGGCTGCGGGATGGGCGGCTACTTCGCGTTCCATGTGCTGCGCAACCGGCAGCTGCTCGACGAAGTCGGCTTCTTCCTGCTGCGCCACACCGGCAACGACAAGGACTTCCTCTCGACGCGCGTCTCGTACTGCTTCGACCTCAAGGGTCCGAGCGTGAACGTGCAGACGGCGTGCTCGACGTCGCTGGTGGCGATCCACCTCGCCTGCCAGAGCCTGCTCGCGGGCGAGACCGACATGGCGCTGGCCGGCGGCGTCACGATCGAGTTGCCGCACCAGCAGGGTTACACCTACTCCGAGGGCGAGATCCTCTCGCCCGACGGCCACTGCCGCGCGTTCGACCATCGCTCGCGCGGCACGATCTTCGGGAGCGGTGCCGGCGCCGTGGTGCTGCGCCGGCTCGCGGATGCGCAGCGCGACGGCGACCACATCTGGGCGGTGATCAAGGGTTCGGCGGTCAACAACGACGGCGCCCGCAAGGTCGGCTACATGGCGCCGAGCGTCGACGGCCAGGCTGCGGCGATCGCCGAAGCGCTGGCGCTCGCCGGCGTCGAGCCGAAGGACGTCGGCTACGTCGAGTGCCATGGCACGGGCACCGAGATCGGCGACCCGATCGAGGTCGCCGCGCTGAGCCAGGCGTTCGCGGGCAGCAAGCAGAAGCAGTACTGCGGCATCGGCTCGGTGAAGACCAACATCGGGCACCTCGACACCGCCGCCGGCGTCGCCAGCTTCATCAAGGTCTGCCTCGCGCTGCACCACGAAGCGCTGCCGCCGACGATCAACTACGAGGCGCCCAACCCTCTGATCGACTTCGGCAACACGCCGTTCTTCGTCAACGACCGGCTGCGGCCGTGGCCGCGCGGCGCCAAGCCCCGCATCGCCGGCGTCACCTCGCTCGGCGTCGGCGGGACCAACGCCCACGTCATCGTCGCCGAGGCGCCCGTTGCCGCGGCCGCGCCGCGCGTCGAAGCACCGCGCTCCCACCATGTGCTGGCATGGTCGGCGCGCAACCCGCGTTCGCTCGACGAACAGGCGCGGCGGCTCGCCGCGCACCTGCGCAACCACCCCGAACTCGACCTCGGCGACGTCGCCGCGACGCTGTTGCACGGGCGCACCGCGTTCCCGCGCCGGCGCCTGCTGGTCTGTCGTGACCGCGACGAAGCGATCCGCCTGCTCGAAGGCGCCGAACCGCACCGCGTGCACACGCACACCGCGACCGACAACGCGAAGGTCGTGTTCCTGCTGCCAGGCGGCGGCGCGCAGTACCGGCACATGGGCCGCGGCCTGCACGCCAACGACCCGGTGTTCCGCGAGCACGTCGACAAGGGTCTGTCGCTGCTCGCGGGGCAGCTCGATGTCGACCTGCGCGAGGTCTGGCTCGGCGATCGCATGGCCGCCGACGAAGTCGAGCGCGTGTTCGATCGGCCCTCGGTTCAGCTGCCGGCGATCTTCCTGGTGGAGTACGCGTTGGCGCAGAGCTGGATCGCGCGCGGCGTGAAGCCGGCGGCGCTGCTCGGCCACAGCCTCGGCGAGAACACCGCCGCGTGCCTCGCCGGCGTGTTCACCTTCGCCGACGCGCTGCGGCTGGTGACCCTGCGCGGGCGGCTGTTCGAACGCATCCGCGGCGGCGGCATGGTCAGCGTGCCGTTGTCCGCCGCCGACTGCGAACGCCACCTCTCGGGCAATCTGGACCTGGCGACGATCAACGCGCCGGGCCTCTGCGTGGTGTCGGGCCCCGACGCCGAGCTCGACGCGTTCGCGCGGAAGCTGCAGCAGTCCGAGATCGAAGTGCAGCGCGTGCGCATTGCGATCGCCGCGCACAGCCGCCTGCTCGAACCGATCCTCGGCGAGTTCGGCCAGTTCCTCGCCAGCATCACGCTGCGCGCGCCGCAGTTGCCGTTCGTGTCGAACCGCACCGGCACCTGGATCACGCCGGCGCAGGCGACCGACCCGCGCTACTGGGTCGAGCACCTGCGCAACACCGTGCGGTTCGCCGATGGCGTCGACGTGCTGCTGCGGGATCCGACGCACGTGTTCCTCGAGGTCGGCCCGGGACGCACGCTGAGTTCGCTGGTGCGCCAGCACCCGGCGTGGAGCGGTGATCGCAGCGCGATCGCGTCGCTGCGGCATCCCGACGAGAAGATCGCCGACGAAGCGTACTTCGCGGGCGCCGAAGCGCGGCTGTGGGCCGCTGGCGCGCCGGTGCCGAGCGAGCGACTGGCGCCGCGCGAGTTCCGGCGCGTGGTGTTGCCGACGTACGCGTTCCGCCACCAGAAGTACTGGGTCGACCCCGATCCGGTCGGCGCGCCGACCGAGGTCGCCGGCGGCGCCGATCGCGTCGACGACGTGTCGCGTTGGTTCTGGGCGCCGCGCTGGCAGCGGGTCGATGCGCCATCCGGCGAAGTCGGCAAGGGCGTGTGGCTCGTGTTCGTCGACGACACCGGCGTCTGCCGGCGCGTCGTCGCGAAGTTGCGCGACCAGAAGATCGAGGTCGTCGAAGTGCACCTCGGGGACGCCTACGGCAAGCTGGGCGCGGGCCGCTACGCGATCGCGCCCGAACTCGGCCGCGAGGGCTACGACGCGCTGCTGCGCGATCTCGCCGCCGAAGGCAAGCAGGTGCACGGCGTGCTGCACGGCTGGCTGCTGACCGCCGACCGCGGATTCCGCCCCGGCTCGAGCTTCTTCCACCGTTGCGAGGAGCAGGGCTTCTACAGCCTGTTCTTCCTGGCGCAGGCGCTGGGCGGCGAGGAGCTGCCGCCGGGCTTCCGCGTGGTCGTGCTGGCGAACGGACTCGACGGACCCGATGGCGGCTCCGAGTATCCCGAGAAGGCGACCGTCGTCGGACCGTGCCTCGTGATGCCGCGCGAACTCGCCGGCCTGACGTGCGCGCTGGTCGATGTCCCGCTGCCGAAGAAGCGCCGCGGCGCCGCTGGCGAAGCGGCGATGCAGGCGCTCGCGACCACGGTCGTGGGCGAACTCGCGGCCGCGGACGGCGGCCAGTTTGCGTGGCGCGACGGCCAGCGCTGGCGGCGCGAGCACGAAGCTCGCGAACTCGCGGCGGGCAACGGCGCCTTGCCCACACGTCTGCGCAAGAACGGCACCTACCTGCTCACCGGCGGCCTCGGCGGCGTCGGGTCGCTGGTCGCCGAATGGCTCGCGCGATCCTGCCAGGCCAACCTCGTGCTGGTCGGCCGTTCGACGCTGCCGCCGCGCGAACAGTACGACGCCTGGCTGGCAGCGCACGGCGCCGATGACGCGACGAGCCGCGCGATCCACCGCGTGCGCTTGCTCGAGTCGTCCGGGGCCACGGTGTTCGTAGGCAGCGCCGACGTCGCCGACGTCGTGCAGATGCGCGCCCTGGTGGCTGCTGCACGCGCTCGGTTTGGTCCGGTGCACGGCGTGTTCCACATGGCCGGCGTGATCCAGGACGAGCTGATCGCAGGCAAGGAGCTGGCCACGATCGAGCGCGTGATGGCGCCGAAGGTGCAGGGCGCGCTCGTGCTCGAGGAGGTTCTCGGCGCCGAGCCGCAGGACTTCATGGTGCTGTTCTCCTCGACGAGTGCGCTGCTCGGGCCGCCGGGGCAGGTCGACTACGCCGGCGCGAACGCGTTCCTCAACGCGCTGGCGCGTCGCCGTTCGGCGGCGGGCAAGCCGACGCTCGCGCTGCAGTGGGGGACGTGGAACCGCGTCGGCATGACGGCCGGCGACGTGGTCGCCGAAGCCACCGGCGGCCGCCCTGAGGCGATCGCCGAACCGCTGTTCCACGAACTCGTGCGCCAAGGCGGCGACGAAGTGGTGCTGAACGGTCGCCTTGCTGCGGCGACGACCTGGCTGCTCGAGGAGCACCGCACCGGCGAAGGCCACGCGGTGGTGCCGGGCACCGGCTTCCTCGAGATGGCCGCCGAGAGCCTCGCGGCGCTGGGCGAGAACGGTCCGTTCGAGGTGCGCGACCTGTGGTTCTTCCGGCCGCTGCACGTGCCCGACGGCGAGAGCCGGGCCGTGCGCGTGCGCATGCGGGCCAGCATCGAGGGCCACGAGTTCCAGGTGCAGAGCGAGAGCATGCTCGACGACGGCCAGCGCGGCTGGCAGACGCATGCGCAGGCTCGGCTGCTGCTGCACGCGCAGTCGCAACCCGCGCCCGTGGACATCGTGGCGATCGCCGATGCCTGCCGCGACCACCGCACGCCCCAAGGGCGCGACTGGCTGCCGTCGCCGCAGGAAGCGCACCTGCGCTTCGGGCCACGTTGGCGCGTCGTGCGCGACATTCGATACGGCGCGGGCCAGGCGCTGGCGACGATCGCGCTGTCGCCCGAGTTCGCCGGCGACCTCGAGCGCTTCCGGATGCATCCGGCGACGCTCGATCTCGCGACGGGTTTCGCGATGGAACTCGTGCCCGGCTACGACGGGCGACGGCTGTGGGTGCCGCTCGCGTATCGCAGCGTGCGCGTGTTCGACCGCCTGCCGCGCGAGTACCGCAGCGTCGTGCGCTCGTGCCGGCAGCTCGGCAGCGGCGGCGATCTCGTCACGGTCGATCTCGTGCTCTGCGACCCGACGGGTCGCGTGTTGGTCGAGGTCGAGGGCTTCCAGATGAAGCGGCTCGCCGCCGATCAGGCGTTCGCGCTCGCGCCGGTGCCGACCCGCGCCGACCTCGGCCTCGGTCGAGATGCGGCCAAGGGCGGGTCCTCGGCTGCCGAGCAGATCCTCGCCGACAACATCCTGAAGGGCATCTTGCCGGCCGAAGGCATCGACGCGCTCGGCCGCCTGCTCGCCCGCGAGTTGACCAGCGAGTGCGTGGTGACACCGGTGCCAGTGCCCGGGCTGCTCGCCGAGTTGGCGAAGGCTCAGGCGCCGGCGGCCGCCGGTGGCGCGAGGTTCGCGCGTCCCGAGCTCGACGTCGACTACGTCGCGCCGCGCGACGACGTCGAACGCACGCTCGTGCGCTTCACCGAGGAACTGCTCGGCATCGACGCGATCGGCGTGCAGGACGACTTCTTCGCGCTCGGCGGGCACTCGCTGATCGCCGTGCGCCTGTTCGCGAAGATCAAGAAGACCTGGCGTCGCGACTACCCGATGTCGGTGTTGTTCGAGGCGCCGACCATCGAGCGGCTCGCGGCGATGCTGCGCGCCGACGGCGTCGCTGGTGGTGGTCAGGACGTGGCACCTGCGGCGGGTGCCGTGGCCGAAGCGCCGAAGAGCCGGTATCGCCACCTCGTCGCGATGCACCCGCAGAAGCACGGCAACGGCACGCCGTTCTTCCTGGTCGCCGGCATGTTCGGCAACGTCCTCAACCTCCGGCATCTGGCGCAGCTCGCGGGCGCCGACCGGCCGTTCTACGGGCTGCAAGCGCGCGGGTTGTTCGGCGACATGGCCCCGCACGCGACCTTCAACGAAGCGGCGGTCGACTACCTGCAGGAGGTGCGCGCCGTGCAGCCGCACGGGCCGTACCTGCTCGGCGGCTTCTCGGGCGGCGGCATCGCGGCGTACGAGATGGCGCAGCAACTGCTCGCGGCCGGCGAACAGGTGGCGCTGCTCGTCATGCTCGACACGCCGCTGCCGACCAAGGGCGTCGTCGGGCGCGCGGACCGCCTGCGCATCCAGTGGCAGCGGTTGCGTCGGCAGGGTCCGGCGTACGTCTGGCGTTGGCTCAGGAACCGCGTCGCGTGGGAGTGGGGCCGGCTGCAGCGGCGGTTCGGCGGCGCTCCGACGGCCGAGGAACCGGCGACGTTCCACTCGCACGCGATCGAAGCCGCGTTCCGCGCGGCGCTGCCGCTCTACCGCGTGCAGCCGCTGCCGGTGCGCACGGTGTTGTTCCGGCCCGCGCTCGACACCACCTACGACCTCGGCAACGGCCGATTCGCCAACAAGGATCGTGAGCTCGTGCTGCCGGACAACGGCTGGACGCCGTTCGTGCGGGACCTGTCGGTGGTCGAGACGCCGGGCGACCACGACAGCATGGTGCTCGAGCCGAACGTGCGCTCGCTGGCCGCGGTCCTGCGTGGTGCGATCGAGAGTGTCGTCGCCCAGGCGCCCGCCGGCCCGACGCCGGTGCCCGCGCGTCGATGAGCGGTCCCGCGGCGAGCGACGCGATCGGCGTGGTCGTGATCGGCCGCAACGAGGGCGAGCGCCTGCGACGTTGCCTGCACTCGCTCGGCGAACGGGCGCGAGCCGCAGTCTACGTCGACTCGGGCTCGACCGACGGCAGCGTCGCGTTGGCGCGGTCGCTCGGCGTGCACGTCGTCGAACTCGACACCGCCATTCCGTTCACCGCGGCGCGCGCGCGCAACGCCGGGCTCGACGCCCTGGTCGCGACCGGTCGCGCCGGTGAGTTCGTGCAGTTCGTCGATGGCGACTGCGAGATCGAAGCCGGGTGGCTCGAGCGGGCCGCTGCCGAGCTGCGTGCCGATCCGCGGCTGGTCGTGGTGTTCGGCCGCCGGCGCGAACGCGAGCGCGAGGCGTCGCCGTACAACCGGCTCTGCGACCTCGAGTGGGACGTGCCGGTCGGCGACGTGTTGTCGTGCGGCGGCGACGCGATGATGCGGGCGGCGGCGCTGCGCGACGTCGGTGGCTACGACGCGACCCTGATCGCCGGCGAGGAACCCGAGCTGTGCATGCGGCTGCGCGCGCGCGGCGGCGTGGTGCGCCGCATCGACGCGCCGATGACCATCCACGACGCGGCGATGACGAACTGGCGGCAGTGGTGGCGGCGCATGACTCGGTCGGGCTACGTCGAGGCCGAGGGGATTGCCCGGCACGGCCGCGCCTACCCGCGCCGGCGGTCGGCATGGGGCAACGTGCTGTGGGCCGTCGTGCTGCCGATCGATGCGTTCCTCGCGGCCGTGATCGCGTGGGCGCTCGGCTGGCCGTTCCTGGCCGCGATGGTGCTGTTGGCGTTGCTCGCGATCTACGCGCTGCAGTGGCGGCGCATCGCGCGTGGCGCCGCGGCGCGCTGGCCGGCGCGCGACGCACAGCTGTGGGCGACGTCGTGCCTGCTCGGGAAGTGGCCCGCGGCGCAGGGCATGTTCACGTTCTGGTGGCGGCGGCTGCGCGGCGGCCCACGCCGGCTCATCGAGTACAAGGCGCCGGCGCGCTGACTGCGTCGATCAGCGCGAGCAGCCGGCCGGCTTCGACCTTGGCGTCGTGCGCGCGGGCGACCGCGAGTGCACCCGCGGCGCCGAGCGCGGCGAGTCGCTCGCTCGGTGCCGCCAGCAGTTCCCGCATCGCCGCCGCGAGCGCCTGGGCGTCGCCGGCGGGCACCAGCCACCCGGTCTCGCCGGGCCGCACGAGTTCGGGAATGCCCGCGATGGCGGTCGCGATGACGGGCCGGTGGAGGGCCAGCGCTTCCATGACGACGACCGGCAGGCCTTCGGCGAAGCTCGGCAGCACGAGTCCGCGCGCGGCCAGCAAGTGGTCGCGAACCTGGGCGCCGGTCTGCCAACCGACCAGCCGCACGGTGCCCTCGAGGCCCGCCGCCGCGATGCGCTGCGCGATCACGGGTCGCAGTTCGCCGTCGCCGATGACCACCAGTTCGAACGCGACGCCGGCGTCGCGCAGCGCGGCCGCCGCGTCGACGAGCAGCAGCTGGCCCTTCTGCTCGACCATGCGCCCGATGGTGACCAGGCGCGGGACGGTCGGCACCGGCGTCGCGGGCGCGCCGAGCCACGACGGATCGACGCCGCAGCGGACGACGTGCACCTTGCTCCATTCGCCGTGCGCCGCCCAGCGCAGCAGTTGGCTCCGGCCGTAGGCGCTGATCGCGACGGCGAACGCGGCGTGCGTGATCTTCTCGCCGAGCGCGAGCGCCTGCGGCTGGTCGAATTCCTCGGGGCCGTGCACGGTGAAGCTGTAGGTCGGGCCGCCGAGCAGCCGGCACAGCATGGCGACGGTCGTCGAGTTCGAGCCGAAGTGCGCGTGCAGGTGGCGCACGCCGTCGCGGGCGAGCCAGCGGCGGAGCAGGCAGGCCTCGGCCAGGTAGGCGAGGTGCACCAGGCGCCCGCGCCGCGAGCCGCGCCCGATCCGCCACGCCGTGCGCAGCGCCCGCACGAACGACAGCGGCGATCGCAGCGCCCGGCCGGCGGTCGCGGCGAACAGCGCCACACCGCCCGCAGCGAGCAGGTAGCGCGTGCGGCTCGCCTCGGCGCGATCGTCGGCGTCGACCAACGTGTCGGGCCACGGCCGCACCGCGTACCGCAGCACCGGTCGTCCAGCCGCCTCGATCGCCGCGATCTCGCGGCGGATGAAGGTCTGGCTCGCCATCGGGTACTGGTTGACGAGATAACCGAGCATGGGCGTGGTCACGGGCGGAGCCCCGGCGTGCACTGCGCACGGCGCTCGAGCCATTGTTCCTGCGTGTTGGCGGCTGCGAAGGTGAACGCCGCGCGCGCCAGTGCAACCAGCCGCGCGCGGTCGCTGGCCAGCGCACCGAGTGCCTTGGCCAACGCCGCGTGGTCGGGCCACGGCACCACGACGACGCCCGCGTTCTGCTCGGCGAGCTCGGCGTAGTAGTAGGTGTCGAAGGCGAGCACCGCCATGCCGAGGGCCTGCGCGTCGATCGCGCTGCGCGGCGTATCTTCGCTCAGAGGGCAGGCCAGCAGCACGTCGCACTGCGCGAGCTCGGCGAAGAACTGCTGCCCGTACGGCCGCGAGCCGTGGAAACGCGCCACGTCGTCTAGCTGCAGTTCGTGCGTGAGCGCCGTCAGCGCCTCGCGGCTCGGACCGTCGCCGTAGACGTCGAAGGTCACCGCAGCACCGGCCGCGCGGGCGGCGTGCACCGCGCGCAGCATGCGGTCGATGCCCTTGTAGTCGACGAGCCGGCCGAAGTAGCAGGCGCGCAGACCCACGCTGGCCTGCAAGCGCTCGAGTCGCTGCTGCTGACGGTCGGGCGGCAGCACCATGTCGGCCGAGTGTGCGCTGTCGAGGATGTAGTGCACGTTCGGCTTGCCGCGACCGAAGTCGCGCACCAGCGCCCGGCCCTTCAGGAACACCGTCGACGCCAGCATGCGCGCGAGATGGTGCTGCAGCGCGAACCAGCGGTCGTGCACGTGGCGCCGGCGCCAGGCGACGCCACGGCTCCAGCGCCCGGTCGCCAGGTGCATACGCGCGGAGTTGCGATGGTCGATGTCGGTGACGTAGATCGTGTGGCGGGACCGCAGCCGGCCGATCGCCAAGGCGAGGTTCTCGAACGGGGAGAACAACTGCGAGGGCCCTGCGTGCACCCAGCCGGCGCGGCCGACCGCGCGCCAGATGCGCGCCGCCAGGGCCGGCAGTCGCAGCATCGCCCGCAGGCGCCCGCCACCGAGCGCGAACGCGGCGGTGAACACGATGCGTTCGGTGGCGGCGTCGACCGGACGCAGCGACCCCTGGTTCGCGGCGTACTGCGCGGCGTCCATCGCCGGCGCCAGCACTTCGATCGCGGCGACGCGTGGGCCGAGGCTCGCCAGCAGCTTCTGCAGGTGCAACGCGAACGCGCTCTCGACCGCGGCGCGGCCGTCGTGCAACCGGTGGAAGGGCACGGGCACGACCAGCAGGTACCGCATCGGCGCGGGATCCTACGAGCCGCGCCCGCCCGCAGGAATCTCGTCGCGCGCCGAGGGCTCGCGGGGCAGCATTCGCGCCCGTGCCATCGACGCCGAGCCATCCGCTGCGCGTCGCGTTCGTCAGCCCGGCGTGGCCGCCGGAGCTCGTGCAGAACGGCGTAGCCACCTACGTCGCGAACGTGCGCCAGGGTCTCGCGACGCTCGGCATCGCCAGCGCCGTGATCGCGCGTTCGCCGGGTGTCCCGGAGTCCGCCGAGGTCGCGGTCGTGCGCAACGAGGCGGAAAGCACGCTGTCCGGCCGGATCGCGGCGGCCCTGCGGCGCCGCATCACTCCGGCTGCCGCCGACTACGTCCAGGCGGCGATCGACGTCGTCGCGGCGGCGGCCCGCCTGCGGCAGCGCTTCCCGTTCGATTGCCTGGAGATGGAGGAGGCCTACGGGGTCGCCCTGCACGTGATGCGCCGATCGCCGCAGCCCGTGATGCTGCGCCTGCACGGTCCGTGGTTCCTGACCGGCGCGGCCTCGGGAGTCGCCAACGATGCCGTGTTCGCGCGGCGGGTCGCGATGGAGGGCCGGGCGATCCTGCGCGCCGCCGCGGTCAGTGCGCCGACGCGCGTCCTGCTCGACGCGGTGCAGCGCCACTACGGCCGCGAACTGTCGTGCGCCGAAGTCGTGCCGAACCCCGGTCCGCCGATCGACGAGGCTCGCAGCTGGTCGCCGCGGGCGAGTCCACGCCAGCTCGTGCACATCGGCCGCTTCGAGGCCTTGAAGGGCAGCGACGTCGCGATCGACGCGTTCGCGGCGCTCGCCCCGCGGTTCCCGGACCTCGAGCTGGTGCTCGTCGGGCCAGATCTCGGCTTCGCCGGCCCCGATGGCGTGCGCCGCGACTTCGCCGCCTTCCTGCGCGACCGCGCGCTGCCGGCGGCTGTCGCCGCACGCATCCGTTTCCTCGGGCCGCAGCCGCCGGCGGTGGTCGCCGAACTGCGGCGTGGGGCCGCGGTCGTGTTGGTGCCGTCGCGCTACGAGAACTTCCCGCTCGCCGTGCTCGAGGCGATGGCCGACGGCTGCCCGATCGTCGCCTCGGCCGTCGGGGGCATTCCCGAGCTCATCACCGACGGGGAGAACGGCCGCCTGGTGCCGCCCGGCGATGCGCCAGCACTCGCCGCAGTCGTGGCGTCGCTGCTCGCGTCCCCCGAGGCGGCGAGGCTCGGCGCCGCCGCGCGAGCCCGGTACCGCCGGACGTGGACGCCCGAAGTCGTCGCGGCGCGCATGGCCACGTTCCACCAGCGCGTCGCCGACCACTGCCGATTGCGGCGCTGAACCGCCGCGCGCTTGCAGATCGATGGCACGGCAGGACGATAGGACCGACAGTCCATGGCGCACTACAGCATCGAACCCGACCGGTTGCTGCGACTCGGTCGCGACCTCCACGACAAGTACGTCGGCGCCAAACCGTTCCCGCACATCGCGATCGACGACTTCTTTCCGCCGGCCGTCGTCGACGCGGTGCTGGCCGAGTTCCCGAAGCCCGGGGACATCGAATGGCAGAAGTTCGACAACCCGCGCGAGAAGAAGCTCGCCTGCAACGAAGAACACAAGCTCGGGCCGGCGACGCGTGGCCTGATCTGGGAGCTCAACTCGCAGGTCTTCCTGCGGTTCCTCGAGCAGCTCACCGGCATCGCGAACCTGATCCCCGACCCGCAGTTGTCGGGCGGTGGCATGCACCAGATCGTGCGCGGCGGCAAGCTCGGCCTGCACGTCGACTTCAACAAGCACGGTCCCTACCAGCTCGACCGACGGCTCAACCTGCTGCTCTACCTCAACAAGGACTGGAAGGAGGAGTACGGCGGTCACCTGCAGCTCTGGGACCGCGACATGAAGCAGTGCGGGCAGCGCATCCTGCCGGTGTTCAATCGCGTCGCGCTGTTCTCGACGACCGAGACCTCGTGGCATGGCCATCCCGATCCGCTGGCCTGTCCGGAAGGCTGGTCGCGCAAGTCGATCGCGCTCTACTACTACACGAACGGCCGCCAGGACGGCGCCGACGCGCCGGAGCACACCACGGTGTTCCGCGAACGGCCGGGCGAAGTCGTGCCGAAGGAGAATGCGGGTGTCGCCCTGCGTGACTTCGTGCCGCCGCTGCTGTGGCGTGGACTGAAGAGGCTCGCCGGCCGATGAGCGGCGGCTGCCAGGAGTCGCAGCGACGGGGCGTTCCGGTCGGATGATCCCGCTCGCCTACGCCGCGCTGTTCGGGGTCCCGCTGCTCGCAGCGCTCTGGGTGTTCCTGAGGCGCGGCAGCGCCAGCGCGGTCGCCCACGCACTGGTGTTCGGCTGGCTGTTGATGCCGCTGCTCGTGATCGAGATCGCGGGTCTGCCCGAACTGCAGAAGGAGACGCTGCTCGCGCCGGCGATCGCGATCGCCGCGCTGATCAGCCGGCGGCAGCAGTCCTCGGCGCTGGTGCCGAGTTGGCTCGACCTGCCGATCATCGGTCTGTGCACAGCCCCCTTGTTCGCCTCGATGACGAACGACCTGGGCTACGTCGACGGGTTGAAGGAGTCGTTCCGCGCGACGGCGTTCTTCGGCGCGCCGTGGCTGCTCGGGCGCTTGATGTTGAAGGACGCCGCGGCGATTGCCGCGACCGGCAGGGCGCTGCTGCACGGCGCTGCGTTCTACGCGCCGTTCTGCTTGCTCGAGGCGCGCCTCGCGCCGCAACTGCACGAGTGGATCTTCGGGCTGCCCGGCCGCGTCGGCTGGGAAACCGTCAGTTGGTACGGGCCGCTGCGCTTCAAGGCGTCGGTGTTCCTGCAGGCGCCGCTCGAACTGACGCCGCTGATGGGGATCGGCGCCCTGTTCGGCTGGTGGTCCCTGCGCAGTCTTCGCGTCGGCAGCGTGGAGACGAAGCGCACGCTCCTGCTGGTCGGGGCGGCCACGTTCTCGATGCTGATGGGCAAGTCGCTCGGCGGCTTCACGCTGACGATGTTCGGCCTGATCGCGCTGGCGGCGACGCGCTGGACGCGCGGCCGCGCGGCGTTGGTGCTGCTGCTCGCCGTGGCACCGCTCTACATCGGGCTGCGCGCATCGGGAGCGTGGGACGGAATGAGCTTCGTCGAGTTCGTGCGCGACAACATCAGCGAGCGCCGCTCCGAGTCGTTCCTGACGCGCATCGACAACGAGAACATCCTGGTGCAGAAGGCACTCGAGAAGCCGTTGTTCGGCTGGGCCGGTTGGGGGCGCAGTCGCGTCTACGACGACTACGGCAACGACATCAGCATCACCGACGGCTTCTGGGTGATCACGCTGGGGACCACCGGGTGGTTCGGTCTCGGATCGTGGATGCTGTTGATGCTGCTGCCGGTGGCGATGACCCTGTGGAAACGCTGGCGGCTGGTTGCCGGCGACGGGGTCGACAGTGCCGTATTGTTCGCCGTGACCGTGCCGTTGCTGCACTCCATCGACTGCCTCGCCAACGCGATGCCGAACCCCGTGTACTACGTACTGCTCGCCGCAGTCGTCTCGTACTACCAGACGTCGATGCGGCCGACCGGCGAGGCGATGCCCTTGCTGCGGCGGCTCACGGCTCGCCTGGGCGGCAGGACGCTGGCGCCGCGGGCCTCCTCGCCACACCGATAGGCGGGCGCAGCGTGCCGGAGGGGTTCGCATCGGGCCAGTGCGTCGCTAGGCTGGTTGCCCCGAACTCGCCGATGACACGGCGCCGCCAGCGTCGGTGGTCCCGGCCCGATCCCCGGCGGCTGAGCCGCGCCGCCCGCTTCGGTCGATACCGAGTGCATGAACTTCCATCCTGAGGCGTTCCCGCCGACCTCCGTCGAACTCAAGCATCGCAATGCCTGGAGTCGGGTCCGGCGTGGACTGGTGGCGGTCGGCACGGTCCTCGCGATGGCGGTCTTCGCGCTGCCTGCGTGCTCGAGCGGCGGCGGGCCGGAGAGCGGTGGCGCCGGTGGTGGAGGCGGAGGTGGCGGCGGCGGTGGTGGTGGTGGTGG